>Ga0209308_10000003_pt1 | contig 421057 bp, 363 predicted proteins | sample COGITO_mtgs_1204_3_FD_184806 | JGI IMG/M metagenome (GOLD analysis project Ga0209308, IMG submission 184806) | Pelagic marine microbial communities from North Sea - COGITO_mtgs_120405 (SPAdes) (version 2) | ecosystem: Environmental > Aquatic > Marine > Epipelagic ... | reverse complement strand
CGAGGAATTAAACACGTTGTGTTCAATCTTATCTCCGGCGACAATGTCTCCTTCTGCATGGTTGTGCGTCTGCTCAACTTTCGACATCCTATCGTCCTACTTTGAGACCTTGTCTCGTCCTACAATGTCCCCTTGCGCCGTGTTTCTCTTTTGGGAAACTGAGTTTGACGAGGCATCTGTTTTCCTTCGGTCTAATCGAACCTTAAGCTGTACTCCTCCAAACAACCCCAAAACAAAGGATACAACCTCTGATAAATACTCCATTGATACACCTGCGATTTTGCCGGAATGAGGCAACGAACATACGAATCGGCGGGTAGCATTTCACCACGCTTGGGTTCACATACGTAGATCTACTTACGTCGTGCTTGTGACCAAATATGGTTATATTGAAGAAATGTTTTACTCATGTTGTACCTATACAACGAAGCCCCTTGCAGTGCAATGACTTACAAGGGGCTGTGTGGGCCCGGCAGGACTTGAACCTGCGACCTATCGATTATGAGTCGACAGCTCTGACCACTGAGCTACGGGCCCAAAACAACGCGTTCACCGGAAAGCGAGCACGGGATTGGGCGCAAAGATACGCACTTGTGATAAACTCGTTCAAAAGGGATACAGAGAATCTGATGCGAAATCTCTCTTAGGCATCATTGATCGCCCCAATGGGGCTGGTAAGTACTTGGTTCAGGCTGGTCGGATAGCTATGCAGCACACGGGGTTGCGGGTTGCGCCTTGGGTACCGATATGATAGAGTACTTGAATTAATAATTCATTTTTAATAAATCTTGATCGATAAAAAAGGCAAACTTATATTATCACCTAAATTATTTAAGGCACGGATGAATCGAATTGATGACATTGATGTGCGCATTCTGCAGCTTCTGCAGGAAAGAGGCCGCATAAAGAGAAATGAAATCGCTGAAGATGTGGGACTGTCTGTGCCCTCAGTCAGCGAAAGGATGAAGAAGCTTCAAGAACGCGGCGTTATTGACGGATATCATGCTGTGGTCAATCCCCGGATAACGGGATATGACATCTCGGCATTTATTCGCGTAATGGTCGACGGTTCGAAGCATTACGACACGTTTGTGAAACGCGCCAGCCAGATGGAGCAGGTTCAGGAAGTGCACTCGATCACGGGAGAAGGTTCACATATTCTCCGGGTCCTGATCAGTAATACTTCCGGGCTCGAAAAAATGCTTTCGACTATTCAGGGATGGCCGGGCGTACATGGCACATCAACTTCAATCGTTTTATCCAGCTACAAAGACACTCGAAGCGTTCCGGTTCAACCCATGATTTTGGAATCGACCGACTGAACGTAAATAAGTACACCACACCAACACCTCATATACACCAATGAGTCGCCACGAGTCAGACTACAATCTGGTAGCAGCTACTAAATTTTCCCCAAATGGAAGCGGCAAAAAAGCCGGTCCAATGGATATCGAGCGCATTTTCGGAGAGAATGCTTTCGGAATGGAAGAGATGGAAAACCGTCTTCCAAAGGAGATCTACAAAAGCTTGCGAGCCACTATAGATAAAGGGCACACGTTAGATCCTACCATTGCGGACGTCGTGGCTTTGGCCATGAAGGAGTGGGCTGTGGAGCGCGGTGCTACGCATTTCACTCACTGGTTTCAGCCCCTGACCGGATCTACCGCTGAAAAGCATGATTCGTTCATCACTCCTAATAAGGGTGGCGGAGCGATTGCTCGCTTTTCAGGTAAGGAGTTGATTCAAGGCGAGCCCGATGCTTCCAGTTTTCCAAGTGGAGGTCTTCGCGCGACTTTTGAAGCTCGTGGATATACGATTTGGGACCCAACATCTCCAGCCTTCATTGTTGAGAATGCGAACGGCTCCTACTTGGCAATCCCGACGGCCTTTGCTTCTTGGAGTGGAGAAGCACTAGATGCCAAAACGCCGTTACTGCGCTCTATGGAGGCGATCAACAAGCAGGCTCTTCGTGCCCTTGAGCTATTTGGTCATCAGGGAATAACCAAAGTGGCTTCGACAGTGGGTGTGGAGCAAGAGTATTTTTTGATCGATGAACAATATTACTTCCGTCGTCCAGATCTCATGATTACGGGACGTACACTCGTAGGCGCGAAGCCGCCACGTGGGCAGGAATTGGATGACCATTACTTCGGTTCTATCCCGGATCGTGTGTTGAGCTGCATGCTCGAAACAGAAAAAGAACTTTATCGCCTTGGTATTCCGGTTAAGACACGCCACAATGAGGTCGCTCCGAGCCAGTATGAGCTGGCTCCTCTATATGAGAATACTAACATTGCGTGCGATCATCAGCAGTTGATCATGATTACGTTGCAGCGTATTGCTCGTAACTACGGAATGGTGTGTTTGCTTCATGAAAAGCCGTTCAAAGGTGTTAACGGAAGCGGAAAGCACAACAACTGGTCACTGGGTACGGACACCGGACTTAATTTGCTTGAGCCTGGAGACAACCCGCATGACAATCTGCAATTTTTGTTCTTCTGTGCTGCGGTAATCAAAGCGGTGTACCGCCACCAAGACCTGCTGCGTGTCTCTGTAGCATCTGCTGCCAATGATCATCGACTTGGTGCCAATGAGGCTCCTCCGGCTATCATTTCCATTTTTCTGGGTGAGCAGTTAGAAGATGTGTTCAATCAGATTGAGTCGGGAGCGGCAACAAAAAGTAAACAAGGCGGGCTTTTGGGATTAGGAACGCCGGTTCTTCCCGATCTTCCGCGTCATGCGGGTGACAGAAATCGAACTTCGCCTTTTGCTTTCACGGGTAATAAATTTGAATTCCGTGCTGTCGGATCTAGTCAGAGTGTATCGTTCGCCAATGTGGTGTTGAACACGATAGCCGCCGAGGCTCTCGACGAGATGTCAGACATCTTGGAATCGAAATTGGCTGATGGTGCCGATCTGGAAATGGCGGTTGCTGCGGTTGTCCGCGAAACCGTGCACGAATCAAAGGATATCCTATTTGGTGGTGATAACTACACGGACGAATGGCACGAAGAAGCTGAGCGTCGTGGTCTGTTGAATCTGAAAACCACGGTCGATGCGCTCGAGACGCTGGTTTCTGAAAAGAATATCAAGCTTTTTGAGACCTATGGAGTGCTCTCGGAAGCAGAGCTTCGCAGTCGCGAGGACATCTGGGTTGAACAGTACTTTCTGAGTATCAACATTGAAGCGGAAACGACTGAGCACATGGCCCGCACGATGGTCATGCCGGCAGCCACCCGATATCTTGATAGCTTGGTGGACACCATCCAGAAAGGCAAGAAGGCAGGGGTTTCAACCAAAGGTGTGAAGCTCGTAGCTGACCACGCTGCAGCTTATGTAGATGAGCTTCAGGTTGCGCTTGGCGAACTAATCGATCAGAATAAGGAGCTTGGTGGCGATTCGGTCCACGAAAAAGCACATCACATGCTAGACAATGTGATTCCTGCCATGATGAAGGTCAGACATGCAACAGACCGTCTCGAGCGAATCACGGCCGGAGATCTTTGGCCCCTACCAACGTATCGCGATATCCTGTTCGTGAAATAGGGCGACTTCTTGTTCTCTACGCAAGATCGTAAAGCGGGGCGGTGGACTTTTGTCCACCGCCCCGCTTGCGTTAAACTCATATTTTTTCGCCCTTACCTACCAAGGTTACAGCGTCTAAACCACAGTTTACTGCACTGATTCCGGTGTTTTGGAAGCACACGTGGATCGGGCAGCCTGATGAGCTCGTAGGTGTTTCATATTCCGTAATCTCACTTTAGCCGTTCGAAGCTCGAGTTTGGCCGTCTGAGCTTTTAATTTCTGCGTGCGAAACTGCATTTTTCGCATCTTGACGACGCGTTGTGCTGTTTTTTTTGCGATTCTCGGGTTCTGAGCCGCTTTAATTCCCGGGCGATGCGCTTTTACTCGCCGTTGCCTGAGAGTGGGACGTTGCCTGACAGTCGGACGTCGTCCACGCTCTAAGCGTTGCAGGTGCTCCCCCCGTCGTTGTTCTATGCTATGCCTCATGGGGCGCTCTCTCGTATCGGCTGCCATTTCAGGCTCCTCTGCACGTTCTTGGGTTGTCGTTTGTGCCGATGCCGCTCCCGAAAAGAGGAGCAACAAGGCAGAAAGAAGAAGGTGTTGTTTCAAAGATTTCATGATCATGTACTCGGTTAAGTTGTGATCATTAGACGGCAGGCATGGTGCTGAAGATGTCTCGAAAACGTCACATTATCGTGCTGAAACTGTGGCTAGGATATAAAAAAAGGGAGGGGATGGCTGCGCCATCCCCCCTAACAGAGCTACAAAAGAAGGGGTTAGTGTGATCCAAGGGTGTAGTTTCCACGTAAATCTTGGAACCAGTGACGCCCTTACAGCCCCTATTGAAAGTACGTTTGAAAGAGCTGGAAATATTGATCAGATGTGGCGCATTGCACCACGGGTCAGTGCCGAGATTCAGAACCTGAGGATTGCGTTTGAGGTCGAGGCAACGTCTGTCAGCTACGGTTCATCCTTTGACTCTCATTACGCCCCAGTCTTTGGTGCGAATGATAATGCAATAACCAACCTGCGCACACTTATTGCCGCTTATTACTCGTTTTAGGCCCGATTTTGGTTTCTAATCGGACTCCGCTCCGCTTCTTCCGCGTCCTCCGTTCCATCCAATGGTATACGTTTAGGAGCGGCCTTCTCTGCGGTCAATGGTTTCGATCGTGACGTGGAAGGGCGCTGGCCTTTGACACCGATGAGTTCGATGGCTGTCATCATTTGGTCCAAATTGCGTGCTTTTCGCTCTGTGTACGATGAAACTCCGAAACGTCCCAACATCACCATGGTCAACATCGTTGCAAGAACAACGAGTAAGCCCGGAAAGGCGCTTAATCCCAACGCTTCAAATGAAATGGGTAGTGAGATGATGGTGCCAATAATGGTTGGAATGTAAAACGGAGTCGGCGCCGTTGGTTCGGCCCAGAATACGTTAATTTTAGTTTTACCTTCATCCGTTCGAGCAGTTACCTGTGCCTTTACGGCCGCGCTCTGGATAGTCCATTCGTACGTGTTCTCTCTCGTGGTGACTGCTCCCGGTTCTTTAAAGGTGTTCCGGAGTTCTAGTAGCATCTCTTCCCAATCATCTGGGGATATTTCGCCATCTATAATCAGTTCATTCGAATAAGAGACTGGACCACCGAACCAGTTTTTCTCTTTTCGACGGGCGCGAGAGACGCCCATTTCAGCTGCCGCTTTTTCGGATGAGATCTGGAGGGATGCCCGCTTCCCGGCCTAGCTGCTCCAACTCTTCGAGCGATAATCCCATAGAATCCCGACTGGCATCGTCTTGCGATAGCTTAGTAGCTCGGGTGAGAATAGAGCCGATTTCTTTCTCGTTGTATACTTTCATATTTCTTCTATAAAATGAGAATATAAAATATATGCTCAAAAACGGTAATTGGTGCATATTTAGGACCCAAACGCAACATACATATCGGGTTTCCGTTTTGAATGCAGAACGAATCATTCCTTCATCAGGAAAGATTCTAAGAGGCGCTTTGTTCTAGGATTACTATTTTGATCCTGAGAGCGGAATCACTCATCAGAACACGCATCGGATGCCCAAGGGCAGTCAAGACAAAAAGCCGTCTCAATCGAGCCAGCAGGACCGCGTTCTTGTTGGTCGAGCCCTTGAGGGGGATCAACTTGCCTATCAGGAGTTGATGGAGAAGTATCGTGGCGCGCTTACGCGCCACGTACAGAAGATGGTGCGTCGCCAAGGTGAGGTTGATGATCTCGTCCAAGAGTGCTTTATCAAGGCCTTTTCCGCTCTCAAGTCCTATTCCACAGACTACGCCTTTTCAACGTGGCTCTATAAGATTGCCACGAATCATACGATTGACTTTCTTCGCAAGAAGAAGCTCCACACGATGTCGATTGATAAGCCCATCAATACAAGAGATGGAGAAGTCGAGTATGAGTTACCAGACTCGACTTATCGTCCTGACCGTCATATTGTGGAAGATCAGCGACGTGAACTCATTCAAGCCGCTATCGAGCAGCTACCCGGGAAATATCATCGGGTCATCGTGATGCGTCACCAGCAGGAAAAATCGTACGAAGAGATTGCGATGGAGCTAGACCTTCCCCTAGGCACGGTTAAAGCTCATATTTTTCGCGCCCGTGCTCAGATGTACAAATTCCTTCGTGACAAACGTCACATTATGTAGGCTGGATAATGCATCGAGCCTAGCGCGTATTCTGCCGTTTTTTTGACTCAATCCTCGCTATCTATGTTGTCTGAGTACGCAAAACGTATAACCTCCTCCCGGGTTTATGAGCTGGCTCACAAAACCGATCTACTTGCACTGCAACAACTTGAGGGCAGATTGCAAAACACCATTCTGCTCAAAAGAGAAGATCAGCAGATCAGTTTTTCCTTTAAGGTTCGGGGTGCTTACAACAAGATGGCTCACCTCTCCAGGGAGCAGCTTAGCCAAGGCGTGATCGCATCATCAGCAGGAAATCATGCGCAAGGAGTGGCCCTTGCTGCTGCAAAACTTGGGTGCCACGCCACCATAGTGATGCCTGTGACAACACCTCAGGTCAAGATTGATGCGGTACGTGGTTACGGAAAGAAATGGGTTAAAATTGAGGTGCATGGCGAATCGTACAGTGATGCCCATGCCCGAGCCAGTGAGATCGAAGAGCAAACTGGAAAAACGTTTATTCATCCATTTGATGATCCATTGGTGGTGGCAGGTCAGGGTACGATTGGAAAGGAAATCCTCGACCAATACCCGGAGACCATTGATGCGATTTTCGTTGCCGTAGGTGGTGGTGGATTAATTGCCGGCATCGGTGCATTTGTGAAGTCTATCCGTCCGGATATCCGACTTATTGGCGTGCAGGCTGAGGGGTCAACAGCGATGACCCAGTCCTTAAATCAAGATCAAGCGGTGATGCTCGAACAGGTTAGTCTTTTTTCAGATGGTACTGCCGTTAAGCAGGTGGGTAGCCAAACGCTAGCTTTGTGTCGGGAAGTGGTTGACGAGATGATCACGGTGAGCTCGGACGAAATCTGCGCTGCCATCAGTGATGTCTATATCGACACTCGAAGTATTTTAGAACCCGCTGGGGCGCTTTCTTTAGCTGGCCTCAAAAAGTGGACCCGGCAAACGGGCTGTACGGGCAAGACGTTAGTTTCTGTCGCTTGCGGCGCAAATATGAATTTCAACCGTCTTCGACATGTCTCAGAGCGAGCCGAAGTGGGGCGGCACAAAGAAGCCTTGTTTGCAATAACTATTCAGGAAGAGCGAGGGGCATTCCGAGATCTGTGCGAATTGATTGGCAATCACAGCGTGACCGAATTTAATTACCGCATTTCAGACCAGCGGGAAGCACACATTCTTGTGGGCCTTAATACACATGGAATTGAAGATGGATTGGCTCTTGAAAGCCAATTCAATAGTGCAGGGCTCAAGACCATTAATTTATCAGGAGATGAAATGGCGAAAACGCACCTCCGACACATGGTGGGCGGGAAATCTGCACATGCAGAAGATGAGCTGTTGTATCGATTCGAGTTTCCTGAGCGTCCCGGTGCTTTGATGAGTTTCCTATCCAATATTCCTTCGAAATGGAATATCAGCCTCTTTCATTATCGTGCTACAGGCTCGGATTATGGAGATGTATTGGTAGGCATTCAGGGTACATCTGGCCATCCTAAACGATTGGAATCATATTTAGAGAAAGTCGGATTCCGGTACCGGTCAGAGTCTGACAACCCAGCTTATCGTCTGTTTTTATCGTCATAGATCATATTATTCGGCCAAATACATGCTCTTGAGCATCGCGCTCAGCTTTTCCACGCCCATCTGATTCATGAGCTCGATGTTGCGCTCTGGAATGTGCCCGACATCAGGGTATTGCTCAATGGCTCGCTCCAAACTCTCTTCGCGAATAATATGTAGCGTTGGATAAGGTGACCGATTTGTAAAGTTTTCAGGATCGTCGGGATGAGTGCCAGCAAACTGATAATTAGGATGAAAACTAGCCACCTGGAAAACCCCTTCGAGTTCGAGGCTGACTAATAGTTCATCCACACGGCCTAGGAATTGGTTGTAGTCTGTAAAGGCATCTAATGCACCAGGATGAATCAGCAACGTCGTTTCAATTGCCTTATCCCCTTCTAGTATTTCCAGCTCCTTTTTCAGGGTGACCAAAAGGTCTACTTCGGTTGTTGCTTCGGTTATGCTAAATCGGATTCGGTTTTGGACCAACTCTTTTTTTGCAAACGGGCATAGATTCAGCCCGATCACAAATGATTCGACCCATTGTCGTGTGGCTGATAGAACGTATTGATGGGTCATGTTTTGAGGGTATAAAACAGTTAGTCCGGGAAGCGACGTGTCGTAATGCTTTCAGGATCGTATTGCTGAGATAGCCTATGAGACAATTTAGCGCCTACAAACGTCCCAAAACTTTGCTTTTCAGCTATAAACAGTCAATCTTAAGGAATCTAACTCGGACACTCGTATGATCGGCACTACTTTATCCCATTACGAAATCACCGCCGAGCTTGGTCGCGGCGGTATGGGCATTGTCTACAAGGCGCGAGATACCAAGTTGGATCGGGACGTTGCTATCAAGGTTTTGCCGTCGGCTGCCTTGGCTAGCCAAGAGGACCGCGCGCGTTTTTACCGAGAGGCCAAAGCCGCGGCGGCACTCAATCACCCCAACATTGCGGCGATTCACCAGATTGATGAAGCCGTTCCGAGTGACGCCCCTCATGGTACGCAGCCCAGCCCGTTCATCGCGATGGAATACATCGATGGGCAGCCGCTTGAAGAGCATATAAAGCGTGCGCCGCTCAAGTTGGATGAAGTGATTAAACTGGCAGGCCAAATTGCTAGTGCGCTGGAAGCTGCTCACGATAAAGACATTGTGCACCGAGATATCAAATCGGCCAACGTAATGCTCACGGGTAAAGGCGAGGCCAAGGTATTGGACTTTGGACTAGCCAAGACGGCGCACTCTACTATGCTGACCCGAATGGGTTCGACGATGGGTACGGTAGCCTATATGAGCCCGGAGCAAGCTCGCGGCGAAGAAGTGGACGCAAGATCTGATCTATGGTCTCTCGGAATTGTCATTTATGAGATGATCGCTGGGAAACTTCCCTTCACGGCTGAATATGAGCAGGCTGCCGTGTACAGCATCCTCAATGAAGATCCTGAACCCCTCACCGCCCTGCGTAGCGGGGTCCCGATGGACTTAGAGTATGTAGTCAATAAATTGCTTTCCAAGGACAGGAAGCATCGTTTTCAAAGCGCATCGGATCTTATGGCCGATCTCTCAGCCTTGAAGGATGCCTCGACAACCCGGGTTTCGACCCTGTCTACCCAATCCGTTCGCAGAGCGGTACCTGGGGCAGTGAGGACTACAAAAAATAACTACCTGCTGATAGGAACGGGGATTGCAGGATCGCTATTGGGAGCGCTGGTGATCTAGATGCTGATAGGAAACACGACTCCTGTGCCGCCAGCCAGCACGAACATGCGGCTTTCGCTCGAGCTTCCCGAGGACCTGCAACTCTCATATTTTGGCGGAGACGGCTTGGGACTAGAAGTCCCTGCTTTTGCTCTTTCACGAGACGGCGAAAAAATGGTCTACGTTGCCGATTCGGCTGGGACGTCCGTTTTGGTTTCGCATGAGATGGGATCGAAAGAGTTCAAGGTTCTTCCAAGTACATTTAACGCCTATTACCCGGTATTCTCTCCGGATGGTAGTAGTATCGCTTATCTGGCAAATGAAACCATTTACACTGTGGGCTTTGAATCCGGAAGACCCATCCCACTGACTTCGACATCAGATGCCATGGGTCTGTATTGGTCAGATGACAACTGGATCTATTGGTCCAATCAACAAGGACTTGTCGTTCAGCGCATCACACCGTCGGGCAATCTGGACTCCAAAATTATTGCAGCCGATATATGTCGGTGCTATAATATATCTCAAGGGATTGAGTACGGCGATGTGTTGGTTTCTGGAATTAATGGTGCCTTCCACATATCGGCGAACGGAGAGACAAATCAAACGAAGCATATTGGAGTCAATTCCATTGTAGTTGACTCAAAATACATGGTATCCGTTGGTACAGGATCCCTAATTGCAGGAGGGATCGCGTTTATAGAGCAAACCGATGAAGTTGATCTCGGTAAAGTAGTTTTATCAGATGTGAGAACCAGTTCTATTGGGCAGCGAGCTCACTTTGCTGTTTCAGACGATGGAACGCTCATGTACGCCCTCGGAAAACAGGCAGGCCTTACTCGGCTGGTTGTACGGTCTCCAAACGGTGAAATACAGACGTTACCTTTTGAAGCGCAATCGCACGGTCACATGGACGCAACCAGAGACGGAAGTAAAATAGCCGTCCATTATCTGGATGGAACCGATCGGCTCATGGTGTATGATCTAGAACGTCAGACTGCTACTCCTTTTCTGCAAGAATCGAATATTTATGGCGCAATTTGGAATGAGGGTGGGACGGCCATCACTTATTCACATACCGAAGGTGACAGTAGCTCTGTAATGACCCGTGAGGTGAACTCATCCAGGGGTTCAGAGGTTTTATTAACAGGTCAAGGAAATCTAACTCCCTCGGATTGGTCAAGCGACAATCGATTTCTGATCTACTCGCAAACTATAGGTTCTTTTAGTCGACTAGGAGTGTTGGACACGATGGACTCCACGAGTACAACTATTATTGAACTAGAGGGACGCGCATGGAGTGGGAAGTTTTCCCCCGATGATTCTTTGATCGCCTACACCCATATTGCCGGCCAAGGGTCAGAAGTGTTTGTTGAACCCTTTCCCCCAACCAAACAGCGCTGGAATGTTTCTTCTGGAATTGGCGAAGAACCTGAGTGGAGGGAAGACACGAACGAGTTGATTTTTAGAGGGAAAGGGGCCTGGTTCAGCGTGTCATATGAAACCGGTCCTCCCGTTTTTGGAACGCCTCGTTATCTGTTTGAGGGACCTTACGTAAACATTTATGGACTTGAATATCGGGTGCTAAGTCGAGGGGACGTCCTTTTACAAGAGGCCGTCAATAAGGAGTTTTTTACCAATCGCCTAGAAGTGATCACCAACTTCAATAGCGTCGTGAGGGAGGTCGTTGATTCGACTGCGCGTTAACCTCAATCACGTAGTAGAGAGTTGGCACTTCTTTGAGTTCCGTCCGTTGTATGAGATCCCTTAAAGGTGGTCATATGCCCGTATTTCTAAATCACATCACGACAACGGTTCCTCAAACAGCCTACACGCAGGATGAAGCGGGAAAAACCATGCTTCACAAGTTCGAAGAGGGAAGTCGTGCAGCTCGATTGACGAGACGTATCTACGCTCATTCAGGAATTGAAACGCGACATAGTGTCCTTCCTGATTTTCGAGAAGGAGCAGATGCCCCCTTGTTGTTCGACTTTGACACGAAGAAGTTCTTATCACCGTCCACTGGTGAAAGGAATGACCTTTATTCAAAGGAAGCCCGAGTTATGTTTTCGGCAACCGCCGAGCGACTGGTAGGCGAATGTCCTGGGATAGAAAAGAGTGATATAACTCACGTCATCACCGTTTCTTGCACCGGCTTTTTTGCGCCAGGTCCTGATTTTTATATCGTGAAGGATCTAGGTCTTAATCCGAGTACCAAGCGTTTTCATATTGGATTTATGGGCTGTTATGCAGCCTTTCCGGCCTTGAAAATGGCGAAAGCATTTTGTGAGGCAGAACCGGAGGCCGTCGTGCTTGTGGTATGTCTTGAATTGTGCTCCTTGCATCTGGAGCCATCGGAAGAAATCGATGATATTCTGGCTACTTCAGTTTTCGGTGACGGAGCATCTGGCGCCATAGTATCCTCAAGAAATGAAGCGCCTGGCACCTCTTTTCGGATGGATTCTTTGAACTCAACGATTGCTCCCGATAGCGAAGGAGATATGGCCTGGACAATTGGTGATCATGGATTCGACATGATTCTATCTACGTACGTTCCACGCATTCTAGAGGCGAACGTGGCGGAAATCGTTGATGGGTTACTTAGCGAGAATGATGCCCAGAGAGCAGACATTGAGCATTGGGCGATTCATCCAGGAGGACGGGCCATTCTGGATAAGGTTGAGCAAGGTCTTGAGCTGGGCGCAGAGGACCTCACAGCCTCGAGAGCCGTGTTGAGAGATTATGGGAATATGAGTAGCGCTACCATCTTGTTTGTCCTCGATCACATCAGGCGGAGCCCTGCGTCTGGTCGTCCAGAACCGATTCTAGCCATGGCCTTTGGCCCCGGACTGACCGTTGAAAGTGCCCTTCTGACGAGAGTGTGATGCCAGCGTTCATTCTTCGACATCGACGTGGCGACCTCATTGAGCTCATGGATGATCCGAATTGTGATCCGGAGCTGTTAAATAATACGTATCGACATTTCCATCATGTAAATCGACTGCTTTCGGGTGCACACAGGGTATACACGCAGTGGATTCGGCCCGAGCTGTTACGTGGATCTAAGTCTATTTTGGATATCGGCTGTGGCGGGGGAGACTTGCTTCTCAAGCTGTCAGCATGGGCAGCCGCAGATGGCCTCGACGTGGAGATTGTGGGCGCAGATCCGGATCCAAATGCATTTGAATACCTTTCTAAAGTTGCTTTCCCTGAAACCGTTTCGTTTCGCCAGGCGGATACCACTAGCCTCATCCAAAGCGGAGAATCGTTCGATATCGTGGTCTCTAATCACCTTTTACACCATTTAGCTGAAAACGAGATCCACGCCTTCCTAGAACAATCTCAACGGTTGGCAAAGCGCCTTGTTGTTCACAACGATATTCGTAGAGATGACGTTGCTTTTATTGGGTTTATTCCCATCGGCCTCATGTTTAGACGTTCGTTCATCCTGACGGATGGACTTCGTTCAATACGTCGTTCCTATCTTCCATCCGAACTCTCTCGTCTGGCTCCAGATGGATGGAACGCCAAAAGTATGCCCCTATTTAGAAATCTATTAACATGGCAAAAATGACAGAAACCAAGTCGGATGTGTTGATTGTAGGCGGCGGACCGGTCGGCCTATATCTGGGATGCCTTTTGGCCCAAAAGGGAATTGAATGTTGCATTCTTGAGCGACGGACGGAGCGTTCTCTTCATTCCCGATCGATTGGCATTCATCCGCCGGCCCTTCGTTCGCTTGAGAAGATTGGATTGGCCGAGAGTGTTTCTTCGAAAGCGGTTGTTATTGAAAATGGACTCGTTTTTGATGGCCCAACGTTCTTGGGGAAATTGTCGTTCTCGGACTGCCCACCACCGTTCCAGCACGTGTTGAGTATTCCCCAGTTTGAAACAGAGGCGTTGCTGGTCGCCCGGTTCAATGAACTCGCCCCGGGAAGATTGCATACAGGAGTTTTCGCAAAGACGATTGAACAGGAGTCAAATGGTGTTGCGCTCACGACCGAAGATGGTCAGGTCTTTCGGGCGCAATATGTTGCCATATGTGACGGCGCGAGAAGTGGTCTGCGAACTCAATTAGGTATCCCGGTTGGATCAGGCGACTACCCAGTTTCCTATTTAATGGGAGATTTTGCTGACACGACTACGTTCGCTTCGGATGCTGCCATTTTTTTGAGTAAGGATGGTGTAGTCGAGTCCTTTCCGCTTCCGGATGGACAGCGTCGCTGGGTAGTGTTAACTGATTCAGTGGACGAAAGCTCGCAGATGCTTTGTGATACTATTCGTAGTCGAACCGGTCATGAAATAGACCATGAGACGTGCTCGATGACTAGCTTGTTTTCGCCATCACATGTTTTAGTAGAAACAATGCATCAAGGTCGGGTCTTGCTAGCCGGTGATGCGGCTCATGTAGTAAGCCCTATTGGAGGGCAGGGTATGAATCTTGGTTGGCTCGATGCGGTCGAAGCTGCCCAGGCTATGGCCGGAGCGCTGGAGCGTCCTGACTCGCAAGAAGCCCTTTTTCGAGGTTACTCGAAGAGCCGTAGAAACGCAGCGCGTTCGGCTCGCAGGCGAGCCGAGTTTAATATGTGGATCGGTCTCGCGGGACTGTTGCATGGAATTAAAAGGGTGGCAGCCCGTACCATTCTCCGTCGCCCATTGAGCACCTATTTTGCTCGCATGTTTACAATGCAGACTTAAGTGAGTTGATGCCAAAAGAGCGTAGAGATTCAGTCTATCTTGCCCTTCGGAAACAGGTTTTCCCGCGTGATTCATCCTGAAAGGAGAGTAGAATTAGTATCTTAAAGCTTTCCGAACCGTTAGACCCTGCACGCTGATGATCGCACGCTATTCTCGTCCTGAAATGACCGCTCTGTGGAGCGAAGAAGCCCAGTTTGATGCTTGGCTTGAAGTTGAAATTGAAGCCTGTGCGGCGTGGTCAAAGCTGGGAGTTATTCCAGCGAAAGATGTAGAACTGATTCGTAAAAACGCGAAGTTCGACGTGGATCGCATACACGAAATCGAAGAAATTACGCGGCATGATGTGGTGGCCTTTACTCGCTCTGTGTCCGAATCTTTGGGCGATGAGCGAAAGTGGATCCATTACGGCCTGACGTCTTCGGACGTGGTCGATACCGCATGGTCGGTGAGGCTGAAAAAAGCTAATGCACTGATTCTCACAGAAATTGATCGAATGATTGCTGTGTTGGCGCGCCGAGCGGACGAGCACCGTCACACCTTGATGATGGGCCGAACGCATGGTATCCACGCTGAGCCGACAACGCTGGGCGCAAAGTTTGCTCTTTACTATGACGAAATGCGTCGCAACCGTGAGCGCTTCGTAGCTGCGGCAGAAGGCATGCGGGTTGGAAAGGTATCTGGATCTGTGGGTACGTTTGCCCACCTTCCGATGGAAGTCGAGCAATACACGTGTGAGTTTCTAGGATTGGATGTGGCTCCGGTGTCGACGCAAGTTCTACAGCGAGATCGACATGCGCATTACGTCGGTGTGCTGGCCCTCATCGGGTCCACGCTAGAGAAGATGGCTGTCGAGGTTCGTGGCTTGCAGAAATCTGAAGTCCGCGAAGTAGAAGAAGCGTTCCGCAAAGGACAGAAAGGCTCTTCGAGTATGCCACACAAGAGAAATCCAGTGAGCAGTGAGAATATCACGGGCTGCGCGCGAATGCTGCGTGGCTACATGGTGACGGCCTATGAAAACGTTCCTCTCTGGCACGAACGCGATATTTCGCATTCTTCTGCTGAGCGAGTCATCTTGCCTGATGCTAGCACCATTCTTCATTATGCGCTAAGTCGATTCGCGACGGTGATTGACAATCTAACCGTTTATCCGAACAACATGCGCCGCAACATGCAGCGGACTTTCGGGCTTTATAACAGCCAGCGACTCCTAAATGCGCTCATCGAGAAAGGTCTGATGCGCGAAGATGCGTATGATCGCGTACAGCCTCCGGCGATGTTAGCCTGGGAAACGGAGCGTCAGTTTGTAGATCTAGTTCTAGAGTCTGCTCCGATCCGCGAGTACATGAGCGAAGAAGAGGTCAGGAGTTGCTTTGACGATGAATATCATCTCAGGCGCATTGACGCCATTTTAGCCCGAGTAGGACTCTAGTCTTATCGGTTGAACATGATTTTCGGTTACTGCATCACTACAGTGGGATATCATATTCGAGGGTATTCCCATGACAAATCGTGTTCTCGTACTCCTCTTCATTGTCGCATCTGTCACGGGATGTGATTCTGACGGAACGAAAGACAACTCCAACATTGAGCTCGAAGCGCACACGGTGATGACCAGCTCAACGCTGAGTTCTGGTAAATCAGCAGCTAGAAGTGCGAAGTCGGATGGGGCAAATGTCTTTTTAACACCAACAAACGTATCTGGCGAAGCCGTTTCGTTGCTATTCGCCATTTCAGGCGTGCCGGACGAAGGCATCGTGATCTTTGGAGAGGCTCGTCCTGATATTGCTCCTGCTAATGCAACGACCTTCCCATTTGATTTTGCGACTCAGCTCGCGATTGTGTCAACGCCCTCATTCGACACCTCTCGTCCAGGCGGACAGTCAGAGCATATGGTGGTCATTTTTGCGTACATGGATTTTGATATCACCGTCGATAGTCAAGATCATGTGGTGCGGGTCGCATTAGTGAGCAATAATGGGATGCAACGTGGCGACAAGCTTATTCAGGTGGGGTCGGGTTTCCAGTGGTATGATCTTGACACGAATACCCTGACCGCTACTCGACCATCAAATCCGGCGCGTATAACCTTTCTTGAAACATGGGTAGATCCGGTCCGGCCTATTATGGTGTTTTACCCATTCAATGCATTTATGACCAATCCCGCTCTCACGCTTCTCACCTCCGTACTAACGGCTTCTTCGGGATTGGATATCATTCTTAATTACAATGTTCAGGATATGGTCGTCCTTGAAGGAGTGGCTTCGACGGCTGGCCTAGTCGCTGCAGACGTTATTCAATTATTGAATGTAAAGCAGGTTGTTCAAGGGCTCGGCGACTCAGGTCTTGAAGTGCATTCGGTAGCTACCCTCCTTCCGTGATCTCAAGGCGTAGGCAGTCGGCGAGTAAAGACATAAAAAAAGGGCGCTTTTCGATTTCTCGAAAAGCGTCCTTCACAGATCGGAGGAGGACCTAGTTTGCTGGAGGTAGCAAGACCTGATCGATCACGTGGATTACACCGTTGGAGGCTTCGATATCCACTTGGGTCACCGCTGCATCGTTGATGTACACTACGCCGCCTTCGACTCGGATATTGACACTGCTACCCTGCACGGTGGGCGCACTGGTCAGGCCTACAACCTGCTCAGATGTGACGGCTCCTGATACGACGTGGTACGTAAGCATGGCGATCAGCTGATCCTTGTTTTCGGGCAAGAGCAATGTTTCTACTGTTCCTGCGGGCAGCGCAGCAAATGCGGCTTCCGTTGGAGCAAAAACGGTGAATGGTCCGGGACCTGAAAGCACGCTGACGAGGTCTGCGGCTGTAACTGCAGCTACGAGGGTATCAAATGTACCGGCTGATACCGCCGTTTCTACGATGTTTAACGACGGCGCACTGTCGTCTTTTGAATTGTCATTTCCATTGCAGCCCACTACTGCTACGGCGAGAAAGACAGGGAGAAGAAAGTTGAATAGCGTTTTCATGATACTAGAGTTTTGTTAGTACCGCGCTATTTCAACGCGGCGGCGTCTTGTTGTTGGCCCAAAACAACGGCACAACACAACAATCCCCGAGCAGGATGAGACCAATAGCATATGAGTCTCGATCAACGGCGAAATAAAACGACAACCGGAAAGAGTGCGCCTCAGATGCGCTCGTACGTCACAAAGGCGAACCCGTCGTGCTCGTCACGGGCGGTTTCTTTGTACATCGTTCCGATGAGATGCTCGTACGGTGGAAAGAATACATCCCCTTCATGATCACCATCGACTAAGGTAAGTTCGAGACGATCAACCTGTTCTAGAAAGGCAGCATAGATCGTGGCACCGCCCGTAATAAAAACCCGCTCGGCATCTGCAATTGAGTCCAGTACTTTTTCTATTGAATTGAACACCTCTGCATTATCCCACTGAGGAAACGAGATCTCGTGATGAGATAGGACAATGTTGCGTCGGCCGGGAAGTGGTTTGCCAAGTTGATGAATCAACGAATCAAACGTTCGTTTACCCATAACTACTGGAAAGCCCGACGTGAGTGCCTTAAATCGCTTTAAGTCCTCAGAAATGTGCCAAGGCAAGTTCATGCCCTTTCCGATAACCCTGGTTTTTGTACCAATCGCGGAGATGATAACTAGCTCGGGACGATTCATTAGACGGCTACCGGTGCTTTGATACTGGGGTGAAACTGGTAGTTCACCAGCTCAAAGTCTTCGTATGCGTAATCAAATATGGATTCTGGCCGGCGATTGATCTTTAATTGGCATAGCGGAAACGTGGAGCGCGCTAGCTGCTCTTCTATCTGGTCTAGATGATTCAAATAAATGTGGGCATCTCCAATGGTATATACCAGTTCCCCAACTTCGAGGTCACATTGTTGCGCGACCATATGCGTCAAGAGTGCATATTCTGCAATATTGAATGGTGCTCCCAAGAAAAGGTCGTTCGAGCGGATGTACAGATGACAAGATAGTTTGCCGTCTCCTACCCAGAACTGATAGAACATATGGCAGGGTGGCAAGGCCATCTGGTCCAAGTCCGAAACGTTCCATGCATTTACTATATGTCGCCGGGAGTCCGGATTGGTCTTGATCGAATCAATGACACGCTGGATCTGATTTATTTCTTCTCCATTCTGACCAGCCCAGCGAACCCATTGTTTTCCGTACACGGGGCCTAGGCTTCCATCTTCTTTTGCCCAAGCATCCCAAATGTGCACATTGTTGTTCACGAGGTAGTCAGTGTTGGTACCTCCCTTGAGAAACCAAAGCATTTCAACGGCAAGGCCCTTGAAGTAGACTTTCTTGGAAGTGACCAAAGGAAAGCCTTCCTGAAGGTCAAAACGCATCTGGTATCCAAACACAGACCGCGTTCCCGTGCCGGTGCGATCTTCCTTTTGGAGTCCATTGTCTCGTACGTGGCGGAGAAGATCGAGATATTGCTTCATGTTCAGGTCAAGGATCTTTTAGGTCGGACCGGTATAGATGGCACCGGAAAAGACGATTTTCGAATCAATACGCAATCTACGCATCCTACCCATGAACATCGATCCGAATTTGCATCAAAAGCAGGGCATCAATCACATGAATAAGGTGTTGGGCTATGCTCCGATGGTGGAGGAAAGTGGAGTGGCTACCGTCTATTTGACGGCAGAAGACTGGCATGTTGTAGCTGACACTCTATTTCACATGGATACGCCACGTGACATGATTCCCGAGGAAATCCTTGATTATACCCTGATCAAAGAGAAGCAAGCTATTGAATTCAAGACCGTGGAACGCATGATCACGGTAGAAATGATTTAGTTAGCGGCAGCCTTCAGATCAAATCGGGGGATATCTACTTTCAGGCGCTCACCGTGGGCCTTCTCCATGGTGTATGTGCCTTCCATGTGCCCTGTGAACGTTTCTAGTACACAGTAGCTATTGTACTCGTGTACTTCACCCGGTCCGATGATGGGCTGTTTTCCAATAACTCCCTCACCTTCCACTTCCTGAACGCTACCCTTTGCGTCAGTTATGTACCAGTGGCGGCGTAGAAGCTGAATGTCTTCTGGACCATGGTTTTCAATTCGGACGAAATACCCAAATACGAACCTTTTCGAAAGCACGTCCGATTGGCCATCGAGATACACGGGGCGAACGGTGACCTGAATGTCACGGGTGATGGCGTGGTATGGGATCATGATGCCGGGCGTGTTTTTGAAGGTTCAATATAATACGAGGCCTCTTCTAGAAAGCAACGTAAAACCGTTTGGACCAATATACATGGATCAATTATGCCGGAAATAGGGCAAAAGATTCTGGTATAGGCTACATTAGCGCAAATTTATTACCCAAAGCCTAGACAGATCTCTATAAAAGACTTTCTAAATGGCCAATAAAACTGTCGAAAAGCTACCAGAGGCCACAATACTCTTTGCGGGTGACTCTGGTGATGGAATGCAGCTTACTGGTACGCAGTTCACGCTCGCCACTGCGTACGCCATGAATGACCTGGCGACACTTCCCGATTTTCCAGCTGAAATTCGTGCTCCCATTGGTACTACCTATGGGGTAAGTGGATTTCAGCTCCATTTCGGATCCGTAGACATTCGGACGCCGGGAGACAAGGTTGACCTATTAGTCTCCATGAATCCGGCCGCTCTGAAAGTTAACGTGGATCGAGTGAAGACGGGCGGAACCATTCTGGTGAACAGTAACGCTTTTGAAAAGCGAAACTTTGATCTGGCTAATATGGATTCCAATCCGCTGGAAGATGGGTCGCTCGATAAATACAGGGTGATTCAGGTTGAGCTTACGCGTCTAACCAGGGAAACCCTCAAGGAATCGTCGCTCAATCAAAAAGAGATTGACCGATCCAAGAATATGTTTGCCTTGGGGCTCGCGCTCTGGCTGTATTCACGTCCTGTGGAGCCGGCAAGAAATTGGATATCTAAGAAGTTCGCCAAAAAGCCGGATATCAAGGATGCTAACCTTGAGCTGCTCAAAAAAGGATACCATTTTGGTGAGACGACAGAGCAGTTTGTCACCCGCTACGAAGTGGAGCCAGCGAAGCTGGCTCCAGGAAGGTATCGTGCTGTTGTCGGCGTCCAAGCGCTAGCTATGGGACTCGTTGCAGCAGCCGACAAGAGCGGACTTGAGATCGTATACGGTTCATACCCGATCACTCCCGCTTCAGACATCTTGCACACGCTCAGTCGCTACAAACATCATGGCATTGCTACCGTGCAGGCCGAAGATGAGATTGCGGCAGTAGGTGTTGCTATTGGGGCCAGCTTTGGTGGTGCTTTGGGCATTACCGGTACTTCAGGACCCGGCATCGCCCTAAAAGGCGAGGCCATGGGTCTCGCTATGATCACGGAGATGCCTCTCGTGATCGTGAATGTGCAGCGAGGAGGCCCCTCTACTGGTTTGCCTACAAAAACGGAGCAGTCCGATTTGATGCAGGCACTTTACGGTCGAAACGGAGATGCTCCGATGCCGGTGATTGCAGCCAGTACGCCAGGCGACTGTTTTGAGGTTGCCTACGAAGCTTGCCGGATTGCGGTGAAGTACATGACACCGGTGCTACTTCTTTCAGATGGGTACTTGGCCAATGGTTCGGAGCCATGGCTCATTCCAGATTCAGATTCTCTGAATGCGTTTGATGTAACGTTCGCAGACAAGCCTAATCATAAAGTGGATGGTGAGGACGTGTTTTGGCCTTATCTCCGTGATGAAAAGACGTTGGCCCGCCCTTGGGCGAAGCCAGGAACGGCGGGGCTCGAACATCGCGTCGGTGGTCTCGAGAAGGAGGATGGTTCAGGCAACGTTTCTTATGACTCAATGAATCATGAGAAGATGACTCAGCTACGCTTTGAAAAAGTGAAGCGGATTCAGCAAGAGATTCCCGCGACAGAAATTTTTGGTGATCCAGATGGGGATTTGCTGATCGTTGGCTGGGGCTCAACTCGAGGTGCTATCGAGGCAGGGGTAACCCGATCGATCGCTGCTGGCTTGAAAGTTGCCTCTATTCACCTTCGTTTTATTAGCCCGTTACCGGGAGATCTCACGGAAGTGTTTAGTCAATTCAAACAGTTTTTGGTACCTGAATTGAATAACGGTCAACTCGTACGCGTGCTAAGGGATGAGTATCTGCTTCCCTTTGAGGCGTTCAATAAAGTTCAGGGACGACCTTTTGGTCCCTCCGAAATCGCAGAAAAAGTAGCCGAATTAGTGGGCTAGGCCCCGGATCTAAAACTTTCAGAAGTGGATATGTCAGACAACGAATCCAAATCGAATTTGCCACCGGGACGGAAACCTACTCGTCCACCGGGAGCAGGCCCCAAGATGCCACCCTCACGCCCGCCAGGAGCTAGACCTCCTGGACCGAAAGGCCCGCCAGGAGCTAGACCTCCTGGACCGAAAGGCCCGCCGGGAGCCAGGCCTCCAGGACCCAAAGGTCCACCGGGTGCAAGGCCACCAGGACCGGGAGGAGATGGTGCCCTCAGCCGAGCTGACTTTTCGTCAGATCAGGATGTGCGCTGGTGTCCTGGGTGTGGCGATTATGCCATTCTTGCGACTGTTCAGCGGTTGATGCCCGAATTGGGTGTGCCCAGAGAAAAACTGGTGTTTATATCGGGAATTGGCTGCTCGAGTCGTTTTCCCTATTACATGAACACCTACGGTATGCACTCTATTCACGGACGTGCACCTACGATTGTGACAGGCCTCAAAACGGCGCGTCCGGATCTGGATGTGTGGATGATTACCGGCGATGGGGATAGCCTGTCCATCGGTGGCAATCACATTATTCACTTGATGCGTCGTAATGTGAACATGCAGGTTATCATGTTCAATAACCAGATATACGGATTGACGAAGGGGCAGTACAGTCCTACTTCAGAGAAGGGCAAGATCACCAAATCAACTCCATTTGGTTCACTGGATCATCCATTTAACCCGATAGCCCTCGTCTTGGGCGCCGATGCATCGTTCGTGGCGCGATCTATGGACCGGGACCCCAAACACATGAAGAAAATGCTCAAGGCATCTCATGCGTATCAGGGAACGGGATTTGTAGAGGTCTACCAGAACTGCAATATTTTTAATGATGGTGCTTTCTTTCAGTACACCGAAAAGGCGACTAAATCTGATAGGGCCATTTTCATTGAGCACGGGAAACCGTTAGTGTATGCGGGCGGCACGAAGGGCTTGAGGCTTGAAGGATTTCACCTCGAGACGGTTGATTTGGAATCTGGAGAATTCGGAATAGATGACTGTTTGGTTTACGACGAAACGAGTCGGGAACTGGCTGGCATCCTTTCGCGAGTGTACTGGAAAGAAGATCTACCGCAGCCCTTCGGAATCTTTTATCGAGAGGAACGTCCGGCATACGATGTCCAGGTTCGAGAGCAGATCAATGCGGTCATCGAGCGTTCTGGAAAAGGATCGTTGAAGCAGCTCCTGGAGGAAGGAGATACTTGGGAGGTAAGCTAAAGAGGCCCTTTTGGGCTTTATAGGGCCATTTTAGGGACTGTGAATCCTCTGTAAACTAACCGGTAGCTGGCTGTAGGGTTGGTATGGGCTAAAAATAGTCGTATATTTCCCGACTCCCTGAAGAGCGCGCATGAGTATTGCGTGTAACTAATTGAAAAAATTCCCCCGCCACGCGCGAGGCTTGATATGAAGAAGGATATCCATCCAGAATACCACATGATGACGGTCACCTTAGCTGACGGAACGAAGTTTCAGACGCGTTCGACTATGAAAGGTGAAGAGTACGCGTCAGAGGTTGATTCCACCAATCATCCTTTCTACACCGGAAAACGCCAGTTTGTCGATACAGCCGGTCGTGTTGAGAAGTTCAACCGCCGCTACGCCAAGAAGTAAGTCACCGGTGGGGTTTTTCCCCTTCGACTTATCTGGCTTTGAATTTGGAAAGGCGCATGTCCCTCGGACATGCGCCTTTCTTTTTATCCCAATTTCCGGAAGCGAGCGGGCATTCTGTGAAGTGAAATTCATGGAATTTGGTTGATCCATCCTCGTTCACAGGTCACTGTCTATCGTCAGGGTACTCTATGAAAAACGATTCTTTTAGACCTTTAGAAGCGCGGCCCGTGGATGGGTTACTGCGCCCTATTCAGGAGTTCATGAAGCTGGAAGCCTCTTCTGGTATCCTACTTATTGGGATGGCCGTATTGGCGATGATCCTCGCCAATTCACCGCTTTCCTCAGCCTACTTTCAGCTTTTAGAGATTCCCGTCACAGTTGGGTTCGGGGCGTTAACCATTGCCAAGCCGCTTTTACTGTGGATAAACGATGGGCTGATGGCTCTGTTTTTCTTTTTGGTAGGCCTTGAGTTAAAACGAGAAGTGCTCACTGGAGAGTTATCAACTCCTAAGGATGCGATTTTACCCATTTTCGCAGCTATAGGTGGGATGTTCGTACCTGCGGCCTTGTATGTGTTGGTTACGGGAGGAACGCCTTTTACTTCGGGATGGGGAATTCCCATGGCAACAGATATTGCGTTTGCCCTGGGTATTTTAGCCTTGCTAGGGACTCGTGCACCCGTCTCATTGAAGATTTTCCTGACGGCTATGGCCATCATTGATGACTTAGGTGCCATTCTTGTCATCGCCATTTTTTACACCAGTAAGCTCAACTTCATCGCACTTGGCGTGGGTATGAGCACATGGGTAGTGGCGCTAATTGGAAACGCGCTCGGCATTCGAAAAACATCATTCTACGTCTTGCTGGGAATTGTGCTTTGGGTAGCGTTTCTAAAATCCGGGGTGCATGCAACGATTGCAGGTGTTTTACTTGCTCTCACCATTCCAGCCAGACCGCGCATTAATGTAGCCAGTTTCAAGGAGCAGGCATTAGCCTTTTTATCTTCTATACAAACAGATAAGAAGGACGGAGAGACAAAGGAAATGCAGTCAAATAACCATGATGTGGTGCATACCTTGGAAGTTCTTTCTAAAGACGCGGAAACTCCGCTCATCCGAATGGAGCATTCACTGCATGGATGGGTAGCTTTCTTCATCATGCCTGTATTTGCGTTGGCTAATTCCGGTGTGGATCTACGAAGTATGTCTATACTCGATGCCCTAGTGCACCCAGTGGCATTAGGAATCATCGTAGGACTCTTTATCGGGAAGCAATTGGGCGTGGTCCTTTTTTCTTGGGCAGCACTACGGACAGGTTGGGCCTCTCTACCGCGAGGAGTCACATGGGGCCATCTTTACGGCGTAGCTGTACTTTCTGGTGTAGGATTTACGATGTCCCTTTTCATTGGTGGCCTGTCTTTTTCCGACCCTGAAATTTTGGCTCGTGCGAAAAGCGGCATTTTGTTTGCCTCCATTTTAGCCGGACTTTTGGGCTACTCCATCCTCCGGTGGGTAGGCGGGAAGTCGAACCCGACCGATTCTGTTTGACTTAACTGATTTGCTCTGTACGTTCATATCCATCAATCTGGAATTTCCATGAATGCAATTGATCTGATCATCCAAAAAAGGAACGGTGGAGCACTCTCTCGGGAAGAGATTTCTTTTCTCGTAAAGGGATATACAGATGGCTCTATTCCTGATTATCAGATGGCTGCCTTCATGATGGCATCCTTCCTTCAAGGGCTGTCTGAATCTGAGATGGTTTCGCTTACCGAAACGATGCTTCACTCTGGAGAAGTGTTGGATCTGAGTGAGATTCCGGGGATTAAGGTGGACAAACACTCTACCGGCGGAGTTGGCGATAAAATATCAATCGTATTGGCTCCTCTAGTGGCGGCCTGCGGTGTAAAAGTGCCCATGATATCGGGAAGGGGTCTGGGGCACACAGGTGGAACGCTCGATAAGCTGGAATCTATACCTGGATTTCAAACGACCGTATCTACAGCAGTTTATCGCAAGCAGCTGGCAGAGATTGGCGTGGTTATGATCGGGCAGACCAAAGACATCGCTCCGGCTGATAAAAAAATGTATGCGTTGCGAGATGCAACCGGTACAGTCGAATACATCCCATTTATTGCCGCCTCCATTCTTTCGAAAAAACTAGCTGAGGGTGCGGATGCATTGGTTCTGGATGTGAAATGCGGATCTGGAGCCATGATGCAGTCCGAACAGGATGCGCGAGTACTTGCCGAGACGATGACACGCCTGGCTGAGAGTTTCGGTACTCCGACAACTGCTTTTCTGACGGACATGAACAATCCTCTGGGCCATGCTACAGGCAACTGGCCAGAAATCGTAGAGTGTATTGACTGCTTGCACGGAAACGGACCAGATGATGTCATGGAAGTGACTATCGCGCTAGCCGTTGAGATGTTACTTGCTGGAAAGGTCGCATCGTCACAAGAAGAAGCGAAAGAGCTGTGTAATTCTGCTATTTCTTCTGGCCGAGCGTTCGAAAAGTTTGTTGAGATGGTTGAGGTTCAAGGGGGCAGTGCTCAGGCCATTCGAGATCCAGCATCCAGAAATGAAAATCGGGTCGAAGTGGTTGTTCATGCTAGCCAATCGGGCGTCATAAAGTGGATTGACTCCAGAGATATCGGTCGTGCTTCTGTGGTCTTAGGCGCCGGGAGAGCCACCAAAGAGGATAGTGTAGATCCTTTGGCAGGTATCATCCTTACGGTGAAGCCGGGGGATACCGTTCAGATAGGAGAGTCTATTGCTCTGATTCAGGCGTCTACGAATGCACACATTGAACGTACTATTCCCGTAATGATGGCCGCCTTTAAGTTTGACGAGGAGACCCCAAAAGAGGGGAGTCGTCTACTTTCAAAGTATCAGAATGGCCGTTGGGTGAATCCGTAGCAGACTCTTTACGTAGTAAGGTTTCACGAGCTGGAAATTCCGGTGTAAGTTGAAGAGAAACGTGCCGTTTTTTCTTCAGTTTGATGATTGAATCCGCATCATTACTATATTTGATACGGGAAATGAATTCCCGTTAACTAACATTTAGAAAGCCATGTCCATCTGGTCACGTTTCACGCGATTTGTTAAATCTGTTTTCGGCGGTGCAATTTCCGCTCTCGAAGATCCCAAGTTGATCCTCGAGCAGAACATTAGGGAGCTCAACGATCAGGTCCCGAAAATGAACGAAAACATCGCAACGGTGAAAGCCAACGTGATGATGCTTCAGAAAGAAGTACGAAAGTATGAGAAGGAACTGGCTGACGTTACTTCCAAAGTAAAAGCTGGAATTCAGGCTGGACGCGATGACATTGCTGAGCGATACGCAATGCGACTAGAGTCGGTCAGAGAAAATGTATCATCGGCTAAAGAGCAACTCAAGTATGCATCTGCGGCATACGACAAGGCTCTTCAGGTCAAAAAAGCGTTCATGCGGGAGAAAGAACGTAAGATTGCAGAAGCGAAAGATGCATTGCGTGCCCACGAACGTGCCAAGTGGCAGGCCAAAGTTGCGGATACACTCGAGTCCTTTGAGGTTGCTGGCATCGATCAGACCCACGACGAAATGCTCAATCGTATCCAAGAACAAACTGCACTCAATGAAGCTCGCATGGAAATGGCGTTGGATTCTGTGGACACAGAAACGCTCAAAATCGAGGAAGACGCGCAGCAGATTCGTGCTTCAGAACTGGTCAAGCAGTTCAAACTTGAAATGGGCGTAGGTGATACGAGTGGATCAGCCGAAGAGCCGCAACTCGATATTTCAGAGCAAGAAGCTGAGACGGGTTATAAGACCATTGGAAAACAGCGTACAAAGGGTCAATAAGATTCGATCATGACACCTGAAGAGTATCAGAAATTAAAAGAAGCCGAAAAAGAGCATCTTCGTAAGATCAGAGATCTTAAAAAGGCGCAACGATCGGCATCTAGAAAGTCGTCGGTCACGAAAGCGGTGACTGGTATGGCTACGGATATGCAGGATCTATTCGATGAGCATGGTCAGATGATCGAGCGCCTTCAAATGGATTCAGCCTTGTCAGAGGCTCGCATGGAAGTGGCACTGGACTCTGTTGAGATGAACTCAGAAGTGTCTGAGGCTCAGGACGCGGCGGAGTTGGCGAAATTGGAAGAGGAACAGAAAAAGGCGAGAGCTAGGGACCTAATCAATCAGATGAAGCAGGAAACGGGTGCCGTTCAGCAGAAGAATGCACCTACTTCCGAACCGAGTCCAATTGATACCAAATCGGAAGAGAAGCCCCTTCCAGAAAAAACTATCGGAAGAATGAAGCCTTAATCGGCTGTCGCTAAGAGGAAGATCAGAGACTAGATTGAAGCCCATACATCAGGATATCAACTACACGAAGGAAGCATTTCTACATCCGTGGAATCTTACATTCCTTATTATGGCTATGATGGTAGCCTTTGGGGTCAGCTTGACGGGTGCTCCAGCTTGGTTTTTTGATGCCGCGCTCATATTTACGGCAGGGACGGAGTTGGCTTTGTTAGGAATGATGCCGCGCGATCCACGATTTAGAAAAGCGGTTCGCTCGCGTGTATCTGCGGAGTACGCCAAGCCACCATCCCAAAAAGAACTGTATCAGAACCTTGCCGCTCCAGACAGACGGCGCTACGTAGGGTTGCGCAAGGTCGAAAAGTCTATCCGGACCAACTACCGGAAATTGAGCTATGCCTCGCAGGGTATGTTGGATTCTCATCTGAAAAAAATTGACGGACTACTCGAGTCGTACATGAAGTTACTCTACCAGAAAGAGCGGTATGAGTATTCTGTTCAGTCGGGCACCGAGATGGAGGTTATACGCTCTATTGAGGATTTACGGGTGGATATGGAGGACGACTCCCCGAGAGTGCGCGCCATCAAGGCTCGACGACTGCGTATTTTAGAGCAGCGTCTAGATCGGTCCAAAAAAGGACAAGAGAATTTAGAAATCATTGAGGCTCAACTCGAAACAGTTGAGGATGTGGTTAAATACATCCACGAACAGTCGCTCACGCTGCGTAATCCAGAAGAGATTTCATTCCAGCTCGATACCTTGCTGACCGAAGTTGAAGAAACACAGGCATCCGTTGAGGAAATGGAAGAAGTATTTGCCAATCCTCTCGATCTGCTAACCGAAATGGATACGTTTGAAGATCCATTAAGCGAGGAATCCTCCTCGATCGGTACGCGTGTACAAGAATAGTCCGTCGAATTTCCCGCGTGCAGTCACGCCCATTTCATTACATACCCGCATGTCGTACTCTACGCTTCTCGTCGAAGTTGATTCAGAAGGAATCGCAGTCGTTACCATCAATAGACCCACTAAGCTGAATGCGCTCAATGCTGAAGTGCTTGCGGATTTAGATGATTGGTTTACCTCTGCAGCTACCGATTCGGCCGTCAAAGGTATCATCCTAACTGGAGCCGGGCCCAAGGCGTTTGTTGCAGGTGCGGATATTTCCCAGTTCAAGGAATTGGGTCCTGTCGAAGGGAAAGCGTTTGCCGATTACGGGCAAGGGGTATTCAACAAAATTGAAGGATCAGCCAAACCTGTTGTGGCTGCCGTCAACGGTTTTGCATTAGGTGGCGGTAGCGAATTGGCCTTGGCTTGCCACATGCGTGTAGCCAGTGATAATGCCCTATTTGGCCAGCCAGAGGTTAACCTCGGTATCCTTCCCGGATATGGTGCGACACAAAGGCTTCCCCGGATTGTGGGGAAAGGGATTGCCACGGAGTTGATTCTATCGGGTAATATGGTAAATGCCGAGCGGGCCCATGCCATTGGACTGGTTAATCATGTTTATACGTCTGAAGAACTCCTCCCAGGTGCTCGGAAATTGATCGGTACCATTATTTCCAAGGCACCCATCGCGGTTGCTTTCAGCTTAGAAGCACTTCAGTACGCTGATCTGCCCCAGGCAGAGGGTCTTCAGAAAGAGGCCGATTTGTTCGGGCAAGCGTGTGGAACAGACGACTTCCAGGAAGGGGTCGATGCATTTCTTGGAAAAAGGAAGGCCGTATTTAAGGGGAAGTAGACCCTAATTCAGCGTAACTCCCCCCAAGATGGAACTCACCCTAATTTTGATCGCGCTTCTCCTGAGCGCATTTTTCTCCGGATCGGAGATCGCTTTCGTGGCGGCCAATCGGCTCAAGGTCGAAGTTTTTGCGCGTCGCGGAGGTATGGTTGGACGTTTGGTCTCTCGGTTTTTAGAAGAACCGGATACGCTACTCACCACCACCCTTGTCGGTAATAACCTGGCACTTGTGGTGTACTCAACGCTTGTTGCGCTTTATTTGGAGTCGCCACTCAATACGTTTTTCGGAAATGTCTTGGGGTTGGACGCATCCGGGGTAGGAATTCTGACCTTAACTACTCAGACCATTCTGGCTTCGTTAGTTGTGTTGATTATTGGTGAGGTCATTCCGAAATCGGTCATGCGTGAAATCGCCAATCGCGCTGTTTTTGCATTGGCTATCCCGTTGAGGATTACCTACGTCGTTCTGTTTCCGATGATCTTGATTGCTCGCTGGACGGCGACGCTACTGATGAAGTTGATCAAAGCACCTTCCGGGTCCTTCTCTCAGTTTATGCGCCGTGACTTCGAATTGATGATCGAGGAAAGCAAAAAGACGGGTGAATTAGACCTCGATGAAGAAGAAAGCACCCTGCTAAGCAATGTATTTGCCATGAGCACGATTCGGGTGAAGGAGTCCATGTGTCCCCGAACGGATATCATGGCCCTGGAAGAAGGCACTTCTATCGAAGATCTCAGGCAGTCCTTTGTGGCATCGGGCCACTCAAAGATTCCTATTTATAAGGATAACATCGACCAAATTGTTGGCATCGCCTTTGCTTACGACTTGTTTAATGATCCCAAGAGTCTTGAGGACATGTTGCGGCCTGGGACCTATGTCCCGGAAACTAAGCTCTCTAAAGAACTGCTGCGGGAATTTCTGGCGACCAACACATCCATTGCCATCGTAATTGACGAATATGGTGGGACGGCTGGTTTGGTCACCAGCGAGGATCTCCTCGAGGAGATTTTCGGTGATATCCAGGATGAATTTGATACGGAAGAGAACACGCTTCGCATTATAAACGAAGAGTCAGTTATTGCAGCTGGGCGCTTGGAAGTTGACGAATTGGCCGAAAAAACCGGTATTCATCTTCCAGATGGCGACTATGAAACACTCGCTGGATACCTTCTGGAACGGCTCGGTGCCATTCCAGACGTACGCGATGAGTTCGAACTGGATGGATTTCGGTTTGCTATTCTTAGAGCTACCGCAAATCGCATCGACATGGTGCGCATCACTCGTCAGCGGGATGCGCACCAGATCTGATTTTCTACCTGCTGAATTAGACTAGTCTTTTTTCGTTTCGTCCGGACCCCCGATGGAGCGTCTCATCTGCGTGTCTGCTTCTACGTTTTGCATGTTGTAATAGTCCATCACACCTAGACGACCATTTCTGAATGCGTCGGCCATCGCAAGCGGGACTTCTGCTTCGGCTGCAACGACTTTGGCTCGCTGCTCTTGAACTACTGCTTTCATTTCCTGCTCCATGGCGACAGCTGCTGCGCGGCGCTCTTCAGCTTTGGCCCGGGCAATCTTCAGATCCGCATCCGCCTGATCCGTTTGCAGTTTCGCACCGATGTTTTCGCCTACATCTACATCGGCAATATCAATAGATAAGATTTCAAATGCGGTACCGGAGTCAAGACCCTTAGCCAATACTACTTTTGAAATAGAATCTGGGTTTTCGAGAACCGCCTTGTGCGTCGCGGAAGAACCAATTGTTGAAACAATCCCCTCGCCAACACGAGCAATGATGGTCTCTTCTCCGGCTCCACCCACCAAGCGTTCAATGTTGGCCCGAACCGTAACGCGAGCAATAGCTCGTACCTGGATTCCGTCTTTGGCCACAGCGGAAACCGGCGGTGTTTCAATCACTTTTGGGTTGACCGAGACTTGAACGGCTTCAAATACATCTCGACCCGCAAGGTCAATAGCCGTGGCGCGTTCAAAATTCAGATCAATGTTAGCCTTATCTGCCGAAATTAAGGCATTAACGACCTTTTGAACTTGTCCACCCGCCAAAAAGTGGGCTTCCAATTGAGAGGCATCTAGATAGATTCCTGCCTTATGAGAGGTAATCAGAGGTCTCACTATGGCTACCGGAGGCACTTTTCGCAGTCTCATTCCCATAAGATCCCGCACGAGCTTGATCTTAACTCCGGAGAAAAACGCCGTTACCCAAAGGCCGACTGGAATGAAGTACAGAAAGATGATCAGCGCCATCAAAATGATGCCAATCGCCAATACGCCCGACGTGGTCAAAAATGCGTCCATAGTTATTCAGCCTCTTGTTTCCGATAGTCTCCACTCGCGCCGCCCGTTTTGGCTAGCAAGTGAATTTGTTCAATTCTAATGTCTTTTGAGATCGCTTTACACATGTCGTAAACCGTTAGTGCAGCGATCGATACAGCGGTTAGTGCTTCCATCTCGACACCCGTTGGACCAATGCTTTTCGCAAAGCCCCTGATCTCTATGGCATGGTCTGTTTCTAGCAACGAAAGATCCACGTCAATTCCTGAGACCTGAACGTCATGGCAAAGAGGAATCAAGCGGGAAGTCTGTTTGGCACCCATAATCCCTGCAATCTGGGAAATTGAAAGCACATCGCCTTTCTGGATGGAATTTTCTTTGACTGCTTGAAACGCCGTTTCGCCCAACATGACTCGCCCGACCGCAACGGCCGTTCTAACGGTATCGGGTTTTCTGGAAACGTCCACCATGTGAACGCCGCCGTCAGGATGTACGTGAGTGAATGAAGACATGCAATAAACGGGGAAATGAAACGGGATTCGGATAGTAGTGGGTGCAAACGATTCAAACCACAAGCGGTTCAAACTGAGATGAGTTAACCACCAATCAGAATCATGGGGCGATTGTCGGACTTTGCTATTTCGTACATCCCATCGTGTGAGGCCTTCTTTCTGCTTATCGCTCCCTTGATGGCCGCTTGTAATTCTTCGTCTGAGGCACCTGCGCGCATCATATCCCGAAGGTTGATTTCCATTGCGCCGAATAGGCATACCTTGAATTGGCCGTCGGCAGTAATTCGGATTCGATTACATCCTGAGCAAAAATGCTCACTCATGGAGGTGATAAAGCCAATGCGACCACGAAATCCTGGGATATGCCAGGTTTTCGAGGTTTCATGAGGACCGTCTGCTAGTCGTTCAAACGAGGGATAATCCTTCTGAATGGTAGATAGCATGTCCGTGTAGGGCAGGAATTTGGTGTCGCTCCAAGCATTTCCATCGAACGGCATGTATTCAATAAAACGAATTTCGACGGGCATATTTCGGGTCATTTCTACGAAGTCGACAAGTTCATCGTCGTTGAATCCCCGAATGATCACCGCATTGATTTTGACTGGATCGTATCCCGCATCAATAGCCAGTTGAATGGAGTCTAGCACGGTGTCGAGTTCATCCCGTCTGGTGATTTCTTTGAATCGATCCCTTTTCAAAGTGTCCAGCGAGATGTTGAACGTGTCCACACCGGCTAACTTGAGTCCGCGTAGCTTTCTAGCTAGCAGAAGTCCATTGGTTGTGATGGCCAATGATTCAATGCCCGGTAGTCCAGCGAGTCTAGCCGAAAGGAGCTCAATGTCTTTTCGAATTAGCGGTTCACCACCCGTCAGGCGAATTTTGGTGACGCCGAGGCTAGCGAACATTTCAGAAATCCGAACGATCTCCTCGTACGTTAGCAGGTGGTTACGTGGCTTGAGGTCTACGCCTTCGGCCGGCATGCAATACGTGCAGCGCAGGTTGCAACGCTCCGTTAACGAGATTCTAAGGTAGCTGTGTTGTCTACCAAACGTATCGGTCAGTATGGGAGATGTTTTTGGAAGCACAGGCTTAATTGAGTGAGCCATAGATCATTTCCCCACCCACGAATGTGGCTACGACGGTGGCCTCGAGGATCTGAGGAGAGGGGATAGTCATAATGTCTGATGATAACACCACAAAATCGGCATATTTCCCAGGAGAAAGAGAGCCGAGTTGGTTTTCCTGAAACGCGGCGAACGCGTTGTCCTTGGTAAATGCAGCTAACGTTTCTTCTCGAGTGAGACGTTCTTCAGGATACCATCCACCTTCAGGCAGTAAGTCTTGGGTTTGTCTGGTGACCGAAGCAAAAAAGCCATCTAATGGGTTTGATTTTTCAACAGGGAAGTCAGATCCGAATGCAAGCGGAATACCAGCATCCTTGAGCGTTCGCCAGGCATATCCTCCTTTAATCCGATGCGGACCTAGACGGTCTTCGGCCATGTTTAGATCGCTCGTAGCGTGTGTTGGTTGCATGGAGGCAATGATACCGAGTTTCTGGAATCGGGGTATGTCCTCAAGAGCAACGATCTGGGTGTGTTCATCACGATGACGGCCTGCTGGTGTGGCCCCAGCTGCCTCGTATCCTTCGAGTAATACGCGATTGGCTCTATCGCCAATCGCGTGCGTGTTAATTTGGTAGCCACAGTCTAGAGCTCGCTTTACTACTCCGTTGAAATCTTCGACTGAAGTCCGGATGAGACCTTTGTTGCCTGGGTCATCGGTGTATTCATTTAGGAGAGCCGCACCCCTGCTTCCGAGTGCCCCATCTAAGTAGAGTTTAACCGAGCGAACCGTTAAGTGGTCACCGTAGTCTAAAATGTGGTTATTACAGAGCGCATCGAATGTGGCACCCGTTCCCCCTACCATCGCATACATTCGGACGGTAAAGCGGTCTTCATCAATAAATTTCTTATAGCGCTCAATGGTGTTCATGCCAACACCAGCGTCATGGATGCCGGTAAGCCCCATCTCAGCAGCTTCTTCAAGGGCTAGTTGCAAAGCGCGATCTAGATCCTCATCAGTAAAATCAGGGGTGAGACTGGAGATCGTTCCCATGGTAGCATCTACGAATATTCCGGTAGGCTCACCCATTGCATCGCGCAACACGGTTCCTCCCTGCGGGTCTTCCATAGTGCGGATGGAATCGATTCCTGCTAATTCCATGGCGGCCGTATTTGCCCAGCCCGCATGCCCATCAACCCGCCTCAACCAGACAGGGTTATCCGGAAAGTGCATGTCCAGATCATATCGGGTGGGAAATTCGCGATCTGGCCACAAAACCTGATTCCAACCGCGTCCTAGGATCCACGCACCTTTCTCTATGTCTCCAGAGAAGTCTTTCATTCGTTGAATGACTTCTTCTATTGAATGGGTACCTCGTAGGTCGACCTGGAGTTTTTCCATGCCAAGCCCCATGAAGTGTCCATGTCCGTCGGTGAATCCAGGAAGGATCGTTTTTCCGCTAGCGCTAAGTACTCGCAGGTCTGGATAGGATTCAGTAACGTCGTCAGCGTGGCCTACCATAACGACCTTGCCGTCGATAACTGCCATCGCTTCCGCTTCAGGTATATCTTCGTCCATGGTGTAAATGACAGCATCGGAAAGGATGTAGGAGTCTTCGTCCACTACAGGTGCGTCGCAGCCAATTAGAAAAACAAAAACGGTAAGAAGTAGAAGGCGCATTTTCATGAGAATGCCAATTTTTGTAGGTCTGTCAAAACGGCGTTGAATGATTAGGAGTTCCGTTTTTCTATATCCAATGTGACGGGTCCCCAGTTGAGCAGTTCTACGTCCATCATAGCGCCGAACTCGCCAGTTTGAATGGGTTTTCCAAGAAGGTCAGCACATTGTTCGCAGAAGGATTCGTACAGCGGTTCAGCCAGCTCGGGTCGAGCGGATTCGATGAATGAGGGGCGGTTTCCTTTTGCAGCGTTTCCATACAGCGTGAATTGTGAAACCACCAAAATATCGCCTCCGTGATCGAGGACCGATCGATTCATTTTCCCGGCATCATCCGGAAAAATTCTAAGATGTACACACTTTCCAACAAGCCAAGGGATGAGCGAGCTCGTATCCGTTGTGTGCACGCCGAGCAGAATGAGCAGACCTTCTTTTATAGAGCCCGTGGAGCGGCCATCCACCGTGACTTGAGCTCTCTTTACTCGTTGGATGAGTACTTTCATTCGTTTGAAGCCAAAAGGCCAGTGAGGTAGGAAGCAAATCGTTTGAGTGCCCTTCCCCGGTGAGAGATAGCATTCTTGTCTTCTGCATTCATTTCGGCAAAAGAGTCTTCGAACCCGTCAGGTACAAAGAGAGAGTCATACCCGAAGCCGCCATCTCCTCGTTCTTTCGAGAGGATCCGCCCTTTACAAATACCTTCAAACAGATAGGTACCGGATGCGGTTGTAAAGGCAATGGATGTTCTAAATTGAGCGCGGCGGTCGTCTATTCCCTTTAACTGTTCGATTAGGTGCGCGCGGTTGTCAGCTTGAGTGGGATTCGTTCCTGCATACCGTGCCGAATGGACGCCTGGTGCGCCATGTAAGGCCATCACCTCAAGGCCCGTATCGTCTGCCATTGTCGCGATTCCTGTGTGTGCAAACAGGACTTGAGCTTTCTTGGACGCATTTTCATCTAGCGTTTCTTTGTCTTCAATCACTTCGGGAGCATCTGGAAAATCAGCCAATGTGATGAGTTTTACAGGGATGTCGGTCAGAATAGCCTGAATTTCTTGCACCTTATTGGGGTTTCTAGTCGAGATAACCAGGTTATGACGTTCGGCTGAAGGCATGGAAGGTTGATTCGTACGATGGTTGGGTAGTATATTGCTGGTCTGTTCAGAAATTTCAAACCTCTCCAAGAGTGATCTAAAGTGCCAGTAGGTATCAAAGTAAGGGATAACGAGTCAATTGACCGCGCACTGCGCAGATTTAAGCGTTCAGTAAACCGTAGTCGCATTCTCCGCATTTTCCGTGGCAACATGGCATATACGAAGCCTTCAGAAGAGCGTCGTCTTGCACGCCAGAAAGCAGCTCGTAATTCCCGCCGTCGCCCGCGCTACTAGCGCGTCTGCGATTATAGAAGTTTAGAGAATCGTTCCGACTCTCCCACGTGGATTTTAGCGTTTGCTAAATCCCTGTCGGTCTGATTCATCAGAGAGGTTGATGGGGGCGCGTCCGTTGGACGCGCCCCCATTCTTTTGCCCTAAACAATTCCGTCGGTTCTGTCCCGGTTATCCGGTAACGACGTTCAGAATGGAAGTCTGTTCAGCCTGGTGAACTTGTGCCGATCCGGTAGCGGGAGAGGCCGCTGCCGTGCGCCCGATGTAACGGATTCGATTGGCTTCGCAGGTAGCCGTCTCAAGTTCGTTATCGAAAAAGTCTCGAACGAACGTCCATGCACCCATGTTGGCAGGCTCTTCCTGTACCCAAACCACCTCCTTCGCAGCGCCGAATCGTTCCAGTTCAGCTTTTACCTCTGCCGACGGGAATGGATAGAACTGCTCGAGGCGTGTGACGGCAATTTCGTCCTGTTTGCCTTCGGCTTCTACAGCTTGCTTGACGTCGTAATACATTTTGCCGCTGCAAAAGACGAGTTTTCGTACGGCTGAAGCATCAGCAGAAGGAATGACCTCTTGGAATCGGCCATCATAAAGATCTTCCGGCGTTGAAATAACGTCGGGATGCCGCAACAGGGATTTTGGTGACATAACGACGAGCGGCTTCCGAATGGAGTTATCCGCCTGGCGTCGCAGTCCATGAAACAGGTTGGCTGGAGTCGAGAAAGAACAGACAATCATGTTGTTCTCAGCACACAACTGTAAGAAGCGTTCGAGACGCGCAGAGGAGTGCTCCGGTCCCTGGCCCTCAAATCCGTGCGGCAGTAGCAAGGTCAGACTGCTTGTCTGGCCCCATTTTTCCTCTGCAGCGGATAGGAATTGATCAAAAATGATCTGGGCACCATTCGCAAAATCTCCGAACTGAGCTTCCCAAACGACTAGTGCATTTGGATGAGCTACCGAGTAACCGTATTCGAATCCACAAACTGCGTATTCTGAAAGCAGTGAATCGTAAATCCCAAGCGACTCCTGTGTCGGTTGGATGTGATTTAGCGGAATGTACTCGCTGCCATCTTGTTGGTCGTACAGAACGGCATGACGATGTGAGAACGTTCCTCGTCTGGAATCCTGACCACTAATGCGGATTTCGGTATTGTCTAGAAGAATACTTCCGAAGGCCAATGCTTCAGCAAATCCCCAATCAATTCGTTTCTCATCGAAATACAGCTTTTCCCTCCGGGAGAACTGTCGAGTGAGTTTTTTATGGACATTAAATTCCATTGGGTGATTGGTCAAGGCACGTACGATGGCTTCCAGATTCTCTTCTGGTACGGCCGTTTCCACCACAGGTAAAGACTTCTGTACTTTCGATTTGATCAGGTCCTCGGAAGAAGGAGCCTCCCGGTCGCTAATTTCTTTGGTGCGTTCAAATGCTTCCTGCAGACGTGAACGATAATCGTCCAATATGCTTTCCGCTTCTTCCGGCGTCATGTCTCCTCGCCGCAGTAGCAGCTCAGTGTACATTTTTCGAGGAGACCGTTTGGCCTCGATCTTCTTGTAGAGAAGGGGCTGCGTGTAGGTTGGTTCGTCCCCTTCATTATGACCGCGGACGCGGTAGCACAACATGTCAATTACCACATCCTTGTTAAAGGCTTGGCGGTATTCCAACGCAAGACGAGCCACTCTCGTACAGGCTTCAGGGTCATCTCCATTCACATGGAAAATAGGTGCCTGAATCATACGTGCACTATCCGTCGCGTATTGAGAACTTCTGGCATCTGAAGGACCCGTTGTAAATCCAATCTGGTTGTTAATAACGATATGAATCGTGCCGCCAGTTCGGTATCCGGGTAGTTGGCTTAGGTGTAGCGTCTCAGCCACCACGCCCTGTCCGGCAAACGCTGCATCTCCGTGGATCAGCATCGGAATGACGGAATCCAGGTAATCATTGTCCGGATTGTCCGGTGCATGCCGCCTAGCCTCTTGCTTGGCTCGTACCATGCCCTCTACAACCGGGTTAACGGCCTCCAGATGGCTTGGGTTGGAGGCCAGCACCACTCCGATTTTATGGCCATCAGGAGCTTCGTGTTCGCTCGAGGAGCCTAGGTGGTACTTGACATCACCTGAGCCTTGTGTAGTTGTAGGATCCAGATTCCCCTCGAACTCTGAGAAGATGACCTCATAGGGTTTGTTCATGATGTTGGCCAGCACATTGAGTCTTCCTCTATGTGCCATTCCCATCACAACGCCTCCTACTCCTTTTTCTGCGGCATCTGAGAGGATGCGGTCCAGCATAGGGATTACGGTTTCCGATCCCTCCAGAGAGAAACGCTTGTGCCCGATATACTTCGTATGTAGGAACGTTTCAAATGCCTCTGCGGCATTCAGTTTCTGCAGCATTCGGCGCTTCTCTTCGTCGGATGTCGCAAAATCCGTTTCACCCGGTTCAATACGTTCTGTAATCCACTTTTTCTCTTCTGGTGAAGAGATGTGCATGAACTCAACTCCGATTTGCCGCGTGTAGGTTCGCCGAAGAATATCCAGAATGCCTCTGAGAGGAAGCATGTCTTTGCCTCCTAGTCCGCCGGTCACAAACTTTCGGTCCAGGTCCCAAATGGTCAGTCCGTAAGTGGCTGGATCCAATTCAGGATGGGCAACCCAGGCGTAACCTAGAGGATTCACATCGGCCTGCAAATGGCCTCGAACGCGGAAAGCCCGGATTAACTGAAGGACACTTGCTTCCTTATGGATGACATCGATCTCGGAAAGCTTCCCGCTCGTGCCTACTCGCGGTGTCGTATCTGTGGCCAAGGTCCACGGCTGATAAGGAACAGCGAGGTCAGCAAAAATTTCTGAGTAGAATCCGTGCTCACCACGGAGCAGTTGCTCGATGTGTGCCAAGAAGGCCCCACTTTCTGCGCCCTGAATCACTCGGTGGTCGTACGTCGATGTGATCGTCATAACCTGAGAAATCCCGGTCTGACTGATTACCTCAGGAGGGAAAGCATAGTATTCAGAGGGATATCCAATGGCGCCGACTCCGACAATAACCCCTTGGCCGGGCATGAGGCGTGGCACACTTAGATTGGTACCAATCATTCCGGGATTGGTAAGCGTGGCGGTCGTGTGCTGGAAATCAGCAATGGTAAGTTTGTTGTCTCGGGCTCGCTTTACGATGTCGTTGTACGTGCCAAGTAACTGGGCAAAGTTCATCAAGTCGGCGCTCTTGATATTCGGTACCAAAAGCGTACGCCTACCGCGGCGCTCAATATCAATGGCAAGCCCCAGGTTCACGGCATGCGGTACGACATGTATGTGCCCGTCATCGCCTTCCCGATATGTCGTATTCATGGACGGGAATTTTTTCATCGCCTGCACGATAGCCCAAGCGATGAGGTGTGTAAAAGACACCTTATTTCCACCCACTAGACGCTGATGCTCGTTGATCAGCGTCCGGTTTTCTGCCATGAGCTTTACGGGGACGGTTCGAACCGAGGTAGCCGTTGGTACTTCGAGGCTCGCCTGCATATTCTCAACGATTGTTGCTGAGGGGCCTCTAATGGGCTTTTCACTCGCATAATCCTCGGAAACCGGCTTGGACTTCGGCTCTGCCTTTGCATCCGGGGTCGGTTCTGTTGGAACAGCCCGTGCTTCGGTAACTGCTATGAACCCTTCGTCGGGAGTAAAATCCTGAAAGAACTCTTTCCAGCTTTCGCCTACACTGTCAGGATCTTGTAGATACTGACGGTAAAGTTCTTCGATGTAGCCTGTGTTAAAGCCTAATGTGCTCACGGTTTCGGTGTGCTGGTGGCGTTAAGGGATAAAAATAAGGGAGTCGGTCAACGATACCGGTTTTAAACTGATTCACCCAACGAGATGATATTGCGAGATTCAGCAAAGATTCAAAGCGTTTACAACCATTTTCGTTCGCGATACCATGAAATGGTCTCGGTAATTCCGGTGCCTAGGTCCTTTTCCGGGGCATATCCAAACGTTGATTGGGCCAATGAACTATCACAACGAAGCGTTGCCCTCACTATTTCACGGGCCTTTTCTTTGTTCAATGGCGGATAAAACCCAAATATGTTTCCAATCGTTTCTGCTACGTTGCCGATAGCTGGGACCAACGCCGGTGGGATGGGAAGGGTCAATACATTTCTGTTCAACGCTGTCTTGGCTGCGTCTCTGATTTCTCCCCAGGAATAATCCTGCTCGCCACCCAAGAAAAAGGTTTTACCTTCGGCTTCCGGGTGGAAGGCGGCTTGAATCATTCCCGTCACGAGGTCATCTACGTGTACGAGGCTCAGCGCCGTTGTTTTGGCGGACCCAACAACTGGGCACAGGCCGGAGGAAAGGGTTTTGAAAAATGTAAAGATGTCGGTTTCTCTGGGGCCATACACCGCCGGGGGACGCAGGATTGTTATTGGAAAATCATGCCCTGCAGCGACTTGCTCCATTTCCGCCTTACTTCTCCCATACTGACTCACTGGGTTGAACGGAGTGGATTCGTTGGCAACTGCGCCGGGTGCCTCTCCAATAGCAGCGAGGCTACTGGTCAGTACGATGCGTTTCAGGGTTGATGACTTCCGCGCTAAGCGGATGAGTCGGTCCGTACCCAGCACATTCGCCTCATAGAAATCATTCCAGTCCCTTGCGCGGGTTAATGCTGCCACATGAAAGACGTGGGTTACGTCTTTCATGGCGGCTTCCAGAACGGCACTATCTGCCAGCGTTCCGCGAACCACTTTTATGTTTAGACCAGAAAGCCACTTTTCATCCGTACGAACGAGGCATCGGACTTCCCTGCATCCTACCGATAACAGGCGTTCAGCTAGATGACTTCCTACGAATCCAGTTCCTCCGGTGAGGAAGACCGTTGAATCATGTAAGGATGAGTCGGGCAGAATCACTTTTTCCTCAGTAGAGCGACAGATTCAATATGATGGGTGTGTGGAAAGAGGTCCACAGGCTGCACTTTTTCTACGTCATACACTTCACTCATCATGGCCAAGTCGCGGGCCTGTGTCAGAGGGTTACACGATATGTAAACGAAGCGATCAGGTGCTAAGGCCGCGATCTGGGCAACGACTTTAGGATGCAGGCCCGCACGAGGTGGATCTACAATTAATACATTGGGCGTGCCGTGTTTGGCGATGAACGAGGAATTGAATAGACGCAGCATGTCCCCCGTTACAAAGCTCACATTTTCAATTTTATTGTCTTCTGCATTTCGACGCGCATTCTGGACAGCCTCTTCAATAAGCTCAACGCCAACTACATGCTTAACGTGCGGAGCTAGGTAGCACGTAATGGTGCCTGCCCCACTGTACAGGTCGTAAACGAGATCGTCGGGCTTTAGCTCTGCAAATTCGGCTGCCACTTTGTACAGTATTTCTGCCTGAACCGTATTGGTCTGGAAGAAGGCATTAGAGGCAATTTCAAACGTCGCATCTCCAATCCGATCGTGAATGACTCCGTCTCCGAAAACAGTGTGCATCTCTGAACCGAAGGCCGTTTGGGCAGGAGTAGAGTTGATCGTATTGACCAGTGTGGTGACCTGCGGGAATTCCTTCTTCAGGAATTTTGAAAATACTTTGATTCGGTCGATATCGTAGTGGCTCGTGACCAGATTAATCATCAACTCGTCGGTATTACGAGCTTCACGTATCACGAGGTGTCTGAGGTAACCCACATGCTTGCGGGGATGCCATGGCTTCCAGTCTTTCTTTAACGCGAAGGCACGGACTCCATTCACAATCGAAGCACTCAACTCGGACTGTAGGTGGCACTCGGTTAGATCAAGAACTTTTGCAAAGTTACCGGGGACATGGAGACCCAACGCGAAAGAGGTATCAAATTCATCTCCGGATGAAATCTCGTCTGGAGTCAACCAGCGACCTGCGCTGAAGCTGAATTCCATTTTGTTTCGGTAGTAATAGGTCTCTTCGGCGCCAATCGTACCTAACACTTCTACAGACTCAAACCCACCATGATGCTCAAAAGCATCCTGAACGGATTGTCGTTTGGCATCGAGCTGTGCTTGATAGTCCACATGCTGCCACTTACAACCTCCGCAGGTCAGGAAATACTTGCATTTGGGATCGGTCCGGAGCGGACTGGGTTCCAAAATGTCGACCAGGGCGGCTTCAGCAAATTTCTTCCGCTTCTTGAATACCCGGGCTGTGATTTTGTCTCCGGGAACAGCGCCCGCTACAAAAACCACGTAACCGTCCAGACGTGAGAGGGATTTACCCTTATCTGCAAACTTCTCGATTTCCAGTTCGACTATTGAGCCTTTTTTCAACGCGCTAACTCCGGGTTGTTGGTGGTGTCCGAGCAGGGGAGTATGATATCAGAATGTGTGTCCGATGCCAAACTGTAGTACCGGCTTAGAGAATTGGTCTGGCATGAAATCACCTTGGCGGCGAGGGTCATGGACTTTATAGGCCACGTCCAACCGCACGATGATATACTCCCAACCAAGCCGCAGTCCAATGCCTGCGCCGACTCCAAGTTCTCCGGGAAAGTCACCAATTCTGAATCTTCCATCGGAACTGCCCGGATTACGGGGGCCTAACCATACGTTTCCGGCATCCGCAAAGACGGCTAAAATCCAGTTTGCAGAGAACAGATTTCGAAGGGCAATCGTTCGCAGCTCGGCAGACATTTCAATTTTGATATCGCCACCTAGAATGTTGGATCCGTCGGTTTCGGCCACCAGAGAGTCTGAATCAGATGTAAATCGAGCCGATCCTGGCCCTAATTCTCGCAAACGCCAAGCCCGTACCGAGTTGGCTCCTCCCGAATAAAAGCGTCGATCGAACGGAACGATGTCCGACTTGCCCGTGGGATGTGCGACACCGGTGAAAAACTTCCAAGCAAATACATTCCGATTATTGAGGGAATGATATCTCCGGATATCTGCTGAAAAGCGCAGGTACTGGCGATAGATCATTCGGCCACCGCTGCCACTACCCCCAAAAACACCGAGACCCGGCAGACTTCCTTCTACCCTAGAAGGGGTAAAGACAAAGTCATCTAGGATACGTCCCATGTTGCCACCCACTTCGGCAGAGACCTCTCTGAAGTGTCCGCTATCCCTTCGAAACGGATCAGACGTAGCCGACCTCAATGTGTATCGAAGCGCATTATTAAACTGCGGTCGGGTGTAGTCTTCGATGATCTGGGCCCGTTGAACAGCGTCCCCAACAGCGTCGAGTACATCATCTAGAAATATATCCTTGAATCCAGTCAGCGTGTCAGGATTGGAAACGGTGATATCTACCAGATCTATGATGGATGTCAGGGACTCGGTGTGCCGGAGCTCGAATCTGTAACGGGCTCCGCCTCGTCCCCTGAGAGTCAGCTTTAGGGCATCGCGCCTAGCGGCAAGAAGGCTAAGAGATACCTGGCTCCTTGCATCGTAAAGTCTTGAAAATCGGTCCAAACGTCCAAATGGAAACGTCAGGTATGGATACGACAAACTTGCACTGGATTCCCACTGGGCGGAGGTGAATCCTCCGAAACCCCCAATGTCGGCGGCTAAACTTCCCGTAGATCGGATTCGGAAGGATTCACCTCCGCCAAATAGATTTACATTGGAGTAGGTGACTCCGAGACCGGCGCCCAGTTCGTTTTCCGTATCTGCGAGGGCTCCACTGCGTTGCTGCATGAAGGTCTCAAACCGAATTTGGTGTCGGACTCGAGTCTGAAGATTCAACACATGTGATAGACGTACATCCGATGAGTCGGGAATCTGGGCATCAATAGCTGTGAAGGAGAACACACCGGTGGCATCGAGACGGCGTTTGGTCGCGATCAGGCGAGATTGATCATAGCGATCTCCGGGCCTGAATTGAAGCGTTCTCGTTAGGAGATCGAAATCCAGTTTTTCTTCTCCCTGCATGCGCGAAGTAATGGCACCGCCTGCATTATCTGAAGAGGAAGAAGCGAGATATAGACTATCCGTTCGGATCGAGACTGGGGGCTCTGGGCCTGTGACTTCGTAATGCAGGTCACCAAACCTGAATCGTGGGCCCAGCTTCACATCCATGGTCACATCAAACGAATCAGCCAACACGGGATAGACTACGGCGTGAATGGAATCTCTACCCACAAAGGCGAACCCTCTTTCGCGTAAATACGTCATGATTCGGCGACGCTCTTCGGCCAGAATAGGCTCAGAGTAGCGCATATTCCGGGGCTTCCAAGTCAGTGAATCATCGCTCGTTACGGTTCCAGAGGAAACGAGTGAGTTGCTGGTAATGTCCGATTTTTCGGAAGCCGTTAATACGTCTAGGCCATTGAATTTGAATGTTCGAACGTGGGTAGGGTGGCCAGCGGTAATTTGAAAGTTGACGCTGACTTCTCCTTTTGTGGTATCCGAGGCTAGACTGGCCACTATATCCGCGCTCCTAAATCCTTCTCGCTGGTAGAAAAGTCGGAGTTGTTCGATATCTGTGGCGAACACGACAGAATCAAAAAGGGCCGGCGGTTCGCCGATTCCCATGAACATACGACCGAAAAATCCGCCCTCTAGTTTCTGGTCACCCAGATTATAGAGCCAGCGCCACCAATGAACACCTGGGATTCCGATTAACCGCCTATTGCGACGGGTACGAATGTATAACTTGAGTTGGTCGTCGGGGAAAAACGGATCGCCCGTAAAGGTGACGTCCGTTACGAGAAGGCTATCATTTTGCGCAAAGTCCTGTGCCAGGGCGTCCGATGGCAAAAGCGACACCAGGATACCGAGAAGGCAGAGGGCAAAAATCACGCACCGTTTTGGTAGCGTTGCCCGCCTGGTCACTACTCTTCCTCGTAGTAGAAGTCGTCGTCTTGTGTGGGAAAGTCGGGCCATACTTCTTCGATACTTTCGTAAGGCTCACCATCGTCTTCCATAGCCTGCAAGTTTTCTACGACTTCCAGGGGTGCGCCTATGCGATCGGCATAGTCGATCAACTCCAACCGTGTTGCAGGCCAGGGAGCGTCTTCGAGATGTGAGGCAAGATCTAAGGTCCAGTACATCGATTCGTATCTAACAGTTCAAAATGACCGTTCGCAGGACGATAGGTTGCCAACGGGTAAATTGCAAGGGAAGAATTGAGTTAAGTAGCCTGAGGGAGCTTTAGGTTTCTAAAGTCAGGTACCGGTTAGCTTCAGGTTTAGTCGAAAATAAGGGTAGTGTTTTCTGACTGGGCCAACAAACGCTCGTATTCTGCGGGTGTTACAGACGGTGCAAAGAAAAACAAAGGATTTAATTTACGATTCTGCAGGTCCCGAACTTCATAATGGAGGTGAGGGGCCTCTGAAAGGCCGGTATTCCCACTGTAACCTATTAGGTCTCCTCTGTTAACAGCTCGTCCTTTTCGGATGCCAGTTTCAATTTTAGACAGGTGAGCAAAGACCGTTATGTAGCCAGCCGTCTCATGCTTGACCTTGATATAGCGGCCTAATCCGGCTCCGGATTTAGCTTCCAAAATGATTCCATCTCCTGTCGCATAAACCGGAGTCCCAACGGGCGCATGGAAATCTAAACCGGGATGCATGCGTGAAATTTTGAGTACGGGATGGAATCGAATGCCAAATCCAGAAGTTATGCGACCGTTTACCGGGAGTATTGCAGGCATTTCGTTCAATTCTACCTGTTGCGAGGCAGCCAATCCGGCGAGCTCACGGTAGCTTTCATTCTGCAAGAGAAGTTGACGTTCAAGTCGATCAATCTTCGATGCTGTTTCCGTCAAAATGGAAGATGTGGGCACACTAAAACGGCTAAACTCAGGATATGGGTCGCTTCCCCCAACACCAACCTGAAGCACGTCTTCGGATAAATCTCCCGCGTTCAGAAGCGTTCGGTAGAATTCCTTGTCCATGTTCTGGAGTAAGGCCAATTCGTCCGTGACTACATCGATCCTACCGGTAACGGATCGTAGTTGACGCTGAAGCGCCTCGTTTTCATCCTGCAAAGCCAATTCCTGAGGGGTCTGTATGACCTGATCGAATCCCCAGGTAACGACCGATGCAGCAACCAGTGCAAACAAACCTATCGCAAGAGCCCAATACGCAATGCGTTTTTTAGATTCCTGAACCTCTATGAACGAGCATGTTTGTTCGTCAAAGGTGTAGGTGCGTGTTTTGGACATGGTCTGAGAGACAGCCTTAATAAGAAGGCAATGTGCGGGTAGGTACAAGAGTGGGAAGATAGTCCCTTTGGGTGGCGAGGTCAATACGTATGTGTACTACGGGTCTCGTTTTAAAAGTGAATTTATCCTACGGGATTTAGGGAGATACGGCATCAACTTCTATTTCAACCAACATTTCCGGATGGATTAGTTTTGATACTTCCACCATGGTTGATGCCGGTCGGATGTCGCTGAAAACCTCCCCATGGGCGCGGCCAACTGCTTCCCAATCGTCGATGTTCGTCACAAACATGCGTGTTCGAACGACCTGAGTCAAATCGGCTCCTGCCATTTCCAGCGCCTTTTTGATGTTACTGAAGATCTGCACGGTTTGTCCATAGGCATTGTCAGCGTGCACAATATGACCCTCTTCATTCGTGGCCGTGGTGCCAGAGACGAACACAAAGGGTCCTGTTCTAACGGCGCGGGAGTATCCGACTCGTGATTCCCAGGGTGCCCCGGAGCTAAAGGTTTCTCTTTTCATAGTTGCAAAGAAGAGGAAAACGTCCCCCATTTTATACTGGGAGTCGGCGGATGATAATGATAGAAAGATCGTCGCTTTGTCTCGCGGTCCGGACAAATTCATCTACGGATTGTACGATGCGTTCACCCACGGAGCGTGCACTCATTCCATGCGTGTATTTGACGAGATCAAAAAAGCGTTCATCGGAATAAAACCTGCCAATTTCATTACGAGCCTCCGGTACACCATCCGAATAGAGAATGAAAAGGTCGTCGTCACTCAAAGAGACGGATGCTTTTTCGAACGAAGCACTACGGGTTAACCCGATGGCTGGGCCACTTTGCTTGAATTCTTCGAACCCATCTTGGTTGATGCGAATAGGAGGGTGGTGGCCAGCATTCACGAACGTGACTTCCCCAGATTCTGAATTCAATTCTACGTGGATCAGAGAGGCAAATCGACTGGGCAGTCCATCGCGCATTGCAATCTGATTAAGGCGATCTGTTCTGGGAGCCAGGTCGTCGTATTCCGTGGCAATGGCCCTGAGTGTAGCCTGCATTTTTGCTGCCATCAGCGCGGCTGGTAATCCTTTTCCAGCTACGTCGCCAAGAGAAAGAGCGAGTCGGTTTTGCGAAGTGGTCAGGTGATCAATTAAATCACCGCCCACTTCATTGGCCGGCCGGGAATGCATCCAAATCTCCCAGCCTTCAAGTTCTGGCGTATCGGCGGGCATAATCGCCAACTGCACTGCGCGACCTTCATTTAGCTCATCTTTGGCCGTGATCTTATCCTTCAATTCGAGGCCCAGCACAAAAAGAAGACTCAGAATCCCGGCAATGACTTGTAAGTCGTCATTAGAATTACCCTGAATGGCAAGGAGTACACCTACCAACAAAATAATTCGCCGGACGGGGGTCAATTTTAAAAATAAGCTCCGCGCCATGTACCAGGTGATGAGAATACTGCGCATCATCGAACCCTTAGTCGTCAAATGTTGACGTTCGTCCTCATCTAAAAAGAAGTCATAGGACTCCATCATGTCTCTTTTTAACGTAGAAGGGATTTCGCTGGTGCCTAGGTCATCTAGCATGGATCGCGTAAAGCGAGACGCATTGTCGACTGTTTCTTTAAATTTTTCTTTCGTCTCGTTCATCTTTTCTGAATTCAATGGGGTGTCTGCGCGCTATACGCAGCGGAGTTCTGTTGGGTGCAATATTTTAATCACACAATCTAACTCGTAGATTCGGTAGCCTTCAACTCAATACTCTGAGCGCATATGGATTGGATCGTACTGCTTCCGCCTATTTTGGCCATTGGCCTCGCCTTGTGGACCAAAGAGGTCTATCTATCTCTTTTGGCTGGTCTATGGCTGGGCACCACCATTCTTGTTGGGGGTAACCCGCTAATGGGTATGCGCGAGTTGATTGATCAACTTGTAGCTGTATTCGAGGACCCGAGTAATACGCGCATTTTGTTATTCAGCTTGTTGGTCGGTGGTCTCATCGCGTTGGTGCAAGCTTCCGGCGGCGTCAACGGATTTATTGAGTGGGCATCCAGTAGGGGCTGGGGACAAACGAAAAGGGGAGCAGAACTTCTGGCCTGGATGATTGGAATGGTCATTTTTGTTGAGTCTTCCATCACGTGTCTCATTGTTGGAGCGGTTAACAGACCTCTGTTTGACCGCCTGAAAATCCCTCGGGAAAAACTGGCCTTCTACTGCGATTCAACCAGTGCTCCTGTATGTATGTCTATCCCACTCAATGGATGGGGGGCTTTCGTGCTAGGACTTATAGCCGCTCAGGGAGTTACAGATGGTGCCGTTGGTCTCTTGGCTTCATCGCTCGTGCTGAATTTTTACGCGATTTTTGCCATCGTTTTTTCGCTTGTACTGGCGCTGACGGGTTGGAGTTTTGGGGGTATGAAGAGGGCCGAAATGAGAGCCCTGGAAACGGGTGCTTTGATTCGCGATGGGGCGGTCCCTTTAGTGGCTGCGGAAATCGTTGAGCTGGAGCCTGTTCCAACCTCTGGCAGCAAGGCTCGGCATCTGATCGTACCCATATTGGTCATGGTGGGCACCATTTTCTTTGGCCTCTATGTGACTGGAGAAGGAGTCATCATGCAAGGAAGTGGGTCTACATCGGTGTTATGGGCGGTTATCGCCGCCGTGGGCATAGCGATGGTAATGTACGCTTTGCCAGGATCTGGTAAGGACGGTGCAGCGCTCATGAATCCACGCGACTCCATGGCCTTAGTGTTGAAAGGATCCGGTGGTTTGATCGGAATGGTTGTGCTTGTTGCGCTCGCCTTTGCTTTAGGTCAGGTTTCCAGGGCACTTGAAATGGGGCCCTATATCATCAGTGTAGTCGGAACAGAATGGCCAACTTGGTGGCTGCCCGCTCTCATCTTTATAGTGGGTTCTTTTATTTCATTCACGCTTGGGTCCTCATGGACGGGTTTCGCCATACTGATTCCCATCGCGCTTCCTTTGGCTGAGGGTCTGGGGCTTTCAATGCCCCTCATGTTGGGAGCAGTATTGGCTGGCGGTGTATTCGGAGATCACGCTTCACCCCTTTCCGACACCTCGTTGATTGCGAGCATGTCGGCTGCAAGTGATCATGTGGACCATATTAACACGCAACTTCCCTATGCGTTGTCCCTCGCAGGATGTACGGTCGTTGCGTTTTTAATAGCGGGTCTGGTCATGTAATTGGGTCGGGCAGTAGGTCTCATTCCAATGTATTGTGAATTGAACTGAAACCTGATTGCGACGAGAACATAACAGTGTTAAGTTCTGTGATCCCCGCCCAGCTTAGGCCCTTACGACCGAAACATGAAAGACTCTCTAAACGAACTACACCCTACTGCGCCATTGTCTGCTTACGAGAAGGCGGTAGAAGAAGGAGTGGATCCTCGTTGTATTCCGCAGTACCTCGATGGCCCGGTGCCGGTAGGCTCAGACATCGTTAAACCGGTGTATTCGGATCAGCATAACGAGAATTGGAAGCATCTCTTCAATCGGCAGATGGATTTGCTTCCTGGTCGGGCGGGTGAGGCGTACATGCACGGAGTCCATTTGATGGGCATGAACGATGGCGGGATTCCTGCTCTTGCTGACTTGAGTAACGCATTGAATAGTGCCACGGGATGGCAGGTAGGTCGAATTCCAGGTCTATTGCACGAAAAAGACTTTTTCGATCTGATTTCTAAGCGTATTTTCCCTTCTACCGACTACATCCGTGAAGAAAATGAGCTGGATTACACACCGGCTCCAGACTGTTTTCATGATATGTTCGGCCACATGCCGATGCTCGCACAGCCTTCGGTAGCCGATTTCTATCAGATGTTTGGCCAATCCGCGCTTCATGCTACCGGCATGCAGCAGACCCATTTAGAGAGACTGCATTGGTTCACAATTGAGTTTGGATTGATTCGTCAGGCAGAAGGGCTACGCGTATTTGGCGCAGGCATCATGTCCTCGAAAGAAGAAGCGCTTCACGCTCTTTCCGACGAAGTTGAAGTCATCCCCTTCTCGCTGGAGACAGTAATCCAACAGGAATACGAAGTCTGGAATCTACAGCCAACTCTTTTTGCACTGGACTCATTCGATCAACTGGTCGACGAATTTCGCTTCTGGAGTTCCAAGCAAGGTCTGGCTGCCTAAAGTTGATCTAGACGGAATATATTTTCTCGATGTATTCCAGCAACATGCGGTGCGCGCTGAACTTGTAGGTTAATCCTTTCATGGCGGATCGGATCATTGCAATCCATTCGTCGGGTCTCCCTTTTTCGCCTCGTGAATAGAACAACGGAATAACAGCGTTTTCCAAAAGGTCGTAAAGCAGTTCGGCATCTCTTGGATCCTGAACAGATGGGTCTTCATACTCATGCGAAGCATTGTCTCCGATGGACCAACCATTCGTGCCGTTGTAGCCCTCTGGCCACCAACCGTCCGGAATAGACAAGTTTAGGCCACCGTGAATGGCCACTTTTTGTCCACTTGTTCCACTCGCTTCCATCGGGCGGCGCGGGTTATTCAGCCAGACATCGCATCCAGAAATGAGCTTGCGACCAATCTCCATGTTGTAGTTTTCCAGAAATATCAAGCGGCCATTGAATGCTGACCGATGGGACAACTCATAGATTTTCTGAATGAACGCTTTGCCACCTTCGTCTTGGGGATGGGCTTTGCCAGCATAAATAACTTGTATCGGACGATCTGAATGCTGAAATAATTGGGTGATACGTTCGATATCAGAAAACAGAAGAGGGGCCCGCTTATACGTCGCAAATCGACGCGCAAAACCGATCGTCAAGGCGTCTCTGTTCAGCATAGCATCCTGCGACATGGTCTGTGTGCGGATGTGTGCGTTAACAAACGAAATAAGGCTGGATCGGAGTCGGTTTCTGTATTCCCAAATGGCCCGATCAGAAACCTGATCAATGCGATCCCAAGTAGCCTGGTTTTCTCTGTCGGCGGTCCAGGATCCAAGATGTACGTCTAGGAAGGAGCGCGATGCGGGAGCGGCCCAGGTGGGGAGATGGATGCCATTGGTGATATGAGTGATTGGCACCTCTGCAGGGGCGAGATCCGCAAATAGGTGGTTCCACTGATGTCTCGCCACCTTTCCGTGTAACTCGGAAACCCCATTGGCTGATCTCGATAATTTCAGCCCCAAGACAGTCATGGTAAATTCTTCACCTCCATCCTCGGGATGTACTCGGCCGTACGACAGCATATCGTATTCGGAAAACCCAATTTCATCTCGAAATCCTGCTAATGTGGAAGTAAACAGGTTGGGTTCGAATCGATCGTGACCAGCAATGACAGGGGTATGTGTAGTGAATACACAGGATGCGCGAGTTGCTTCTTCAGCTTCTTGCCGAGATAAGCCTGCTGCTAGGTGCTCGCGGACCATTTCGAGTGTTAGAAAAGCACAATGACCTTCATTCATGTGATGCACATCGAATGATTCGCCAATAGCCCGTAAAAACCGTAGTCCGCCAATACCAAGAATGATTTCTTGCTGGATACGTGTGTATCGATTTCCCTGATACAGACGGCGAGTTAAGAAGCGTATTTCGTACGGGTTTGCAGCGAAGTCGGTATCCAGGAGGTACAATGCCGTCTTTCCAACACACACTTTCCATGCTCTGAGGTGGATAGGCTGATGCCCCGTGTGTACGGTAACCGTGATGGGTGCGCCGTCTTCGTCCACAACCAGCTCAACGGGTTGCTCGGTAGAATCAATGGCTGGGTAATCATCGTGCTGAAGACCTTTTGGGTCGAAATACTGCCTGAAATACCCATCTCTTAAAAACAAGCCTACGGCGGTAAAGCGAAGCCCGACGTCCGAGGCCGCCTTGACGTGATCCCCGGCAAGTATGCCTAGGCCTCCAGAATACAACGGGAGGCTTTCGTGCAGTCCGTATTCCATACAGAAATACGCCGTTTTGGGTGCATCTTGGTTTTCACCCGGCGACTCCATGTATTCTTTGAAACTGCGGTACACCGAATCCACTTCCGCCTGAACCTGAGGGTCGGTAAGCACGTCTGCACGAGCGAGTTTCAGGGCAATGTTCGGATTATTTCCCGAAGCCTGAAATGCGTCTCGATTCAGTCGTTGAAAAAGGGTGAGGGCTTCTGGGTGCCAGCTCCACCAGAGATTTCGGCTGATTTCGTGTAATTGTTCGCGAGTAGTCATGAAAGAGATATTGAGGTCCGAGGTCGTTCTGTGTAAACGCTTACATGGCGATCCAGAAAAAATCCCGCCCGTTTTGACGGTCGGGAGGATCGCTATGCCGCTCGAAGGGTTAAAGCGCGCTTGAGCGGGGCAAATATACGTAGATCTCGTTCGCAATTCGACTGCCTTTGTCGGATCTATCTTGCTTTTTTACCTTCATCTACCTTTTTCTTGAAATCCTTTTCTGCAGAGCACATTCTTAAAGAAGCCCTGGACGTTGCGCGTACTCGGAAGGAAAAGCCATCTTCCAGAGAATTTGAGTGGATGTTTGAAGCTTCTACGGGACTGACAAGGTTGGCGCGGTTGTCCCAGCCAGATGCAACAATCGATACCGCATCCCGAAATCGCTTTTTGGAAATGTGTGAGAGAAGGATGGCTGGAGAACCGGTGCAGTACATCTTGGGAGAAGCCTCCTTTTTTGGCTATACCTTCCGAGTGAACTCAGCGGTATTGATTCCAAGGCCGGAAACAGAGCTTCTGGTAGAATGGGTGCTTGAGCAGTCTAATCTGCCTCCTGGTGCAAAACTCCTAGATATTGGTACCGGTTCAGGGTGTATTCCAATTACAGTTGCTTTACAGAACAGCGAAATAGCGTGTTCAGGAATAGACCTATCTGCTGATGCTTTAGAAGTAGCACGGCTTAATGCCACATCGTTGGGAGCTTCGGTCCGTTTTTCGCAATTAGACCTGTATTCTGAGTCCTTCGTATCGGAGCTTGACGTGCCGTTTGATGTACTGATCTCTAACCCCCCGTACATTCCGGATAGTGAAAGCGTGACGTTGTCTACGGAAGTCAGAGACCACGAACCGGGATTGGCACTTTTTTGCGGTACAGATCCGCTGCTTTTCTACAGAAAAATTGCTGATTTAGCCCCTCTGGTACTTAAAAAAGCGGGTAAAATAGCCGTAGAGGTTCACGCTGACTTTGGTTCGGACGTTCTAGAGATGTTTGTACATTCGGGCTTGCGCAACACGGAAATAATACACGACTTGTCGAATCGAGAACGAATCGTTGTTGCTGAAGTTGACTGAGCAAGGTTGACGAGGTTAGCATTATCGGCAGTGTTAGCAAAGCCGAGGCTTAAGCACCCACCATAGGGGTCGATCACCTAGTTGAAGGTTAAACACCATTTTATAGTGTATAGAAGTCGAAAATTAGTTTGGATCTCAGGATTGCTATCCTGGAGTTTGCTCATCGCAGGATGTGCACAGCCTCGGTATATATCCACGCCATCGCCCGTGCGAAGCTCTGTTGAGTCGGTCGCATTCACTTCTATGGCTGACCGAATAGATATCGTTGACCAGGCGACTTCGGCTCTCATCTCTTCCAATTTTTCTATTACTCTGGCCAACGATCGTATAGGTCTAGTTCAAACAGATTACGTGTCTGTTAGTACTGTTCAACAAGCGCTGGCAGATACCCTGGCTCATGTACCAGACTTGGATAACTTGCTCATGAAAGTGGCCATAAATGCTGAAGAGCGCGATGAATCCGTGTTTGTTCAGATTAAAGGGACGTTTCAGCGCATATCGGGCCAAACAAGGCCTATGGATAATCTTATTGGATTGTACTGGCTTGAGCAGCTGGCTAACGAGATTGCTACTGGGGTGGATGCTCAATATGTCCATGAACTCGATAAGGAGACCTATGCCACGCTGATCAGTGATCTTTCAACGGAAGACTCCAAACGCGCCAACACCGGACTGCGCGGTGCGATGAAAGCTGGTGGTATTTTGGTGGTGGTATTGTTTGCACTCACGTTACTTGCGGGCTCATTTGGACCCACGCCTACGTCTACTTCGACTACCGCTCTTTAGGCAAGAATGGTAACTCGTTTATGTCTACATTTATTTTAATCGGAATCCCCCCAATTTCTGAATACTCATGCCTAGAATCGCACTGATTCAGCAGTCTGCATCAGCAGATTCGAAAGCAAACCTGCAAAAAGGTCTAGAAAACGCACGTGCGGCCATTGAGAATGGTGCAAAAATTATCGTTTTCCCCGAACTGGCTTTTTCCACGTTTTTCCCGCAGAAGCGTTTGGAAGGCGACCGATTTGATCTAGCAGAACCTGTTCCTGGCCCAACAACCGATGTTTTTGTTGATTTGGCCCGAAAGGAAGGCGTTGTCATTGTACTAAATCTGTATGAGCGGGACGGTGATTGTGCCTACGATTCCTCTCCTGTGATAGATGCCGATGGCACTATTCTAGGGGTAACCCGGATGATGCACATCACGCAGTACGAATCGTTTTTTGAGCAGGATTACTACGATCCCGGAAACACGGGAGCTCCTGTCTACGATACGGCTCATGGTCGAATTGGCGTATCAATTTGTTACGATAGGCACTACCCCGAGCATCTGCGATCCATGGCCTTACAAGAAGCTGATGTAGTAGTGATCCCACAAGCGGGTGCGGCTGGTGAGTGGCCTGAGGGCGTCTTTGAAGCCGAGCTTCAAGCGGGTTCATTTCAGCATGGCTTTTTCATGGCTCTATCCAATAGGGTAGGAGAAGAAGATGTGCTCACGTTCGCCGGAGAGTCATTCATTACAGATCCGCGAGGGCAGATTATCGCTCAAGCCCCAGGAGGTCAGGATGCTATCTTGTACGCCGATCTGGATTATCATGCTGTTGCCGAGTCGCCGGCACGCACAATGTTCTTGAAACATCGACGCCCGTCGGAATACATAGAACAGGCTGTGCGCCTAAATAATAAAACGGACTAGGTTACATTCAGATGCCGAGAAGAGGGAAAGTGGATCAGGTGGTGATTCTGAAATCTAAGTTCAAGTTTGAGCACGACAGGGTGTTCTTTGGTCGGGCGCGTTTGCTTCCAAACTGTATCATTTTGAAGGGTCTAGGCTTCAAACAGATTGTACGGTTAGACGAAATTCAGGAGATACGTTGGTCCTCAGATCTTTTGGCTATTGGGCTGACTGACGGTACTGAAATCGATATGATTATTGAGAGCGCTGCGCTTTGGAAGTTTGAGCTCCAAGCTCGCTGCAATCTGAAAGATTTCAGCAATGAGAGTGACCTTTCGGATGCTCCATCAACCCCAACGACGGAAGCGGGAGATGGATCTTACAATGGTGAGCATCCCGTGTTGGCACAAAGAGAAACATCCTACAAAGTTCGCTCGGCATTTGCCCAAGACCGCTATGGATTAAAGCGAGATTAAGCACGTTTCCCTAGACAGTTCGGCTTACTCTTCTTCCGTTTTGAGAAAGTCCTCAAAGGACATATCGCGGAACGACTCAGTTCCAATGAATCGAAGCACATCGTAAAAGTCTTCATAGGCGTGGTATCCCTGCAGCCTCGTGATGTACGCTCCGTCAGGCTCCATGAATATGGTCGTTGGGGTGCCCGTCGCACCAAGTCCTCCTGCCAGCATTTGTGAGCTCAGCGTGTACCCTCTGAACGTCAGTGTATCGTCGGTTACATCTAGGTTGATCCGCCCTAGTTCAAAATTGTCAAATAGAAAACGCTGTAGATCTGGCTGAGTATAGACCTCGGCCTGCTGCTTTCGACACCATCCGCAGGTTGGAGACCAGACGTCAATAACGACCAGTTTTTCGCTTTCTATAGCTGCCGTGAACGCATCGTTAAATCCTGGCCATTCTATTTGAGGCGCCAGCTCCTGGGCAGTCTGGGTCACACCTTCTGTTGCCTGAGCAAAAAGAGGCTGGGCCAGCATGACCGAAATCAAGGCGATGGCAGAGACAGGAAAAATATGTTGGATCCGTAGACGCATTCTGATCTAAAGCGATTCACTGTTTAGGCACGGCCTGATTAATCAGACCTAGGAATCGCTGAGATGCGTTTGACCATGTAAATGTTTCAGTGGCAGTCATGGCATTTGCAGACCACTTACTGAGATCTTCCGAATTCAACATGGATTTGAGCGCTTTTGAAATCTGATTCGGATCATTAGAGTCCGCTGTTTGCCCAATATCGAACGTCTTTATCACGCGACGCATCTCTACAAGATCAGCTCCCAGGACAGGAACGCCTGCTCGGATGTAATCGAATAGCTTGTTGGGAAGGGCATACCGATGGTTGAGACAGGTGTCCAGCAGCATGGTGATTCCAATCGAGACTCCAACCAATGCGTTTTGGATGGCTCGCGGTGGGACAGGAGGCAAAAAGTGAATACGTTCTGAGAGATTATGCTCTGCCGTGAGTCGTTCAAGCTCGGGTTGAATCGGACCGTATCCTAAGAATACTAAATGAGCATCTGGCACCTGTTTCATCGAAAGTACGAGTTGTTCGCATCCGCGGTCCTTTTTCATTTGTCCAATATGAGCAATGAGGTCTCCGTTATCCTCAATACCTCGTTCAGCTAGCATTTCACGGATGGAGAGTCCGTCTTCTGTACCGGTGGCTTCTGGTGTGTTCTCAACAATTACAGGCTTGGGAATGGAGAAATCTTTACTGAGCGCGTTTGCAATACTCTCGCTAACGGTACAGATACCTGCAGCACCACGTAGGAATTGGCGCTGCTCCATATTCCACCACCACCGCACCCAGGGACGTCCCGTTGTGGCCGAGACATGAGCGTAATATTCCCGAGAGTCAAAGGTATACACAGCTGAGTGATTGGCTGAAATGGTAGCACAGGCCCTGAGTGTGTACAGGTCAGATGCGTGATAAACGCGAGCTGGAATGTTCACCATTGCCTTTTTAAAGGCATTTGAGAGCCTCCGGAAATACCGAGGGCCGCTTCCGTCTGTAAGCCGAACCGTCTTTTCGGTAACGCCTTTAGGCAACTTTGAAGGAGGCGTATTTCCACCGAGATGAAGAACAAACACCGTAAAGTCAGACTCAGATAGGGACCTAAGTTGCTTCAAAGCCCGGATATTGCGATGCAAGTCTCCCGTGATGGCAAACACAATATCGTACGACTTCTTTTCCTGCATGGACCTTTGCTTCTCTGGATACTTCAATCTTCTGTATTACAGTTTCTGTAGTACAGTTTCTGTAGTACAGTACGGCCTACCAACTCCATTGACAAAATTAAAGATTCACTAAAACATCCTTGACGTTTTGAGCGCGATACCCTACTCTTTAGCCCGTCATGTAAGCGCTTACACACCTGAATTTATACTTGGGCATCACAATCTACGATATTGCAGAGAGGGCAGGCGTCTCTATTGCCACCGTTTCTCGGGTTTTTAATGCCAAGCCACGCGTTTCAAAGGAGACACGGGAGACAGTTCTGCGGGTTGCCGAAGAACTAGGATATCAGCCTCACGCATCTGCTAGGAGCCTTGCACGACGGCAAACAGAGACGATATCTGCCGTTATTCCCATGATCTCAAACAACTTCTTTGCTGAAGTTCTTAAGGGATTGCAGGATCGTATGTCCACATCGACATACGATTTACTCGTTTTTTCAGCCCCGACTCTCGAAGATGTACGTCCGCTACTAGAAAAAGCAATGCACCGTGGACGATCCGCGGGCGTGCTTCTTTTTTCTGCTCCAGTCCAAAACGGAATGGAAGTACAAATGAGTAAGGGGGGCCAACCCGTGGTATTGGTGGATTCGTACCATCACGCATTTGATTCTATTTCAACCGATAACCGCCGAGGGGGAACAGCCGCCGCTGAATTTATCCTCTCCTCGGACGTTCAGCGCCCTGTTGTTCTCATGGCCAGTCCGGATTCTATCCCAGCAAGCCAGCGCCTGGAAGGATTTCGCAGCACCTATGAAGCGTCCGGTCGCACCTTTAGTCCGGATATGGTGTCTGTTGCATCGCGCTCTGCAGAGTTTGATGGGTTTTCTGAGGCATGTGGTTACAGTGGAATGAAAGAGTTTTTGAAACGGGATGAAAAGCCAGATGCTGTGTTTGCGACCTCAGATATTCAAGCGATCGGTGCTATGCAGGCGGTGCGCGAAGCCGGCCTAAATGTGCCAGAAGATATTCAGATTATTGGATTCGATGATCTTCCGATGTCAAGGCACCTAGGACTGACCACACTGCGTCAGCCTATGCATGACATTGGAAGTCGTGCCTTTGACCTTCTTATCGAGCGAATTCAGCGGCCTGATACTCCGGTTGCTCATACCGTATTCGCTCCAAGTCTGATTGAACGTCAGACCACACGACGTGAAACCGTTCACAATTTGGAAACCGCTTCTTGATATAGCGTTATGCAACGAATCACTTTCAGAAGCTTGCGATTAGACAAGTCCCTTCTCTCGATGGGGCTGGCCCTGGTAATTATGACGGGATGGGTGACGCAAGCTCATGCTCAGACAACGGGTAAGATCGCAGGTATAGTCATAGATGTTGATTCCCGCACCGGACTTCCTGGTGTTAACGTGTTCATTGAAGGCACGACCCAGGGCACCGCGACTAATATGGACGGTGAATATGTCATCATTGGTGTCCCTCCTGGGACGTACACACTCATTGCTTCTTTCATCGGATTTGCGACCCAGCGAACCGAAAACGTTCAAGTAAATGCAGGTCTAACCGTAGAGATTGATTTCACGTTGCGGGAAGAAGTGTTTGAGGGTGAGGAGATTGTCGTGGTCGCTGAAAAACCTAGAGTTCAAAAGGACTTAACGGCGACATTACTGCTTTTTCCTACACAGAAGCTATGGGTGAACTGATCCGGCAGCGCTCCTGGGCAGACTTGGCGCCCACAGGATGGTTTTGGAATTCCAGAGAGTTTATCCCTTCCTCAGAAGCGTTGATATTTGTCGATAATCATGATCGGCAACGGGGTCATGGTGGCGCGGCAGCTATTTCGCATAGGGATGGCATCACGTACGATTTGGCTCAGGTGTATACGTTGACTTGGCCGTACGGACGCAAGCGGGTTATGTCCAGTTATGCATTCGACCACGATTCTGAAGGGCCACCGATGCACGAAGATGAATCCATCCGATCCGTATTCTCAGAATCCGGGTTGAACTGTGGGCTTGGGGAGTGGGTGTGTGAACATCGCCGTCCAGCGATAGCTGGGGCCGTCGCCTTTAGCAATGCAGTATCTGCAGGGGCTCCAGTCACTCACTGGTGGACCAATGAGTCCGATCAAATCGCTTTCGGAAGAGGAAAGGAAGGGTTTGTGGTCATAAACGGCTCTGGAAAACAGATGGTTACCTCTTTGCAATCGGGTCTACCTGAAGGGGAATACTGCAACCGACTCTCGAATGAGGAGTGCGAGATTATTCTCGTCTCTAACGAATCTAGGGTGCAAGTGAACTTGGCTTCCCATCGTGCAATTGCTATTGATTTGGGCGCCGTCAGATAGGAGGGGGACGACATGTTTCAGAAAGTGTTGAACGGGACGGGTGTTTTGGCGTTATAGGCGCTCTCACCCAAAATATACTATGTCCCAACCCGCCCCCAAACTTTCTGAATTAGGCCGATTCTGGACCATACCCAATATCTTGAGTATGGCTAGGTTGGTAATCATCTTGCCCGTCACTTGGTTGATCGTGGTGGATGGACCGCTGTGGTGGATAATGGTACTTCTGCTTCTGGCGATCGCAACGGACTATTTTGACGGAAGGGTGGCTCGATGGTCAGATCAAGTTTCTGACTGGGGAAAAGTGTTGGACCCTATGGCCGATAAATTTGGTGGTGGGTTCGTGATAGCAGCGTTGACTTATATCGATGCTCTTCCTCTTTGGTTTTTTCTTGTTTTAGCTATTCGAGACTTTTCCATTCTGGCTGGAGGAGAATATCTACGGCATAAAACGGGTCAGATTGTCGCAAGTATTTGGGTAGGAAAAATCGCTGTTACGGGTGTGGCTATTACGGCCCTTGCTGCCCTGTTGAAGGCCGACGAACCTGTGCTCTTAGTTTGTATTTGGGCTACCGTCATCTTGCTCGTCTATTCTTTTGTGCGCTATTTCGTGCGCTTTTTTGGATACCTTAGAGATCCTTCTTCAGTCCAGGATCTAGCCTGATGCGCGCCCTGGCCTTTTCATCCCTTTAGTTTTTCATCTTCGCACCTACGATTTGAATGGGTTTTTTTGACAGAAAGAAGCAGCAAAAATCTCTAGAAACAGGTCTCGAGAAGACCCGCACCTCGCTCTTTGGTAAACTGAACAAGCTGGTCCGCGGTCGGGATACGGTAGATGAGCAATTTCTAGATGATTTAGAAGAAATCCTGGTCACGAGTGACGTGGGTGTGGCGACGACGGTCGACATCATTCGCAGAGTCGAAGAACGAGTGGCGCGTGATAAATACGTCTCTGCTACCGACCTCAATACATTGATCCAGGACGAAATGTCTGGGTTGTTGCTCGCGGCCTCAGAAGCGCATCCTATTGAGTTCGATGCACCGCTCGACAATCAGCCCCATGTCATCATGGTTGTTGGGGTGAACGGAGTAGGTAAAACCACCTCTATTGGGAAAATGGCGGCTCGGTACAAAGATGCCGGTAAAACGGTGATGCTGGGAGCTGCAGATACCTTTCGTGCGGCCGCTACAGAGCAATTGGAAATATGGGCTGATCGCGCGGGCGTACCCATCGTGAAGCAAGGACATGGAGCCGACCCCGCATCAGTGGCCTTCGACACGGTAGCTGCAGCTAAGAGCAAAGGAATTGACGTGGTGCTAGTCGATACGGCAGGTCGACTGCATACGAAAGGCGGGTTGATGGATGAGTTGACGAAGATCAAACGAGTCATGGATCGTCAAGTATCAGGTGCCCCGCATGAAGTATTGCTTGTACTCGACGCATCTACTGGACAAAACGCCATTCGTCAGGCACAAGAATTTACTCGCGCGGTGGACGTAACAGGCCTCGTATTGACGAAATTGGACGGTACGGCGAAAGGGGGTATTGTGATTGGCATTTCGAACGAGTTCCAAATACCTGTAAAATACATTGGTGTGGGCGAAGGGATTGATGACTTACAAGTCTTTGACCGCGCCCGCTTTGTGGATGCCTTGTTTGGTAGCTCCTGATCTAGATCACCCACTCGATCCAGTTCGTATTGCTTCCGCTACCATTCATCCTGAAAAAAATACGGTCTGTTGAATGGTTCTTGACGGGTAGCCTAATCTTACGTTAATTCGTAGGGTGTAGAGTATCCTGCAGGATTTGCACAAAAAAGGGCGCTTTGGGTCTAAATAATGCCTAAGTCGTTGCTATCTTTCCCAGCAGGACGTTTTTTCTTTAATCGTAGTTGTCTGACACGAAGTATGAACGACGGTGACAAAAGACCTTCAGAAATGAAGTACCGAGTACGAGAGGTCGCGATGTACAAATCACGTAGCCTCACGGCCATTTTTTCGTGTATTCTAAGTCTTTCATTGCTTCTTTCGATGGTTCCTCTGCTGGCATCAGCTCAGCGAGCTCAGGCAGACTTTGAGGTAGACGTGGTCAGTGTACGAGGCGACGTAACAGGGATGACCCGGGTGGACCTGTACTCTCAGATCGGCATTACCCAAATCAGTTTCATCAATACGCCCAACGGTTTTACGGGCGGGTATGAGGTGAAAATGGACGCTATTCAGATATCCGACGACAATCGTCTCCGTAATCTGATTCAGTCGAAAATATGGGATGCCTCGATGACGTTCGACTCGTATATCGAAACCCAAATGGATGATGAATTCGATTTTACTACCCAATCCATTGACGTAGCTCCAGGACGATACGTATTTGAGTTTGAGGTTTCTGATCGTAATTCAAATCAAACCTATTTACGCAGCATTCCGGTCGAAATTCGTGATTTAAGCGCGGATGTGGCCATTTCAGATATTACTCTTTTAGAATCGTATGATGAAAACACCTTTACTATCGTGCCCCGGATAACGGGACGAATTGGTAGTCAGGAAGGTGGATTCAAGATGTTTTACGAGCTGTACTCAGACGGCGAAAAAGACGTTACTGTTATTCAGGAAGTGCGACGGGCCCGTGAAGAAAATGCGGGTACCAAGGCGATTGGTGCCGATGGAGAAGGGTCTCCCGAGATGGATCTCGCCTATTCCAAGGAAGAGCTCTTGTTTCTAGGCCGATCGCGCAGTCAGTACATCGTTTCCGTTCCAATGGATGAGTTCAAGCCGGGTGCATATATGATGCGGGTTTCGGTGGTGGAGCTTGGTGGAGAAACGCTGGACGTGGCCGAACAACGTTTTATGGTCGAATGGTCTGGTCTTTCTGATCATATTCAGAACGTGGACGAAGCTATCGTTCAGATGGAATACATCGCCAAGAAGCGGGACATGAGTTTTATTCTGGATGCCCCTAATGATATTGAGCGATTCCGTCGTTTCACCGATTTTTGGGACAAGCGTGATCCGACGCCGGGCACGAAGCGCAATGAGAAACAAGAAGAATATTACTACCGTATTGCGTCTGCCAATCAGAACTTTGGTGGGACCCATGACGGTTGGAAAACAGATCGTGGATTTGTTTTAGTTCGGTTTGGAGATCCTGATTTTGTTCGCCGTAAGCCTCACAGTTTCGATTACGAACCGTATGAAATCTGGGAGTATCAGCGTATTGGTCGACAGTTCATTTTTGTAGACCGCACCGGCTTTGGGGATTACGAGTTGCTCGTGCCGATTTGGGATGAGCGAACCAGACTGTTTTAGTTGATTGACCTGCTAATCGACACATTATGTATGCGGGCCGGATGAAATCCGGCCCGCATTTTAATTATTGACCACCTTCCGGTAGTTTGAGCCGGTCGCCCTTTGTATCGTATCGCCACCCTTTGGCCAGAATCCGATTACCATGGTATCCTCTTTAGACCAGGACAGCTTGACGAGCGCGGAATTCGCCACGGACGCGCCGCGAATTCTGTTCATGGGCACCCCTGATTTTGCGGTACCCTCTCTGAACGCTCTAGCAGCGGTCGGTCTCAAGCCTATCGCTGTTGCTACAGGGAGCGACAAGAAGAGAGGAAGGGGGCAAAAAGTGTCTTCTACGCCGGTGAAGTTGGCTGCTGATGCTCTTGGAATCGATACGATTCTTCAGCCAGAAAGTGTAAAGGATCCTTCTTTTGCTCAGAATGTCCGTCAGTTAAATCCAGATATCATTGTGGTTGTGGCCTTTCGGATTCTTCCGCCTGAGGTGTTTGAAGCCGCGCGACTGGGCACCTTCAACTTACATGGATCCTTGCTTCCTCGGTATCGAGGAGCCGCGCCAATCAATCATGCGATCATGCAGGGAGATACTGAAACGGGGGTAACGACCTTCTTTCTGAAACAGCTCGTGGATACCGGCAATGTGATTCTTAAGCGCCGTCTATCGATTGGTCCTAATGAAACGGCAGGCGACGTTCACGACCGAATGATGATCTTAGGTGCCGATGCTGTTGTGGAGACCGTGCAGCGCATTATTAGGGGAGATCTAACGACTACTCCTCAGGATGATACTCAAGCCACACCAGCTCCGAAGATCTTTAGGAAAGACTGTGAGCTCGATTTTTCTGGATCTACGAGTGAGGTCCACAACCAGATCCGTGGGCTTTCTCCTTGGCCGGGAGCTTTTACCTTCTTGAATGGAAAACAACTGAAGGTATTCCGCTCAGAGGTGCATGACTCATCTTCTACGACGGCTGAACCAGGTCGTTTAACCAAGGAGGATGGTGCGTTACTCGTTTCATGTGGAACGGGCTGTCTACGACTCACGGAGGTTCAAATAGAGGGAAAAAGGCGGGTAACGGCTACCGATTTTCTGAACGGTGTGCTCATTGAAGATGGACAAATGGTAGGCCGGTAGCATGGATTCCAACAGATTGAGCTCAGAAGGGAATAATACACCGGCATTTGTTCGGCCGTTTTTGCACGCGCTGAACCGGATGCAGGCCGACGAGGTTTTGCGTCCCACACAGTATCTGGAACGGGCCAGAATATTAATGGTCGATCGTCTGGGTCTGGCTGGGTCCATGCCTCACGCATCGTTTGCACGCGGTATTGTGGGAGTGATGGCCGACCACACGCACTATTTTGATGGTTTTGCCCTCATGCTGCGTATGAAACAGGGTATATCTGTAGCCCTGCGCGTAAATCAGGAGCAGACCACGCGTATTATGCTAGAAGGAGTGAGTTCCATTTTGAATATGGATGACAGGGATGTGAACCAGCGAGGTCTCAAGGGCCTTTTAGCGCACGTAATCGCATCGGTAGGGCTATCTGAGGGAAGACAGTACGATATTTCGGTGGTCGGAGGCATTCCAACCGGTCTCGGGGCTGCTTTCCATGCGGCGTTTACTGTAGCCTTGGTCAAAGCGTTGCATTCAGCACACGACGTGGAGTCCGAAAAAAGCTTGGTTCGAGATCAAGCTACAGAAGCGTTGGTAAACTGGTATGGTCATCGATTTAGCCCAGCCTACGTGATCGGGGTGATGGAAGAATTTTCGTCTCCGTTCCTTTTGGTGGATACGAGCACATTGGAATCGCTCCCTATAGAAGTGACGGGTAAAACCCGTCCAGGTTGGGGAATCGTTGAATGGACTAGAGACTGGGAGCCCGGATTTGTAGCTTCTGCCTCTCGGATGAAATGGACTCATACAGCTCTGAAAGATCTCAAAGGCCGCGGCTTTCCCAAGCTAACATCGTTACGAGACCTTGAACACCGAGACCTAGAAAAAGCGATGGACTCGTTACCTCGCAGAAGCAGAAATGTGGTGAAACATCTCGTTTTGGAGAACCGAAACGTGCAGAAGTTGGTTGTTGCGATCAAGAAAGCCGATTGGCAATTTTTTGGGGCCTTAATGATGATTTCGCAGGCCTCAAAAAACGCAGATTGGAGCACAACGGATCAAATTCATTCTCGGGTTACGCAGGAAACGGAATCTGCATCTATGGATGGTATATTTGGAGCCGTGCAGTCCGGTGAAGGCGGCTGTATGGTTGTTCTAGGTCAACCTTTTTCCATACCCTCATTCCTTGATAACGTAAGAGAGAAGGTTTCCGGACATACGAAAGAAGAAATAGAAACGTTTATTGTCTGATATAATCAGAAGAAGGAAAAAGACGCATGTCGACATTTGATATTTCAGCGGTTAATGAGCGGATTACACAGGAAAGTGCGTTTGTTGATGACTTGCTGACTGAAATTGGGAAAGTCGTTGTAGGACAACGTTATATGATCGAGCGCCTCTTGATTGGTTTGCTTGGGGATGGACACGTTTTATTGGAGGGAGTACCGGGTCTGGCAAAGACGCTAACGGTATCGTCTCTTGCAGCAGCCATCGGTACCAAGTTTCAACGGATTCAGTTCACGCCTGATCTCCTACCTGCCGACCTTCTGGGTACCCTTGTTTTCAATCCCAAAGAAGGAAGCTTTTCTATCAAGAAAGGGCCCATCTTTTCTAATATTATTCTGGCTGACGAGATCAACCGTTCGCCAGCTAAGGTGCAAAGTGCGCTGCTTGAAAGTATGCAGGAGCGACAGGTAACGATCGGGGAAACGACCTTTCCCCTCGAGGCGCCTTTCTTGGTTCTCGCTACTCAAAACCCTATTGAACAAGAGGGGACGTATCCACTACCAGAGGCTCAGGTAGATCGGTTCATGATGAAGATTAAGGTCGATTATCCAACTCGCGACGAAGAGCTGGAAATTATGCGCCGCATGGCGCGAACCGGTGAAAAGCAGGTGGTTAAGCCAGTGGTCACACCGGAGCAAATTCTGTCGGCTCGGGCAGTACTAAACGCGCTGTACATCGATGAGCGTGTCGAAAAATATATTGTAGACTTGGTTATGGCCTCCCGAGAACCTGAGACTATCGGATTGTCTGCCTTGAAGCCCCTTATTGAATACGGAGCATCTCCTCGAGCGACCATTAACTTGAATCTGGCCGCCCGAGCACACGCTTTCCTTCAGCATCGTGCGTACATTACGCCAGAGGATGTCCGCTCTATTGCGATGGATGTCCTGCGTCACCGCGTCGCAGTTACCTACGAGGCGGAAGCAGAAGAAATTAGTAGTGAAGACATCGTACAGCGCATTCTGGACACGGTAGAGGTGCCGTAGTCACTCATGGGTCGCCAGCGAAAGACATTTAAAAAGGAATCGATAACGGTCGCATTTGCCATCGAGCAAATGCGACAGACAGTTGGAGTTCCGATTCGACCTTTGAACAGCGTCGATCTGGAGAGTCATCTCATTACTGAAAGCAGTCTGAATCGACCCGGATTGGCGCTTGCAGGATATGTCGAATTATTCACTCACCATCGTGTCCAGCTTTTAGGGAATACGGAGTGCCGCTACTTGTCACACCTATCGGAAGATGAGCAGACTACGGCCTTCAATAACCTGCTCAAGTTTCCCATTCCGTGCATTATTCTTACCGAAGGAAATGAGCTAGACGAACGCATGATCGGCTTAGCGACAAATGCGGGCATTCCACTGTTTGTCACCCCAACGCCAACGATTCAGTTCATGGTGCAGCTCCGGGATTTCCTGGGGGATCAGTTTGCACTTCAGCAATCTCTGCACGGGTCGTTGATCGACGTGTACGGGATCGGGATGCTGATTGTGGGTACCGCAGGGATTGGAAAGAGTGAAGTTGCACTCGATTTGGTTGAACGGGGTCACCGCTTGGTTGCTGATGATGTGGTTATTGCCACACGGAAAGAAGAAAAAGTGTTGATGGGTTCTGGAACAGACCTTGTGCAGCATTTTATGGAGATTCGAGGGCTTGGTCTCGTCGATGTCCGTGCCATGTTTGGCATCCGGGCTATCCGATTCCAGAAGCGTATTGAGGTCGTAGTTAACCTGCACCCATGGGATCCTAACGAAGAGTATACCCGTCTTGGAATGGCCGAGGAGACCTATGATATACTCGGTGTTGAATTACCGCTCGTTATGCTTCCGATCACCCCCGGAAAGAACGTGACGGTGCTGTGTGAGGTGATTGGAATGAATCATCTCCTTCGAAATTACGGGTATGACCCGGCCGAGGTCTTTTCTGAAAGGCTCGCCGAGCGAATCCGTAAGAAAGGATCAAGCTCAGGCCCTTCGAGAGGGATTGAGTACTTCGAGCATGATTACGAATAAGTGATCACTCTTCTGTGTTGTTAAATCGGTTTTTTTGTGTCGTCTTCCAATTCCATTTTAAATGTATCCGGTTTGTCCAAGTCCTTCGTTGAAGGGACTCAGGAACGTGTTGTTCTGGACAATTTATCGCTCACTCTGCGCGAGGGTGAGCTCGTCGTATTGCTCGGGAGAAGTGGATCTGGAAAAAGTACGCTCTTGAACCTAATCAGTGGTCTCGATGTCCCTTCCGCTGGCACAGTGCAGTTCGGCGACACCTCATTATCGACATTAAAGGAAGAAGATCGAACGCTCTTTCGCCGAAAGCAGATTGGGTTCATTTTCCAATCCTTTAACCTGATTCCGACGCTTACCGTTTTGGAAAATGTGCTTCTTCCAATCGAACTCTCGGGTACCGTTTCCAAGGCGGAGGAATCGAAAGCGAAACACATTCTGGACACCGTCGGATTAGGCGATCGAATGAATAGTTTTCCCGACGTTCTTTCGGGCGGAGAACAACAACGAGTCGCCATCGCACGGGCTATCGCTCATGATCCCGTACTCATTTTAGCGGATGAGCCCACTGGGAATCTTGATTTTGAGACGGCCCAAACTGTTTTGGAATTGCTTCAACACCTCATTCATGATGTGAATAGGACGATGCTTATCGCGACGCATGATCGAGAAATCATTGAGCTTGCTGACCGGGTTTTTACCCTGCAAAGAGGTGTTTTAAAAGAGTTAGACGCGGAAAACGAGGCTCTGAACTGAGAGTCTGTGCATGAGATCATCCCTGCTTTGGCGCAGTAGTGTGCGCTACCTATTCACCCATCCCCTGTTGACGGGGCTTTCCATTCTGGGCGTTGCGCTTGGTGTGGCGGTCGTGGTTGGAATCGACTTCGCTAATGTTAGCTCAGAGAGAGCCTTTCGTTTATCTTCTTCTCTCGTAACCGGGACAGCAACGCATCAGATCGTAGGCGCTGGCAATGAGCTTGACGATACGCTGTATGCTGAGCTTCGCGTAGAATACGGATTCAGAAAGGCGGCTCCTGTAGTTGAAGGGTACGCATCTTACGGTGGTGAATCGGAAGGCACGTTGCAGGTACTGGGAGTGGATCTTTTGGTAGAATCCAGTTTCCGCAGTTTTATTGGTGGCGCACAATCGTCGCTCGATTTAGGCCAATTTATGGGTCCTTCTTCTGTTGGTCTGCTATCAGAAGAAACGGCTCTTTCGCTGGGTATAGAACTTGGAGATACCCTGAAGATCAACATATCGGGGATTCCTCACGAGGTGGTGCTACTGGACTTTGTTCGAGGACTGTCTGACTTGGATAGGCAGGCCATGAGTAACCTGCTAGTCGTGGATATTGGAACGGCTCAACGTTTGTTTTCAGGCGCAGGAAAGCTGAGTAGAATTGATCTGATTATTAGCCCTGAAGAGATTGACCAAGGGCGTCTTAGTTCGCTTGAGAATTGGTTGCCAAGCAATGTGCGTCTTCAAAAAGCTTCCTCGAGAGGTAACGCACTAGATCAAATGACCAAAGCGTTTACGCTCAATTTACAAGCATTGAGTCTTTTAGCGCTGGTCGTAGGGATGTTTTTGATCTACAATATCATGACCTTTTCTGTCGTGCAACGGGCCCCGACTATCGGACGATTCAGGGCATTGGGGGTCACTCAAAAGGAGATTTATGGCACCATTATTTCCGAGTCATTGATTATCGGAGTGAGTGGCACCGTCCTGGGACTACTTGGAGGGGTGATGCTCGGAAACGGCTTGGTGAACTTGGTTAGCCAGACGATTAACGATCTGTATTTTGTTCTCGAGGTGCGCGAGTTGACACTCGCGCCGTTTACGCTGCTAAAAGGTGCGATTCTTGGGGTGGGGATGACGTTAGTAGCGTCTCTTCTGCCTGCGCGAGAGGCAACCACTGCTGCTACCACAACCGTCCTGCGCAGATCTTCCGATGAGACACGTATGGCAGCCGCTCTACCTCGCTTAATTTGGTCTAGCTTGGGTGCAGCCGTCGTGGCCCTTCTTTTACTGGTCGCTCCCGGGAAAAGCTTAGTCATAAGCTATCTAGCCCTCTTGCTCGTTCTGCTCAGTTTCGCTCTGATGACACCGCCGGCCGTTACGTTGTGTACGCGATGGATACGTCCAATTCTGGGCAAAATGGGCGGTGTCGTTGGAAAGATGGCTGCTCGAGGCGTAGAGACGTCCTTGAGTCGCACGGGCGTGGCCATTGCCGCGCTCATGATTGCTATTTCATCGACCATCGGCGTTGGAGTCATGGTCGAGAGTTTTCGGGGCACCGTAGATCAATGGCTTTCTTACACCTTGAGTGCTGACGTATATATTTCACCTCCTAGTCCTGTTTTTCGAAGGAATGACGCTACCATTATTCAGGACGTGGAGCGAGATATTCGGGCTCTAGATGGAATCAGTGGTGCCTATGCTGTGCGGACGGCACGGGTGCAGATGAACGATTTTCAAAATGACCTAATCATTGTTGATCCCAGACCGGGGCCAACCGAATCGTATCGTTTTAAAGAGGGCGACATTACGTCTCTTCCGGAGAGATTTGCCTCGGATAATGTCGTGAAGATTTCTGAGCCATTTAGCTATCGCCATGACATTCACGCAGGCGATACGCTCCAAATCAATACCGATAACGGACGCATCCCGTTTGAGGTGGCAGCCGTTTATTTTGATTACGCGTCTGATGTGGGAGCTGTGATGATATCGAGGAACGTGTATAACCGCCACTTCGATGACCCGTTTGTTTCAGGAATTGCTCTGGTCGCTTCTCCGGGTACGGATGTCGATAATCTGATTGAACGTGTTCAGCAGGTCGTGGGTGGGCGGCAAGAGGTATTCATTCGATCAAATCGGAGTTTGCGACAGGCTTCGCTCGATGTCTTTGACCGGACGTTTACGATTACTCAGGTGCTGCGACTGCTAGCGGTTTTAATTGCCTTTGTAGGTGTCCTGAGTGCATTGATGGCGCTTCAACTGGAGCGAGGCAAGGAGTTGGCTATCATGCGAGCCAACGGGCTTACGCCTAGGCAGGTGTGGCTCTATGTAACTACGCAGACGGGTTTAATGGGATTGCTTGCGGGCCTATTTGCAGTACCGTTGGGGTTGATTCTAGCCTATGTCTTGGTTTTTGTGATCAATAAGCGTTCGTTTGGATGGACGCTACAAATGGATTACTCCCCGGATGTATTGCTCCAAGCCGTGGTATTGGCAATTATCGCGGCATTGCTGGCAGGGATTTATCCAGCTATGAAAATGGCCTCTGCCAATCCAGTTTCAGCCCTACGAGAGGATTAGTAGATGAGTAGCCTATTTCGCAAAGTGCTCTATTTGAGTGTGTTTTTCATGCTCGGCCTGCTTGTGGCCTTCTTTTTAAGATCGCCTGATGCTCTGCGCGAGGAGGCGAATGATTCCATGCCGCTGTCAAAGGCCATGAAGAGCGACACGACGGGCTATGAGCGCGCAACGGGCCCCATAGATTTTTCCTTTCCGGCAGATCACGGAGCTCACCCAACATTCAAGACCGAGTGGTGGTACTACACCGGAAATGTAACCGGGACCGATGGCCGACGTTTTGGGTTTCAACTGACTTTTTTCAGATCAGCACTGTCTCCGATGGTCGGAATCTCGGATGATCCCGAGTCTGATTGGATCAGCGACCAGTTGTATATGGCCCATTTTTCGATGAGTGACGTTGAAAATGAGACCTTTTACGCTTCTGAACGATTTAGTCGTGGGAGCTTGGGTTTGGCCGGTGCTGAAGGGATTCCTTACCGAATCTGGTTGGATGATTGGTCTGCTGAACAAGTGTCAGAGGCTTCTTTTTTTCCAATTCGTCTCATCGCCTCCGAGGGAGACGTCTCTCTAGATCTAGTGGTTGATGAAGGGAAACCAGCCGTGTATCAAGGGGATCGAGGCTATGACCAGAAAGGAGATGATCCAGGAAATGCATCGTATTACTATTCGTTCACCCGATTGCCTGTAGACGGCACGATCTCGATTGGAGAGGAGCGCTTCGTCGTTTCTGGCCAAGCATGGAAAGATCATGAATGGAGTACGAGTGCACTAGGCGAAGCCGAAGTCGGTTGGGATTGGTTTTCACTCCAACTGTCCGATGGAAGAGACCTTATGGTGTACAGCCTTCGACAGAATGACGGAAGTGAAAGCCGCCATGCGGTAGGAATGGTGCATGATGAGAATGGGACTTCTCGTCGATTGAACGTTGGTGAGTATACCATAGAAACCAACGCAAACTGGACGAGCCCAAAGAGTGGTATTACCTATCCCTCTCGTTGGACGCTGAGCATACCCTCTGAAAGCGTAGAATTAGAGATCACCCCTCGTATTCCAAACCAAGAGTTAAACGTCACCATTCAGTATTGGGAGGGCGCCGTTTCGGTTGAGGGTATCAGTAATGGTAGCCCGGTCACGGGTAGCGGGTTCGTTGAACTAACGGGCTATCAGCCTAACTAATCGCTCCGTATGGAAGAATTTTTGCTTTGAGGGAATGTCTCAATCCCTTAATCGTCCAATGAGTGTCAAGAAGAACGAAACGATTCAAATGAAAAAACTCACCTTCTTATTATTGTTGCTCACTCCGTATTTGGTGCAGGCTCAACAGGGCATGATCGTCTACGAACGCGTCGTGACGTATGGCTTCGAAGTACCTGAATTTGCTCGCGGTTTTAATGTCCCAAAGGAGGGCAATAAAGAGGTCATGCTACTCTTCAACGAAGCAGAGTCCATGATGCAAGATGCTCCTGAAAAGAGCAGCGAGGTATCTCAGACGGATTCCAGGTCCAAGAGAATGATGGCTTTCATGAAAATGGGCAGTGGCTCGCGAGCTGATAATGAGACGGTACTCGTTTCTTACATCAACCGCGACGAAGGGGTCATGGTTGAGGTGCGAGACTTCATGAGCAAGGAGTTTCGAATTGAATCGGAGTTACCGGTCATCCCGTGGAAGTTAGACGGAGAGGAGGGAGAATTCCTTGGTTACACGGTTCATAAAGCAACGGCTATGATCGATACGGTGGCGGTCGAAGCTTGGTTTGCTCTCGATATCCCATTTGAGGTAGGCCCAGAGGCATTTGGAGGTCTTCCGGGTGCGATTTTGGTCCTGTCCATGGACGAAGGGCGATTGAGCTTTAAGGCTACTGGCGTTTCGACTGAGGGCTTGGAGATGTTTCAACTCGCCCGTCCAGATCGTGGCGATAAGGTCTCCCGCAAGCAATATGAGCGGGCTGTAGAAGACAAAATTAAGGAAGTAAAAAGACTCGGTGCCGGCCGCCGACGCGCGATGAAGCGCCAAAATTAATCTAGAACATGATGCTGAAGTTTATAAAAAGTGCCTTTCTATTCATACTGCTTATTGGGGCTGTACAGTCGTCCCAAGCTCAGAGTGAAAGGTTTGAGGTCAATGGGTCGGTAGTGGATTCTACGCTCATAGGAGTCCCCTCTGCAACTGTGGTTGCGCTTACGAGAGCAGACTCTGTATTGACCAAGTTTACAACCAGTGCTAACGACGGCTCGTTTCGGCTGCGTCGCTTGGTTGCCGGGGAGTACATCCTACAAGTATCGTATGTCGGGTATCAGACCATCCGCCAAAACTTCGAGATTAAAGCTGCTGATCTGGATATCGGACAGCTTACCATGATGGAATTGGTCTCAGAACTAGACGAACTCGTCGTGAGCGCTGAGCACATTCCCTTCAGAGTTTCGAAGGATACGTTGAGCTATAATGCCGCTGCCTTTGCGACGCGTCCCAACGCAGTCGTAGAAGACTTACTGCGCAGGTTACCAGGAGTGGAAGTCCAAGAGGATGGGACGATCATTGCTCAGGGAGAAACAGTTCAGAATGTGCTGGTGGATGGAAAAGAATTTTTTGGAAGTGACCCCACCATCGCGACAAAGAATCTGCCCGCTGATGCAGTGGAAAGAGTTGAGGTGTATGACAAGCAGTCCGACCAAGCTGAATTCACTGGTATTCAGGACGGAGACCAACAGAAGACGATTAACCTAGCGCTCAAAGAAGAGGCTAGAACCGGCTACTTCGGCTCGGTAACAGGTGGTTTTGGTGGGGAAACGTCAGATGAAGGTCTCTATGATGGCCAATTGAACTTCAACCGATTCAATTCTGATACCCAGATTGCAGTTATCGGAAATGCTAATAACATCAATCGATCCTCTTCTGGTTTTGACAATGCAAGACAATTTGTGAGTGGGAGCTCGGGTGGCTCTCAGGGACCAGGTATTCAGGTTGGTGGCAGTTTGAATTCAGGTTTTTCAGAGACGTTTTCCGCGGGTCTTAATTATAGTCGTGATTTTGGAAAAAAAGGTAAGTCTTGGTTGAGGAGCAGCTATTTCAGAAGTCAGCTGGATAACCAACAGGATAGAGTGGTAAATCGGGAAAGCATTCTGGGATCCAACATTTCGTCATCGACCGACCTGGCATCCGATCAGCACACGGAGAACGTAGCACACAAGGGAAACGTCAATGCACAAATCACACTCGGCGAAGGACATGATATCCGCCTCCGGAGTAATTTTTCCTTCTCGAATTCGAGTGTCTCGAATCTAAGTTTTCAGGAAACGATGGATGCCTCCGGACGGACCCGTAATTCAGCCGATACGTGGTATTTCAATGATGGTGATCGAATTGATGGATCGGGTCAGCTTACCTGGCGAAAAAAGCTCAATGATGCCGGACGCAGTTTGATTTGGTTTTCGAGTGCCAATCTGAACGATTCTGAGACCACAGCAGATTTGGAATCAACGCTGGGGACGTTCGATCCGCGAATTGATATTTTGACATATGAAGAGATCGTTCAGCTTCAATCAACGATCGGAAATCAACTTTCTCAGCGTCATAAGTTCTCAGTAATTGAACCCATTGGAGGTGTCACGGTTGAGCTCGCAGTTGAAAGGCGGCTTCAAGATCAGGATGAAACCAAGAGGTTCAGTGATATCGTCTTAGGTACTCCGGTATTGAATGAGCTGCTCAGTGCAGAATTCAACCGAACCTATGCATACTGGAATGGAAGTGCTCAGGTGAGTAAGACCACTGAAGATCAGTTCATTTCTGCCACAGTGCGCATGCAGCAGTCAGAATTGGAAGGAACGATTGTGGATCGGGATGTGGAGATAAGCAACGGATACACGCACGTGCTCCCATCTCTTTACTTCAGAAGGTCCCTAACGGACGCATCGAGTCTTCAGGTGCGGTATAACACGAGTACCAGAGAGCCCACCCTGACTGAGTTGCAGCCGTTTGTAGACAACACGAATCCGCTCAGTGTCTTTATTGGGAATCCGGATCTTGAACCTCAATACACACATAGTCTGTACACGGATTATCGCTTTTTTGATCAGTACACGTTCGTGAATGTATTTGCTTCCGTTCGTTCTTCTTGGACTAAAAATCAGATCGTTCAGTCTCGAACGATCGACGAGCAATTGAAGCAAACGTTTACCAACGTAAATGCTGGAGATGGGTGGTCTCATAATGCCCGAGCTTCATTCGGTACACCCGTCCGAAGGCTCGGCATTCAGGTGAATTGGAATAACAATTTGACCTGGTCCACAGGATCTCAGTTTATTAATAATGACGAAAATGAAAGTCGGATTCTTCGCTATACACCTAGTCTGACGGTTCAGAACCGATTCCGAGATGTATTTGATGTGCGCGGTACCTATAGTATGACGCTCAATGATGTGGACTACTCGTTAAACGAGGATCAGAATCAACAATACATCAATAGCTCGATCCGTTTCAGCGGAGATCTGTACAAAGGAGGGTGGACGTTCGGAACGGCAGTGGACTTCAAGAAATATGATCAGGAAGTATTCGGAGAAGCAGATAACCTAGCGCTTCTCGAAGCCAGCATTGGCAAACTCCTTCCCAATGAGAAGACTGAAATTCAATTGGTTGTCCGAGACATGCTGGATCAGAATCAGGGAGTCTCCTATTCGAATTCCAACAACTACATTCAGGAAGCGCGAGTGGAGACATTGGGACGCTACATTATGCTCAAATTAACGCATAAATTATCTAAAGGAGCGGCCCCATCGGGTGGCGGAAAAGGAGGCTTTCGAGGACGTCGCTAGGTCTCGTCGTATTAAGACCGTCTCTTATGCGACTGCGGAGAGGTCGTCTTCTTCCTCGAATTTCACGCCTACCAACTTGGAAACTCCCTGCTCTTGCATGGTGATTCCGTACATGCGGTCAGCAGCTTCCATGGTGCGCTTGTTGTGCGTGACCAAAATGAACTGAGTTGTGCTGGAAAAGGTGCGGATTAGGTGCATGAACCGATCCACGTTCGCATCATCGAGAGGGGCATCCACTTCGTCTAGAATACAAAACGGACTGGGCTTGACGAGATAAATGGAGAACAGCAGTGCAATGGCTGTGAGCGTTTTTTCGCCTCCAGATAGCTGAGCCAAGACGCTCGGCTTCTTGCCCTTGGGCTTGGCCATGATGGTGACATCTGATTCGAGCGGGTCGGAATCGTCTTGAAGCTCGATGTCCGCAGACGCATCCTCTCCAAACAGCTCCACAAAAAGGCGCTGGAAGTTTTCTCGGATGGCGGTAAAGGTCTCGTCGAATCGGAGGCTAGCCGTAGTGTTTATTTCAACAATGGTGGCCATCAAGGTGGATTCTGCTTCTTCCAGATCGGTTAGCTGGGTACGCATGAAGTCCAATCGTTCTTTTTCCTCTTCAAAAGACTCAAGAGCCAATGCATTAACGGGGCCGAGATGCCGAATCCGTGTTTTGAGGGTCGTTACTTCTTCTCGCGCTTCATTCCGATCAAAGTTTTCTCCGACCGTGAATTCATAGGTGCGCAGATCAATTTCAAAGTCTTCTAGAATGCTAGCGACCAGCGTCTCCAGTCTGGTTTCAATAGTGGCTTGGCGTGTTGCACGATCCGCCTCTTCTTTCATGGCCGACTCTCTATCTCTGCGCAGCTCCCGCAATCGGCTTTCCATTTCTGAGATGGCCACCTTTGTTTCCATCAGCACTTCTTTGGCTCCGGTCACATCCGTTTCTAACTCGGAACGGGCTTCCTGAAGAGACCGAATGGTTACCTGCAACTCCTCGCAGCGTTTGTCCAGCCCTATCTGTTGCTCTTGGAGGCGCTGCACAGCCCCGTGACGTTCTTCTGCACGCCGAATCAATCGTTGAAGATCATCCTTTGTGCGAACGTGTTCTTTTTTAAGGTTGTCGAGTCTATTACGGGTCTGAACGGCCGTAATATTGGCTTCATTGAACAAGCTGAATGCTTCCCGGCTGGCTTCTTCAATGCCCGTGAAAGCGGCTTCAGCATCGGCTCGTTTATTCTGAACGTCAGCTACCTTAATGGTAAAGCCCTTTAGTTGGGTCTCGGCGTCGGCGAGCTGAGCTTCAGCATTACTTTTTTGAGAGGTCAGTTGAACCAGCCGTGCTTCAATTTCTTGACGTCGTTGCTGTAGAGTTTCCTTCTCGTAAGAAACCCGCTGGAGTGCTCTTTCTAGCTCAGAATGTGTGGATCTAGCCTGTCGAAGCGTAGATTTTAGTTCGCCCAAAGGAAGCTCACCCAAAACAGACAATATGCCACCCTGAATAGCTTCTGCTTTTACAACGACCGATTCGGTTTGCGTTAGTCGTTCACGAAGAGCTTCTAATTGTTCGCGGCGGCCGAGGCGTGCCGAGGCCGGATTGCGGGTCGCAGATTCACTACCGGCGTGGAGATATCCTTCTGGAGTGATCCATTCACCGTTGCGTGTAAACATGCGGCCAGGAAGGTCGCCCTCAAGGTCGTCTAGAGCGTCTACGAGATAACACCCGGCAAATAGCAGAGAGATCAAGGATTCGTAGCGTGATTCTGTTGCCCGGACAACGGAACCGAGTTCATCATAAGTTGAGGGGTTCGGGAGCGTAACATCTCCGAGTTTATCCAAAATCAGGAAGGTGGCTTTTCCTTTTTCGTTTGAACGAAGACTTTGGATGGCCGCGTGCGCTTCTCTCTCGGTCTGGACGACAATGCAGGAAGCAAAATCTCCCAAGGCAGCATCGACTGCGCCGCGCAATGAGTCGTCGCAGCTTAATACATCGGCTACCGTTAGAAGATCGTCCGAGGACCAGTTGGATTCACTGGCCAGAAACTGGACGGACTCAGAGAGATCGTCAAACGAGGAAAGCATTCCTTCCAACAGGGAGCTTTCAGCCACTGCGGCATCGTGGGCGCGCTCGGCTGAGCGCAGCTCTAGCCGAGCGCGCTCCAAGTCTACATTCAATGATTCGAGCTTTGCTTCTGCATCTGATAGCTCCTGCTTCGCGTTCTCGAGTGCCTGACTAGAAAGGGAATGTTCTTGCTCGGCAGCAGTAAATCGGGCATCAATGTCTGAACCACCCGTGCCGATGGACTCAAGCGTCTTGCGCGCTTCCACAAGATCGGCTTCTGTAATTTCGATGCGGCTTGAAAGGCGATCAATCAATCGCTGACGATCTACTCGGGAGTTTAGCGCATCGCGCTCCTCTAACCGAAGATTGTGCAGCATCACTTGATGCCTTTGCTGATTGAGTTGAGCTTCATCGCGAAGCCTTTTCGCGTCTGTCAATTCCACTTCGGCCTGATCTGCGGCAGGCTGAACTTCTGCAATTTCCGTATCGAGCTGAGATACGCGGTCAATGAGAGTAGATCGCTGTCCAACTTCCGTAGCTTTTTCTTCCTCGAGTCGGGTTAGGTCCCTCGATATGGTCGACAGACGTTCTGTGCCTAGTCGTAAATCAGACTCGGATGCGCGAAGAGATTCTACGTGATCCGCTAGTTTCGTTTGCGCATCCACCACCAGCCTTTCCTTGGTGATGTGATCATTACGCAAGGCCTCATATCCAGCTTCTTCATTGGAGAGCTTGGCCGTCAGTCCTGATCCCGCATCTGAAATAGTGACGATTTCAGTCTTAACAGTTGCTGCTTCGGTGGATAGCTTTTGATAATCCAGCCCGGCGAGCGTCAGTTCTAGTTCATGGAGGCGTTTTTCATACCGCTGGAATCGGGACGCTTTTTGGGCCTGTCGTTCCAGGCTCCGCACTCGCTTATCTAGCTCTTCGGTGAGATCTCGAACTCGGTCCAGATCTGCCTGAGTGCTTTTCAGCTTTCTCAAGGTCTGTCCGCGGCGAATCTTGTATTTGGTAATACCCGCTGCCTCTTCAAAGAGGTGGCGACGATCTTGGGCGTTGTCCGAAAGGATCTCTTCAATCATCTTTAACTCGATGACTGAATACGCTCCGGCGCCCATGCCCGTATCCATGAACAGATCAGTGATATCTTTAAGTCGACACTGAACGCCGTTTAATAAGTACTCAGATTCACCGCTTCGAAACAACCGGCGTCCAATAGTGACTTCGCTGTATTCAGTTGGAAGCACTCCGCGCGTATTCTCAATGGTGAGCAACACCTCAGACATACCGAGAGAGCGTCGCTTTGAGGTCCCGTTAAAAATAACGGAATCCATTTTATCTGAGCGCAAGATGCGTGCACGCTGTTCGCCGATAACCCATCGAACGGCATCCACAATGTTGGATTTTCCGCAGCCGTTAGGTCCGACTACAACGGTAACTCCAGGTGCGAAATCCACCTGAGTCCGGTCGGCAAAACTTTTGAAGCCGTGAAGCTCCAACTTGCTTAGATACATGCTCTAAAATGTGCAGTGATAATGCTTTGTGCAAACAACAAATAAACCTTTCTTATAACCGTTTTGCAAATCAAGTTATCCACACTATCCGCTTGATATTGAGCTACGTCTAAATACTTGTATCTAATGTAGATAGGTCATCTGTATGAGCGTCTTTATTTTAAGATGTCCGTTATTGTTTTGGATAGTGGTCAGGCGTCGCAAAAAAGAGGGTCATGCTTTGGGCTGCTTTAAAGACATGTTCTAACAAATTGAATGCGAGGTGGGATGGACAACGGATGTCTTAGGGTCCCAGAGAGGTGCGAAAGCGCGAGAAGACAAAAATGTATCCATGTTTTTCTTTCCGAAAATTCGTGCGTACTCTGTCAGAATCCTGTGAATCAATAGATTAACCCTGCAATGCATGTCCTCTGAGGGGATGGTAACCCAATTGATTTCGGCGCACCGTAATGGAGATAATCATGCCGGCGACCGATTATTTGCACTCGTTTATGACGAGTTGCACACCATGGCACGCCGCCAACTCAGATATCGAAAACCCGGTGAGACGCTCAATACTACCGGGCTTGTTCATGAGGCCTATCTCAAGATCTTCGATCGGGATAAAAGTGGGTGGAATGATCGAGTTCACTTCTTTTCTGTGACCGCGAAAGCCATGCGCCAGATTTTGGTGGATTATGCTCGGCGGGTAAATGCTGAAAAAAGGGGAGGAGGTGCTCATCATACAGAGATTCAGGCTTCCCTCATCAGCGACAGTAAAGAAAGTGTGGACATCCTTGATTTGGATGAAGCGATTAAACAGTTGGAAGAGCTAAATCCCCGATTGGCTACTATTGTGGAATGTCGCTTCTTTGGGGGGATGTCTATCGAGGAAACGGGAGCACTTTTAGACGTCTCTTCCAGAACGATAGACCGGGACTGGCTTAAAGCGAAGTCCTTTCTGTACATTGCCTTGAACGAGGATTAGTTGCTCGTTATTGGTCGCTTTCTGCAATTAACCCAGCCTCAATAAGGCATGAAAAACATCGGTTCAGATCGGTGGATGAAGATCGAGCAATTGATGGATTAAGCGCTAGAGCTGGATCCATCAAAACGGGTAGCTTTTGTCCGAGAGCAGGCTGGGAGCGACGAGGAATTAGCCTCCCAGGTAATCAAAATGCTGGACGCTAGTAAGAAGGCCGGATCGTTTCTAGAGTCTGGCGGTGGATCTCAACTTCAAGGGGCGCTAGAGAAAATGGCGGCTGTACGTACCGAAGATGAGACTGAGGATGAAGAGATGCGCATGGTTGGTCCGTATCGCTTGGTTCGCAAGCTTGGACGCGGTGGAATGGGTCAGGTGTATCTAGCTGTCCGCGACGACGAGGCATTCAAGCGATATGTAGCGGTCAAGGTGATCCGGAAGGGGATGGACACCGAGGATATTCTGAAGCGTTTTCGGGTGGAACGTCAAATCCTAGCGAGCTTAACCCATCCAAATATTGCACGCCTTCTGGACGGGGGGGCTACCGAGGACGGACTCTCTTATTTTGTGATGGAGTATGTAGATGGGGAGCCGCTGACTAAGTATTGTGATGACAATAAACTCTCACTTGAAAAACGTCTTGAGCTTTTTGAAAGTGTAACCGAAGCTGTTCGGTATGCTCATCAAAATCTGATCGTTCATCGAGACCTAAAGCCCGCTAATATTCTGGTTTCGAATGATGGCCAGGTCAAATTACTCGATTTCGGGATTGCTAAGTTTTTGAATCCCGACCTGACCGCCTATACGCTTCCCATGACGCGTACCGAGGTGCGGGTAATGACTCCCGAATATGCCTCACCCGAACAAGTCAGAGGGAATTCGGTCACGACGGCATCCGATGTCTATCAATTAGGCATCTTGTTATACGAACTCTTGACGGGCCATCGACCCTTCACCTTCGAAACGAAGAAGCGGGGCGAAATCGAAAAAATCATTCTGGAAAAAGCTCCTGCGAAGCCTTCCACCATGATTTCAAAGATGGAGGAGCTGCCTGCTTCCACGGCAACTCCGGAAACGGTGTCGGTGAAAAGAAGGACTCCTCTAGAACGACTTCGCAGGCAGCTCTCAGGAGATTTGGATCGAATTATTCTGATGGCTCTTCGTAAGGAGACCGATCGACGATACCAGTCGGCCGATCAGCTTCTTCAGGATCTTCAGAATTACCGGACGGGACGCCCCGTGATGGCTCAGTCAGATACGTGGACGTATCGCACGAGCAAGTTTGTGCAGCGCAATAAGCTGACCGTCACCACCTCTGCTATCGTACTGCTCGCTTTGGTGATTACAACGATCGTTTCGTTTCGTTTTGCCTATGTGACAGCAGAGCAGCGTGACCAAATAGTGCTTGAGGCGCAAAAGACGGAGCAGGTAAAAGATTTTTTGCTTGAGTTGTTTGTTCAGGCTAATCCGGAATTTAATGGTGGAGTAGAGCCGACGGTTTATTCGTTGCTTAAGTCGGGGGCAGAAAGCATTTCTTCTGAGTTGGAGGACCAGCCGGCCGTTCAGGCTGAAATGATGTACACGATCGGGTTCGTGTATACCGAACTGGGGTATTACGACGAGTCCTTACCCCTTCTGGAGCGGTCTCTAGAAATCGAAAGGGATCTGGCTGGGGATGGGATTACGCCTGGCCTTGCGCAGAGTCTCTATGGAATGGGTTACTTGAAAGGAGAGGAGCGAGACCGAGAGGAAGCTGCTAGGTACCATTTGGAATCCTTGAACATCCGAAGGGCGCTCTTTGGTGAGCAGCATTTATTAACGGCAGAGTCCCTCAATGACTTGGCTGCGGCTATGTATTCGTACCCTCACCCAAGCGCGGATACCCTGCTCCATTTGTGGAGTGAGGCGCTTGACATCCGCGTGGCGCTTCTGGAGGATGATCACAAGGATATTGCTGAGACGCTTGGAAATCTGGCAGTCATCCAGCAAGACCTAGGAAACGATGACTTGTCCGAGTCGACCTACCGGCAAGCTCAGGCCATGATCGAATCCACCTTGGGCGAAAGACATCCGTTTTACGCTACCAATCTGTACAATTTTGGTACGTTGATGGCTTACGTGGACCTAGATGAAGCGGAGCGTCTCTTCAGAGACGTTATTTCACTTCGGACTGAGATCTATGGTCCAGATCATGATTTGGTCGCCAACGCGATGAATCAATTGGGAAGGGTGCTTCTCGGAAAAGGAGTCTTTTCTGAAGCAGAGGATATGTTAGTGGACTCTCGTGACCTTCACGCAGCCAATTCCTCTCCAAACGACTTCATTGTTGCGCGAGACAACTTTACGCTGGGCAGGCTCTACGAAGCATGGGGGCAGCCAGATAAGGCACGCGGCCAATATGCTGCGGCTATTTCGATCGCGCGGTTAAATGACATTGCAGATAGTGGGATTGCCTTTGGGATGCATCAAAGCCTTTCACGACTCCAAATGCTCGAAGGCAATCACCGAGCAGCGGCGCTCAACCTGTTGTATGTAATCGACTTAAATTTGCCTTTGTGGGGTGAATCGGACCCTGATATAGCTTCGGCACGGCTCATGCTAGGAGAGTGTCAGATAGAATTGCGCCAGTATGACGAGGCTATCGAAACGCTTGAGAAAGCGATCGAGTTTTACGCTAACAACGCAGAAACAGGATCATCGGACCTAGCGCAAGCCGAGCTTTTTCTTCAGGCAGCCAGGGCAGCAGCGAATTAGCCGTTTTTATTTTTGCCTTTGGAGGAGGTGGTTTCAAAAAGTAAACCTTCTCCTTTTGCGGCCACATCGATCTTGATGATATCGCCTGGCTCAATCCACCCGGAAAGGATTTCTTCAGCCAATTTATTGGTGATCTCTTTTTGAATGACTCGTTTCAAGGGCCGCGCTCCGAACACCGGATCGAAGCCAATTTCTGAAACGTAATCGCGCGCTTTGCTGGTTAAGTCTACTTCAATTTGATTACTGACCAATGCTAAGCGGCGCACGTTCTCAAATTGGATGTCCACGATTCGCCTGATCTCTTTGCGACCCAGAGGATGAAAGGTCACGATCTCGTCAATTCTGTTTAGAAACTCGGGACGCAGACGCTGTTTGAGAAGATCGAGTAGTTCCGTCTGCAGTTTGGCCTCATCGTCGGTCGTAACATCACCATCTAAGGCATCAATCCGAGACTGAATTATTTCAGATCCTAGATTGCTCGTCATGATGATAATGGTGTTTTTAAAATCGACAACTTTGCCTTGATTGTCCGTTAAGCGACCATCGTCCAGCATCTGTAGCAAAATATTGAAGACTTCCGGATGGGCCTTCTCGATTTCATCTAGGAGAACCACCGAATAGGGCTTGCGACGAACCTGTTCGCTGAGCTGTCCACCTTCTTCATAGCCCACATATCCCGGAGGGGCACCTACCAGTCGACTCACGGTGTGACGCTCCTGATACTCGCTCATGTCAATGCGAACCATGGCGTTTTCATCGTTGAAAAGAAATTCAGCGAGAGCCTTGGCTAATTCAGTTTTACCGACTCCCGTTGAACCCAAAAAGATGAATGAGCCAATTGGACGAGTTTCCTCCTGTAATCCGGCTCGGCCACGCCTGACGGCATTTGCGACTGCTGCTAAGGCTTCGGGCTGCCCGACAACTCGTTTTTCAAGAGATTCTTCAAGGCGAAGTAGTTTGGCGCGCTCGCTTTCCAACATGCGGCTAACTGGAATGCCCGTCCAACGTGCGACGATATCAGCAATATCTTCGGAATCAATCTCCTCGGAAAGCAGCGCGCCACCCATCTGGATTTCATCGAGCTTTTGCCGTGTTTCCGTTATGACTTCCTCTAGCTTCGGAATCTTGCCGTAACGCAGCTCGGCTACTTCTCCATATGCGCCAGAGCGTTCGAGTTGCTCCGCTTCCAGCCGGAGGTTTTCGATTTCTTCTTTGGCTTGTTGCATGGTTAGAATCAGTCCCTTCTCCTGATTCCACCGAGCTTTGAGTTCGGTTCGTTTCTCGTCAAGGTTGGCAAATTGCTCCTTGATAGAGGCTAGTTTTTGCTTGTCCTTTTCTCTTTTGACGGCCTCGCGCTCAATTTCGAGTTGTCTGATCTGACGCTCGAGCTGATCGAGTTCTTCGGGCATCGAGTCAATTTCGATGCGGAGTCTCGCCGCTGATTCGTCAATCAAGTCGATCGCCTTATCTGGCAGGAATCGATCGGTGATATATCGATTGCTTAGTTCTGCAGCCGAAACAAGAGCGCCATCGGTAATGCGTACTCCATGGTGCACTTCATATCGCTCTTTGATGCCTCGTAGGATTGAAATAGTGTCCTCGACAGACGGCTCACCAACCACGATGAGCTGGAAACGGCGCTCTAGTGCCTTGTCTTTCTCGAGATATTTTCTGTACTCATCAAGCGTGGTAGCACCAATAGCGCGGAGTTCACCGCGGGCAAGGGCAGGCTTCAGAATATTTGCAGCGTCCATTGCGCCTTCCGCAGCACCGGCTCCAACAAGGGTGTGGATTTCATCAATGAATAGCACGATTTGGCCATCTGATTCCACAATGCCCTTAACAACGGCTTTGAGACGATCCTCAAATTCACCTCTGTATTTGGCTCCGGCAATGAGCGAACCCATGTCTAGGGACAATATGCGTTTGTCTTTCAAACCCTCAGGCACGTCACCTTGAACGATTCGAATCGCAAGACCCTCTGCAATGGCCGTTTTACCGACTCCGGGTTCGCCTACAAGAATGGGATTGTTTTTCGTGCGCCGCGAGAGGATTTGTAACACGCGACGGATTTCAAGATCGCGTCCGATTACAGGGTCTATTTTTCCTTTGGAGGCGAGGTCATTCAGGTTTCTAGTGTAGCGTTCAAGCGCTTGGTATCGACTTTCAGCATGCTGATCAGTCACTTTTTCGCTTCCTCGAACATCCTTCAAGATGCCCAAAATTCGATCCTTGGTCACACCCTGGCTTTGGAGCGCGATACCAATATCTTCATTCGAGGAGGCAAGGGCGATTAATAAGTGCTCTGATGCCACATATTCATCTTGAAGCTGCTGCGCTTCGGCGAGCGCTCGGTCAAACACTTTTTTCGCATCGGACCCGACATATTGGCCTGAAACGGATGCCCCGGTCACTTTTGGAAGCTTATCCATGGATTGCTCGGTCTTAGCCATCAGCAGGTCGATGCTGGCTTCCAGCTTATTAAGCATGGTGACCACGATTCCGGAGCTATCTGCTAGAAATGCGTTTAGCAAATGAGCTGGTTCAACACCCTGATGATTTCTGGATGCTGCCATTTCTGAGGCTGTTTTAACAACCTCTTGAGCTTTGATCGTAAATTTCTGCAGATTCATGTATCTCTTCCATCAAAAAAGGTGTGCAACTCCGACGATATGTCAGAAAAATCGGATAGTTTGCGTTGCACAGAAGCGTACGAAAAGTATACCAATCTCACGAGTGTGCCAATATGACAGCACCAGTCCGTCTTGGATTGCGAGAAAACCTAGCTCAATTTAGTCTTCTTGTCCTGATAAATGGGTTTGTAGGTGCTATGGTGGGGATGGAGCGCGTCGTGATTCCCATCCTCGCCGAAGAAGCTTATGGATTGGCGTCTTACGTCGCTGTTTTATCCTTCATCATCACATTTGGAAGCGCAAAGGCCCTCGCCAATTTATTAGCGGGAAGGCTTGGCGATCAGTATGGCAGAAAAAAGCTCCTGATAGCGGGCTGGATGATTGGGATCCCCGTACCCCTCATTTTAATGTGGGCTCCCTCCTGGGGATGGATCGTTTTTGCCAATGTTTTGCTGGGGATGAATCAAGGATTTTCCTGGACCATGACAGTCGTAATGAAAATTGACTTGGTCGGTCCGAAGCAGAGAGGGTTGGCCCTGGGTATCAATGAATCAGTGGGCTATATGGCCGTTGGGGGGGCCGCGTTTTTTTCCGGTCTGATAATGGCGTCGGGCGCTACCGATCTCGTCTTTCAGATAGCCACGGGAATTGCGATTGTGGCCCTCTTAGTCAGTTTCTTTTTTGTGAGAGAAACAGCGCAGCATGTCTCGATGGAGGCCGGAGAGGTTGGGGATGCCCCTGATGTACCCTCTTTTCAAGAAGTCTTTAGGCGAACCTCATGGACGAATCGACGCATGTTTGCTGCCTGTCAGGCAGGTTTGGTTAACAATCTAAATGATGGTCTGGCGTGGGGACTGTTTCCTCTATTTTTTGCCTCGCTCGGATTGACCTTAGCCGAGGTAAGTGGGGCGGTTGCTCTGTATCCGTTGGTCTGGGGCGTGGGTCAGTTATTTACCGGGAGATTGGCTGATTCGATTGGCAGGACGATTCCCATCGTTAGCGGGATGATTCTGCAGGGGATGTCCCTTTTATTTTTGCTTTCAGAACCCGGCAACCTGGGTATTACATTGGCCATGATTGGTCAGGGCATGGGCACAGCCCTGGTCTATCCCTCATTGCTTGCCCTCATATCAGACGCGTCCCGGCCCGAATGGCGTTCTTCATCGCTTGGGGTCTACCGACTTTGGCGAGACGGTGGGTACGTTGTTGGAGCTGTAATGGCCGGCCTGCTGGCCGATCGCTTAGGGCTCGGGGTTTCCATTGGCATCATCGGTGGGTTGACCGTGATATCCGGATTGGTGGCTTTGGTAAATCTGACTTCCCAGCAAGAGGGAGAGTAGGCGTTTAGTGATCCATTTCCATGGCGGTTTCACCCATTCCTTCTCCTCGAAGGGAAACCGTTTGCACGAAGTCCAAGAGCACGGTGCCCTTACCGTTCAGCCGGAGACCTACCTTTCCAGATCCGGGGTCATCTCCATGACCGTGTACGATCAGTTTTTGATCGGCATAGGCCCGGAAGTGGGTTTGATCGGCCACGACCCGGTATGAACTCCATCCGGTTGGCGCATACGGCTTATCATCCATAAGGTATAGGTCTCCATTTTCACTGCGACCTTGCTTCATAGCAATCTTAGAGATGGATGTGAAATGATAGTTATTGTTATCTATGACGTGATGCACAAACATGACCGTGCCTTCAAAGTCGTCTAGGTTTAACGCTCCATCAAGCTGCATCGTGGTCATCGGACGATCAAAGGTGAACATGATGGGGTTACCCTGAGCCGAAAGGGCCAATACGTCACCTCTTTCTGCCCCGTCTCTCATGGAAGACATGAAACCAGATTCGTCGCCGTAGAAGGTAACGGCATCATGCCAAGCTGATGCACGAGTTGGTTTCCAAGTCAGACCACCCTCGCTGTTATGGGCAGGAGCACTGGATTGAGTAGAATCGGAGACTGCGGGAACGTGGACCCCCGTGTTATCGACAGCCTGAACGCCTACACCATATTCGAAAACCATGCGGGCGCCGTGATCAGCGGTCGACCATAGTAGAACCAATCCTCCTAGACCAATGATATACAGAATGGATCTGAACATCATTTTGTCTTCCAATTTCAGCAAGAAAAAGGTGATTCTGAGCACGGAGAAGGCACCAAAGAAATAGACTACATAGTGTGCGAGATCCGAGTGTTCAGTCAAGAGGGCGTTTGCAGCGGTTGGCAGAAAGACGGAATCACCTGCGGCTTCCCCCGTGAGTAGGGCCAAAACTGCGGCAAGAGTGCCCGATATGTAGAGTACTGTAGCCGCGTTTTTCCAAAATGGAAGCTTCTTTAAGATCATCCCAATCGTGTCAAAAAGTGCTGCGGTAAATAGCAGTGCAATAGGGAAGTGTATGATCAGAGGGTGCACATTGGGCGCCCATTCTGGCACAAAAGGCATAAGTCAGCTCGGATGGTAAATTTGAACACGTAACATACGTAGGGCATCGATTGTACGCATCAGCCTGAGTTGAGTTACCTTTGAAGTGGGGAACAGGGATGCTCGAACTGCATTTGCCTGACACCTTAAAAAAGCGATTACATGGCCCCTTCAAAGATTCCGTCCTCAGACAACCAAGAATGGTGGGACGACTTCAAAAATTTACTTGAAGATCAGTATGATTTTCCGTCTCTGTATCTGTTTAAATTTATCGCCCCGAAAGAACAGATGGCGGATTTGAAAGAGGTTTTTATCGGCAACGACATCAATGTCAAAGCTTCTTCCAAAGGTAAGTACCAGAGCGTCACGTCCCGAATATTGGTCGATTCGAGCCAGGAAATAATTGATATCTACCAGCGTGCTGGCAGCATAGAAGGAGTGATATCACTCTAGGCTTGTATCAAAAGGCCGTTTCAATGTGGTCCAGCAAGTCATCTACTTCTTCGATGGTGTTGTATTGGCCCAATCCGATGCGAAGCATGCCTCCTTTTTCCGTCAAGCCCAGTCTTTCGATTACTTCGATGGCATAGTAGTGACCATCCCACACGAAGATATTGGCATCTCCTAGCGATTCGGCCATATGTCTGGGATGCACGCCTTCTTTCGTGATAGCTACTGTTGGTACTCGGTCCACAAGGTCGACATCTTCGGTGAGGCCATAAATCGTTACGCCCGGAATGTGCTTCAATCCCCGAATGAGTCGGCGTCCCAATTCGCGTTCGTACTCGGCGATGACATTGAATCCAGAGATGATCCGCTCTCGACGAGAGGAACCACCTGCTCCCATCTCTGAGCCCACCCACTCGAAGTGTTCGACCGCTCCAAGCGTGCCAGCCATCCCTTCATGGGATTGAGTGCCCGTTTCATAGGCACCGGGAAGCGATTTAGTGGCCGGACGCACTTTATAGGGGGTGTACGCTTCAAGAAGGTCTCTTTTCCCCCAAATCAAGCCTTGGTGAGGGCCATAGAACTTGTAGGCTGAGCAGGCCAAGAAATCACATTCAATAGCTTTGATATCCGTTACAAAATGAGGAGTGAACTGTACGGCGTCTACAAAAACGAGGGCACCAACTTCGTGTGCCTTTCTGGAAATGGATCGGATATCATTGACTGTTCCAGTTGCATTGGAGGCATAGTTTACCGCAACCAATTTGGTTTTTGGTGTAAGCACCCGATCGAGGGCATCCTGGTCATACCGGAAGGTTTCGGGATTGAAGTCCATCCAGCGCACCTTTAACCCATGGTCTTCGGCCATGAAGAGCCAGGGGCTCACGTTGGCATCGTGGTCCATACGAGTAACGACGATCTCATCGCCAGCCGACAAGGTGCGACCGATTGAGCGTGAAAGGTGCAAGGTCAAGGTGGTCATGTTTTGACCGAAAATAATCTCACCTGGGTCGCTTGATCCAACCAGATCGGCTAGTGCGGCATGCCCTTCGTCCATGAGAGCATCAGATTGCCGGGAGGTAATGAACGCTCCACCCCCATTCGTATTCATATGTATAAAATAATCCTGCATCCGATCCATGACCCGTTTTGCCACTTGTGTGCCACCCGGATTGTCGAAATACACACGGCGCTTGCCGTTATCCGTGACGGCTAAGGATGGAAATTCGTTTCGAATACGATGGATGTCGTAGGCCATGAGAGGTAACAAGGTTTGGTCGTGTTGGGCGATGGGCGAATCTACGCATCTTAGGGGGTTGAATGAAGATATTCTATCGACTATTCTCGAATCACTTATAAAAATTATCAGCTTATGAAACGCATCCTCTTTCTTGTTTTCCTTTTTATTCCGGCGCTTTTGTCCCAGGCACAGACGCTTCTACTAAAGCCAGACCGGGTATTTGATGGAGAGGAAACGCATGCGGGGTGGGGCGTTGTGGTTGAGGGAGAGATGATTGCAGACGTAGGGCCCATTGCTGGTCTTTCGGCTGACCAAGTCATTGAGATGAGAGGAATGACATTATCTCCCGGTCTGATCGAAGGACACGCACATGTATTGCTCCATCCCTACGATGAGACCAATTGGAATGATCAAGTGCTTAGAGAATCTCGGGCCGAACGAGTGGTTCGGGCGACGGTGCACGCTACTAATACCCTGATGGCTGGATTTACCACGATTAGAGACCTGGGCTCGGAGGGCGCAGGATATGCTGATGTTGGCATTAAACAGGCCATCAACAAGGGGGTGATTCTCGGGCCGCGTATGCTGGTCGCCGGACGGGCTATCGTGGCCACAGGAAGTTATGGACCAAGGGGTTTTGACCCGGCCTTCGACGTGCCATTGGGTGCAGAGCCAGCCGACGGAGTGGATGATTTGGTGCGAGTGACCAGGGATCAGATTGGAAAGGGTGCGGACTTTATCAAGGTATATGCCGACTATCGTTGGGGCCCCAACGGTGAATCTATGCCCACTTTTTCGAAAGAAGAACTAGATTTGATGCGTCGTACTGCTGAGAGTAGTGGACGGCCACTAGTTGCTCATGCGGGAACAGAGGAAGGTATGCAGCGGGCCATTTGGGCTGGCGTCGAAACCATTGAACACGGCGATGGGGGTACTCGATCCGTGTTTAGGGCCATGGCAGAAAAAGGCGTGGTTTGGTATCCCACGTTAGCTGCTGTTGAGGCTATCTCATCGTACTCTGGGTGGGAAAAAGGGAAAGATCCTGAACCGACGCGAATTACCGTTAAGAAAGCAGCAATGAAGGTAGCCTTAGAAGAAGGCGTCTTGATTGGTATGGGAGGTGATGTAGGTGTCTACAGCCACGGGAAGAACGCCTGGGAAATGGAACTGATGGTAGAGTACGGTATGAGCCCTCTCCATGTTATGAGAGCTACCACATCACTCAATGCGCGAACGTTTCATCTGAGCGATCGCGGAACCATCGAAGTCGGTAAACTGGCCGATCTTGTGGGCATGACAGGGGATCCTACAGAAGATATCAAGGATGCCTGGAACGTTACATTCGTCATGAAGGGCGGAGAAATAGTCTGCCACGACAATTGATTACTAGATTTCTTTGAAAATCTTGACGTCCAGCCAGGATAGTTGTTTTCCTGGGCTAGCCTCTATCTGGGTGGCAACTACCTCCACCTTTAGATTCTGTCGCTGAGCCTGAATCATCAACTGGTTGATTTCATCGGCTTTGTGCTTCAACTCTTTGGCCAACAAGAAATCCTTGTCCCTTAAAAGCTGATCGACAATGTCGTCTAGATTGTCTTTGTTAGGAGTTTCCAACCTATTGGGCTGTACGTATGGAGGAGTAGGCTCAGCGACGGCCGTCTGCTGCTGCTCTCCACGGGTTAATGGCGCATTTGAATGTTGGACTGTCCCCTGTCCTGCATTCTCGTGCATATGATTCGAAGTCTCGATCGGAGCGGGAATCTGAACATCTGATAATTCAGGTCGGTCCAATATTTGAGTATCCCAAACTGGATTGAACGTTTCCTCTTCAGGTTCAAAGGCATCCCGCACTACGACTTGAGGTGGTTCTTCAACCATTTCCAGCTCGCGCTTTTTCCGAGGACGCTTCTGACCAAGTAAACGTGGAAATATTCGTTTTTTGTGTTTCATAAAAAAGAAAAAGGGGTGGCGCGCCACGCGCGCCACCCCTTTCGCATATTCTGCAGTCGATCTACTTCAAACGGAAGGTGACCGGTAGAGACATTTTGACCTTAACGGCTTTACCGCGCTGCTTACCAGGTTTGAACTTGGCGCCTTGGATAGCACGAATGGCTTCCTCATCACACCCTGCTCCAATACCACGGGTGACGACGGGGTCATGCACATTACCTTGCTCGTCTACGACGAACTGAAGGAAAACACGGCCTTCAACGCCTGCTTTTTTGGCAATTTCCGGGTAGCGAATTTTTTTCTGGAGACCTTCTAGTCCACCAATAAGCTCTGGAGACTGCTCTACGATAACGAAGATTTCAGGCTCTTCTTCTTCCTCTACCTCAGGTGGTGGAGGTGGCAGATCGATGACTTCGTCCAAGTCAAGGGACATATCCAGATCGAGTTCATCATCTTCGAGAACTTCGTCATTCGGGACTTCAACCGGGACTGGTGGACGCGGTGGTGGTGGCGGCTTTTCAATCTGCTGTGTTTGCTGAATGTCTTCCATCTGCACAACTTCCTGTTCTTGTAGCTGGACTTCAAATGTGTCGTCCACACTCATATCCAGTCGGAAGGCCACAATGAGAACGGCCAAGGTCATGACCATTCCAATTTCGATAAAAAGCGGATACCGTTTCCGGAGATCAGCTTTGTCTGTTTTTCTAAGAGCCATAATGCTTATATGGGCACCTGAGGTGCACTTTTTTAATTCGTCTTTCGACGCCAAGATCGACCGGGATTGCGGGGTCAAACCGGGTCAAGGCAAGATTATACGTCAACAGGCACGAAAACGGAAGTGAAAAAAAGAGGTCGTCCCTCTCGAAAGCCATTTTTCTCACCACTTAGAACTCGAGCTCGTAGGTTAAAGACCCTTATGTGGAGGAGAAGTTGCTCCTCTTTTTTGGGGCAAAATGTGTTCAGACTGGGGGCTCGAGACGAAAAACGATGTAGAGTGCCCAGGCAGCAAAGCCGGCAAGCGCGCCAGCCGTATCTGCAACGGCGTCGAGGACATCCCCCATTCGGCCGAAGGGGAGCATTTCTTGATACCATTCGGTGGCAAATGAAAACACGACCACAATCGCCGTAATCGTTAATGCCCTAGTTAGTCGATCGTGGGCCAAAGCAAATAGCCACAACAGCGAGAGAATGAAAAATAGACCGGCATGTATCGCCTTGTCGAAATCTAGAAGGGATGAGTCTGGATAGCTCTTTCCAGGAATGGTGAGCCCGATCACAATAAATGCTGTCCAGCAAATAGCGCAAATAAGGACGATTTTTCTGCGGTTCATTCGGAAGGGAGTAGTTGGGCGATAGCCGATGGTAACAGTTCCAGAATGTCTGAAGCTACCATGGATGGTGCGGCACGCTCTTCTACGAATAGATCAGCGGCAGTTCCAGCCAAATGAATTCCGCCGATGGCTGCATCGAGTGGCGACAATCCTTGAGACAAAAGGCCGCAAACTACGCCGGCCAGTACGTCTCCGGAGCCGGCCGTTGCAGCACCCGGGTTTCCCGTAGTGTTAATGACCTGATGCCCATCGGGTGAGAAAGTGACCGACGGCTGCCCTTTCAAGAGGAGTATCACGTTCCACTCTTTGGCAAACTGTATGCCCATCTTGAGGAGATCTATTTCCGAAGAGGGTCCCAGTAGACGATGAAATTCGCCTACATGCGGAGTGAACACCCACTGGCCACCTGAATGAGCTCGAACCCAATCCCGTTCTTCCATAAGTGCAAAAAGGGCATCAGCATCAACCACGCAAGGTCCATTAAAGGATGTGAGCAGTGCTTTGACGAGGTCGGGCGCGCCTTCGGCGCGCCCGAGACCGGGCCCAACCAAAAGTGATTTAGCTTTTGTCCAGCGCGCTCCCAGTTTGGTGACTAAACGTTGAACAGCATCTGCCCCATTTTGTGCGTTGTCCGGCCAGGATTCAACGGGGATATCGTCGAGTTTCTCTAGTAGGATAGTCCGGATTTCTTCCGGACAAGCACAAACTACGTAGCCGCTTCCCGAGCGAGCTGCTCCGCGCGCTGCCAAGGCGGGTGCACCAGGAAATGAAGCTGATCCGCCGGCAATCAGGGCTGGACCGCTGGTATATTTGTGGTCCTTTCGGCTCTTTTCAGGAAGTCGTGCCGCCACATACCTGCTATTTGAAATACGCGGGCTGTCATGAGAGGCTGCAATGCGTTGCAGCACATGGGCTGGAATACCAATGTCGACAACATGCAGCGCACCGGAATAATCAGGACCATCTCCAAGGAGTAATCCCGGTTTTAAGGCGCCCATCGTTACGGTCTCGGCAGCGGCCACGGCGCATCCCATCATGTGGCCACTATCGGAGGAAATGCCAGAAGGCACATCGACAGATAGGACCGGGACCATTAAGGCATTCATCCAACCGATGACCGCATCATACGGAGCTCGAACGGCGGATTGTAACCCCGTCCCCAACAGGGCATCCACTAGCAGGTCTGGCGTTTCCAATTTATCGAGTGCGGCGGTCGTGCTAAACGGCAGCACCGTCAGGTTTTTCTGAATGGCCGCTAGTTTCCGAAGGATCTTCAGATTAGCGGCTGCATCGTTAGTGTAGCCTGATTCGGGTGCCATCAGAAGCACTTCAATGCGATGACCATAGCTGGCGAGGTAGCGTGCAATCACGAAGCCATCTCCCCCGTTATTTCCTTTTCCACATACGCAGATTACGTGGCCCGTGGCTGGAGAATCTGCCTGCGAATAGACGTCCATCAAGAGTTCGATCATTTCCTGAGCGACTCGAGTGGTCTCTCGTCCCGCAGACTCCATGAGTGTGAAACCGGGAATACCGATTTCTTCAATAGTCACCCGATCGGCTTGGCGCATCGCGGCAGCGCCGAGAACAGGAGCTAGTTCATTCAACGAATTCGATACCGTGTTCATTTGGATACCTCATTGCGTATCGGTTGAATCGCTCAGAGGCGCAATCATGGGCCAGCTTTGGAAGTCAATCGTATCGGGTAGCACCGTTTCCCAGCGTGCTCGGACCGGTTCAATTACCTCGATCCATCCAATTGGATCTGCAGGAATCCATTTCGGAAAAAGAGCTCCAGCCCCCCAGAAGGGAGAAGAGGACGCTGATTGGTAAACCCGCAACTTCGGTTGGAGCCCACCGGGCAGCTGGGTTATGAGCATATCGGATTCGCCGGATTGATGACGTTTAATCAGGCGATTGTCACGCAATACGTCTGTGGTAAAAAAGTGATCAGGTTCTTGCCCGTCCTTTTGAAGGGACTGAATGTGGAAGGCGAGTTCACCGGTATCTCGTTCGTTCGCAAACTGAAAGTAGCCAGTAATGAGCGAATCAGATCCTCCAAAACCACGCTGGTTGAACTCTAAAAAGAAAGGCTCATTGAATTTGAAACTACCTTCCCGTTTTAGGACAAACATGGTTGGGAAAGGATGGTCGAATTCAGCCGGATAGACGGTGCCCGACGTATCACGAATGACCGCGTCTTTGAGTTCTTGAACGGGTAAGGTCGTTCTGAATCCAAAGGTTTCACCTGGCCAAATGGTCTTGAGTAATGAGGCCGAGGTAGTCGTTGAGTCAGGAATCCATGAAAGAAACTCGGGTGCGACGGGTTCTTGTAAGCCTGGGGAGACGACAAATGTATCGATGGAGGAATCCACAAAGTTGTAGGAGGAGTCCCGTAGAAGCCATGTGTTTTCAATGGTGTATGAACCCGGTACCAATGATGGCGTGCGCACAAACACAGAGCGCGCAATAGATTCCGTGAAATAGACACTCAAGTCTCCAGAAACAGGAAACCCGGTTGAGTCCCTCACTACTGGTGATTCGCCTTCGTTTAGGATTCGGTCATAGGCGTTGAGGTCTACATCCAAGGATTCAGAAAAACGAATTTCAAGGTCTTGGGTCGAGACAGCTCTAATCCGATCAACCTCAGGTGAAACGTCATCTCTGGCCGCTAACACCCACGGGGTGATGGGAGCGACACCCATAGAATCGGCTGTAATTCGATCTGTAGGTGGCACACCAAAAGGCTCTCCAGGATTCAGTAGTCGATTTCTGTTGCCATCACGCAAAGCAACGACGAAATAATCCTTTTCAGCTAAATGAGTGAATCGGAACGTTCCATCATTACCCGTTTGGGTTCTGTACAATGGCGGACCACTTAGCGTCGTTGAGTCTCCGTCCGCGTAGGCGAAAATATCTACATTTTGACCCACGGATCCATCCGTACTGCGGACGACCTTTCCGCTCAGCTTTCCCGCATCAATTGTAGAGCCCGTTGAAAACGCTAACGTGATGGGAGCCGTGAGAGCAACACTTCGGCTATCTCGTAGAGACGCTTCCAGCGTAACGATATACGTTGTCTCGGGTCGGGGTTCTTCCGGTAAGCGGACTTTTACTTTTTTGGCCGACCCACTTATTTCAGGCAGGCCGTTTACATCTGGAGTGATCGAAAAAGCCCGAGTGAATGAACGCATGTCAATGGCTTCATCAAAGAGAAACTCTAGCTCCATCCCACTGAATTGTACCTGTCCGTTTTCCGGAATCGTAGTCAAAAGGGTGGGGGGCGTGGTATCTGGAGGGCCACCAGTAGGGGGTACCGGTACCGCACACGCCATCGGTAGGAGGGCCAATGCAGATATGAGTAACCGACGAATCAATTGCTATCGGTGCGGCGTGACCGCAAGTTGAACAAGAGGTAGGTCCCAACCGCTGATGCTCCAATGAGCACAATGGGTTCTAAGACACGGCGGAGCCCTTTTTTTAGGGGAATAGCGGGTTGGAGGGCGGCGATATCTGGGTCTGAAAGGGTCTCAGCGGCTTCTCGACTCACAAGGTCTGAACGTGTATTTGCACAGGAATTAGATGTCACGGCACCGTCCGACGAGGTGAAAATGGCCGTTGAAGAGGCTGTAACGTGTCTGCGTAACTGCTTTCTGCCAACAGACTGCCACTCGATACCCATTCGATCTATTTCGAGCTGTAATGAAGAGGATGCAGGCAGGTTTTCAAGTCGATGTCCGTTCTCTTCCGTCAAGATGCGCATGATCTCGATACTGAGTGGTTCTGGAACGGACTCGGTATCAAATCGAAAGGGCTCTTGCTCCGTAAGAACAGACTGAGCGCATTCAACTAGAATATGCGCCGCTACCTGCAAGTGAGACTCTGCGTCAGATGCATCTTGAGCCATAATACCCGAAACAGCACTGCCGCTGAGGAGGAGAATGCAGGCAGTAATTCGAAAATATATCTGAATGCTGGGCATATTTGGGCTAGATGTGGTCACAGTGCCCCAAAATGCAACAGGAAAGGGCGGCAATCAATACAGATTTTATGCATTCGTGACAACAACCTGGATTCTAACTGCTGCTAAACAAAGTAGGGGCGCCGTTCATTAGAACGGCGCCCCATTTTGTAGCATCACTTTAGATTTGCTTACGCGTAGATGCCGCGTAATTCGAGGGCATCCGCTACCCGTTTGATGGCGAGTACGTAGGCGCCGATTCTCATCGTCACATTATGTTCTTCGGCTTTGTCGAATACATCGTCGAACGCCTTGTGCATCATGCGGTCCAGTCTACGATTAACTCGGTCCAGCGTCCAAAAATAGCCCTGGCGATCTTGCACCCACTCGAAGTACGAGACGGTCACACCACCAGCATTAGCTAAAATGTCTGGAATAACTGTGCATCCCTTTTCCTTCAGAATAACATCTGCTTTGGGAGATGTAGGGCCGTTGGCCCCTTCAGCCACAATCCTAGCTTTGATCGTGTCCGCATTTCGGCTGGTAATTTGATCTTCTTTGGCGCACGGCGCGAGCACGTCAACGTCCAAAGCGAGCAATTCCTCATTGGAGATGAGTTCCGCCTTGGGATACCCTTCCAAGCTGTAGCCATTGTTCTTTGAGTACTCGATCATAGCTGGGATGTCCAAGCCACGTTCGTTGTAATACCCACCAGACACATCTGAAACAGCCACGATCGTACAGCCTTGCTGTGCAAGCAGCTCAGCAGCAATGGACCCGACGTTTCCAAATCCCTGAACAGCCACGCTGCAATCGGATGGGCGCATGCCCAGTCTGTCCATTGCGGCCAGCGTCACGGTCATTACACCACGGCCGGTAGCTTCGCGACGCCCCCAAGATCCACCTAGTGAAACCGGTTTACCTGTAACGACGGCTGGTTCAGTTCTTTTGACAGTCATTGAATACGTATCCAGTATCCATGCCATCGTCTGTTCGTTGGTGTTCATGTCCGGGGCCGGAATATCTTTATCCGGTCCAAAGACGTCGGTTAGATTAGCGGTATACCGCCGAGTAAGGCGTTCAAGCTCGCCTCGACTCAATTCTTTGGGGTTACAAATGATGCCACCCTTTGCACCTCCAAAAGGCACATTCACGATGGCGCATTTCCATGTCATCCACGCAGCAAGTGCTTTTACCTCGTCTAGGTTCACGTCAGGCGCGTACCGGAGACCTCCTTTGGAGGGGCCGAGGATATCACTATGAATCACACGATATCCTTCGAACATCTTGATTCGGCCGGAATCCATCATCACTGGAATCCCGGTGATATGGATACGGGCAGGAGTCACGAGGTACTCATAAAAACCGGGGTCCAATTCCAGAATCGAAGCGGCTATATCAAACCGTTCGACCATCGCCTGAAAGGGGTTGTCTTCCGGCATGTAAGGACCGGACTCAGTGTATAGGGCCTTTTTGTAGGGGTCGTTGAACTTCATCGTTCTTGGTGTGTCTTGCTCGGAAAAGCGCTTCCGAAAGCGAGGACACTTTTTGGTATCTTGGAGATGGAGATTGGAATATGGATTGACGAGGAGCCTTTATCCACCGTTTGCCAAAGGTAATACCCCCTGAATTCATTCCAACGCTCTAACCCGTTTTTCTACTCCAATCTTCATCAATGACTTCCATCAATCTACCATGATTCAGCCGGCTACCGAGCGTCGAATTAAGGAGGTAACCTCCCTCAAAAGGAAAAAAGGGCGTGATTCCACGGGTTGCTATTTGATTGAAGGGGTACGGCTACTGGAATCAGCTCTACAATCAGGCGTGGTGATTTCTGAAGTTCTGGTCACTGAGAGCGCTTTGAACGACTCCCGCTTAAAGAATGCTTTAGGGAAGTCGGAGGTGCGATTGAAACAAGTTTCTGATCGGGCTATGGGCAAAATGTCTGATACTACGACTCCTTCTGGAGTATTGGCCGTTCTTCCGTTTCCAGAGCCGACGACTGATTGCATTGCCTGTTTTTCGAAAACTTTGGTGTTAGACGGTGTTTCAGATCCCGGTAATGTGGGAACGCTGATCCGAACTGCGGCATGGTTTGGGGTTAATGCTATCGTGGCAGGTCCGGGCACGGCTGATTTTTTTGCACCAAAGACCGTTCGATCTACAATGGGTGGAATGTGGTCTATGGTTCTCGAAAAAGTGAGTCACTTGCCCGGTTTTATCGCAACCAATGTACGAGCTGGAGTTGATGTGCGCGTTGCTGCTATGAATGGATCGCCCATCCAAGACTGGTCACCATCTTCCCCTTCTATGATCGTTATAGGAAGTGAGGCTCATGGTGTGTCTCAAGAGGTACAAAATGCGGCTTCAGGTGCTGTTAGCATCGCTGGCTCAACGACCAACGAGACTGTAGAATCGCTCAACGCAGCGATTGCGGGAGGAATATTGATGTCGCATTGGGGTCGATGATGAGAGAACAGGAATAGATGCTTTAACATTGTATATTCGTTGACCTTAGGACGACACAAGACGGACATTCATGGAAGTACCCTCATTACAAGGATTAGGATTCGAGCACGGTGTCCTGACGCAAGAAAGGGCCAAAGAGGTAGCTGAAAAACGGAAATCGATTAAGATCGGTGTTCCGAAAGAGGCATCCGATGAAGAACGTCGGGTAGCGATTTCGCCAGCCGGCGTCGCGACGCTCGTCTCTAATGGGCATGAAGTAGTGGTTGGAGAAGGAGCTGGTGAAGCGGCCCATTTCTCTGATACGGAGTATGCCGAAGTCGGCGGTACGATCGCTCGGTCATCTTCCGAGTTGTACTCCAATTCCGATCTCATCGTAAAGGTGGGGCCTCCGACGGACGAGGAAGTCGTTCTCATGCATGAGAAACAAGTGTTGATTTCCGCACTTCACTTGGGCGATACGTCTCCTACGTTTTTGAAAAAACTCATGGATTTGGGTGTAACTGGGATTGGTTTTGAGTTCATTCGGGATTCAGAGGGTACCCTACCCATCGTGCGGATGATGCACGAAATTATGGGAACCATGGCTGTCCAGACCGCGGCGCGATACCTGGAGAGTGCCGAAGGCGGAAAGGGTGTGATGTTGGGTGGAATCTCTGGTGTGCCCCCTTCTAATGTGGTTATTCTGGGGGCAGGCGTGGTCGGAGAGTGGGCTGCTCGTACCGCACTCGGATTTGGCGCGCATGTCATCGTACTCGACAATGATTTAGGAAAATTGCGAACGATTGAGCACTATTTGGGAAGAGGAATTACGACTGCGATGGCTACCGAGCAGTATATCTCCCAAGCGTTGTTGACGGCAGACGTAGTGGTTGGAGCCATGATGGCGGCCGGCCAGAAAGCCCCTATAATGGTCACTGAAGACATGGTAGCATCCATGCGGGATGGTTCCGTGGTCGTGGATACAGTAATTGACCAGGGAGGTTGTGTTGAAACGAGTCAACCCACCACCCACTCTAAACCGACATTCAGGCGGCATGGTGTCATTCATTATGCCGTGCCGAATATGCCATCGAATGCAGCGCGCACTGCTACCTATGCCTTGACCAATGTGCTTGTCCCCTATGTCATTAAAATTGGGGACGCGGGTTCGGTGAATGAGGCATTGTGGACCGATGTCGGCCTACGAAACGGTACGTACACGTATCGAAAACATCTGACCAAAAAAAGCTTGGCTACCATGTTTGGGATGTCGCACCGAGACATTGAACTTTTGATCGCCTCAGGAATCTAGTATGCACCGCAAACATCTCTTGATGTCTACCTCTCGAACGGCTTCAACTGCTTACCTAGAGCACGGCGCAGAGCATATTGACTGGTTGCTCGGGTCTGCTCCGAAACGCATCGCATTCGTTCCATACGCCGCGGTTAGGTTTTCATTCGATAAATATGAAGCCATGGTAGCGAATGGTATTCAAGGGCATGAAGTCGTCTCTGTCCATCATTTCGACTCGCCTTTAGAGCGTCTCAAAGGTGCGGACGCTATCGCAGTTGGTGGTGGAAATACATTTCAGCTCGTCCACGAGATGTACCGTTTTGGCTTAATGGATGAGATACGAGAAATGGCGCAACGTGGTGTGCCATTCATTGGGTGGAGTGCGGGGAGCAACGTGACTTCGCCCCGGCTGTGTACCACGAATGATATGCCCATCATCGAACCTCCCTCTTTTAAAACGCTGAATTTGATTTCAGCACAGATAAACCCACACTATTTGGATGCTCATCCTGATGGACACATGGGTGAGACGCGGGCCGAGCGCTTGGAGGAATTCATCACCTTAAATCCGGGCGTTCATGTCATTGCGCTTAGAGAAGGGGCGATGTTAAAGGTAGACGGGGATCGGATGACCCTTGAAGGAATTGCCGGTGCTCGATTATTTCATTCGGATTCTGAACCCCGGGAATTTGATCCGGGAGCAGATCTGTCGTTTCTTCTGTGACCCGTCCGGAAGTGTTCAGGGTTCGTCGTTATGCAATGCGTTGCTTTCTGAGTAACGTGTTTTCACAATAGGCGCAATTTGACACATGAATCATTTCCATTCAGATCATCTTCTTTCTTCTGAAGCCGTTCGGGTTCTTGGCGTACTTATCGAAAAGGAATACAGTACTCCAGACTACTACCCGCTTACGCTCAACGCATTGGTTACGGGCTGTAATCAGAAGTCTAACAGGCATCCGGTTGTTACTTTTTCTGAATCCACGGCCATGGCGGCGTTGGACGAATTGTTGCGAGAGCGGCTATCCGGACATGCTTCTGTTTCTGGTAGTCGGGCTCAGAAATTTCGGCATGCGGCTGCGCAGCGGTGGAATTTGGAACGCCCAGCGCTTGCCGTTTTAGCAAGCTTACTGCTTCGAGGTCCTCAAACCGTTGGTGAACTCCGAACCCACACGTCTCGCATGGTCACTTTTGAGTCCATGGAGCAAGTTGCTGAGGCGCTGACGGTGTTGATGGAGCAGGAGAATCCGCTTGTTGCGGGCTTGGCACGCAGGCCAGGACAAAAAGGAGAGCGATTTGGACATCTTCTCAGTGGTGAACTGCCCGAAGAAGACACCGCCTCGCCCATCGATATAGATGCACATGGCGGTAGTAGCACCGAGTTGGAAGAAATTCGAGAACGTCTAACGCGTCTGGAAACTGAATTTGAAGCCTTCAAAAGGCAATTTGAATAACATTAACACAATGAAAGGAGCCATTCACGCCCCAAGAGGTACCGTTCTATCCTGTAAAGGATGGCACCAGGAAGCAGCCATGCGTATGCTAATGAACAATCTGGATCCAGCTGTGGCTGAGCGTCCGGAAGACCTCATTGTGTATGGGGGTGGTGGAAAAGCGGCCCGAGACTGGGCCAGTTATCACCGAATTATTAAGACGCTTCAACGCCTCGAAAACGATGAGACCCTCATTGTTCAGTCCGGAAAACCCGTTGGTGTTTTTCGGACCCATGAAGAAGCGCCGCGCGTTTTAATTGCCAATGCCCATTTGGTACCGCGATGGGGTAATATTGACGAGTTTAGGCGTCTGGATGCGTTGGGGCTGACCATGTATGGACAGATGACGGCTGGCTCGTGGATTTACATTGGGACTCAAGGCATTCTACAGGGTACCTACGAGACCTTTGCGGAATGTGCGAATCAACATTTTGGTGGGACGTTGGAAGGTCGGTTCGTCGTAACGGCTGGCCTCGGAGGGATGGGAGGAGCTCAACCCTTAGCCGCTACTATGAACGGCGGCGTTTGTCTCTGTGTTGAGATCGATTCAACGCGCATAGATCGCCGTGTAGAGACGGGTTATTGCGATGAGCGTTCAGATAATTTGGATGAAGCTCTAGATCGGCTACTCGCCGCGCGAGACAAAAAGGAAACTTTATCCATTGGCCTTCTGGGTAATATTGCCGAAGTCCTACCTGAAATGATTAAGCGGGGGGTTATTCCTGATGTATTGACTGATCAAACCTCTGCGCATGATCTGGACGTGGGATACATCCCCATAGGACACACCACCGAATCAGCAGCTGCCATGTTAGCATCGGACCCGGAAGGCTATCGTAATTCGGTCTTGGATGCCATGCAGCAGCATATTCAAGCCATGCTGGACATGAAGGCTGCCGGCACCGTGACATTTGATTATGGTAACAACCTTCGAGGTCAAGTATCCGATCATCGAGGCATGACAGAGGCCTTCAGTATTCCAGGCTTCGTACCTGAGTTCATTCGCCCGCTCTTCTGTAAAGGTTCTGGTCCGTTCCGTTGGGCTGCGCTCTCTGGAGATCCGAATGATATTGCCGTCACGGATGATGCCGTTTTAGAGACGTTCCCTCAGAAAGAAGCGTTGGCCCGCTGGATTCACAAAGCGCGCAAAGAGATACACTTCCAAGGGCTTCCCGCTCGTATTTGTTGGCTTGAATACGGCGAAAGAGCCGAAATGGGGCTCAAGTTTAATTGGTTAGTCAAGAAAGGAAAAGTATCGGCACCGATTGTAATCGGTAGAGATCATCTAGATAGTGGCTCTGTTGCTTCTCCCAATCGCGAGACGGAAGGAATGCGAGATGGCTCAGATGCTATCGCCGATTGGCCTCTTCTCAATGCGTTACTTAACACGGCCTCGGGAGCAAGTTGGGTCTCCCTTCACCATGGTGGAGGCGTGGGAATCGGGTATTCCATTCACTCAGGCATGGTTTCCGTAGCCGATGGTACGGATATGGCTGATCGTCGCCTGGAACGTGTTTTAACGAATGACCCCGGTACGGGTGTCATGCGCCATGCTGATGCGGGCTACGATACGGCGATTGAGACGGCCAACGAACGTGGTGTGGATTTGCCTATGGTGAATGGATGAGCACGTTGACTATTCGCTCCCTCTACGATGATATTCAATCGAGGCTGGATGAGCTTTCGGTAGATTCAAGTGCGGTTTCAGAATCGCGTAATACGCTAGATCGGGTTATTGCTGGAGGAGAAGCGACCTACGGGGTAAATACGGGTTTCGGTAAACTCGCAAATAAGCGAATTGACGATAATGACCTGAGCACGCTTCAGCGAAATTTGCTGGTGAGTCATGCTGTGGGTGTAGGAGATCCCGTACCTCGCGAAATAACGGCCATCATGCTGGCGCTCAAGGTCCATGCCCTGGGCATGGGATATTCTGGTGTTTCGGAAGCCACATTTGGGCGTCTGTTGGAATTTTCTCGGTCCGGGATGATCCCTGTCGTACCAACTCGCGGTAGCGTGGGGGCCTCAGGTGATTTGGCTCCGCTGGCTCATATGTCCTTGCCGTTGATTGGCCTCGGATACATCTGGTCAGACGATGGTAAGCATATCCCTGCAGCAGAGGCATTAGCCGCCAAAGGGATGAGTCCCATAGAGTTACAGGCTAAGGACGGCCTGAGTTTGATAAACGGAACGCAATTTATGGCGGCCTACGGAGCGTATGTCATGGAGCGCGCCGTCAAACTGGTTCGTACAGCGGATATTCTGGCCACTATGAGTTTAGAGGCTTTGCAAGGCAGCAGCCATCCTTTCGACGAAAAGGTGCATGCGGTTCGGCCCCATCCAGGCCAAATTACGGTTGCGCAAAACCTAAGACTTTTACTGAAGGGTAGTAAGATTCTGGAATCTCATCGTGATTGCGGGAAGGTTCAGGATCCGTATTGTCTCAGGTGCGTGCCCCAGGTTCACGGTGCCAGTAGGGATGCATTGACTCACATATTAAACGTGATGGAAATTGAGATCAATTCCGTCACGGATAATCCGCTCGTGTTCGAAGATGACGTCATTAGCGGTGGCAACTTCCACGGTCAGCCCATCGCTTTGGCCATGGATTATGCAGCAATTGCGCTTGCAGAGTTAGCCTCTATTTCTGAGCGCCGAACCTACCTTCTTTTGGAAGGACACGATGGCCTCCCTCGGTTGTTGATGACGGAAACAGGACTGAATTCCGGTTTCATGATTCCTCAGTACACGGCAGCTGCGTTGGTATCTGAAAACAAGGTGCTCTGCCACCCTGCATCGGTAGATTCTATTCCTACTTCGTTGGGACAAGAAGACCACGTGTCCATGGGAAGTATTAGTGCCATCAAGTTGTTGCAGGTCTTGAAGAATGTCGAGCACGTATTTGCTATCGAATTGCTGACGGCTGCTCAGGCCCTTGACTATCGCCTACCTCTTCAGCCTGGTCGCGGCGTGGCTGCCGCGCATGCCATCGTAAGAAAGCGTATTCCTCATCGCGAAAAAGACTATCTGTTCCAGGATGACTTAGCGCCGAGTCTGGATATTATTCAATCCTCACTTTTACAACGGACCGTCGAATCTGAGGGGTACCAACTTGGGTAATTCAGGGATACTTACGGATATCGGTGTGCTGGCCACTTGCTCGCCCGCTGGCGGGCAGTCTGAATTGAACATCATCCGTGATGCGGCCATTGTTTTTGTAGATGCGAGGATAAATTGGGTTGGCGAGGCTGCGGATCTACCTGATGCCCACTCTGGGTTACCCACTTTTTCGGCAGGGGGTCGAACGGTTATTCCTGGGCTTGTCGATTGCCACACACATTTGGCTTTTGGCGGATGGCGCGCAGACGAGTTTCAGATGCGAATCGAGGGCCGGTCATATCTCGATATAGCAGCATCAGGAGGCGGCATTCAAAAGACGATGGGGCAAACGCGTTTGGCAACGCATGAGTCGTTGCTACAGCACTGTCTGGAATACACAAGCCGCTCTGTTCGTCTGGGCGTTACGGCCATTGAATGCAAAACAGGGTATGGTTTGTCGTTTGATGACGAGCTTAAATTACTCCGGGTGTATGCTGAATTGAAGGGTAAAACTGCTCTGGATGTGGCTTCTACGCTGCTTGCAGCCCATGTAGTACCTAAAATCAACCCAGACGGTACTAAATGTAATAAGCAAAATTACATTAAAATGATTTGTGAGCGGCTGATCCCTACCGTGGCCGAGGAAGGTCTAGCTGAGTTCAATGACATTTTCGTAGAGCAAGGTGCTTACACAACTGAAGATGCCCGGCTGATTCTCAAAACGGGGGAGAAGCATGGGCTCAAAGCCAAGTTACATGTGGATCAACTTGGCGATGGTGGCGGCGGAAAGCTGGCTGCAGAACTTGCCGCTATTTCGGCTGACCACCTGGAGTACACCTCGCCAGAAGGTATTCGGGCTATGGCTAATGCGGATGTTGTAGCCGTATGTCTCCCGTTTGCCTCTCTCTATCTAAATCAGCCTCCGATGAAAGCGCGGGCTTTTTTAGATGCTGGAGTGGATGTGGCTGTTGCAACGGATTTTAATCCAGGCTCGGCACCTAGTTATGATCTGCCTTTGGCTATGATGCTCGCTTGTACGATGAGTCGGATGACCCCGGCTGAAGCGCTCAAAGGAGCTACGCTTAATGCAGCCAAAGCGATCTCACGAGAACAAGAGTATGGATCTATTGAAATCGGAAAACGAGCAAATTTTGTTGAGTTGTCTGTTCCAGATGTCAATCACTGGATGTATCATTTCCAGCCCAACTCCTGCGTCCGAACCTGGATAGGCGGGAATCGGATTTTTGACTCCATCGATTGATTGAACTGGAAGACCCATGCCCCTAAAAATTAAGATTATTACGACTGGTGGCACCATCGATAAGGTGTATTACGACGCCAAAAGTGATTATCAGATCGGGGATCCGCAGGTTAAAGCTATTCTAGATCGCGTAGGAGCTACGATAGAGTATGAGATAACCGATATCTTCCATAAAGATAGCCTCGATATCACAGACTTAGATCGGCAATCGGTTGTAGAAGAAGTACTGCGGACGGAGGTCGAATACATCATTTTGACTCATGGTACAGATACCATGGTGGAAACTGCGAAGTTGTTACAGAACCAGGTCACCGGAAAAACCATCATTTTAGTCGGCTCGCTGACCCCAGCCAGATTTAGAGAAACGGATGCTGAGTTCAACATTGGTGTTGCAGTCGGTGCGGTTCAATCGCTTCCTCACGGCATTTATGTTGCTATGAACGGGGTGGTTTTTGACCCCTCGAAAGTTCGAAAAAACCGTGCTGAAAACCGGTTTGAGCCCCTCGCATAATGACGTTGATGAAATAGAGCCGTCAGATTATTGTAGTAGGTGATTAAGGCGCCGGCAAACGAAGTTTGCCGGCGCCTTACCTATTTGCGGCCTGCGTATCAACGTGCTGATGAGTAGGTTTGGGTATGATCTGTCGCATGTCACATGGAATCAGTCTGCTGTTGCTTCTGCTCGTTGCTCAAGGAGTAGAGGCGCAAACGTGTCCTGCACGCGCATCGATCGAACTACAAGGAAGTATGGAGTCTACAATGGACCCTTCCTGGACTTCTCCTACGGTATTCCGCCCAACTACCCAGTCCTCGGGAATAGCTGTGCCCGCCAATGTATTTCTGAACAACCCATTCGATATCGTTCCAGTCGAAGTCCAATTGCAGGGTCTATTGGGGGACGGTACACGCCTTGAAGGAGAGTATGTGCGCTCTAGAAGCTTTAAAATGGATACACTAGGGTTGGCTGCTCCAGGACGTGGAGGCGCCGATTTTCGATTCGAACCTGATACGACGGACATGAAGCCGTGTAATACAGACGCGTCCCGATGTTCGCCTTTTGATGCAGTGAATGCTTATTACCATGTGGACACTTTTGCCCGTGAGTTCTGGGTACATCGGATGGCCGTTGAGATTCCGTTTCAGGCCGATGTGATGGTCCATGTAGGCGGAGATGGCGCCGCGACACTAGCAGCAGAAAACAAAATGCTGTTTAAAGTGGGAGATATTTTTAATAAAAATGCCGCCCTCTCGAATGATGTGATCTATCATGAATACACACATCTAGTTACTCGGCATCTCGGCTTCGAAATTGATGGAAACAGTTCGGATCAGAGTCGGGCATTGAGCGAGGCCTATGCAGACTATTTTGCGGCCTCTTTCACCGACGATCCTCGTTTTGGAGATTGGCTAGTGACCTGCCCCGATCGAGCGCACTGCGTTGGAACTGAAAATGGAAGAGAAAATGATGCTGAGATTCGAACAGCAGCACTCGTAAAGCAAAAGTGGAACTGGAACTTTGGGCTTCCGGATACCGATCTGAAATATGGATACTGTTTGCGTTTTCACGTACTTGACGGGAAGTGCAAAGAGTCCTTTAACAACCCAAACTATGAATTGCAGTATACCTGGGGCATGATTTGGGTTGCGATGCTTTGGGATTTCAGGAAGGAAGTTGGTGCTGATGTAACGGATCGATTAGCTCTCGAAGCCATACGGCTTCACACTTATGAATCCCAATTTGCTGAGGCCATCGTGGATCTTCTATCGGCTGAACAGGCGCTCTTTGGAGGTCTTTATCGCGACGAGTTGGAGTTGGTATTGACCGAAAGAGGCTATTCTATTCCGGTCTTGGATGTAGTTGAAAGTGGAATTTTCCCTGAGGATCTGCACGCAGCAGTTTGGCCTAATCCATCTCAAGGTGCTTTCAATGTGCGTTTAAACACGGAAATATCAGGGCCAACCGAGATTCGTATTATGGATGTCAGTGGCAGGGTATTGGGATTCCATGATATGGGATACATCAACCCCGGTTCGCAAGACGTACACTTAAGTTCTCACGGGCTCGCTCCGGGTGTGTACCTGGTATCGGTTCGAGTCGGTGAGCGCCGAACGATACAAAAATTGGTGATCTCTCAGCACTAACAAGAATGTCGGGTATTATTGGAATTTGCGTGTATTTTGCTTTTTTCCGTGTGCACCCACTCTACCGAATGATCTCATGATCACACGCCTCGTCTTTATTGCTATCCTACTGGCTGGTAGCCTTTCCACTACTGCATCTGCTCAGGTCGAACTCCTTCCCGAGCACTTCCAGTTCGAATCTGACGTAGCCCGCAATGCGGCCATTCCATCCCCAGCAACATACCTCGGCTATGAGACGGGACAGGAATACACCATGTATGCTGATGTTGTTGGGTACATCAAGGCGGTTGCCGCTGCTTCGGATCGTGTTTCGATTACTGAATATGCGCGTACCTATGAAAACAGACCTCTCTTTGCTCTGTTTGTTACCTCTCCTGAGAATCACGCGCGCCTCGATGAGATCCAGACAGCCAATCTGAAACTGGCTGATCCCGTCACTTCGGCTGACGAAGCCAGCGCGCTGATTGAGAACAACCCGATTGTTACGTGGCTCAGCTACAATGTGCACGGAAATGAGCCGTCCTCTACTGAGTCTGCCATGGAGGTGTTGTATCTATTGGCTTCGGGCCAGAGTCCCGAAATTGAAAGCCTGCTGAGGGAATCGGTCGTCGTAATCGATCCAACGATTAATCCAGATGGAAGGGATCGGTATGTGTATTGGTACAAGTCCATGCAGAGCAACGTAGTACGAGAAAACTCAGCTGATCTGGAGCACACAGAACCGTTTCCCGGGGGTCGGACAAATCACTATTGGTTTGATCTCAACCGGGATTGGGTGTGGCTCGTGCATCCTGAATCTCAGGGTCGAATTGCTCTGTATCAGGAATGGCTCCCGCAGGTCCACATGGATTACCATGAACAGGGGTTCAACAATAACTACTTCACGATGCCGGGTAAGGCACCTCGTAATTTGAATCTGCCCAAAGAATATGATTCGTGGGCAGACGTATTTGGTCGGGCCAGCGGCGAAGCGCTGGCCCGCAACCAAGTAAATTATTTTACGCGGGAATCTTTTGAGTTCTTTTACCCCGGATATGGTTCATCGTATCCGAGCATTCTCGGTGCCATCGGCATGTTGTCTGAGCAGGGAGGGCACAGTCGGGGTGGACGAGCGGTCAAAACAAATGACGGCTACATTCTGACGTTGCGTCAACGAGCTTTTGATCACTTTGCCACTTCTATGGCCATCGTGCGCTCGTCGGTTGAAAACCGTTCGGCTCTGCTCACGTATTTCCGTGAGTTTTTCAATCCGACCACGACGAACAATGCGACCAAGGCTTACTTACTGAGAGATGATCATGGCAATGGCTACGTTACCGATGTAGTCGATCTGTTAATGCGTCATGGAGTGGAAGTACATCGTTCAACCGAATCGTTTTCGACTACAGCATCCGACTATTGGGATGCGTCTGAGGATCGGGAGACCTTTGAAGCGGGTACCTATATCATTAAGGCCGATCAAGCGCGACACGTTATGGTCAACACGCTGATGCAGCGCCAAATGGAAATCGAGTCCTGGGACATGTACGATATGTCTACCTGGTCGATTCCTCTTGCTTATAACTTGGATGCAGCCTGGACCAATCAGGCTCCTCGAGTGGCTATGGAAGCCGTGACAGCGAGCCCAACCCGTGAAAGCGGATTGACGCGCGAAGGCTCCTATGCATACGTGATTGACTGGCGCCAACGGACTGCTCCCAAAGCACTGGCTCGTCTGTGGGATGCCGGTTACAACGTTCGTTCTGCCAGAAAACCCTTTGCAAAAGGTTCAGAGGAGTACTCAATTGGGTCGCTCATCATCTTGAAGGGTCGGAATCGTGATAAGGCAGCCCATTTTGAAGCGGACATGCAACGAATCGCACGTGAAGCAGGCGTCCATATTGTTGGATTTGATGATGGCCGCATGGACCAAGGTATTGACCTGGCCTCTGCTTCGGCGCGTCCGGTTGCACGCCCAGACGTCGCTATGCTTCTAGATACTCCCTTCTCCTCCGAAACAGCGGGTCAGCTGTGGTATCTTTTTGATCAGAGAGTGGAGTTCGGAATAGATCGCATTCGGGCTTCTAACTTCAACTCGTTGGATTTAGATGAGTATGAAGTGTTGATCTTACCACCGGCTTATGGCTCGGTTTTAGATAGCATGCAGGTTGAGCGAGTGAAAGGTTGGGTGCGAAAAGGCGGTACGCTCATTGGTTCAGAAAGTACAGCTGCGTTTCTGACGAAAGGAAGAAGTGGCATCACATCGGTTGAAATGGCCAAATCTGAAAAGAAAGACGAAAAGGATAAATCAGTCGTTGAAGAGCGTTTTTATACGCGGTATGAGGCGCTTTCGGACTCATCTAATACTAATCGTGTGTCTGGATCGGCATTCAGAGCAGTGATTGATAACTCCCATCCGTTGGCTGCCGGTATGAAAGAGACCATGTACACGCTGAAGTTCGGCTCTGAATCGTTTGCACCCAGTAGTTCGTTCCAAATGGTTGGACATTATGACCGAGATGCCGCTTCCGTACTGGCTTCCGGATTTGCCTCCGACGAGAACAAAAAGAAAATTGCAGGCAATGGATTTGCCGGGGTCTCTTCAATGGGCGCAGGAAAGGTTATCTTCTTACTCGATAAAACTCAGTATCGCATGTTTTGGATAGGTCCAAGTCGGATGATTCAAAACGCTGTGATGCTCATGCCCGGCATGTAAATCATAAAGGAATGATTCCATACGCCATACAGGAAGGTTTTTCAGGATTTAAGAGAGCCACCTTCTCTTCCGTTGCTGCGACCAGTGCCATGACTGTGGCTCTGGTGCTCGTTGGGCTATTTGCTCTCATTATGTGGCAGGCTCAGGATGTGTCCTCATGGCTTAAGCAACGGGTAGGTGAGGTTGAACTGTTTTTGGCCGATACCAGTCAGGATGTCGCAGAGTCTCTGTACCGGAGGGCGGAAGCAACTCCTGGGGTAGCCGAGGTTGAATACGTTTCTAAAGAGCAGGCTCAACAAATCTTCCGAGATGAATTTGGTGATGAAGCGGTGGTGTTTTTCGATGATGCCTTTCTACCTGCATCCATCAAAGTGCGTGTAGATCAGGCCTACATCAACACGGACAGCTTGAACATTATGGTGGCCGAATTCTCTTCTTGGAATCGAGTGGATGAAGTGGTGTACAATCAGCCTCTTCTCGTCAAAGTGCAATCCAATCTCCGTCTTCTCACCTTGATTGGGTTATTTTTAGGTTTGCTCGTACTCATTGCCTCTGTCTTTCTAGTGGCCAATACAATCCGGCTCGCGATTTACGCTCGCCGGCTTATGATTCGTACGATGAAACTGATTGGAGCGACCGACTCTTTTGTTCGCCAGCCTTTCATTGTCGAAGGCATCATTCAGGGCTTGATCGCATCTGCCCTAGCCTTGTTTATTATTTGGGTAGTGCAGTATGCCGTAGTAGCCTTTATCCCTCAAATGGAAAGCTTGAATGCGGCTACGAGTCTAGCGTTTGCGGGAGGCATGCTATTGGCGGGCGTTCTACTTGGGTGGGTCGGCTCAGTTAATGCCGTACGCCGCTTTTTAAACAATGTCTCTTTGAATTGATCGGGTTGGCGTGCATTCGAATATGCATGGTCGGATCTGCACATATTGCTTCTTACTCGTAACCCTCATTGTGGTGGGCCCCGCATAGGTTACATATCAGGATAAGTCCCCTGCTTGCTCCGCGTCAGACGATATGGGAGCGCGAGACATAGGCGCCTGACTGTATACCGTCTTTATCACGGATTCTAATTGGGGAGAATGCCCACCATGCGGAGTGGTCCGCCACTGCCCCCTTCGGTTTTCATGGGCAATGCAATGACCGTCGCACCCGTCATAGGAAGTCGGTCCAGATTGGCCACATTTTCGAAGGCTGGAATGTTGGCTCCGAAAAGGTTTTGATGAGATTCAAAGAGGTTGGATTGTCCGTAATCGATACTAGGCGTATCGATCCCCACCGCTTTGATGGAGCGCTCGGTAGCAAGCAACGAAGCGGCGGCGGGGTCAATTCCCGGAAAGTGCAGTAATGCCACAGCCTCGGGGCCTCTTTCTGCCGTTCCCATGTAGGCTTCGCGGTCTGGCCAGAATTTTCCGAACCCGGTGCGAAATAGCACAATGGATCCCTCTGGTATAGGGCCAAACTCTGCTTCCCAGTTTTCAATATCGGTGACCGAAATGAGGTAGTCTCTATTTGCGGCTGCTTGCTCTTGCACGTCAATCACGATAGCCGAACCCATAAGGTTCTCCAGGGGAATTTGATCGGCGGCCCATTTTCCTTCTGAGAAATGAATAGGTGCGTCTAAATGAGTACCACCGTGTTCTGCCGTACTCACTGTGTAGGCTGTATAGTAGAAACCGGCATCTGTGACCCCTTCAAAGTCGGTTGCTTTGTTGAATCCAGGAGCCGTAGGCCAGTAGATGGTGTCATCGTTGAAGGCGTAGGACATGTCTACAATCGTTCCCGAGGGAAAGGGAGCGTCTGGGGCCTGTTGGCAACCCGCAATAAGAAAACAAGCGGCGAAAGCGGCAAATGTAGTGGTACGCATGGTCGTGGAAACGATGAATTGTCAAACCAGAGTATAGACGCTCTACATAAAAAGTACTAGTCTGGGTAAATTAGCGCTCACCCAAACCCGTGATTTCATGCGTATCGGCCTCATCTATGATTTGTTTGACGACTATCCTTGGCAGGATGGAGAGGCCTTTGATGCAGACGTCGAGAACGAACCGGAGGAAACGGTTGTGGCTTTGGAAGAAGCCTTAGCGGGGTTAGGGCACGAAACGGTCCGAATTGGTCCTGCTCGTAACTTATTGTCCTGCATGGATAACCCGATTTTTGATCTCGCCGTGAACATAGCAGAGGGCGGTCGAGGCCGAAACCGAGAAGGCGAAGCACCTACCTTGTTGGACCTGATGGATGTACCCTATATCGGATCAGATGCATTAACGCTGTCTCTTAGCCTAGATAAGGTGTGGACAAAGGATCTAGCGAGGGCGGCCGGTCTTCGGACGCCCGAATATGCCGTAGTCTCTCCGGAGTCCCAGACCATTTCTGTGGATTACCCAGCGTTTGTTAAGCCTCGATATGAGGGCTCAGCGAAGGGTTTGACCAAGGATAGTAAAGTGGATTGCGATGAGGATTTGATTCGTCAGGTAGAGCATGTGATGCAAGCCTACGAACAAGATGTACTGGTCGAACGGTTTATCGAGGGATCAGAGTTCACGGTTGCTGTTATCGGAAACAACCCACCGAGAACACTTCCGGTTATCCAGCGGGCCGTCGAATCCGCGTCTGGTATTGGACTTCATGTCCTGGATCGTAAAGGCTTGCCCGAAGTCGATCATGCGTTTGATTTGCCCGGGGACTTAACCCCGGAGCTCGAGTTTCGACTTGAAAAAGCGGCGTTAATCGTGTTTGAGAAACTTGAGTGTCGGGACTTTGCACGGGTCGATTTTAGAGTGGATGAACAGGGTCAGGAGTGGTTCCTAGAAATCAATCCGCTACCCACGTTTGCGCCAGACGGGACGTTTGCCATCATGGCTGAGCTCATGGAAAAGACCTATGCAGGTTTTCTTGCTGAAGTACTTGATGAAGCTATTCAGCGGGCCATGTCATGAATTCGCCAAAACCTAAGACACCCCTTCCGTCCGTCGCCACAGAAAACTGGGGCGATTGGAAGTGGCATATGCGTAATCGAATCAGAAACGAAGCAGATCTGTGCGCTTACCTCGATCCAACAGATCAAGAAAAGGAAGCCATCGAGGCTACAAAAGGTGTGTTTCAGTGGTCAGTGACGCCTTACTACGCCTCCTTAATGGATGCCACAGATACGGCATGTCCTATTCGGCGTCAGGTTATTCCCTTGCCCGAAGAGATGCAATTTGATTCTATCGGGCTCGAAGATCCTTTGGAGGAAGTAGCGCATTCTCCGGTTAAAAACCTGATTCATAATTATCCAGATCGAGTGGCATTCTGTGTCACGAGTCAGTGCGCGATCTATTGCCGGTATTGCCTTCGAAAACGCATGGTGGGTGAAGCTGAGTTTATGATGCGAAAAGACGAGCTTCGCGAAGCCATCGCATACATTGCAGCCCACTCCGAGATTAAGGATGTGTTACTCACGGGCGGAGATCCACTGACCTTGGGGGATGCACACATCGAATGGTTGCTATCCGAGCTGAGCGCAATAGATCATTTGGAGATTATCCGAATAGGTTCTCGGATGCCGGTTAAGCTGCCTCAGCGGATCACTTCAGAGCTATGTGACATCCTATCCCGGTATCATCCTGTGTGGTTGAATACTCATTTCAATCACCCAAAGGAACTGACCCCGGAAGCAAGTGAGGCGATTGACAGACTCTTGCGTGCAGGAGTGCCCGTTGGGAATCAGACGGTGCTTTTGAAAGGAATCAATGATACCACGAAGACGATGCGCGAGTTGTGTCAGGGGTTGGTTAAAATGCGAATCCGCCCGTATTACCTATATCAGGCACAGCTTATTGGCGGGACAGCTCATCTTAGGACGTCAATTGAAACGGGAATGCAGATCATGCGAGAATTGCAGGGTCACCTGACCGGCTTTGCCATTCCAAAATATGTGCTTGATACGCCGTATGGGAAAGTCCCACTTACTCGTGACTATGTGATGGGTCGAAACGATGAGGGTGTGGTCATCAAAACAACACGGGGAGACGTTTGGGTTGAAGCTAACGAAGCTCCTGCAACAGGCGCTCTTCCCTCCGTGTAGCTTAGACTATTTTACTATATACACGCGGGGCACGTATCGGTTTTACCCGATACGTGCCCCGCAGCATCCACCCTCATGAATGTTGTTTTATTGGCCGGATCGGAGGGGGGCGATCCACTTGGCCTTTTCAGTTAGGACGCGACGCGCGTCCCCGAAGAAAATTTGGGCAAAGTACTTAGGTGTGCTTTGGAGCGGGCCATGGGAGCCACATCTTGTCCGGCCAAGCGCAGTACACTACGTCGGGCTTTCCTTCTTGTTGGCTTAGCAGGTTTGATCAGTACACCATTCGTTGTGTCCGAGTATGGGCATTTTGTCAAACATATTGGCACCTGCAGGGATTAACGGGTTTGAGAGCTGGCCCGGCCGAATGGCCGGGCCAGCTCTCGTTCCGGCTATTATTTAAGCAGAATCATTGTTTTGGTGAAGGTCTGTCCACCGGCGTCCATACGGACGAGGTACGTTCCACTTGGGCGATCACCTGCTTCCCAGGTCACTTGATGTGTTCCAGCAGCGAGGGCTCCATCAATCAGCATTCCCACCTCACGGCCTAGCATGTCATAGACAGCTACCCGTACGTGACCGGATTCCTTGATGTTGAATGGAATCGTCGTTTGTGGATTGAACGGATTCGGATAGTTAGACTCTAGGCTGAAGGCCGTCGGAATCTCTGTTCCAATTTGCTCATCCTCAATCGCAGTAGAGATACTGAAGTTCACCGAGAGGAATACTCCAGAACCACTGGTTCCGATGACGAGTGTCTGTGTTGGCTGATGCACAGCAAAAGCAATCACAGGAAGGTCTCCGAGACCGTAATCTCCCCACTCATTAGTCAAGGCGTCGTACTGGACAACACCAGCATTCCAGGTACCACCGTAGATTTGCGTTCCAGCAAAGGCCAGCGTGCGGAACTGGAAGTCCTCACTTCCGATACCGAACAGGCTCCATGCTTCGGAAAACTCATCATAGCGATATACACCTGAATCCGTCGCCGCAAAGAGGGTGCCTTCGTAAGGAGTCCCAAATGGTGCATACGACATGTCGAATACGTAGGGGTTATCCAAACCGTTAGTTGGGCTACCGATCTGCTCGAAGGTTAGACCCATGTCGTTAGACTCGTGGATGCCGTCTCCAAGCGTGCCGACCAAGATGTGGTTTGAATCATCTGGATCAATGGTTATCGACCAGATTGGCTGGATAAACTGACCCTGCGATTGCCAGGTGTCGCCACCGTCCATTGACCTGTACAGAGCACCTTCACTAGCCAGATTGGCTCCAGCATAAATGATGTTCTCATTATTCGGATCAATTGCGATCGAAATGATCTGACGAGTTGGTAAGGCCAAGAACTCCCAGTTGCGTCCGTCATCCGTAGAGCGCCAGATTCCTCCTTTTCCGTCGGCCCAGATGCCGATGAACAAGGTGCCATCTGTTTTGCGTTCGATTGCCAAGGTCCACAGGTTATTCAGACCACGGTTCATACGTGTCCAGCAGCGTCCACCGTCGCTGGAGTACAGGATTCCGTATCCATACGTAGCAGCCCACATGTCACCATTTGGTGCAACTACCAAGTCCTGAATGACAGCACTCGTCATGAAGTTAGCTACCTGATGTGCGATATCAGGAATTCCGTCAAAGTCTGAGTCGTAGATCACGTAGATGCCCTCACCTGGAGCGCCAGCATATACTTCGCCGAGCGGACCAGCTGTTATGGAAGCCACCGTAAAGATCGGTAGATTTCCAAATTGCATCGCTCCGAACTGTGTGACTACCCTTTACCAAACAGTGTGCCAAACACGAAAAGAAGTCATAAGCACCGATTTAGAGCTCTAGAGACGTCTTTATTTCTCATAATGAGTACCGGCATCTCAAAAAGGGTAGACATTCAGAAACATGTGAAGGGCGAATTAAAAATGATGATCATCCCTCTGGAGCTAAAAAGAATGCATTTTGCAGCCCGTCTTTTGCCCTTCAAAATTGACTTTCACTATGTGTGCCAATAGCTTCTAGAGATTGGTCTTCTTTCAATTACTTATTCCGATTCTGGAATTCGAATGCTGCGCGTTCTGTTTATCATTCTGGCGGTCGTATCGCTATCTCTGGCCATTGTGCTAGGTGAAGCAATGCTGTATGCACTAGCTGCCGTTCTTTTAATTGCTGCCGTCGGTCTGATGACCGCGAAAATGAGGCGTCGTCACAACGATGTCCCTGAGACGTTTATGCAGGCGCCGGAGCAGCCTGAAGAGGATTTAGCTCAACTTGGGATTATGGAGATCAAGCCAGTAGGAGACGCTGGCGCTGACTACGATGATGATGACGACGACGCATCAGATCATCCAGATAAAGTTGTTTTGGAATCTTTTTTCTCGGATGCCCCCGAAAATAAGAAGCGCGAATCCACAGCAGGAAAGGCTAGAAAAAAAGCGCCTCGTCCGCGAATTATGGTTTCGGAAGCCTCGACGCAATCTTACGCTGATGTGCTAATTCCGGCACTCCGCTCGCTTAGAGCATCCGTGGATGCGTATACCGTGTGTCTACTTAGGCAGGAAGACGTGCCACTTCGATATCACATTGAAGTGATAGTCAGTCAAAACTCATATGCTCGCAATGGGGGATCCTATTCGGCTAAGGAGCCCATGCTTGCTGGACATCGAGCTCTAGTTCCGGTGGTCTATCCTCGCGTTGGGCCCAATGGCTTTCCTAAAGCGAAACTGGGATACTATCACGAGAAGATCAATGTTCGGCAGGTTGCCATGGTACCCGTTCCATCTAAAAAGCACGACGATCTTTTCGTATTGCTTGTGGATACGATGAACGATGATGGTCTAGAAGCCGCTTCGGTTCGGGTATTACTGGAGCAATATGCACGTTTAGTTTCTACGGTGCTGGATACTGAAGCAGAGGGCGGTCTTGCTAACCTAGATGAGAACACACCTGCGAAGCCTCGGCGCGAAATTATAGCCGAAGAAATGGAACGTGCCCGTACGCACGAACGATCCTTGTCTCTGGTTTTGGTGTATTTAAGTCAGGCTGAAGAGCTGGACGTCGATGTGGATTCAGTAGAAGAATCGCTCTGTTCGAGACTCAAAAGTATCGCAGTAGATGCCCGCGTGGAGCGATTTGGAGAATTGACGTATGGTATATTTTATCAAGGGTCAAGCCAGAGTGTGGCAGGTTGGGCAGGTCGAATACAAAGCGCGTTTCCTGAGGACGACGACGTGCTTCCAGGCGGAGTGAGTGTTGGCGCGGCTGTTCTCGGTCCTCGGCATGTGGGCCCAGACGAATTGCGATCTGATGCAACAGCTGCCCTTCAAGAAGCATTCAATACCGGTGAGTGCATCATCGTTGAATAAACGGGCTCTCCCATGATATTTGTGACGATTATTTTAGATGGCGTGGGTATTGGGGAGCAACCTGATGCAGCCGCTTACGGAGATGAAGGAAGCGATACGTTGGGTCACGTGCTTGGCCAACAAAAACCGTCTCTGCCCAATTTACAGCGAATGGGTTTAGGTAATATTCGCTCATTCGCAGCTGTACCCCCGACGGAAATGCCATCTGCCATGTACGGCCGTATGCAAGAGCGATCGGCAGGGAAGGATTCCACAACTGGACACTGGGAGTTGGCTGGGGTCCAATTAGAGGAGCCTTTCCCGACCTATCCCAATGGCTTTCCCGATGAGGTAATCACCTCTTTCTGCGAAGCCGCCAACGTGAATGCGGCTCTCGGCAATCGGCCAGAATCCGGCACCGTCATTATCGACGAGTTCGGACCAGAACACATGGCCACTGGATTCCCGATCGTTTACACCTCAGCGGATAGTGTATTTCAGATAGCGGCTCATTTGGACGTTGTGCCCATTGAGACATTGTACGAGTGGTGTCAACTAGCTCGGGAGTCCATTTGCGTGGGTCCACACGGAGTGGGAAGAGTGATTGCACGACCTTTTGAAGGGCAACCGGGCGCGTTCCGAAGACGATCGGACAAGCGGAAGGATTTTTCCCGACTTCCCGAGGCGCTCACCTTACAAGAGGCTTTACAGCATGAAGGTGTCCATACGGTGTCTGTTGGAAAAGTAGCAGATCTTTTTGGAGGGGTAGGATTCGATGACACGCACAAAACGGGCCGCAACGCCGTTGGTATTCAGAAGACCATAGACGCCATGCGAGATGCAGATGCTTCTGGACAGAATACATTTATCTGGACTAATCTCATTGATTTTGATCAGGAGTACGGGCATAGGAATAATCCGGAAGGATTCGCTCGTTCTTTAGAGGAGTTTGACGCTGCTCTACCCGATATCCTGGCGGTGCTGCCGCGAGACTCCAGACTGGTAGTCACTGCGGATCACGGAAATGATCCAACAACGGAGAGTACAGATCACAGCCGGGAATTCGTTCCACTTTTGTATTATGGGTCATCTTCCACGGGATCACTCGGGACTCGCCACACGTTTGCCGATCATGCAGCCTCAGCAGCCGCATTTTTTGGTGTTTACTTTACCGGTGGCGGGATTTCGTTTGAAAACTAAATCACCATTCTGAAGGACCTTCAATATGATTCTCGGAAAAGTAATTGGTACCGTTTGGGCAACTCGCAAAGACGAGCAGCTCCGCGGATTGAAGCTGCAACTTGTGCGTGAGATAGAAGCGGATGGTTCGGATAAAAGCCGAGTCGTAGTCGCCGTGGACAGCGTTGGGGCTGGCGTCGGAGAAGTGGTATTGTTCGTTCAGGGATCAAGCGCACGTCAAACTGAATTGACCAAGAATAAACCAGTGGATGCTGTCATTACTGCAATCGTAGATAAAATGGATGTTGATCCGTGAATCTTGGACGCGTAGTTGGAAAAGTGTGGGCGACCCGGAAAGATGAATCTCTTGAAGGACGACGTATGCTGGTTGTTCAGCCTATGTCGTTTTCAGGCAAAGAGGTAGGCGGGAAGCAGGTCATGTTGGATACCGTAGATGCTGGCGAAGGGGACATGGTCGTGTATGTTTCGTCTTCTGAAGCCGCGATTCCCTTCAGCCCGCGACGAACGCCGACAGATGCCACGATTGTGGGTGTCGTAGATAAGGTTGATCACCAGGATGGGTCTTGGACGCCTGAGTAGCCTTGGCCACCTTAGCTCTGCGTTCGGGATAGTAAGGGTACAAATCGACAGGCCTCCATTTCCACCGAATCGAATTGGTTTTCTCCCAGTCGCATGACGTAGGTCATAATTTGCTCATGACGTGGACCAACTGGGATAATCATGCGTCCGCCGGGCGTGGTGCCTTCAGGCATTTTGAGTTGCTGAAGTAACGTATCTGGAATTTCTATTCCCCCGGCCGTAACGATTATCCCGTCGTACGGGGCGTGCGCTTCCCATCCTTGCATTCCGTCTCCAAAGCGCGTTGAAGCCTTGTATCTAAGTTGGCGCAGCAGGGGAGCCGTTTTGTCGAATAACCCCCTCATTCTTTCCACAGTGTATACTTTTGCCCCCATTTCGCACAGGACAGCAGCTTGGTATCCACTTCCCGTACCAATTTCTAGAATGCGTTCGTCGCGTTTGGGCGCCAACGTTTGGGTTTGGTAGGCCACGGTGTAGGGCTGAGAGATGGTCTGCTTGAGGCCAATGGGGAGCGCTTCATCATTATAGGCGCGACCTAAAAAAGCTTGCTCTACAAATCGATGCCGAGGCACACGTCCAACGGCAGCAAGAACGCGTTCATCCGAAATACCTTTCTCCCGGAGATCGTCGACCAACCGGTTTCTTCTACGTTCAAACTTCCAGTCTTCCGTCATCAATCCTCGGTTAGGAAGGTGTTGGTGCAGGGACCGGTGCAACTGCACCGTCTGCCTCAGGATGTAGTTTTGTGGATAGCGCATCCTGCAAGTATTCTTCAAGCAGCGTAAGGCTAATATTCGATACTAAGTTTCCATTGTTGGCCACGCTGATCTGGCCCGTTTCTTCTGAGACCACGACAACAAAGGCATCGGTTAGTTCAGTTAAGCCGACTGCGGCACGATGTCTGAGGCCCAGTTTCGTGCTCAATTTCATATTCGTAGATACCGGTAGAATACAGCGGGCAGCCTCAATGCGGGCGTCTCGAATAATGACTGCTCCATCATGGAGAGGGTTTTGAGCGTAGAATATGGTCACCAACAGATCCCGGCTAACTTGAGCATGCAATTGAGCGCCTGTTTCTACATAGCTTCTCAGCCCAGTGGAGCGCTCAAACGCGATCAGGGCCCCGATACGTCTGCTACTCAGGTCTCCGATGGCTACTATAATTTCCTCAATGCGTTCTTGTCGAGCAGGAGATTGCATAAACCGCCTAACGAGCGGGTTTTGCCCCAGAAGAAGCAAGAGCCGTCGGATTTCGGGCTGGAAAAGGATGATAACGGCCAAGGCAAATACTTCAGAAATGGAACCGAAGAGCGCCTTTAAAATGGTCATGTCAGCCGCTGTCACAAGTAGCTGAACTATATAGAGGGCCAAGATTCCGACAAAAATTTGGACGGCAATCGTGCCCCGCATGAGCTGATACAGCGCATATAGAACATATGCCACGAAAGCGATTTCGAGGATGTCTACAAGTCTGATCGGTATGACCCAGGGAATAAGTGTCAATGCCTGATGGTCTAGTACAGTGTCTTATCTGAGCGAGAATGCCTTAATAATACGGTATTTATGCTTCCGAGGTACTCCGGGTTGCACCAAAAACGCGAAGGAAGTTGGCCGTTTCGCGAATATCATGCGTGCGCACGAGCATTGCGCCCTCTTGTAGCCCTACAGAGGTGATAGCGAGGCTACCAAATAACCTGTCCAGAGGAGGGGGAGTATCCCCGCCATTGGCTAATACATGGCCTACAGTGCTTTTTCGTGAGACGCCAATCAGGATCGGGCATCCCAGTCGTTTCAATTTACTCAGTTGGGAGATGAGCATAAGGTTGTTCGTATGGGATTTGCCAAAGCCAAATCCAGGATCCAGGACAATATGTTTACATCCTTTTCTTCTAGCCTCAGCTACGGCCTCGCTCAATGCCGATATCACTTCTTCGACCACATTGTCATGATCCATTAGGTGAGGCATGTCTCCTGGCATGCCTACCGAGTGCATCAGTGCGATGGGGGCTTGGTGTTGAGCACAGACGGTCGCGATACTTGGATCGAATCGCAAGGCAGTAATATCGTTGATCATGTGAGCCCCACAGCGAAGGGCCTCGTTGGCGACGTCACTTCGAAACGTATCGATAGAAATCCAGGTATCTGGCATTAACGAGGCTACCCGCTGGACCACCGGAAGAATGCGATCCATTTCTTCTTGGGCTGATACAAGCTCGGCTCCTTTTCCATAAGATGCACCTTTGGGGCGGGAAGAAGCTCCTCCAATATCTATGATGGCCGCGCCTTGCGCGGCCATCTCCTGCGCGCGCTCTACAGCGCGCGGAACAGAATCAAACTGGCCACCATCGGAAAAGGAATCTGGCGTGACATTCAGGACACCCATAACGTGCCCCCCTGACTCATTTGCAGGGCGGCAATCCAGAGTAAGATTTCGGCTTGTCAGAATATGTGGATCTACTTCAAGCATGGTTTACGATCAGGCTTTTTAAAGATAGCAACGAAAATCCGGATCCATGTTGCGGTGGGAGCATTGAAAACCCTTCGTTGACAACGAGGATCCATCACCCTGACGGACGTGCCACAGAAACTGAATCCCTTTTCTGATATCCGGGCCTTCAAGAATGATCCAATCGGAACGCAGGTAGCCGTTCTGAAGGGGTTGATGAAGCGTGCTGCTGGTACGGAATGGGGTAAGCGATATGGATTTTCAGAGATTGCCGAGGCCAAGGATGCGCGATCGATGTTCCGAGAGCGTGTGCCTATTCACTCCTACGAGGCTTTCCGGTCTGATATAGAACGCATCCGGAAAGGGGAAAAAGACATCATTTGGCCAGGTAGCATTCAGCATTTTGCGGTCTCATCGGGGACAGCATCGGCAGGTAAAATTGTTCCTCTATCCGAGGAAATGCTGATGATTAACCGCCGATTTACGTTGACCGTGGCATTGGCCTACCGTGAAGCAATCCGCTCTTCAAAATTCTTTAGGGGTAGACTACTCTCCATTCCCGGTCGAATCGAAGAAGACCCGTTGCACCCGGGGTCCATGATCGGTGAGGTGAGCGGACTTCAGTTTCTTTTTGCGCCATGGTTGATTAAACGATTATATCAGGCTGTACCTGAATCGATCCTGTTTTTGCCGAACTGGGAAGAGAAGCTAGATGCTATTGTAGATCACACGTTAAAAATGGATATACGGGCCATAGCGATGGTCCCATCCTGGGGGATTGTCCTCTTTAAAAAACTCCTCGCTCGACACAACGCCCTTACCGGAAATCAGGTAACAACCGTTCGCGAAGTCTGGCCCAATCTGAGTGTTTTCTTTTCTGGCGGTGTGGCACTCTCCTCCTATCGTGATTTGCTCGATCAGCAGGTGGGTGGCGGCATGGATTTCGTCGAGAACTACGGAGCATCCGAGGGATACGTGTCCTTTCAGGATTCGCCCAACTCAACGGATATGTTGGTTCATTTAAATAGCGGAGTGTACCTGGAATTTGAACCAGCAGACGAATCAGGTCCCCGTATATCTATCGAGGAGGTCCAAACGGGGATCCGATATCGGATCATTGTCTCGACGTGTAGTGGACTCTGGGGCTACGAGTTAGGAGACGTCATCAAGTTTACTTCCACCGACCCTTTTCGAATAGTTGTGGCGGGCCGCACCAGTGAGATGTTGGACAAGTATGGTGAGGCGGTTTTCGGAGATGAAGCCCGAGCTGCGCTTGGAAAGGCCACGGAAGCGACAGGAGCGCGTGTTTCTAATTTTCACGTTTCCCCAGTCATGGCCACATCAACTTCTCTGCCTGGTCATGAGTGGTTGATAGAATTTGAGCGAGAGCCCAATAGTGTGGAGGCCTTTTCTCGTATCATAGATCAACACCTTCAGGAGGTAAATAGGCACTACGTTATTCGCCGAGAAGCAGCCGCTTTTGACCCCCCTCACATCTCCGTACTCCATGAGGGCACGTTTTTCCAGTGGTTGAAGCGAACTAAAAAGAAGGTAAGTGCGCAGACCAAGGTCCCAAGAATGAGCGAAGAAAGGGAAATTGCGGATGCCCTTTTGTCAATTTCGCGAAGTTTCACGTAAACAAAAGAGTGTAATCAGGTTACATCTTGTTTTCGCGGAACAAGCGCCCGCCTTTCCGCGTGAACAAAAGCCGTCAATTCGATTCCACCAAGTCGTCTGACGAGTAGCTTATTAAAGGCCAGAGAGCGCCAACTAGAAACCGTTACCAAGAATTCAGATAGAGGAAGGGGAGTATGTACGTCCCACGTCAGCAACGCATGCTGGACCAGTACCTGCAGGAAATCGGTCAGATTCAGCTTCTGACTCCGCAGGAAGAGGTCACACTCGCACAGGCCATCAAGCAAGGTGATCAGGCAGCGTTGCACCGGTTAACCCGAGCAAACCTTCGTTTTGTCGTCTCTGTAGCTAAGAAGTATCAGGGCCAGGGCCTGACTCTTGCCGACTTGATCAATGAAGGAAACTACGGACTGATTAAAGCAGCCCAACGTTTTGATGAAACGCGTGGATTTAAGTTTATCTCGTACGCTGTCTGGTGGATTCGTCAGGCTATTCTGCAGGCGCTTGCCGAGCAGAGTCGCGTAGTTCGTCTGCCGCTGAATAGAATTGGTACCATTTCCAAAATTAGGAAAACCAGTGCCCGTCTTGCGCAGACGCACGAGCGCCAGCCAAACATTGAAGAGTTGGCGGTTGAGCTCGAAGTAGATGTTGAAAAAGTGCGCGAAGCCATGCAGCACACCGGTCGCCATTTGTCAATGGATGCACCGTTCAACGAAGATGATGACAACAGTCTGCTGGATGTTCTTCCTGACGATGAAGACACCAAGCCAGATGACACGCTCATGGACGAGTCGCTCAAGATTGATATTGAGCGCGCATTGAGCTTGCTGCACCCACGTGAAGCTGAAATCACTCGCTTGTACTTCGGTATTGGTCGTGAGCACCCTCTAACACTGGAAGAAATCGGACAGCGTTTCGGTCTCACCCGTGAGCGCGTGCGTCAGATCAAGGAAAAGGCCCTTCGCAAGCTGCGTCAGAAGCACCGTCGCGAAGAGCTGCAGATGCACATCGGCTAGTCAGAAAGTCTTTAAAAGTCAGCAATATTTTGGTCGTTGGATCCGTGTAAAATAGCACGAAGCTCCACTATACGGCTTAATTGTATGCGCCGACTATTTATTGTTTTTGCCGCTGTTTTCTGTTTTGTCCCTATCGTTAATGCCCATGATAGTGAGCTGCGTGCAGGTAAGTCTGTTTCCGGCACTCTGTCATCGGAAGACTACTTCACCTCAACGGGAGGTCCGGTATCCTTTGAAAGGGATAAAAACGGTCAAGTATGTCTTCTTTTTCGTGAATCCGTACGTGAATGGACAAAAACCACCCTTTCGGGTCGGGTATATCGAGATTGAGCGATCTCAAGCACAGTGCCTTTGCGAGATTCAGAGTTATATCTTTCTACAATCCGTACTTTATGGTTGAAGCCAAAATCCCACATGTCATGTCTTGGATAAAAAACGCTCTGATTGATCTCGCAATAACTGCTGTAATCGCTGTATATGCCTTCAATGGGGCCACATGGGGATGGTGGGTAATCGCGATATATACACCACTCATGGTATTGCTTAAGGTGTTTGCTTTGTCTGGAGCGGCGTCAGCAGTACAGCGGAAAGCAGACGAGGTACCCTTGTGGTTTTATCATCTGCTCTTCGCTGCAAACGTTATTCTGTTGTTTGTCGCGGACTTCAATTATGCTGCCTTCGGATGGGTTGCCATTTGGCTGCTCTCTGTCCTTGCAGAATCTCGATCTCGGCCGAAAAAAGGCTCTTGAACCCTTTCGAGTAACGCGAATTGCTTACGAACTATTACACGCTTCGCGCTCTTGTCTGGGAATGGAACCCTCGATTAGCGGGGGCCCGTATCTTAGATGGCTATTCTCAACATCGTGGTAGCCTCATTCTTGTATTTGAAGATGTACAAGGCGGCCAATGGTCGCTTAATACGTCTGTACAGGCTCCAAACATGCATATATTTATGTATGCAGGAGCCAATCGTTCTCGAAAGAATGTAGTGGATGTGTTTCCCGAGTTAAGAAATGAGACCGTTGAACGTCTTCGGATTGCAAACCGGGATAGACAGATCACGTTGCAGTTGACCAATGGTTCATGTCTTCACTTTTTTGTTTACGGACCTAAAGCCAATGTCTATTTAGATCACGAAGGTATCACCTCGTTCAGGGGTGATTTTACAACCCTTCCTGCCTTGCGTTCAGTGGTTGACGTGCCTTCTGCAGAGGCTGTTGAGTCTGTTCTGGCTAGTGGAAAAATGCTGCGCTCTGTGTTGCCGCTATTTCCAAAAAAACTGATTGAGGAAGTTTGGTATCGAGCAGGTGGAATACAAGATCCGACTACCATCACATCCGTAATCGGGGAAATGGAGGACGACCTTCAAAACCCCTCTCCACGTATTTACTGGGATGAAGAAAGAAAGCCGTTACTATCTATGATTCGGCTGGGACATATCGCTGCGGAAGGGGAGAAAATGAGCAGCACGGACGAAGCCGTTCGCGTTGTCGCTCGCCGCCGGCTCGCTCTCCACCGATTCTCAGGGACCTACGACCCATTGATCCGGCTGCTAAAAAAGAGGGTGGTTCAATCAGAAAATGGACTTTCAAGAGTAGAGGAAGAGCTTTCGAAACCGGGTCGAGCGGATAAACACGAGCATTTTGGCCATCTTTTAATGGCGCAAGCACATACCCTGAAGGCTGGGTCCGATGAGGTGCGAGTGGCCGATATCCTCGGTGATGGCGCAGAGGTCACTATTGTATTGGATCCTCGCTTGAACGCCATTGAAAATGCCCAGGCATACTACGGTAAGGCCAAACGCTCAAGAGAGGCCCGCAAAAAGTCCATGGAACGCATTCAAGGCTTGAAGCGCACCGCTCAAAACACTCAGTCCCTTTATGAGCAAGCGCTCAACCTTCAGACCGTGGAAGAAGTCAAAACATTTCAAATGAAAAACGAAGGTCATCTTAAAGCATTGATGGCGGCCCCTGAAGATCCAGACGCCATTCCTTATCGACGGTTTGTGTTGGATGCTGGATATGAGGTGTGGGTGGGGCGCAATGCGAAGCAGAACGATCAGCTTACGATGCATGATGCACGCAAATATGATTTATGGCTCCATGCTCGGGGCGTTGCAGGCTCACACACCGTGTTGCGACTTCGGGGACGGACAGACTCTCCTCCAAAACAGATTATCGAACAGGCTGCATCTATTGCTGCCTGGTATAGTAAAGCGCGAACGAGTGGGTTAGCTCCTGTAATCGTAGTCGAACGAAAGTATGTACGTAAACCACGTAAAGCCCTACCCGGAACTGTTGTTGTAGAGCGCGAAAAGGTAATTCTGGTAGAGCCTGGACTGCCTGAATAATTAGAGGGTGTCGTTGAGTATATCGAGTTGGGCAGGTCCTGAAACCTCAAGCATTCCCATCGCTCCTTTATTTATGGCGCGGAAGATGGAGTGATCAACGAGCATATAGGTGCCGGGCACTTCTACTTTCATTTCAATTATAGCGGCGCCTCCAGCTGGAATAAGCGTGGTCTGTATGTGCTCATGCGTCGGGAAAGGGCCTCCTTCACCATATACCACATCAAACATTTCTCCCATCACGTGAAAAGAGGAGATCAGGCCGGGGCCCGCATTTCCCACATAAAGGCGTACCGTTTCACCAACGCGAGCCTGTAAGGCATTTTCATTAATCAGGGATCCGAATCGTCCATTGAACACGACATAGGCAGGTTCTTCATCTAGAGCTGCCTGATAATCGAAGAGCTGCATACCCGGTTGTCCAAATGCTCCTCGAGTATATAATTCACCCTGTATGACATAGAATTCTTTGTCGACGGCAGGAAGTCCATCAACGGGTTCGATCAAGATCAGACCATACATTCCATTAGCAATGTGTACACCCACCGGTGCCGTAGCACAATGATATACGTACAAACCGGGATGAAGGGCGGCGAATGTGAAACGAGTGGGATTCACCTGGCTTTGTAGCCGTGACCATTGCTCCACCACCTGGGCCCGTAACGGCATGCAAGTCAATATTGTGACTGACGAAACTCTCCGGATGATTGCTCAGATTCAACGTTACTTCGTCACCAACTCTGACGCGTATGAATGGACCAGGGACGCTTCCGTTAAAGGTCCAAAATCTGTAGTCCATTCCATCAGCAAGTTGTCCTACCTTTTCAACTGCGTTCAGATTTACCTCGACGTGTGCCTTGTGCCGGCGAGTAATCGTTGCAGGCACCTTAGGGGCAACAGTTAATTCGGCCGTCTCACTAGATTTAAACGCTGGTTTATAGCATCGCAGCTGGTGAGGGTGATTATACAAGCAGTTGCGAAGAACCATAGAGAAATGCGCATGCCATCAAAAATTTAGGGTTTTCCTTTATAGATTCGTTCGGGGTGATTTAATATGAGACAGATTTGTCTTGAATAGGTTAAAGGTTGTTACTTTACCACTTTTTGAGAGTCTGAGTGTAGCCGGCTCAATGGAATGCTTTATTTGCATGTGACCTCTTCAGAGTAACTTTGCGTCAACATCACAGAAACGCATGTTGTAATTTGGCGCGCTTCATCGCACACTTGATTTTATCTGACTACTATGAACTGGTGGGAATCTGTCATATTGGGTCTGGTACAGGGACTCACTGAGTTTTTGCCAGTCTCTTCGTCTGGTCACCTGGTATTAGGACAGCATTTGCTCGGTCTCGAAACGGCTGCCGGCGATGTACTTTTCGAGGTGCTGGTCCATTTTGGAACGATTATGAGTGTGTTTTGGGTCTACCGAGAACGGATCCAATCATTGACGATTGGTTTTTGCAGACGGGCCGTTCGCGTGAGCGAGTTGGGACAATCCTATAAAACGGATGAACACTTCCGTATGGGTGTTCAAATTCTAATTACCATGATTCCCACATTCACGGTATATGCCATTTGGGGATCAGAGATTGAGGCGGCATTTGGCTCTCCCAAACTAGCTTCCGGTATGCTTTTAGTAACGGGAGTGTTGCTTCTTCTAACTCGGTTGCGTCGAGCACCTTCTGGTCAGATTACGGCCCCCAAGAGCTTTTTGATTGGATTGGCTCAATCCGCAGCCATGATTCCTGGCATATCTAGATCTGGAGCAACAATTTGTACCGCTTTGTATCAAAATGTTGAGCCCTCGAAAGCGGCAGACTTTTCTTTTCTCATGTTGCTACCCGTAGTGATTGGAGCCACCATATTCAAGATTGGCGAAGCGCTAGGACAGGCTGCAGTAGCAGATTGGGGGGTTCTTTTGCTTGGTACGTTGGTCGCTTTTATTTCCGGTATCGTAGCGATCCGTTTGGTATTGGACGTGGTTCGACGTGGCCGATTGCAGTATTTCGCGATATACTGCTTTATCGCAGGAGGACTCGGTTTAATCCTTATTTGAGTCCGTTTTTCTCTGTCTCAGATTGATAAATAGTTCTTAAGGTTGAGCGTGATTGCCCGATAAAGAGATCGGAAGCGCCTCGCATCGTGCGGACGTGTTTCCACTGTTTACCGACCTCAAGCTGAAAACCACGGACCAACGGAATGAAGTATCGCATCTACGTCGTCGACGACGATCGGCATTATGCGCGCATGCTAAGCTATCGCCTTGACAAGAATGCGAATTATCACGTGAAGGTCTTTCATAGTGGTGAGGAAGTACTCAAGGCGTTAGGTGATAAACCAGATCTGCTCTTGCTAGACATTATGATGCCTGGCATAGACGGAATAGAGGTTCTGAGACAGGTAAATACTCGGTACCCAGAAATTCCAGTGATTATGGTGTCTGCTCAGGGTGTTATTGATACGGCCGTCGAAGCCATGAAGATTGGCGCATACGACTACATTACCAAAGGGCAAGATGATCTGGTTAAGCTAGATTCCATTGTGCGCAATGTCCTAGAAAAAGTATCGCTTGAAAGGGAAGTCGAAAGTCTACGAACGGAAGTCAGCGAGAAGTATCAAGTTTCTGGCATGATTGGTGATTCACCGGCCATGAATAACGTGTATCGCATGATCCAGAAAGCGACTCGGGGCGATCTGACCGTAGCTATTCAGGGCGAAAGTGGAACGGGTAAAGAATTAGTGGCCAAGGCCATACACTATGCATCGGGTCGTAAGCGCGGTCCTTTCGTTATTGTGAATTGTGCTGCCATTCCTCGCGACCTTATGGAAAGCGAGTTTTTTGGTCACGAGAAAGGATCTTTTACAGGTGCGCATGCACGCAAAATTGGAAAATTTGAACAGGCCGACGGCGGTACCATTTTCCTTGACGAGATCGGTGAGTTGGATCTGGACTTGCAGGCCAAGTTGCTTCGTGCCCTGCAAGAGGGTGAGTTAACTCGTGTTGGCGGAAGTGATACGATCGAATTTAATGCTAGGGTTATTAGTGCCACGAACAAAGACGTGGTAACTATGATTAGGTCTGGGAATTTCCGAGAGGATCTGTATTACAGACTCTTTCAATTCCCTGTCCCATTGCCTCCTCTTCGCGAACGTGAACAGGACGTCCTACTACTCACCAACTACATATTTAGAGAGTATATCAAGGCGCATCAGGAGTTCAAGGGTAAGAAAATTTCTTTGGCTGCTCACCGAGCTATTGCTAATCATACTTGGCCAGGAAATGTCCGTGAGTTGAAAAGTGCCGTTGAGCGAGCGATTCTGATGAGTGATTCTCAGGAGATCAGTGTTGCTGATCTGATGATCACAGATATCAATACCATTTCACCTTGGGCGGATCGTATGACATTGGCCGAAGCGGCCGAACGGAGTTTCACTGCGCCAGTTTCGAGTGGGTCGCAACTTGAATCCCCATCTATCAGTACACCTCTCTCCGATCAGTCCGATGACAACCCTGTCATGCTGGAAGTCGGAGCAGATGGAAACGATGGAATCGTCTCTCTTGAAGAGTTGAAGCATCGCGCCGTTGAACGTTCGTATCGCCTTTGTGATGGAAACGTAGATCGAGCCGCGGTTCAACTCGGAATTGGACGCGCCACCATGTATCGTCTGCTTAAGAAGTACGATATCATGGAGTAGACGCTCAGCATGCGACTAACGGACAACGAACGAACTGTTCAACGAGACATCGAAAAGTGGCAACACGGAGATGCGTCTCTGGTTGCACAAGCAATGAACTGGGCCATGGCCCCCATGGATTGGGTGGTCAATCAGATTGTCCCCGACGAGGTCGTGGATCAGGTTGATAAAGCGGTATCACAATTCTTATCGCTCTTAAATGATGCTTCTGCTTGGACGTATGATCCATCCGAAGTAGTCAGTCTAGCCGTCAAGAAAGGTATCAAAGCAGAAACGGTTCTAGATCTGCAGAACGCCGATATTGCGAAACTAGATAAAATTGCTCAGGGATATTTTTCTGAAAATGCCATTCTGGCAGCTGTGGAAGGTGGAGGGACCGGTCTCGGTGGTGCTGTGTTGATCGCAGCTGATATTCCCCTTCTGTTTGGAATTAATCTTCGTCTGATTCAACAAATTGGTGCCGCCTACGGTTTTGATGTGAGCGGACCCGAGTATGGACCCCTTGTTTTGTCCATTTTCAACGTGGCAGCAGCGGGTACCAAAGAATCCAAAAACGAAGCATTACGCGAAATAACAGTCGCTGCGGCTGCTCTTGCGCATGAAACTGGATACAAGGGACGTGTAAGTGGTACGTTTCGAGATCAGAATCGGCACTTCCCAAGAGAGATAGCAAAAAACATTGGCGGTCGTAAGATTGCTCAGTTAATCCCCATTGCTGGGGCCGCTATCGGAGCCGGAATCAACTATTGGTTCACAACAGAAACGGCCGATACCGCGTTTATGCTCTTCCGCGCGCTGTATATTGAGAGGAAAGAGCGCATGTAGCGTCTCTGATCCTTTTTATCCCTCCGTTATGCCACTCGTCGCCATTGTGGGACGCCCAAATGTGGGCAAATCCACGTTTTTCAACAGACTTACCGAAGAACGGCAGGCTATCGTACATGATGAGCCTGGTGTTACGCGTGATCGCGTTTATGGACACGTGGAATGGGGTGGCCGGGTATTCTCGATCGTAGATACGGGTGGGTTTGTTTCAAATTCCGAAGACCGTTTTGAAGCGGCTATTCGAGAGCAAGTCCATCTTGCCATCGAAGAGGCAGATATCATTCTATTCGTGAATGACGTGACAACGGGTGTCACCAAAATGGATCAGGAGATGGCCGGCGTGTTGCGCAAGTCGGATCGTCCTGTGTTTGTCATTGCAAACAAGGCCGACAATAATGAGCGCCGTTGGGCTGCAAATGATTTGTATGAGCTTGGTTTTGCGGATGTCTTTGCGGTGAGCGCAATCAACGGGATGGGTACGGGAGATATGCTCGATGCATTGGTCGCTGTTCTACCTGCCGAGGTACCTATAGATGAGGACGATACCCGAACGCGTATTGCTATGATCGGGCGTCCTAATGTGGGCAAATCTTCGATCACGAACACGTTACTTGGGACCGAGCGCTCCATTGTCACCGAGATTAGCGGAACGACTCGGGATTCGATTGACTCCGTGATGAAATATCACGGCGAAGAGTTGGTGCTTGTAGATACGGCTGGCTTGAGAAAACGGGCTCGCATTTCCGAAAACGTTGAATTCTATTCGCACCTTCGGACCGAAAGGGCGATCGAATCATGTGATGTAGCGGTACTTCTTCTGGACGCGGTCGAAGGACTGGAGGCTCAGGATATCCGCGTGTTGGCGCAAGCTGAGCAAATGAAAAAAGGCCTCGTCCTGGCCATCAATAAATGGGATCTGGTAGAGAAGGACACCAATACGGCTCTTGAGTACGAAACGATGATTCGGGAGCGGCTGAAAACGTTGAGCTATGTTCCTATTCTGACGATATCGGCCGTGACCAAGCAGCGTGTGTACAAATTGCTGGACAAAGTGCTGGAAGTCGTTGAGCAGCGAAAAAAGCGCATTCCTACTTCAGAGCTGAACGAGTGGATGCAGCAAATTGTAGAACGACACAATCCGCCTTTGCACCGCAATCAGCGTGTTAAATTGAAATACGTAACACAGGTCCGAACATCACCGCCCGTGTTTAACTTCTTTGTAAACTATCCTAAGGGAATCAAAGAACCGTATCAACGCTATCTCGAAAATCAGTTGAGACGCTCCTACGGTTTTGAAGGCGTTCCGATTAAGCTTGTTTTTAAGCTGAAGTAGTTTTCTAAGCTACATTGAAATGAGGCTAAGTGGCTGTCGGTCAGAGAGTGACGCCCTATATTGATTGCCTCTTGTTTTTTTAACGTTGAGTCTTGAATGAGCCAGTTTTTAGACATTTCAGTCCGTAATGAATCTCTGCTGGATCAGCTAACGGGTTTGATTTCTGAAATTGAAGTACAACGCCCTTGGCTGATGTGTATTTCTGATGGTCAAATGAACGGAAAGCCCATGGATGCTATGCCTTCCTTATTGGAAATGTATGCTGAAATGGCTCGTCGAGAATGGGAAGACCATGTTCCGGCTGTAACCTCTCAGCGAGCAGAGGTGCGAAAGTCGGACGATATGTCGATGGTGTTGAATCGACTACTAGCAGGCAGGAAATTGGTTGTTAACCGGCTTTCCAGCCTTACCGAGTCCGATTGGGATGCCTCAGTGGGAGATCAAGAGCAGACCAAAGTCTATCAATACGCTTTTCAGATGACCAAGTCAGACGGTGATTTTCTGAAAGCCATTGCCGAGCGTATGCACGAAAGTGTAATTACGTTTAGGGGATAGGCCAACGGCTCGCGAAAATCCTTATATCGAACTCAAAAGGTCTTTTGAACAAGGCAATTTCGGACCTATCTATCTCCTCCACGGAGCTGAACGGTATTTCATTGATCGATTGCAGCAAACGTTGCTCAAACATGCTTTAGCGCCCCACGAAAAAGACTTCAATCTGGATATCCTTTACGGATCTGAAGTTGAGGCGCAGGCGGCACTCGGTGCCTGCCGTTCTTTTCCCATGATGGCAGAACGTCGTGTTGTGGTTATCCGGGATTTCGATAAGATGAAAGAAAATGGATTGTTTAAGGCGCTCGGAGATCAGCCGAATCCAGCTTGCGTTGTCTTTTTGGTTTGTGCAGGAAAACCAAATATGAGTCATCACCCATACCGAGCGCTTAAGGCAGCTGGAAGGGTGGTTGAATTTAAAGAGCTCTATCCCAATCAGGTCCCAAGATGGATTGAGGTGTTCGCCAAAGAACGCGGATTTGCCATTGAACCGAAAGCGATACAGATGCTCTCAGATTACGTCGGGGCCTCGTTAACAGCCGTATCGGCCGAGCTAGACAAACTGTCTACGTTTGTTGGAGAACGGGAAGTCCTGACTTCAGAAGATGTTGTTCAGGCAAGTGGCCAGACCAGAGAACATAATGTCTTCGAATTACAGCGTGTGGTGGGCGAAAAACGATATGAGGCCGCATTGAAGATCTCGGAACGATTGTTGCAGCAGTCCTCATCGACGGGCGCAGAGGCGAATCGCATCGTTTCTGTCCTGACATCGTTCTTCATTAAACTGTGGCAACTGACAGGATTGCAGGCACGTCGTGCAACAGACAAAGAGATGGCTTCGACTCTAGGGGTTTCGCCCTATTTTTTAAAAGACTATCTTAGCAGTCTGCGACGATTTGACAAGAAAGCCCTTGATAAAGCGTTTTCGTCCCTTTTGGCGGCGGATTTCGAATTGAAAGGGGGAAGCCAGCGAAGTGATCGATTGATTCTCGATCTATTGTTTCGCCGGATTCTGAAGTCTTGAACCCTGTACTGACACCGGAAAAGGTTTTTTTTTGGGTCTGCCCGTAACGGACAGATTGTCAGTGCTACGAAACATGGACGGGAGAGATCCCGATGACTACCTGTACAATATGACAGACACCGAAAACGTAGGAAAGCTGAAAAAGCGAACGCTCACGGTGAAAGCGTCGGACTTCGGAATGATTGGCAACGTCAATCCGAACAACCGGCATTTCGACGCGCTCAGTCAAATGAGTGATGAAGACCTCATGTCCCAATTTCAGATGGGGACCGTGGAGGCCTTCGATATCTTGGTGGGCAGATACAAGGATCCGCTAACCAATTATATCTATCGCTTCCTCGGAGACATGAAGGAGTGCGAAGACCTTCTGCAGGAAACGTTCTTGCGCGTATACCGCAACCGGCATTCGTACCGTCGTATTGCTAAGTATTCAACTTGGTTGTACACGATTGCAGGAAACTTGGCACGCTCTGAGTATCGCAAACGTAAACGTCGCCGTCTGTATTCTTTGCAGTCCGTTAATCGTGACGACGAAGAGTATGAGGTTGAGATTCCGGATGAAACGTTCAGCCCAGACAAACACACGGAATCCACGATCCAGGACTTCTTCATCCAAGAAGCGTTGAAGCAGATACCTGAAGAGTTTCGTGAAGTCGTTGTTCTCCGGGATGTGCAGCAGCTTGCCTACGAGGAGATTGCTGATATTACGGGTCTTCCGATGGGTACGGTCAAGAGCCGAATTAATCGTGGACGAACTAAACTTCAGACCTTGCTCAAGGAAGTTTACACTCCGCAAACAGACTGATTTTGTGCATAGCACATTGAAGAGGGCCGGTGGCGAATGCCACCGGCCCTCTCTTTGTTTACGCGATGCAGGATTAAGTCGGGCGACCTGAGCTGCAGAGTCGTGGGTAGAGTTAAATTGTGTTCAGTGAGAACCTTCAGTGAACACATGTGTAGGGAAAAGAAACGAATCACCAGATCATGGTTTATGGCCGACAGCTACTACCCTGACTATTCCGAGCACTCCGATCAGCAACTTGATGAGTTGTTGTGCGAGTATGTAGACGGCACTATGGACCCGGCGGTTCGTGCTGCGTTTGAAGAGTATCTGGAAGTCAATCCTCAGTTAGCGAGTCACGCCCGCTGTTTGTGTCAGACCCGTACGATGTTGTGTTCCTACGGATGGCGTCACCCAGAAGAATCGCTACAAGAGCAAATTCGAAAGAAAGTGGTCGGCGAATTGAAACGGCAAGATCGCGTCGAATCGATGCTGGTTCATCGTTTGGATAACGCAGCCATGTTAACGTCGTCAATCAGTCTGATTCTGATTGTAGGTATGATGATTGGGTTCAGTGCGGTAAATGAGTCCCGGACGGATAACGGATCCGAACCCGCTGCCTACTTGCTTGAAGACACTATGTCGCTTCGCACTGATGCCTACAGCCAGCAAAGCAGAGCAAGGTCGCTCGAACAGCTCCCTAGTAGTGCTCAGCTTTCGCCTCTCGGTCTTTCTCCGGTCCTTCCTGTGATTGATATGCAGCCTATCGGATGGCATGCAGTGGGGTCTCAGCATATCGAGTCGTCTTTCGACATGGTTGTGGCACCGTAAGTGCGGACGTGCCTGTTAGGTCGTGCTTCTTTGGATTTCTCAGCTGATAAGATAGATTAAGTGGTCGAACGACTGAGAGTGGTTCGATTTTCCCGTCCACTTATCGCACCCAGGTTCATATGAAACGCCTCCTGATTCTGGCAACACTGCTTTTTAGTGTCTCGCCAAGCTTTGCCCAATACGCCCTCCAATTTGGATCCGCTGTCGCTGCAGACAATGATGCTATTTACGTGGGTGAGGGGCGTAATATTCTTCAGGCTGGCACGCTTTTTCAGTTTGAACAGGATGCCGATGGAGAGTGGGCGATGGCTCGAGCCATTAAACCTTCAGACACGGAGAATCGAGGTGACGGCTTTGGAAGAGCCGTTTCAATCTCGAACAACACCATGGTCGTGGGTGCCCCACTGGTTGGTGCCATTTATGTATTTGAACGAACAAGCGATGGGGCATGGGCCGAGACAGCTCGTTTGAGTGCAGACGCGATAGGTCTGGGTTCTAACGTGGCTACCGATGGGAAGCATATTCTTGCAACCGCCGCTGGAGATAGAAATGAATCAGCCAGTATTCATGCTTGGGTTCGAAGCGATGCAGATTGGTTAGACGCATCCAGCTTTGCGCCCACAGAAGAGGGCAATACGGGACTCGGTGCAGCGCTCGCGGTCACAGGTGATAGAGCGGCCATTGGGTCTCCTTCAGCGGATGGAAGGAAAGGACGGGTGGAGACCTTCTCCTTTAAAGACGGATCGTGGCATGCAGACGGACCCATTGAGCACTCCCGTGAGATGGAAGGCGATGCGTTTGGGTCTGCCCTGTTAATGGAAGACAGTCATATGATCGTTGGAATGCCGGGTCATGACGGTCGCAAGGGAGCAGCTGCCGTCTATTTTCAAAACTCAGATACTGGGCAGTGGACCTACCAATACAAGCTGGAACCGTTCGATTCGGCTGGTAACGAGCAATTTGGCGCATCTCTGGCCTTCAACGGCACATCTGTCTGGATAGGAGCCCCTGGTTACGGCGACTCTAATGGAACGATCTATTCCTATGAAATCAACGCTGAGACGATGAGGATGAAGTCCACGGAAATGGTTCAGCCTCTTATGCTTCAATATCGAAGTGGATTCGGTGGTGCAGTAGCTGTTTCAGGTACTCATGCTGTAGTCGGCTCGCCGGGGCACGATAATTTTGAGGGTGCCGGATTTGTGTTTCAGCAAGACGAAAGCGGGTGGATAGAAAGTGGCGTCGTGCTTTCTGATTCTGGCGTATTTGAGACGATCACGGGGGACAAGGTGTCTTGCGAAGAAGAGGTCGCTGCTGGATTCCCTTGTGAAAACGTAGATATCATTTCGTTTCTGTCTCGAGGTGATGTCGGAGCCGAGAGGGGAATCCAGATGAATGATGTTTGGGGTTGGACAGATCCAGAAACGGGTACCGAATGGGCCATTGTAGGTCGCACGGATGGTACTTCATTCGTAAGTCTCGCAGATCCTTCACATCCCTTGTTTGTGGGCGACCTCCCTCATACCGCTTCAGGGCATCGCAGTTTGTGGAGAGACATGAAGGTGTATAAGGATCACGCCTATATCGTAGCTGACGGGGCAGGAGCTCATCATATGCAGATCTACGATCTTACTCAATTAAGAGATATAACGCAGTTTCCTACCACTCTCACGGAGACCAATATCTATAAAGGCGTGTTCAGTTCTCACAACCTGCATATCAATCTGGATACTGGATTTGGATACGCTGTCGGAAACGATTCTGGGGGTGAAACATGTGGAGGTGCCCTACACATGATGGACTTGAACGACCCGGCGAATCCTGTATTTGTGGGTTGCTTCAACGATCCAACGACACATGGTGGCTCGGGAGCCACGCATGATGTGCAATGCGTTTCCTATCATGGTCCTGATGCCGATTATGCCGGCAGGGAAGTGTGCCTTAGTTCTAATGGAAATGCCTTATCCATCGCAGATGTAACGAACAAGTCGAACCCCACAGCTATTTCAACCGCAGATTATCCGAACGTCGCTTACACTCATCAGGGGTGGTTGACAGAAGATCATCGGTATTTTTTCCTTAATGATGAGGGGGACGAATCGTCTGGGATCGTAGACGCAACAAGGACGCTTATTTTTGACCTTCAGGATCTAGACGAGCCCATCTTAGCTAGCGAATACCTAGCTGATAACAGCGCTATTGACCATGATCTTTACATCAAGGGTAACTTGATGTATCAGACAAACTATGTGGCGGGTCTTCGGATTATCGATGTTAGCGATCCTGAAAATCCGGTGGAAGTCGCCTCTTTTGATACCGTCCCATATGGTCCAAACGACAATTCCCCTGTCTTAGGTGCCTGGAGTAGCTATCCCTTCTTCAAAAGCGGTTTAATCGTAGTTACCTCGGGTCGGGAAGGCGTATTCTTTTTGAAAAAGAAGGAAATCGATACCTAAAAGCCGGTTTACGTTCAGTTGCATCCAAGATCTATTCGAGCCTGTGCATCATTGGCAGGAATACATCCTCCGGATGGTACGGATGACGGGACGTAGCGTCCTAGATCGGGATCGCGGAGGGCCGTTGTGAGGAATACGGTGAGGTCTGACAGGTCATCGGGAGTCAATACCAGTGGCTTGAATTGATCGGTGACGGTTCCTGGTGGTAGGTTTTGCTCGGGTATCCCTCGATGGTAATAGTCGACGACTTCCCTGATAGATTTAAACGTGCCACCATGTCCTAGAAATGGAGAGTCTATCATGTTGTATAACTGAGGGACCTTGAATTTGTAGTCAGACGTGCCCGTGGTTAGAAACTCTCCCCGACCTAGTTGTTCAGGGGGTGAATTAAACACGTCGGGCCCAGCCATGTCTTTCATACCCAAGGCATAGAATGCCATAGAGCTCAAGGCCGGTCCTGTGTGGCAATCTGAGCAGGCGCTAGGTCCGAAGAATACTAGAGCACCTCGCTTTTCCTGAGATGTCATAGCATTTGTTTCGCCCTTCAACCAGCGCTGGAAGGGAGCTTGACTTGCCATGATTGTTCGTTCGTAGGCTCCAATGGCTAGCCCCACTTTTTCGTCTGACACCGGCTCTCCCGGAAAGACTTGATTCCAGAGTGCCTGGTATTCCGAGTTTGTAGCTACGACGCTTGTAGACGCATTGTCCATTCTGTGCGAATTCATAGCTAGAATGGCCTGTGTTTCTAATCCGTCATATCCTAAATGATTGACTCGCGTTACGCCTTTGTCTGACCAGAAACCAGTGGTTTCATCGTTTGGGCCGTTGGCACCCGCTCCGCCGGACCATTGCATGACACGCTGATATGCCGTGTTAAGTACGGAAGGACTTCTTAAAGGAGGTGTATCGACATCGAAAAGAGGGTATCGAGGGTCCGGTCTGCGGGCTTCACCACGTTCTCCCCATCCTGATCCGCCATCTCCGATGGACTGCTGTCGACCCGCTTGAAATCCGGCTTTGGCATGGTGACAGGTCGCGCAGGAATAGGTACCCCTAGAGGACTCATAAAGAGGGCTCTGGCTCAATGTTGGATCATGGAACAGGAGTTGACCAAGGCGAATTTTTTCCGAGGTCAACGGGTTGCGCGGATCCTGAGGGATCCGCGCAAAATCATCACTTTCAGGAAGTACAAAATTATCAAGTCTACGCTGCCCTTCTAACGTTATGAGGCTTTCCAACCGCTCGTTTAATTCAGGATCATCCGTGATGGCGGGAGGGGAGGCATCACATCCCGCAATCAGTACAATCGCTACCCCGATGAGACTTTTAAATATTCGCATCATTCGTCCTCGTCTTTAACCTGAAAGATCCAGACGGGAGACCATTCTGAATATCCTGCAGCATTGAGCGTACGCACCTTCCACCAATAGGGATAGGTCAGTACCAGTCCTTCTACCAGGTATGAGGTAGACTTTACATTTTCTAAGTCTACCTGATACAGGAGCATATCCTCATCGATGGTGACCACCAGGTGATAGGAAATGGCATCTTCGACGGAAGCCCAGCGGATTCGTACTGAACGATCGTGATTTCCGGTACCATTGTCAGGATAGATCTGCGACGGATTGATGGGGAATTCCGCTTGACGGACAGGAACGAACGTGAATATTTCCGACCACCTACCCTCGGCGCCCGTCTTTGAAAGAGGGAGGGCACGCCAATAATGCGTCTTGTTTTGTTCTAGATTCTGGATGATAGCCTCGGAGTACTCGTAGACCTTATCCGTGTAAATGGCCGATGTGAAATCGGCCTTGGTGGAAACTTGCACTCGATACGAATAGGCTCCATCGACATCCGTCCAGTCAAGTAAAACTGCATCATCTGTTTGGGATCCAGGTGTTGGGGCCACCAATGCAGGAGTCCCTAAGTCTTTGGATACTTCAACAGGATTCGAGTCACATCCTATCAAAGTGAATGCGCAAAAAAAGACTCCACATATAAGTGCAAGGAGCCGAGAATGACCTTTTGCTATGTTTTGGTGAGACACCATCTTAATGCTGCTTTCTTTAAGTCACGAATCTATTAATCAAGACAATTTACTCTCAAAACATTTAGGGTATGTGGGAAATCCCGAAAAAAGAGGTCTCAGACCTGTTGAAGGTCAAATTCCTGCACCCGTGGCTCTCTTTACTCTGCTTTCTTCTGGTTAAAATTGGATCATTCGGAGTTTTTCCGCTTTCTTGAGGTCTACTCTTCACTTATTTGAGATCGAAATGCCTCGTTTTGCTCTGCTTATATGCGTCTTGTGCCTGACTCCGCTGACCACTAGTGCTTCCGAGTCCTCAATTAGGGATGCATACGGAAGCTCTCTGCTGATGATTGGAGAGGATATTTTGGTCGGAGAAACATCTGGTTTTAGTTCTCCAGGGATGATTCATGTACTTCGAGAAAACAGTAGAGGATCTTGGGATGTGATCCAGACTTTTTCTTCCTCGGATGCAGAAGTAGGAGACCGTTTCGGTGCGTCTATGGTGTATGCAGATGGGTATTTGGTTGTATCCAGTTCCGGTGCTTTGGGAGGAAAAGGTGCCGTTTATGTGTTTGAAAAAAACCGAGAAGGAAACTGGGCACAGGCTGGGCGGATTCTATCTAAAGATGAAGTGCGATCCGGTTTTGGCTCGACTCTGGCCGTTTCGGGAGGGCACGTATTTATAAGTGCACCGGGTACTGATCTGAAAGAGGGTCGTGTATTCGTTTACAGTGCATCTTCAGACTGGGGTCTTGTGAATACATTGATGTCATCGAATCCAGAGGAAGGAGCTGAATTCGGTGCTGGTTTAGCGGTTTCAGAAAACACGGTCGCCATCGGGTCCCCAGGGTTTGATACCAGTTCAGGGATGATTGAGTTGTTTTCAATTGAAGATGACTGGGGATTAATAGATACCATTTCTAGTCCTGAAGACGCAGAAGAAATTCGGCTTGGTACTTCATTGACGCTCAATGGAAATCGTCTTTTCGCCTCAAATCCCCGAGCTAATCGAGGTGTGGGCCTTGTTTCTGTGTTTGAGCAAAGCAACAAAGGTTGGAAGCATACTTCCGATATGAAAATGGAAGGCGAATCGAGTGGCCCTGCCTTTTTTGGAGCAGCTTTGGCCTTTTCAGAGGATGAAATTTGGATATCTGCTCCCTTGTCAAACAGTTTTTCGGGGGGCGTATATCGGTTTGATGCAGACTCACTAAAACCAATTGACTCCATCGACAACGATGTGGAAGGAGGACGTACGCAGTTTGGGACGGCCATCGCCATACGAGCCGATGTGGCTGCGATTGGGATGCCGGGTAATGATTATGGGTTGGGCTCGGCCGTCGTGTATACGAATAGTGGCGATGGCACATGGCAGAAAGTCACGGCCTACAACCGACCCGTACCTGATCTGCCACCTATCTCGGGTGGTGAAATTGAATGTGCCGACGGTGAAGCTAATGGGTATGGTTGCGAGAATGTAGATCTCGTTTCATTTATCCCTTTGACAGACCTCCGTATGAATCGAGGTGTTCGACTAAACGATGTCTGGGGTTGGACCGACCCTGAGACAGGAAAAGAGTATGGTATTATCGGTCATATGGAAGCTGCTGTATTTATAGACGTGTCCAACCCGCTCTCACCCGTCGTTTTGGGAGAGCTACCTCGAACACCTGGGTCTCCCGGTTCGACATGGAGAGACATGAAAGTGTTCAAAGACTTTGCTTTCATCGTTGCGGACGGTGCCGGACAACATGGGATGCAAGTTTTCAACATGGATAGACTCAGAAATTGGTCGGGTGAATTCGAACAGTACGAACCGGACTTCCTCTATACGAATATTGCTAGTGCTCATAATATTGTAATTAATGAGGACACGGGCTTTGCTTACACGGTAGGAAACAGTTCGGGAGGGGAGACCTGCGGCGGTGCGTTGCATATGATTGATGTCAACGAACCCATGACGCCCACTTTTCTAGGCTGCTTTAATGATCCGCAGACGGGTAACAACGGCTCGGGAGCGACTCATGATGCGCAGTGCGTGATTTACGAAGGGCCGGATTCTGAGCACAGTGGTAAAGAAATCTGTGTAGGCTCAAATGGATCGGCGATAAGTGTAGCTGACGTCACCGACAAAGCAAACCCCATTGCTATTAGTCAGGGTACGTATCCCAATTCTGCATATGTGCACCAAGGTTGGTTCACCGAAGACCATCGCTATTTTTATCAGAACGATGAAGGAGACGAGACCGGAGGCGTTGTAGATCGAACAAGGACCATGATTTGGGACTTAACAGACCTTGACGAACCTGAAATGATTGCGGAATATTTTGGCGATTCTAACTCCACCGATCACAACCTGTACGTAAAAGGGGATTTCATGTATCAGACGAATAATGCCAGCGGTTTGAGGGTGATAGACATTCACGATCGGGCTAATCCCATCGAAGTTGGGTTTTTTGATACTACACCAAAAGGCAAGAACGTAGCCGGATTCGATGGTACGTGGAGCAGTTATCCTTTTTTCAAATCGGGTGCTATTCTCGTGACCTCGAGACGAGAGGGTCTGTTTATCGTTCGTAAACGCGAATTAGATCTTTGATTGGAAAGGGTTTGGATCGTTCAGAATAAACGATCCGTGCTTGTAGCGGAAGTCGACACCCCCTAGTTTCAGTTCATTCCAATCGCTTATTAACCTTGTCTGGTCTACTTAAGGACTTATAATTATGCCCGAAATTGAAGCTTCCAAGTTCGCCACGCAGAGAGATCCTTTGGATGCACAAGTATCCGGTTTTCTAAAAGCTAGTCAGGCGCAACCTGTCGATTTCTTTGCCCACACCATTATTGTGCCGAATTCTGCTCTGGTGACAGGGGGAAGTATTGCTGCCGATGCCTACAAGTCGTTGCCCTGCACAGATTTTGATACAGTCATTTCCATAGCCCCGAGCGAAGTCGGAACGTTTAGAAAGATTACGGTCTGTAGCTTAGCGCGATATAATTCTCCCCTAGGAGACGTGGCTGTCGATGACCGGATACGCAATGAGTTATGTGACGAAGACGACGATATCTACGTCAGTGATATGGGGCATTTTGATCATCGTGGCATAGATATTCAGCTCCCCTTTTTACAGAAAGTCTGTTCTGACTTTTCGGTTGCGCCTCTGGTTATGGGGATGGAATCCGTAGATTTCTGCAAAGAGCTGGGTAGCGCGGTGGGAGAAATCATGTTTAACAGAAATACGCTCACAGTTGCTTGCGTAGATATTCTTAGTGCCACCCCGGTGGGATTAGCACGGTTCGAAAAATACATTATTGACTTGGACGTATCTCGGATGATGATTCTGTTGAATCAGGAAAACGAAATTGTGGTCCGTGGTAAGGGAGGTGTGTTAACGGCCATGATTGCCGCCAACCATCGAAGAGCCAACGCTGTGCATATTTCCGGCCGAAAGCGACCAGAAGATGGTAGTCCGGGATTTATAGGTGCACTGATCGGTCGTAGTTGAGATGGATGACAGTTCCTTTCATACAGGGGCGTCTTTAGGTCCATCAAGCGAGCTGAATAGGTTTTCGATGGTCGGATCCGGCGCGCTCGGAAAGGCACTATGTCGGGCATTATGCGGTCTCGGATTAAAACTGGACCAATTGGTTTCTCGTTCTCCCGAAAGTGGACAGGCCTTGATCAACGAAGTGGGTTCGGGGACACTAGTAAAGTTGGGTGCGCTCTCGGATATCCATACTGAAAGCGACCTTTGGTTTATTTGCGTACCAGATGATGCCATAGCTCAACTAGCCGAAATCATGGCACGTGGGGATTGTCGTGATCAGGTGATTTTGCACACTTCTGGGGCGTTTAACGCGGATGTGTTGGGACCTTTGAGAGTAGCGGGTGCAGCGGTTGGTTCATGGCACCCATTGCAGTCCTTTACCGGATCCGAAACGGAAGACGTGTTCCGAGGCGTTACAGTAGGGATTGAGGGTGATGATCGCGCCGTGCACATGGCGAATATGGTTGTCGACACGTTGGCAGCCCAAGCAGTAAAAGTCTCCTCAGATCGTAAAGCCCTTTATCACGCGGCTGCCGCACTCGCCGGCAACGCGGCCACGACACTTATGTCTATTTCGGAAGAGATCTGGGAGCGAGCCGCGGGAACGCGCGATGGGTTTGTCGCGTCCATGGGTCCGCTCATTCAGACGAGCGTGCAAAATGCCCTCGAAAAAGGGCCTGAAACGTCGCTCACGGGTCCCATCGTGCGTGGAGATGTTGGAACGCTGCGTGCACACCTCAAGGCGATCACTATCTACTTACCGCATCTTACCTCATTGTATGGCTCCATCGCGACGGAAACGGTTCACTTGGCCATGCGCTCTGGACGATTAAAAGCGGACCGAGCAGTTGAAATGCTGGACGTAATCAATGACTATCTAGTAGGATCATCCACGCTGGAGGATTCTGATGGAGAGTGAAAAAACGCCGTTTGAGCGCATTGCCGAACTCGTATCTGGGATGCCAGAGAACAGCACGTCGTTCATATCTATTGCCACGATTATCGGAGCAACGCTCAGGCGGGTTCTGGCTGCGGAGAAAACGTGCGAATTGGCATCCATTTCGCTCGCTCATCGAGAACGGCTTGCCGGATTTCGAGATCAGACGTCAAGAATGATTGAGGCGCTCGGTACGGAAATGCCGGCTCACGTTTCTTTGGAAAAGGTGTCTCCTGACGAAGAAAAAACGTGGTGGTTTGCACTTTCCGAAGTGACTCATATTCTGGAAGAGAGCATTGACCAACTATCGGGTATGGTGGCTAGGCAAGAGAAGGGGTCGCCCGTGAGAGATCTCACTGCCCTTTATGTCCGCCTGCTTAGAGAGCACTACAATTTCTATTTTGACGAGGCTCGCAAGTGGATGGATGGGTAATCTAATTGGACTTCAGCATGAATTGCCTGTCATTTCTACTCCAAGGATGGAACTGCATCTCATTTAAACCATATTTCGACGGATTCTCGGAAAACCATCTCGCAGCATTAGACGAATGAATCGCCTAACATCTCTTTTACTCACTCTGTTGATAACGAGCACCATCACTTCAGGTTGTGCTCCCCAGGATTCCATGAGCAACTACTTTGCAATCGATACGAATCATGGCCGCATGGTCGTAATCATCTACGATGAAACCCCCGGTCATCGGGATAATTTTTCAAAGCTCGCTGACGAAGAGTTTTATAACGGCACCACTTTCCATCGCGTAATTCAAGGATTTATGATTCAGGGTGGCGATCCGAATTCAAAGGATGATGATCCTTACAATGATGGAATGGGCGACCCTGGGTACACACTAGAAGCCGAGATCAAACCAGAATTGATTAATCGTCGAGGTGCCTTGGTTTCTGCTAGACAAGGCGATCAAGTAAATCCTGAGCGTCGTTCGTCTGGCTCACAATTTTACGTCGTACAAGGAGGTCAGCCATTGACTGAGGCCATGCTCGATCAATCAGAACAGCAAATCAGTCAAGCTCTGGGATCTTCGTTCGCTTACACTGATGCCCAGCGAAATACGTACACCACTGTCGGTGGCGCTCCTTGGCTGGACATGCAATACACCGTTTTCGGTGAATTGGTGAAAGGATTCGAGGTCTTAGATGCCATAGCGTTGGCTCCAACTCCGGGTACAACCGGACAGGGAGATCCACGTTTGCGGGATATGCCGCTTGAGAAAATAGAAATGACCGTCACGCGATTGACGGACTACACACCCTCCAACTGACATGTCCAGAGTCTATTCCGAACAGGAAAGCATCCGAAGAGATGCCCGCGCCAGTATTGAAGAGGCCGGTTACGAAGCCTATGGGTATTCGTGGGATGTTTCACATCATGCCGATGCTATTCTGACTTCTTTTGATGCTGAGAAGCATCTGCCTGATGAAGAGGGAGTCATTGCCGAGCCCTTTCAGGTTTCCATCGCTGGACGCATCATGTCGCGAAGAATAATGGGCAAGGCGTCATTTTTGCATTTGCAAGATGATTCTGGTCGTATCCAAGTCTACGTGACCAGGGATGAGTTGCCGGAAGGGTTCTACAATTCGGTGTTCAAAAAAATGTTGGACATCGGGGACATTATCGGAATTGAAGGCCGGGTTTTTAGGACTAAGGTTGGAGAGATTTCTGTCCGAGCCAGCCGTCTGGAGATTCTTGCCAAGTCTCTGAAGCCTCTTCCAATCGTGAAAGAGCAGGATGGACAGGTATTTAATGAAGTCACGGACAAAGAATTCAGATATCGTCAGCGGTATGTGGATTTGATTGTGAACCCGGAAGTCAGGAATACTTTCCGCATGCGTGCAAAGATGATCAGCACCATGAGAGCTTTCCTGGATGAACGGGAATACGTGGAAGTAGAGACTCCAGTCTTGCAACCCATGTACGGAGGTGCGGCTGCACGTCCATTTACAACGCACCATAATGCGTTGGATATGAAGTTGTACATGCGCATCGCGGACGAATTGTATCTCAAACGACTAATTGTGGGTGGGTTCGACGGGGTGTACGAGATCTCCAAAGATTTTAGGAATGAGGGACTCTCTAGGTTTCACAATCCTGAGTTCACCATGATGGAACTCTACGTTGCGTACAAGGACTATGACTGGATGATGAATCTGGTAGAAGAGATGGTGGAGCGGATTGCTATCGCCATGCATGGGTCGAGCGATCTTCAGGTGGGTGACGAGACCATTTCATTTGCTCGTCCTTGGAAGCGTATTCCATTGCTGGAAGCCATTCAAGAAAAAACGGGCGAAGACCTGTATGGCAAGTCTCGTGAAGAGCTGGCAGTCATTGGGAAGAAGCTGGGTCTTGAAATTGAAGACTCGATGGGAAGCGGTAAGATTATCGATGAGATTTTCGGTGAGTTTGTTGAGCCTCATCTCATCCAGCCCACCTTCATTACGGATTATCCGGTGGAACTGAGTCCCCTAGCCAAAAACCATCGTACGAAAAAAGGGCTGGTTGAGCGGTTTGAAGCTATTTGCAATGGTAAAGAACTGTGTAACGCTTTTTCCGAATTGAACGACCCTGATGATCAGCGTGCTCGATTTGAAGATCAGGAAAAATTGGCTCTGGAGGGCGACGACGAAGCGATGCAGATAGACGAAGATTATTTGCGTTCGCTTGAATACGGAATGCCCCCAACAGCCGGTCTAGGAATTGGAATAGATCGACTAGCCATGTTGATGACCAATTCCAGATCCATCCGGGATGTCATCTTTTTCCCCCTCCTCAGACCAGAAACGGAAGAAGAAACCGAATCCGTAGACGATGCAAGCTGACGTCGTTCAACCGACGGGATATCTCCAACTGATTCGTGAGAACGTACAGTTTCGAAGATTGTGGCTAGGAAACGTCGTGTCCCTCTTTGGTGATTGGTTTAATACCATTGCCCTTTATGCACTCATTCTCGAGTTAACGGGATCCGAGTTTGCTTTGGGTGCGGTCTTTATTACCAAAATGCTTCCTTGGGCTCTTGCCTCCCCTCTGGCAGGAATCTTGGTGGATCGATTTGATCGTCGCAAAGTCATGATCATCTCAGATCTGTTGCGTGCCGTCGTCGTCTTGGGATTCCTTCTGGTCGATGAGCCGCATGAAGTGTTTTTGATTTACTTGCTCACGACTGTGCAGGTTGTGGTGGGATCGGTATTTCATCCGGCTCAAAGTGCTTCGATCCCAAACGTAACAAAGAAAGAAGACCTGGTGACGGCCAACGCGATTATGTCGGCCACCTGGTCGGTACTGTTGGCCTTTGGGGCTGCGGCCGGTGGATTTGCGGCAGAGCTGTTCGGGCTTAAAGCCGTTTTTATTTTAGATAGCCTGAGCTACCTGCTTTCTGCATGGTTCATCTACCGAACGACTATTCCCCAGGAGACAGATTCAAAGCCTCGTGGTTCGCTCATTCGTACAGCCCATCGGGAAGTCGTCGAAGGGTGGCGATATCTGAGAAGCCATCCGGCTATTAGTAGGATGGCAAGTGTGAAGGGTGTTTGGGCGATCGGAGGCGGCGGGCTTATCTATATGTTGGCCTTGGTAGGTGACTCTATGTATCCGGAGCATCAGGCAGCAGCCATCGGTTTGGTCTTTGCTGCGCGCGGCATAGGGACCGGAATCGGTCCCATAGTCGCGCGCAGTCTATTTAAAAATGAGCGTAATTGGGTCGTCGTTATTGGCGCATCGATGATGCTTACGGGGCTTGGATATTTCATGCTAGGACTTATACCATGGACGTGGATGGTCATCTTCCCAATCATTTTTGCGCATATAGCCGGGGGCGCGAACTGGGTCCTTTCTACGGTACAACTTCAGCGCCGAGCCATTGATCAATATCGGGGAAGGGTGTTTGCTACGGAGTGGCTTCTCGTTATGGGAGTAGAAGCCCTTTCTATTCTCCTTGCGAGTCTCGTTCTTGAAATGGGACTGATTTCTCTCAGAAGTACCGTTCTGGGATTTGCAATGGCCTCAACTATAATAGGCTTATTTTGGGCGATAAGAGCGATTCCAGCGGAAAAATCAGATTATCGCGAAGGAAAAGTACCCGAAGTATAAAATGTGGCACTGAATTGGCAGTTACCTGAGAAACTGATTCTCCTGCATCTGCTTTTATGTCGCTAGACTCTTTACTCCAATTTATTTCCAGCTCCAGTGGTACCAATCGGGCGGATGCGGATCTCGCTTTTGCTGAGGTCTCTGAGTCGGGTGCTATTTCTGGAATTAACCCCTTTGGTCGATTGGCTTGGGGATGGCGTGTCGGCAGTCAGATGCCCGCTGATTTGCAAATTGCGTTGAATAGCCTGAGCACGGACGCTCCAGTCGAGTTACCCGTGACGCAGGGCGGTCTCCATCTTAAAGGCATGGCGAAGGGTAATGGAGAAGGTTGGTTTGTGGTGGGATACGAGCCTCATAAAGTCTCCGAACCTAGTGGCCAGGTGTCCTTTAGAGCCTTAATGGGTCGCATCCCTCAGCCTGCTCTCTGTCTCAATTCTTCAGGTCAAGCCTGGTACGCAAATGAGGCAGCGGCTCGGGAATTAGACGTAATGCCATCAGAATGTCTTGGACGCCCTGCACTTGCAGAGCTCATTGCCCCGGAAGACCGGTGGAAACTAGCGGAATTAATGGAACTGGCCGCGCGAGACGGTTCAGCGCATTCGTCGGTGAGATTTGGCACTCAGTCTTCTATAGGAGTTTTGCATCTTGTACACTCGGTTCGGGATGAGTTTCAGGCTGTCATCCTTACGTTCGGGGAAGAGGATACGCTCTTGGATGGTTCTTACGTTCAGGAATCCTTCTATCAGTCATTTCTTGAGCAAGGTCCAGTTGGCATATTGTATCTCGACGCCAGTGGCAGGGTAACCTTTGAGAATCATTATTTCCGTCAAATTGTGGGCGATCAAGCTGATGCTTCTTGGCTAGGATTATCGCTAAATAAAATACCTTGTCTTGATGAATCTGCTCGCGCAGATCTTCAATCTGTTCTATCGTCCACCCAATCATTTACGTTTACCACTGAATTAAAGGGCATAGGTGGAAGTGAGCAATCTAGATTTGTTCAAATCCATGCCTCCGGCATTTTACATCCGGACGGGCATGTGATTGGTGCTGCTGTCTTGATGGAAGACCTCACCGAGTTGATCTTCAAAAATACGGAGGTCAAAAGGCTTGAGCGGTCTGAAGAAGTCAAAAACACGCTTCGCGAACTGGCTACGACCAGTCCTGATCCACGCATTTTCAGAGATGCGGCGGTTGCTGCGATAGGTCAAAATTTGGGTGTGGCCTATGCATCCCTCATGGGTCTTTCTGTGAGTAAGGATCGTCTGGTAGAAATCTCATCTTGGTCTAATTTGTCCGATCCGCCTTCGCCGGAATCTATTCCGCGAGGTGACCTCTCATTTGTTGAGTCTTCCGGAATAGGTCAGTTGATCTCCTATGGTTCACCCGAATCGGCCGCCATCTGTGCCCGATTTGAATGTCATGATTGCTGGATCACCCCCGTTCATGACAATGCTCAATTTGCCGGGTATCTCGTATTCACTTGGGACGAAAGTATCGCTACTCCTGATTTTGCCAAGCGAGATTCCATGCGTGATCTGACGGGGTTATTCGAGTCGCTGTATTCCTGGATTCAATTGGGAGCACGCTACCAGACGACGGTAGCCTCAATTGATGACGCTTTGTTCGGTTTCAGTCTCAGAAAAGACCATTCTCGTAGATATCACTTTGCCACATCTCAATTCGCACTCCTGACAGGTTATCAGCCTTCGGAGTTGATGGAGGACAGTTCTAGAGGAGTCAATTGGATGGAGTCAGTTATTCACGTTGATGATTCTCCGCTTGTTAGAGCACATAATAAAACGTTGATGGAAGGACACGAAAGTCGCGTTGTGTATCGAATTTGCCATCGTGATGGATCTACCCGTTGGCTGCGCGAGCACGCGACGCCGAGACGCGATGCAACGGGAATGACGGCCGTAAACGGTATCATTTCTGATGTTTCAGAGCAAAAAGCCGCTGAATTGGTTTTGCTACAGGCGAAAAAAGAGGCTGAAGCCTCTGATCGCGGTAAGACGGCGTTTATTGCTACTATGAGTCACGAAATCAGGACACCGCTTGGCGCTGTTAACGGGTTTTCGCAGCTCCTGCAGAAAGAGCTTGAGGATTTCGAGGAGGAACTGACTACCGACATCCCTGAGCAGATCTATGAGTTCGTCTCGGCCATTAGTGAACGCTCTCAGAAGCTTCAAGCACTAGTACACGATCTGTTTGAATTGTCCAATATTGAAATGGGCAAAACATCGATTCAATTGGCCCGAGTTTCGGTTGCTGCCTCATTGCGCGCCGCAGTTGAAAAAATTCGGCCTTCTGCTGAGCGTAAAGGGCTTCGCTTGAATCTAAGCGTCCATGACAATGAGTTACACATTCTTGGTGAGTCTCGAAGACTGAATCAGATTTTGGACAATCTGTTGAGCAATGCGGTTAAGTTTACTGATGAAGGTGAAATAAACGTCCTGCTAAAGTCTGTGAATGATTCAGCCGTAGTTGAAATTGAGGATACGGGAGTTGGCATCGCCGCCTCGTATTTGGATCAATTGTTTGAGGCCTTTTCGCAAGAGGAAGACTGGAGAAACCGAAAATATCAAGGTACAGGCCTTGGACTCGCTTTGGTCAAACGACTTGTCGAGATGATGAACGGTAAGGTGAGTGCCAAGAGTCAGAAAGGCAAAGGGTCAACCTTTACATTGAGTTTCCCCATTCCAGCTCCGTATCGCATCTCGGATCATTCATCAGAATCTGGATCTGGATTTTCTCCAGATAGCTCGGCATTCTTTAGGGCGTAACGGATATTTCGCTCTAACCCAGCCAGTTTGGTTCGTTTGACCGCATTTTTGCGAAATTGCTCACTGAACTGAGATTGGCTGATGGTAGCCCAGTCCAAAAGAGGGGTGTCCAGCATGCCTTCTCTTGGTGCATAGCGACTTTCGCGTGATTCGGTTTTGAACTTATTCCAAGGGCAAACATCTTGGCACACGTCGCAGCCGAATATCCAATTGCCATGTTTCGACGCTAAGGAGTCAGGAATATCATCACCCTTGTGTTCGATCGTGCTGTAGGAAATACACGCCTCTCCATTGACTACATAGGGCTGCACGATAGCGCCGGTCGGACATGCGTCGATACATTTGGTGCATGTTCCACAATGGTCGGCTATTGGACGATCTCCGGGCAATTCAACATCCACGATAATCTCACCAATAAAGCACCAACTTCCGTGGTCTGGAGAAATCAAATTTGAATGTTTTCCGATCCAGCCTAAGCCTGATCGAGCAGCCCAAGCTTTATCCATTACGGGGGCTGAGTCTACGAAGGCACGACCTTGAGCGCCATCGGTTCTTTCGTTCAACCAACCGAGAAGTTCAAAGAGTTTTTCTTTGATAACAAGATGGTAATCATCTCCCCAGGCATACCGGCTGATTCGTCCCGTTTCGGGTTCTATACTGCCGTCATGGGGGTGATAATAACTATGCAGGACGGAAACGACGCTTTTTGCTCCTTCAACCAGATTCCGTGGATCGGATCGCTTGTCGAAATGACCGGTCATCCACTCCATAGATCCATGATATCCGCGATTCAACCACTCTTCCAAGCGAGATTTTTCTTCGCTCAATTCAGTAGCGGCGGATATACCACATGCCTCAAAGCCCAGTTCGATGGCTTTGGCCTTCAGCTCTCGCGCAAGCGTATGGGGATCAATGTGCATAATTGTGATTCGGATGATGGGCAGCGCCAATATAGTGCTTCGCTCCAGCCATTCGAACCCGTCAGAAACTCAAGATGAAACCCATTTCTAGCGATATAGCATCGAGCAATCGAAAGGGACGGTCGTGACTTTGTGGTTTTCCACACAGCCTTTGCCATCCTTGCCTTTTGGACAAACTTCTGGACCTACGTCAGATTCGAGCGTGAAGCGATCTGCCGTTAGCCCAGCCCCCACGTAGTAATTGAAAATCGTTTCAGCGCGTTTCCGGGCAAGTTGAAGGGCAGCGATATCGGCATCCATACCGCTGGCGTATGCAATAATGGATACGCAACAGGTCGGATTCAGGCGTAGTGCTTCAATATTTTCGTCTAGATTCTCACGGGATGAGGTGCTCAGGTCTATCGTATTGGATGCGAAATAGACGCTATTTAGCTCAACTAGCGTACATACTCGGGGCGTACGGGGTAGTGGAGGATCATAGCCAGGAATAGCGAGTGGTGGTGGAATGGGTGCCGGCGGAGGCGCTGCTTGCTTGAAAGGACTGCGGACACAACCCCTGAGGCCACCCATCACTAATGACGTATTGTGGGGGTCGTAGTTGTCTTCGTTGCGCCAGACATAATTAAGGTCCCAACGATAACTGGCCTCTACAAAGGCGGACCAGCATCCGTTGAATGCTACATCTACTCCTAAACCTACAGGGAGATGGTAGACTGAGCGTTCTGGACCAGGCACTCCTTGTCCTGGCAAATCCACTGCGTTTTTACTGTCGGCTGAAAATAAATCAGCGGTTGTCGCTCCAAAACCTGTGAATACGTACGGGAGAACACGACTTTTCGATCCCGGCCGAAGGGTCATCACAATTTCAGGTTCAAACATGAAAATGTGGCTGGTTAGAAAATCATTTGCTCCTGTTCCCACCAGTTTTCGGCCATCTTTCGTGCTTAGATTGGTCAGGAGAACCATTCCTCGAAAGAAAAACCAGTCTTTATGGATGGGAAATGAGCCCAGCAAAACAATGGCTGGATCATGCTCGCGCACAAAGTTGCTCCCTCCACGGGGTTTCAGTAGGTCAACCGGACCGTGATAGGTGAATAGACCCACGGCGGCGCCGAGGTGAGCCTTGGTGTCGCGAAATTGGTTACTCTGGCCTTGCACCGTATTCGTGCAAGCTGCTATTAGCAGTACGAAGGCCAGAAAATGTTTCAAGGTCGTCTTCATTCCGGATGCTGTATTTCCTGAACATATTGAGGGCGTCCTACACAATGCGTGCAGGATACTTATTCGAGGTATCGTCCGGGGTATCGAATCCTGAAATACAATTAATTCTCTTTTTTGAGGGAAGTAAGGGTCGCCGAAGGACGTTTTTGAAATAAAAAAAGGGGGGGCGGCCTTCGGCCGCCCCCCCTTTGAAAGATGTTAGCATCTTTTCAATCGTTATCGCACGATAATCGTGTCAACGCGACGGTACTGAGCCAGGCCTTCTTTCTTGCTCGTCATGCCTTCTGCGCGACCGTTACCGAGAGTTACAAGACGCGTTGCAGCAACACCGTTGTTAGCATAGAACTGCTCAACTGCACGTGCACGATCCTCACTCAAATCCTGAGCGCGGCGCTCACCTGGAGCCGAGAGTCCTTCCAGACGGACGTTCATGTTCGGGCATTCCGCCAGGATCTGGAGGTTGTCACCCAACGCACTTTCTGCGTCATCACTCAAAACAGAGGAGTTACGATCGAAGAACGCACCACTTAGTTCGGTAACCTCACGGCAAATCTGGGCTTCGTACCAATCTACTGATACTGACATTGTCCGAGAGTCAGAGCCTGCTTTATTGGATAGGTTGAGCTGTACGGTATACGTTCCAGGTTCACCAAAAGTGTGGGTAGGAGCAGAGTCGCTGCTCGTTGCACCATCGCCAAAGCTCCAAGCGTATGAGAGAGGAGAGTCACCACTCGCGGATGCAGAAAAGCGCACCATTGTTTCCGTGTCAGGCGAGTTGTTGCTAGCTTTCAGGCTCACAATGGATGCAGGAACAGGTGGGTTCATAACCACAACGGAACGAGAATACTGGTCCGAAGACTTTCCTTTCCGATTGGAAGCCGTTGCAGTCACGTTGTACGTACCAGCTTCTGAGAATGAATGAGTGGTCGACTCACCATTCGAGCTTGAATTGTCACCGAAGCTCCAGTTAACATCAACTGGAAGCTTAGCTTCCTCATTAACATCAACCGAAAAATCAGCATTCTGATTGGTCTGAAGGCTATCGGGAGCCGTCATGGACAGAATGTCGACAGGGACGCTCTTGCAGCCGGTCATAAGCATGCCGCTTACAAGAAACGTTAAGACGAAAAAATTGGAGATATACTTTCTTGACATGTCAGTAAGTGGGTGGGGTTATGAAATTTTCTATTTCGAACTGAATCCAAACCAATATAGGACCTAAAATCAATTTTCGGTCAAGACAAAAAATAAAAACCCGACCTCAGTTCAGAGGACGGGCTTTAACCTTCGTCATATTCTGTATCAACTACAAGGAGTTGACAAATTTGTCGAGCTGGCTTTTTGTGTGGCCTGCTTTGTTTTTGTGGATGATTCCTTTCGAAGCCATGCGATCCACGTAGGACTTCACTTCAACAAGTAGCTCGCGAGCTGATGACTGATCTTCGAGACCATGAAGCTTTTTGATCATCGTACGCATTTTACTGCGGTGAATACGGTTGCGTGCGCGACGTACTTCTGTTTGGCGAACTCTTTTAGCTGCTGATTTATGCTGAGGCATACTAGTTTGGGGACCGTAGTCTTACGGTATTCATCGGGTTTATTACAGAGCCTATAAATATAAGTACTTTGAATGGCTCATGTCAATTGTCTGGGGTTAGGTGGAACTCCTGCTCTCAGGCAGGAGTTTGCCCTTTTCGCTGCAATTAAGCCACTTTTTATCTTTCATGATCCGGTTTCTTGCTGAATTCATACAGAATATAGGTCAGTCTATCACCCTCATTGTGATGGACAAGGCTCAAATGGAGCAACCTCGGACCTATAACTTGGAGCCGAAGCGAGTTCTCACTTTTGCCGGTCTGAGCGTATTTGTCCTCTTTTCACTCCTTTTTTCTCTGCTTCTGCTAACGCCCATTCGGTATTCGCTTCCCGGATACGGTACGGTAGAGATGAGGAGGGAAGCTCGATTAAATCAGCTGCGGCTTGAATCAATGTCTGATTCTCTGTCCTTACAAGATGCCTATCTAAATAGACTTCGGGATATGATCTTAGGCAATGTAGATACCAGTGCCGTTGCTTCGAGCGTAGACGAATCTAATTTGAACACGGAAGGATCGAGTCTAGTTGACTTGCCGTTACCTCTTTCCTCGGGCGACTGGGAAGACCATTCCCAGCCTGCGCTTTCGATTTCTAGCTTGAATACGTCTGCTTCAGCCGTGTTTAACCCACCTGAAGCAGGTCCTAGCTTTTTATCGGCCCTTTCCTTTCCCGTTTTGCCTCCCGCCTCAGGCTTTCTTACCCGCGATTTTGATGCCCGAACAAGCCATTTTGCTGTGGACGTTGCAGCTGAAGAGGGAAGCGTAGTTCGGAGCATTGGAGACGGATACGTGGTTCTGGCGGACTGGTTGAATGATGGTGGGCAAATTATTGCTGTTGCTCATTCAGGCGGCTTCCTTTCAGTCTACAAGCACAATTCTAGACTGTTGAAACAGATGGGAGATCGGGTAAGAGACCGAGAGGCCATTGCGCTTTCTGGTAATACGGGAGAAATAACGACAGGGCCACATGTGCACTTTGAATTGTGGCATGAGGGACTTGCTCAGGATCCTAGAGCCTATGTTCTGGGTTGGTAGTATCAAATCGACAAACACCTTGCGTCATGGCTAAACACATTGCACCCGGAAATCCGGCACAGATCAACTTGATCGCAGCCGGAACAGAACTTGAAGGCACCCTAAACGCGAAAGATGATACGCGGGTTAGTGGGAAGTTGAAAGGCACCTTGCGCGTGGATGGGAAAGCCATCATTGCGCAAGAAGGATCCGTTGAAGGCGAGGTCCACGCAGCTAATGCTGATGTAGCAGGTCATTTACTGGGGGAAATCTCCATCAAAGGTCTTTTGGTGCTCAAGGGAACAGCTAAGGTCGAGGGTACGATTCGTACTACGCGTCTGATCGTTGAGGAAGGAGCTATTATAGATGGCAATTGCCAAATGGGCCAGTTGGACAAGTCGCGAGCCGAAGCGCTGAAGGGAAACCTGTCTAATCAGGGTCCAAAGCAGCCAGGTACCATAACCAATCCGAAAAAAAGTGCTTTTTCGATGACATCAGGTGACTGATGGCCCCAATTGGCAAAGCAGTCTTAAAGATGCCTCACCGTATCTGACCATCGGCATTCAATTGGCCGGGTCGATGCTCTTCTATGTAGGAGTAGGATATTTTATGGATAAATGGCTGGACACAACTCCTTGGCTTCTCGTCACCGGAAGTGTTGTGGGTATGGCGGCCTTTTTTATTCAATTAGTGCGGATTGCAAAAGAAGTAGAAGGCAACGAAGATGATCAAGATGTTGGCTCGGATGGGCCTCCTAACCTCGCTGATTAATCTTATCGCGTTCTTGGTTCGTTCTCGTTCACTTTATTTTCATCTCAGAATGGGATCCATTCATTCATAATTCACCCCTCCACGGCGGTCATCCGTACGATTCTCCCTATTTTTGCGCTTCTGAAATGTTCGCGTGAATTCCGCCAGCCGTAGATCTACATGACCGATAGTTTTTGTTTCAGTGCTCTACTAGGGGCAAGCCTCGCAGCCGTTTACTCGGTGGCAGCTCTCTGGATCGGTAGTATTGCGCAGCGATCTTCGTCGCGAACGTTCATGATGATCGTCATGGGTGGCATGGTCGCCCGGATTTTTGTGGCGGTCATCACCTTAACGCTGGTGCTCTTGTTTGCTCCGGTAGATCAAACGGTTTTGTTGATTGCATTTTTTGCAGTCTTCACCGTGGGTCTGACCACTGAGACGATCATGTTGCATCGGAGACAAAAAGATATTTCGGAGTCGGAATCTTCTTCGGCCACCGATTGAAAGGCCAACCTTGACCTTTTTGACTTTATGCTGATAAAACGAGCATTCATACTTGTCTTCTTCGCCCAACTGGCCATGTTCGCGTGGCCATCCGATGCTGTTGCGTCCAGCGAAGGAGAGGAGCTAGACGCCCTTCATCACAGCGCCAACGCATACTATCTGGATTTTGAACCTTGGGGTAAATACCAGTTGCCGAGGCTCTTTGTAGTCCAGCATGAAGATGGAAGCTATGGATTTGAGTTTTTCGGGTCGACAGCATCTGCCATCCTGAATGGTGGCTACCACGCAGAAGTGGACGGAGGGCATGCGACTACTGAGGGCGAGCACGCCGAAGAGTCAGACGATCATGCATCGGCTGAAAATGAGCACGCCGAAGAAAAACTATATGCTGGCATAACGCTCACCCAGCTCGAGGGGCACCTTGTCCCAGGGCACGGTGCTCACGTTGTGTTAGATCTATCTATTTCCCGACATCTGTTCTTTGCTTGGCTTGGAATGGCCATCGTGTTTCTCATCATGGCTCGTATGGCTGGGAAGTACAAAAGAGGCGTGGGTCGCGATACCGCTCCTACCGGTGTTTTCCAGAATATGTTCGAGTCGCTAATCATTTTTGTTCGAGACGACATTGCGCGTCCGAATTTGGGAGCCAAGGCAGATAAGTACGTCCCCTACCTACTGACCGTTTTCTTTTTCATCCTGACGTGTAACCTGCTTGGTCTCGTTCCATTTGGTGCTACGGCCACTTCTAACCTCATGGTTACGGTAGTGCTGGCCTCCTTTACGTTTGTCATAACGCAGCTTGGGGGCACCAAGGATTATTGGATGCACATTTTTTGGCCGCCAGGGATTCCAACCTTTGTGAAGCCCATCTTGATGCCCGTTGAGGTCCTCGGGATCTTGACTAAACCTATCGCGCTGGCCATTCGACTTTTTGCCAACATGACGGCCGGTCACCTTGTGATCTTGAGTCTGATTGGTTTGATCTTTTCCTTTGCCAATATTTTTGGTCCGGGAGCGGGTTACGGTGTAGCTCCAGTGAGTATCGCCTTCGCCCTGTTTATCTATTTTCTCGAACTCCTGGTGTCTTTTATCCAGGCGTACGTGTTCACGATGCTTTCGGCTTTGTTTATTGGCATGGCCATCGAAGAGCATCACCATCATGATGAAGCCCACGGCCATGAGGCCGAAGCTTCCGGAGAGACCGCCCCGGCGCTCTCATAAGTTTTTCCCTAATCCACTTCGTAAACATAAAACGACAAAAGGAACTCTAATGGAACCTACAGCTCTAGCATACCTCGGTGCAGGTCTTGGTGCCGGTCTCGTTGCTCTTGGTGCCGGTCTCGGTATCGGTAAACTTGCTGGCCCAGCCATGGAAGGCTCAGCACGTCAGCCAGAAGCAGCAGGCGATATCCGTACGTCGATGATTATCGCAGCAGCTCTTATTGAGGGTGTTGCGCTCTTCGGCCTGGTTATTTGCATTATTCTCGCTACCAAGTAATGAATCGCGGCCTTTAGGGGTCGCATGTTCATCGCTTCAAGCCTTGAAATAGGCTTGAACAGTCTAGCCGCATCCTTCGGGGGAGGCTGGCTTAAACCTTACCCATATACGATGATCGTTTTAGCAGCAAATCTACTTGCTCCCGACGCCGGTCTGATCGTTTGGATCACCATCACGTTCGCAGTGCTTCTTTTTCTTTTGAAAAAGTTTGCCTGGGGACCAATCACGTCGGCTTTGGCCACACGTGAAGACACGATCCGAGAGTCCATGGAACAGGCCGAACGCGCTCTGGCAGAAGCCAAGCAACTTCAGTCCGATAATACCAAGGCTCGGCGAGAAGCCGAAGCACAGGCCCAGTCTATCATACGCGAAGCGCGTGATGAATCTGAGCGTCTGCGCACGGAAGAAGTAGACAAAACGCGCGATCAGATTCACCAATTGCAAGAAACGGCTAAGGCCGAAATTGAACGCGAGAAAGAAAATGCGCTCAATAGCTTGCGGCAGGAAGTTGCGGACTTGGCCATTCAGGCTGCCGAAGCAATTCTCAGGGAGAATCTGGACGCAGATCGCCAGAAGAAAATCGTCGAAGATTTTCTTGGTGATCTTTCGAAAAACTGATTGGTCTTTAACCGGACCCCCGTTTTCCACAGTACACGATGAGTGAACTATCCATTGCTCGCAGATACGCCCAGGCGTTGAACGAACAGGCCGACCTAAAAGGCGTCACCGATAAGGTGGATGCCGATATTCAGATGATCAGTAATGGTTTGTCTGAATCTCGCGAGTTAGCCGGATTCTTTGCAAGCCCCATTATTTCTAGAGAAAAGAAAGCAGACGTGATCCGTTCTCTTTTTGCGGAAAAAGTGGACGCTACAACTCTTCGCTTTCTCGAACTGCTTGTTGAAAAACGCCGAGAAGGTGTCTTTCCGCAGCTAGTGATAGCGTATCAGGAAATTCGGGACCAGCAGAGAGGAGTAAAGGGCGTCATTGCCCGAACTGCTCATTCTCTATCAGAGTCAGATCTAGATAAGCTAACAGCTTCTTTGGAGAAGATGACAGGTAATCGTATTCGTCTTGAAACGAAGATTGACAAATCCATCATTGGTGGAATTGTCATTCGGGTTGGAGACACGGTATATGATGCCAGTGTAACGAATCAGTTGGCGACGCTGAGAGAACGACTCGAAACCGGGTCTATGGCGTAGCGAATTTTAGCATTGAACGAACGACGGGATTCCCGTCAGAACAGACAACACACGATAAACGATGGCAACGGCAATCAGACCGGATGAAGTCACTGCTGTTTTGAAGCGCGAGCTCGGCGGCTTTGAAGCAAATACTGACGTTTACGAAGTTGGAACCGTCCTTCAGGTTGGTGATGGAATTGCCCGTATTTACGGTCTTTCCAAAGTCCAGGCTGGCGAGCTTCTTGAATTTCCAAGAAGTAGCGTAACAGGAATGGTTCTGAACCTCGAAGAAGACAACGTTGGTGCTGTACTCTTCGGTGAAGCGGACAAAGTCAAGGAAGGCGATGAAGTACGGCGTACTAAACGCATTGCTTCTATAAATGTATCTGAGGACATGTTGGGTCGCGTGATTGACCCGCTTGGCAATCCGATCGATGGTAAAGGAGCTTTCACGGGCGAGACGTATGAAATGCCTCTCGAGCGTAAAGCGCCTTCCGTTATTTTCCGTGAGCCAGTTACCGAGCCTCTACAGACCGGTATCAAAGCCATCGATTCTATGATCCCGATTGGTCGGGGTCAGCGTGAACTCGTGATTGGTGATCGTCAGGTTGGTAAAACGGCAGTTTTGATTGATACGATTATCAATCAAAAGTCAACTCACCAGACGGATAAGCCTGTCTTTTGCATTTATGTTGCAATTGGGCAGAAAAACTCCACCGTTGCACAGGTTATGCGCTCTCTGGAAGAGCACGGTGCCATGGAGTACACCGTAATTGTGAATGCGGGTGCTGCGACTCCAGCACCTCTTCAGTATATCGCACCTTTTGCTGGAGCATGTATCGGAGAGCTTTTCCGAGATACGGGTCGTCACGCCCTGATTATTTACGATGATCTTTCAAAGCAGGCTGTATCGTATCGCGAAGTTTCTTTGCTGCTAAGACGTCCACCGGGACGTGAGGCGTATCCTGGAGACGTCTTCTATTTGCATTCCCGCTTGCTAGAACGCGCAGCTAAGATCAACTCGTCTGATACCGTTGCCAAAAACATGAACGACCTGCCTGACTGTCTGAAAGACAAAGTCAAAGGTGGGGGTTCTCTGACAGCACTTCCTGTAATTGAAACACAGGCTGGTGACGTCTCTGCGTATATCCCGACTAACGTAATTTCGATTACTGATGGTCAGATCTACTTGGAATCTGGACTTTTTAACGCTGGTGTGCGTCCTGCTATTAACGTGGGTATTTCGGTATCTCGTGTTGGTGGTAATGCGCAGATCAAGGGCATGAAGAAGGTCTCGGGTACACTTCGCCTCGACTTAGCTCAGTATCGTGAATTGGAGGCGTTCTCGAAGTTCGGCTCTGACTTGGATGCGGCCACTCAACGTCAGCTTACTCGTGGAGAGAAGCTAGTTGAGATCCTGAAGCAGGGGCAGTACGTACCCGTTCCTGTTGAAGAACAGATTGCTATTATTTTCGCAGCTGGTAATGGTCTTTTGGATTCTGTTCCTTCGGATCGTCTGAAAGAATTCGAGAAAGAGTTCATCGAACGGATGCATCTCAAACATCCCGATGCTCTTGGCACGATCGTTTCTTCCGGTGCTGTTTCTGATGATTTGGCTGAAATGCTGAAATCAGAAGCAAACGAATTGGTAGACGTTTATACCGCAACCGAAGCCTGATCAATCCATGGCAAGCTTACGAGACTTACGGGACCGAATTTCTTCGGTAAAGAATACGCAGCAGCTAACGCGTGCCATGAAAATGGTGGCGGCAGCTAAATTGCGTCGTGCGCAGGAGAATATCTTTGCAACGCGTCCATACTCGTATAAGCTTTCTGAGATAATCACGAGGCTGAAGCAGCGTGTGGATACTTCATTGCATCCACTCTTCCAGCATCGCGAGGAAGTGAACAATGTCCTTCTGATCATTGTGACCGCAGATCGTGGTTTGGCGGGAGCCTTTAATTCCAATGTCATTAAGCTGGCAGAACAAGCAATTCGGGAACGATTCGCCGAGCATCATAAAGCAGGAAAGCTGTTTTTGGCCTGTGTGGGTCGGAAGGGATATGAGCACTTTGCTCGGCGCGGTTATCAGATATCTGGAGACTTCAGGGGGGCATTCGACAAGTTGGACTTTCGGACGGCCGATGAAGTAGCATCACTTGCCGAGCACGGCTTCTTGGACGGCCGATGGGACGAAGTTTTTGTGCTCTACAATGAGTTTAAGAATACGATCTCCCAAAATCGTATCGTGGAACCCTTCATTCCAATTCCATCAGAGCGTTTTCTAACTCCGGTTATGGAATCTGAACTGCAGCATCAGAATGATTCACAACCGACCATGTCGAATGATCCGATCTACGAACCGGGTGTTGGTGAGATTTTGAACATTCTCGTTCCTCAATTCCTGAACTATAAGATTTGGCGGATCTTACTTGAATCGAACGCTTCCGAGCAAGGCGCTCGTATGGTTGCCATGGATAATGCGACGACAAATGCCGAAGATCTACTCAAAGACTTGAAATTGAGTTATAACCGGGCTCGTCAGGCTGCCATTACGAAGGAGCTCATCGAGATCACTTCGGGCGCCGACGCAATGGAAGCTGGTTGATTTTAAGTCGAAAAGCTGGAATCGTTTTTGAGAGTTTGCTGGTAAGATTTCGAAATGAAATTCCCACTGTCTTCGTTGACCTGACTCGCAGAAGAACGTAATTTTGACCCCTGTTTGAACAGAGGTCCCTTGCGGGCGTTTAGTCAGCACAACCCGGAGAGGTGGGTGAGTGGCTGAAACCACAGGTTTGCTAAACCTGCGTACCTTTTATAGGGTACCGAGGGTTCGAATCCCTCCCTCTCCGCGACCAACGAAAGCCCCGACTGCGATGCAGTCGGGGCTTTCGTTTTATGAGTCAGAGCCGTTTCGAGTTTGAGCTGCCATTGAGCGGATCGCTAACCAGGATGAATGGTGAGGCTGCACCCAGTCAAGACATTGAGTTCAATGCTGGAGTATTGATCGGGTCTGAATTATCTCGAAGATTCACGATCTAAAAAGCATTTGACCCGTACTATTTGCCATGCTTACAAAACGCATCATACCCTGTTTGGATATCCAAAACGGTCGCACCGTGAAAGGGGTGAACTTCATCAATTTGAGAGATGCTGGCGATCCTGTTCAGTTGGCACGATCCTATGTGCAGCAGGGCGCTGATGAACTCGTATTTTTAGATATTGCGGCTTCACTTGAGACGAGAGGTACGCTTCTTGACTTGGTTCGACGCGTCGCAGAGGTCATTAACATTCCGTTCACGGTAGGAGGAGGTGTCCGAACCGTTGATGATGTTCGGGACTTACTGCAGGCTGGAGCTGATAAAGTGGCAATCAACTCGTCTGCGATCAGTACGCCCGATTTGATTTCTGATATGGCTGCAGAGTTTGGGTCCCAATGTGTGGTCGTAGCCATTGATATTCGCCAGGTTGAGGGCGAGTGGCTCGTGCACTCTCATGGTGGAACGCGACCTACGGAGCTGCGTGCAGAAAAATGGGCCGGAGAAGTTGAACAAAGGGGTGCTGGTGAAATTCTATTGACCTCTATGGATCATGATGGTACCAAGAATGGTTTTGCTCTTGATATAACAGACCGAGTATCCAGAAACGCTTCAATTCCAGTCATCGCCTCTGGTGGCGCAGGAAGTATGATTCACTTTGTTGAAGTGTTTCAAAATGATTCCGCAGATGCGGCACTTGCCGCCAGTATCTTTCACTTTGAGGAGATTTCCATTCCAGATTTAAAGTCTCACTTACACGACTATAAAATTCCCGTCCGGCTATGAAATCAGTCACACTAACCGGTGATCCCATTCGGTTTTCGGCCGATGGCCTGATCCCTGCCGTCATTCAGGATAATTCCACTCGCCGAGTGTTAATGCTCGGTTATATGAATCAGGAATCACTCGATTTGACGTTGCAATCTGGAAAAGTCACCTTTTTCAGCCGTTCAAGGCAACGTCTTTGGGAAAAAGGGGAAGAGTCTGGAAATACCCTTCTCGTCCACGAGATTCGGTCTGATTGTGATGGTGATGCATTGCTCGTTCTGGCTGACCCCAGCGGCCCAACCTGTCATACAGGTGCAGACACGTGCTGGCAGCAAAAAAATGAAGCCAGTGCTGTGTTTTTGAATCGACTGGAAGACATTGTCAGTTCCAGAATTCAAGACGGCGACCCAGCCTCCTATACCGTTCGCCTCGTGAATGAAGGCGTTAAGAAAGTGGCCCAGAAAGTGGGCGAAGAGGGGGTTGAAACTGCACTAGAGGGAGCTACGGGTAACCTTGAACGGTTGGCTGAGGAGTCTGCGGACTTGCTCTACCACCTGATTGTCCTATTAAAAGCGAACGCACTTTCCCTTTCTGATGTGATTTCCGTCTTGGAAAGGCGGCATCGGTGAAATTAGCCCATTCGATGCATCAAGCAGTCGATTGGATGCACCATTAATACCATTCGAAAGAGCCGACTTCTTGAAGTGGGCGGATTCAGGTAGATTGCTTAAGCTGTAGGTCCCTTTCCCGTCACACTCATTGTTCAATGATGCGTCCGCTACTTATCGTTTTCGCAGCACTTTTTTTCCTTTCAGGCAGTGCCATGGCGCAGCAGGCTGTAATTCGTGGGTTCGTCACGGATGAAGCTACAGAGCAGCCACTCCAGGGTGCGACGGTGGTTCTACGATCAGGAGATCAACTGATTCAGGGTGCTGCAACGGACGGAGATGGGTATTTCATTATTAATCGAGTCCGTCCTGGTGCGTATTCGCTTGTGATTTCCTTTATCGGGTATGCGGATTTTTCGGAGGATTTTTCGATTGTCGCTGGGGACGTATTAGAACGAATCGTTGCTTTGCGCCCTGCAACGGGTACGATTGACGAACTTGTTGTAGAAGCTGAAGCGGAAGGAGGGGTTACTGCCGTGGCCGCTGGCCTAGAATCGATAGTCCCCTCTGAAATTCAACGTGTGCCCGTTCCCGGAGTATCGGGTGACTTAGCAGGCTATCTCCAAACGGTGCCTGGTGTTGTGGTACAAGGTGATCGTGGCGGACAATTTTTTGTTCGGGGTGGCGCAGTCGATCAGAATTTGGCCCTGTTGGATGGGTTACCAGTATATATGCCATTCCACATTTTGAGTGTGTATTCCGCGTTTCCGGAAGAACTGGTTGATCGAGCCCAATTTTATACGGGTGGATTTGGTGCCAAATACGGAACGCGTGTTTCTTCGATTCTAGACGTGCGGGCGCGAAACGGTAATAAGCAAAATCTGGCTGGTTCTGTTTCCGTAGCTCCTTTTCTGAGCTCAGCAACGGTAGAAGGTCCGCTTTGGAAAGGGCGCTTGTCATTTGTTGCCTCCATTCGGGAATCGCTCATTGAGCGAATTATGCCGGACATGTTTGGTCAGCGGATGCCCTATCGGTTTGGAGATCGATTTGCTAAAATTCACGGCCTCCTGGGTTCCTCGCATGCCTTTTCCTTTACCTTTCTGGATACCGAAGACCGGGGTGACATAGCGGGTACTAAGAAGACGGTATTTGGTGAGGCCGAAGAAGCCTCTATCAATGACAGTACCGAAGTGGGTTGGACTAATCGAGTATATGGTGGTACCTACACGTATCGCTCCAACGCGTTGCCGATTATTGCAGAGGTCACTGCTGGTGTGTCCGAAATGACGAATGAATTTGGCCCTGAAACTAGTCCTGAAAGAGAATCAGGTATTTCAAGTGTGGATGTGAAAGGACATTTGACTTGGTTGTTACGCAAAGGCGAGGTCACCATTGGATCAACGTATCGGGAGTCTGACTTGACTCTCGTCCTGGATGATCTGTTTCAGGACTATTCATCTACAACCCAGCAATTAAAAGAGCTCAGTTCTTATGCCGAAGGTAAAGTCGATATGTTGGATGGCCGTTTGAGCTTGCAACCAGGCATTCATCTTTATTCACTACCTGACCGATCTGAAAACTACGTTGAGCCTCGCTTTAGAGCTTCATTTTGGCCTGCAGGAAAGACGGGGCGGCACCAGATAAATGCTTCTTGGGGAATGTATCACCAGCGAATCGCTGGGCTTTCAGATGAGCGTGATCTTGGAAATATTTTCTATGCGTGGGTTGCCGGTCAGGAAGACGTAAAGGCTACGGCCGCTATGCACTCCATTCTTGGATATAATATCCAGATTCAACCTTGGATAAGTGCTGCTGTCGAAGGGTACTACAAAGGATACGATCAGCTTTCAGTGCCGATTTTCAGTCCTTTCCCCCAGTTCACAACTAGTCTTCAAGAAGCCAGTGGGCGGGCATTTGGCATTGACGCTCGGGTGAACCTTGAAAATCGGGAGTTCATTTTGGATTCAATCCTGGATGGTTTTGTCAGCTATGCGTACTCGAACGTGGAATACGAAACGGACGCGTTCACCTATCATCCTTCGCATGATCGTAGGCATCAACTAAACGCACTGATGCATGCTCAAAAAGGGGAAATAGGTATCACGGTACAGTGGCAATACGGTTCTGGATTGCCCTTTACCGAGTCGAGTGGATTTGACGTATGGTACTTACTGACTCCTGATGTAGATGTCAGCGAAGAGGTAGGCATAGATCGCATTATGTATTCCAAGCCATTCGGAGGAAGACAACCAACTTATTCCCGAGTGGATGTGTGGCTCGAGCGGAAGGTTGAAAAAGGTCGGTACGTGGGTACGTTACGCGCGGGAGCTATGAACCTATTCAACCGTCAGAATCTCTTTTACTATGACTTGTTTACGTTTCAACGGGTTGACCAGCTTCCATTAATACCTTCCGTAGGCTTCAAACTAGAGTTTCGTTGAGATGGACTTCCATCATAGTTCTGGCACTAGTTCTGACTAGCTGCAGTGAGACGTTTCTTGACCCGTTTGATAACGAGGACAAGTACTACACCATATTTGGATACTTGGACCCACTCGAGGAAATTCAGCAGCTTAGACTGATTCCTATAACACGGTTTCCCGAAGACATTATTGAGCCACATGAACCTCAAGCCGTTATCGATGCTAAGGTGTACTTGCGGGATTTAACGATTCCAAGAGTAGAGCGTTGGTGGCCCGTACTCGAAGAAGCAGAAGACGGCTCATATGTCCATACGTATGTTGACACTATGGAGGTAAAAGCGGGGCACACCTATCAAATCGAAATTGTTCGTTCTGATGGCATAATGACTACGGCAAAAACGACAGTTCCACGTGTGAGAACAGAGACCTTGCTGTTGCGGAATGGTCCTGTTCAGCTATCAGATTTAAGCGTTTTTCAGGAGATTGGTGTACCGAATACGCCGGAGCTGTGGGACATGCAGGTGATCTACATGGTGGAAGGAACGGGTGGAAGCTATAGCGAACGCGTGATGGTGGCCTACGACCATGATCAGTTGTCTAGTAACGATGGAGTGTTACGATATAATCTATCTCTTACGGCGGATCAAGAGCCTATTCAATTCAAAGCGCAGCAACGATTAAACTCTTTGGGATCTGCAAATACTTCCATCTCCCTTACAGCTATGGGAGTTCGGTTTAGAATTATTGATGATGCATGGTTTCCACTTTTTAAGAAAACTGATGTGCTGAACCTTGCCCAGCCTGGTACATTTTCTAATGTTGAAAATGGCTACGGGTTTTTTGGGTCGATGGGACTGTACGAGGAAGAGTGGGAAGTACAACCTGAACTTGCCAACTTGCTGGGTTATCCGCTGACGATCCAAGTCAATTGACGTCATATAGAAATCATGACTTTCGGCATATAAGACCTTCCTCTCGGTGACCGAACTTGGATGTGAGTTTACATGCGCCCGTAGCTTAATGGTCAAAAGGCTAAAAATGCTCAACGGAGGATGTTTATCGATTTCTGCTTACTGAGAGTTGCCAGCCTGCCCTGGATATGTCAACTGTTGGAGGCGAAGATCGGCATTCTAGATACCTTCGTAAGGCAAGGAGGCCGAAGAGTGCTGGGCTATTACCCCGGAGGCGCGGGTTCGATTCCCGTCGGGCGCACATCATTTTTTGGCGGATGTTTTGAGTAATACACCTCAGTTTTGGCAAGACAGGTGGGCTGCCTTCAAGCTTTTTGAAGTGGATCCTGCTGTCATTCAAGATCCTGAATCGCAGGTATATGTTGCGTTCGATTCAGCACCATTCACGAATGGCGATCTACATGTGGGAAGCCGCTGGTGGGTTACGTTTGGTGGCTGAGCAACGTTGGCCTGCTGTTCGCCAGCATCCTACTCAAAAAGAGAGGCGTCCAGTCCGGGTATGACCCTGAGAGCTGTTCCGTAATACACTGCACGAAGCACATCATCCGGAAGATTCATTCCATACATGCGCCACTGGGCATGATACTTCCGGTAGTATGGGAAGTACTCGTCCGCCGTTTCGAATGTGCGGAAGTAGGTATGAAACTCCTCAACATTGTAGGAATCTTTGCCAAACATCAACCGATCCTTGTAATCGATCATGAACTGTCGTGCGTGCTGAGGCTGACGTCCTAATTCGTAAATGACGGCAGCGACTTCCGTAACCATATTTGGATACGTGTCTAGCATTTCTCCCAGTTTGGTTAGGTCTCCGCCGAGCCAACTCAGGTGGGCACTGATGAACGTCGTATTGGGATGCTTGGCCATGATGTCGTAATGCTCGGCCATGATCTCTTCAAACGAAGCATTGGTCGCTGGGTCACGATATCTGTTTGGGCGCAACTTGAGCTCCAGCCACTTCTCATTAAACTTATCTCTTGGCTTCCAAAAACTGGCAGGCTCTGCTGAATGAATTAGAACAGGGATACCCATTTCGCCCGCAAGTGCCCAGATCGGATCCAAACGGGAGTCGTTTACCGAGACCCGATTTCCATCCACATCCATTACGTCCATTCCCAGATTCTTATAGACTTTCAGTCCTCTGGCACCTGCCTCAATATCGGTACGTAGTTGAGCGACGGCGTTTTCAGTCCAATTATCACCTCCGACACCTTCAAAATCAACGTTTGCAAAGGTTACGATTCGATTGGGATATCGTGCTTCCATATTGCTGAGTGCTCCCTGAAGTGCTTCACCCGATTGACCAGAGAGGTTCACGATTACACCCATATTCATCTCATCCATTTCCTGAATGAGTGTATCGATGGCCCCGGGCGTCATACTAGCAGCGCGGAACCAGTGACTGTGGGCGTCTACAAAGGGAAACTTGGCCTTTGTCACGATGTTTTCGGGGACTACAAGAGTGGACCGAGGTTCAAATTCTTCAATAGTCATATCTCCGAGGACTTCCCCTTCTTTCGCCGGAGGTGGAGCATCCTGCGCGCAGGCGGATAGCATGGGAAGCAGCAAGAGCACAAAAAGGGACTTTTTCATAACAAAACAGGATAGATTGGAGCCGAACCTAAGGTCGTTATTCTGGTACACGAGAACGCCAACTTACGGCTTTCCTAAACCTTCGTTTCTGTAGATGTCAGAACTCCTGCGCGTTGAGCAGCCATTTCAGGTCGTTTCAGAATTTGAACCGACCGGTGATCAGCCAAAAGCAATCAACGAATTGCTAGATGGCCTCGAAAAACGGGATAAAAACCAGGTTTTGCTAGGGGCTACTGGAACGGGTAAAACGTTCACGGTCTCCAACGTTATTGCTCAATCCGGACGACCCACGTTGGTGCTCAGCCATAACAAAACATTGGCGGCTCAGCTATATGCTGAGCTCAAGCACTTCTTTCCCAACAATGCCGTTGAGTTCTTTATTTCCTATTACGACTACTACCAACCCGAGGCCTACATCGTGCACTCGGACACGTATATCGAAAAGGATATGTCGGTCAATGATCGAATCGATCGATTACGGCTCAAGGCAACGAGTGCTTTGGTTTCTGGGCGAAGAGATATCATTGTGGTCGCATCGGTTTCATGTATTTATGGACTCGGGTCTCCTGATGATTACCGGAAGCAAATCGTTCAGTTGAAGGTGGGAGATACTATTCTCCGAAACGAACTGCTACACAGCCTCACGGGCATTTATTATTCCAGAAACGACGTCGAGTTTGGTCCGGGCGCGTTTCGCGTGCGCGGGGATGTCGTTGAGGTCTTTCCAGCATACTCCGAGAATGAAGCCTATCGAATTGAGTTTTGGGGAGATGAAGTCGAGAAGATCAGTACTTTTGAACCGGTTTCTGGTAAGGAAATCGCCGAGGATCGGTATTTGACGATTTATCCCGCGAAGATCTTTGTTACCTCAAAAGAGAAGATTCAAACAGCGATCAGTACGATCCAAGAAGAATTAAATTGGCGACTGGCCGTTCTGCGCGAAAACGGAAAAATGCTGGAAGCACACCGGTTGGAGCAGCGCACTCTGTTTGATATTGAAATGCTCAAAGAGGTCGGGTACTGCTCGGGCGTCGAAAACTATTCTCGGCATCTGTCAGGTGTTGAGCCCGGCGAGCGGCCCAAGTGTCTTCTAGACTATTTCCCAGATGACTTCTTGATGGTCGTTGATGAAAGCCATGTTACGCTACCGCAGGTGCGTGCCATGTACAATGGAGACCGGGCTCGAAAGCTGAATTTAGTGGAGCACGGATTTCGATTGCCTTCGGCACTGGATAACCGACCGATGACGTTTGAAGAGTTCGAAGAACGTCAGGATCAAGTTATCTATGCCAGTGCAACACCAGGCGATTACGAATTGGATCTCACGGGTGGAGCCTTCGTGGAGCAGGTTATTCGGCCAACGGGGATTCTCGATCCAGAAGTCATCGTTAGACCCAGTAAGAACCAGATTGATGACCTGCTTGAAGAAATACGGATCGTCATTGATCGCGATGAAAGAGTGTTGGTGACTACGCTCACCAAACGTATGTCTGAAGACTTAGCTGACTACCTAGACGGGTACGGGCTGAAAGTGCGCTATCTGCACTCAGATATCGCCGCGTTGGACCGGGTGGACATCTTGCGTGGATTACGTGTAGGGGACTTTGATGTACTCATTGGGGTGAACCTGCTTCGAGAGGGGCTGGATTTACCAGAGGTATCTCTTGTAGCCATCCTAGATGCGGACAAGGAAGGATTTTTGCGCTCGGATCGCTCCTTGATTCAGACAGCAGGTCGTGCCGCTAGAAATGTTCGGAGTAAAATTCTGATGTATGCGGACCGAATTACCGGTTCGATGGAACGCATGATGGATGAGACTGCTCGGCGTCGTTCCATACAAATGGCATACAATGAAGAGCATGGCATTATCCCGCGGACGGTCAAGAAGTCGCTTGATGAGATTATGGAAGGGACGGCTATCGCTGATGAAAAACATGATGTTTCGGGCCCAGCGTCGCAGTATTACGATGGTTCAGATCAGTTAAAAGTCGTTGCAGATCCTGTTATTAAGTACTTGACGGATGATCAGAAGCGAGATCTGATGAAGCAGATGAAAACAGAAATGATAGAGGCAGCATCGAATCTGGAATTCGAGCGCGCCGCAGAATTACGCGATAGTGTTGCACAGATGGAGCATAGCCTGAAATGAGGTGCTCGCTCATACTCGGTATGCTTGCCTTATGGATCAGTCCGGTCCAAGCGCAACATAGTGTGCCAGCGTGTCCCCCCCTCTCTTTGTACTGTATCAATCTCATCCCAACAGAGACTTATTACGGTGCGATAGCTCATGTTGAATTAGCACGACCTGAGTCGGCGTTTGGGGTTGTGGTTTCTAGAGATGGATTACAACGGTATCAATTGGTTCTGGATGTAGCAGGGCTTCCGGATTTGCCTGAACCCCAAGAGTACGTGTTGTGGGTAATGCCGCTTGACCTCGACCCTGTCATTCGCTTGGGGTCCATCGGAAATGGTCATTTTGATATGGGTGAGGTGGCCTTCAACAAATTCATGTTGTTAGTGAGTCTCGAGTCTGAGCGTGGAAACATGGAACGGAAAGGAAGCCTCGTACTTCGGGGACGGTCTCCGTCAAGTCGCCTTGAGCCACATGACATGTTTCAGGTGTCGGCCTTTGTCGATCCGGGGGCGGCCATGGAAGAGGGGCACCATGATCACGGCTCCACAGCCTGGCCGCCCCCGGCTATGCATCCAGCAATTACCATGATGGATGCCATGATGACACTTAGCCCGGATACAGATCCATGGCTACCCGAGCACTCCGACGCCCCTTTGGCTATGCCTCGACAAGTCATGCGATTAGCCGATGGTGATTCGATCACGTTGCACGCGCATCCGGTCAAGAAGGTTATAAACGGGCGTTCATTTAGTATGCTGGGGTACAATGGTCAAATTCCAGGTCCATTGCTGGATGTTGATCGGAATACAACTATAACTGTTACATTTAGAAATGACGCTCCATTTGCTAGTTCCATACACTGGCATGGTCTCCGGCAAGACAATGCCTTTGATGGGGTACCCGGGATTACTCAAGATCCTGTATTGCCAGGAGAGTCATTCACGTACAAGGTTCACTTTCCAGATGCTGGCATGTACTGGTATCACCCGCATCATCGGGAAGAAGCACAGCAAGACTTAGGGCTGTATGGAAATATGATTGTGCGTGCACCAGACTACACGTATCTAGCTCCTGCCTCACGAGAAGAGATTCTAGTACTGGATGACTTTACGATTGGACCTCAAGGCAACGTACCGTACGGAAAAGATGCTCCAAACTTCATTCTGATGGGCCGCTTCGGCAATCAACTGCTGGTAAATGGAGAGGTTGAAGTACACCTTCGTGCCACGCAAGGCGATACTTTGCGCTGGTTTGTGACCAACGTTTCGAACACGCGCACATGGAATCTGTCATTGGATGGCCATGTAATGAACGTATTGGCCTCTGATCTGAGTCCGTTTGAAATCGAGTCTTGGGAAGAAAGTATGGCTATCGCGCCGGCCGAGCGGTATATCGCAGACTTCTATTTGGAGCAGGCTGGTACCTTTGCGATGGTAAATCGAATCCAGTCCCTTGATCATACCACCGGTGTCTTTTTTGCTGAAGTTGATACCGTGGGATGGCTTACTGTCGAGCCATCAGCCTTTGAAACACCTCCGATTAGGACAACGAAAGGGGATGTAACAGCTAACATCAGGCCCGATATTCGAGAGGAGATCAGCACCTTCTCAGCGTATGAGCATACGGAGCCAGATAAGGAAGTTGACTTGCTTATTCGAACTGAAAACTTGCCACCGCTCGTAGATTGGATTCTGAAAGTAGATCAGACCTGGTTTCCACCGGTCGAATGGTCCGGTACCATGCCCATGATGAACTGGAGTTCGACTACTAACAAAGTCGACTGGCTGATTCGTGAGCCTTCCACGGGACGTGAGAACATGGAAATAGACTGGACCTTTGCGCTGGACTCGGTCGAGAAAATTCGCATTCACAACCGTCGAGATGCACAACACGCCATGCAACATCCAGTACACCTGCATGGCCAACGATTCTTGGTACTCTCCTATAACGGACGGCCTACCACAAATCGAGTCTGGAAGGATACGGTACTTATTCCGGCTGGAATGACAGCAGACCTCTTGGTTGAGTTTACCAACCCTGGAAAATGGATGATGCACTGCCATATTGCAGAACACCTCGAAGCCGGTATGAAGCTCGCCTTTTTAGTGGAGTGAACCGCTCGACAGGTGGTGTCCGAAGGTGCATTTGAAGTTCGAATGAGTAGGGTCATGAAAGGTGATCCTGCAGTCCCTTTCGCAATCAGACGTAACGCCGTTTGACGAAAGAACACGAGTTTGGCTATACTACTTCCGAAACTTCCGTTCACTCACCCGAACTATTCGATGCGCTCCTTTACCCTCTTTCTCTTACTCGCCGTATTGGCGCTTCCCGTAAGTGCCTTTCAACGATCTGTATCGGTCCAAAAATATGTCTCACACGATGCATCGATGGTGGTCATTGAAAATGCGACGGTGATTGATGGTACGGGTAGTGCAGCAAGGACTGGTCAGACTATACTAATGCAGGACGGGCGAATTTCCGCCGTGGGTGCAGACGTCAATATTCCTGAGGGCGCAGAGCGGATTGATGGGTCTGGTAAAACGGTCATTCCAGGTCTCATCGGAATGCACAATCATACGTTTTATACGACGTCTCAGCGGCGCATTCAGCTAGACTACACTGCACCCATGCTGTATCTGGCATCAGGAGTGACCACTATTCGGACCACGGGAAGTTATGCTCCCTACTCCGAACTCGAACTCAAGCAAGCTATTAATCGTGGTCAGCGAGTGGGACCCAAAATGTTTATTACAGGGCCGTACATCACCGGTGGCGAAGGCTACACGTACATGACCCGGTTGAAGGATGCTGATGATGCTAAGCGGGTTGTGAGATACTGGGCTGAAGAAGGGGTGGATTGGTTTAAAGCCTACAATATGATTAGCAGGGATGAGCTTAAAGCAGCCATAGAAGAAGCTCACGCACACGGACTTAAAGTAACGGGTCATTTGTGTTCTGTCAGCTTTAGGGAGGCTGTGGCTCTCGGTATTGATAATCTGGAGCACGGGTTTTTTACGAACACGGATTATGATGAAGATAAACCGCTAGATGAGTGCCCCACTGACTTCAGAGAAAGCCTGATCGGAATGGAAATGGATAGCGATGAGGTTCAGGCTACTTTCAAGGAAATGATAGATGCAGGTGTGGGTATGACGTCGACGCTGGCCGTGTACGAGATGTACGTACCCAATCGTCCGCCTCTCGAACAAAGAGTCTTAGATGCCATGTCGGGAGAAGTCCAGCAAGAGTACCTACAAACGCGGGCCAATATTGCGGATCAAAACTCTCAGATGTGGAAACAGCTATTTGCGAAATCGCTTGAGTTTGAAAAAGCGTTCGTGGAGGCCGGCGGATTACTGGCATCTGGAGTGGATCCAACAGGATATGGCGGAGCCTTACCCGGGTATGGAGACCAGCGTAATTTTGAGCTACTACACGAAGCCGGATTTGAGACCGCAGAGGTGGTTCAAATTATGAGCCTTAATGGGGCTGATATTCTGGGCATTGCTTCAGAAACCGGTAGTATTGAAGCTGGAAAGTGGGCTGACTTGGTCTTGATCGACGGTGACCTCAGTAGTGACCCTGCCTTAATTAGAAACGTTCAAATGGTGTTTCGTGAAGGCATTGGCTACGATGCCCCGGCTATGGTCCGGGCAATAGAAGGAAAAGTCGGGGTTCAGTAAGCCGTTTTTATAACATCCCTACAATACCAACCCTAATCATCGCAACAGCAATAGCGGCCAGAAACAAGCTGGTTACTTTTGCTATGGCTTTGGCTGTATCGGCTCCTAGCTTCAAGATGAGTCTCGGCCCGTAAAGAAAGCCAACCGTGATCAGTGTCAAATTGATAAGAAGTGAGACTAAACTGGGGACGTAACCGAAACTTTGTTGGCTCACGATGATCGTAGTAATGGCGGCCGGTCCGATGGTCAGGGGAATGCCGATGGGAACGATTCCAATGGTGGATGTTTCTTTGTCATCCTCATCGGGTGAACGCTGACGAAAATCGCCGAAAATCAGGTCTGTGATGGCTAGCACGAGAAGAATGAGTCCCCCACCGACGCGGAGGTCATCTATCGTAATACCCATTGTTTGGAAGATGACTTGACCGGCGAAAAGAATCAGCACAGCAACGCCAAACGCGGTTGAAGAGGCCTGAAGAACTAATTTTCTTCGAGCAACTTCTGTCATACCGTCGGTTAAACCCATAAAAATGGGTAGGACACCTGGCAGGTTCATCGCCACAAACAGAGGCAGGAATGATTCGATGTATGGATTCATCGTATTATTCAGATCTTGAGCAATCAAAAATGAAGGAAGCGCGGGGTAACTCCCGACCGAATATACGGATGCACATAAATCAACAAATGAATCGAATTCTCACAACCTTGTTTGTCGCCTTTTTAGTCCTCTCTGGTTGCGCAGTGCAGTCCAACCTAGATGAAGGACCTGATGACGTTTTATACTTTGAGCCCATCGCTATTGGACAGTCAGGATCCATCCGCGATACGCTCGAAGTTGTAGTATCGGATGAAGGGGCTCTTTCTGAGGCCTTAGCTAAGGTTAACCCGCTTGGAGAGCTGCCATCCATCGACTTCAATCAATCAATGGTCGGTATCATCGCCATACCCACGAATTCAGGTGGATTCGTTGTCGAGGTGCAGTCTGTTGAACAACGAGGCGAAGAAATCCAAGTGCATTATCTACTTTCTGTGCCAGGCGCAGACTGCATAACAGTGCAAGCGTTGTCTTTGCCCTTCCAAATCATCAGTATGAGGAGGGCTCAAGGCGAGTTTCGCTTCATTCGGGAAGAACGACGATACAGCTGTGGACTCTAGCTTTAAGCTAGGGTCGGGTTTTCGACGCGTTCATCGGTCTCAATTTTACCGTCACGTAAGCGCACAATGCGGCGTGCATGCTGAGCTATATCTTCTTCGTGCGTAACGACTAGAATGGTATTTCCAGCTTGATGCAGAGACTCGAAGAGGTGCATGATTTCGATCCCTGTTTTTGAGTCCAGGTTACCTGTTGGCTCATCTGCTAGCAATATGGCAGGATCATTCACCAAAGCTCTTGCCACCGCTACGCGCTGACGCTGCCCTCCAGAAAGCTCATTAGGCTTATGATCCATGCGATCTCCTAGCCCGACGTTTTCGAGGGCCTTTGAGGCCATTTCTTTCCGCTTGGATCTGGAATGCCCAGCATACACGAGGGGTAATTCCACGTTTGCTAGGCAATCCACACGCGGAAGCAGGTTGAACGTCTGAAATACAAATCCAATTTGACGATTTCTGGCTCCTGCCAATTCATCGTCGTCCATCTCGCTAACATCCTCTCCATTCAGTACGTAAGTGCCACTGGTTGGGATATCTAGTGCTCCGATGATATTCATCATGGTAGACTTTCCTGAACCAGAGGGGCCCATGATCGCTACGTATTCGTTTGGATAAATAGTAATGGTGGCGCCATCAAGTGCCTTTACCACCTGTGTCCCCATTTTATAGATCTTCCGAACGTCGGTGAGCTGAATAATGGGCTCGACTTGACGCTGTTCCATATTGGTTTCCATTGAGGATTCAGGTCTGATTATTCTTGTTCGGTATTTGCGCGGCGACTTTCTTGTTCTTCGACCAATACGTCGGGCTTCAACGTTCTGGAAACCGCCCGGTATGGACCGAGAACTACTTGATCATTTACGCTCACACCGGAAAGAATAACGATATGAGAATCATCAGCAATCCCTGTTTCAACTTCTACAACACGCGTACGATCACCATCAATTAAAAAGACAATTCTTCGGAGGTCTTCTTCCTCGGCACTTCCTGAGTCTGTAGAACGTTTGTCCTTTTCCGTTACGTTTCCTTCTTCATCCACATCATACTGTGCAAAATCGCGGACTGTAACGGCTTGAATGGGTACGGTTGTCGCGTCCGGAATGGTATGCGTAAATACGTCTACCGTGCCACTCATTCCTGGGCGGAAGTTAGGCATGTCTGCCGATGCAACCGGCAGTTCAGCGTTGTCGAAAACGTCATCTGCTCCGCTTTCGTCAAAAATGATATTATGGGGGTCCAGAATGCGAATCTTGACGGGAAAGTTGGTGATCTGATTTTGAGTGCCCTGCCCCTGAACACGAGCCGAGTTAGCAATCTCTGTTACAATTCCTTTAAACATCCGATTGGGATAGGCATCTACTTCAACGGCAGCAGTATCTCCAAGAGCTACGTTTACTACGTCATTTTCGTTGACGTCGACTTCTAGCTCCATCTGATTCAATTTTGCGACGCGCATCATCTCCGTTCCCGTCATCTGGCTCGTACCAACCACACGTTCTCCGAGCTCAACAGCTAGAATAGAAATGGTGCCGTCCATTGGAGCATAGATGATCGTCTTGGCCAAGTTCTCCTTCATCTCCTTGAGACGGGCCTCAGCAATTTTGACACTGTACTGAGAAGCCTCATAGGAGGCTTTCATCGTTTCGAATCGCGTGGATGCGGTTTGGTAAGCAGATTCAGAAATAGCACCAGACTCGTACAGCGATTTCTGTCTATTGAGTTCCAATTCCGCGTTCATCAGGTCGGCCCTACGCTGCGCTTCGTTAGCCTTTGACTGCAAGACGGAGGCTTCGGATTGGTCTACTTGAGCTTGGTAAAAATCAGGCTTAATCCGCGCGAGCAGCTGTCCCCTTTTCACATTGTCGCCTTCGACGATGGGAAGCTCCACGATTTCTCCAGATACATCCGGGCTGATTTTGACTTCAATCTCGGGCTGAATATTGCCAGAAGCTGTAACCATCTGCGTGATCGTTCGAACTTCAACATCGCCAAATTCAATTTTGGTGGCTTTCTTTTTGGAACCGACAAGCCCAGTAGCATTGACAACGACGCCAAGAACTACAGCGAGAATGATCAGGATTCCAACAAAAATGAGGATGCGTTTGGTGGCGTTTTTCTTTTTGGCCATAATATTCAATCAGTCTTGGATTGTTTGAAACCGGTAAGCAATCCGGACGCTTAGTTAAAAAGAGGTTGTGTTGGGTCCAGTGATCCCTGGTAGTATTCTATGAGGCGATGCTGGAAATGAAATTGGAAGACGGCCTGAGCGCGCTGGCTTGCGGCGTCGATATAGCGCGAATTGGACTGAGTCAGTTCAACTAATGTTGATGCACCTACGTTATAACGTTCCTGCTCAACTTGAAAAGCCTGGTCGGCAGCACGGAGGCTTTTCTCTGTCACCTCAAGTCTCTTTACAGCAGTTTGGTAATCGAGATACGCTTGACGCACTTCAATGGCTACGCTCTGCTGTAGATTTTCCATATCCAACAGCGCATTTGAGTATTGGACCTTGGAGGACTGTATACCCCGTTTTACGTTCAAACGATTAAATAGCGGGACGGACAGGCTGAGGGATACACGCTCAGAACGGTTATTCGTCATCTGATCGCTGAAATCAAAGGGACTATTCGACGTGTAGCTTGACCCAGCGCCAAAACTCATTCCTAATGTTGGCAAATATCCTGCTTTTGCAGCCTTAATATTGCTTTCCGATGCGCGAATTAAAAACTCCTGCGCCTTTAGATCTGGCCTGCGTTCAAACGCAGCACGAACTAATTCATTCGGATCATAAGCGCGAAGATTCGTGGGTATATCCTCCGCCGCAGGGGCAGGGAATGCGTAATTGGCCAGCGGATCTACCTGAAGGACCTGAATAAGTCTGGTTTTGCTAGACTCAAAATTACTTTCTGCTGTGAGAAGTAAGGCCTCACTACTGGCAGCGGTTGCTTGTTGTTGATAAAGATCAGAAACGGCGCGCTGTCCGACGCGAACAAACTCTTCTATCTGTTCGAGCAGGCTTTGCTGAGACTCTACATCTTCCTGTCGGATACGGATGTTTTCTTCAGCTAAAATCACATTCAGGTAATTCGACACTACGTTGAATACAACCTGCTGTTGTGTTCGCGCGAAATTAGCTTCCTGTGACTCAAGTACAGCTCTGGCTCCCTCTAAGGATGCGACATCCGCGAAGCCGTTAAATATGTTCAAACCCGAACTTGCTGAATAATTGAATCCATCAGATGAGGCATTCACTAGGCTGCCCGTCGTCTGATCAAATTGTAAGCCGAAATTGCGGCTCGCGCCCGTATTAAAGTTTAGGTTTGGCAGAAAATCCGCTCGCTCAGATTGAACAGTAATTTCCTGCAATTTGAGATTGTTTTCTGCACGCTTGATCGTCACATTTCGTTCTAATGCGATCTCGATGGCTTCGTTAAACGTGATTTCTCTTACTTCCTGAGCTTGTGCTGTGAAAGTAGAGATCATCAAAGTTACTATAGGTAGCACGTGAGCTATAGCTCGGAGTGGACGGGACATGTTACTTCGGCCGATCATGATACTATTCATTTGGTTTCTCTAGAATACCGTCTCTGTAAAGAGGTATCTCCTGTTTTATCGCATGGGTTAGACGCGGTAATCTTGACTCTCATTCCTGTGCAGGAGCTAGAGAAAGCCATATTGCAAAAGCATTCAGATTGTTACTGCCATCGATTAAATGAGAGTATAACTCGCTGAAATGCAGGACGGTGTACGGTCGGCCTTTCGGACGGTTGCGAAAAATATGAGAAGGTTTGCGTGAAGGCCGGGGATTCTCGGAATCTTGGAGAAGTACCTACAGAGGTTAATCGTGTGGATGAGGCATTATTTCGAAGATTAGGCCTTGTTTCTTACACTACCATTCACGGATTGACCTTAGCATTGCCTGGAAATCGTTGCACAGATGTTTTCCAACAAACGCCAGCCCTCCAGCTTACTATCATGATGCGCACTCCTTTACTTACGCTTACGCTTTTTCTTGTTTTATCAGTCGGTTTGGCATTTGGCCCAAGCATGACTGGATTTATCGTCGATGATCCACCTGTTTTGAAGGTACCGGATGGATTCAAAGCAGAGATTCTATTCAGTCCGACTGCTTCAGATAGTAGTTCGTGGGTGTCGCTTACCATGGACCCCAAAGGGCGCTTGCTGGCATCCGATCAGTATGGATCCCTCTATCGCGTGGAGCCATCAACCTTGGGTAGCGATCCTGCGTCGACCAAGGTGGAAAAATTAGATATTGAAATTGGACATGCACAAGGACTCCTTTGGGCCTTCAACAGCCTGTATGTGGTTGTGAATAGCGAAAAAGGTGTGAGCGGCAATGGTAGCGGGCTGTATCGGGTTAGAGATACAACCGGAGATGATCAGTTTGACACAATAGACCGACTTGCAACGTTTGAGGGTTTTGGTGAGCACGGTCCTCACTCTGTGATTTTGGGTCCGAACGGTACATCGTTGTATCTGGTTGCCGGAAATCACACGGAATTGCCGACCGGAATGGGTAGTCTTGTTCCACAGGTCTGGAAGGAGGACCAGTTGCTACCCACCATTCTTGATCCTCGAGGACACGCTGCTGATCGAAAGGCGCCGGGTGGCTGGATTGCTCGAACCGATCCAATGGGTACCAATTGGGAACTGGTTAGTACGGGGTTCAGAAACACGTTTGATATTGCTTTCAACCAAGATGGTGAGCTGTTCGCATTTGATTCTGATATGGAGTGGGATCTCGGAATGCCGTGGTATCGCCCGATTCGAGTAATCCATGTCACAAGTGGGAGTGAGTTCGGTTGGCGAACGGGCTCAGGGAAGTGGCCCGCTTATTATCCGGACAACTTGCCAGGAGTCGTTGACGTCGGACAAGGTTCTCCAACGGGAATCGTCAGCGGCGCCAATGCAGCGTTTCCATCTCGGTATAAAAACGGTCTCTTTACGTTCGACTGGAGTTTTGGGACCATTTATTGGGTAGGGTTGAAGCAGGAAGGGGCTACCTATGTTGGTGAGGTGGAAGAGTTTTTATCCGGCGTCCCGTTGCCATTAACAGATGGGTTGATCGGCTCTGACGGCGCATTGTATTTCGTGACAGGTGGTCGCCAACTCGATTCATACATGGTTCGAGTATCCTATGTGGGTTCGGAGGATACTTCAACGTCCGTAGATCCTTTGCCGCCAACCACCAATCAAGCGCTTCGTCATTCTCTTGAAGCCTTCCACGGGAAACAGGATGCTGGTGCTCTCGACGCCGCTTGGCCGCACCTCGATCATGAAGATCGCTTTGTTAGATACGCTGCGAGGCTAGCCATAGAGCACCAACCCGTTTCATCGTGGCAACAGCGTGTTTTATTAGAAAATGATCCACAGCGTCGGCTATATGGCGTGATTGCCCTTGCCCGACATGGCTCCAAGGACCTTCGAGATGATGCCTATCAAGCCTTGTTATCCATTGAGGAAGCACAGCTTTCCGCAGGAGAGAAGTTAGATTTAATGCGTGCCTTTGGCCTTGTAATGATTCGATTGGGAGAACCTGATGGTACCATTCGTGATGCTATGATTGAGACTCTCAATTCCAATTATCCGGGGACAGAGGCTGCGTTGAATAGAGAAAGAGGGCGCCTTCTGGCAGTCCTTGATGCGCCTGGAATTGTGGGGAAAATGCTATCGGAGTTGGCTGTGTACGGTTCTGTAGAAACGGACGATGGACTTATTTCTGATTCCGTGATTGTTCGAAGTGAACAGTATGGTCCGACCTTGTCCGAAATGCGAGCCAATATGCCCAGGCCCCAAGAAATCGATATCGTGATGAGTCTGAGGGTTGTACAGTCAGGGTGGACACTGTCTCAACGAGAAGTGTATTTCCAGTGGTTCTACGACGCCCTTCGGAAGAGTGGTGGTGAGAGTTATGTCGGTTTTCTGGAACACATTCGAGCAGACGCGCTGGAAAGAGTGCCTCAAACTGATCGGGAAGCACTGGCAGACCTAACGGATTCCTATTCGGTCCAGGCTCTGAGTTTTGCTGACCTACCGCAGCCAGAGGGACCAGGTCGAAATTGGAATAGGCAGGAGCTTGGGAGACTAATGGGAGACGAGTTAGGCCGGCCACGTAATTTCGAAGTCGGTCAACGCATGTATGCCGCCGCACTGTGTCAGGCTTGTCATGTTATGAAGGGTGTTGGAGGGGCGATCGGCCCGGACCTTACACAAGTTGGGACCCGGTTTTCGAGAGGAAACATCATCGCGGCTATTAACTCTCCGAGCGACGCCATTTCGGATCAGTACACCTCGACTATTCTAACAACGACAGACGGAAAATCAGTTATAGGAAGGATAGTAAGTGAGGACGATGAGGCCGTCATGTTGAATCAAAATCCGTACGCCCCAGATCAACAGATTCGTGTATTCAAGTCCGCAATTGTTGATCGTGAAAATTCTCCCGTGTCCATCATGCCTGCAAGACTTTTGAACCGGTTGAACGAGCAAGAAGTCGCGGATATCATGGCATTCCTGCTCTCGGGCGGGGATCCAGAACACAAATGTTATACAAATGATGGTGGGTGTCTGGCAACAGAAGAGGAGTAATGTGGAGATGCTCTGTGTAGGTGTTGTGTCTTGGAATGCAGCGTACGGTTCAAGGAGTTGGGTGCATCGCCTCCTATTCGATCCTCAAACGACCGTTTGATAGCGCTCGCTACATGATTGTAGTACCTCATCTGACCCCGCTTCCACCAGACTATTCGCTAATATCAAATAAATACGCACAACTGTGGGAATTATATGCGACGAAGAGAATTTCTGAAAGGGACGATTGTGGCTGGAGTTGGTGCTTCGGTAGCTCCTAGTGAGATAGGGGCACGCGCCGATGAATCACCCATAATTCCCGTCGTTCTGCGATGCGAGTCTCTCGAAAACCCACTTGGAATAGATGATGCACATCCTCGATTAAGTTGGAAACTCGAGGCGGTTGATGATGCGCGAAATCAGATCCAGACTGCGTACCGAATTCAAGTGGCGTCAAGTAACGAACTTCTTTCGATGGGTTCGGCAGACATATGGGACACTCAAAAAGTGTTTTCTGGTGACCAACTGCACCTTGAATATGGAGGAAGGCCCCTCATTAGTGGTCAGAGATGCTATTGGCAGGTAGAAGTTTGGGATGGTGACGATCGTAAGTCCATTCCAAGTGTTATTTCTTGGTGGGAAATGGGTTTGCTGAAGCCCTCAGATTGGACAGGATCGTGGATTTCAGATGGAACTCCACTGCCCAAGATGGATGAAGGACACTACCAGGACGATCCTGCACCCCTGTTCAGACGAAGCTTTCAAGTTGATAAGCCCGTTGAGCGAGCTCGGCTTTATGCCACTGCCTTGGGCTATCATGATCTTCGTCTGAATGGCGAAGATCTGTCAGATCATGTTTTGGATCCTGCCTGGACGAGTACCTCCGAACGTGTCTTTTACACTTGTCATGATTTGACCGAGCGATTGCGCGAAGGAGAAAATGTGCTTGGAGTCATGCTTGGAAATGGTTGGGCCAATCCTCTTCCGTTAAGAATGTGGAGTCGCATAAATATTCGTGAGCACCTTCCTGTAGAGCGGCCGAGATTCCTTTCTGAATTGATTATCGAGTATGCCGATGGATCCGAGGATCGCGTAGCATCTGACGGCTCATGGTTAGTTTCGAAAGGGCCATTGCTTCGAAACAGTGTTTATTTGGGAGAATCATATGACGCCCGGTTGGAGCAGTTAGGCTGGGACGCTCCTGGTTTTGAAGATTCGCATTGGAGGGCTGTGAGTGAGTTAACTGAGACCATGGAACGCTGCCGCTCCATGCCGATTCCTCCTATTCGAGCTACAAGAACTCTGAAAGCCGAATCTTTGACAGAGATTAGCGATGGTGTCTATGTATTCGACTTCGGTCAAAATTTTGCTGGGTGGGCTCGGCTGAAGGTGGAGGGTCCGAGAGGCTCTACTGTTCAGATGCGTTTGGGAGAACTTCTGTATGAGGATGGATCTCTCAATCCCATGACAGCGGTAACGGGGCAGATTAAAGGCCTTCGAGAAGATGGTACACCTAGAGGTGGCCCTGGAGCCCCTGAAGTTGCGTGGCAGGCTAATACATACACGCTTCGGGGTGGAGGACCTGAGGAATATTCTCCACGGTTCACCTTCCATGGATTTCGATATGTAGAAGTCACAGGGTTTCCCGGAAAGCCGGACCTCTCGTCTCTTGAAGGTCTAAGACTCAACACCGACGTAGATTCCGTTGGTACGTTCGAATGCTCCAATGAACGATTTAATCGTATCCAAGAAATGGTGCGTTGGACGTTCCTAAGTAATCTTTTCAGCGTTCAATCTGATTGCCCTGCTCGTGAGAAATTTCAATATGGAGGCGACATTGTGGCTTCCAGTGAAATGGCCATTTACAACTACGATATGGCTACGTTTTATGCGAAGGCGGTATCTGATTTCAGCGATGCTCGAGTGGGGGATGGATGGTTTACCGAAACTGCTCCGTACGTAGGCATTGCCGCAGCAAATTATGCGGAAGGTGCCGGACCAATTGGATGGGGTTTAGCGCATCCTCTGCTGGTTGCACAACTGTATCAATACTACGGCGATATTCGCATCATTGAAGAGCATTTTGAGGCCGCCCGTATCTGGGTTGATCTACTCGAAGCATCATCCGTGAACTATATCATTGATCGGTGTATTGGAGATCATGAGAGTCTAGATCCCAAACCAATTGAACTGATAGCAACGGCTCAGTTCTTCCAAGCAGCAACATTGGTTTCTGAGTTTGCTGAGATACTGAACAAACCATTAGAGGTATCGCACTACAGTCGTCTCGCTGCCCGAATCAAGGCGGCATTTATAGAACATTTTTTGGAAGAGGGCACGGGGCGATTCGGAGTCGCAACCCAGGCAGCACAATCAACGGCGCTGTATATGGGATTGGTACCTGATTCTGAAAAAAGGGCTGCAACACAGCGGATGGTTGACTCCGTGTCATTGGATCACAAGGGGCATGTGGCTACAGGTATTTTCGGAACGAAATACCTGCTGAACATGCTGTCTGCGACATCAAACAACGATGTTGCCTATCGCATGGTTGATCAAAAAGAGTTTCCGGGTTGGGGTCACATGTTGGAAAACGGTGCTACGACTCTTTGGGAAACTTGGGCGCAAAGTGACAATGTCTATTCACAGAACCATCCTATGTTTGGTATGGTGAGCGAGTGGTTCTTTAAATCGCTCGGCGGTATTGAACCCTCAAGCCGTGCACGCGGGTATGATCACTTTTCCATTGCGCCATTTATGGCCACAGATTTGGATTGGGTCGAGGCGAAGTACGAGTCCGTTCGCGGGACGATTTCCAGCAGGTGGAAACGAGAAAACCGAAAAGTCACGCTTCACATTGAAGTCCCTGTAAACACGACAGCGGTTGTACGTATTCCGACGTCAAACGCGGACTCTTTGCAAGTAGACGGGAAGCCCGTTTCTGAATTGAAAACGGTAAACATGCTGGCCGGTAGTCCAGCGGGATTAGTAGAAATAGAACTTGGATCAGGTCGGTATCAATTTACGGCTGCCGTGGTGTAAATGGCCCGCCATAAGCGGTTTGAAGTTCGTTTGTACGTGCCTGAAGCGCATTCAGAATGGAAGCGTATTCCGGATTAGAGGCTAAATTTATCGTCTCCATCGGATCGCTTTGCAGATCGTACAGCTCTTCGTATACGGGATTTTGCTCGAAGTAACGGGCATACTTGAATCGTTCTCCTCGCACGCCTTCGTGTTTTGGAATCTGGGGGTGATTGAATAGGTGCTCAACGAAAAAGTCCGTTCTCCAATCAGAGATCTGCCTTCCTTGAACTAACGGCACCAGGCTTCGCCCTTGCATGATGTCTGGTACATCGACACCAGCCAAGTTGAGTAAGGTGGGTGCGATATCGATATTCAAAACGGGCTCCGAGGGAGTGGTACCTCGGTGGGTAGAATCGGTCCTTGGATCAAAAATGATGAGGGGGACGCGAATCGACAACTCATAGGGGAGCCACTTTCCAGCATATCCGCGCTCACCAAGGAAGTACCCATTGTCTCCCATTAGAATGATGATCGTGTTGTCCGCAATCTGTAGTGATTGCAGTTCATTCATCACTTTTCCGATTCCTGCGTCAACTCCGCTGATCATACGAAGGTGACCTTTTGTCATCCCTTGTACTTTTTCAGGTGTATCGAAACGCCAGAACCAGCGGACCCGGTTTAGCGATGCATCTTTTAAGAACTCCGGTTGGGCCTCGTAAAAGGACGGATCTGAAAGTGGCGGATCTGAAATGGTGATATCCGCATACTTTTTGTCCATGTTCTCAGGCCATATAAACTGGCGCTCATCTCCATCATCGGCATGGGGAGCATTAAAGCTCAGCGTCAGAGCGAACGGAGCAGACCCATTTCGGGCGCGTAGGTAATCGATGGCACGATTCGTAGTGATTTCGGTCAGGTGTCGTATCGAGCCATCGGTGTCTTCTCTAAGATACGGTGCTGCGGCGAACGGTTCGAACACGTCAAAGAGCGAGTCCGACACCACATTCATTTCTGTATTGACGCCAAACTTTCCGATCATCCCGGTGTGATATCCTGCTTCGCGAAGTAGTGTGGGATAACTGGCGTCTGTGAATCGGGTGGCTAGCGGGGCGGTGCCAAACGTGTACTGATGCGTGCGCTCAACAAGACCAGTGAGAAAACTTGCTCGGCTGGCTGCGCAGATCGGAGTGGTCACGAAGGCGTTTTCAAACCGGACGCCATCCGTGGCCAATCGATCCATGTTTGGCGTCTCGAGCATTGGATTAACGACGCCCATCATATCAAATCGTTGATCGTCTGTGATGATGAATAGCAAGTTCGGTTGCGCAGAATCAATGAGATCTGGTTCTGGACTAGAGCAGCCGAAAAGTGCGAATGCACATATGAATGTCAATACATGATTCATGAGGATCTCCTTGCTGGTACGCCGAGAGGTTTGATCATCTTCGGTGAGGGAAAGGTACTTCAATAAAGCTAGATGTCCCCAAAAGTGATGTCTAAAGTGAGAAATCCGCGTGTTGATCCTAAATAATTTAATGACCGGGATGAATCACTCAGCAATTATGGCAAGCAGCTCTCCCATCAACTGGAAATGAGATCCGCTGTGCCCCCATTGTTCACCAGCACCGCATCTCAGTAGCAATAGAAAGGACCTCAGGTGGATTGTGACACATTCGGGACACATTCGGGACAATTTGAGCGGCACGTGATTCGTCAATAGTGGGCGTTATCTCCTGTAGATACTATCAAAAACAAATTGACCCTGAATCAATGTTAAGTCGCCTTGTTCGAATTCCAGTTATGCTTGTCATCCTTCTTTGTCTGCCATCGAAGGTTTTCGCTCAGAAAACAGTTACGATTTCTGGAATCGTAAAAGAGTCGGACTCCGGTGAAACTCTTCCGTACGCCCATGTCTTGGTTCTTCAATCAACGATTGGAGCCGCGACAAATATCGATGGAAGGTTTGTGCTCCTCGACGTTCCGTCCGGCGAGCAGGTACTGAGAGTTTCTTTCCTGGGGTTTCAAACGAAAGATGTCCCGGTCAATACTAACGAGGTATTGGGCCCTCTCATCATCGAGCTGGATCCCATATCTACAGATCTCAACGAGGTTGTTGTCGTGGGTTAAAAGAATTGCCCAAACGACTTCTTAAAAAACGTAGATATGGTTCTAGGTGGCTTTGGGCTTTTCATCTCCGGGCTTCCGAACGCAAGCGTTCTCGCACAAAAACAAAAAGCCCCACTCACTTCGTTCGTGAGCGGGGCTTTTTGGCTGCGGAGGGGGTGGGATTCGAACCCACGATACGCGTAAACGTATGCTGGTTTTCAAGACCAGTGCATTCAGCCAGGCTCTGCCACCCCTCCTTAGGAGTGCTTTCATTTCGTTAGAAATGACCGCCGCGAGCCGACCAGCACAAAAACTACAGTTATCCTAGGTATCATTCAAAGAAGACAGCGTCAAAAAGAAAGATTATCTCAAAATCGTGAACACTCCATCTGCTACCTGATTGCCAACTTGGACACGATACAGGTAAGGTCCTGAGGATAGGATGCCAGATTCAAACGATAATTCGTGTTTGCCAGCTGTCATTACTTTTTCGATAGGTCGTGAAACCAATCGGCCCAGCGAGTCAAATACGGTCAAGGTCACAAGGTCGGGTTCAGACAAGTCAATGGGGAAACGAGTAGTCTGGCTGAACGGGTTGGGATAATTGACCGCCATCTTGACTTCAAAGGGGAGATCAAGCGACGATCTGGACGTCGCGTTTGGGCCTGGGAAGAAGTATTGCAACATTTCGTCTTGATGCGCTCGCCAGGAGCCCCATGAATGACCTTCGTGCCATTCATTCCATGAGTGCTCATACCCTTTTTCTTCCAGGACTTGCCGAAAGGAAGGCCCCGTAACAGATATGGATCCTTCATACGTACCCCAATCCAAATACCACTTGATAGGTTTCGTCGCGGAGTTAGCAATCAAGGTGGGTAGCGCACCATTATAGACCCAGTATGATGGGGAGTACGGTCCACACAGGCCGAAAATTTCGGGGTGTTCAAAACACTGACGTGTAGTGATGAGCCCGCCATAAGAAGGCCCCGTTACAGCTCGCTCTTCTGCGTTGGGAGAAATGTGGTAGTTGGATTCAATCCAAGGAATGAGTTCTGAAACCACCATTTCGGTAAACGGTGCTGTTTGAGTGGTCGCATACTCTTTTTCTCGATCAACAGGATTCAAAAAAGCGGCGATAATGGGTTGGATAAGCCCGTCTGAAATGAGATTGTCGAGAGTCGTCGTGATGGCCGCAAGCCGAAGGTAATCCGACCCATCGTGATATAGGATAAATGGATAGGGTGCGGAACGAAGCGGGTCATAACCGGGGGGCGTGTACATCTCAAGCGATCGGGAATTGCCCAAAACGGCACTTTCGAAGGTGCTCGATGTGCGTGTACCCATTTGAATACCTGATCGAGGCGTGATCTCTTCAGGGTGCACGTAGTCAGGCATAGACAATTCCGAGTTGGGGCCAAAACCGCCAACCACCTGTGAAGCATTTCTAGGATCTAAAATCCACTGGGAGCCATTGACGACAATCTTGTAATCGAATCGAGCATCCGATTCAAATTCGGCTTGCACATACCAGAGACTAGATCCCCCCAGAGCGGTGAGTGGGGTATTGGATGGATTCCATCCATTGAAATCGCCTGCAACGCCAACGGAGGAAGCCTGTCCGGAGTAGATAAAAACAGCCTGCGAATCGGACGAAAAAATAGGTGACGTTGGGTTCGCTGCGAGAAAGTCGTTTACTAGAGTCTGATGCTCGGAGGAGGACGCATTTTGGATGGAGTTCAGAAGGTCATCAAACGATTGTGCTACCGAGGTCGAGCAGCACAGAAAAAGACAAAGCAGAATCGGAGATCGCATCACCACACCTAAATAGAGTTCGGGTAATGTACCTTTTTTGTTGGCCCCAGTTTCAGTCTCTGTTGAAGACTACACCGGGTATTTGCGGCTCCCAAGGTCTATTTTTTCGCTTTAAGCGCTCCTCCGGTAATACTTTCTCAGGAGTCTGCCACTTCTGCACTTTTTGCGATTGGCGGTTTTCTTCTGTGGTAACCTGCCAAGCATACAAAAAGCGTGTTTGCGCTTCTGTGTCATTCAACTTGCGTTCGAGCTCGGTTTCTTGTTCGAACTCCGGTCCGCTTTCACTTTGCCAGTCGTACCAATGTTGGAATACGCGTGAGATGAGCCAAGGTCCTAGAACTATGAGTATAAACAGCTTCAGCATGATCTGGGTATCGGACTTTGCACCTCGAGATTAAAGCGAAAGGCAACGGCCGACTATCAGCGAGAAACGCATGAGTAGGCAGATGTACGTGTTGAGTGTCGCCGATATTCAGAAGACATTCGACGCCATACGTATCTAGCTTGGACTGAGTTAGCTCTTCAAGAAATTGGCTAGCAGCTGCTCACCAGCCGTGGCGCTTTTCTCCGGATGAAACTGCACTGCCGCAAAATTATCTCGGACCACAGCAGCTGAAAAATCACCCATGTAATTTGTTTGGGCAGTGGTGTGCTCGCTTTCATCGGCGTAAAAGGAGTGGACAAAGTACATGTAGCTGTTTTCGGGAAGATCCTTGAAAAGGCCTGATCCTTCGTGGTGTACCGTATTCCATCCAATCTGAGGGACTTTTTGCGAGCCCTTGAAGAGTCGGACCTTATTCGGAAAGATGCCCAAGCAGGGCGTATTGGCCTCTTCTGAGTGGCTACACATGATTTGGAGTCCAAGGCAAATACCTAACACGGGCTGAGTGAGCGTCGGGATGAAGGTGTCGAGACCATGGTCTTTGAAATAGGCCATGGCTGATCCGGCTTCGCCCACACCCGGAATGATGATGTGGCTGGCGGCGCGAAGCGCCGCCAGGTCATTCGTCAGAATGGCTTCTGCTCCCAATCGGTGCAGTGCGAACTGCACCGACTGCACGTTACCCGCATTGTATTTGAGAATGGCAATGGACATAGTGCGAGAAGCCGTTTAAAGGGTGCCTTTGGTAGAGGGGAGAACGTTCGGATCGCCTGTTCGAGCGATCGCCATGCCGAGGGCCCGAGCGAATGCTTTAAAGATGGACTCAACCACGTGATGCTCGTTATCTCCAGCAGCCTGAATATTCAGGTTGGCGCCAGCCCCGTCGCAGAACGATTTGAAAAAGTGGCTAAACATCTCAGAGGGGACGTCTCCGATCATTTCTCGTGTTAACTCTACATCCCAAACCAACCAATTGCGGCCGGACAGATCGAGTGCAACGCGTGCTAGCGCATCGTCCATGGGAGTATCGAATCCATATCGACCTATACCCCGCTTGTCCCCAAGAGCCTGGTTGAAGGTATTTCCGAGCGCGATGGCCGTATCCTCAATCGTGTGGTGCTCATCGACTTGCAGGTCACCATCACATCGGACGGAGAGGTCCATTCCAGAGTGGCGTGCGATCTGATCCAGCATGTGGTCAAAAAACTCTAGGCCCGTGCGGCAATCTGCCCGACCTTTTCCGTCCAAGTCAATTTGAATGGCGATATTCGTCTCTTTCGTAGCACGGCGGATGTAAGCAGACCGTGTCACAGATGAGCCTTTCACGTCGGCGAGGCGGTGTTCAACAGCGCGCGCGTGACCATCGAGCTCTTCGGCCTGTGCCATCGTGATGACTTTTGGTCCGAGCGCAAGGAGTCCTTCGGCCGTGGACCGCTGAAAGGTGATCTTGCGCATAAACGAATCCAGCGACACACCAGAAAAAGCACGCGCAGCTCCATTGGTTGGAAGCGTATGATTCGTGCCAGAAGCATAGTCGCCCAGCGATTCTGGTGTCCATTCTCCGATGAATACGGATCCTGCATGTTGAATCTGTTCGGCGAATAACTCGGCGTGATGCATTTGAATAATCAAGTGCTCTGGCGCGTAGCGATTAATGAGCGCTAGTGCCTTATTTGTCGAATCAACCAGCACCACGCGAGCCCGAGCGATTACTTTTTCAGCAATCTCTTTCCGAGGAAGGGATGCGAGTTGGGAGGCGACCTCTTTTTCTAATTCAGCAACATTGAAGCCTTCTAGTGCTACGACCAGGACGTCACTCAACACGTCGTGTTCTGCCTGGGCTAACATGTCCGCAGCCACAAAGGCAGGATTAGCTGTAGCATCAATGAGAAGAGCGACCTCCGTTGGTCCAGCGGGGAGATCTATCGCTACTCCGTCTGACGAGACCATTTGTTTAGCGGTATCCACCCAGATATTGCCTGGCCCAAAAATCTTATCGACAGAACGAATCGATTCCGTCCCGTAGGCCATCGCTGCAATAGCTTGAGCGCCGCCCACGGCATAGATTTCGGTTACCCCAGCTTCCTGAGCGGCGAACAAAATAGCCGGATGTATGGTGCCGTCTTCTCGAGGAGGGGTGCACAAAGCGATTTCGGGACATCCCGCCAGTCTAGCTGGTAACGCCAGCATTAGCACGGTGGAAAAGAGAGGAGCAGATCCACCGGGAATGTAAATTCCAACGCGTTCTAGGGGCACCGATTTGCGCCAGCAAAAAACGCCAGGACTCGTTTCCACTTGCTTTACCGGCTCTCTTTGTGCTTCATGGAACGCCTCTATATTCCTACTCGCTACAAGAATAGCTTCGCTCAAGCCGTCATCTACAGTGGGCGAGTCTAGAGTGACCCGAATGGACTCTACGTTGGAGCTATCGAACCGGGCTGTGAGCTCATTAAGAGCCACGTCCCCTTTGGTTTTCACGGCCTCAATGATCGCAGCGACATCGGATCGGACTTCGACATTGGGTGCCGATGCGCGCGCGCACAATGCATCGTATTGATCCTGCGATGGGTTTTCTACAATCAGCATACCTAAAGCACCATTTTTTCGATCGGTACAACCAACATGCCCTCAGCGCCAGCTTCTTTGAGGGACTCAATCACATTCCAAAATGCGTGTTCTGGAATGACCGAATGCACAGAACTCCACCCCTCTTTAACCAAAGGCATGACAGTAGGTGCTTTCATTCCGGGTAAAATATCAGTTACTACATCAAGAGACGTGTTGGGCACGTTCATGAGAATGTAACGATGTTGCTTCGCCTTCATGACCGACTGAATTCTGAAACGAAGTCGATCTAGCAGTTGCTTTTTTTCTTCCGATAGCTGTGGGGAAGCAATGAGCACCGCCTGTGATTTGAGTACGGTTTCGACTTCCTTCAATCCATTACTGATGAGCGTACTTCCTGAGCTCACAATATCACATATGCCGTCCGCAAGACCGATTCCAGGTGCTATTTCGACAGAACCAGAGATTTCGTGGATCGTCGCTTGCACACCATTATCATCAAAAAAATGCTGCAGCAGCCCCGGATATGAGGTAGCAATATGCAGATCATTAAGGTCTTGGGCAGAAGAGTAGCTGAACGTTCGAGGTAGAGCAATGGCCAATCGGCATTTGGCAAACCCGAGCTGATCGAGGGTCTCGACCGTTTTTCCTTTTTCGAGGATTACGTTTTCTCCGACAATACCCACGTCGGCTACGCCGTCTGCAACGTATCCCGGAATATCATCGTCTCTCAAGAAGAGCACTTCCAGATCGAAATGCTCTGCTAGCGCACGAAGCTTGCGATCAGGCTTGCTGATCTTGATTCCACAGGCTGCAAGCAGATCTGTGGTGGATTCGGACAAACGTCCGCCTTTCTGTATGGCTAATCGTAGTCTGTTGCTCATGGCGCACAGGAATGAAAAAGTGGTCACAAAAAAAAAGCACCCCGAAATCGATCGGGATGCCAGGCAATAAAATCTGCTTTGGTACGTCCTAATCGCTGTCCGAGAAATGACAATGCGCATGATGATGCATGCCGTGGAGCATGTCAGCAACAAATGCAGCAAAATGTATTTTCTGGGTAGCCATGATGTCGACTTTCAGTAGATTGTGTAGTGCAAAGATAGGCCACCAAAATCCAAAACATGCCTCGCGTGTGTTAAAAAATCGTGCAACCCACCGAACAAGCCTTTATTGATCACTTAGCCTGGACCAGTGACCATCCACTGAACTTATCGGTCCAGCATGCTTCCGGCTCATTTATCCACTTGAGCGATGGGAAAACGCTGATCGATTTAATCAGCGGCATCGCCGTTTCCTCTTTGGGGCATCGGCACCCAGCCGTGATTCAAGCCATCAAGGATCAACTAGACAAACACTTGCATGTGATGGTCTACGGGGAGTTTGTTCAAGATGCTCAGGCTTCATTCGCCAAAGCCCTTGCGGACGTGCTTCCGGGAATGTTGAACTCAGTGTATTTCACCATGACGGGGACAGAGGCCAATGAAGGAGCCCTAAAAGTGGCCAAAAAGGCTACAGGTCGCTCCCGTATGGTGTCGTTTACAAACTCTTATCACGGAGACACGCACGGATCCTTATCTGTAACGGGTCGCAATGTGTATCGAGATCCTTTCTTACCGCTCCTTCCGGATGTCGAATTTCTGCCCTTCGGCGATCTGGACGCACTCGCCGCGATAGATGATTCAGTCGCTTGCGTTATCACAGAGCCCATTCAGGGAGAAGGAGGTATTGTTGTACCCTCGGTCAAGTGGCATCAGGCCCTTCGGAATAGGTGTACCGAAACAGGGGCGCTTTTGATTTTTGATGAGATTCAGACCGGATTTGGGCGGACGGGAAAACTTTTTGCATGTGAGCAATTTGACGTCGTACCCGACATTATCACTCTAGCTAAAGCCATGGGTGGCGGCATGCCATTAGGCGCTTTTGTTGCGTCGAGAGAAATTATGGGCACGTTACGCAGCGACCCCCCGCTGAGTCATGTCACGACTTTTGGTGGACATCCTGTATCGTGTGCGGCTGCTGGAGCAGCACTAAAGGTTCTGATCGAGAATGATCTACCCGCTAGGGCATCACATATTGAAAGCGTGGTTCGGAAACGACTTGTCCACCCCTCCATTTTAGAAATCAGGGGAATGGGTGCCATGCTGGGTATGAATTTGGATAGCCCAGAAACCACGCAAAAAGTCGCAGACTATTGTCTAGATAACGGGGTCCTTCTCGGGTGGACCTTACACTCGAATACGCTTATTCGCATTGCACCGCCGCTCAACATTTCAGCGTCCGTATTGAACGACGCCATCGATGTCATTTTGAAAGCATTAGAGTAAATCTTGATCAGCCGCCGTACGTAGCAAGAATTAGGAGTCGACTTGCGGGGCAGCTGCTTTGCGAGGGGAGGTTTTACTTCCTCCATATAACTCGTACTTGGCCAATCGACCCTCTAGAGCACCATTTACTAGCTCCTTTTTCCAGGTAGTTCTGAGGCCTACCGTTTTTAGGAGGGCTGGTTCGCCGACGTAAATGAAGGCCGAGGTATTGGTGCATCGTTGTTTGAGAAAGTCTCCGAACTCTTTATAGAACTCAGGAATCGTTTGCCAGGGACTGATTCGCTTTCCATAGGGTGGGTTGGTGACGATCACGCCGTCCTTCCACTCTTCGATGTCTCGAAAATCGGCTGTCACCATCGTGACTAGATTTCCATAGGGGAGGCGCTCTAGATTCTTGCGCGCCAATCGAATGGCCTCACTATCGATGTCAGAACCCGATATCAAGCCTTTATCGATGGGAGTAATTCCGGAATCAATTTTTTTCCGCAAGGCGTCCCACAAATCCGCATCAAAATCGGGAAGCGCATCAAACCCAAATCGCTCGTGCAGGTAACCCGATGGTGTTTTAGATGCGACCATAAGCGCTTCTGCTAGAATCGTCCCGGATCCGCACATCGGGTCTAATAACTTACAGTCTGCTTTCCACTCTGTTAGGCGGATGATGGACGCGGCCACGGTTTCCTGGAGTGGTGCCTCGAGTGCATCAAGTCGGTATCCCCGACGATGCATTGAACGACCGGCTGCGTCCAAGCTGATCGTGGCTCTGTTGTTGTCAATATGCAGATTAAGTGACACGTCCGGATTTCGCCTTTCCACAGAGGGTCTCGATCCAACCTGATCCCGAATCGAATCGACTATAGCATCCTTAAGCTTAAGCGCTGCATATTTGGAATGCTGGATACGACTGTGAGCAACGGTCGCAAAGATGGCAAACGTTTTATCGACCCCGATGAGCGACATCCAGTCCAGTTCTTGGGCCCTCTGATACAAGTAGTTGTCGCTGTGACAATCAAAGGTCATTAAGGGTACGAGAACCCGGGTTGGAATCCTGGCTTGATATACGATTCCGTACAAAACTTCAGGTGTCGCATCAAAATGGACTCCCCGATAAGCCGGCTCAACTTCAGTAGCGCCCAATTCTTCGAGTTCTTCTGCCGCTAATTGCTCAATGGGATGAGCAACTTGTGCAAAATATCGACTGTATTCCTGATAGATATATGACATTATGCGAAGCTATTCCATGATGGATGTCAATGAGCCGGCTGTTCCATCGTTTGGAGCCGGATCCACACCAATGATTCCAGCCATGGTGTTGTATAATTCAATGTTCAGGAAAGAGGGGATCGTGACATTATCCTTAAAGGCTGGACCGTGAGCAATAAAAACAGCACGCATAGACAACAACTCGTTGTCATAGCCATGGGTACCGCCCACGAATCGATCTGGATTGGCTTCGGCCCATGCTCTTTCTCGGTTGAACGACCATCCATCATCAACGTGACCTACAATTGCTGGAATACGGTCATTGCCTGTGTAGTGAAAGCGTTCTGGAACGTCTTCGGCCAAGTAGACGTGCATATTGGGATGCGCGTTTTTCAGTGCCGCAAATAGAATATCTCTTTTCCCCGGCTTTGGATAGATGCCTAGAACTGGATTTCTATCCAGCATAGCTACATCATCCATGTCGATATAATCATCCAAAGCGATTACTCGATCAGGAGATAGCTCGGACATACCGTGATCTGATACGATGACAATATTGACGGCGTCATAAAGACCTCTTTCCTGAAGTCCATCAATCAATCGACCTAGGTATCCATCGACCTTGAGAACAGAAGCGGCAGTTTCATCTGATTCCGGTCCATAGCGATGACCGGCATCGTCCGTGTCACTGAAATAAAGAGATATGAATCCTGGACGTTCTTCTTTAGGGAGCTCAAGCCACGCGAGTGCCTGATCTACACGATCAAAACCATCTACTCGGCCATCATACACATACCAATACGATGGCTGTACCTCTTTTACTGGAGACTCGGAGCCAACCCAGAAATAGGTTGCGGCTTTCACATCTTGAATTTCTGCCGTCACCCAGATGGGTTCGCCACCCCACCATCTTGAATCGGTTACGGCATCTCGATTACCGAGCGTAAAGACCTCGTCCATTTCAGCATCGTACATCGAATTGGATACAATTCCATGATTAGCTGGGTACAGACCGGTCGCTATACTGTAGTGGTTGGGGAAAGTTTTGGATGGGTAAACGGGCTTCATTCCCTCTGGAGCCCAAGCTCCTTCCTTGATCAGCCGATCCATATTGGGCGTATCATACCAATCTATATAGTCGGATCTGAATCCATCAAACGAGATGAGAATAAGCGTCTTCTCATAGTCAGCAGGCTTCAATTCAGCGAGTCTATCTGCCTTAGATGAGCAACCGGCAAAACACACAATGAAAAGTAGGGCGATGGATGTCTGGCGCATAGGGTTTCCGTTTTGAAGTCGACCACTCGCATAATAGCACGAAAGACCATGACGGTCCCTTGAAATCGTATGTTTGGGAAAATCCGCAAGGAACCGGTTCGGAATCCCCTCCGTTGCACGACAGCTTCCGAAATCAGCTCATAATCACCATTTCATGCAGATAGGCCCTCTCAAATTTAGAGACCGACCAATTTTTCTGGCTCCCATGGAGGATGTCAGTGACCCACCTTTTCGTTTAATGTGTAAACGATTTGGTGCGGACATGCTGTATACCGAATTCATTTCCTCTGGTGGATTGGCCTACGGGGCTCAAGGTTCGGAAATGAAGTTGGACATCTATGAAGAGGAACGTCCTGTCGCGATTCAGATTTTTGGTGGAGACATCGAGCAAGTTCGGCAGGCTACGCGGGTTGTGAACGCGGTAAAACCGGATCTGATTGATATCAATTTTGGCTGCCCGGTCAAGAAAGTGGTTTCCAAAGATGGGGGAGCCGGTATTCTGAGGAATCTTCCTAAGATGCAGGAGATCACGGCTGCGGTTATCGAAGAAAGCGATACTCCGGTGACGGTAAAGACGCGTTTGGGATGGAACGACCAGTCCATATTTATTTTGGATGTGGCCAAAATGCTGGAGGAAACGGGGGTAGCTGCGCTAGCCGTTCATGCTCGAACACGTTCCCAGATGTACAAGGGCGAAGCGCGATGGGATTGGTTGAAAAAGATTAAAAATGAATCGGGCATATCCATTCCACTCATCGGCAATGGCGATGCAACATCTCCCGAAAAGATCGAAGCTATGTTCGACGAAACCGGAGTAGATGCGGTAATGGTGGGTAGGGGAGCCATCGGAAACCCATGGATATTTCGGAATGCCAAGATCTACCGTGAAACGGGTGAGATTCCGCCAGCCCCGACCTGGGAAGAGCGGTGCGAGGCGGTAGCCGAGCACCTTGCGTTGAAATGCGAATGGTTAGGTGAGAAAAAAGGCGTCCTGGAAATGAGACGTATGTACGGCGGGTATTTTAAGGGCTTCAGAAATGCCAGCGCCCTGCGTCAACTCATTATGCAAGAGCACACCCTAGACGGCGTACTCGAAGTACTGCTGAATTTCAGTGAGGCCGATCTTGAGACCGTGAAGATTCCCAACCTGCGGGCAGTAGCAGTGAAGGCGAAGCTTCCGACCGCTACACGGAAGAAGGTCTAGAGACCCTTTTCGGCCAAGTATGCCGCTCCTCTTCCTTTGATGTTTGAGTCCCAGAACTCCATCCATTCTGGTCCTTTTTCTGTGAGGCGTTCCCAGTCTACATCCATAGCACGAATCTGAGCCTCGCGCATCCAAGTCGGAATAGCTTCCGGATCGAGATCTGTTCGGGCAGGGATACGGTAATAAACGTCCGCCTGATGCTGTAGGGCCTCGGCAGTGGTTACAAACTCATAAAACTGCTTGGCGAGTTCTGGCTGAGGAGCATTGGCCACCAGGGCGATAGCGTCATTCAGTACCGGCGTGCCTGATGACGGAAGGGAGAATCCAAAGGGATACCCATTAGATTCAGTTTGAATGTAGGTATCAGGCATATTCCACATTGAAATCTGTCCCTCCTCGCGAGCAATCTTGAGATATAGCTGCGTAGGGTCGGCTGCGTACGTTTTTGTATTCATATCCAAACGTGCAAGCCATTCGTATCCTTTTTCAACAGACTCCTGACGCATTATGAGCGCTCCCCAAATAGTGCGCATTGTGGAGCTAGCCAAGGGATAACGAATAATGATTTTGTCATTCCATTCCGGCTGAAGTAGATCGTCCCAATCCATCGGAGGCGCAGACACCGTTCGGGAATTAAACATGATCACCTCAGGAGTGAGATAGGTGGCATACCAAAACTGATCTTGGCTGAAGGTACCCTCAGGCATTGCGTTACTCCATGAAGGGAGATAGGGCGCAAGTAATCCTTCTGCAGCAGCTCGATTGAAGGTTGGACCATCGCCACCCCACCAGATACTGGCTGCAGGATTGGCCTTCTCTGTTCGAATTCGATCATACGCATCTTGTCCGCCCATGTCGATCCATTGCACATTTACTTCCGGGTGTGCTGCTTCGAATAAGGATTCGTATTCGGTCAGCATCTCCTTGCCATGGGGAGAATACACGACCAATGGAGTGCGGTCATCGGATGCGCATCCGCCAAGGACAAAGGCACAAAGGGCGATAATAAAAGTGCGTTTCATGAGGGAATCGGTTCTATTGGATGGCGTGAGCATTGCGGTTTTATCCGATGCGCTGTAATCGGGCAAAGCGTAGAATCAGCTTTTTCTGGCCGGCGTCCTTAAAGAAAACGATTGCCTTGGTTTGTGCGCCGTTGCCTTCCATGGAAAGTACTTTGCCTTCACCAAAGAGGTGGTGTTCGACGGTCATACCTGGAGCGATGGCAGTGCTTTCCTCTTCATCGTAAACAACTCTTCGTTCTTTGGACGTTGGAGCTTTGGGTTTCTGCGTGGACTCCCGCAGGTTTTTCCGATAATAAAACGGATCTACTTTGTCGTAAGACGCTCCACTCGTTTTGCTCTTGAATCGGTCCGTGTTGGGATCAAAGACTTGGCCGGTTTCCGTACGGACCACAGAGGGGTCGATCTCTTCATAAAAACGACTACGCACCATGGGCTGCTGTTCGCCAAACCGAAATCGACTCCGTGCATTGGATAGAAACAGCAGTGTCTTAGCGCGAGTGGCACCTACATAAAACAGGCGCCTCTCTTCCTCAAGTTCTTTGGGGTCCTGAGCAGCCATCGCAAGTGGAAATAGTCCTTCTTCCAGCCCTGTCAGGAAAACGACCGGGAATTCGAGGCCTTTAGAGGCATGCAGCGTCATGAGAGTGACTCTATTGTCGCTGTCTTTCGTTTCGTCTGCATCTGTCAAGAGAGAAATTTCTTGCAGGAATGCACTGAGCGTAGCATCGTCTCCTTTATCCTGAGTGAACTCAGCGATGGCGTTGAGCAACTCTTGTACATTCTCCCAACGTACAAGATTTTCTGGCGTGTTTTCTTTGCGCAGGTCATCGAGTAGCCCGGATTCTTTGATGAGCGCACGAGAAATGTCCGCAGCAGAGTCCGTTGCAGCCAATTCCCGGTATTTATTCAGAAGGTCCCTAAATACCGATACGGCATTCACTGCGCGAGCCGTCAGTCCCGTTTCTTGTACGCGCTCCATTCCTTCCCAAGCACCAATTTGATGGGCTGCAGCGTAACTCCAGAGGGTACTCTGCGTTTTCGCACCGATCCCACGAACCGGCAGATTGATGACGCGACGCAGACTGGCGAGGTCATTGGGGTTCACAAGTAGGCGTAGATAAGCAAGTGCGTCCTTGATTTCGCGTCGTTGGTAAAACGAAACGCCTCCGACAACACGATAGGGGATACCGCCACGGCGAAGCGCGTCCTCAAGAGATCGAGATTGCGCATTCGTACGATAGAGGACCGCAAAATCTTTGTTCAAATGCCCCAGTCGTACTTGAACGTCGCGGATACGACGCTCCACCTTTTGGGCTTCATCTCTTTCCGAAATGGATTCCAGAGAGATGACAGGGTCACCCTCATCATTATCGGTCCAGAGGTTTTTCTCTATTTGGTCCCGATTATTCTTGATGATGGAATCAGCAAAACGGACAATACGCTGGGACGATCTATAATTTTGCTCCAGTCGAATGGTTTGGGCATTCGGGTAATCCCGCTGGAAGGACAAAATGTTTGTAATATCTGCACCTCGGAAGGCATAGATGCTTTGTGCGTCGTCTCCGACGACGCACAAGTTGCGATGCTTTTTAGCCAGCATTCGAGCCAATAGGTACTGCGCTTTATTGGTATCCTGATACTCGTCGATATGAATGAACTTCCATCTCTCCTGATACTTTTCCAGGATATCCGGGTGGTTATCGAAAAGCTGAATGGGCTTGAGGAGTAGATCGTCAAAGTCCATCGCATTCGATGACCTTAACGCATCCTGATACGGCTGATACAGTTCAGCAGCTCGCACCTGAACCGGAGATACGGCCAGCTGGGCGTATTCCGCGGGGGACACCATTTTATTCTTTGCGCCCGATATAATGTGGTGCACTGCACGGGGTTTGAATTCGGTGGTATCGATTCCAAACCGATTCATGAGATCCCGAAGCAGGCGCTGACTGTCATCTGAGTCATAGATGGTGAAGTCGGAAGTGTATCCGATATGCTCACCTTCTACGCGAAGCATGCGCGCAAACATCGAATGAAACGTCCCAATGGCCATTCCTTTGCCTGTTTCCTCTCCAACGAGTTCAAGTACTCGTTCCCGCATCTCACGTGCGGCCTTATTGGTAAAGGTTATGGCCAGAATCTGCCAAGGTCGCGCCGTATTGCTCGAAATCAAGTAGGCGATTCGATGCGTAAGTGTCCGGGTTTTGCCTGAACCGGGACCAGCTACAATGAGCACGGCCCCTTCCAATGCCTCTACCGCTTCTCGCTGAACCTCATTGAGACCCTTAAGAATATCAGTTGGTGAGACCTTGTGAGCGGGAGCGTTTGAGTCAGGAAGAAGCGTGAATTGAGTCATCAATCAAAGGAAAAAAGGCTCTAGATGGTGCCAATCGGAGTAGAGGTCGAAGATAGGACACCTGAATCACGCCTGAAAGAAACTCTTGGCTTCCTGTTCCGATTCCTTCGTGTATATTCCACCCCTTAACGATTATTCACGAGCACTATGAGCATTATCGCACTTGGGCGTGGCCTTTTGGGCCTGGCCGTAATTTTGGGCTTAGCCTATTTGGCATCCAACAACAAGAGCCGGATCAGTTGGCGTATGGTTGGATCCGCACTAGGACTGCAGGTCCTTTTGGCCGTCTTCCTTCTGAAAGGTGCGGTCATGGGAGCATGGTTTTCGCCTCTTGGCTGGCCAAAAGCGTTCTTTTCATGGGTCAGTGGCTTCTTTGTACTCGTTCTGAATTTTACGACATCAGGGGCTGAGTTTATTTTTGGTGACTTGGCAAAGCCACCCGGAGTAGAAGGAAGTATGGGCATGTTTTTTGCCTTCCAGGTGCTTCCCACCATCATATTTTTTGGGTCCCTCATGGGTGTAATGTATCACCTTGGCGTCATGCAAAAGATTGTGCAAGGGATGGCGGTCGTCATGGCCAAGCTTCTGGGAACGAGTGGGGCTGAGTCACTTTCTGTGACAGCCAACATTTTCGTAGGTCAGACAGAAGCACCATTGGTTATTCGGCCCTACCTCGGAAAAATGACGATGTCCGAATTGATGGCTGTGATGACAGGAGGTATGGCAACCATCGCAGGAGGTGTGATGGCGGCCTACATTCAAATACTAGGAGATCCATATGCTCAGGCGATGGGCGTTTCCCTAGACGCAGGACGATTGCTCTTTGCCGAACAGTTATTAGGCGCCAGCATCATGGCTGCGCCAGCGGCCCTACTGCTCGCGAAAATGCTGATTCCTGAGGTAGATGCCCCAGCGACGAAGGGAGCTGTTCAAATTGAAGTAGAACAGAAGTCAGCCAACGTTATCGATGCCGCCGCTTCAGGAGCTTCAGACGGATTAAAGCTGGCCTTGAATGTGGGCGCCATGCTATTAGCCTTTCTAGCGTTGATCGCCATGGTGAACTACATCATCGGATACGGTGCAGGTTTCTTTGGAGCGTCACTTACCCTAGAGCAACTCCTAGGATGGGGACTATCGCCTTTGGCCTGGCTCATCGGAATTCCTACGGTAGATATTGTCAGCTTCGGATCTCTGTTGGGGACGAAAATTATTGCGAACGAATTTGTGGCCTATCTGAATCTCGCCGGAGCAATAGGAACGGGGGCGCTTCATCCGAAGACAATTATAATGGCCACATTCGCCCTGTGTGGATTCGCCAACTTGTCTTCCATAGCGATACAGATCGGCGGTATTGGTCCGCTCGCCCCAGAACGAACATCAGACTTGGCTAAACTCGGGGTTCGTGCCGTGTTGGCTGGTACTTTTGCCAATTTGATGACGGCGACTATTGCCGGTATTCTTTTGGGTTGAGAATGAAAAAAATGTCCTTGTTGGTTTTCATGTGCGCCGCTCTAGCGGAAGCGGCGCCAGCTCATGCACAATTGGTGGTGAACGGGTACACCAATCACCAAATTCACGGCTGGGATGTGCTTGTCAATGATGATGCACAATCCAATCATTCCGTTGGGACGAACAGAGCTGTTGCATACCTCACGGACCGTCTTTACCTCTTAGAGGGGCTTAGTCTTCAACCAGCCATTTTAGACTCGCTGCGCTCCATTCCTATTTTTATGGAATGGGAAAAGCGTTCCAATGGGGCTGCGGAATACCATTCCAGTCTAGACTGGTTGCTTCTCAATGGGTACATCCCAGAAAAGGAGAAAGCTGTTGAAATCAGTAACATGAACAACTTTGTGTCTTGGTCTCAGCAGAATCAGCCCTGGATGATCTTGCATGAGATGGCTCACGGATATCATGACAGGATCTTTGGATTTGGTGATGCAACCATATACGATACCTTTTTAAACGCAAAAAATGGGTCTTTGTATCGATTTGTACTGTACAATCCTGGAAACGGGGCTCCCACCTTTATTGTGAACGAGGCCTATGCCTTGACGAATCAAATGGAGTATTTCGCAGAGATCACAGAGGCGTATCTGGGTCAGAACGATTTTTATCCGTTTGAAAGAAGCGAGTTGGAATCGTACGACCCTGTTGGGTTTGCGCTGGTTGCGTCCATTTGGTTTCAAACGAACTCAACGGATATCGAACCTGCCTTTCCTGAACAAAAACTTCTGGATCCTGTGTATCCCAATCCGACATCCGGGGTAGTTTGGGCAAATGGATGGCAAGACGCAGTCTCCATTCGCGTTTTGGACGTAATGGGACGTACCGTTATGGACCTCACTGGAAAAGCTTCTCGATACGAAATTAACCTGTCTGATCAACCAGCGGGTCTCTACCTTATACGGTTAGAAATGGAGCCAGGCACTATTCAAACTCAAACGGTGCTGAAGACTTATTGAGGGCCAAATCGCACCTTCATGCGCACCCAGGAGGGAATGGCATTGGATTTTCCGCCCTTTAGCAGATAAGCAGGCTGCCAGCGCATTTCCGTAATGGCCAGCATGGCAATTCTATCCAGCGTCGGATGGAGGCCTTCTATCTTGTTAAGAGCAACGGGTACTCCTTCTTTGTTCAAGGCGACCTGAAGAAAGACTTTTCCTGAAAGTTGCTGCTCTTTGAGCGAATCGGGCACGACAACTGGGATGTCTCGACCCAGCTTGGTAAGTGTTCTAGGAGAACGGAAATGGCGCGCTAGCACTCTGTACGCTTCACGCTGGTGCTTTTTGATGAGCGGCTGAACGTCACCTTCTAGGTTCAGTCCTTCCATTTTGGGCAGTACAAACTTGTCGAAAAGGGAGTCTACCACTTCGGGCTGATTGCGGAATAATTCGATCAGACTCTCCTTTACATACTGATTGAATTTGCGCTGAGCCAAGTCGCTGTCTTTCACAGATCGACCATCTAAAGAAGCGGACAGTAGATGACTTCCAGGGACACCCATCTCGTCCATCGTCTCAAGTGGCCGGTATGCACCGGTCGTATCGGCTCCGATTTGCCACCAAAAAATAGAGTTACCATCCCATCCCCTAGGAATAGAAAGAGGCTCTTCTTGAGCGGCTTGGCATCCAACGATAAGCAGGATGGGAAGAAGTAAGGCTAAATGTGCCTTGCGAAATTGCATGCGATACAGCTTATGATTAGCGTGATATGGACCCTTAACCGGTTAAAAAGTTGCATTTATTGTACTTATGGCACCCAAAATGAAAATCAGACCAGCGTTAGACTATGATAAAGCTGCGCTAACTTCTTTGGTGCGCAGATCAAAAGGCTAGACGTCGCTTCGGGTGCTTTCTGATTCTTTTGCTCAGGAATTCTACGAAAAAATGGGTGTGATCAAGATGGGCGACTCCGTGGCCTCTGTCACAGGTGGGTAGCGAAGTCTACCTTTTCTGAATTTGTCTACTTCCCCGTAACGAGACGCACAAAATGTTTGCGGCGATCCATAGCCACCACTTTAACTTCGCTTCCAACAGAGATGAAATCACCTTCCGTAACGACCTCGATGCGCTCTCCCTCAATCTCGATGATACCCGTTGGGCGTAGAGGGGTTATGGCGATGCCCATTTTCCCGAGGTAGCTGGCCCGATGCTCGCTTTCACGGGCAATCAGCCTTTCATCTTTTTTCAGGTTGGCAGACAGAATGAAGCGATTCCAAGCGCCAGATTTCCAAAGCCACCAAAAAGCACTTCCCGTTGTGATAGTTGCTCCTGCCATGGCCATGACTCCCGCGAGAAATCCGATCTGAACAAACGCTGTAAAGATGGCGAACAGCATCATTAAGGCGCCCAGAATACCCACGACATTCATTCCTGGAATCAAGTAAACTTCAGCAACGATAAATGCCGCGCCTAGCAGAATCAGAATAATGGGAAGCAAGAGTTCCAAAATAGCTCCGGGAAATGAGCGGTTGACCGTACTCAGGAGTTTACGGCATTAAGATCAAAGGTTACAGTAGCGGCCCGGCTGCGACTAGTACAGAATAGGTTAACTGGGAATCTGTGGAACGGCTTTAACACGCACGGTTGATCCGTTTACGGTCATCACCTCGATGGGCGTTCCCTTTTCGATATACTCTCCAGATGTTACTACATCTACTCTACTTCCATCAATCGTTGCCGCCCCTGCTGGCCGTAGAGAGGTAGCAGCAATACCATGGCGCCCAACATATTCAGAATGGGTAGTCGCAGATGTATAACCGGCCGCACTACCTAAGTCTGGCTGTAAGACTAAGCGATTGAAATGTTGTGTTTTAGGTAGGTACCGAGCAAGCGAAGCCAACATGACGATAAACATGACCATCGTAGAAGCGAGTGTCGTCACTGCGCTGGTGATGGCTGGCCCGGAAGGGAAGTTAAATCCAATATTTCCGATCAATGACGCTCCCATTGCCAAAACGACTAAAATGAGTCCACTAATCCCAGCGATTCCAAATCCTGGTATCACAAAGATCTCCAGCATTAGTAGGATGATTCCCAGGCCAAAGACGAGGATTTCCCAGCTTTCAACCAAGCCCATCATGTAGTGAGGACCAAAGAAAATAGCAGCGCCAAATGCGGCAATGATACCTGGAAATCCGACTCCGGGAGTTTGAAGTTCAAAATACAGGCCGCCCATCATCATGAGCATGAGGATGGACTGTACCACGGGTGAGCCAAAGAAGCGCAGCATTTGTTCAATGCCCTTGACTTCATGGGCCACTTGCTCTATTTCAGCGGCTCCCAATTCGGATAATAACTCGTCTATGGACGTTAGTTCGGCATCTGCGACCCCCAGCTTCACAGCCTCTGTGGTAGAGAGGGTGAGCACCTGTCCTGCTTCGCTGACCCCTTTGACTTCTAATTCTTGATCTACCATCGCTTCTGCGATTTGAGGGTCACGCCCATTTGCCTCAGCCGTTGCACGCATGAGGCCGCGCATGTAGCTCTGATACTTGTCAGGTGCGGCTTCGCCACCCACTCCTTCTACTACGGTAGCGGCGCCAATGGATGCGCCTGGCACCATAATAATGCGATCTGCAGCATAGGAAATAAGGGCGCCGGCGGAGGCCGCGTTCTTATCGATGAAGGCGACGGTTGGGATAGTCGCATTCAGAATGGTTTTCCGGATTTGATCTGCCGCGTCTACAAGGCCTCCAAACGTATCAATGTCGAAGACAATGAGACCTGCCTCGGCTGCTTCGGCATCCGCTACGGCCCGGTCTATATAGCGCGCGAGCCCATTGTCTATCATTCCTTCGATTGGAACGATAAAGGCTTGTCCTTGTGGCGTTTCCTCAAAGGCCCAGTCTGTGTCCTGTCCAGTGGCGGGATGTACGCCCATGATGAGGATCAGAAAAAACGAGATGGAACGAAATATTTTCATCTGACCAAATTGTTGAATTATGATTCTATCATTACAGGAGTGCCGACTACAACGAGATCCCATAAACGGTCCATTTGGACATTTTGAATAGCAACACATCCCTGTGTCCAATTCTGTCGTTCACCCGTGCCATCGCCGTGAAGTTCGATATATCCGCCCAGACGCGTATTCATAGGAGGAGCCGAGACGGATTTTTCTGCTTGCAGAATTTGTTTGTACTCCTTCTCGGTGATCAAATTATCCTTAAACCCTCGTTCCGCGTCTTCCGCATTAGGATAGTTTAGCACCAGAGCCTTGTAGAATTGACTGTTTGCATTTTTCGTAGCCACGAAAAACTCGCCCTCGGGTGTTCTCCAATGATCGGGATTGGCCTGACTGCCACGTTCCGTTTTGTCTGCAAAGAAGTTATACCCCAAGTCGGCTGGGATGCGTGCGATAAGGGTGCTTCCTCGATACACAAAGACCGTTTGTTCGGATTTAGAAATTCTGATCCAAACATTCGTGAGTCCTTCCGTTCTCATCAAGCCATTGGCTCCATCGAGCGTTTTAACCTTACTCCACCCATCCTGCCGATCTTCCAGCATAACCACGGGCTCCCTCAACTTGAGGTGCATGTAGGTTCTGGTCGTGTCGTTTGGGTAAAAGAGCTTTGAAGATCGCTCCGTCGTGTAGTACACATCCAGCGATGGATTCATTGCTTGCGCATGGACCTTATTCGGTCCAAGAGAAACGAGCGCTAAGAGAAACAGAATTGCGAATAGTCGCATGATTCGGATGTGTTGGACCTGCGGGCTTTCGTTGAGAACCGCAGAGTCACTCAGAGGATCCAATACAACTACGCGGAGAGCATATTGTAGGCTTCCAAAACAGCATCTGCATCCCGAAAGGAGCTCGCGTGACTGGCCGCCGCGATAGCATCGTGGGAGGAATTGGAAGGGGCGAATGATCGTCCGACGACGTTCATCGCCCCAATATCCCCATTTGTATCTCCGATGAAAGCCATTTCATCCGTTGTAACGCCACACGTCTCAGCAAGCCAGGTCATGCCAGCCGCCTTGGTGAGCGATTGCGGCACGATATCGATGCTTATGTGCGTGTGAAACGTCTGGAAATGCGGAAAATTATCACCAACCCATCGTTTCAAGTTTTCTAGAGCGGCATACAGGCTTTCTTTTTCTTTAGCCACCATTCCGGCTTGTGCTCTTTTGGCGTGATCGATGGAAAGCGCACTATCAAGAGCCAAAAGAGAAGTCATGTACTCCCTGATCTCATCCACCTCGCGTTGGATCTCAGTCGTCAGAGCCGGATGCCAGGTTGTGAGAGCGGAAACGGGATCAAACATTCCAGCGCCTGACTCGAAAAGAACCGGCGCTTTCAGAGCCAATAATTGACTCATGGCTTCCACATACGGATACGATCTGCCGGAGCAAATAGATAACGCTGGTATTGAGGCGTGGCTGCCCGGCAGGCCGGCGGTCAATGCGCGCTCTGAAATGCGGCCTAAAACATCCAGTCTCAGGGGCTGGTACGGCATGGCGAGACATCCATCGATGTCACACACAAAAAGCCGAGTCTTCGCTGTTTGACTCAGGAGTACGCCTCGTTCAAGTCGGCGATGAGCTCATCGGAAATACCCATGTTGTTAAACCCACCATCATGAAAGAGGGTCTGACCGGTAACCGAGCGGGAAAGATCGCTCAAAATTGAGATCGTATAGTCAGCACACGACTCAGCATCGGCATTACCCAGTGGAGACATCCGATCGGCGTACTCATAAAGAGAATCGAATCCTTTAATACCAGCTCCGGCTGTTGTTTTCGTTGGGCTCTGTGAAATGGCGTTGATTCGGATTCCATTTTTCCCAAGCCGATACGCGAAGGAGCGGACAATGCTTTCCAACAGGGCTTTTGCATCGCCCATTTCCGAGTACTTGGTAAACGTCCTTTGAGCACCGATGTAGGACAGTCCGACAATGGAGCCGCCGTCGTTCATGGTACCCGTTTTAAGCGCATGGTGAACACATCGGTGTAAGCTCATCGCTGAAATATCAAGCGTCTTCTTATACCAATTGTAGTTCAAGTCTTCATAGGCTCGATCCTTACGCACATTCAGTCCCATGCCAATAGAGTGAACCATGAAATCGATACCGCCTAGCTTTTCCTTGGCTGCATCCATCAGGTTGTGCAGGTCCTCATCGTGCGTGGCGTCCGCGTAGTAAATGGAGGCGTTTGTTTTTTCAGCAAGGCCCTCGAGCTTTCCTAAACGTTGGCTCACAGGAGCGTTGGAAAGCATGAATTCTGCGCCTTCTCGATGTGCAGCTTCCGCAATTTTCCAAGCGAGGCTCTGTTCGTTGAGGGCACCAAAAATGATACCTTTTTTGCCTTTCAGCAGACCGTGTCCACTCATGTGACTGTTCTGAATTTGGGTGGGTTCAAAAAGAAAAGTTACGAAATATGCAGACGACTTACGCATCCGGCTTTCGCATTGGTTCTAACCTGTCCAACATGGCTTGGTGGATGTACCCGTTAGAGGCCACAATTTCCATCCCTAAAGGGGCATTTTGAGCACCAGAAAAGTCGGAATACACACCTCCAGCTTCACGTACAATTAGTGCTCCAGCGGCTACATCCCAAGGCATAAGTCCTTGCTCAAAGAATCCCTCAAATCGTCCACATGCCACCCAGGCGAGGTCCAACGATGCAGAGCCAGGACGCCTAATACCGCGTGAATCAGTCATAAAACGCTTTAAACAGGCTGAATACCCATTCACGAAGCTGAATTCCTTGTATGGAAATCCGGTCGTTAGAAGCGACTCATCAAGCTCGGTGGTTTCGCTTACTCGGCAGGCAGACTCGTCGGAAAGTGGCCCTACGTGAAAAAATGCTCCCCCTCCTTTTATTGCATAGAAGGTTTCATTCCTGCATACATCTTGAATGAGACCCAGAACCAATTCCCCGTCCTTCATGAGGGCGATAGATATTCCGTAGTGGGGTACGCCATGTAAAAAATTCGTCGTTCCATCGAGTGGGTCGATAATCCAGACGTACCCTTCTCGTGAAAAAGAGGCGCCAGATTGGGGGTCATAACTCTCTTCAGCAAAAAAGGTGTGTTCCGGAAAGGCTGATTGTAGATGATCTACAATGAGATCCTGTGCGCCTTCATCTACATGGCTTACTAGGTCATGCGTACCCTTATTTCTGGCATGGGTCCCATCAACCGAACCAGCATGACCCTGAATAAATGCAGCCGCTTTGTCGGCGGCCTGACGTGCCTGTAAAAGTGCCTGCAAAAGAGTCTGGTGTAAATCGGTGGGGTTAGCAGCTGAACTCATGCGGGTTATGCGGGGAAATCGGGGTGGACGGGGTAAAAAGTCGTATTATACTAAGTGTGCTGTATCAACCCTTTCCTTCAGTGATGGTTCACTCTCCTCGACACCTGAAAATCGTTCTTCTTTTGCCGCTGATGGTCACCATTATGCTGGTGTCTTCCGGGTGTAAGCGACAAGGACTTACTCCAGTTGGACCGATTGAGGCGGTGGAACGAGATTCTGTCGTAGCGTTGTTATCGACGGTGAATCAAGATGGGATTCGGGCAGCCTTCCCTACGTTGGAAAACTATTCTTATCGTAGGTATTTGCGAACGGAGCAGTATGATGATGAGGACTTTATGGTGGCATTCACCGAGCATAATATCATCGTCAATACAGGGCAAGACGGCAGGTCATCCGTGATTACTCAGGCCGATTCTGGTGGAACGTTCGATTTTGGGTTTTTCAAGCGATTCGTTTCTGAGAATGTCGAAGACACGGATCCGGTGGACCTCATTCCGTTTATTCTGGATGATGATCCGATTTATTTGCAGCCTAAAAATATTGATAGGTACTCGTTCAGCGCAGTTGATGACACGCTCATGTGGGACCGGGAGGCGCTCATCATTGACGTGCGTGCAAAAGCGGATTTAGCCGATGGGTTGAACGTTCGGCGGGTTCGTCATTACGTAGATCGGGCTACCAATCAGTTGGTAGCCATGTATTTGGAACGGATTGATTTAGGTATGCTTTTTCGAGAGGAAAGTACCTATTACGTCCACATACGACCGGACGCTGGCGGTGATCTCGTACCGTACAACACGCGATTCGAAACGATGATCAAGACACCGTTCAAGACTTCATGGCGCATAAGAACCGTGTCTACCTACACGGATCATGTCAGGACCTTTCGTTAGTTCTGGCTGCGTGGATAGGTGTTCAAGGTGCCTTTATAAAGCTCTGATGCATCTGAAATGGACCTGAACGTATTGGCAATGACCTCAGCTGCGGCGTCCTCATTTCCACCTCTAAAAAAGACACGCGCCAATTGAAGATGTCCTCTAGTGTCTTCTGGGTTCTGGGCAATGGCGATTCTGGATAGGGATTCGGCTCGAATAAGGTCGCCTAATTCGACGGCACACCAGGAAAGGCGGACAAGATGATCAATGGATTCAATAATCAAATCCGATGCCGTTGAAAGAGCGGTTTTGGCTAGCGTTTCGTTGCCTGCAGCCATCGAGGATTCGCACAAGAGTAGTTGTGCTTCACCATTCGATTCGGCAATTCGAACGGCCATCAAAGCGTCATCAACCGCCTCCTCAGGCCGCTGAAGACCCATCAGAATGGCTGTTCGCAGTTTAAGGGCCTCTAAATCGTTCGGTAAGCCGTTCAACACGCGGTCCACTCGTGCCTTTGCTTCTAGAAGACTATTGCCGCTTTCAAATGCCGTTTTTGCCCGGTGAAACTGCACATCCAGTTCCTGCGGACGGAAGTTTTGTGTAAATCCATCGACAGGAGTCAAGGACAGGGCTAGCGTTAGTATGATGAGAATCTGTTTCATTTGATTCTGAACGATACAAGAATCATTCCCAGATGGATTTCTGATTATTCAGGCTGCAATGACCTCTAATCTTGTCATAGGTAGATGCAGCTCTACTTAAGTGTGTCTATTATAGGCGTCAGAAGCTGAATTCGCATTTAGAGGTTTTATCTGTTTCGTGGAAGAGGACTGGCCGACTACATCTGAGCAAGTGGGATGCGCGTTACAGGTTCATACTGTGACGGACTCGACTAATATGCGCGCGCGCGAATGGGCTGAGGGTACACCGCATCCTGCTCCGCACGGCGCGATTGTGCTGGCAGATGAGCAGACTGCAGGGCGCGGCCGTTTGGGTCGCGCTTGGGTGAGCAGTCCGGGGCAAAACCTGCTGTTTACCCTTATTCTGCGGCCGCGCCCGGAAACGGTGGCTCGCGGCATGCTGCCGCTCGCCACCGCATTGGCCATTGCCGATACTATAAACCAGTTTCTTGGGATGCCGTCTGCCGAAATTAAGTGGCCCAATGATGTGCTTATTGGAGGACGGAAATGTGCTGGCGTTCTGATGGAAGCCATTTCTGATAAAGCGGTGCTCATCGGTATTGGATTAAATGTGAACGAGGCGGCCTTTCCGGAAGCACTTCAGAACCGATCGACCTCCTTATTGCTAGAGTCCGGTCAGCGCATGGATCGTAGAGCCCTGTTTTCAGGGTTGACTACTCGCCTTCAAGAATGGATTTATCAGTCTGACGAACACGTTTTAGCATCGTACCAAGCGCGAGTCTCGGGTATTGGAGACCCTATTGCGCTCAGTTATGGGCAAAAAACGATACGCGGGATGATGTCGGGAATCCACTCAGATGGAGGTTTGATACTCAAAACCGATAAGGGCGAAAACGTGTATTATGCAGGGGATGTGACGTTGCTGAAACCAAAGGAAAACTAATTGTCGATGTGGATCTTGCTGGACATAGGGAACAGTTCGACCAAAGTTGGGCTATTCGATCCGACCGCAGAAACGGGCGCTACCCTACCCGGTGAGTTGATCTCAAGTACCCGAATTGAGCATACCACGGATGCGAGAAATCATTTGGCAGAAATATGTGGTTCCGAGCGAATTAGTCGAGTTGGTGGGGTGTCCGTCGTTCCAAGCCGGATGCAATTTTGGTCGGAAATGGTACGCCGCCAAGCGAAATTAGATATTGAGTTTTTTGATGAAACGTCGAGTTTGCCTTTTTCTCTCGATTACCAAACTCCCGAGACCATGGGCAATGATCGCATTGCCGTCGCATCAGCAGGGTGGCACCGTTACGGGAGTCTCGGGCATCATGGAGTCATTGTAGTAGATGCTGGAACAGCCATCAATTTTGAGATTGTGACCTCTCAAGGGAGATATCCGGGCGGAATCATCACAGCGGGACCTGGTCTCATGCGTGACGCCCTTGGTTCGGGGACCGCACAATTACCTCAGGTTCAGCTCGTTCCTCCAGACGGCCGCATTGGGCGATCTACAGAAGAAGCCATTCAATCCGGCGTGATGTTCGGTATGCTGGACAAGGTTCAAGGTATGGTTCGCCATCTTCAGGCCGAATCTGATATGCCGCTGGAAGTCGTTGTTACAGGAGGATGGGGCTCCTGGATTTCTTCCGAATCAGGTTATTTTTTCGAAGACAACTTGGTCTTGAAAGGCGTCTCAGATCTGATGCGTCTTTCCGCTAATTAATGAGATCGGCCATCAGATGGGCATACAGCATCGTTCGGATACGGGCTAATACCATTTCAAAGGCGACTTCATTGTGTCCACCGCGTGGAATAATAACATCGGCGTGGCGCTTGGAAGGTTCCACAAACTCAATGTGCATGGGGCGCACAGTTGTCTCGTATTGCTCTAAAACGGAATTTAAAGAGCGGCCGCGTTCGACCATGTCTCTTCGAATTCGTCGAATGAGTCGGGTGTCATCGTCGGTATCCACAAACAGTTTAATAGCCATCCTTCGGACCAGATCGGGCTCTGCCAGCGCCAGTATACCCTCTACGATAATGATCGGTGTGGGTTGGATTTCGAGGGTTTCAGCTGCGCGCGTATGTTTTGTGAAATCATATACCGGCTTCTGGATAGACCGACCTGACAGCAGTGCGTCCACATGCTCAACCAGCAGGGAGGTTTCGAGCGAATCTGGGTGGTCAAAGTTGACAGCAGCCCTTTCCTCGAGTGAAAGATGGGTTAGGTCCAGATAGTAGGCGTCGTGTTCTAGGACGGAGACCTGTTCAGGGCCTAATTCACCCAAGAGGCGTCTCAAAATAGTGCTTTTGCCCGATCCCGAGCCTCCGCTCAATCCGATGATTACCGGTTTTGTCATGCGCGGACCAACAATTTTGCTGTTTAAGTGGGTCAGCCGCGCTTGACCATGGCCAATTCGTGAGTGCGACTGTCCTCATTGTAGGAAGATAGGGACTCATCCAATACGTATCCGTCTGGATGTCTCCATTCCGCCAGTAATTCTAGATCTTCCACGGTCTCTTTTACAATATGGTTGACCAATTTACCGCGGAGTGGTTTAACTCCGTGAGAAACCGCCGTCAGTTCGCCGGCTTTCTTTTTGAAGAATTTAACCCGAACCATTGCCTCATAAGTAACCGCGTTGGTCCACGCATCTTCGTGTACTCCTGGTAGGAAATTCCAGACAAAGCGATCGGTCAGGGTTTCATTCAGGGCTTCACTCAACGACTTTTTCCAAAACTGGCTGATTTTGCCAATGCCTGGTAAATTGGCATCCATCTTGAGTTTGTACATCGGAATCAGGTCGTCTGGACGGAGAATACCGAATAGACCGGAGAGGATAATACCTTCTTCCAAGAGTCTGCGTTGCGCGCCGGTTGGTAGTCCCGGGAAATCCATTGCCTGATACATGACGCCGGGGGCATATCGGTCTAACGCCGAGATCAATGGGGCCTTGTAGATATTCAGGTTTGCTTCAATTGCTGCTGCAAGCGCTTTGTCCTTGACGCCAAAGAGGGCTTCTAGATCATGCTCTCCACTTTTGACGACGCTTTGTAACTGTTCAATTAGTTGGCGACGCTGCGGATTCAACTGATGGAAATAGTTGAACGTGTTTGACGTTCGATAGTCAAACATGTCGGGCGCGAAGGGATTCCCACCTTCTTGTTTTCCTTCTGCAGGAGGGAGCAAAATGGAAAAATTAGGCATGTGTCAATGGGTGGCTTCGGTGAGAAAAGAAGAGGCAATAACCGGATTAAGGCTACGAGTCGGACGGTTGGGAGCGCATCTCGTCCAATAGCGCATCAATATCGCTACTGATTTCGTCCGCTTTTTCGCGAGCGTCTTTTACTAGAGCGTCGCCTTGTTGTCGTGCAATACCAGACTCTGGATCTTCTCCTATGGCTTGATCGATCATGTCTGCGACGGTACCACCTAGGTTATCCAACTGGTAAGCCAGTTTACGACGGAGTTTGGCTCCTTTTTCCGGGGCAAACAAAACGCCAAGCGCAAAACCAGTCGCGGCGCCCAGAAGTAGTCCTAGGGTTCCTGTTTTAAATGATTTACCCACTGTGTCGTCCCTCCGAAATAATGATCTGAATGTAATTGGACACCCAAAAGCAGCTTGTTGGATGGCCTGTCCGGCAGATGCCGGATACAAAAAACCTACGGCACTTGTACCGCAGGTAGTCGGATGCAGTTTCGGCAATATCCAATGAAACTGCAATAAACAGAAGAGTCGCGGCTGCACGAATGCAGCCGCGACCGAAACGCTCAAAAAGGAAGCGTCAGAAGAGGCCTATTTGCCCTTCTTTTTGTGACGATTTTTACGCAAGCGCTTTTTACGCTTGTGAGTCGCAATCTTGTGTCTTTTACGTTTACGGCCGCAAGGCATATCAATCTCTTTTTTAAGTCAGTGTCATGGTAGGCTCGGACAAAAGTTCGAGCTCCATCTGGTGGGAGGCTCAGTTAGAGCCGGACACATATAATAAGGAAAATCCGGTCGCTCGTCAACATGGGATCCGATGGCAGGTTCATCCTTTTGTTTGAAGAACGTGCGTATTCAGTAGGTTTTGCACCATAATTAGTAATTGTTTGACCTTGATAGGCATCAAAGCTCGTATATATTTGAGTCCGGCAATTATCTCTTTTAAGGGCTATTTTTACCGCGTGGTACAGCACACGTCAATCGGAAGACACTTTTATCTCATGCAGAACGAGCAACAGCAAGCATACATTCTTAGAGAGGTCGATGGCATTCGCTTCGCGGAAGCAGGTGAGGATTCGCAATCCACTCCCGTGCTATTGCTGCATGGTATGATGGGGGACATCTCTAACTGGGAAAGCGTCTTTGAACCTGTTTCTCAGGCTGGATTTCGGGTGATTTGCCCCATTCTACCCGTTTATACCCTTCCCGTAAGAAATGCCAATTTACAAGGCGTTGTAGATTTTGTGGAGCGATTCATGAGCCTGATGGGCCTGTCTAAAGTCATTCTTACGGGTAATTCGCTGGGAGGCCATGTCGCTGCGCTCTTCGCTATTCAACATCCGGAGAAGGTTTCAGGTGTCGTTTTAGCGGGTGCCTCTGGTATCTATGAAGTGGAGATGTCCTCCTCGATTATGAGAAGGAAAGACCGCGAGTATTTGCGTCCGCGCGTAGGAAAAACGTTTTTTAACCCGGTTCACGTCACAGAGGAACTGCTCGATGATGTTATTGAGATTATCAATAATCGTGAGAAAGCCATTCGGCTGATTCGCTTTGCTCGATCGGTCGACAAGGGATCTGTTAAAGACGATTTGCATCGGATCAGTGCGCCAACTCTACTGGTTTGGGGCCGGCAAGATCAGATTACTCCTCCTGACGTCGCAGATACGTTCCATGCGGGTATTCCAAATTCCGAATTGCATTGGGTTGATGAATGCGGGCATGTACCCATGATTGAACAGCCTATTGCCTTTTCGGGGCACCTCATAGATTTCCTGAGGCGATTAGAGAGCTCTTCTACGGCTGCCTGAACTGCTCACTTCCTGATACTCACGATTCAACTCATGAATAGAGTCGTTTTGACAGAAGGGCGATATCTTCTCCCAAAGAACAAAAAACGTATTCTTTGATCCCTTATGATTCGTCCCGCCTTTTTCGCCGCTCTTATCTTGATCCTCTTTTCTGGATGTGATTCCTCAACACTGCCAGCTCCATACACAGATCACCGTTTGCCAGATGATTTGCAGTCAGATGTCTTTGAATTGAACGGGGCTAGAATGGATGGTTCGATTTTGCACCTAAACGTATCCTACGGCGGTGGCTGTGCGATGCACACTTTTACCGCGTATAAGACGGGTCAAATCATGAAGTCCAATCCACCTGGCCTAGTTCTCTATGTGGCGCACGATGGAGGCGGGGATCTGTGTGAGGCATATTTGACAGAAGACGTTCAAATAGATCTGACGTGGTTGATAGCTGAAATGGGGGGCTCTTTTTGGATGAATGTCGCCGCATTTGGATCTGAAGCAGAGACCATTCGAATTGAATACGACGCATGAAAGTAGCGGGCTTCATACTTCTATTTGTGATTCTACTTTCTGGATGTAGCCCAAAGCTATCGCCGCTTTACCGAGACTATGAGGTCACTGCTGACGCATCTCACTCGCAGGCGGACGTACTAGATCGGATAGAGAGGGGGCTTCTTGAGGCTGGGTGGAATCCAATAGCTGGACCGACAGGTAATGTGATAGCAACCGAGATGAGGCGATTCCGGCAGTGGGGATTGTATTCGGTTGAAGTTGAACTGGAGGTTGCCCCGGTGGGTGGGGAGTATGTTCGACTACTGGTTCATCCCTTCCGGATCTATTTTACCGGCGCAAAGAGCAAGGTCCCCTACCTTCGAGGAAGTCTTGCGCGAGCTGTTTTAAAGGATTTACACGCTACGTTCGAAACCGAAGGGCTCTCGTTTATTGGCACCGCTCAGTCCCGTAATAAGGCAGCACAACCGGCTCGCTGACAGGGTAAGAACTACAGCAGGTGAAGGCTAGATCTCTTGCACTTGCGAAGACTGGGCACTAAATAAATGGTCGCACCTTTGTTGAATCCCACCTTTCGCGACCATGAAATGTTTTCAATCGACACTTCTTATTATTTGCCTCACGTTTTTTGCTCTTCCTGCGCTTGCGCAGGATGGGTATCAGACGCCCGTTGATGACCTCAAGGCCCTGGTTGAAGCTCCTTTGGCTCCAGGAGTATCTATATCTCCTGACGGATCGGCTATTTTGCTTATGGTGCGAGAAAATGTGCCAGGAATCGACCAGTTGGCTCAACCCGAGTTACGCCTCGCTGGTTCTCGCATCAATCCCAGAAACAATGGTCCGTCTAGATCTAGCTATTACACCGGCATAACGATTTTGGACGTTGATTCAGGGTCAGAGACAGCGGTGACCGGAGTACCGAAAAGTGGACGAATAAGTGGCGTGTCTTGGTCACCAGATGGCGAGAATATCGCATTTACCGTCACCTTTTCGGATCGAATCGAACTTTATCTGGCAGATGCCGCTTCAGGACAAGCATCTCGACTCATTGATCGCCCGTTGAACGCTATTTCTAGTCCATACGACTGGATGCCGGATGGGCAAACACTGTTGGTGCTAGCAACTTCCGCAACGCGAGGTCCCTTGCCCGAGGAACCAGCGGTCCCGTCTACACCTGTTGTCCAGGAAAATATGGGAGGGGCTGCACCTGCTCGAACGTATCAGGACTTGCTTTCGACTCCTTATGAAGAGGATCTTTATGAATGGCTCATGCAGTCGGATGTGCTGAAAGTGGCACTTGACGGTTCGGTATCCGATTTCGGGATGACCGGAATCGTGTCATCCCTGTCACCATCTCCAAACGGAGACTATGTGTTGACCCAGACCATGCATCGTCCATTTTCCTACCTAGTACCTCGGTATCGTTTTCCTAATAAGATTGAAGTTCGGGATGCGGACGGAGCAGTAGTGGCTACCATTGCTGATCTACCGCTCATGGAAAATGTACCCACCGGTTTTGGATCTACCACGACAGGCGTCCGATCCATCGGTTGGCGGCAGGACGTTAATGGAACGTTGTCTTGGGTGGAGGCTCTTGACGGTGGGGATGGAAATGCGACGGTTGATTATCGGGATGCCGTTTACACCTTGGCGGCTCCCTTTGAAGGACAGGCAGAAGAACTGATTCGATTGCCGTTACGCTATTCGGGTGTTAGCTGGAGTGATCAGGGGTTTGCGTTGGTCAACGAACGGTGGACTTCTTCGCGACAGACCCGCACGTATCGAGTAGACCTAGAATCTGGATCCACGTCTGTACTATGGGACCGTTCATATGAGGATCGATACGGTGACCCAGGGTCGCCTATGTCCGAAGTAAAAGAGGGGCGTCGCTTGCTAGCAACAGCCAACAATGGTCGCGACCTTTATTTAACGGGTGCTGGATATTCACCAGAAGGGAATCGCCCTTTTCTGCGGAAAATGAACCTAAGATCGGGTGATACTGAGGAGATATTTCGCTCGAAAGCACCCTACTACGAATCGGTGCTCGGTTGGGTAAATAGGGAAGAAGGTTCGTACATCACATCCCGTGAATCTAAATCTGAGCCCCCCAATTATTATCTAAGACATATTGGTTCGTCTGAGATGGCCGCCATAACGTCCTTTGATCACCCCTATCCACAAATGGATGGGATTTCTAAAGAGATGATCACCTACGAGCGGGAAGACGGAGTGCCGCTTTCGGCCACCTTGTATTTGCCTGCTGGTTATGACAAGGCAACGGACGGTCCTTTGCCCACGCTCATCTGGGCGTACCCAAGAGAGTTCAAGAGCATGGCGGCTGCCGGTCAGGTAACGTCTTCTCCTCACCGATTCAAGCGAGTCTCTTACTCCGGAGCTATTCCATATGTGACGCAGGGATACGCAATACTTGATAACGCGGCTATGCCGATCGTTGGTGAAGGAGATAAGCAGCCGAACGACTCATTCGTGGAGCAGCTCGTCACGAGTGCAAAAGCAGCCATACAGGCCGGTGTAGAACGCGGTGTGGTGGATCCGGACAGGGTCGCCATTGCGGGTCATTCCTACGGGGCATTTATGACGGCTAACTTGTTAGCGCACAGTGACTTGTTCCGGGCTGGTATTGCTCGCAGTGGAGCATATAATCGGTCTTTAACTCCCTTTGGTTTTCAGGCCGAACCACGCACGTTCTGGGAGTCACCTGAGATTTACTTCGCCATGTCACCCTTTATGCACGCGGACAAAGTGAATGAGCCGATCCTACTCATTCATGGCATGGCGGACAATAACTCGGGTACCTTTCCAATTCAAAGTGAACGTTTTTACCATGGTCTCAAAGGCAATGGTGCGACAGCTAGGTTGGTGATGTTGCCGCACGAAAGTCACGGGTATCGTGCCAAGGAGTCAATTCTCCATATGATGTGGGAAACGGCCAACTGGCTGGATACCTACGTCAAGAATGCTCCACCTCGGAGTGTAGATGTTGATGGCCCGACGGGGAGATAATTCAGCATCGAGATGGGCTGCTATTCGGCCGAAGCCCGATGCGTACGCAGTGCGCGGAATGGCAGGTCGGGGCGCCGGCGAATCCAATTCGAGTCGAGCCAGCGAGCTTTTTGGTCGACGGCGTGAAGTGTATAGGCGTGGCGTGAACGGTCCGAGAGATTAGGTCCGCTGTAGTGGGGGGCGTATCCATGGAAGACGACTAGCGTTCCCTTTTTTGCTTCGACGGCTACAGGATCGACGTCGGGCCAAGGCGACTGATGGAGGATCTTGTGTTCGGTCGTGAGCTCACTCGTCCGAACGTTACGCTCTCGCAAAGGGCCTTTGTGCGCGCCGGGGAGAAACCATAGGCAGCCATTGGATTGGGTGGCGTCCTCTAGTGCGAACCAGAAGCCAAGACATGTGTCTGGGTCGGTGTGCAAAAACGTAGCATCCTGATGAATATGCACTTCTCCACCAATGTGGGGTGGTTTGAGGATATACATGGATTGCACAAGAGCTGGGTCTTGCCACCCGAGTCCTACCGCCAGTTGGGCCAGATCGGGGGTGTACGAAAAGGATTCGAACACAGGATCTAAGTCATGTTGAGCATGGCCAATCTTATTTAGGCACTCTTCCGGCTCGAAGCGCAGGGTGCCGTCTTCTGCGAAAGCGCCCTCTTCGAAGAAGAACCGGATGCGATCGCCGGACTCCATGAAGTAACGATCTGCGCGGTGTTCGTCAGACTTTGTCGAGAAGACAGATGCCTGTTCCGTCGCGGCACGAGAGCGCATCAGTGTGCGAGCACGATCCTGGAGTTGGTCACAGGCGCTGGGCGATACAAATTGCTCGAGCACCAGAAAACCGTCCCGTTGGAATGCTTCCAGCATAGCCGGAGTGGGCGTACCATTGGGTGGGGGAGCGAAGCGGGGAGGAGCGGTCATGGCAATAGCATCGGTTAGCTTTAGGTAGAGAAGATAGGTGGTCGATTCGTTTAAGGCACATTGCGCTCGTACCCCACCATGCTCTTAGGCTGAGTTTCGGCTGGCATTAATGTTGCCATAAAGAGAGCGGGTTACAATCTTTTCGTAAACCGTTCGCTTGGCAACGTCCTCCTCCACTTTCATAAGCGCATACTGCTGGATGACCAACAGTGGAACAACTAAGTCCTCTCGGATTCGGATCGATTCGGCCGAGACGGGTTCGGATTGCATGAGTCTTTCACTGCCCGAAACCTCGAGGAGCATGCGTAGTGACCGCTCATATTCAGCATGCAGCAGCTCCCAGAAATCGCCGAATTCGGGGTCTTCTGCCATGTAGGCTGTAAGCTCAAAGCTACACTTGGAGAGTGCCATCATGCTGTTTAGCATTAACGTTCGGAAGAAAGGCACCTGTCGGAATAGCGTTTTTAAATCCTCCAGATGTCCTTCTTCTGCCAGCGCTTCAAAGGCAGCACCAATACCGTAGTACCCTGGCACATTCTGTTTGAGCTGGCTCCACGATCCTACAAAGGGAATGGCCCTAAGATCATTTAGAGACAGTTCGCCACCCACGCTACGCGAAGCAGGGCGGCTTCCAACTTTGGCTAATTTGTAAAATCGGAGCGTACTCTTTTTCTCGAGATATGAAACGAATGAAGGGTGCTTTTTGAGCGCATCGTAGGCGGCAAAACTCCTGCTTGCGATGTCATCCATGATGCGTCGGTGTTCTGGCGCAATGCGCTGCTCTTCCCCGAATAAATGTCGGTGTAAACCCGCCGCAATCAACTGCTCACAGTTGTGCCGGAAGAGGGCGTTTGTCCCGTATATACTTGAGATCATTTGGCCTTGAATCGTTAGTTCGATAGCGTTGTTAGCGATATCAGCGCCCTGCGCAGCGTAAAAACGATGCGTTTTACCGCCACCTCTGGCCGGTGGGCCACCGCGACCATCGAAGAACATGGCATCGACACCATGAGAGAGACAAGCGGCTGTCAGCTCTTCTTTCGTCTTTTGAATCGTCCAGTTGGCTCTGAAATAGCCACCATCTTTGGTCCCATCCGAGAATCCAAGCATGAGCGTATGTCGATTTTTCCGCTTTTGGATGTGTTCACGGTACACATCGATGGCGAACAAGTCGTTCATAATCTTCGAGGCATTCGTCATCCCGTTCATTGATTCAAACAAAGGAATGATGTCAATGGGCAGGTGCTCCGACTTCCAAATCCACCGGAAGAGGGCGAACACAAAGAGTACGGACCAGGTATCCTCGGCATGGCTTATGACGTACCGGTTGCATCCTTCTTCGCCATTGCGTTCCTGAATGCGTTGAACGGCCCGGATCGTGCGAACCGTATCGCGTTGCAATTCATCGCTTAGATCCTCTTCTTGGATGTCGATGTCTGTACGCAGCAAGGCCTGAACTAAATCTGAATCAGAGAGCGTATTCATTTCAATTCCGGCATCTGCCAGAATGCGCTCAACGAGCCGACGATGTACCGAGTGGTTTTGTCGGATGTCAATGGTCGCAAAGTGGGTTCTAAAGATGCGGGTGCGATCGATAAATGTATCTAGATCCTCGATATAGAGGCTGCTATAATCATCTACAAGTCGTTGTCGCACATCATACAATGTGGAAAGCATGTCATCGAATTCAACGATTTCATCGACGTCAAACATCGCCTCGTAAAGCTGTCCTCTAAGTGCTCCAACCTGCTTCTCAATGCCTCGGAAGGTTAGTTTTTGCTCCAACGCCTTGATCTCTCCGTAATAACACTTCATGAGAGTCATGCGAAGCTCATCGGCCACTTGGATGGTGGTTTCCGATGTTACGAATGGGTTTCCATCCCTGTCCCCGCCTGGCCAAAAGCCCAGCTTCAGAATATCCGGATTATCGAACGATCCCTTGGGTGCGTTGCGCTTAATGTCTGAGTAAAGATCTCCTACGGCATCATAATAGACATTGCGCAAGAAGTGAAGGACGTTGCGCGCCTCATCGATAGGGGTTGGAGACTGAGAGGCGATCAGTGAAGTAAGCCCCAACTGCCTGAGAGACTGATCGATTCCCGTGATGTCACTATCAATGATGGAGTCCCTCAGCATGCTGATGATCTTCAGAACGGAGGGCGGATAAAACTGGGTCGGATGCGCAGTGAAAACAATTCGAGCGGAGAACTCATGGAGCATACTCGCCGTGTCCTTCGACGCGGATTTCGAGTGGGTAGCTGATGGGTCTCGTTCGCGGCCCAAATGCAGTGTTTCCTTTAATGAAAGCTGGTCGTCGTCCTTAAGTAACTCTGGAAAGGCCGCGTCTTCAACACTATCAAAAAGCACCACCTGTCGCTCTACATATTGGATAACCCGAAACATGAAGTCGATTTTATCGGACTCTGTTTTGAAATCAGTGTGCTGAGCAAAAAAAGCATCCAGAATCTCAATGGGATTACTACCCTCTTCGAGCCCTCTCACGCAGTAGTCTTCCATGAGTGGAATCAACACGCCAATCTTTCGCACTTGCTGAAACGGCAGGCTTAGGAAAAGGCTGTTGTAGACATTGAACCGGTTGGCCACCAGCCTTTCGAAATCTCGTACGCGTGCATCGTGGTCCATGAAAAGCAGATCAATAGAAAGTGAGAAAGGGAGATACTATAACATACGCTCATCTAGCCATCTGAATCCCGACCTAATCCAATAGAACGAACCCATCTTTGAGTTGCCTAATATAGCATACGGGGAAGCTACCTGAGCTAATCCTCCATTATCATATCGTGCCGTGGCAGGAACAAAAAGGGGCTGATACGGTCTAAATGCATAGGTGTACGAACGCTCCAATGCGTGCTGCACTCGCCTCCGGGAGGCTGCTTGTTAGAGTCCCGGTGTTCTTTCCAAGTATGGGGATGTCACGGCTTCGACGGGTAGATTGTAAAGCAGACTGCGTGTCGAGCTTTCAGGTATGCTCGTAAATCTCGCCTGAAAAAGACAAATGCAAACGATTACGCATTCGCGATGGCCGCTTAAGTCTATAAGACATTAAGCCTTGCTATCTGTCCTCCAGCTTGCCCGTCTATCGGCAGCTGATTTGGGCATCAAACCTGATAGAATAGGATGCACCATGCCGGCTGAATAAGTGTATCTAAAGCTCGATCAGCCTTTAAGCGGTTCTGGCCCAAGACGACTGGCCACGGAAACGCTCGAGAATTCAGTAAGTCGACTACACACGTAGACGTTTGACTGGACAACTATTCGGACCTGGGTTCGACTCCCAGCATCTCCACCATACAATGCCCTGTTGCCTTCGCGGCGGCAGGGCATTTTGTATTCGAATTTATCCCGCATCTGTTTACTATAACCCGCAGCGTCAAATGGGCTATTTTTAGTGGGTTCTATTCGCCATGGCCATAAAAGCCCGAAGAGCCGAAGGTGCGACTTCGGCTATACACAAATCACTTCGATTCCGTTGTCCTCGAGTAGCCGAACCGTTTCTTGAGGTGCTTGATCGTCGGTGATAATTTTGTCGATTCTGTCGGTTGCGCAAATTTTACTGAATCCCCGGACGCCTAATTTTGAGTGGTCAGTCACCACGATAACTTCTTGAGCTGCGGCAATCATGCATTGATTCAGGTTTGCCTCCTGGGGGCTCGATGTTGTCAGGCCGTGTCGAACGTCCAAGCCATCCACACCCAAGAATAGTTTCCGGCAAGACATTGTACTCATCATGGTCGTTGCGCTCGCACCAACAACAGATGTTGAGGTGGCACGGACCATACCGCCTAATTGAATGAGCTCAATACCGGGCCGGTCCACGAGATCCAGAGCAGTATGAACACAGGCGGTTACGACCATAGCAGTCGCATTTGGGGAAATATGTCGTGACACTTCGAGGACCGTAGTTCCCGAAGCAAGAACAATGGAGTCATTCTTTTCTATCAACTCAGCGGCTGCTATCCCAATACGTCTTTTTTCTTCAGAATACCTTTTAGCCTTTTCAGATATGGGGCGGTCATACAAAAGGTGGCTTTGGGGGTTAGCGCCACCGTGGGTTCGATGAAGGAGATCCCGGCCTTCAAGGTCTCTTAGGTCTCTTCTAACCGTAGCCTCAGACACATTTAGTTCCTTTTGAAGGTCGTGAACAGTCACGAATCCTCGTTGACGTAACGTGTTGAGGATATGGTTGTGACGTTCTGCTGGGCTTTGCATGACTGCCGGTGTTCAAATGATCATAAAGACTTGAATTAGATGGGTATAATACCCATAAAAAATACACAACAATCATATTCGATCAATTGATGACTGAATTTACTGTCTTCTTGATTGCAATTGATTCTGTGTGTATCGTTATCAATTCCTTGACCCCCACCGGAGGCCACCCTTTTCACACGGATTAAATAAGTCATGCGCGGAATTTTCCAGATTACCTTTGCCTTGGTTATTGCCAGCATGTGTCAAGGTATGTGGAGCAGTCCGTCACTCGCAGGTGACCGTGAGGCGGTCGCAGGTAAAATAACGGGCCAGGTCGTCGAAGCTGGAACCGGCGAGTCGCTTATCGGAGCAACTGTATATATTGAGGAAACCAGTCAAGGCGCAGTCGTGGCTCCTGATGGCAGCTATGCTATCATAAATGTGGCTCCCGGCGTCTATACGGTCAGAGCGTCCATGGTCGGGTTTGGAACAGTACGCAAAGGGGAGGTCAAGGTCTCCATCGATCGAACTACGCGGATCGACTTTGAACTCGCGGTTGAGGTTATTCAGGGAGAGGAAATTTTTGTAACGGCTACTCGGCCGATTATTGAGGTCGATCGAACAACTTCCGCATCCTACGTGGATTCTGAGGCTATTGCTAATTTGCCGGTTCAGGAAGTATCAGATCTGCTCCAACTACAGTCCGGAGTGACCTATGATTCTCAAGGCGGACTTCACATGCGCGGTGGTCGATCTGGAGAGGTGGCCTACCTTGTTGATGGTATTCCTGTCACTAATCAGTACAGTGGTGGATCCAAGATTCAAATTGAGAATAACTGGATTCAGGAGCTGCAGGTCATCAGTGGGGTGTTCAATGCCGAGTATGGCCAGGCTCAGTCGGGCGTAATTAATATTGTAACGAAAACGGGGTCTTTGGATCGTTTTTCAGGTGATGTGGGTTTCTATGGTGGCTCCTATCTGACTCGAAGCTCGGATGTCTTTGTGGGTGAAGACTCTCCGTCCATGGGCGAATACAATCTTCAGGGTAGTCTTCAGGGGCCGATAAAGTTTCTGCGTGAAGGCTCCTTCTTCTCCAACATCCGCTTTACGGATAATAACGGCTGGCTTAATGGAGAGCGGCGGTCTTTGATCTCTGATACGGTACCTATTCAAGCCTACATTCAAGAGGCTCAGCAAACGGCATCTGATATCGATAATCTGGTCGGTATTCCTATTCCAGATTCCCTGCTATCCGGAGACCGCTCGCTTGTATCGATGAATCCTAGGCAGCGTCTATCTTGGCATGGTCGCTTTTCTTTACGCCTTTCCTCTATGCTCACGGCTAGCTATGCCGCCTTTTTCAGTGACGAAACGCGTAAGTCATATCAGGATTACAGACGGTATGCTCCAGAAGGGTTGCCTACCATAAGGGACCGCGGCATCAACCACCTGCTTTCATTTACGTTTACCCCGGATTCGCGCTCCTACTTTCGTCTGGGTATTTCTTATCAGGATAATCGTGTTCGTAGTCGCCTGTTCGATGATCCGTTGAATTCCAATTATCAGGGGAGTCCGTTTTCAACAAATGGATTCGCTTTTGGGGGTACCAGTAATGGAAGAGCTGAAGCTTCCAATTCAACGTTTTTGGTCAAGCTTCAAGCTGAGCGGCAGGTAAACAGCAACAACTTAGTGAAGGCCGGAGTCGAGTGGCAGAGACATAAGGTTGAAGAGATGTCTCAGGTCACCATTTCTGATGGACCGGTATATTTAGATCCAACTCAGCGAATCCCGGCAGATAACACGGCTGGTAATGATCGGTATACGAGAGAGCCTTGGGAGTTTGTTTTGTTCATTCAAGACAAGCTAGAGATAGACGAACTTGTGTTGAACGCGGGTGTGCGATTTGATTTGTGGGAGCCTAATGCTCCCGTACCGGAAGACCTTCAAGCGGTAACCAACCCGGAGAACGGTATTCGTTTGGCAACTGGTTTCGTCGATGCAGAGCGCTCGATGCAGATCAGTCCACGAGTGGGTCTAGCGTTCCCTATCTCTACCCGAGGAGTTCTTCACGTCTCCTATGGTCGGTTCTTTCAGGTCCCACGCTTCTCCTATATTTTTACAAACTCTGAATTCGAAGTCGAACTTGGAGATTTGGAGACCATTATGGGCAACGCAAATTTGAAGCCAGAGCGTACAACTGCGTATGAGTTAGGCCTTCAATATGCGTTGACCTCGTCTTGGAAGATTGAAGCAACGATTTACTATAAGGACATCAAGAATCTGCTAGGGCAGGAAATTATCAACACGGTAGACAAAAAGGTCTACGCGAGATATATCAACAGGGACTACGGCAATACACGGGGCTTTTCCTTGTCCCTGCTTCGCCAATTTGCAAATCAGTTTGGTTTGAATGTCGATTACACCTACCAGGTTGCCAGAGGAAATGCTTCTGATCCAAACGCGGTCTTTTTTAACAATCAGACGAAACCACCCGTAGAGCCGGAAAAGCAGGTTATTCCTTTGAATTGGGATCAACGGCATTCCCTTAACGGATCAGTAATTCTTGGTGACCCCAAAGGAGTTACTTTCAGCATTATTGGCCGCTTTTCGTCGGGCCAACCGTACACTCCTACGAATCCAGGAAGTCAGCTTTCCTCTCAGCTTGCTAACAGCGAATCGAAGCCCTTCCGAATGAATCTGGACCTCAACATATCCAAACGCATGCAGATTGCCGGTCTCGAGACGCGTCTCTATGCAAAGGGCTTCAATATTCTTGATCGCTTGAATGCCAAATCGGTTTACACAAGTACGGGAAATGCCTTTCATCCTTATCGAACGCTTGGCGAGGCAGAGGTACTAGATCTCAATCCTAATTTTTCGTCAGGTGAAGTGGATTTGCGACCAGACTTCTTCGACCCCCCGCGTCGTATCATTTTGGGCCTTGACATTCGCTTTTGAAGATGATGAATAGAAAAATAGCGTCAGATATGTCGAGCGATTTAGTGTCAGTATTCGCTGCAAAACGTACAGTCAGAAGCCTGGGTTTTCAAAGTGCTCTTCTGTTGCTGATAAGCCTTTGTTTTCCGCTACTGGTCTCGGCCCAGGATAGAGTAGAGGCAGGCCGAGAGTATCGTCGAACAGGAGTTCATGACGGCAACTTGGTAGCTACTCGATATTCGAACAATGGTAATCTAGGAAGTCGATTTGAGCCACCGAAGATGGAGTGGCCAAAGGGTTCCGGCCAATGGTACGGTTTCGAGTTCGTGATGATGGCAGGAGCCGAAGTTCAGGATACTCAAGGACGATATATGCGCATCGTCTCTGAAAACTATACAAATGCAAGCTCCTTTGACGTCAGTCCTGATGGTACTCATACCTATGGATGGGAGCCTCTGGCCGGCTACTTTAACCCGGATTCATTCAATGAGCTGGAGTATCCTGCCATGAGTCATCTGGAAGAGACATGGCCCGAACCTTGGCCATTTGACTACCCGGGCGACGCCGGGTCCCGTGATGGACTATGGAATGGGGAGTTTGGAGCTCTTGTCCGAGCCGATCAAGAGTCCTACTACGTTATGGACGATCGCAATAATGACGAGTTCGATTACTTTCCTTTTTCAGGCAGTGCGGTGGACTCGTCCGATTTTCCGACAGGGCGTCGTGGAATCGGTTTGCAGGTGGGAGTGCGAGGATATCAGTGGGTAAATGTGCAGGCAGAGGATATCCTGATTGTTCGCTACGACATTGAAAATGTGAGCGATAAGGACTTGACGAAAGTCGTGTTCGGAATGTACGTAGACCCTGCCGTTGGAGGTCAAGGTGATTCTGTAGACGATCTCGCAGATTTCGAGCGTCAGGATGATATCGTTTACATGTGGGATCGAGATGGTATAGACAATCGAGGCCGTCCTGGTGTGGGGTATTTTGGCTTCGCTTTTTTAGAAAGCCCGGGAGATCCACTGGATGGCGAGGACAATGATCAAAACGGAATTTCAGACGAGGTTCAAGACAACGTAGCTGGTACTCGGATTGAAGGGCAGGAGTCTATTATCGCGGAATTGTCTGCTCGGTATCTCATGACCGACTTTGAAAGTTTTTTCGGTAGCCCAACGCTTCTTCCGTCAGTAGAGTTTGGAGTATGGTGGACGGGTGATGAAGATGCCGATTGGGTGCCATTTAATGACTTAAATCGTGATGGCATTAGAGAGAGTAGCGAGCCGCTACTGGACGATAAGGGATCGGACGGATTAGGGCCTGATGATGATGGGTATCCGGGACCTGACTCGGATGGTACTGAGAACAATGGCCGTCCAGATCAGGGCGAACCCAACTTTGGGAAAACGGATAACGATGAGTCTGATCAGATTGGTTTGACCAGCTATGTTCTTCGTCCCGCCGGTAACGTAAGCGACGACGAGCGAGCTTGGCTAGAAATGGAGCCTAACCGATTTGGTGGGGAAATGCCAAGCAATCTAGCCTTCATTTATGGATCGGGATATTTTTCCCTCCCGAGAGAAGCTACCCGGAAATTTGCCATTGCATGTCTTTTTGGACGCAATTTCGATGACATTCTTCGCAACAAGCGGACCATGCAGAAGATTTATGACGCGGATTACTCTTTCGCGAAACCACCAAACAAGTCTCGATTGACGGCTGTTCAGGCTGATCAATCTGCTGTTCTGATGTGGGATAATGTTGCGGAATTCTCACGTGATCCGATCTACGGAACAGATTTCGAAGGATATATGATCTACCGGGCAACGGACCCGTCCTTCAATTCCATTAAGACGATTACAGACGCATTTGGGAATCCGATTCTATGGCAATCCATCGCTCAGTTTGATCTGGACAATGGACTTAAAGGTCCGCATCCCGTTCAGATTGGAGAAACAGGTGCTGTATTTAATACAGGTACCGACTCAGGTCTTCGATACTACTACGAGGATACCGGTCTAGATAATGGTAGGTCCTACTACTATGCGCTCGTTCCTTACGATGCCGGGTATGATCTAGACTTTTTTGATCGTGGTATAACTACTCGCGATAAACTTACTCCTATTTCCCCGAGCGAGGCATCGAAAATCATTCAAACGGACTTGATCGGAAACGTGACGTTTGTAGATCGAAATACTGCTGTTGTGGTACCAAATGCTGTTGGGGCTGGTGTTATCCTCGGAGGATTGGACGGCGAAATAATACATGATGGTCCGGGAACGGGAGCCGTCGAAGTAGAGGTCCTCGTTCCTGATAGTTTAGTGCAGGGAGAGCAGTTTAGAGTCTCATTCACGGATACAACAAAGGCCTTGCTTACCCAAAGCATTCGCATTGATGAAATATCCAGCAACCGGATCGTCTACGAGGCCGCAGTATTTGACAGCGTTGATCTTTCTCGTCGATTGCTCTCAGGATTGAATTTTAGGATTAACACGCCGCCTGAGCCGGTTCCTCTCACCTATGGATGGATAGATGGGGACTCGAATATTAGAGCAACAATCGACATTGTTGAGTCTGCTCGATCTGTTCCCGTACCCGATGATATAGAGATCAGGATGGGTGCTCCTGGGGTGGATTCATCATTTGTACAATTCGCCTTTGAACAACGGACGCCAGTCGATTTTGAAATTTACGGAGTAACCTCAGGACTGAAATATCAGTTCATTTTGGATGAGACGGGTGTGCCTGATGGGCGACTGAGTGCAGGAGATGTGATTACCCTCGTATTTGATCCTGTTGGATTCCGCTTCAATTTGGGTTGGCGTTTCACGTTTAGTGGTCCGGATGGCGAAAGTCCTCGGCTCCCTGAACAGGGTGATGTCTTTCGCTTGGATGTGAGTAAGCCATATTCATCACTGGATACCATAACATTTTCTACCAAAGAGACGCGTTACGAGAGGGAAATAGCTGCCAGTGATCTCTCAAACATATATGTCGTTCCAGACCCATATATAGCAAGCGCATCGTGGGAGCGTCCGCTTTTCAATGCAACAGGACGGGGTGAACGGCGAATTGACTTCGTAAATCTTCCACCACAATGCACGATTCGAATCTTTAACACTGCGGGTAAATTGGTTCAGGTTTTGGAACATGACACCGTATTCGAAAACGGATCCGAAAGCTGGGATCTAGTCTCAAAGGACGGACTTACGGTGGCTTTTGGTGTGTATTTCTTTCATGTCGAGACACCGGACGCGGGAGAGAAAACAGGTAAATTCACACTGATCAAATGAGCTTCCGAAGATACATATCCGTTGTATGCGTGCTGATCATGGTTTGCGTTGCACCCGTTGCGCAGGCCCAAGAAGCAGACTCTCCCTACGCGAACTTCGTTGAGGACGTATCAAATGCTGGAACTAGTGCTGCTGCCTTTCTCCAGATCGGAGTGGGTGCTCGGGCCATGGCAATGGGTAATGCGGGCACAACGTTGGTTCGTGACGCTACCGTTTTGTACTGGAACCCCGCAGCTGCAGCAAACCTGCCATCTCAAGCAACATTCACCTTTGATCACACAGATTGGCTAGTTGACACCAAGTTGGATTTCGTAGGCATGGTGTTTCGTGTGCCCGGTGCTGGCACGCTTGGGATTAGCGTTTTAGCTTTCGATGCGGTAGATAATCAGCCGGTTCGTACGATTCTTCAACCCGAAGGAACGGGGGAGTTTTACAGTGCTTCCGACGTGATGTTAGGTCTGACTTATGCTACGTCATTGACCAACAGATTTTCAGCTGGAATAACTGGTAAGTATATCCGCGAAACACTGTGGAATGAAACGGCAAGAGCGTTGGCCGTTGATCTTGGAATCTTGTACCAAACCCGAGTAGAGGGCTTTGTACTTGCTGCAAGTATTCTCAACTTCGGAGGCAATATGCAGCTTGAGGGGCGAGATTTACGGCGCGCCTTTGATGACGACCCATCCAACTTCAGTAATAATCAATTAAACGTCAGTTTTGACACGGATACGTTTTCTATCCCTTTGACGTTTAGGTTTGGGTTTGGTTATGAAAAACAAATATCTGACTATCACCGAGTGACCCTCGCTGCCGATCTGACAAATCCATCGGATAATAGCGAATCGGTAAATCTCGGAATTGAATACACTTTTGGCAACACGCTCTCCCTCCGTGGAGGCTATGCAGCGTTGTTTGAGCGCGATAGCGTAAGCGGGCTTTCTTTTGGTGTCGGGATTAATCGCCGACTGTTAGATCGAATCCGGGTAGTTGCCGAATACTCCTACGCTGACATGGGCTACTTGGGTAGTGTCCAGCGCTTCACGCTAGGTGTAGGTCGCTAAAAGTACTTCCTCCCCATCCACCAACGAGAAAGATGATGAAACGATGGTTATTCATTCTAATAGCGCTAGCCACAATGGCTGCGTTTTCCACGGCTAATGCTCAGCAGGCGCTATTTTTTAACGAGATTAATGCCGATCCCGCCGGAGACCTGATTGGAGATGCAAATGGCGATGGAACTCGCAGCTCTTCTCAGGATGAGTTTGTCGAGCTAGCCAACATGAGTGCAGACTCCTTGGACCTGACCGGATGGATGTTGGGAGACGATGAAGCAATTAACTTCACCTTTCCGGACGGCTATAAGCTTGCTCCGCGACATTTGCTGGTCGTTTTTGGAGGAGGGGATGTAACTGGTATTGACGGATACAATGCCGATCCTCTATTGACTAGAGTGTTCAGTGCAGATAGTACGGTCGGTAATGGGCTTGCTAACGGCGGGGAATATTTGGTACTCAAATCGCCAGATGGTACAGCAGATACCTATGCCGGTTATGGATCAAAAGTCGGTCTGGGTGCTCCTGCAACGGCAGCGACAGACGGTATTACGTTCGAATATGGTACGGATGTCAATGCTCCAGCCAATGATAACCAGTCTGTAACTCGATCTCCCGATGGAAATACGACAGATGCAGAACCGTGGGCATTACATTCCACTGTTAGTTCTGCTCTCTTCTCTCCAGGGGTCACCGTCAGCGGTACGAACGTAATTCCCATACCTCCACCGACACTGACGGTGATCATTAATGAGATTTTGGCTGATCCGGCATCGGACACTGCGGGTGACGCTAATGGAGATGGAATTCGTAGCTCCTCTCAGGACGAATTTGTGGAGTTGGCCAACGTCTCGTCTGACCCCGTAGACTTGACAGGATGGAAATTGGGAGATGATGAAGCCGTCAATTTCACGTTCCCAGATGGTTACATGATGGCTCCTCGTAGTTTTCTAGTCGTATTTGGCGGTGGTGATGTGACCGGTGTTGATGGGTATGATGCAGATCCTCTAGTGACACGGGTTTTCAGTGCAGACAGTACAGTTGGTAACGGTCTGGCAAATGGTGGAGAAATCATCCTTCTCCACTCAGCTGATGGTTCCTACGATACATGGTTGGCTTACGGAAGTAAGGCTGCCACGGGCGGACCACCCAATGCGGATAATTATCAGATCCAAATTGATGTCGGTGCCGCTGCAAATGCAGATAATAGTATTACGCGTTTTCCAGATGGAAACGTCAATATTTTAGATCCCTTCGTACAGCATCTGACGGTCGCGAATGCTGCTTTTTCTCCTAATACAACTATTGATGGTCGCTCCGCAGTTCCGCCACCTCAGCCTCAGGTTACTGTCGTTATAAACGAAGTATTGGCCGATGCCATGGGAGCTGGTGATGCAAACGGTGACAGTGTAATCAATGCAAGCGAAGATCAGTTTATCGAGATCGTTAATACGAGCGAGGATACTGCAGTAGACCTTGGAGGCTGGCATGTGGGCGATGAGAGTGGGATGACGTTTACCTTCCCCGCGGGTTACATGCTTGCAAAACAAGCTATGGTCGCTGTCTTTGGTGGCGGAGATGTATCCGGTGCACCGGGCTACTCTGCCGATCCAATGTTGACGCGTGTCTTTGCAGCAAGCGGTGCTCTCGGAGATGGATTGGACGCTGCTGGTGACTTTGCTGTCCTCGCGTCAGGCGATGGCTCGTACGATGCTTATGTTGCATTTGGCTCGAAAGCGGCTACCGGAGATCCCGCTATCAGTACTATGCCGGATGCAGAATGGGAGTTTGCCACATCTACGTCGGCAGCTGCTGATCAACAGACGTCGATTACCCGAAATCCAGATGGCAATATTTTGGCCCAAGATCCGTTCGTCTTGCACTCTTCAATAAGCCAGGTGGCTTATTCTCCGGCTCAGACGACTGATGCGCTAAATTCCTTGGATGATTTCGTAGATGTTGAGCATCCATGGGGTACGGGCTATGCAATGCATTTCAATTGGTGGGAGCGTGATCGCGTTGAAATTCGTGATGCGGCTTCTCTCTTTCCGCTACGAATGGACCAGGGAACGGTAGAAATGTGGTTTCGTCCAGATTCAGTTCTCACAGACGATACCCATACCCCTGACTGGACTTATCTATTCGGCAAAAACATTGGTGGGAATAATCCGGGTGATCTTGGACTCGGTTGGCGACGTAGCGAGGGTCGCATGATTTTCTTCATGCAGGACGGCACAACCACAATAAACCTCGAACAAAGCCAAAAAGTAGATGAAGTGTTTTTCCCTCGCTGGTATCACGTAGCCGTAACGTGGAATACTGCGGATTCGATGCGCATTTTCTTGGACGGTGAGCAGAAGGCAGCCATAGAGTCTGCAGTGCCCTTGCTGGGTGGCGTAATGCCTATGGCGATCGGAAATGGGGCCGCAGACCTGTGGAACTCACGCTTTGAAGGATTCCGTGGAATGATTGACGAAGTTCGCGTTTCCGTTGTGGAACGGTATACAGAGAACTTTGACCTTCCGACGGCACCTTACGCTAATGACGCATTGACGTTGGCATTGTGGCACTTTGACGAAGGAAGTGGTGAGACTACCGCGGATGCAACGGGCAATGGCTTTGTTGGCTCTTTAGGCGGCTTGGACGTAGATGGAAATCCCGATTCCGCTTCGCTTCCAAGTTGGGTGGAGGTGTCGACAATTGTAGCAACCGAAACAACGGAGCTTCCGCTACAATTTGAGCTATCTCAGAATTATCCTAATCCGTTCAACCCGTCAACTGCCATCGAATACCTGGTTCCGGCAGTTTCGAAAGTAGATATCCATGTATACAACGTCCTAGGTCAGCGTATTACAACCTTGGTTTCAGGTGAACATGCTGCCGGTGTGCATCAGGTAACATTTGATGCATCCAGGTATGCGAGCGGAATGTATTTCTATACGCTTCGTTCGGGCACAACACTGCTAACTCAGAAGATGTTGCTGATCAAATAGCGTATGTATAAAGTCTTTAGGTGTGCACTTGTAATGGTTCTGTTCGCGTTGTCCGCTGGCCACGAGGCCAGCGGACAGGCGACGGCCATTCTATTCCGATATTTGCCAGAGGGAGGCGAGTTAACGTCTTCCGTAATCTTGAAGGATGTTGAGGAAGGACCATTCATTGATCCGGTAGAATTTGCTGCGCGAAATCCCGGAGGTTGGGGAATGAAAGCGCCTAGTTCAGCCGAGTTCGAGGCACCTGCATCAACGATTCGAAGTCTGGAAACTCAGGATTTCTCTCAACCTTTCGGCCCCCAGATGACGGCGGAAGTATGGTTTCGAGGCCAGGAAGCAATTCAGACCTCCACCCTGCTTTCTAATCGTATTTCCGAGAGTGAAGGATTTACGATTGGTCTGGAAAATGACGTTCCTTTCGTGGAGTTTGCGATTCAAAACTCAACCTTTCGATTGGATGCGGATGGACCTTTGGAGCTTGACAAAAATGCGTGGGTAGCAGCCAACATTATGTATTGGCAAGGAACGCTGACACTCCGTCTTTTTGTAGATGGTGTTCAGCATGCAGCTGCCGAGGAACAGCTCTCTATACCCAGTCCCTACTCGATTTCACATCCCGTGATGGTTGGATCATCGGCAACGGGAGATGTCGAAAGTCCAACATTGACCGGGACGTTTACTGGTCAACTATTCGCCGCGGTTATCAGAGGCTATTCCGCGCCGGACGAATATCTTACTTCCGGTATTCCTCACGATGGGAGTGCATACTTCGGAATGCCGGCCTACCACGATTACCCACTTGATAATCAGCGTCTCCCTGCGGATCTGAGGATTCAGCAATCCCCTGTTGAGATTCAGAAGCGGTTTTTCCTTCCGTATACGAACGATTTATACATCCCGCAAGGAACGGCTACGAATGTCGAAGAGATCGATGGAGAAGAAATTCCATTTGTCTACGTCTCGTATTACCATCGTACCCGCCAAGGGACGATTGAATTGCAGCACTCCATTGTTGTTGAAATGAATGCCCGCACAGGATTGGTGCGTCGTACGTTTCGGCTTATGGGCCAACTGGGATACTCTCATGCAGGAGGCATTGCCTATTCACATGACGCGATATACGTTTCCTCATCCAGTGTAATTGAGCGGTATCCTCTGCCCCAATGGGATGCATCAAATCCGTTGAAATACGTGGATCTGGAAGCCGATGTTAATGGGACTATCCAGACACCGTCAAAAGCGTCGTTTATCTCAGCATTTCGCGACACACTTTGGGTGGGGGATTACCGTACTTCCTCAGATACAGCGCCTTTTCTCTTTGCGCACGCCCTTGATGAGAATGGCCGTCCGAATCCTCAGCCAGCCTACCGGTTTCCAATTACCAGACGAATTCAAGGTGTGGATCTTTTCGAGGCGCCTCAGGGAACGGTTGTCGTTCTTTCCAGGAATCGATCTTCTTCGACGGCTGAGTTGCTTCGATACCGTCTTGATGCTCTTTCTCCAACAAGTATCGTCTCTCCTGATTCCACCGTTATAATGCCGCACGGCATCGAAGATCTATCATTCCTCCCAGATGGCTCTCTATGGACCAATTCAGAATCGGGTACGGACTATTATCAGCGTAAACCGAGCGGGGGGTGGTCCAGCTACTATCCGTTTGTATACAGCATTCCTGCATCCTCTATTCTAGGCACAACGGTGTCCACCAAGCTGGATGAGCTCCCCAGAAGTGGAAATCTTGATGTTGGGGTATTTCCTAACCCATTTGTAGACAGGCTCAACATATCACTTAATGGTGGTGCGGATCGACTCGTGTCTATTTTTGTCGTGGATTTACTAGGACGTCGCGTAGCAACGTTGGCCGAAGGCAAACGGGCCGGGGACATTGGCACAGTGACCTGGAATGCCGGGGAGGTGCCTGCCGGTATGTATTTCACCGTGGTTAATGATGGGTTTCGATACACTGTTAAGTCGGTTATTCACACCAACTAATGGTCTCCCGGTTCTCATATCTGTGGATCGTACTACTGGTACTTGGAGGGTGTAACTCGGAGAATCACGATTCAGAGATTCTTGTCAGGGTAGGAAGTGCTTCCATCACGGTTAAGGAGTTTAATCAGGATTTTGAACAGGGTTTCCCTGAACTCAAGCAGGGATCAGATCCCCAAATGGCCTATTTAGAGCGCATGATTGCGGAACAGCTCTTGGCTCAGGCTGGATATCGTATCAGTTTGGATTCTTTAGCTCTCGTGCAAGGCCAAATTAAAAGCTTGACGGAAGAGCTTCTGGTAGGGCGCGTGTTTGAAGAAGATGCTGCGCGTTCAGTCGTAGTAACACCTGCTGATATTGATTCCCTTCGCAGGTTGGACGCGATTCAAATCGCATTACGATTCTTGCCTGCATCAGATTTAGAGTCTGCTGAGCAGCTTCGGACAGCCTATGTTGAAAATGGATTCTATTCGGCCGTTGCACAACTGTCTGCCAGCGAAGAAGGGATGCATCATCTACGACCGCAAGACTTGGAAACTGATTTGGTCTCTCCGTCTTCTTTGGATCCCGTTGTTTGGGAAGCAATTCGTACTCTACCACTCGAACAGGTTTCGTCTCCTATTTCCTATCGAGGAGGATTTCTTCTAGTGGAGGTGATGGATATTCTCAGAACACCCATTACTGCCGAGCCTGGGGTCGAAGAATGGGCGCGTTACGAGCAGGTAGCTTTCGCTGAAAAATCCCGTACAGCAGCTCGTTCACTGATTCAGCGCACCGTCGCTGATAGAGATCTCCGTCTGAAAGGAGCTGCTTTCAGACGGCTTGAGCAGGCCCTGTGGAATTGGCTCTCAAAAGGCCAGGAAAATGAAAAAACAGGGACTCTTAGTCTTTGGCATCGTCTCGCCATGGATTCAACGTCAGCGACTGAGGCTGTACGGAATCTGGAGGCGCAGACCATTATGGAAACGAGTGAACGGTCATGGACCGTCGCTGAGTTTTTAGCTGATTATCCTCATAATCGATATCCACTTTCTCTTCGCTCACAAGACGAATTCAGGAGTGACTATTACAACGCGTTTGGACTTTTAGTGAGGGATCGGTTATTCATTCGAAAAGCCCTGGATGAAGGGTTTGATGAGACCCCTGAGCTTGTTGTCGAGGTCGAACGCTGGACAGATAAGTGGGTCTACGAAGCATACAAAAACCAGGTCGCAGATAGGATTACTGTCGCAGAGGAGGACCTTCTTCTTTATTTCGAGAGATATCGGTCTGATTGGCCTGATGACGTATCTCTAGAGTCTGTACGCGTTGAAGTAGAGGATCAAGTACGCCGGGCGAAGATGATCGCCGCTTTAGACCGTGAACTGATTGATCTTCGCATGCAGATCCCCGTCGAGATAGACTACAGTGTTCTAGAGCAAGTGAACAGTACTGCACTCGACTTGCATTCTCCTTCCGTTCAGTTGTTTAAAGCCAGTACCGGTCGCCCAGCGTGGCCAGTTACTGACTATGGACTCTAAAACCAGACCTTAGCCGATATGAGATACATTCTTTCTCTTGACCAAGGCACGACCAGTTCTCGGGCCATCCTTTTTGACCGGAAAGGTAACATTGTAGAAGTAGCTCAGAAAGAGTTCACTCAGTTCTTTCCTCAACCCGGTTGGGTAGAGCACGATGCCACTGAGATATGGGAGACACAATTAGCGGTGACTCAGGAGGTGCTAAGGAGCGTGGGTTCGGATGGATCAGATGTTGCAGGAATTGGGATTACGAACCAGCGTGAGACGACGGTTGTATGGGACCGAAGAACAGGTCAGCCCATTTCTAAAGCTATTGTGTGGCAAGATCGTCGAACTGCAGGCTTTTGTGATGAGCTGAAGGAGGGAGGCTTAGAGGATGATGTGCGATCGAGGAGTGGCTTGGTCGTGGATGCATACTTTTCCGGGACCAAGGTCCGATGGATTCTGGATAACGTCCCCGGTTCGCGAGAAGCTGCAGAGGAAGGACATTTAGCATTTGGGACCATAGACAGTTGGCTCATCTGGAATTTGACCGGAGGAAGGGTCCACGCTACGGACCCCTCGAATGCGTCGCGTACCATGCTATATAACATTAATGAGCTGGAATGGGATGATGTACTTCTCAGTCTTCTGGATGTACCGAGCTCAATGCTTCCCGATGTTTATCCCTCAAGTGGGGTTGTTGGGACCTGCGAAAAGTCCCTTTTTGGTACTGAAATTCCAATTTCTGGGATAGCTGGTGATCAACAGGCAGCGCTATTTGGTCAGGTGTGTGTGGATTCCGGAATGGTGAAGAATACTTACGGTACCGGGTGTTTCATGCTCATGAATACAGGTGGGAGTGCGATTGAATCCCAAAACAATCTTCTTACAACCGTTGCGTGGCAGATCGGAAATGAGACTACCTATGCGTTGGAGGGTAGTGTTTTTATCGGAGGTGCTGTTGTGCAGTGGCTGCGGGATGGCTTGGGTATAATTGAGACCTCCTCGGACGTGGAGCAGCTTGCTGCGACTGTAGAGTCTAGCGAAGGTGTATACCTCGTTCCTGCGTTCGCAGGACTGGGCGCCCCTCACTGGGATCCGTATGCACGAGGTGTACTCGTAGGATTGACCCGGGGATCTTCAGCAGCGCACATTGCGCGGGCTGCGTTGGACAGTATTGCATTTCAGAGCGCCGATCTGGTTCGCGCCATGGAAACCGATTCAGGCATTCAGCTTGCCAGTATGAGAGTCGATGGAGGAGCAGCTGCCAACAATATTCTGATGCAGTTCCAAGCTGATCTATTGGGCGTTTCTGTGGTCCGACCTCGCATTGTGGAGACCACAGCTCAAGGAGCGGCTTATTTAGCTGGATTGGCAGTTGGCTTTTGGAGCGGGATCCCTGAACTAAAGGCGCTTTGGGAAAAAGACCGAACATTTGATTCGCATATGTCTGAAGGCAAGCGAGAATCGCTAACTCAAACCTGGAAACGTGCTCTCGACCGGTCAAAAGGCTGGATAGAATCAAAGACGCATGAATGACTCTAATTCCCAGCAACCCACCGCGATGAAGTCAGTAAGGCCCGCGGGTTCTCTCGATCGCGAAACTGCTCTTGTCGATGTGCGAGAGGGTGGTGTGTGGGACGTTGTGATCATCGGAGGAGGTGCAACAGGACTAGGGGCAGCAGTAGACGCGGCCTCACGCGGATTACGCACCCTCCTGCTTGAGCGTGATGACTTTGCAAAAGGAACTTCGAGTCGAAGTACAAAACTTGTTCATGGTGGCGTTCGCTATCTGAAACAAGGGCGCCTACTTATGGTGATGAAAGCGCTCCGTGAGCGGGATAGGTTACTTGCGAATGCTCCTCATCTTGTCACTCTCGAACAATTTGTAGTGCCTTGTCGCAACTATGCAGAAATAGGATTCTATGCTGCCGGACTCAAAATGTATGACCTACTAGCTGCGGGACGGGGTCTTCCATCTTCCCGCATACTGGGTCGTGGTGCAATCATCCAAAAACAGGAAGGGGTAAACCAAACTTCTCTTGCTGGAGGTATTCAATATTCGGATGGCCAGTTTGACGATGCGCGTTTGGCTCTTGTATTGGCTCAGACCTGTGTTCGAGAAGGAGGGACGGTTCTGAATTACTGCAAGGTAACCGCTCTCTCAAAGAGTGCACAGATGGTAAATGTGCAGGCCATGGACGTAGAAACGGGCGAAGAGTTCAGCCTGATGGCTCGGAGCGTCGTTAATGCTACAGGAGTTTTTGCGGATGCTGTACGCAATATGGAGGGTTACGAGAAGGATCGTTTGATTCGAGCCAGTCAAGGTGTTCACTTGGTGCTGCCTCGAACATTTCTACCTGGATCGGCAGCCATCATGGTCCCCAGGACAGATGACGGACGGGTTTTGTTTTGTATCCCGTGGAAAGGGCATGTATTGTTGGGTACGACAGATACACCCGTGGAATCGATTGATTCCGAGCCACAAGCACTCGAGGAAGAGATTACTTTTTTGATAGAGCATGCTGGCAAGTATTTGAAGAAGGCTCCTTCTCGTTCTGATGTTTTGAGTGTTTTCGTGGGACTACGTCCCCTCATCGGTGACTTAGAAGGGCCGACGAAATCACTTTCTCGCGAGCATGTGATCAAGGTGTCAGAATCCGGTATGATTACTATTGCGGGAGGTAAATGGACCACCTATCGGCATATGGCTGAGCAGGTTATTGATCGAGTTTGCCAGCAGATTGGAGCCTCTGATCGCAAGTGCATGACTCGAAATCTGTCTCTTTATGGTGCCAGTAATGATCATGATCATCAGAGGTTGTATAGTGAGTATGGCTCCGACCGGGAAGCCGTTCTCGAAACCATTCGTGAAGAAGATCATGGTCAGGAACTCTTACATCCCGATCTTTCGTACGTTGTTGGGCAGGTAACCTGGGCGATGCGATGTGAGATGGCTCGTACCGTGGAGGATGTGCTCGCTCGCCGAACACGTGCCCTCTTCCTTAATGCGGCTGCAAGCAAGAGTATGGCACCTGTAGTTGCACGCACAATGGCTGAATACTTGAATAGAGACTCGACCTGGATAGAGAACCAAGTTGCTTCCTTTACGTCGCTGGCTTCTCACTATGAGCTGCAACCCTGATTAGAGTTCAGGGATATAATTTCCTTCGTTAACTTTTATGACTCACATGAATAGCTACTCCAGAATTATTCCGTTGCTTGTACTAGCGGGTTTGCTCGGATGTACTCCGAAGGTTGATTTCGATCTTCAGGGACATCGGGGAGCACGAGGTCTTCTTCCTGAAAACTCGATTCCTAGTTTTCTGATGGCATCAGATCTCGGGGTTAATACCATCGAGATGGATGTGGTTGTGGCTGCAGATTCTCAGGTCGTCGTATCACATGATCCTCAGATGTCGGCTGGGATCTGTTCTCATCCGGATGGAACGCCTGTCACGGAGGAGGATGAGCAGGTGCTCACGTTATTTACGATGTCCTACGAACAAATAGCCGCTTTTGACTGTGGTATAAGAGGAAACGAACGATTTCCGGATCAAGAGTCGCTGTCTGTGCAGAAGCCGCTTCTTATTGATGCGCTTCGTGCCATTGAGGCACACTCAGAGGTCCCATTACGATATAATATCGAGATCAAGTCCAAGGAAGAAGGAGATGGTGTACTCCATCCAGACGTAGGCACCTTTGCAGAACTTGTTTACGAAGTCCTGGACGAGTTGGGACTGATGGATCGAGCCATCGTCCAGTCTTTCGACCCGCGAGCCCTCGAAGCGTTTAAACTTCTTGAACCGGAGGCTACGCTAGCCTTTTTAGTGAGCAACGAAATGGGTTTCGAACCTAATATGGGGCGTCTCAGTTTTCGTCCTCAGATCTACAGTCCTAACCACAAGCTTGTCGATCAATCGCTAGTAGACTCCGTTCATGGATTGGGGATGACTATTGTGCCGTGGACGGTAAACGAAACAGACCGAATGGAAGAGCTTCTTATTCTTGGGGTGGATGGGCTTATTACTGACTATCCCGATCGCGGAGCAGCCCTCAAACCATAACGGCTTTCACTTAGACTCGGATAGATAAATGACACCCTTTTTGGCAGAAATACTCGGAACAGCACTGCTTATTCTTCTTGGAAACGGCACTGTTGCAAACGTCGTGTTAGGTAAAACCAAAGGACATGATAGCGGCTGGATTGTTATTTCCGTCGGTTGGGGATTGGCCGTGTTTGTCGGCGTCTTTGCGGTTGCAGCGATTAGTGGTGCGCATATAAATCCAGCCGTGACGCTAGGCCTTGCTGTGGCTGGAAAGTTTTCATGGTCATTGGTACCGTCTTACATGGCTGCTCAGTTTATAGGAGCAGCTATCGGGGCTTTCTTGGTATGGCTGCATTATCGCCCTCATTTCGCCGCTACAGAAAACGCTGATGCTATGCTGGCCGTATTCTGCACCGCTCCGGCCATTCGTGAAACAGGGTCTAACTTGATATCAGAGATTATCGGGACATTCGTACTCGTTTTTGGTGTTTTACTTTTGGCGGCACCGGAGATAGGTCTTGGCGCTCTTGATGCCCTTCCCGTTGCCTTGCTAGTTCTTGTTATTGGCATTGCCTTGGGAGGCACGACAGGCTACGCAATCAATCCGGCTCGAGACCTCGCACCACGACTGATACACGCTTTACTTCCTATTCCAGGCAAGAGGGATAGTGATTGGAGCTATTCTTGGATCCCAGTGGTCGGTCCGGTTATCGGAGCCTTGATCGCAGCCGGACTCTTTGTATTGATTGGAGCAACAGCATGATCGGATTATTACGTCCGCCTTCTCATGCGGAACGAGTTCCGAAGGCCGAGACCGATAAGGAATATCGGCGCCTCAGGTTGCAGGTTTTCATGGGAGTTTTTGTCGGCTACGCTGGCTACTACTTTGTCCGAAAGAACTTTTCTCTGGCGATGCCCTACCTCATTGAGGAGGGATACACAAGGACAGAACTTGGATTTGCTTTATCTGGCATTGCCATTGCCTACGGATTGTCCAAATTCTTGATGGGAAGTGTTTCTGATCGAAGCAATGCCCGAACATTTATGGCATTGGGCCTGGCTGTCAGTTCGGTTATCATGATTGTCTTGGGGACCGTGCCATTTGCGACGGCTTCCGTTACGATGATGTTCACTCTTTTGCTGCTGAACGGCTGGTTTCAAGGAATGGGGTGGCCACCTTCCGGCCGAACTATGGTGCATTGGTTTTCAGCCAGTGAGCGAGGCACCAAAATGGCGTTTTGGAATGTGGCGCATAATGTGGGCGGAGGTCTTGTTGGCCCCATTGCCATCCTCGGAGTCGCCGTTTTTTCAGATTGGCACGCCATTCTCTACACCCACGGATTGCTATCACTGCTGGTCGTGGTATTTATTCTGCTCACAGTTCGGGATACGCCGCAAAGTCAGGGTCTTCCTCCCATCGAAGAACACCGAAACGACTATCCGAAAACGTTCGAATATGAGGCCACTCATGAAAAAGAGTTCTCTACCAAGGAGATCTTTTTTGGGCATGTCTTTAACAACAAGCTTTTATGGAGCATTGCCTTAGCTAATGCCTTTGTTTATTTGGTTCGCTACGGTGTGCTTGATTGGGCACCGACCTATTTGGGGGAAGTGAAGCAATTTTCATTCGACGACTCCAGTTGGGCCTATGCCCTCTATGAATGGGCAGGCATCCCAGGCACGCTTCTGTGTGGATGGATGTCGGATAAGTTTTTCCGAGGACGACGTGCTCCAGTCAGTATCGTTTACATGTTCTTGACCGGTATCTGCGTTGTCATCTATTGGCTTAATCCACCAGGAAATCCGGCACTAGACATTGCTATGCTAATTGCGATTGGATTCCTTATCTACGGGCCTGTTATGCTGATTGGGGTCCATGCGCTAGATCTGGTCCCTAAGAAAGCGGCAGGGACTGCTGCTGGCTTTACTGGCTTATTTGGATATGTTGGTGGCGCAGTATCTGCTAATGTTGTAATTGGTGCGCTGGTAGATTCCTATGGTTGGGATGCTGGATTCCTTTTGATCGCAGGATCATGCGTTGTAGCCATTATTCTCATCGCGATGACATGGAAATCCGAGCAGCGCTCGTTAGGGCATGTATAGTGGTAGGTGTGACCGATCTTAGTGCGCAGTTTACAAGTCAAGCACAAATCCGATAGTAGGGATTAGCGCAGCGTCAGAGGCTGGGAGCCGCGTCAATTGACGCGGCTCGATAGGGTTTCCTTGAGCATCCCTTGAGAGTACATATTGAATGGGCTCGGGAGCCGAGGTCATAAGCACATTCTGGAATTCCAAGAAGAGATCCAGTGAGACCTTTTTAAGGTTCCACTTCTTGTCAATCCGGATGTCTAGTTGGTTTAAACTGCCCAGCGATTCTTCCCCTATACGATCGTAGTCCAACACTACTTGAGGGTACAACTGAAGGGTTTTGGCCTGATCGGTTGGGACGGACGGCGTACTGCCTGCAAACCGGAAGCGGGTGCTGACTTCCCAGTTACGACCCAACTTATATCCCCCTGTGAAGGAAGCAAGGTGTCGACTGTCCCAAACAGACGGTCTGTACTGCCCGCTTCCATCAGCTCCGGAAAACTCGCTGAAGAAGAAGGTATAGGAGAGAATGCCGTAGAATCGTTTCTGGAGTTTTTGTTGGTAGAGTACCTCAGCTCCGTACGTTCTACCCGTCCCGATCGAGGAGACAGCCTCATTACCTAGAACCTCGAAATCTGCTCCTTTGTTAGCCAGAGAAATGCCATCTAACAGGGATACCGGGTAGTTCGCATATCGTTTTATGAAGCCCTCTACAGAAAGATTGGCCGCTGGCCCCAATATGCGCTCGAGCCCAAGCACTACATGATCTGCTCGTACATACTTATTGTCTTTATTCACCAACCTGCCTGCCGTTTGATAGCCTAGAATGGTATAGGGAGGCAGTTTGTAGTAGCGACCAACCGTTCCATTTACTTTCCATTGAGCTCCTAGGGAGTACGAAAGAGAGACACGCGGGGAAACGGTATTGAGCAGAGATTGGTTGTTTAGAAACGAGTCGTCGTCTGCCCGGAGGCCAAAATTAACGTTCAGCTTATCGCGTAAAAAGTCACGGTTGGCTGAGGCAAATACGCCCCCCTTTTTGAATCGAATGTTCGTGTCGTAGGAAAACCCGGCATTTAAGTCTTCGGTCTTGTTGTCGTATTGGCTTTGCTGCACGTTAAAGCCGGTCGTGATCTGCCAACCCTCTTTGAACAAGGTCAGCGCGTATCTGAACTTAGTTTCTATTTCGCGTGAGTCGTTGTTGAAGTACCGTCCCTCACGCGCCGAGTTATCCGCATAACGCGAAAAGTCGTTGTACAAGAAGTTGTTGGACAACGTTGAGACCATAAATCCGCGTCCTCCCGAAAAACGTTTTCTCCAAGACACACCGGTTGTGTTCGATTTTTGGATAATGAACGGCGTCTGATCCAAGATAGATTGTTCAGAAAGTGGCAGGTCGGTGGCGGGTTCGACGGTGAAGTTGTCGATCGATCCTACGCCGATGATGTTCAACGTATTGGTTTCGTTGAACCGGTGAGACACTTTGTAATGGTAGTCCCAGTAGTCGGGTCGAATAGGGAGTCCGATAACCTCAAACAGAAATTGCAGATAGCTTCGTCTTACGGATGCGATATAGGTCGTTTTAGCTTCAGCGTCCCGACCCTTAAATAGAGGGCCGTTTAGCGTGAGCGCCGTTTCGCTGGCGCTGACCCTGAGATTTGCGGACTGAACTTGGCGATTTCCTTCGCGCTGGTCGAATTGCAAGACGCCGGACAGAGCATTGTCGTACTGGGCGCCGAAAGCAGATGAGGAGAGCGTTACGTTGTCGATAAACGAAACGTTCAAGAGTCCGACGGGCCCGCCTGAACTTCCTTGCGTACTAAAATGATTGATGTTGGGAATTTCGACCCCGTCCAGATAGTAGACAGACTCGTTAGGCGCACCACCTCGAATAATTAAATCGTTACGAAAGCCGCCGGGAGAAGGGGAGATGCCGGGAAGCGATTGAGCTACGCGCACTACATCGTTATTTCCACCAGGGTAGGTAGCCAACTCAACGGAAGTGAGCGTTTGGGTTGATAACGGAGTCTCAAGTGGGCGAGTAACCACATTCTTGTCAGGGGTAACGATGACTCCGCCGAGGGCCGCAATGTCAGGAGCCAGTTTAAAGTTGAAGTCGGGATTCCCAACCGACTTGACGTTGATATTAAATAGGGTTTGAGAAGTAAACCCCACAAAGCTAACGACAAGGTTGTACGTGCCAACCGGAACCTGAAGAATGGAGAAGCGACCGTCCATGTCGGTGGCAGCACCCGTCTGACTACCCTGCAGATACACGGTGGCCCCGACAAGCGGAGCACCTGTTTCATCTATGACGCGCCCAGAGACCGACCCTGTTACTTGGGCAAGACTACTACCAGGAACCAGAACGGCTACGAAGAGGAGAACGAAGATAATGCGCGTCATTAGCGGAGACGAATAAGTGGAAAGACATTAAAAAGGTACGGCCTCTCGGGCGACGCTTTAAACCCTGTTCGATAAGCGGAGGGTAAGAGCGACCAATCGCGGATGGGTCTCACAAAATAGCCTTTTGTCGTTTCAATCGGCCGTTGATCTCAATGTCATGTTACGCGAATGGGATCAGTCGTTCTTTTACGACTCGAACTAAATCTTTAAAAGTCCCATGCTTCTTAACCGTCTTACCAAATCACTTCCAATCTTGACTCTGCTAATCTTCGTAGGTACGCCGGGATTGCAAGCTCAAAATTACGACACCATTTTGGATGTGGCCGATAAAGCTGGATCGTTCACCACGTTGATCACCGCTGTTCAGGCCGCGGGTCTCGAGCCTACGTTAGATTCCGACGGGCCGTTCACCGTGTTCGCTCCCACTGACGAGGCCTTCGCCAAACTTCCCGTTGGAGTGGTGGAGGACCTTTTGCTTCCGGAAAATCGAGAGCAACTGGAATCCATTCTAAAGTATCATGTGGTCGCCGGTCGAATTGCATCCAACAATCTACTTTCGACGCAAAGAGCGAAAACGGTCAATGGCGCCGCGCTACCAATCGGATTAAACATCGCTGGAGCCGCGATCATCAAGGCCGACATTAAAGCCTCGAATGGGATTATTCACGTGGTAGATTCAGTCCTCATGCCGGGTGAGGTAGACACCAGCGTCTTGCGCGTCATGAATGTGATTGAAGAAGCAACAAGGAAAGGGTCAGCCTTTTACAACAATGGTCAAGTGATGGCGTGCGCAACCATCTACGAGATGACTGCTCAAGCCCTGCTTGCCTCTTCCGACCTTCTGCCCCTCGGTACTCAGAAGATGCTTACGAGTGCTCTTACTCAAATGGAGTCTACTCATAGTTCCGATGAACGAGCTTGGATCATGCGGCGAGGTTTAGATTCGGTCTATCGATCCATGACGAAAAGACGGATGTCGCCCACCATTGCTACGAGGAATTAATTCGTAGGACCTCTTTGCAGGATCATGATATCCCGTTCGTCGCTGCCTACCTCCGCTTGTCTACGGGAGAAGGAGGTTAGGGCTCAAAATTTCTATTTTTTCCCAAGTCCAACAAAAACATTTCTCGTCATGTCACAGTTTTCCACAGACCGATTCCACCGAGGCGACGGCCACACCTCGGGAGTCCCATCCATCGCCGCTCCAACCACGACCGAAGGCTACTCTGTCCTCGAGCAATATGACGTTCTGGCGACCGACGTGATCGGCCGTAACGTGAAGCGCATCCTCGAGCTGGTGGGCGAAGATCCAGCACGCGAAGGACTGTTGAAAACCCCAGAACGGGTTGCAAAAGCTCAGCAGTTTTTGACCCAAGGTTACGGGCAGGATCCTAAAGCCATTCTTTCGAAAGCGCTGTTCAAGGAAGAATACGACGAAATGATTTTGGTCAAGGATATCGAGGTGTTTTCAATGTGCGAACACCATATGCTCCCTTTTTTCGGGAAAGCGCACGTTGCCTACATCCCAAATGGTCACATCGTCGGTTTGAGTAAAATTCCGAGAGTAGTGGACGTGTTTGCGCGCAGGCTTCAGGTGCAGGAACGGTTGACTATGCAAATTAGAGACGCGATTCAAGATGTATTGCAGCCGAGAGGTGTAGCTGTTGTCATTGAAGCTAATCACATGTGTATGGTTATGCGTGGCGTCCAAAAACAGAACGCAATGACGTCAACTTCGGCCATGAGTGGTGATTTCCAAGAAAATCTTGCCACGCGCGACGAATTTATGCGCCTGATCAAGTAATATGCCACCCTGCATTAATTGAATCTGTATACCCCGATGGTCGAACAACTCCAATTATCATTAAACGAGCCTGTATTTACTTGGTCCCCCAGGACGCGCAGGATGGTTTACTTCGCGCTCTGGTCCATTCCTGGAATCGCTGCTCTCAGCTTCTATTATCTGAATCAGACGGTAACGGGACAGGAGATGTCCTGGCCTTATGCGTTAGTCAGCACGATACCGAACTGGTATATCTGGGCTCTTCTTGCTCCCGGGATTATTTGGTTAGGCGAGCGATATCGCATTGAGCGCTCGAATTGGGTCTCAGCGGTTGCTTTGGTTCACATCCCGACCATGATGCTCATGTTACTGATTCACTCCCTGGTAAATCTTTTTCTTTTTTACGCTACTGATATGCCAGGCCATGAGGCAATGACGTCGGGCCTTTATAAGGTCCACTTCACCACTCGGGTACACGCCAACATTTTGACGTATTGGACCGTTTTGGGTGGGTTCTATGCATACGATTACTACAAGAAGTTTTTGAATCGAGAACAAGCGGCCGCAATGCTGGAAATACGCTTGGCCGAGGCTAACCTGCGTGCTTTGAAGATGCAGCTCCACCCGCACTTCCTTTTCAATACGCTGAACTCGGTAGCTGCTCTAGTCCGTAAAAACGATAATAGAATTGCGGTCAAAATGCTCGTTCATTTGGGCGACTTTTTGAGACTAGCTTTAGAAAATAAGGGTGTTCAAGAGATCACGCTCCGACAAGAAATCGATTTTCTGCAGCGGTACATGAACATTGAAAAAATCAGATTTCAGGAACGCCTCTTAGTCAGCTTCGATGTGGACTCTTCCCTTCTCGATGGATACGTTCCTAACATGATTCTACAGCCCCTCGTTGAGAATGCAATCCATCATGGAATCGGTCCAAATGCCGAGCAAGGTAATATTAGAGTCTCTGCCCGCATGGACGGAGATCTTCTTATCATCGATGTGAAGGATAATGGTCAAGGCATCCAGGAAAAGAAAGCGTCAGACCGAAGAGAAGGGGTCGGCTTATCTAACACCAGGGGCCGTCTTGAAAGTATTTATGGGGATGAGGCAAACTTCGAACTGGTAAATTCACCCGAAGGTGGGCTTATTGCTCGCGTCTCCCTACCCTTTGGAACGTCACCTGTCATTTCACCTCGAACATCCTCATAATGTCACTTAGAATTCTCATCGTTGACGACGAGCCTCTTGCTCGCGATACCGTTCGGTTGCTCCTTGATTCGCAATCAGACGTGGAGATTGTTGGGGAGGCTCGGAACGGCACCGAAGCTGTTCAACAGATTAGCAGTCTTCAGCCAGATCTCGTCTTTTTGGATATTCAGATGCCTGGATTAAATGGCTTCGAAGTTATCAAAGAAGTGGGCGCTGAAAATATGCCGGTCGTTATTTTTGCAACGGCGTTTGATGAGTATGCACTTAAAGCGTTTGAGGCTCAGGCCTTGGACTACCTTTTTAAACCATATGACGACGATCGGTTTGAGGCAGCCCTAGATAGAGGACGAGCTCGAGTCGAAGAACAACGAATTGGCAAGGTGAGTAGTGAGTTGGTCTCGTTAATCACTTCTCATTCCGAAAGAAAGGCGGTCCCGGTTGCCACAGGTCCAGAGGAAGTACGCGACCGTTCGAAGCGGATACTCATCAAGGAGAGGGATTCCGTCTTTTTTGTCAAAACAGAGAACATCGACTGGATCGAAGCGGCAAAAGACTATGTGGTAATCCACGTGGGTCAGAAAAAGCACCTGCTTCGTGAGAGCATGACCAGAATGGAAAAGAGGCTAGATCCTTCCACTTTTGTTCGGATACACAGATCTAGTATCGTCAATGTGGAACGCATCAAGGAGCTCAAGGCATACTTCCACGGTGATTATATCGTTTACATGAATGATGGCTCAGAGTTGAAGCTTAGCCGTAGGTACTGGAGTCGCGTGGAGCACATTTTGGGTGCGTCAAGTAGTAAGTCCAAAGGGTAGTCGCTTATCCTCGCCTGTTGTCTCTTTTTCCCTCCGCTAGTCGATAAACGATCCGTTTCAGTGTCTTAGACCCGTAGGTTGCCTTCGTCACAAAGACACGGATACGGGCCACCAAAGAGGTGCCCGACTTGTAATATTACAGACAGAGGCAACCCTCATGAAAAAGTTCTTTTTTGGCCCATTGTTGGCCCTACTCGTTTTGACCTCCGCAGCCTTCACCATGGACCGTTCAACAGACAAAGACATTGTTGATGTCGCAGTTGAAGCCGGTACCTTTCAAACGTTGGTTGCAGCAGTAACAGCAGCTGACCTCGTAGCAACGCTGAAAAGCGAAGGTCCGTTCACTGTATTCGCTCCGACAGACGAAGCGTTTGCGAAACTACCAGCCGGGACTGTGGACATGCTACTCAAGCCGGAGAACAAAGACCAGCTTATTGCTGTGTTGACGTATCACGTCGTTGCAGGCAAAATCATGTCCTCGGATCTGCTTTCCACGACGAGTGCGAAAACAGTCAACGGCCAGATGGCGCCGATTGGACTGAGCGTCGGTGGAGCCAACGTCATAGCAGCAGACATTGCTGCCTCCAACGGAGTGATCCACGTAATTGATGCCGTACTGCTTCCTCCTATGAACTAACTAGATCAGGTTCTCCTATTGGAGGAGCATGGGGGATGGAGCTGGCGGGCTTCATCCCCCTTTTTTTTTGCATCAAACTTTTCTAGTCGAGTATATCGTCCGCAATGTGCCATTCAAGATCTTCGATCACGCTGAGCTCGACGATGTTTTGAGCCCGACCCAGCAGCGTCTGGCACTCCTTGCTGAGATTAAGCAAATGCAGCTTTTTGTCATTCTGTGCATACCGCTCTGTAATATTTTGCAGGGCTTCAATACCGGAGTGATCCCAAACCCGAGACTCTTCAAAGTCGATGACGACGTGTTCGTGGTCATTCTTGAAATCAAATAGGTTTTTAAACGAGGTCACAGAACCGAAGAAAAGCGGTCCTTCCAAATGGTAGTGCGTGCGACCATCCGTAATCTTACGTTCCGCGTGCATCGCTTTTCCATGCTCCCACGCGAAGACGAGTGCTGAAACAATGATTCCGACCAATACGGCAATCGCGAGGTCGGCAAAGACTGTGACGGCAGAGACGATCACGATAACCAAGGCATCTGAAACTGGGATTTTTCCAACCAAACGTAGGCTGGACCATTCAAACGTTCCGATGACCACCATGAACATGACACCGACGAGAGCAGCGAGTGGTACTTGTTCAATGAGGGAAGCTCCGAAGAGCACAAACCCAAGAAGTGCGATGGCCGCTACGATTCCAGAGAGTCTGCCTCTACCTCCTCCTCGAATGTTAATCATGCTCTGACCGATCATCGCACAGCCACCCATTCCCCCAAAGAAGCCGTTGGCAATGTTTGCAATGCCCTGGCCAATACACTCTTTGTTTCCTCGGCCTCGAGTTTCCGTAAGCTCATCCACTAGAGTAAGGGTCATGAGTGATTCAATGAGCCCAACTGCAGCGGCCAAAATGGCGTAAGGTAGAATGGTCTTTAGGGCTTCCATTGAAAATGGAATTGCCGGGAAATTGAAGCTTGGAAGTCCTGCTGCAATCGTGGTAATGCTGGAGTTACCGTCCTGCACAAAATCTAATACCGTTCGCACAAGCCCAGGATTCGACGCGTTGATAAATCCACCCAGTACGGTTACAACGACGATTCCAACTAACGTAGCTGGGACAGATTTCGTCAGCTTGGGTAAATAAATGGAGATGATCATGGTGAGCAGAATCATACCACACATTACGGCCAGTGGACCGTATTCCAGTAGCTCTCCGCCGACGGTAAATTGGTCAAATTGGGCCTTGAAGATGATAATGGCCAATCCGTTGACAAAGCCGAGCATTACCGGATGTGGCACCAATCGAATAAACTTTCCGAGGCGCAGCACACCAAAAACAACTTGTATCATGCCCATCAAGATGACCGCAGCGAATAGGTATCCGAGAGAACTTTGAACAATAGCATCAGCGGTCATGCCTGCTGTCTGCCCAGCTTCGACAATCTTGGCTACCAATGGGGCGAAGATCACGGCGACGGCACCCGTTGCACCAGAGATCATCCCCGGGCGGCCTCCGATGATGGCCGTGATGAGTCCCATCATGAATGCTGCGTACAATCCAACCTTAGGGTCGACGCCGGCAACAAAGGCAAAGGCAATCGCTTCCGGAACGAGAGCCATAGATACAGTCAGTCCCGATAGAATGTCATTTTTGACATTCTCCGGCCGGCTAATTCTCAGCGATACCAGCCTGTTCGGGGCTGAGTGCTGTTGCATGGATGGTCTTGTATCTGGCATAACCGGGCGAGATGTTGGAATAAAAAAAATCAGAAACGACCGAGAGCCGTTTCTGACGATATGGTGTAATTACTAGCACAGGAAAGCGCTAGCTAAGTTTAAAAATACAGATATTTGTTGCTCGAAGGGGTGGTTCGAGTTGAATTTATCGACAATGATATGTGATTATGGATCGAAGCCTTAATCTTCACGTTGCACAGGGGCAAACAAAATAACTCTCTCTATGACCCTTCTTTTGACTATGACTTTGCTGATGTTTCAGCAAGTTACCCCCAGTAGTGGAATCCAAAATCAGATCGAGGTAGACATCCCTCGCTTGGAAGCTGATGCCGTTATCGATGGGGTTTTAGACGATAGTGTGTGGGAGCGGGCCGCCCGCCTCACCGACTTTTCTCAGTACCAGCCTGTAGACGGGCGGCCCGCAGCCGAACCCACGGAAGTCCTTGTTTGGTATTCAGCAAACGCCATTTACTTCGGTGTAAAAGCGACCGAACTGCACGGTGATGTAGTACGAGCCACACAGGCCAATCGCGACAATATTGCGAGTGAGGATCAGATCCAGATCCTGCTGGATACGCAGAATGATAATAGGATCGGGTACATGTTTGGAAGTAATCCGCTCGGCGTTCAAGCCGACGGGACCCGGTCTGATCAGTTTGGAGGAGGAGCTGGGGGGCGTTCCGCCACCGGAGGTGGATCCAGTAATATCAATCTTATGGATGGAAATGTTGATTTGAACCCGGACTATGAGTTTTCCGTGGCAGGTCGACTGACTGATAGCGGATATGAAGTTGAATTTCGGATCCCGTTTAAGAGCCTTCGCTACCAGAGTGCAAATACTCAGGACTGGGGTCTACATGTGCTCCGAAAGGTGCAACATTCGGGGTTTCAAGACTCATGGGCTCCGGCCGTGCGGGCAAACTCCAGTTTTTTCTTACAGTCTGGTGTGCTAAAGGGCTTGACGGACATGAAGCGTGGATTGGTATTAGATGTTGTACCTACAGTGGTAAGTCGATTTGATGGCTCCGAGGATGTGAAGGGCGATTGGGGTTATGAGAACACCACTGAAATAAGTGGAGATGTTAAGTGGGGGATCAGTCAGAACCTGACATTGAATGGAACGATCAATCCCGATTTTTCTCAGGTTGAAGCTGATGTGGGGCAGGTTGTTTTGAATGAACGTTTCGCCCTGTTTTTCCCGGAAAAGCGCCCCTTCTTTCTTGAGAATCTAGAGCTGTTTGATACGCCGGGGCAGTTGATTTACACCCGACGGATCGTATCTCCAACGGTGGGGACGAAGATTGCCGGGAAAGTCGGGAAATTGAATGTGGCGACTATTCTGGCGGCTGACGACGAGAAATATTCCAAATCTGGTACGGATGCGCCCATTTATGGCATTACGCGACTTCGTCGTGATTTAAACGGTAACAACACCTTGGGAGGCGTCTTTACAACCCGCGAAGAGGCCGGCGATTACTCCCGCCTTGTTGGCCTTGACACCCGTATTTATCACGGACAGAAATATTATGTCGCTCTTCAGGGTGTGAGGTCATTTTCTGAAACCGATGGAAAAACAAGCTCCGGTACCCTTGCTTCAGCCAACTGGGACAGAACGGGTCGCCGATGGGGGTTTAACTACAGTCTGAATGCTGTATCTCCTGATTTTGAAGCGGCTGCCGGATTTGTGAATCGAACGAATATTATCAACCTTTCTGGATTCAATCGGCTCTCGTTTTATGGAGAGGAAGGTGCATTAGTTGAAACCTGGGGCGCTTTTGGTGGATTTTCCAGAATCTGGAATCATGATGACACCAGCGAAGGGCCAGTTGAATACAGCGAATCCCTTTTTCCGTCAGCTACCCTGCGTGGTGGATGGCGTCTAAGCGGGTCCTTGTCGCGGTATTTCTACACGCTGAATCCGGGTAGATATGCGGATTATGACGTCATTAATGCGACGAATTCAGGCTTCAGTGACACGTTTGAGTATCCTGAGAACATGGATAATCAGTTTAGTGGTTCGATTAGTGTGACCACGCCGACCTTGCAATTATTTACCGCCTCACTATCTGCATCGCAAGGACTGACACCGTTGTTTGCAGAGGGGTCCGAGGGGAAAAGTCGTCGCTACAGCATAGCCGTGGACCTTCGTCCGACCAGTTCATTACGAGCATCTGTGCAGGTTACGCATCTGACGTTGGATCGCAAGTTGGACGATTCACAGTTCTCGCAGGAGATCATTCCGCGCCTCAAGCTGGAGTATCAGCTCACGCAGTCCATCTTTTTCCGGGTGATTGGGCAGTACGCCTCGCGCGAGCGCTCGGCGCTCGTAGATGGGCAAGGTCGCATAATTCGAGTGAATGGAGTGGCTGCATCGGCAACAGAGTCCAAAGACCTCAGGGCAGATTTGCTGTTCAGCTATCGCCCCAATCCGGGCACACTGTTATATCTCGGATATGGCTCAACGATGGATGATGTAGGCCAGAAGCGATTCGAAGATCTTCGCCGCCGAGTCGATGGCTTCTTTATGAAACTCAGCTACCTTTTTCATGTGTAGCTAAGAAAATAAGAGGGGCGCGCCGCAGGCGCGCCCCTCTTATTTTAAAGACGATATCCAGAGGAAGCTAGTTGCCGCTCTCTAGCTCCTGTAAATACTCTTCTGAGGCGTAGATGGCGACTTCAACGCGTCTGTTTTCTCTGCGCCCTTCGACGGAGTCGTTTTGTGCGACAGGATCCGTTTCGCCATAGCCAACAATTTCAACTCGTTCGTTAGCGACACCAGCTTCAAGCAATTCGAGAGCGGCCGATTCAGCACGCTTCTCGGACAAAGCCTGGTTGTAATCGGCTTCTCCTGTATCGTCGGTATGACCTACGATTAGAATATTAGTATTGGGATACGCCTCTAAGCTGCTGGCGAGATCCCGGAGATTAGCTTTTGCATCTTCACTGATCGTTGAGGAGTTCACGCCGAATAGGATGGCAGAGTCAAAGGTGACTTTGATACCGTCTCCGACGCGTTCTACATTGGCATCTTCTAGGGCTGCTTCGAGTTCTTCAGCCTGCTTGTCCATCTGGCGTCCGATGACGGCCCCTGCTGTAGCGCCAACGGCCCCTCCAACGAGGACTCCAGTAGACGTTTTGCCAGTTGCTTTACCGATCAGGCCTCCAATGGCCGCACCTGCAGCAGCGCCAATTCCGGAGCCCTTGAGGGTGTTGGACATATCTGCACATCCAGATGAGAAAAGAAAAATGGCCAACAGGCCACTTAGAAAAATGGGAGTACTGCGTTTCATGTGTTGCGTCTTGAACAAATGTTGATGAGAGTTGAGCATTAAATGCTCAGTCTACTTGCCGCTGAATTGGGAAAAAAGGTCACAAAAAAAGAAGGTGCTATCCGTTACAAATATTTTTCAAAGCTCCTCCTTAGTCAGTGATAAACAAGGTCAGTGACAAACAAGGAGAAATGCATGCGACTGAGCTTTTGCTTCATGATGATGATGGTGGTGGTAGTAACGCCCTTGTGGGGGCAGGTGGTGGGGCATGCGCAAACTATCGTCGGAGATGAAAACAAATTTGAAGTGGTTTTTGAGGCCGATATCGTGCTCACAAAGACCTTCGAGCGGTCTATGGATCGTTGGACGACCCTAAATAACCCAGCGTTCGAATTAGCACGAACCGTACGGCCAGGTATGGGACTCGATGCCCATTCCAAGGCTCTTTTAAGTTGGAACCCGCGTGTCAGACTGACCGCTCAAATTGGAGATTCGCTTTACTTAGCGCGTCCGGGCTCAGGCTTGGTTCAAATGATTTATGAGAAGAGGGTCCGTCGTTCACACATAGTGCCGGATTCTTTATTTCAGTTACCGTTTAAAAAGCGCAGATACGATTTCGAGAATACATTGGACATCTTACCGACGAGGCTGGAGCGATACGTAAAGTATTCCAGTCGGGTTGTAGGCGTGTATCATCTCTCCGTGAATGAGCGATCGGTATTAGCGGTTGTTCTTTCTCATGATCATTTATTGGAAGAACGTAGCAGGAGTACCGTGACCGTGGCACTGTACACTCCGGGTCTATTTTTCTTGGATCTCATTCGCATCCCCGACGCGCCATGGATGGCGATAGGTACTGAACCAGTAGGAAGCTACAAGGACGTCATTTATTGGCGTACGAGTGAGCGGTCCTTGAAGGAAATGGTTATTCGCTCGACGCGCGCTGGCCCAGAAGAGAACGCACTCGAGTAACCGGAATGCCTAAAAGAGTGGAAGCGATTAAAGCATAACCAATCACGATGCCGAGTTCAGCCCACCATACTTGAAGGATTGCCTGGATCGACCATAACCAGAAGGTGCACCCTGCTAAGAGGATGACGGCAATGGTACGCACCCAATTGTAGGGTAGCGGATAGTGAGGACGGATGAGGAAGAACAGTACAATGGCCATGACCGCATATGCAGCGGAGGTGGCAGCAGCGGCGGCAATCATACCACCTGTAGGCACGAACCAGGCGTTAATCACGAGCGCAGTAATACTGCCCATTGCGGTGGCATGGAGAAAGTACTTGCTCTGATTTTTGATGTATGCACCAGCTGAGAAGTGGTAATACCAGCCTTGGAAGACATATCCGATTAAGGCTACCGGAATGATAGACAACCCCATCCAGTAGGAGGAGGCGATCAGGGTGCGATTCCCGGGGACTGGGAATCGCACGATCTCTTCTGCAAAAAAGGAGATACCGAGATAAGCAGAGGTCAGAATGAGGGTTAAAACGGCAAACACCTTTCCAAATAGCTCAGGAGCATCATGGTCCTTTTGGCGCTGAAGGAAAAAAGGCTGCCAGGCATACCGAAACATTTGAACAAATAAGGCCATCAGAACAGCTAATTTGATCATTCCGCCGTAGGTACCGACGATGTGTTGGGTAAACACCATCGGCCCTTGTTCGGCTGCTAAGGCATACAAGTCGGGATGTGACTGAGGCGTCATGTCGTACAGTCGGATCACTGTGTCAGGGTCCATTTCCGCGAGGAAAAAGAGATTGATACGTTCCGTCATGGCATATCCGATCCCGCCCGGCACGAACGGCAGACCAAATAGAATCATCTTTTTCCAAAGACCAGAATCAACCCGAGCGAACCGAGACTGAATCGTAGGAATCAGCAGCAATAGGCTTAAACCTGATGCGGCGACATTAGCCAGAAGAATGGATAGGATCCCCATATCCAGCACGAAGATGAAGACGAGATTCAGGCCGACATTGGCTACAATATTAGCTATTCGAATTCCGGCAAATACCCATGGCTTGTTTCTCAAGCGAAGATCCGCGAAAGGAACCACAGATAGAGCGTCTAAGAGCAAAATGAGGGCTGCAAAATTGAGCAGATACAGATTAGACTCGTCTAGGCCGATCAACAGCCCGGTTGGTGTCTTTGCGAAATACATCACCGTAGACAGCAGTACAGACAACCCTCCCAATGAGATTACGGCCGTTCCAAAAGCACGGCTCCTGCCCGATAATTCATCCCGATCTGTGGTAAACTTGAGGTAGGAGGACTCCATCCCGTGCTGATACAGGATGTTCAAGAACATGAATGCTGCGTAGATCAGAACGATTGGGTCGTATTCTGAGGGCAGGAATACGTGAGAGTAGAGCGGAAAGAGAAGGAAGTTTATCAGGCGACCAACAATAGAGGAAACGCCATAGACGGCGGTCTCTGAAGCAAGGCGTCGAATACGTGCCTGAAAGCTCATCCGGTACGGGTCAATCTGATTTTCTGGAAAGGAAGAACTGAACAGCCAAGTGATACCCCTGGATTCCGAGTCCAAAAATGGCCCCGACGCACTCGGCTGCTGTCAAGGAGGTATGCCGAAAGTCTTCCCGTGCGGCAATATTGGAGATGTGGACTTCAACGACGGGGGTATCGATTGAGGCTACTGCATCTCGAAGCGCTACTGAAGTATGGGTAAAACCGGCACCATTCAAAATAATGCCGTTTGCTGACGTGTTTTGAAGGGCATCGATCAATTTGCCTTCATGGTTGCTCTGAACAAAGCTGAATTCAATATCAGGAAAGACGTTTCGCAACTCGTTTTCCAGATCAGCTAGCGTAGTATGTCCATACACGTCTGGCTCCCGCTTTCCCAGTAGGTTTAGATTTGGGCCGTTTACTACCAGAAGGTGCATATCAGAATTCACTCTGTGAAATGACGTAGGAATATATTGAATATCCCAAAATAGGGCTGCCTTTCCTCGTTACATAATGCATGATCAGTATTTGACTACACACAATCGGCGCGCTGCAAGGCAGCGCGCCGATTCAGGCCACCCCTTGGATGGCCCAGACACAAGATATGTGCGTGGATGCGTCTAGTTAAAAGAGCGGGATCCGTCTGGCTGAAAAACGAAGTCAAACGTGATAAAGCGTGATTCTGAATCAAAACTTGGCACTTCGGGAAGTCCCTTGTAATAATTCACCATGCTCATCTTGGCAAAACGTCCATCTGCTGTGCGAATAAGGAGTACACGTCCCGGAATAGGCGTAATGGCATGTGTTGCAGGATCGTAGTTATACCATCCTTGACCTGATCCTGCTGGTACGGCAAAGCCTTCCGCTGAATCTTGCAACCATCCGGACTCAGGGGCAGCAGAAACTTCTGCGAACAGTCCATCTGCTACTTGAGCCGCTCCTTGACCTGGACCGCTGGTGCCACCATTCACGATGATACTCGTACCCTTGAAGGCGATATCCCAGTTTGTGGTATTGGCTTCGGAGCTAGGAACAATCTTGTTTTCGGTTAGGCAGTAATAAGTAAATACGCCTGCTGAGAGGGGGCGTCCATCGCCATCGACTCCGGTGTAGGGGTCAGCTGGAATTTCCAAGACGCGTTCCGCGATTACGGGCTCGTTATCTATGGCAGAGGTACTGCTGTCGCAAGCCGAAAGAGAAATTGAAAGGCCAACGATTAATAGGTATGTAAAGGTTTTTTTAAACATGGTTCTAATGGATTTGAGGTTCAAATCAGTGGGTTGAAAACTGAAGGCCGACAAAGAATTGACGACCGGAAAGTGATGGCACGAACTGGGGATTGGTATATCCCCACATGTTGTTGACGCCCGTTTGAAGGGTTAGTCGGGTGCCAAAATCATGGTTGAATGTGGCGTTCCAAGTGGAAAATCCAGCTACGTACTCGGTGTCTGCATCGAGAATCAAGTTGCCATTCTGATCACCGTATCCGTACCGAGATCGAAAGGAGCCGCGCAGACGAACGCTGCTACGATCATCTTTTGAATTCCAAGCGACTTGGAGTGAGCCGCTATGCCGGGAACGGTTGAACAACCCCCCGTAGTCTGATCGGGTTAGCCGGAAGTCGCGACCGCCTTTCCGACCGTATACCCGACCGTCGGCGATGTCCGCTAGTACCGTGCGATCTTTAGCGTCCAAATACTGATATCCCAGAGAAAGGCTAACCTGGGCCAATGGCTTGATTCTGATTTCCGTGGTAAGGCCTTGCGTAAAAATCCTACTCAAATTGACGTACGTAAATACCTGCTGACCATTTGGTTTGGCCGCGACCGGTAACGTCTCTATCAAGTCTTGAACATTGTTACGAAATAGGGAAATGTGAGCGTGCAACCTGCTCGTAACGTCAAAGTCAGTACTCACGTTGAATGCCCATGAGGACTCCGGAAGAATAGCAGAAAACGAAGATGGATCACTTAGAAAAGTCTGAATCTGGCCAAGAGATTCTAGGTCATTCAATGCTGATGTCACGTCTGCCGCCCCGACCACGGAGTATCCAGCAACTGCATTGGTGAAATCCATATACAACTGTTGGAAACTAGGGGCTTTAAAACCCGACCCGACCGATGCGCGAAGTCTCAGGCTATTAGCTGCTTTGTACATGACAGCGGCCTTGGGAGTAAACCGCGTGCCGTAGTCTGTATGATAGTCTAGACGCGCACTCGAATTCAGCTGCAATGTGGGATGCAAAAACCACTGTTGCTGGGTAAACGCATACGTGGTTGAGTTCGAACGGGTACCGCCTGAAATACGGTCGGCTGTCACCTGCTCATAAATCACTCCTGCTCCGGTGTTCATAATGAGCCCGGAGGCTAATATGAGATCATGCTGGGCCTCCATTTTTTGATAACCCTGAGAAAACTGAATGGAGGATGTACCCTCCTGGTCTACGAGGATCGTGCGGGTATCAAATCCCGTTATATGGCTACGAATGGTGACTCGATGAGCCCCCATGGGCTTCCAGGTCAATTCGGGTGAAAAAGAAAAGTCATCTTGATTAAGTCGTTCATCAAAAGACAATTCAACACCCGATTGATCGAATCCAATAACATTGGACTGGTTTTGGGAGGCAAAGCGTGCGCTAAGGGAGGAGGACAACGTCGGAGACCATTTCTGGCTAATCCTATTCGAAAGCGTATGGGTTACAAATCCAGGACCTGTCAATCCGATAACATCGGGGGAAAGATCATAGCCGTTTGATGCAAAGCGGTCATAATTGAGCCGAATGCCTAACCGTTTTCCTGCGCGTTCAGCGGAGAGCGTAGCATTTCGGGTTCCATTGGTCTGAACTCTGTATCCCGTGCTGGCAGCCCACGGAAGATTAGCTTCCCGTGTTCGAAGGTTGATGACTCCGGCCAGCGCTTCGCTGCCGTACAGTGAAGAGGACGGCCCTTGAACGATTTCAACACTTTCGATATCTGAGACAGCGAATCGGTCCAGGTCCAGCGTGCCGCCGTTTCGGCCGATTACAGGTTGCCCATCAATAAGAATGAGTGTGTACTCAGCATCAAATCCTTGGAGTTGTATTCCTGACCCGAAGTAGTGAACCTGAAGCATTCCTGGTTCTTCAGCCAGCAAATCAGACAACCGGAGTACTCCACGTTTTTTGATTTGCTCTGCCAGGAGCACTTTGGTTGGAACGGGTACATCTCGGAGCGCTATCTCGGATCGAGTAGCCGTCACTACCATAATGGGTAGCTCTATGGTCCAAAGAGAATCGGGTGAGGGCGCCGTTCCTGTTGTCTGTCCCTGAGCGGGTAAAGAGAACCCGAATATGAGCAAACCGAACAAAAACGAGCTCGCCAAACGTGATGTTTGAGTCAAATACTGAGCAAATACTCCCAAAATAGGGTAAGAAGTGAGTATCATAGGGCCAGGCGGATGGGTTATGACCTGTAATTGTCAGCAAATCTATACAATTGTGTATTTATAATTATGCAGATGTATAGAATTGATTATGATTGTATAGTTAAGAAGTAGATTAAGATGTCAGATGTCTTGTTTTCATTGAAAGAAGCTTCCTCTCAATTGGGAGTACATCCAGTTACGCTTAGGAGGTGGGCTGAAGGTGGAAAGATTGAAACCGTTCGGACCCCCGGCGGGCATAGACGCTTCTCGGAATCTGAAATCAATAGATTGAAGATGCAGACTGAGGCACCCCAGTCAGAGACGATTGGGGAGCAACTCAGGGATAGTGCACTCACTTCAACGAGAGCCGATCTTGCAACGCACAGCGCAGGATGGATTGACTCGATCTCTCAAAAGGACAAAGAAGAAAAACGTCTTTTGGGCCGGCGTCTGATGGGGCTGTTGATGCAGTATGTCGCGAGTGAAGACGGGGATAGTGAAGACATCATGAATGAAGGTCGCGTTACAGCTCGCATATACGCTAAGAGCATCGTGATGAGTGGTATTTCTCTTCAGGATGCGCTTCGTGCAACTAACTTCTTCCGTGATCATATTTTGGAATCGGCAGTCGTTCTACCCGACACGGCCCGTCGAAGGCCAGAAGCCAACCAGAAAATGTTTCGCAAGTTGAATGAGTTCCTGAACGAAGTACAGCTTGTCATTGCCAATTGCTACGAGGCAATGGGCGCAGTCGGATACGAAGAAGATTAATTATGGCATCTAAAGGGAAAGTACTTGTGGCCATGAGCGGTGGTGTGGATTCGTCCGTAGCAGCCGTCATGTTGAAAGAAGAGGGCTACGAAGTAGTCGGCATCACTATGAAAACCTGGGACTATACCGGTAGCGGAGGACGGACCGGAAAAGAAATCGGGTGCTGCACGCTGGAGTCCATGAATGACGCTAGAGCCATCGGTATTAAATACGATTTTCCGCACTTCATTGTTGATATCAGGAAGGAGTTCGGAGACTGGGTTATTGAGCGGTTCACTGATGAGTACATGGCTGGTCGAACGCCCAATCCATGTGTTTTGTGCAATACCCATATCAAATGGGAATCCCTTATGCGACGGGCAGATGATTTGGGATGTGAGTTTATTGCCACTGGACATTATGCCCGGTTACGCCAAGAAGGAGGGCGGCAGGTGCTCATGAAGGGCCTAGATCATAACAAAGATCAAAGTTATGCCCTTTGGGGAGTGTCTCAAGAAAATCTGGCTCGAACTATTTTTCCGTTGGGCAATCTGACCAAACCAGAGATTCGCAAGATGGCTGCTGATTTTGGTCTTGATGAGGTTGCAAACAAGCCGGATTCGTACGAGATCTGCTTTGTACCTGATAATAATTATCGTCGATTTTTGCGCGACAGAGTACCAGATATGGATGCCCGAGCGGGAAAGGGGTCGTTTGTGAGATCGTCGGGTGAAGTGATCGGAACGCATGAAGGATATCCGTTCTATACGATCGGGCAGCGACACGGGCTTGGATTGGCTCTGGGAGATCCGATTTACGTTACCAAAATTGATGCGGAGACCAACATTGTCACGGTCGGTCCGAAGGAAGAACTACTGGGGTCAGGATTGGCTGCTGGACAGATCAATTTTATTAAGTATGCGGACCTTAAAACGGAGACGGCTGCAATCGGTAAGATTCGGTATAAAGACGAGGGATCACCCTGCGTTGTCTGGCAGGAGGATGACGTACTCAAAGTGCGTTTTGCTGAGCCTAGAAGGGCTATTACACCCGGTCAAGCGGTCGTCGTGTACGAAGGAGAAGATGTGCTGGGCGGAGCTTGGATAAAGCATGTAGAAGAAGGGAGTAGTTCGGGAGCATAGAACCCGAACGATAGGACGTAAAAAATTTAGCGACATGTATTAAGAGATATGTGCTGGTAGCCGATCTATTTAGGGTAACCCAGCTCATAATATGTTTACCCAAGAATTTGCCGTTGCATGGCCTTATTTCGTTTCTAGTGCAGTCGCGTTAGGAATGGCGGGTCAGGTATTCGTTCGGAAACGAAATGTCTTCGCTAACTACTTCATCTTGATGATGGTAGCGGCTGGAGAATGGTCCTTGTTTTCCGGTATTCACCTTCTTGTGAGTTCATTCGCTGCCAAGGTGTTTTGGTCTGATGCCAAGTTCCTCTTTATAACTACCCTTCCTGTTTTCTGGATACTTCTTGCTTCGGTTTTTGCGGGATCAAACAGATGTATTAGCTCGAAAAAAATCGCGCTATTGTTCGTCATTCCAGCTCTTACCGTCCTTTTAATTGCGACGAATTCGTACCACAATTTAGTCTTCCGAAATGTGTCCCCGTTGCAGACTGAGCTGTTTACCTCGCTCAGTCGAGAGTTTGGTACGTGGTTTTGGATTCATACGATGTATTCCTATGCATTGATCATGTCTGGAGTGGTGCTTTTTATTCGAAGTATGATCCGTAACAGCGGCTCTCTGAGAATTCAGGCTACGATTATGACGGGCGGATCACTCGTTCCATTAGTTTTCAATGCCATTTACCTAAGTAACGCGGAAGCATTTTACTTTCTTGATTTTACGTCTGTAGTGTTTGCAGTTACCGGTTTTTTTTATTGGATAGGCTTGTTTAAGTATCGGATGCTAGATCTTATTCCGATTGCGCGGGAGGAGATTTTTCGATCCATGGGAGATGCCGTATGTGTCGTGGATACAGATGACACCGTCGTTGATATTAATGAAATTGCTATCTCCTATACCTCTGAGCCAGATGTAGCGATCGTGGGCCGTCCGCTTGACGAAGTGTTTCCGTTCTTGGATGAGATCGACCCATCGTGTAATGAAGTCCTTATCCAGCGAGAATCTGGTCCTCTATGGCACTCGGTAAAGGTTCAAGACATCATTAACTCGCGAGGAGAAGTCGAGGGACGCATCATAGTCCTTCGGAATGTGGATGATCGTAAGGTGGTTGAGCTACAGCTACAAGAGGCTAAGAACAAGGCAGAAGAACTTTCTCTGCTGAAATCGGCTTTCCTAACAAGCATGAGCCACGATGTTCGTACGCCGCTGACTGGAATCATCGGGTTATCCCAGATACTAGCCGGAGAAGTGGCGGGAGAGCAAAAGGAACTGGCTGTGATGATTCAGGAGAGTGGGTCTAAGCTGCTAAAGCTGTTGAACTCGCTGCTGTCTGTGGCTCACCTTTCAGCTGGTACATTGGATTTACATCGTGAAAAGCTGAACATGGTGGAGCTATCTCATTATGTGCTGAATCAGATTGAGCCAGAGATTTCGAAAAAGAAGGTAGAGTTGCGAGTGACGCTACCGGATGAGTTTCTTGAGGCGTATCACGATTATGGCCATCTCACACACGCATTGACTCATATTCTAGATCACGCAATTCGATATACCGAAACAGGTAGCATACAGTTTGACTTGAGACGTGAGCAAAACGACGTCATTTTTCGGATTATAGATACCGGTAGGGGATTTGAGCCGGCGTTCGTACGCTCGATACGCGAACCTATTAATTCGGTGAACCTAGCTGAGTTCGGGCTCAATAATAACTCAGGGTTGGGCTTGCGAGTTGCAAATGGTCTTCTTGAAGAACTTGGAGGAACGTTGGAGATTCGCTCAGAAGTCGGCGTTGGCTCAACCTTTACTGCTCGTCTTCCCGTCATGAATAGACATCGTTCTTCAGATCGGCCTACTCAGACCAAAGAGTCTCCACATCGTCAGCAATCCCCAGTCCCTTCGACCTCTTAACGTTCAGTTTCCCATCTGAAAGGGATACAAGCGTTTCAAAAGGGTCTTCTAATAAGTCTAGATGACCGTCTAGGTCATAGTATTGTACGTTAGGCCGCGCAGCGCCGAAGTGCAAAGCGGCAGCAATAGACAGCGCAGACTCGTCCATACATCCCAGCATGGTGCGAACGCCTCCATCAAGTGCAATCTGGTCAATCTTGATTGCGGCAGCTAGCCCTCCCATTTTTTGTAGCTTGATGTTGATCAGGGCCGCTGATTGGCCGTCTACAATGCGCTTGGCATCCTCTATGGTCTGCACCGATTCATCTGCCATCACTGGAATAGAAGTAGATTCTGTGGCCGCGCGAAGAAGATTCAGATCATCCTTTGGCGTCGGTTGCTCGAGATACTTGAGATCCAGAGAACTCGCCACTGCTTCGAGCGCGGCCACATCCTGAACGCTATATCCTTGGTTGGCATCCAACGCAATCCAGCATTTTTCTCCAAGTTCTTCATGCAAGGCTTGCAGTCGTTCCAGATCTACTCCGATGTCATGTCCCCCTTTTATTTTCAAGAAGGTGAACCCTTCCTGAAAGAGTGCTTGGGCTCGTTGGAGCGTTTCTTCAACATTCATTATTCCGATCGTAACACTTGTTACTACGGGTTGAAAACGAGCTTTTGAGCCCTTTAACCACTCGCCAACGGATAAGTCTTGGGATTTTGAAAGTAGATCGGCTAGTGCTAAGTCAAGCCCGGTCTGAGCAGATGGTGTCGCTGCGTACGTGTTGAGCAGAACGTCCGATGGTGCACAGCCGATTATATCTTTTGCAATCTGATTCAACGCCAACCGGGACATCTCATTCGTTTCTCCCGTAACGCCAAAAGCGGGTGCAGCACAACCGATACCCGTCTCCCCAGCGTCCGTCTGAATTATCAAGAAGTTATTCGTGACATCCGTAATGGTTTCATACGCAATGGTATACGGTATACTAAGAGGCACAGCTAGAGTGCGTACCGTTGCCTTCGAGATCATCATGTTGGCTCTGAGTCCCCAATGGGGTTTCGTGTATGAAGACGCTCTTCTATCTGCGTAATTAGACGATCACATCCTTCTGCAAACACATCGACTGCGGGCCGGTCAAACTGGGCTTCGTAGGTGCGACAAATGGAGTCGGCTTCAGAGGGCGTCAATCCCTTCGCGTTAATAGTTAGGGCGGTAACCGATCGACCAGATAAAAGCTCTAGTGCGTCAATCTGCCTTTGCATCGCAGGCATGGGTAGGTCTTCAAATCCGTCAAACGTTTTTCGAGCCGGCACGTCTTGAAGAAGAAGAACATCTGGCTTCACGGATGCAATCAGCTCGAGGCCACCCGGATATGCCGGATGTAACAAGGCCCCCTGACCTTCCACAACTACCACGTCTGGCGCCGCTTCTTGCCAAGCGCGACGAACCACGTGCTCTATTTCTCCGGCCACGAAATCATTGACAAGCGAGTCCAGTCGAATACCAAATCGGGCTCCTTGCATCCATGCCGTCTGGCCCGTTCCAATCATCTCAGCAGAATACCCCTTTTCGACAAGTGCATTCCTGAGGATCCACGCCGTTGTACGTTTGCCTGAAGCTGAATCGGTACCAAGAATCAGGACCCTTACAGATTTCACTTCATCAATCTTCCCCTCATAAAAGTGGAGATCAGAGCGGTGGGGAGGTTGTCTTACGTCGGTTAGAGAGACGGAGTGACGCTCGGCCAATTCAACAAATTCCGCATCCTCATTCAAAAAAACATGAAGTCCAGAAACCACATTCAAGCCGTGTGTGATAGCTCTTGCTACGGCAATTCGAGCATGATCTGGCAGTACGCCACCGTCGGTAGCTAAACCAACGACAAAAGTGCCTTGTCGCTCGGGCATTAAGTCTAACGCCTCCGTAAGTGTCGCTAGAATGGGGATTCCGTTTGGTTGCCCATCCAGGAAATCACCGGCATCTTCTCCTGCATAGACTGGATCGACTACGGCTTTTACGTCAAACCGTTCGGTAAATCGAATGAGGCCATGGGCCGTTTTTCCACGGGTCGAGTCCATGCAATGCGCACAGTACACGATGGCCGGTTGAGGTGTTGTTGGGGTAGACATTTACTTGGATAGCATGGCGCGGCGTTTTCGGACAATGGCGAAGGCAAGCTCAAGGGCTTGTTCTCCATTTAAACGTGGATCTACCTGGCTTTGATAGGCGCGATGGAGATCTTCCTCTTCGAGGCCTCTTGCACCTCCTATACACTCGGTTACGTTTTCACCGGTCAGTTCAAGGTGGACGCCGCCAAGAATGGTACCATGGTCGGCGTGGAGGTCGAAAGCTTGCTCTAATTCACTTTTGATATTGTCGAATCGCCGAGTTTTGATTCCGTTACTCAGCGTCTCCGTATTTCCATGCATGGGATCACACGCCCAGAGCACCAATCGGCCTTCTCTCTCAACGTGTGCCAGCAACGGTGCTAGACCATCTGCAATTTGATTGGCTCCAAAACGAGTGATGAGCGTAATGCGGCCGGCTTCATTGTCTGGATTGAGTCGTTCGAGGAGGGAAATGAGACCGTCAGTAGTCGTACCTGGACCAATTTTTAGGCCTAAGGGATTTCGAATACCGCGGGCGTATTCCACATGTGCTCCATCCACGTGGCTGGTACGTTTACCGATCCAAGGGAAATGGGTGGAAAGATTATACGTGGGCGCATCTTTCAAAGCGCGTCGCGTGAACGACTCTTCGTACGGCAGCAATAGGGCTTCGTGGCTCGTATAAAATGAAACACGATCTACGTCTCCAATAGGGTTTGTTGAAACGGCCTCCATGAAATGAAGGGCTTCCAATATGGCATCCACAATTTGTTGGTACTCCTGGCGCAATGATTCATGCCGCACAAATCCCAGATTCCAGTATTCCGGATGATGCAAGTCGGCAAATCCACCTTCGCCCAAAGCCCGAATGTAATTGAGGGTCATGGCCGAATGCTCATAAGCCTGAATCATGCGTTCCGGAGCTGGGCGACGCGCATGCCTTCCAAACTCTGGCTCGTTCACAATATCCCCGCGGTAGGACGGGAGCACTTGGCCATTGCTTTCTTCAACATCAGAAGAGCGGGGTTTGGCATACTGTCCGGCGAATCGGCCGACCCGAGTGACCGGAAGGCGTAAACCATAAACCAGGACCAAACTCATCTGTAACAGCACCTTCAGACGGTTGGCGATAATGTCTGGCCGACATTCACTGAATCGCTCGGCACAATCACCGCCTTGCAGTAGAAACCGATTTCCTGCTGCAGCATCTACAAGCTGAGATCGAAGATTTTCAATTTCCCAAGGGGTGACCAATGGAGGTTTATTCTGTAATTGACCAACAACAGAATTAAGCTTCAGCTCGTCTTCAAACGCTGGCTGTTGCTCGGCCACGAATGTACGCCATGAGTCTGGCGACCATCCTGGGGTTGGGGTATGTGCGATGTGATGCAGGGCCTAGGGGCGTTTGGTGAAAGTATGCGAAGATAAGTTAGGCGTTAAAAGCGAGAACTGCCGGGGCTGTATTTCGGGTAAAAATTTGTCTGAATCCACCGTTCAGAGAACCACCCACCGTACAAATCGTTCGTTCCACGTTATTTAGCGAAAAAATATCCAAGATCTATGAAACGGTCGTTTTTGTTCTATTTGTTACCCGTAGTGGCCATTTTGCTGTATTCAGGCTGCGATAATGCAAACTCTCTTCCACCAACGCCTAAACTTCGGATAACGTTGGACACGGACGATCTTACGCCCTTAGTAGATGGTTTTTCCTATAAGGCATGGGCACGAGTTGGTGATGTGTATTTTGGTACAGATGCCTTCAACGTTAACGAAACGGGGCAGTTTACAACAGCCTCCGGTACGTTTAGAGATAAGTCTTTCGTTCTGGCCGCTGATGTGACTGATGCTGACCTGGTGGTCATCTCTGTTGAAGGAAAAAGAGGAGGAGGTGATGCACCTTCCGAATCGGTAGTATTGGCGGCAGATGTGACAGGAGATACTATGACACTTTCAGCCAGTCATCCCGCCGCCCTGGGCGCTAGTTTTTCAGCCTCTTCGGGGCAGTTTACGATCATGACACCGTCTGATACTGATCCAACCAATGAAACACACGGCGTTTGGTTTGTTGCTGGATCCGGTGATAACCTTTCTGCAGGACTAAGTCTTCCCGCACTCCCAAGCGGTTGGGTGTACGAGGGATGGGTAGAAACGGCTGATAATGGTCGGTTCTCAACCGGAACGTTTACGGCCAATTCAGGGCAGGATTCGAGCTTTTTCTACTCAAATCCTGACGTGCCACCGTTTCCAGGCGAAGATTTTCTGTTCAACGCACCTGCTGGTGTCGTATTTCCACTCGATTTGAGCGGGCATACCGTTACCATTACAGCTGAGCCATTCCCAGATGACACGATTGCGCCGTATGGAATAACAGTGTTACAGGGAAGCATTCCTTCTGGTGTTCAGGGCGGAAGCGTCCATGCACTGACGGGCACTTCCATCGTCCCGTCAGCTACTTTGACGATATTTTAGTCGATACTATCATCTTCAATTTGCCGATTGCCATGTGCTCTTTTTCGGCGATCTTTTAGGTGGGATCGAGATTTCCTGAGCTGCCTCTCTGCCGCTTCGTATGCTTCTTGGATGGCTTCAGGGATCGATGCAGACTTATGTGAGCCAGCGATATTGTCAGGCTTGTGATACAACACCATTTTAGCCTGATACATATTCACGGTTGGCTTTCCGGATAGTTGTTTAATGGATAAATACGCGCCTGATATGTCGTGATGTCCTTCTTCGAGTTGGTTAATCTTTGTCTCAATCCAATCCTGGGTGTCCTTAGAGATTTGTAAGTGATCTAGGTGTAATTCGACGTTGATTGCCATATTTCGATGTGCCTAGAGTTTTGAAATGTTGACTCTAGAGGGCGTACCCTCTGATATTAATAAAAGCCTTCTTTTTTTTAGAAATGTAAGGGTGTACCTACACCGTGCGTAGTGTCCCCCCACATCCTTTCTTACGTCATCAGAATCCGTACAGTTCTCCAAATTTTGATTGGGCATAGTGCATCCATGATTCTGACGATAATTCAGATCCTGTAGCGTCTAAAAGGATTTGTCCAGCTGTTTTTCGTCTGCCGTGTTGATGGACATTCGTACGGAGCCAATCAAGTAAAGCGCTGAAATCACCTTGGGAAGTTTTTGCGTCAAGGTCTGGAATCGCTTTTTTTGCCGCATTGAACAGTTGGGTCGACATCAAATTACCCAACGCATAGGTTGGGAAATAACCTATGGCTCCCAGAGACCAATGAATATCTTGCAGTACACCATCTGAATCTTTGGATGGCCGCACTCCTAGCCAGCTTTCCATGCGGTCGTTCCACTCCTCAGGCAGATCCTGAATACGAATTTTTCCGGCAATCATATCCTGTTCCAGTTCAAACCGGAGCATGATATGGAGGTTGTAGGTGACCTCATCGGCTTCTACTCGAATAAGAGAAGGGAATACCGTATTGATAGCTTTGTAAAACGTGTCCGTGGTTTCAGATCCGAGAGCATCGGGAAAAGCTTTACGAGCATGAGGAAAACAATAGTCCCAAAAGGGTCGAGATCTTCCAATCAGGTTTTCCCACATTCTGGATTGGGATTCATGCATTCCCAGCGAAGTGCCGTCTGCAAGCGGGGAGCCTTCGAGGGCCATGTCGATGCCTTGTTCGTACATCGCGTGTCCCGCCTCGTGTAGGGTCCCGAAAAAACCCGGATTAAAAAACCGATCCTCCATTCGTGTCGTGATTCGGACATCGGTAATGGAAAATGCAGTTGAGAAAGGGTGGGTCGAAAAATCCTGTCTACCGTAGTGGGTGTTGTAACCCATTTTCTCAATGACCTGCATTCCGAGCTTCCACTGAGTGTCCCGAGGGAATTCCCGATGCACGATTCCGTCGCAGGTAGCGGGGGATTCAGCGATCCTTGACACGAGTGGGATCAGATCTGCTTTGAGTTCGCTGAATACACGTGTGACCTCAGCAGCCGTCATGCCTTCTTCGTATTGATCTAGCAGGGCATCGTAAGGCGACTCCTCGTATCCGAGGGCTTCCGCATGTTGGATGGTGAGATCGACAATTTTACTCAGATGAGGTGCAAATTTGCTGAACTCGTCATTTTCACGCGCCTCTTGCCAGGCACCTTTCGATAGACCTGAAGCTTCGGCCAGTTCTGCGATTAGAGAAGAGGGCACGCGTGTAGCTTTGTCGTAGTCTTTCTTTGTTACGCGCACGAGATCTGCATCGATCGCTGATTCTGGAGCAGCCTGTTCAAGGAGCGTTCCTGTTTCCTCAGATATGAGGATGTCGTGAGCCAAGGATCGCAAGGTGGCAATCTGGCGGGCGCGGCCTTCGGCCGCGCCCGCAGGCATATACGTTTCTTGATCCCACTCCAAAATGGCAGCTGCGTGGCCTAGGTCTGTAATGCGGGAAAGGCGTTCTCGAAGAGTCTGCATAGCCGGGAAGAGGAGGTTGGTTGGGTGATGAGATCAAGTATGTAAAGTCGATTTCGTGTAGGGAATATACCCTGAAACTTGTCTGCTTTACACGACAAACCGTGTGGACATTTTCTGTCAAAGAATCGAATACCTCGTTCGTAGTTGGTAAGAGGCAGGCATGTATAACCAAAAGGGCGAGGCCCTGGGGCAAGTCGATGAAACGCTTCAAAGTGCTGGTCCCAACAGACTATTCAGAAGGAGCTGAGTTAGCGCTCGAGCACGGATTGTATTTAACTCGCAAATTTGAAGGGGATCTACACGTTCTAAACGTAGCTGAGCTCCCTACCATCATAATTCCCGACTTTCCGACAGAAATCTTTGATATGGCCAGAGATCAAAGCTTGCTAGAAATGAAGGCCGCTCTCGAAGAATTTGGGGATGATCTACCGCCTATTCGCCGAGTGGTCTTGCCGGGAATACCCTCTAAACCAGCGGCTGACGTAATCGTTGAGTATGCGAAAGAGGCTGAAATTGATTTCATTGTAATGGGTACTCATGGGCGTCGTGGACCTCGACCATTGTTGCTGGGAAGTGTCACTGAGGAAGTTGTTCGACGTTCACCTTGCCCGGTGTTCACCGTTCGAAATATGAAGAAGTCTTGGCCCCTTCCTATTATTGACAAAATTGCTGTACCCATTGACTTCTCTGAACGATCTAAACAGGTTCTGGGTGTCGCTAGTATGTTTGCAGAGCACTATGGTGCTTCACTCACGCTAGTTCATGTGATAGGTGTCGACTTCTATCCGTTCTATGGATTTGCGGTCGATCCTATCAAACAGATTGAAGCGAATATGCGCACGAGTTCTGAGAAGAAACTAAAAGCGATGGTCAGTGAACTACAAGGTGCGGGTATTACCTCTGATTGGTGCACCATTTCTGGTCATCCAGCGCGAGAAATTGCGACTTTTGCTGACCTAAATGATATCGACTTGATCGTAATTGGATCGCACGGAAGAGCTGGGTTCGAGCGCATGATGCTCGGCAGTGTCTCCGAAAAAATCCTGCGATCTGCGCATTGCCCTGTAACGGTAGTAAATACAAGTGGTGATGCTGTTCAGATGGGAATTGCCGCCTGAATAGAATCGATTATCCTCAGACCTGATGAATAAACGGTGAGTTGAACCCAAACGGCCCCTTCAAGGGCCGTTTGGGTTCGTACATATTCTTGACTGAGGCGAAGCATAGGCGTAACTTTGCGCCCTTGCCAAGATCCCGGCTAATCCGGGGCGACGCAGGCCGATGTAGCTCAGTTGGTAGAGCGATTCACTCGTAATGAATAGGTCAGCGGTTCAAATCCGCTCATCGGCTCCCTAAGTAATGCCTCATTCGTTCGCGGATGAGGCATTTTTGGTTTAAGTACAGTCGGTAGGCCTTGGAACCCCTAAATCAAAGGGACGAATTATTGATTTTAGTTCAGGGTCGTCGCAGATCACGCATCAACGACCAGGCATACATAGACAAACGCCCCTCCTGAGTCACCACCGTCATTAAGTTCGGCATGTTTCGATTTTTTCTAAAATAGCCTGACGCAGGGCCTCATAAACGTGTAGATTTTCTTCTTTAGACCGGACGGCTATGCGAAGCGCCTGAGTCTCTTCATGGAGCGTCATGTTGCCGAATTCTCGCAAGAAAACACCCTCTTTTCGACATCTAGAAGCAATAGTCTCAGCTGAAGGGGCTGCCGCTTCTAGGTGTACAACGATGAAGTTGGCCACTCCCTCAAGTACGGATTCAACGCCCGGAAGTGATTGGATGAGTGCGACGAGCTCGTGGCGGTTCTCCGCGGTCTGAGCGTACATGCGTTCATAGTACTCCGGATCCTTGAGTGCTTGGATACCGGCAATCTGACCAATGTGCCCGACGACCCAAGGAGGCGTAACAAGCTTCAATTGGGAGGCGCGCTGTGCCGATGTGAGGTACCCCACACGGGCCCCACTCAGTGCGTAGCATTTCGACATGGTCTTACAAACGATCAGGTTGTCGAGTGATGGTGCAACGCGCTCAAGAGAATGGCTTGATCCTACATAGTCGATGTAGGTCTCATCGACCCAGAATAAGGTAGATCCCTTGGTTGCGCGGATAGTATTAAGAATATGTTCGGTGTCAAGAAACTGCCCAGTTGGACTATTTGGATTGACAAGAATGACCAAGTCATAGCTTTTCAGAATTGAGGGATCCAGACTACTTGGGTCTACGGCATAGTCATTTTTGGCACTCAACTGAATTCTATCTACACGACATGATTTTAGTTGGTCGGTAGCGAAAGCGTATTCACCATAGGTCGGGTCCAGGATGAGAACCCTTGCCTCATTCGGGAGCAAGTGTGTGAAGGCGCGGAAGATCACTGGTTATGGCTTCTAAAACTCCCGGAGCCGGAGGGTACCACGCATCCAACACGTCGGCTGTTACAATTTGCTTGGAGCTTTCGAGGTCCTCAAAGGTGTCACCAAGGGCGGTAATGGAGGCCCCCCCATGGTAGCAGGCTTGGGGCTGATGAATCTCAAAAGGAAGTCCCCATTCGAAGTGGCGTTCGAGGTATTGCACGAGCTCGGTACGGGAAGCTGTCATGTTTAACAGTCTTTCCAGCCCGGCAGTCATCAGCTCGTAGGTAACCATGCCACTTTGAACAAATTTATTCGTTCGTTCAAGTCCCAATTTTTCGTAGAGCGACGAAGGACGTCCGACGCGTCCCAAGGCGACGATGTGGGTTGCTCCATGTACACTGAGCCATCGAAGTGCAGCATACATCAGACCGGTTGCAAGTCTTGATATGCGCGCACCTTTACGCGAATTGGTCGCGAAAGAGGGGGAGGACCTGTCAGCCGCGCTGGGTACGAATCGCAGGTAGGTCCTTCAGGCGCTTTGGTAGTTGGGAGCCCAGATGAGGTGGCTGAAAAGATCCAGCGACACAGCGAGGCACTGGGAGGACTTGTACGCTTTCAGTTACATATGAACGTGGCTGAGCTAAGTCACGATCAGCTCAAGACGGCAACTCGATTACTGGGTGAACGCGTAAAGCCTCAACTGGGATAAGCCTCAACTGGGATAAGCCTCAACTGGGATAAGCCTCAACTGGGATAAGCCTCAACTGGGATAAGCCTCAACTGGGATAAGCCTCAACTGGGATAAGCATCAAAAAGAATCGGGCGCGAGACTTTCGTCTCGCACCCGATTGCAATGTAAACAGGTTGTTTTCCTTTTATTTCAGCAGTATAAAGGATCCAACTTTGACTTCCGTTCCGCCTGAAAAGGATGCTAGAACGCGGTAGTAGTATGACCCTGATGCCAACGTGCTGGCATTTAGTCGAACGGAGTGTTTTGCACCTGCAGTAAAGGTTTTGCTCGGTACGGTCATCACCATTCGACCCGTAAGGTCAAACACCTGTACTTGGACGTCAGCAGCTGCCGGCAGTCCGAATTGTATTGTGGTGGTTGGATTGAACGGATTTGGGTAAGCACCGCTTAACGTGAACTCGGTCGGAATCGCCTGATCTTCGTTCGCCGTGTCGTTTACGATTTCAACCATGAAGGACTGATCAGCTGATGCATCAAATCCGTTGTTGTCACTTCCACCGTCATCAGAAATGTAGATAGCCACTGCTGTAGATCCTCCAGCATTTGCTGCAGGAGTGTACGTCAACGTGCCGTCTGCACTAACCGTAGGACCATCTGCAAATAACGATGTATCGTCCGGGGTAAGCGTAAATGATACCGTCTGAGATGACTCATTTGCCGGACCAGCACTGATATCCGTCGCCCAATCCGTAATGGACTGTGCACCACCACTTAGATTCATCATTTGATCCACTCCAACGGTAAAGGAAGGCGTATCATTTACAGCAGCGACAGTGAGCGTTACTGTTGCTGAGTTGGAATCATCAGAGCCATCATTCGCCTTGTAGGTGAATGAATCTGTACCATTGAAGTCAGCGGCCGGCGTGTAGGCGGCGCTCGTTCCGCTAAGAACCACGGTTCCGTTTGCCGGCTGATCCACTATGCTGTATGTCAATGGGTCAGAGTCACCATCCGTGGCCGAAAGGGTAACACTTACATCGGCATCTTCTAGACTCGAGCCTGACACGGCTGAGGCAACAGGTGCTGTATTTGCTGTAACGGTTGCTGGAGTTCCCACAAAGGCTCCACGCCCGTGAGTACCAACAACAATTCTTCCATCAGAGATTCGAGAGTCTATCCAAGCTCCGGCTACGCTTCCCATTTGCGCTTCCCCTTCTTGAGACCAGACCGTAGAACTGCCGTTCATCGTTTGAGTCGAATACGTACCTGTACTTGTCGTAACGACGTACAATTTTTCTCCATTCATGGGAAGGATGGTACCTGCTCGAACAGACGGGCCGTTGTCGCCCGTACCAGCAAGGTTTCCCTGAACAGCGGTGTAACTCTGTCCACCATCAGAAGAGTAATAGAGGCTTTCTGTGTTGTAATTCGCTATCGAAATCAAGATTTCTTCTGAATCTTGAGGATTGACCGCAATGTTTAGAACATAGCCACCAGGTTCCGCGCCTGGAATGGAGCGTTCGACTGCACCAGTGGTTGCCGTAGCAGCATCGGCAAAACGGTAAATCTTGGGAGCCGCACTTGCAGAATACCCCGCATAGTAAAGTACCCCCGGTGAACCTGCTTCCGAGGTAGACAATGCACTGAAGCCATACCCGCCAGGTAGCTCAAGATCAGTGAGCTTCGTCCATGTATGCTCATAAGTGTTAATGTCATCTGGAGCTACTCCTCGAAATAGCTCAGCCCCACCCGGGTAGAAAACAATCGTTTCGTTGGATTTATCAACGGTATACGGATGGATAAAGAGCTTGTTAGCCGCATCATCTGGTATGGCCCTTCCATAATATTGCAGCGTCCCGTTATTATCTCGGTAGTAATTGACTCCTCCACTCTGGGATGAACTATACAAATCGTTCGCACCCAAATACTGGTAAGCACCATCACCGGATGACAGATCAGCCGAAGCAGTGGTAGTCGTACCATCAAACAAAAAGAAAGGGCTACCGTTGTCCTGAGTACCACCAGTAATTCGATTATCACCAGCCGCTCTAGCAATAGAAACCATATAGTATTGAGTAATATTATACTTGTTATTCAGGCGCGTCCAAGCTACTGCACCGACTGTTGACACATCAGAGTTAACACTAATGCCGCCATCGTGGCCGCTATAAAGCCGGTTTGGACTGCTGGGGTCAAATAATAGGACGTGATTATCAGGATGGTGATTTGCATATTGGGATATGTCGTTCGCGGTGGCATATCCACCTATCCAACCATCTGCTGCGTCAGTGACTAGAGTCGCAAATCCATCACGGCTACGAAAAAGATTCGTTCCGCCAATTACAACATGGTTTTCATCTGTTGGGTGAACAGCAATAGCCATGTTGTACCCGCCTTGGGTATTATATCCGCCCACATTAGTCGTTCCTTCCCAATTTCCAGGTCCTGCAATGAAGTTTGGAATATTAGCTGAGCGATCTTCGTAGGTACCGGTTGAGATAGTTAATTTGAATAACCGAACATCTGATCGGGTGTTGGGCTCAAGCTCCGCTCCCATATCCGTTAGGAGGTAAGCAATATCTGGGTTGCTTGCCGAAAGAGCGACAACAGTTCTACCGTAGGTGAGATTATACGGATCTGGGAATTCAGTCCCGTTATTTTCAAAAACCTCTATCCAGGTAGCTCCGTCGTCTACTGATCGGTACACGCCACTAGCATCAAAATCTACTAAGTTATACATGACGGCTAACAAGTTGCCCGTCGCATCTACGGCTACGTCACTGTACGCACTTTTTCCATCTGTCCCAAGGACTCTGGTAAATGTAGATCCACTGTCTGTGCTGCGATGTAAGCCGTTCTGATTGAGTAGGGCAAATACCGTTCCTGTAGTTGGACTGACCACCATTTCTTGTACGAAGTCAAATAGTCCGCTCGTGGCTGTGGCGGGACCCGATGCCTGGATTCTAGCCCATGTATTTCCGTTATCGGAAGATTTATAGATTCCTGTACCGTGCAGGTTTTCTCCCGTCTCTGAACCATTATTAAAAGAGGAGCCTGTCTTTTCCCCCGTTCCAGCATACCAAGTTGATGTATGTCCTGACCGAGTATCTTGTACCACTCTGGTTACCGCTAAGTGGCTTTCGCTGACGAGAGTCCAATCCGCACCTGAGTTGGTTGACTTCCAAATACCGCCTGAAACGCCACCGGAAAGGATGGTTGCGGGGTCGTTTACGTCTATCGCAATAGCCCGTACACGACCACTCACGTCATTTGGCCCCGCTTCTGCCCAATTCATACTTAACGCAGCATTTTTAGCAGCCATTCCATCAATTTTAGGAAGGCCCTTCGCATATTCTAATTCGCGTGTTTTGATTCCAGGAGGAATTGATCCCGTGGTTGGATCTCCGTAAATCATCCTGTAATAGTCATCACGGGCGACTCTTCTCTGAATGGATGCTTCCAGACCGGAGGCTTCGGGTTGGAAAACGGGTGCAGACTTTGAGTTGAAGAATGATGTTTGGTTTGGCAGGCTGACTAAAAAGCCCAGCATGACCAAACCGGCAATGGCACGTCCTATTTTTACGGAGTGCTGGAAAAGAAGGTTTTGTTGACGTGACATAAGATTCTATCTCTGGGTTATGAATAGATTTCTCAAGTGTACGAATAAACCCCTTATGATTCAGATGAACCCAGGTCCTTGCCTAGGACACTTTGGTCAAAATAAAGAAATCGCTACCCATGGCGGGGCGGAAGAATCAGACTTCGTGTCTCTCGAGGCACCGATTGTTAACGACAACTCACTACCCTTTTCCAACGGTGGATGGGTAGCCAAAATCGATTCGCTAAAACGAATACCAATATTAGTCGTTGGAGGTAGTTGAGTCGTACTTGCGCCATATTCCTGAACGGATACGACGCTGGTTTTACAATCGTAAACAATGAGGGAGCGAACCTCGCGCTCGCTGCATTCCAGAATCTGAACAGTCAGATTGATTGTACCGGGAGATATGGCTGGTTTAGCGGGAGTAGGCATGGCTGCTTGCTGCTGAGGATTATTTTGGCAAGCGCTCATAGATACCATGATGACGATTAAGGCTAGCACCTTGGTTGCGCTTTTTATGGATAGGTGTACATGCATGGTGATTGCGTCTCCAATTGGGTTCACGTAGAACGTACCAATTAATAATTACAGGTTCTAGTTCGGGTTTAATCCTTTTCAAATACAATGCCACGTACTGTATTTGACCTCTACACGGCCTCGGATGTCCAGATCAGAGGACGCGTTGTTCTTGAGATGGCTTATTCTTGACGCATGTACAGACTAAATCACCTAACCGATAATAAAGGCCTTTAAAGTCTACAATTGGACTTGACCTGTTCTTGTTGGTGGCGTATTTCTGAAGCAACTTCTCAATTGAATTCGAATCATGGCAAATCAACACTTCTATCCCGAGATCGAGCCCTATAAATCAGGCATGATGCCGGTCGATGACATTCATACTATCTATTGGGAAGAATGCGGAAATCCTGATGGCGAGCCCATCTTGTTTATTCATGGAGGACCGGGTGCAGGCGCTACCGAAACCGACCGGCGGTTTTTTGATCCGTCCTATTTTCGCATTGTGCTATTTGACCAACGGGGAACGGTTCGGTCTACTCCTCAGGGAGAGACGCAGAATAACTCGATTGACGATCTGGTTCGGGACATTGAGCAACTCCGGACCGAGCTTGGAATCAAGACCTGGCACGTGTTCGGCGGATCTTGGGGAAGTACGTTGTCGCTGTACTATTCTCAGGAGTGTCCTTCATCCTGTCGCACACTAACTATCCGAGGCATCTGGCTGCTCAGGGATGAAGAAATTCAGTGGTGGCTTTACGGAATGCGGCTGGTTCAGCCAGAACGGTGGAAAGTGTTTTCAGAGCACCTTCCCGTGGAAGACCGGGACGATCTTTTAGAGGGGTACTGGAAGAAATTTCATAGCGAGGATCGGGACGAAGCGAGAGAAGCAGCCAGAATCTGGAGTGTTTATGAAGGCGCTTCCTGTACGTTATTGCCTAACCCTGAATTCGAAGCCTTTTTTCACGACTTAGACAAGGCTTGGTGTACGGCTCGATTGGAGGCACACTATTTCAGAAATGTTCGTCTGGATCCGGATGATTTGCTCTTGCAGCGAGTGGACACGATCCGCCATATTCCCACATTCATTGTCCACGGTAGGTATGATATCGTGTGCCCAGTGGCGAGCGCCGTGGACTTACATGCCCTGTGGCCAGAATCAAGTCTAGTCATTGTGCCCGATGCAGGACATTCATCTCACGAACCCGGGATTACGAAAGAGTTAGTGGCTGCTACCAATCGAATACGAGATAAAGGAACACCTACCCTGTAGTATATGCTAGTTCAACGCGGGATAAAACCGAGATTGGTACTAGAACGAAATATTCCAGTCGAGTCTGAAGCGAGTCCCTGTTTCTAGCGCGCTGGCACCCGTGCTTTCGAGCTCAAGTGCTTCAACTAGGTAGGCACGCAAAACTAAGTTTTGGCCTTCGCCGGGTATATACACCGCAGGTACCTCGTGCCCTCAGAAATTGCCCGACCGAGTCGATGTAGCTGACCCCCAGCGTACCCAATCATCTTGAGCAAAGGCTCCGACTACAGCATATTTCTGGATATAGGAGAAGTAGTATCTGAATTGCCAATCGCCGGTTTTATTGGCGCTTCCATATAAGGCGCTTGCCACAAATCCTGAGGTCTGGTCGTGATTGTACATCGTTTGGTCGTAGTCCTCGAGATTGGAGATTATATCTAGGCCAACTCGAACGGGATGGTCATTGAACCTCAGGTCTGCATACACATTGCCGGAAATCAACGTGTAGTCTACATCTGACAATCGGGGATCAGCTGCCTCTGGATTTTCTCGAATGGACCGGATGCCAAGGGCAGCCGTGAGCATACCTTGGGAGGCGATAAGCTGCCCGCCCATCATTTTGGCTTGATCCGCAAAGCCGTTACTCGAGGGGGTATCTAATACAAAATAACCCAGTCGAGCTTCCACTTTATCATGCAATTGGAACGTTGCAGCGGCACCTTCTAACATGACATCATCATCCCAGAACAGTTCATTCTGATGCCAAAACGGATTACTATTCTTTCCAAACCAGACCGAACCACCATCAAAGGTCACGCGAGCAAACACTCGGTCCAGCGCTATCGGTTTGGTTGAAAGCCCATCTCCAAGCGTAATGTGAGGAGACTGAATAGAAGCCGGATCCCCTGCACGAATCCGCATTCCCAGGGTCACGCGGTTGGAGTGGGCATAATTCAAGCCGAAACGGGCCCGTATGCGCATTCGATCGCGGTTGTCTCGGGTCGTACCGTCAGATTTGTCTGAAATAATTTAGTGCTGAAGAAGGTGCGTAAAAGAAAGCGCAAAAACAACGGGAAAACCCCTACAGTCGGGGGCTAGGCTAGTTCAGATCCGCATAGGGAGGAAGAACAGGTTGATCGACTTTAATTTCTTTACCACTCGTACTTTCTAAAAAAGCGACTAGCTGCCGCTTTTCGTCGTCGGACAGATTTAGCGGGCGCACTAGGTCGGACCGGGTTCGAACACCACCTAAAGCTTCGAATTGGTCTTCACCCGCTCCGTCATTGTAGAAGTCAACCACTTCTTCGAGCGTAAAGAAAGCGCCGTTATGCATGTAAGGGGCTGAATATGTCAAATATCTCAAGGAAGGTGTTCTGAATTTGCCCATATCCTCAGGATCTTTAGTCTGTAGGTAGAGGCCAAGGTCTGTTTTGACCTTCTCCCGGATATCCTCGGGCACTTCGTTCATGATTTGCTGAAATCGGAAGGTGACCTGAGTGAGTGGGTCTGTCGCGAAAAGCTCGTTATCAGGAACGCCAATATTATGGAATTGCTGATCGGAGAGGAGCGGCCCCATGTGGCATTGAATGCAGGCAGCCTTACCCATGAACAAGGCCATTCCAGCCTTAGCATCATCCGTCATTGCTCCAAGATTACCAATCATAAACTGATCAAAGGGAGTATCTATCTGAACAATGGTGCGCTCAAAAGCCGCGATGGCCTTCCAGATATCTTCTTCCTGAGGGAGGTCTGTGCCGAAAACCGTTTTAAATCGATCTACATAGTTAGGAATCAACGCAAGGCGTTCTTCCATCATTCCTGTATCTCCATGCCCTTCCACGACGCTCGTGGCTGCTCCTTTGGCCTGATCTTCCAGCCGGGGTGCGCGGCCATCCCAGAACAAATCATCTTTGTAGGCGGCATTCACGACAGTAGGACAATTTCGCCAGTTTCCAGCGGCTTGGTAAGCCCGGCAGAGATCTTGCCCGTCCGAAAAGCCGAAGTCATCGCTGTGGCAGTCAGCACAACTGATGCTAGCATCTCCTGAAAGGCGATTCTCGAAAAACAACATCTTACCGAGTTCCACTTTAGGATCGTCGAGAAGCGGCATACCGTTTTCATCGACAGATTGGAGGTTGTCTTCTGGGATGGGAGGAGGCCCAAGGGCTTCCAAGGTATTGCCCATCTGAAACGTGGCAGCAGTCGCGGTCACAAACACCACTGAGAACAGTCCAATCAGGACGGGTAAGAAAGGTATTTTGGCTAGTCGGTTCACTTTAATTTGCCTCCTCTGACCAGTTAGGACTCACAGCATAATCGGGCATTTCAGGAACGAAGACGTCCGAAATCGTCCCGGAAAGAGCCTTCAGAAACTCAACAACATCAGATTGTTCCGTTTCTGACAGAGCAGGGCCGCGATCCGAGTAAAAAGCGACGACCTCTTCAAGCGTTCCTAATGATCCATTGTGCATATACGGTGCCGTATCGGCTACTTGACGCAACGAAGGCGTCATAAAAGCGCCCCAATCAGATTCCTCACCGGTTGCTACATATCGACCCGGGTCTGAGTCTATGGTCATAAAGTCATCCACTCCCTTTTCTTTCAAAAACAATCTGAGTGCGGAGAGGCGTAGCGGGTCTGTGGCAATGGACGCATTGTTGGGCACCCCGATAGCGTGAGCCTGTCCGTCGCTGAATGTGGGTCCTGAATGGCATGAAGCACATCCAGCCGATCCCTGAAACAGTGCTTCTCCGCGCAATGCGGATGCGCTCATCATACCCGTTTCATACGGCGAATCTTTCGGTGTCAAACTTGCCTGAAAGTGTTCGAGTGCCGTGACCAAATGATCAAACGTCGGCTCCGAGCCAAAAGCGGCATAAAATAGGCTGTCATAGACAGGAATCTGTTTCATGCGCTCGGTTAAAAGGACATCATGCACATTTAGAAATAGCTTCCCACCAATCATATCGAGGATGACATCCGAAGGGGTGCTATTGCTTAATCTTCCATCGGCATAAAAGGAAGTCGAGCTTGAAGCATGTACGATGGTAGGCGTATTTCGAAAGCCATCTGATGCTGGGTAGGTTTCAGAAAGATCCTGACCATCCCCGTATCCAAATTCAGGTTTGTGGCAGGTCGCACAACTGATGCTGCCATCTCCAGAGAGACGCACGTCAAAAAATAGGTAGGTACCGAGTTCAAGAACGGCCGCTGGATTCGGGTCCGGACTACGGTTGCAGCCGTTTGCCACGAGAAGCAATACGAGCAACATGGGAACAGCCCAGAACCAATGCGTGATTCTCCCTCTATTCGATGTCAAAAACAAAGTCGGATTCCGTGCTATCGTGGTGATTGACGACTAATTCTTTGGTTTGAATTCCTAGCCGGGGATGCCAGACTGAAACCTGATAGGTGCCTGCCGGAACATCAGTAAGCTCGTATATACCGTGTTCATCCACGACAGTTGCGTACGGATTGTCGGTTACGAAAATCCATCCTTGCATAAAGTCATGGGAATCGCATTCCAGACTAATCTGATTTCCGCGTGTTGGGTCCATAACCTCAGCTATGGGTCCCATTTCGGGCTGGCTAATATTGAACAATGTTTTTCTTGCTCTCCCAATTAATTCATACGCGTGAATATTGTGGAGTGTCTCATCACTGTTGATGACATCAATATCGATGCCATTTCGCATGACTTGGATGTGAGGCTGGAATCGACAGGTTTCCTGGTTGATAGATGACTCAACAGATGCCTCAGACCACGCTTTACCTAACGGTACGTCCTCAATGAAGACGACCACGTTTTTGAGTCCGTTGTTTTCATCTACATCCACTTCAACACGTTCGCGATATCCTAGACCGCACACTTCAACGTCTTTGGTGATTAGAAGCTTCAATGGGGCCGGGGCTTCACCGTTTAGAACAACGCGTCCTGTAATCGTCCCTGGACTGTCTATCGGCTCTTCGAGATAGTCTTGAGCCGACGCGACTCCGGTTAGAAGCAATCCGGCGACGAGTAACAATAGAATAGTGCGGTTCATGAAATTAGCGGTTTCGGATGACGGCGGCTCCCATACCGGAAGCATATTCTTCAGTTTCAATGACCTTGACGATCTCCATGGATTCCATATCAAGAACAACCACGGTACCAACATGGGCATTGTCTCCAAAGTCGTATCGCGCATGATAAACATGGTCTTCCTTGCTATGGCCATCAGGCATGGCAAGATTTCTTTGGCTGATATAGACGTATCGGCCATCGGGAGAAGCTGCACTTCCGTGGGGTTGAGCTAAGCCTTCTACTCCCTCAATCACCTTAGCAATAGCACGCTTCTCCATATCCAGAATCGTGATGGTATTGGTCCAGTTATTTCCAAAAACGACCCATTTTCCATCTGCCGTATAAATCGGGTGCCAAGGTGCCCGTAGCACACCGATGGTATCTACTAGGGCGATTCCCTCGCTTGATTCAAGATCAAAGACAAACGCATTCGATGTCACTTCTGACGTACCCACCATGGTTTTGCCATCAGGCGAAATCGTAAAGTGAATGAACACATGGGGGCGATCTCCTTCCACATCGTCAAACACCAAGTCCCCTGTTTCATCGTGATACGTGGCCACTCGATTTTGGGCAAGGCTGGATATGTAGACTTCCGACCCATCATGGTTCGTGAGAAGCGCATGAGGGCGTGGCATGAGAAGCCCGATTTCTTCCGACTCCATGGTCTCACGATCTATCTGTACGACACTTTCGGGAGGCGAGACAGACATCATTGAACGACCACCGTATAGCCAAGGGCCCACAGGATCTAGCGCCAAAAGACCTGGGCGCACGGCATCCACCTGCCCCACTAACTCATTGTCGCGCGTGAACTTCAGGATTTTGTTATCCATGATCAGGGAAACATACCAGAATGATCCATCTTCTTCTACGGCAATATGGTGCGGCATGCTAAACTCACTAAACCCGAGATCCATCAGGTTGACCATTCTGGCCACTTGATTGGTATTCATGTCGATTACCGCGACCATGCCGGCTCCCTGGTTGGCGACATATAAACGGGGATCGTCTGGATTACTGAACGGGATTTCTCCGTCAGATGATGGAGCGCCGGAGTCTATCCAGTCTCTAAGTACAGCTATTTCCTCTTCGGTCAAGGCAGCCTCTCCCAATTCTTCGGGATGAGAGCCCTCTGAGAATTTAGTGGCCAATTCAATCACTAGACTGTTGTCAGCGTCGTAAGCAATAATGGCTTCTCCGAAGTCAGAACCCAGTACTAGATTCTCCCACGAGTCTAGTCTCAAGCCCCTGGCGGCTTCTTCCCCTGCGTGACAAGAGACACATTTTGCTTGGAAAATGGCATCTACCTCATTCCAGTCAGCTTGGCGCTGGGGCAGCGACCAACCCGCGAGGATAGCACCCACGAAAAGTATTGGTATGAGTCTTTTCACGTTTAAGTCAGTTTTAAAATCTAGAATGATGGGATGCTGCACGGAAGGACGTATACGCCAAACCTGATTCTGGTTTCCCTTTATCTGATCGCTTGCCAATTTTGGGCCGCATTCAATGGAATGGTCCTTGTGTTTTGATTCTTTGAGAAAGGTTTTGCTTCTTTGAGAAAGGTTTTGCTTCTTTGAGAAAGGCTGTGTGCTGAATTAGGGTTTAAAATCAATACAAGACATGATTAAACGCACTTTTGAGCTATTGATTGCTTTTTTTGAGATCATGAGTGCATGAGAAAAAAGGGGTTGGGGTCACAGGAGGTTGTAGTCAAATCCGAACAATAATATTCTCAAATGGACTGCTTCAAAGACGCTCGATGGGGCATGTTTCTCCACTTGGGACGCTCCTGTGATAGGCTGGCATTCACGTTCAGTAAAAGACTATTTCGGCGAGTGTGAACGTGCTCCGAAAACCGTGTCAATCTTGATTCCGCATTGTGCTAGGAAGTCAGTTGGTAGCGTTCCTCCTGCAAAAATAAAGACAAAGTCATTGCGTAGACTGATGTTGGGCTCCCTCTCCTGAGAAAGAGTAACGGTATCGGTATCTATTTCTAGAACGTTCGTGTTCAGAAGTATCTGAATCAAGTCCTTTTCGATGGCCTTATTTAGACGAAATTGATTGTCTGGCTTAATGCGAAAAAAGGCATCCTTCCGGTAAGACAAGATTACCCGTGTTTTGGGCTGCTCACTCAAAGCCAATGCTGCTTCAACAGCTGAATCTCCACCGCCAACTACGAGTACGTTATCACCGGCAAAATCAGCGGCGTTTTTGAGGGCGTAGGCGACTTTAAAACGGGTTTCTCCAGGCACTTGGAGCTTTCGCGGGATTCCTCGGCGCCCAATAGCCAATACGACGTTTCGAGCTGCATATTTGTCTTTATTGGTGCGCACAGAAAAGTATCCTGAGGCCAGCTTATCCACGGACAGAACGATTTCTTCTTCATTGACATTAATCTTTAGCTCGTTTACTAGGCCCTGCCATATTGTGAGCAACTCTTCTTTTGCGTATTCCCGTTTAGTCATCGAAAAAGTCCCGGGTAAGTTCATGGGTTCAGTCATGACGAGCTTCTTCTTCGGGTAATTAAGGACGGTACCTCCCACAACATCCTTTTCGATAACTCTGTACGTTAGTCCTTTTTGCACAGCCTGGATAGCACAGGAAAGACCAGCCGGGCCGCATCCAACAATGAGTACATCAAGTACATCTACGGATTTGCTTGAAGGCTGTAGGCCTTCGATGCATTGCCGTCCTTGTTCAAATGCGTTTCTAATCAGGCCCATTCCGCCTAACTCTCCAACTACAAATAGGCCCGGGACGTTAGTTTCGAAGTTTTCTTGGATGCGTGGTAAGTCTACTCCTCGCCGTGAGGTGCCAAATACGAGCTCGATAGCGTTCACAGGGCAGGAGCGTTCGCATAGTCCGTGACCAATACAACGAGCCGGTGAAACGGGCGTGGCTTGACCTGAAAGTAGGCCCAGAACATCTTTTTCAGGGCAGGCCTCTACGCAATTACCTGTGCCAATACATTGATCGGGATTAACCACTGGATGCAACGAGGCCGGTCGATAAAGCCCGTATTCAAGTGACTCAGCATGAGCTTCAAGAACCTCCTTTTCTCGATTAAGTAATTCGCGTACGTACGGAACGACAAACAGGAACGCTAAGACGACAAAGACCAACCATATGATCAGAGTTGGACTCAAAAGCGTATTCCGTAGTTAAGGTATACCGTAGACGAGGTCAGGCTGGACCCGATATGTGTTCGTTCTCGGACGGAGAAATACCCCCATTTCTTAAAGGAAAATCGGGCAGATAAGCCGGCAATATGCGAGAATGTTCGGGGGCCGACCATGTCAACGGCCAGCAAAGAGTACTCCAGACCCAGTATTACACCTTTGACCTCTCGCTGAAACGAGCTTGAGTTGTAATAGGTTGTATTGTTGGCCCGCATCCAGATATTTGATGCGTTACGAAATGCAAAAGGGAGCCATTTAGGTTGGGTCCGAAAAGAAGTGTTGAAGGAGTGGCTTCTTTCACTCCCCGAATATGCATTAGAGCTCAGGCTGACGGATAAAAAATGAGGTGCGCGATTGAACTGGATACCTACTGAAAGCTGCTCCTTTGTACTGGAAAACCGGCTGTCAGGTAGCCAGTATTTGAAATATTTCCGCTGACCATAGCGTCCATTGATTGAAATAGCTTCCGTCAGTTCAGTGCTCGCTCGAACGTATAGTCTGCTCACGTTCCAAGTGTTCACCCCCGGCGCATGATCCAGTTGCAGCGAAGTACTCAGTCGAAGACCGCCAAGTCGTGATTTCTGGTCAACCGAAAGCAGCGAAAAGGGAGAGGCTAGATTATCACCATCTATTCGCTTTCCTCTCGCTCCGACTCCTTTGAAAACACGTTAGTTTGCTCGAGACCAATCCGGATTAGGGTAGGGCATATTAGCGTCGATTTGAGATCGCCACGTGTTTAACTGCTCCAACAGATCCTCGGTTCGCAGCGGCTCAAGCTCGGATAAATCGTGTAATTCGCCAGGATCGTCGCTTAGGTGGTATAGCTCTGTTGAATCATCCTCCAACCACTGAATGAGTTTGTAGTCGCCTACGATGAGGGCGCTTGATGGTCGATTTCCGGAACCATGGTAATGTGGGAAATGGAAAAACAAGGGGCGAGAAGAAAGCGTCCCTGCGTATTCGGCCTCATCCAAGAGACTTCGGCCATCTAAAGCAGCGGATTCAAGTCCTGCTAATTCAAGCAGCGTGGGTACTACATCAATGGTCGATGCTCTCAATGAGCGTACTCCTGTGGAAGAGGAGCGCGGGTTGGAAACGAGAAACGGAATGCGGATCCCCCCTTCGTATAGATATCCTTTTCCGGCTCTGAGAGGCTTATTGGATGTGGGTCCGGGCTTTCTGCCTAGGTTAAGTGAACTGAGACCGCCGTTATCAGAAACGAGTACTATGGCGGTATTGGCGGAGAGTCCCTGTTCTGTTAAATGGTTTACTAATCGTCCCATACTGTCATCGGTACTCTCGACCATGGCGGCATAGGCAGCGTTACCCTGGCAGGTACGCGTAATAGACCATACCGGATCATTTTCAGCAGCTTCGGGATCGCACGGTGGTGATTCGGCTAAAAGGGCGAGGTAAGGGGCCGTCGTTGAGTCTTTAGCCTGAATGGGCGTGTGCACGGAGTAGTGTGACAGCACTAGAAAAAACGGATCGGTTGGATGCGAGTCGATGAAATCGAGTGCTTCATCCGTCAGGCGATCGGTGAGGTACTCTCCCTGATTTCCTTCTTCGAGACCAGGGACATCCCATGGAGAACCATTCTCACGTTTGTAGGGCCAGAAATAGGATGCGGGTTGGCCGGCGCCATGGCCTCCGATATTGACGTCAAACCCTTGGTTTTCTGGGTAAAAGCCTTCGTCGCCAAGATGCCATTTTCCAATGAACCCCGTAGCATATCCCGCTTCTTTGAAGCGTTCGGCAATGGTCGTTTCCTCTAAAGGTAGGTGCCGCTCGTAGGTCGCTTGAATTAACTGTCCCTTCTGCTCACCTCCGATCCAGTTTGTGATATCTAGTCGGGCTGGATGTTTGCCCGTCATTAGTGCAGCTCTCGTTGGTGAGCACACGGGTGAATCCGCATAAAACCGCTCGAAACGCACAGCCGATTCCGCAAAGGCATCAATATGAGGAGTTTGATAAAGCTCGCTGCCGGTTACCGTGAGATCCTTCCAACCCAAGTCATCGACAATGACTAGAATAACGTTCATCTCTGGCCGAGGTGAACAGGAGGTGAGTAAGACAGCTAAGAATAGAAGAAGGCGCTGTGTCATGACTTTGGAATCAGGTGGCCTGATTCAATGCGATATGAAGTCCGGATTTCTTCGTCTGGCACACCGGCAGCAATAAGTGCTGCCAGATCGGCTCGGATGGTGGCCGCTTGGGTTAGATCCTTTAACGTTAACCCATCCATATGGGTTATGGCAGCCGTGTGGAGTTCTTTATGCTGCGCTTCAATTACAGAAAGAATGGAGTGAGGAAGGAATTCGAACTCGCCCAGATTTTCAGAAATAGTATGTGGATGGAAGCCCAGATCTTCGTCCATGATATCGGCAATTTGCCCGAGCGTAATCTCTGACGCGTCCATGGCCAACTTAATGCCACCTCCCGCTCCCCGGGATGCATGAATCAAACCGGCTTTTTTGAGGGGTCCGATGAGCCGTCGGACGACGACAGGGTTGGTATCTAGCTGGCGTGCCAGCTCGCCAGATGTCAGTAGTTCTTCACCCGCCGCGGCGATGGCTACCAGAATATGGAGAGATGATGCGTAACGTGTGTTTGCCATGCTTCAATGTAAAAAGAATGGATACATGTAAAAATGGGTAAACCAACATTGAGAATCTAATTGCTGAATAAACGAGGCGCGTCGTCCTCAACAATTTCAATGTCCTGAACGGCAAACCATGATTCGCCCTCCATGCCCGCGCTATTCTTGTACGGTTGTTCAGGATCGCCCGAATCGATATCGACCACAAAGACAAGATCTTTTTTCATGCCTTCCGACACTTCTACCCCTTCAGCGATGTCTGCTACACGACCGGTTATACTGCCTACAGCAATGCCTTCACGGCTGTAAAGATGAACTCGGACGGTTTTTCCAATGAAGTGATACATTCAGATTCGTTGCAGCTTAAGCCGTTCTTATGTCGAAGTATTCGCCTGAGACCTGAATTTTGGACTCGTGCGGTTAAGTTGGCAATACTTGAGATCTATTACCGTTCTATGGACAGGTTGATTCTTTAGTGAAACTACTTGTCTGTCCCACTATTTTACAATCTATTCAACACGGCTATGAAATGAACCGCGTCTCTTTACCACTTCTCATCTGGATGCTCCTCCTTTTGCCAGCAGGGTTTGCTGAAGCACAGGTGCGCATATCCGGGAGGGTGGTTATTGAATCGGACGGCTACCCACTACCATCGGCCACGGTTCAGCAAGAAGGCTCCACCCGTGGTACGGTTACAAATGGCGATGGGCAATTCTTACTGGTCGTTCCAGCATTGCCGGTGGATTTGGTTGTACGGTATATCGGATTCAGGAGTGAGCGCATTCGCATTGAAGAGCAGCCCCGAGGGCCCCTTTTGATTGAGATGAAGGCATCTTCTATTTCATTGGATGAGGTCTTTGTAACCGATGAAAACCCAGCTGAAAACATCATGCGGCAGGTGTTGCTGGCCAAAGAGTCCATGCGAAAGCATCTCAAATCGACTTATGCGGATACCTATACCCGATTTATGCTGTATTCCGAGATGGATTTGGTACAGATGAACGAAAGTGTTCGGGCATCTTGGTGGACTCCTAATTCTGGAACACGAGAATTAGTGCGGGCCGACCGCTCGCGGCCGGCCCGCAGTGGCAGATTTCTGTTTGCGTCGCCTCATAATGTGCCCAATTTCTACGATGATGATATCGACATTCTGGGATCGCGATATGCTGGTCCGCTGCATCCCGATGCGTTGAATATGTATCGATATTCTCTTGGAGAGCGCCGGGATTTAGATGGTCAGGTAGTTTTTGACATCTATTTCGTACCGAAAAGTGCCACTAGACCCACGTTTTCAGGGCATTTAGCTGTTTTGGACTCGGTGTTTGCTGTTTTGGAAGTAAGTGCCCGTCCTCATCCCGGGACCGTTGTTTTGCCACCCGTGCAGCAGCACGATGTGTATCTGGAGCAACGCTTTTCTTCTTTTGGAGATAGCCTATGGTTACCGGTAGACCTATTTGCTTCGGGTGTAGTAGCGTTCGGACGAACAGGTGTGAATTATCCCTCAGCCCGGTACGAGCAGATATCAGGCTTATCGCTTCACGTGGTGAATCCTCCAGTTCCGGATTCTCTCTCAGTTCCGGGACCTGCTATTCTCTGGCATCCTTTGGCAGACAGGCGTGATGAACTGTTTGCCAGAAACCCGTCTTTCATTCCTATGACGCCAAAAGAGACGGTATCGCTTGCTACCATGGATCCTTCCATGACCATAGATCGCGCGTTTCGTCCTGTTGGTTTGCTGAGTGATTATGTAGCTGTCCAGGTCTCTGAAGACCAAGATCCTGAACAAGCCGCTACTCAATTGGGACTCGTTCGGCGCTTGACTGGAGGAGATTGGTTTTGGTACAATCGGGTGGATGGATGGCATCCGGGCATTAACTACGTCTCGCAGCCAGACGCAGCGTTGCAGTGGAGGACTTCGGCTGGTTTCTCTTGGAATCGTAAACGGATTTCGCACAGGGCCGAGCTTAATATCCCATGGCAAGTAGGAGGAGTTTCTGGGTATGCTGGTTTGCAGTCCCAGGATGCCACGTCTGTGGTAGCCCGACCCGATGCTCTAGGGCGTTTCGTCCCCGGATTCATGACCTACCTCGGGTACAACGACCTGTATGATTATTACAGCCGTAGAGCCGTGTCTTTTAATATTGATCTGGTCATTCCTAACGCCCCGATCGTGTTGTCAGCTAAGGCGCACACGGAAATGCATGAATCACTCGAAAAGTTGACCGAATTTAAGGGTTGGATGTTTCGTAACGAGCAACGGGAGAATCCATCTATTAATCCTGGTGACCTGAGATCGGTCGAATTTGTTGGTCGGATTGGTGATCGTGAGCGGCTTGCATTGGATTTTTCATACGAACGCTCCCCCGGTTCCTACTTTGATTCGGACTGGGACTTCCATCGATATGAGGCCCGGGGAACGATTAAATTCGAAACGTTTTACCGACGTAGAGGGCGTCCTAACTGGTTACGAATCACAGCAATGGGTGGAACCGCTTCGGGTGATTTGCCCGTTCAGCGACAGTTTACTTTGAGCGGATCAGCAGGTCCTTTTTCAGATTTTACCGGCTTTAGAACACTACGGAGTTCGCGGTTTGTAGCCGATAAAATCGGTGGTGTTTTTTGGGCTCATGATTTCACGACCGCCTTGTTCGAGCAACTCGGACTTTGGTCCTTGGCCGATAGCGGAATGGGTCTGTATGTATTTGGGGGACACGCGTTTTCGTCTAGGGTTCGAGAAATCGGCAAGTTCGGTGGACGATTCCACGAGATCGGGATCGGTATAAGTTATCCGTTTGGAATGCGCGTCAGGGCTGAAGTCGCAACTGGATCTGATGGTGGCATATCTTTTCGATTCGGACGGCCACTCAACTGATAATTAAGCGACTACCCTTGTAGTACGGTTGAAGTGGATTAGATCGGCGCCTAAGATGGACCTCGTCACGACATCAAAATCGTTATGATCCGCCGAATTCTGTTTGTTTTCGCCCTTATTGTACTTCCAGCTGGTGTATTTGCTCAAGACGTAGATGAAGCGGCTAAAGTAGATACGTCCGAAACGAAAATGGGTGAAAAGGCAAATTTGCCCTTCATTCCAGAGCGTTTTTTGGAGTACACCGCTACTGAAGCCTCGTGGGTTTCACTCGATGCAAGGCTGGAACTGGCCTAAGTAGGTAATTAGAGGGGTGTTTTTAGTTTTTGCAGAGGGGTGTGACAAAAAGATGTCACACCCCTCTATGTATGTTTGAACCAGCAACGAAATCGCTGGCCCAAACACTGACCGACATGATTCAAGTATCCGCATACCCGACCGTAGAATGGCTCAAAACACGTACAACGGACCGCACACCTATTGCCCCTCGCCCGAATCGATTACGCTCGTTATCGGTCTCGTCTGTCTTGGCCTCGAGGCTTCGTGAGGTACTGTCTGACACCGTTCAAATTGAACGAAATGTTTGGGTGGCCACACCGGAAGGCGAATTAGAAGTTGGCGTTGTTATTCAGAAAGGAAATAGGCGGATCGCAATTTGCGAAACACCTAGATACAGACTCAAGTCTGACTTAAGCGACGCCTTGATTCTCGTCTATGGTGGATTTGACTCATTGTATCGGTTGCACAGCGATCAATCGGTGGAGGCGCTACACGATACCGTTTATGCATTAATGTGTGACCTACCCACTTGGTTTTCCAACTTCGGCCGTATGTCTGCTGGCCGAGCTGCAACGAGCAATGCTATATTCGCCGGAAACCAAGACCGGTTGGCGTTTGGGGATAGCTTTAAAACAAGTCGGGTGCGATTGGACAGAATGAGACTGTGTGTCGCGACGGACTGGGTAGAGATGTTCGAAAAGGCGCTGGGCGCAGGTCAACGACCCTCTGCAGCTTAAAGGTCAGGATTAATGAGCAAGGAAGTGACATTCCTGCTGGTCCAAGGGAGCTGCTCCAATTCGGATTCAATCAGCACTTTGGGAATACCTGATCGTACTCTGCTCGAAGAGATGCCTAGATTGAGGTAGTATTGAATAACACTAGCTGTCCGTTCTGAAGCTAACTCCTCGGCATTACGCTCATTGTCTATGGCGGCGCCATATACCTCTATCATGCGATCCGTACAGGCGCTGGAGGCCGTCATGTTACTCCGAAGTAGCTGCCTCATTTCCAGAGTGAGCTCTGCCGAATTACGCTTAAAGTAGACGGTAGAAAGTGGAGGGAGGTCGGCACATACATCACTTTGTATCAAAATAGACTGACTGAACTGAGCAGAATGTTCTGGATTCGAAACGCTGAGCGTAATTCTGAAGCCGCCTGGTTGGCTGTAGGAGTGAGACGTTTCGCATTCATCGGATGCCCCTCCATCGCCAAACGTCCAGGTACACGTAAAATCATTACCGCGGATAACTGGGGTCAATGAAACGCTCTCTTTAACCCGGGGGGAGGTAGGGACGTTAGATACCGAAATAATGGTCACCGGAGCGTAGGTTTGCTCTACTACAACGTGGAGGTTCGCCGTAGAAGACTCCTTGGCATTTGAAACCAGTGCTTTTACTTGGTAGGTTCCCGGTTTGGTATATGCATGCCGGATGGATTGTCCCGTTTTTTGAGATCCGTCCCCCATTTCCCATGTTGCGGTGTACTCCAGTGGATCCAGGTCAGTACTGACGGTAAATACGGCTTCCGAGCCTCGACGAATCGTGCTTGGACCAGAGGCAACGATATTCCCCAATCCGGGAATCTTCTTTTTAAACGTGTATCTCAACCCCACGCTCGCACTGGTTAGTACGTCAAATTGGGTGCCGGTACCTGCCAAGTCGAGCGCGTTATCGGGATAGACATAGTGCTGTCTTAGATAGCCAAACCAATCCAATCCCAAAGCGGATACATCAAGACCAAAGCCTAGAAGTGGTCCCCATCCTTTTCTGCGCTCTTTGTTGATTTGGCCGAAAGCGACTCCCAGTCCACTGGATAGGAACGGTTTGAAGAAAAGGATGGACTGAAATCCATATCGAATTTCTGCAAGTAGGGACGTCCGCTGGTTTCTGGAGTCTTTAGAAAAAATAACCGGTAGATTCACTTCATTGGTGATGATGCCGGGATATCCACTGGTGGACCACTCTCCAACTACATTCCAATCACTATTTAGGGTGTATCCCAAGCTGAATGCTGGGCCAAAACCCAAACTGGAAAATAGGCGATCCAGTCCATTGGCATTCGCTACTTGGCGCTCGCCGATATAGGCCGTCGTTTGAAATCGTGCCTCGATAAAAAACCGATCGGATAAAATTTGTGCCGATGCCTGTGTGACAAGGGTAGCGAGAAAGCCCCAAAGTAGTATTTGGACAAATCGATAGGGAGGCATAGCGAGGGGGTTGGATGACCTTTAAAATCGTGCAAAATGAGTTCGAATAAAAGAGTGCGGGCGATCCCTTTTGGGATCGCCCGCACTAAGCTTCATCTAGGATGATTTAAGTTGTTTTTACGGCTTGGCTTATTCGCTGTCTGAAACAGACGACGAATCGGCTTGAGACTCGGCCGAAGCCTTGCTCAGCATACCAGCAATATCTATCCCTGTGGATGCTTTCAGGCTTTCAAGTAAAGCCGGGGTAGAACCTGCAATCTGACTAAAGACAGCGGGTACTCCATTACCTGGACCACCTTGTCCACTGTCTACAACGGTCAGCTTATCAATTTTAAGATTATCTACCGTTTTGATGACCTCTTTCAGAATGTCCGGAAGCATCTGGATAAGGAATAAGCGTTCAGCGTCGGAACCAGCTTCCTTCCAAAGTTCGAGTTTCCGTGCAATTACGTTAACCTCAGCTTGACCATCTTCAAAAATGCGGGCCGCATTTCCTTTCGCAATCTCTTCCTTAGCTCGACGCTCTGCTTCAGCAGAAACTACTACTTCCGCACGCTGCCTCTTTTCAGCAAGCAATATTTCCTGCTCCGCTAACTCCTGTTCAGCAATAGCCTCTGCAACTCGGGCGGCTACTTCAATTTTTGCTTCTTCAGCACTCGCCGTAGCAGACAATTGGGCTCTCAAAATTCGAACTTCATTTTCGGCTCTGGTAATTTCGAGATCAGCTCCTGCTTCAGCCAGTCTGGCTTGTTCACGCTTCTGCGCTTCCACTACTTCTGCGGCAGCAATGATATTAGCAGTACTCTGCCGTCCGATGGCATCCAAATAGCCACGGTCGTCCTCAACACTTTGGATTTTCAGCGTATCGAGCTGAAGGCCTAGGGCTGATAAGTCATTGTCTGCTTCGTCAAGCAACTCGCGAGCAAATTTGAGTCTGTCTTCATTGACTTCTTCAGGAGTCAACGAAGCAACGACCCCACGCAGATTTCCTTCCAGCGTTTCTTTAGCAATGGTTTGGATCTCAATCAGTTCTTTTCCAAGCAGGCGCTCAACGGCATTATTTAGTTCGTGTTCGCCCGAAGAAATCTTAACGTTCGCGATAGCCCGAACCATCAGGGGAATTCCTCCTTTCGAATAGGCATTCGATACCGTAAGGTCGATCGGTATTGTATTCAGTTGAAGACGATCAACTTGTTCAATAATCGGAATGCGGAACCCTCGACCTCCTTGGACGACTCTGTATCCTACTTTTGCACCATCAGAGAGCTGACGCTTTCTCCCAGAGAAGATGAGGACTTCGTTCGGTTGACAGATTTTTAGGTTAGCTCGGATGATTCCGAGTACCGCCAGAAATCCCACGATAATAATTACGGGGATGGCTAGAAATTCCATAGTGCTCCTCGATAAGTGTAGGTGGATTGATCAGTTTATAATGATATAACACCGTTTCATATTGCAGAGAGTGCTCTGAATAATAGGTGCAATGAGCAGGTGTTACGATTTAGTCCGGTCGAAGTACTTCGGCAATACGCCCCTTCATTCGGACTACGACGACTTCTGCTCCTTGGTCTAGTATTTCGCTACCTCCGCCCTCAAACAATCGGGCGGTGAGTTCCATTCGTTTTCCGCCGGCTGTAAGAAGGATTTTTCCCTTCTGCTGGCCAGCCATGGGTAGGAGGACCGTTGCCGTTTTTCCATTCAGTTCCTTCTCAGTTACCTGACTGGAGACTTGTTCGTAGGCAAAGTTCTTGATGATAAAATTTCCTCCGAGCCCCACTAAAAGACCCGTTCCTCCTGCAAGGAGTCCGGTCAACGGCTCGGCGGTGCCAAACCATTGCAGCGTGACTCCGGTAAGGCCAAAAAACGCGGCAAATAAAAAGAGAGCTCTTAGGCTGAGTAAGTCAACAAAATCGGGGCTGCCATCTAGATCTACAGAGAAATCGCTGTCGAAATCATGATCAGCATCAACGTCTATATCATGGTCAAAATCATGATCGGCATCGTGATCCGATTCGCCGCCTCCGAATATGGAGAGCAATACAAAAAACCCGCCAACTAATAGCGAGGTGAGATAAATAGAATCCATGGTGCGTCCTCCTCAAATACCTCCCCCACTACGGGTAAACACCAAAAATGTTGCAATGTGAGCATGGTATATATTACATTATGAAGGTAAATTCGTATATATTAATTAATAAATAAGGCTTAGATTCATTCAGCATATTTTAATAAGGATAATGCCGGGTAAGGTATTCTGAATTGCACCCGGCGTTTCCCCAGTCGTATTTATCTTGATGTCATGATGAATACACGGCAGTCTATTACTCATCTCGTATTGGTCCTGTTCGTTCTTCTTTCTGGATGCAAGCAAAGAGGGGGATCCGGGTGTTGATGAAAGACACATCATCCTGTATCAGGAAATGAACCGATTCATTTCCATCCATTTACCGGACGGGTATTCGGGTTCAGAGCCTTTGCTCCTATTGATCGCGTTTCATGGAGCAGGAGCTCTAACTTTCAAAAAGCATCAGGACTGGATCGGCAATCGGACAAACACGGTTTCATTGTGGCTTATCCTTCTGCATCTGGTTCCAACTGGGCTGAAGGGTGAAACTGTATCCGACCTGACCTAGATGGCATCGACGATGTTGGTTTTGCCGACCAAGTAATTGACTTGATGGATGAGGAGTATGAAATCGATCGTTCACGCGTCTATGCTGCTGGATATTCCCAAGGAGGATTCTTTATTCATCGGTTGGCTTGTGAGAGGAGTAGCCAGTTTAGCGGGTTCGCAACAGTGGGTTCACTGATTTCTGAGCCCATGGCGCAAGCATGCAGCCAATCTGCAAGGAGCCCGCGTTCGGTTGCATGAAATTCAGGATGGTCCCCATGAGTGGCCTCGGGGAAGTATTGATTCGCCCTCTATACTCACTGAATTCTTTCGGTTAGATCAATAGCCCCCGTTAACCGATAAGTGGCAACCACCCCTCGGCCACCCACAATCCCAAGAAAGTACCTACTGCGTAGCCCAGAGATCCAACTAATATCGCTGGAAGTACAAGGTCTTCACGGCCCAGACTCCGTGCGAGCGCTAGCGCAGAAGGGCCGCCGCCAACGTTTGCCTGAGATGCCACTGAGGCCACAACAGGATTAATTTTGAAAAAGTAGGCGACGGTGTACACCAGCATGCCGTGAACGGTAACGGTAATGGTGGTAAAAATGAGGAGTGATACTCCCAAGCCTCCTAATTCGGAAAGTGCGCCCACGTCGCAATACGCACCGATGACACACAGAAATAAATACACGGCAAACATCCCGGTCACCTTCAGGCCGGGAAGTCGAGAAACGCTCGGGATTTGAGCCAGAAGGAGGGCTATACCGGTAAGAATGAGGGCAGACGGAATGTCGGGAAGGAATATAGCAATCCGATTAGAGAGCCATACAGCACCGAACCCAAGAGCAAGTACGAGTCCAAAATCGACTGGGTGAATCGTTTCCGTGTCTTCTTCCTCTCCGGTTTTGACCTCCCCGATATAGTCCGCGATTTCAGTACCTGGCTTTCGGGGCCAGACATGAGAAATGAGGCGAGGAACGGCTAGCGTCACGATCATCCAGACCGTAGTGATAATGTTGTCTACCACGATGGATCCCCCATAGAGAAGCCCATCTTTCATGACGTTGTACTCCAATCCCAGCGTATTGAAGTTGACGCTACCACCCGTATAGGTACCCACAAACATGCCTCCGATGGCATAATACAAGGGGCCAATCGACTCTGACCCGTTGATGGCCCACATTCCAATAAACACGCCAATGGCGGTGGCCATTGACCCAACCAGAAACATCACAATCATCTCTTTACCGGCCCGAAAGATATTTCTGAGATTAACGGGAAGCAGCAACCAGAAAATGGCTAAAGGGGCAACGGTTGAGAAAATGAAGTCATACGCGGGTACGGGGGCAGCTTCTGTTGAGCCTGTCGGCAATAAGCCCAGATTTGCAAAAAGGGCGGTGAACAGGATGACCAAAAGCGCCGTTCCGAAGTGTTTTAAAAATGTTTTCCGAACAAACAGTTCGGTCATCACGATAATCGCACTCAAGAACCCGATGATGTAGGTTGATTCCATCCGAATATAAATTGGGACCTATTCTGTCCGTTGACGTTGAAGCGCCTCGGAAATGGGGCGCATTCTTGGCCCATTATCGGTAAAACATCTTCCACCCACAAACATCTTACTTGAACGTGCTTTCCGCGGAAGAACGATCCAGGTACAGTCGCCATCTTTTGCTTCCTCAAGTTGGGGAGCAAGGACAGGCTCGATTAAAAGCTTCATCAGTGCTCGTTATTGGCGCGGGGGGGCTTGGTTCTCCGGTGTTGTTGTATCTGGCTGCGGCCGGAGTCGGGCGAATTGGCGTGGTAGATTTTGACGATGTCGATGTGTCCAACCTGCAGCGACAGGTGCTTTACGAAACTCAAGACGTAGGCCGCTCAAAATTGGATGTGGCCCGAGATCGTATTCAGTCAATTAATCCCTATGTAGAATTGGATCTTTACCCGTTACGATTGACGACATCTAACGCTATTGAGATCATAGATAAGTATGATGTAGTAGCTGATGGAACGGATAATTTCGCCACGCGCTATCTCGTCAATGATGCCTGTGTGTTGACGGGTACGCCCAATGTATTTGCCTCCATCTTTAGATTTGATGGTCAGGTTGCCATTTTTGGCGCTCCTGGTGGGCCATGTTATCGGTGCATTTTTCCAGAGCCACCGCCTCCAGAATCTGTACCTAATTGCGCGGAAGGAGGAGTGCTCGGCGTGCTCCCTGGCATGTTGGGTACGATGCAGGCGACTGAGGTGATTAAGCTATTGCTGGGGATTGGAGAGCCCTTAATTGGAAAAATGCTCATCGTCGACGCTTTGTCAATGAACTTTCGCACCTTGAAAGGTGGCAAAGATCCGGAATGTAGTCTATGCGGAGAGCGTCCAACCCAGGAAGGGTTGATCGATTACGAAGCGTTTTGTTCTTCTCCGTCCACTGAAACCCCGACTCTCAACACCCAGCACCAAGACCATATGTTTTTTGGACCCCAAGTACCTTCGGTTTCTGTTATTGACCTCAAGAAAAAGAAAGACGCGGGCGATGATTTTTTTCTTTTGGACGTGCGTCAGCCGGAAGAACAACAGATTTCCGATATCGGAGGCCATTTGATTCCCATGGATCAACTGGCAGATCGATTGAGTGAACTTGAAGCCTACAGAGAGAAGGACATCATCGTCATGTGCCGGACGGGATCCCGCTCCGCTTTCGCTGTTCAATGGTTGCAGCAACAGGGTTTTAAAGGGTCTTTTAACCTCGAGGGCGGCATTGTAGCCTGGTCTCGCAAGGTGGATTCATCTGTATCTGTGTATTAATTCCAATTAGAATCTCCTGTAGTCATTCGATGTCTCGATACTTTTCTTTGGTCCTGCTAATCGCATTTTTCGTTATTCCGTCGCAGGCACAGGATGTGCTTACTTTACATCGCCTCTCAGGTCCCATCATTCTGGATGGAATTAGTGATGAACCAGCATGGCAAGGTGTTGAGCCGGTAGATCTCACGATGTATCAGCCTATATCTGGTGGCCAGATGACGGAGCGTACTGAAATTCGTGTCGCCTACGATAATGACTATCTGTACGTATCCGGTAAAATGTTCGATTCAGAGCCGGACGAAGTTAGAGCCAATACGCTTTATCGTGACCGGTGGTCGGGTGATGACACGTTTGCCATCGTTCTAGATACGTTTAATGACAACGAAAACGCGCTTTGGTTTTTTACCTCGCCTAATGGAGTGCGATTCGATATAGCGGTTTCTAGTGATGCCAATGGCTCAGGAGGAGGAACCTCTTTTGGTGGTGGAGCGGTAAATCAGTCTTGGAATACGTACTGGGATGTCGAGACCCAGCAGAATGAGGAAGGCTGGTTCGCCGAAATGAGAATTCCGTATTCCAGTTTGGGCTTCCAAGAGAAAGATGGGAAGGTAGAAATGGGTATGATACTCTACCGATATATCGCCCGGAAAAGTGAGCGACATATTTTCCCAGCGATCCCACCGAATTGGGGGATGGGGTATGCTAAGCCGTCACAGGCCAGAAAGATTGTTCTCACCGATGTAAAGGCGAAGCGCCCGGTCTATATCACGCCGTATGTGACGGGGGGGCGCTCCATATTCAATGAGCTGAATGATGCGGAAACGAAGTATGTTTCTGACTCAGAGATCACTAAACAAGTAGGTCTCGATATTAAATATGCCATCACGAATAATTTGACGTTAGATGCCACGTTTAATACGGATTTTGCCCAGGTAGAGGCTGATGATCAGCAGGTGAACCTGACTCGGTTTTCTCTCTTTTTCCCAGAAAAGAGGCAGTTTTTTCAAGAGAGAAGTAGCCTGTTTGATTTTTCGACCGGTCGTCGGGACCGACTTTTTCATTCTCGAAATATTGGGATCAATGAGGGTGAAACCGTTCGGATTTTGGGTGGGGGTCGTATGGTTGGGAAGATCGGGGCCTGGGATGTTGGCGTGATCGATATGCAGACAGAATCCGTCGGAGATCTACCCTCAGAAAATTTTGGCGTACTTCGATTTCGACGCTCGGTAGTGAATGATCAATCATTCGCTGGGACGATGTTTACCTCCCGCCTCGGAGATGATGGATCCTACAATCTGGCCTACGGTGCCGATGCTTCTATTAAAATTGGTCAGAACGATTATCTAACGACCAAATGGGCACAGACTTTTGAGGACGAAGTGCTAGATGCAGACGCTTTCGACTTTTTTCAATCCGGATTTTTCTCAGCTGGGTATGCCCGTCGGACGGATATCGGGTGGTCCTTTCGCACTGGAGCAATGTTCGCGGGACGAGACTACATGCCCGGATCTGGGTTTGTATCCCGGACGGACTATACGCAATTGAATTGGGATGCCCAGTATGGCTGGCTATCCGCAGAAGACGCTCCTCTTAGAAAGCATGACGGTTCGTCGTATGGAAGTCTTTATTTTAGAAATCACGATGGCTCGCTGGAATCTGCACGAGTAGGAGGGAGCTGGGATTTCGACTTCAAAACTGGGGCCAGCGCGAGAACCAGCTTGAACGTAATGGTAGAGGACCTCCTAGAGGAGCTCAGCTTTCCGAAAGACACAGGTGTTCCCGTAGGACGCTACACGTTTGTAGATTGGCAAGGAAGCTATTCAATCGGAAGCGGAAATCTGTTAAGAGGACGTGTTTCCTCCAACATCGGAAGCTTTTATGACGGATGGCGGATCCAGGCAAACTATAGTCCGACCTGGAACGTGAATCGATTTCTAGAGCTATCGGGAAGCTATCAGTACACCCATTTAGAATTTCCCGATCGAAATCAGAAGGCAGATATTCATCTCGTTGGGGTACGTACTCAGATTGGTTTTAACACCAAAGTGTCCTTGAACTCGTTTGTTCAGTACAACACATCAGCCAACATTATCGCATCCAATATTCGTTTCCGCTACAATTTTGCTGAAGGAAACGATCTTTGGTTCGTTTATACCGAGAACTTGAATTCTGACCGGCATCGGGAATCGCCGGTACTCCCTGTATCGGGCATTCGGACGCTTCTACTGAAATACACCTACACGATCGGAGCCTAGGCTACTGCTTCTTGTTGACCGACTTGGGCATCTTCAAAGGAAGAATGGCACCATCGGTAATAATGTCTTGGAGTTCGGCGTCCGTAAAATCTGAGCCGGTAAGGTCTGCCCCAGTCAAGATCGTCTCGCTAAGGTGCGCGTTCTTAAATGACGTGTTACGGGCTGATGCGTTGAACAAAATAGCTTCGACCAAGCGAGCGCCAGAAAAATTGGACTGATCTAAAGATGCATAAGACATGGTAACGAAGCTCAAGTCCGCATTATTAAATTTCGTCTCGCGTGCTGATACTTGATTGAGATCTGAACCTGTTAGGTTAGCACCAGAAAGATCTGCATGATCCAGATTGGCGCTTTCCAACTCTGTAACGGACAGGAAAATGCCTCTTAGGTTGGCATTCTCCCAGTTAATCTCTTCGAGAAAACGACCTGTGAGGTCCGCACCGCTAAGATCGGGTACGATTTCAGGATTTTCTTCTCTCCAATCGTTCCAGTATTCGACACCCTGGTCGAGAACTGCTATATGGCTAAAATTTGGCAAGGGCTGTCTTTGAAATTGAGTTGGCACAATAGGGAATCCATTACAGAATGCCCAATTACTTGTCAGGTTTTTATTGAGATCCCTTAATACTTAGAAAAGGGAAGCGTGGATCGGTGGTTCTTGAATTCGCATTCTGGCTTCTTATTGAGTACTGAATTCTTGAAGTCGAGCTTAGTGCCTCGTTCTATCCGGGGTAAAAAAAATCCTGATACTGCAGGCAGTACCAGGATTGATCTCGTCCGAGCGAGTGTGGAGCTAAGGAGAGTCGAACTCCTGACCTCTTGAATGCCATTCAAGCGCTCTACCAACTGAGCTATAGCCCCATCTCCCGAAGGAGGCCGAAAATACGGATACGGACAACCGTCAAGCAAATGGAAGGACCCGCTAACATGCGGCTTCCACAGTCAATTCATACGATTGAAGGTTTAGCGCGAAGAAAGGAGCGAAGCCAATGTACTTATGAACGCAGTGTACAGAGCTGATCCTATCCAAAGTCCTGTGACCAAGAAGGTGTTTCTGGCTCCTGCTTGAAGCGCCAACATGGTTACAAAGATTCCATTGTGCACGAGGGCGATAACAAAACCACCAAGTAGGGCCTGCCGAGGAAGAATCAAGAGACCTTCGCGTTCTGAACTGGGAAACAGACCCATCAAAAAGCCGATCATCGTCTTAACGAGCATGTGCATGCCCCATGTTCCGTAGACGGCGTCTAGCAAAAAACCGAAAAAGAAGCCTCCCAGAGCGCCCCATTGGCGGCCCTTACGAACGCCAAGCCAGGCCACAAATAGGAGTACGGCATCCGGAAAGGCGCCCCATAAGGTCAGGCGTCCAAGAATCAGCCATTGAAGGAGAAATACTCCCAAGCCGAGGAAAAATGTGCGAATGGGTGCGGGCATGTTCTAATCTACGAATCAATGGATCGAACATCTCTACCAATGTGGTCTGCGGAACCTGACTTGTGCTATCGGGTTCGGATCGTGCACTTCCACACGACTAGAAATTCTTTTTTAACGATGGCTCAAAAGCCCAAGCAGAACACCAGAAATCGTAAATCCCGTCAGCAGCGGGGGCGAAAAAATGGAGTCATGGTGTTTACGAAAAAGAATTATTCTCTGTTGATCATTGGGCTAGTCATGATCATTGTGGGATATGTCATTATGCGTATGGAGAATGAAGTGGATGGGGTCATATCCCTTTACGTGGCTCCACTGTTGTTATTAGCAGGATACCTTGAGATCATTTATGCCATCATGTGGCGTCCTAAAGCAGAAGCGGCGCCAGCTGAGAAATCTGCTTAGGCAAAGGCATCTTGGCTCAATCGTACAATAAGTACTTTTGCCGTTTTTGGTCAAAATCGGCTAACTCTTGCGCCCAGGCCGCTTCAAAATCCCGAGCAGACCATCCCTTCTTCAGTGCCGATACTGTTTCATGAGATCCGGATAGCTTTGCCATCCAACTTTCATTGAAAAAGGTGGTTATGACGGAATTGGGAAGTTGCGCATAGGTCCTTGAAATGAGTTCGAGTCCGGCTCCCACGGAGCGAACCTGGTCAGGTTGCATCACGGAAATCGACACAGCGTTTAGTGGCACGTTTTCCCACTTTGGATAAGTAGACTTTCCAGGTATAGAAATAGGCGTAATCTGAATTGCTTCGATAGCTAAGCCCGGAAAATCAAGGGCCGCCAGACGTGAAGCATCCATCCAGGGGGCGCCAACCGTCAAAAAAGGAGCGGGGGTGCCGCGGCCTTCGCTGGCACTGGTAGCCTCAAAAAAACAGGTGCCCGCATACATCAGGGCTGACTCGAACGTGGGAATATTTGGGCTTGAAGGAATCCACTCCATGCCCGTGTCTGGCCACAGCATATCTCTGTGCCATCCTGTCATTTCAATAATTTGCAGATCCATGTATCCCAGATCTGGTATCCAGGCCTCTCCCAGAATCATCTGGGATAATTCACCAGCCGTGAGTCCATAACGCGTCGGGATGGGATACTGGCCAACGAAAGACACTAAGGTGGTATCCAACACATTTCCTTCCATTGTGACACCGCCGAGAGGGTTGGGCCGGTCTAGCACATAGAACGGAATGCCCGCCTTAGCTGCGGACTTCATGGCCAGGCCCATGGTAGATATAAACGTATAGAACCGTGAGCCGACATCTTGAATATCAAACACGAGGGCATCCACACCTCGAAGCATCTCAGGAGTTGGACTTCGGTTTTCCCCGTATAGACTATAGACCGGGGCGCCGGTGGCATCATCTATGCCGTCAGCTATTTTTGCTCCTGCATCTTCATCGCCTCGAATACCGTGCTCGGGACCAAAGAGGGCCGCGATTGTTACATTAGACGACTCATGCATCAAATCGATTAGGTGCCGACCATTCGACCTGGACGTGTGATTCACGATCAGGCCCACCCGCATTCCTTTAAGCTCTTGAAATCCTGACTGCACTAGCACGTCAGCACCGGTTAAAACCTCTGAAAAGGCAGAAGGCGGGCGGTCGTCGCGATCTATGATCGCGCCATCCGCCCGCCCACCGGAATCATCACAAGCTGACAAGGTCAGCATCGTGGCCAGAAAAAAGACTGACCTGAAAAACATACTAGCTCGCGTTGTTGATGATCTCCACTTCTGGGAAGTAGTAGTTCGACTCAAGAACGCCGTTTTCAACTGAATCGGAGCCATGTACAATGTTTTGTCCTTTGTTATCCGCAAAATCATGACGGATAGTACCAGCATCTGCCTCAGCAGGATCCGTTGCACCAATCAGAGTACGAAAATCGGCAACGGCGTTTTCTTTTTCCAGCACAATAGGTACGCAAGGACCTGAGGACATGAAGTCTACAAGCTCTCCAAAAAATGGACGCTCGCTATGGACAGAGTAAAATCCACCTGCTTCAGCCGTGGACAGGTTGATCATCTTCAGAGCACAGACCTTAAAGCCGGCATCTTGCATGCGTCGGATGACTTCTCCAATTAGGTTTTTGCGGACACAGTCCGGCTTCAAAATGGCAAGGGTGCGTTCAATAGCCATGAGAACTTTGAGTTTTGAGTTTGAAATAGATTCAGTACTTGAAAATACAGCGATAATTCGGCTCTCCCGGTGCTTTTGCAAGGAAAAACACGTGAATCAGGCATAGGTATAGTACGCTCCTCAGTCAAAAGAAAGCATAACTTACCTCTCTGTTCGGTGGTCTTTCTGGTGAATCACTTCATCGTAAAAATAGACTTCGTGACCGTTATGCACGATACTGTAATCCTCACGCTGTCCATCACAGAACGCGTAGCTACCCATGAATTCATACGATTGGAGTGCTTTTAGAGATCAGTTTCCTGCGCTGAAGAACAGGACGTATTTGAATACGGCCGGTGGGGGAGTGATGGCTAGGAAGGTGGCAGACGCAGCCCATCAGTATTACAACGAGTCCGTGGAGCAAGGGGACGTATTTTGGGGGCAGTGGTTGGTTCGGTCTGAGAAGGACCGGCATTTTGTAGCGCATTTCATTGGAGCCAGGCCTGAATCTGTCGCTTTCTTGCAGAATGCATCTCTTGGTTTGAACATTGTTGCCCGAAGTTTTCCGTCGGAAAGTCGCTGTCTTGCGGTCCGGCCCGAATTCCCATCGTGTACAACGCCCTTTATTCGGGCCGGACATCAGATGTCCTTTATTGAAACGACTCTAGATGGATTTGTGGATGCTGAAATAATTGAATCAGCACTAAAAGAGCACCCCGTTGATGTCTTTATCCTAAGTTCAGTCCAGTTTGCCAACGGGTTCAGGGCCGATTTGGCTTCTATTGGAGCGGTGTGTAGACGTTTTGGAGTGTCTTTCGTTGTTGATGCAACGCAATCCATCGGAGCGTTTGACATTCATTTGGAGCGGGACCTGATTGATGCACTCGTCTTCAGCGGCTACAAATGGGCCACGGCAGGATATGGAAATGCCGTGCTCGCTACCGGATCTGCTTGGTCTAATTCGGACCCGCCATTAGTAGGCTGGCGAAGTGCAAAGCGGGCCTATGATCTAGAAAATGACCGGCTTGATCTGCATAAAGAAGGCATTGGGCATGAAATGGGGCACCCACCATTTCCAGGCATATTCGCCATGGCCGCTGCCTTGCGTGTATTGTCAGAGCCGGGAATACATCAAATTTCTGAACGCATTCAGGCCTTAGTAGGTTACCTGCGATCAGGTCTTGAGGATAAGGGCATCCGCATGCGATCCAACGGGAATCCCGCCTGTTCTTCTGGTATTGTTTTGGCTGAAGTCAAGGATGCCGATTCTGTAAAACAGCAATTACAAGAACAGCAAATCTGGGTTACAGCGAGACAGGGAGGGCTTCGGGTCTCCATCCATGCCTACAATGCAGCTGAAGATGTCGAGCGATTTCTTACGGCCCTTTAAAGGCCACGGTTAGTTGAACCAGCCCCTTCGGAAAAAGGAGAGAACCAACGGGGATTCTGTGAAACCGATTCTCGATCACGGCTGGCTTCTCTTTCAAGCCAGAACATCAAAATGTCATCTCCATATTCGCTTTTGGAACTATCAGCAAGCACATTGTTGATAATCGTGTGCACCGGATCTGGTTTGCCATATGCAGTTGCTGCATATCTTAAGATACCTTCTTCACCAAGCTGCTCGCCTGATTTGAGTTCTTGTTCCAGCAGTCCATCTGTATAGGTAATCAGACTTGTTCCAGGCTGTAATACTAGTGATGTGTCTTTAAATTCTGCTGATGGATCAAGCCCAAGAATCATGTCAGAATGTTGAACAATCTCTGCGCCTCTAGGACCTACCATTACAGGGCGACAATGACCTGCGTTGGCATACGTCACTAAATTACGAGCTGGCTCCCATTTCAAGAGTAATAACGAAGCAAACGTGTCTTCAAGCGGTGGATCATCCATCAGAACCTGGTTGACGCGAGTCATTACTTCAGCAGGTGAAGTCGTTGTGCGTAGCAAGGTATGCAAGGTTGAGCGGACATAGCCCAAGAAGCTAAATGCATAGAACTTGGCCTGCAGACCTTTCCCCATCACATCACCGATCGTGATAAAAAAGGTGCCAGGTTTTGGTTCACTCCAGTCAAATAAGTCACCACCACCGTGTTCTTTCGGAGCACTGTGGAAAAATGTGCGGTATCCATCTGCAAGCGGCAGATTCTTCGGCATGAGCTTCTGTGAGAAGTCCTGACCGATTTTAGCGTCTAGCTGATTCTGAAAGATAGCCGTTCGTTCAAGCAAGCGTTCAACTCGCGACAGGAGCTGATCAATATCAAACGGCTTTGTAATGTAATCGTCCACTCCCGTACGGCGGCCCTTGAGCCTGCTGGCTTCATCGGCTTTGGCAGTGAGGAATATGAACGGAATAGCGCGGGTTTCTTGGCGTTCTTGAAGGGCTGCCTGCAAGGCAAAACCATCCATTTTCGGCATCATGATGTCGGAAATGATCAAGTTTGGAAGCTCCTCAGAAATACGTTCTATAGCTTCCTCACCGTTTGCAGCGGTGCTGACTTTGTATTGCTTACCCAGGCGATACTCCAAGAGCCGTCGCAGGGTATGCTCATCTTCTACTACGAGAATGGAATGTTGAGACATGGATCTGCGTCGGACGAAACTGTGAACTCTAATCGCTGCATACCATTGTTGGTCTCCGAATAATCGAAAGCCTCGGTTGCTGCGTTGAGCATGAGGAGACCCATTCCACGTTCGGGAAAGGGCTTAAGGGCTTGTTTCTGAACTTCCAGTCTGTCCAAAAGGCTAAAGCCTGCTGAGTTATCCTGGATAATACAACGTACTCGTCGTCCGTTAGGAATTACATCAAAAGTCACCTCTGGCTTCTGTGTACCGAAGTCGGCATACTGAACCAGATTGGCGAACCACTCGTGCACTGCTAAGCGGAAGAGATGAATGGTTTCGATATCCAGATGAGAGAGAAGTGCTCCTTCTTGCTCCCAGCTTTCAAACAAACCATGCAACTCGTCGATAACAACGTCGAGGCCGGTAAATGATTGGCGTGTAATTTCCATTTCTCTCAGGTGAGGAGATCAGAAAAGGTGAATTGGATTATCTAATTGTATCGCGTGCGACGTCGACCGTCGGGAATTGACGGAAAACTTTGTACGTACGCGTCAACTGAACTACCACTTGAACGGGGCGAGATACTGAAGCGAATACGACTTGGCCACTCATGGGAGAGACCTGGCGGTACAGCGAAAAAATGGAGCCTAGACCTGTAGAGTCGAGTATGCCCGTATTGGTGAAGTCCAGAATGAAATTCCTTACTCCATTACGAACCTGATCCTGTGATGCTGCCTTAAATTCGGCAGCATTCCGGAAGTCTAATGCCTTGCCAACCCGAATCACGACACTATCGTGTGTGACGGGCTCGATTGAAAAATTCATGGTTGTCGCTTGCATGACCTTATGTGTGCTGTTTGTGCTTAATACACTTACTCAGATTATCGGCAACTCAACAACAAACTAAAGCGCTTTATTGGTCGTAATATTGGCAGTTTGGATGTGATCCGTATAGAAGGTCCCCCAGCTTGCTCTCTTACTAATATAGACCGAACCTGACTCGAATGGAATTCACACATAATGGACCAGATGTATTGAGGCTTGGTATCGTGTTTTTTGAGGGCGTTCGAGCGGTCGAACCTAGCTCTTTGCTTAATAATGCATTGAAAGAGCGCCTTTTGGAACTGGGGGCAGGGCTTACCCTTGATGAGGACGTTTATAGGACCCAAGTAAGGGATGTGTTTAGAAATGGAAGCTATAAACCAACAGGTAGGGCAAAACCGGCCAGCGAATATCTCCTTAGGGCCGCTTCAGAATCCAATTTTCCTAGAATCAATACGTTGGTAGATTGCTGTAATTATCTGAGCATAGCGAGTTTGTTACCGATTTCTATTTGGGATGCAGAGAGAGCCAACACGGATACTTTCGTTTTTAGACTGGGATTCGAGGACGAAGAATACACATTTAACTCCGCCGGGCATGTAATTCGCCTCAGGGATTTGATTGTGGGATGTCGGGTTCTCCCAGATAATAAGACGGCTGCAATCGTCAACGCCGTGAAAGACTCCATGGCCACGAAGACCAACGAGCACTCTTCCGTAGTCGCAGCTGCGGTTTATGCGCCGATGCACGAGGGGCCGACCATGACCCTGGAAAAGGTGTGTACTTCTTTCGTGGAGATTGTATCGGCTACCTCTACTTCATGCACCGGAAAATGGCGGATTTTGACGGCCGGAGAAACTGTCCATCTCTAACTGAATTACATTAGTATTATCTCAAAAGAAAATCATCCGCGGTACATGTCACGATTAAGTCTCCTTTTTGCTACCGGCTGCCTGCTCTTTGCAGCAGGTTGTCGCATGCATGAAACTGGAGTAACCGTGCAGTCCTTAATGGATGAAGAAGGACCTACTTCGGAGAGTTGGAGTCCGATCATGCACATTTCAGAGGACGGGAAACCACGGCTTCGGCTGGAGGCTGGTTATATGGCTCGATATGAAACTGCAGATAGTACGTATCTCGTGATGAGTGTATTGAGTGAGGATTCCCCTAGAGTACGAGTTGATATTTTTGATGCAGCGGGGGATTCGAGCGCTATCGTACTTTCAGATCGGATTATGTATTTCGAACGCGAACAACGATTTGTGGCAGAAGGAGATGTAGTTGTTCAGTCACACGAGGATAGGTGGATCTATTCCGAACATCTGGCATGGACTGAACGAACTGCGCGTATTCATACTCCAGGCTACGCAACGATTCAGACCCCTACTCAGACGATGAGTGGATATGGATTAGACGCGGACGAAGACCTTCAGGATTTCAGCATGAAAAATGCGAGTGGAGTCGTGATTGTTGAAGATGAATAAGACACTTCCAATCATATTGATCTTCGCTCTGTGTACGGTGTCAGCCAAGGCACAGGAGACGAAGGAAGTGCAAATCGAAAGCGAGTCGTTTCAGGCCCGTCAAGTTGATGGGATGACCGTGATTGAGCTCTTTCGCCCCATTCTCACCCATGAGGAGACCCGTTTAACCGCAGTAAATGGACTAGATGAAGGGAACGGGTACGTTAGATTTTGGGGGAGCGTCCGAATTGTCGAGAAAGAAGACACGATCAGGGCAGATCGGATTAGGTACCATAAGGACTCTAAAGTGGCCGTCGTCCAAGGTAATGTTAGCATGTCTGACGGAGAAGCGTTCTTGACGGCTCCATCTGCGGTCCATTTTTCCGAAGCAGACAGTACCACGTTCGATGACGGCGTGAGCTACCGAGATAGCCTAACGGTCCTAACGGCTGAGAGGGCAATTTATTTATCCGAGAACAATAGAGCACATTTCTCCTCTCGAGTAACCTTGTCTCAGGATCAGATACAGGTTTACTCCGATTCTTTGGTGTACGAGCGGGATACTGAAAGGTCATGGGCTTGGGGTCGTATCCTCGTTGAACAGGAGTCTGATTCTAGCTTGGTCTTCATGATGGCCGACGTGATGCGTCGGCAGGCCAAAGTCGATTCGGTTCAGTTAACCGGAAATGGACTCATGGCCACTATAGATGCCGCGCAGAAGGATACTTTGTATGTGAGTGCAGAGCGCTATTGGATGCATGAATCGGATTCTCTCCGAACCGTTATTGCTTCTGACTCTGTTATCGTGGCTTCCTCAGCCTACACAACTCGAACAGATTCGTTGGTGTCCAAAAGTGGGGAAGCGGACGTAAAACGGAGCCAGCTTTTCGGTACTCCGTTTATTTGGTTAGAGGACACGCAGGTAACAGCAGATAGTCTCACGATGCTCTCGACGCCTTCTCAACCAGATTCTGTGTTTGGATTTGGTGAGGTATTCGTGGCAACGCTAGAATCTGCCTCTGAACGCATTCAGCAAATTAAAGCCCAGCGATTAGTTGCTGTTTTGGATCAAGATTCTCTTAGAAGTCTGAAGTTTGAAGAAAATGCAGAAGCCTTATTCTATTCGAGAGAACGAGATGATGACCCGTTGACAGCTGTACGGGCTTCGGCCGATGGGGCAATCTTCTACTTTACAGGGGGAGAAGTCGATAGTCTCGGGTTTTATGACGGAATTGAGGGTACTTACTACTCAGAGAGCCAAATGGATAAACTGTCCAATCTTGCGGGCTATATTTGGGTACCCGAAAACAAACCGGATCGTGACGAGATGGCCAACGTGATTTGGTCTGAAATTGAGCTCAGAAGACGTCACGGTTTGGAATAAATAAAGCATGGCGCTTCACGAAATAGATCAGGCTCTGGACCACTTCAAAGCGGGATCGCCTCAAAAGGCGATCCCGATATTGGAGCGTGTCATTGAATTGGTGCCCACCTACGTGATAGCGCATGTCCTGTTGGCGCAAGCTTATGAAGCCGACCAACAAGAAGTGCAGGCTGTAAAGGCTTGGCGTCAGGCGCATCGCATGATACCCAACAGTCCGATGTTGCCATCGGCGATGGATGAGGAAGAACCAGACGCGTTTCTGGATGAACTCATTCGTAAATCAACCCGATCAGAAAACTTCGAAGATGTTGTTCTTCCTGTTCCCGATCAAAACAGTATATCTCTCCGGGCTGAAGGGCTCGTAAAGCGGTACAAGAAGCGATCTGTGGTTAAGGCGATCGACCTTGAGGTGCGGCCAGGAGAGATTGTCGGACTGCTTGGACCAAATGGGGCAGGAAAGACGACCTCTTTTTATATGATCGTAGGCATGATTCGACCCAGTGGGGGAAAAGTGTTTCTTGGGGACCAGGAGATTACGAAACTGCCCATGTTCGAACGGGCTCGCAAAGGCATCGGATATCTTGCTCAAGAAGCCTCCATCTTTGCTCAGTTATCGGTTGAAGACAACCTGCATTCTGTTCTGGAATACCAATCGCTGTCCAAATCAGAGCGAAATACGCGGGTCGAGGAGCTTATTGAAGAGTTCAGGCTCGAACGAGTTAGGCGATCAAAAGGGTATATGCTGTCCGGAGGAGAACGGCGGCGAACCGAAATTGCTCGAGCACTGGCCACGCGTCCGGCCTTCTTTCTACTGGATGAGCCGTTCGCAGGGGTCGATCCTATTGCTGTGGAAGACATTCAGTCCATTGTTGCTGGTCTGAAGCGCAGAGGCATAGGCGTGCTCATAACGGATCATAATGTCCATGAGACGTTAGCTATCACAGACCGAGCTTATTTATTATATGAAGGGGCTATCCTAAAGCAAGGGACTGCACAGTCTTTGGCAACAGATCCGGAAGTGCGCCGGCGCTATTTGGGCGAGAACTTCACGCTGGAGCGCTACCTCTAAGGAACAGCAAATTCATCCATGTGTCTATTAAGCCTGTTTTTTAATCCATCTATCCATCGTGAGTTCAGTGTCTGATCAGGGAAATATTTACGACGAGTTTGAGTGGCGAGGACTTTTGTTCGACGCAACTCCTGACCTGAAAGAATTGCTGGGAAAGGAATCCATGACGGCCTACATCGGGTTCGATCCAACGGCTTCATCCCTTCATGTAGGTTCGCTGCTACCCATTATGGGTCTCGCGAGGCTTCAGCGTTTTGGGCATCACGCAATCGCTTTGGTCGGTGGAGGTACGGGTTTAATTGGAGATCCCAGTGGCAAGACCGCTGAACGTCAGTTGCTGACGAAGGAGAAGGTCCAAGAGAATTTGGATGGAATCAAAAATCAGTTGTCTCACTTCCTGGATTTTGAAGCCGAAGGCAATCCTGCCCGCATTGAGAATAATCTCGACTGGCTAGGAGAACTGCAGTTAATCGATTTCTTGAGGGATACCGGCAAGCACTTTACGGTCAACTACATGTTGTCCAAAGAGTCTGTAAAGCGTCGAATTGAGGCAGAAGACGGCATTTCCTATACTGAGTTCACGTATATGATGCTTCAGGCCTATGATTTTCTAGCGTTGAGTCGCAGAAGGGGATGTAACCTCCAGCTTGGTGGAAGTGATCAGTGGGGCAACATCCTAGCTGGCACAGATTTGATCAGAAGAGCAGACTCCAAAAAGGCACACGGCCTAGTTTTTCCTCTGGTTACTAATTCATCGGGCACTAAGTTTGGTAAAACGGAGTCTGGAACGGTTTGGTTGGATCCGGAACGTACCTCACCTTATCGGTTTTATCAGTTCTGGATGAACACGGACGACCGAGATGTTATTCCCTACCTCAAGTACTTTACTTGGTTGGGTCGTGAGGAAATTGAAGCCCTTGAATCGGAATTCAATGAGAACCCTGGTGCAAGAACGGCTCAACGCACGCTCGCCCAGCATGCAACGACACTTGTCCATGGGGCCGCTGAGTACGAGAAAGCACTCGTTGCTTCTAAGGTTCTATTTGGCGGTTCTCTAGAGGCTATGACTGTGGCGGACTTGAAAGATATTTTCGAAGATGTACCCTCCACGACGTTGAGTTCGGCGTCGTTGTCTGATGGGGGAATGGGGCTTCTGTCTTTGTGCACCGAAACGGGCATAACCGGATCCAATGGAGAGGCCCGTAGGCTGATCAGGCAGGGCGGCTTGTTCATTAATAATGAACGTGTTGTTGATGAAAATGCGGCCTTTACATCTGATGACTTGATTGAAGGAACGCTAGCCGTTCTTCGCAAAGGGAAACGAAATTACCATCTCGTCCAGGTGGGATAAGAGGCCGCTATGATCGTAGTAATGAATTCAAATGCGGTGGAGGCTCAGGTCGAAGCAGTGATTGCTGCACTCAACGACCATGGGTTTGATGTGCACCGTTCCAGTGGCAGTCGGCAAACCATTCTGGGCGCTATCGGCGTAAAACCGGAATTTGATCCGCGACATCTGCAATTGCTAGACGGAGTTGCGGAAGTTCACCGTGTCACGGAGCCGTATAAATTTGCCAGCCGATCCTGGAAGGCGGAAAATACGGTGGTACACGTCGGAGATGTAGCCGTTGGTGGTGATATGGTCGTCGTAATGGCGGGTCCGTGCAGTGTAGAATCAGAAGAGCAGATTGAAGCGAGTGCTGCACATGTGGCTTCTTGTGGCGTTCAGGTTCTTCGCGGCGGCGCCTTTAAACCCCGCTCATCTCCTTATTCATTTCAGGGGCTCGGTGAGGACGGTCTTCGAATGATGCGCGCCGCCGCTGATCGGAATGGCCTCAAAGTGGTCACTGAGATGATGGATATGGCTCATGCCAACCTGATGGTGAAATACGCCGATATCATTCAGATCGGAGCCCGAAACATGCAGAACTTTCCTCTGCTACGGCTGGCCGGCCAAACAGGGTTGCCTGTGCTGCTAAAGCGGGGTATGTCTGCCACGATAAAGGAATGGTTGATGAGTGCGGAATACATCCTCGCAGAAAACAACCCTAATGTGATTCTCTGCGAACGTGGCATACGGACTTTCGAAAACTATACGCGGAATACACTTGACCTGAGTGCCGTGCCGGTAATTAAGGCACTTAGCCACTTACCCATTATTGTTGATCCTAGTCATGGAGTAGGCATCCGTGACAAGGTGTTACCAATGGCCCGTGCCGGAATTGCCGCCGGCGCAGATGGTTTGATGATTGAAGTTCATCCGAACCCGGCCGATGCCTTAAGTGATGGGCCTCAGTCGCTTCCATTTGCTCCTTTTTCGGAGTTAATGAATCAGGTTGGGCAAATCGCTTCGGTTATTGGGCGAACATCAGGTTCGAGTGTTCAATCGATATAGGGAGTTTCCCCGTAGACAGGGTCATCAGTCTTCCCGATTATGGTGCATTATTTTTTTCAGGGATTCTGTTCAGCGAGGAAGGTTATTAAGACATCAGTAATAAAATGTATTAATATTTATGTGTGGAATAGTTGGTTATATCGGCGTCCGTACCAGGCTTGAGGTCAAAAGCCGCATAGGTCGCAGAACTAATGCGGTAGTCCCGGGTGGTATCAAAAAATAGATACGCTTCTCGGTCATTGATCCACCACCGGTTCTCTTGGACTTCATTGGCACGCTGTAGTGCCATCGAAAGTACCTGTTCGTCTGTCATGCCCCCTCTTCTGAACGATTCAACCTCTACTGCGAGGGGTCGAGTTGCAAGACCGTCAAGTACATAAAAAACGGTAAAGCACGTTATCAGCCACAAAAGAACTCCCCGAATGGAATTCGAATTGGTCAGCCGATGATAAGGGGATGCGAGCATGTGAGTGGTGTAGCAAACTTGGGCGGATAGTAGCAGCAATCTCGTTCTAGCTCTGACAGTTGCATAAAGCGTGCCACGATTGCTCTCAGAGTTGAATACGGTTTGTTTTTGCAGATTTGCGTCTCGAAGTCACTTCTTTTTGTGTGGATGAGTCTCACTCTGCGAAATTGGGTCTCAAGATGGTTCCTTAAGGCGGGCTTGAATCCATGGACTGAACCAAAACCGGGTCATGGCGTACACCGCCGACCTTTGCCCACACCCCAACGCACCATGATCAACCCGGAAATTCTGGACAACATTGAGAAGCGCTTTGCGGACATCACTACGGAGATGTCTGATCCTTCTGTTGCCACGGATCCTAAAAAAATGGCATTGCTTGGTCGGGAGCATACCTCATTGAGGACTATCGTTGAGGAAGTACGTCTATATCGCAAAAACGTCGATGAGATTTCGGACCTCAAAGAGCTTCTTACGATTGAGGACGATGAGGAGATGATTCAGATGGCAAAAGCTGAATTGTCAGAATTAGAATCAACCCTGCCTAAGAAGGAAGAAGACCTTAGGTTAATGCTGATTCCTAAGAATCCGGAAGATGCGAAAGATGCGATCATTGAAGTTCGAGCCGGAACGGGTGGGGACGAGGCAGCGCTTTTTGCCGGCGATCTTTTTAGGCTATACAGCCGTATTGCCGAAAATAAAGGGTGGAAGATTGAGTTGATGAATACCTCCCAGGGTACCAAGGGAGGGTTTAAGGAAATTGTGTTTGGCGTTAGTGGTCCCGATGCGTTCGGCACCATGAAGTACGAGAGCGGAGTGCACCGCGTACAACGCGTTCCTGCGACCGAGTCCAGCGGGCGTATCCATACGTCAGCAGCGACGGTAGCCGTATTACCAGAGGCGGAAGATGTGGATGTTGATATTCACGCAAACGATCTCAAGATTGACGTATACCGTAGTAGTGGTCCAGGTGGTCAAAGTGTGAACACGACAGATTCCGCAGTACGAATCACACATATTCCAACAGGATTAGTCGTGACGTGTCAGGACGAGAAAAGTCAGCACAAAAACAAGGATAAAGCACTTCGAGTCCTGCGCTCGAGACTGTATGAACTGAAGTTAGCTGAAATCCAAGCCGAGCGAAGCGAAGCCCGTCGTTCTCAGGTTTCTTCTGGAGATCGGAGCGCAAAAATTCGGACCTATAATTGGCCTCAGGGTCGGGTAACGGATCATAGATTGGAAGGAGATGAAAAGAACCATGCACTGGAAAAGGTGATGAATGGTGATCTCGATGACATCCTAAAAGCTTTGCGCACCGCAGAAAACGCCGATCGTCTGGCAAATATGTAGACTACCCCCTCCTTCACGAATGCAGTCCCCTTCCTGTGCAGATTCGGCGAAAGTGAAGTCTCAGAGTTGATTTGCCTCTTGAAAACCGTATTTTGCGGTTCTGTACAATCCCTGCTCCGAGCGCGCTTGCAAATAGCAGACGTTTTTCGGGGCATAGCCCATCAATTTTCCACGGGGATATATGGCTACACAGCAAAATTCGTACGAGTTAACGTACATCGTCAATTCGGTTATATCCGATGAGCAGGTAAAGGATCTTATATCCCGCGTATCTGCTTACATCACGGAAGCCGGTGGTGAAATCATCGAAGTGGATGAGTGGGGGGCACGTCGCCTCTCATACCCGATTCAGAAAAAGAGAAACGGATACTATGTAAATATGTATTTCCGTTCTTCTGGCGCACTTATTCCTCGCTTGGAACGCGCTCTGGAAATCGATGATAACATCCTTCGCTACATGAGCCTTCGCATGGATGCTAAAATGATTCGTCACTACGAAGCGTCTATTAGCAAACGCGCCGAAGATGAAAAGGCTGAAAAGGCTGCAGCTGCAGAAGCAGCGGCTCCCGCTCCACCAGCAACTGAAACGGAAGACTAGATCTATGTCAAATTCGAAATTTAGAGAGCCAGCATACGTCGACTACAAAGACGTCGAGCTGATCAAACGCTACCTGAACGAGCAGGGCAAGATTCTGCCTCGTCGCATCACGAACGTCTCAGCAAAGTTTCAGCGCCAGCTGACACGCGCAGTCAAGCGCGCCCGTCACGTTGCACTGATCCCATTTGTAGCTGATTCGCTCAAATAATCTGGAATCCGGCCTCAGCCGGCAATCAATTACGACATAGTCATGAAAGTTATTCTTCTTGAAGACGTCGACAACTTGGGTGAAGAAGGCACTATCGTTTCCGTAAAAGACGGATACGGTCGCAATTTCCTGATTCCCAAACGTCTTGCTCGTCTAGCAACTAAGAACACCGTCAAAGCATGGGAAGAGGAGCGCCGTCAGGCCTCTCGTAAGCTTTCCAAGCGTAAGGAAGACGCTACTGCACTTGCTGCTGAAATCGCAAAAGTGGAAGTAGTACTTCAGGCAAAAGTAGGCGAAGAGAATCGTATTTTCGGTTCAATTACAGCCCAGCAGATTGCTGACGGTCTTGCTGCACACGGCGTTACTGCCGATCGACGCAAAATCGAGATCCAGGACGAAATCAAAGTTCTCGGAGTATATACGGCCAGCGTTAAGGTTCACCCCGAAGTGGTAGCACAAGTAAAGGTCCGCGTAGAGGCGGAAACTGCTTAGGCCCTTTCGAGGCGTACGCCCCTTGGGGAACGCACCGGCAACATTGGACAAGGGTATCCGTTTGCACGACCGCAAACGGATACCCTTTTCTTTTTTATAGAGTTATGAAGCGAAGCCCCTTTTTATTACTGGCTGTATTACTGCTTTTTTCAGCAGGTCAGGCGGCGGCCCAATTCGTTACCGACGATCAGGCCGTATTGGGACTAAATGAGATAAAGGGCCCTGAAGATGTAGTTTCCTGGTCAGCTAGAGCTGTACCCTCGAGCATTGGCTCATTCGAAACGAGCGTTATAAAATTGACTGCTCGGATGAACGGGGATTGGAAAATGTATGCGCTGGATGCGTCGTTGCCATCCATGGAAGAGGTACTCGCGCGCCCTTATGGTGTGATCGTGAGTTTTTCAGATTTACCATCTGGTATTCGTGCCCTAGATCAAATTGGACAAGAGCCACCCGAAGTAGGGTTTGATGTCACATTCGACATGGAACTTCTTTACTTCCATGAGGAGGCCATTTTTTATGCGGGTGTCGAGTCTGTTGATTCATTAAGCCATGAATTGGTTTTTAATGTAAATGCCCGCTATCAAGTATGTAGCGACGAGCTAGGCACGTGCTTGCGTCCCGATACGGCCGTTTTGCCCATCTCGCTGAGTATTGATCCAACCTGCTTGGACTGTGGAGCGAGTGAAGAAGATATTCAACGGACCTCGCGAACAGAGGGCCAACAAGCCGGCTTTACGGGAGTTACGGATTATGAAACGTACAGAAGTAACGGGTTCTGGGCCTTCTTGCTGCTCGCTATTGGTGCAGGATTAGCCTCACTACTGACGCCTTGCGTTTTTCCAATGATTCCGCTGACGGTGTCTTATTTCACTAAGCATGGTCATAATCGGGCACAGGCTGTTCGAATGGCGTTGATATATGGTGCTTCCATTGTGGTGACATTCACTGGAATAGGAGTCATTATGGCCGTGTTAGTTGGAGCAGCGGGAGCTCAGAACATCGCATCTAATCCGTGGGTCAATCTTATGATTGCTGCCGTGCTCATTGGATTTGCGCTCTCTCTTCTGGGTATGTTTGAACTCCGGCTCCCTAGCTCGTGGTTAAACTGGATCGGGAGTCGAGGGTCTTCCGAAAATGGCTGGATCGGCGTGTTGTTTATGGGGCTGACACTGACGCTCGTGTCGTTTTCCTGTACGGCTCCGTTCGTGGGAGGGCTGTTGGCCGCCGCTTCTGGTGGCACATGGGCCTTTCCTTTGTTTGGGATGATTGCCTACAGCACCACTTTTGCACTGCCCTTTGTGCTTTTAGCCATTTTTCCCAATGCACTAAATGCGCTGCCATCATCGGGATCATGGATGAATGCAGTAAAAGTCGTTCTAGGATTCGTGGAATTGGCCGCAGCTGTCAAGTTCTTGTCCAACGCGGATCTTGTATGGGGACTTGGCCTCATTTCGCGCACACTGGGAATTGCGTTCGTTCTGGTCGTGTTCTTCCTCACGGGGATGTATCTGTTAGGCAAGCTGCGTTTCCCTCATGAGGAAAAAGTAGAGTCGGTTGGTGTGGGGCGGCTGTTTGCGGCCGTAGCCTTCTTTGTGCTTGCTCTCTATATGATCCCAGGATTATTCGGTGCGCCGCTCAATGCACTGGACGCCTATTTGCCTCCACGCCAGTCTACAGACATCATATTCTTTGGAGAGGGTGAAGCGGGACAAGTTTCAGATCCGGAAGAAGGGTGGTTTGTGGACGATATCGAAGGAGCATATGCTCAAGCAACAGCATTGGGGCAGCCCGTATTTGTAGACTTTTCAGGCTGGACGTGCACTAACTGTCGAGACATGGAGGCTAATGTCTTCCCAAAGCCAGAAGTCGTACGTTTTTTCGAGGAAGAAATGGTCCCACTTAGGCTCTACACGGACGACCTCGAGAAGGGAGATGCCTTCCACGAGTATCAGATGAACCTCACCGGGACGCCGGCTTTACCAACGTATGCATTGGTCGACCCCGTATCAGGAGTACTTCTTGGACGCGAAAGTGCGTTGATGGACACGGAGGAATTCATAGCGTTTCTGGAAGTCAGCCTAGCGGCCTTTTCAACGACTGACTCCTAAGAATAGCTAGTCGTCCGCAACGGGCATCAGAACGACAGGTTGATGGGCTTCTCTGGCTACAGTATTGGTCACACTTCCGAGAAGCATGCGTTCAATGGCTGTATGCCGTCGTTTAGCCATAATGATCATATCCACTTCCATTTTTTCCGAATCATCCAGAATTACCCTGGCTGGATCACCCTGATGAAGAGCGGGTCTGACCGGTAATGAGAAGCGTTCTTTGATGAACGCATCAAAGTCGTGGCGTTCGGCCTGCACGATAGAATCTTCTACTGAAGGATCGTACAGGGCGTAAGCAATTTCGCCGAACCCACTCAGGGGGTCCACTCCCAAAGGAGTAGTAGGAGTAGGTACGTGCACATGAATGACAAACAACTCTGCTTTTAGCTTTTGAGCAAGAGATTGGACCCGATCGGTAACGGTTCGGGGTTCATGGAGGTCGGTTGCAAATAGGAGCTTCATAGGTACCTCAGCGACTAGTTCTTCCGAAACATACTTGGTTCAAATCAAACGGGCAATCGGGAAAACCCTACAGCACATTTTTTCTTGCGATTCGTTATATGCTTGAGTCTATCGGGTCAAGGATGTAACAATCCGGACGAAAGTCATGCCCAATGTAGCCGTATCCTGCTTTTCTACGTGTTCTCAACCTTCAGCGCATTTGATAGAAATGGCCCAAAAGGGCTGTTCTAAATCAAGACAAGAAGTGATTGCGTGGGTGTATGCGGAGGGGTTGTCATATTTCAGATCTAAAGTCCCTTCTGAAACCATGCTCTCATATGCAGATGCAGAAGATCTTGCCGGTGAGAGTTTGCTGGAGTTCCAAAAAGCACTTCCTCGCATTCAACAGGTTGGTCGATATATGCGCAGAATGTTCAGGAATAATCTGATTCGTCATCTCTCACGAAAACGAGTGAGACGTGGCCGAGAGTGCTTGAGTGAGGACAATCGTAGAGGTGTCATCCAAGCCACTGTATATCAATCATATCGTCGTTCTACCTTCTTGTCATGGACGGATAATGAGCTTGATAAGTGGCATTTATCCCGGAGGCGATTGGAAAATGCAGGCCCCCTACTGCAAAAGATATTTTCATTTCGCATGGCAGATGAACCGTTGAGTTACCGCCAGATAAGTTCTATTGTAGGCATGGAAGAGGCAGCACTTCGAATGCGAGTGGCTCGTTTTTGTCGGTCAGTTCGAGACGAGTACCGTCTTGGCGACAGGCGATCTAGGTAGTCAAGTCTGTGTTCGGACGAATCCCGTTGGCTCTTGAATCGTACACGGCATTCAACCATCCCGGACACTAATCCTGAGCCTCAGTTGTTTTTCGACTCGCCGTTCACACTATTTCTCCTACTGATTAATGTATTGGTCAGCGGATACGCGCTCTATTTTGATCCGTCCTTGATCAACACACTTTCGTTTAGACCTAAGCGGATTTTAAAAGAGAAGGAATACTACCGAATGTTAACCGGAGGCTTTGTGCATGGAGGCTTGGGACATTTGACCTTTAATATGTTCACGCTGTTTTTCTTTGGTCCGGTACTAGAGACTTCTCTCGGCTCAGCTGAATTTCTGATTATCTTTTTTGGAGCTGAGTTCGCTGCACATGGCTTTACGCTATGGAAACACAGAGATTCATCAACGTATGCCGCCGTAGGTGCCTCTGGAGCCATATCTGGAGTAGTTGTTTCATTTAGTCTGCTGTATCCCACCTACAAGATTTACCTGATGCTCATTCCCATTGGCATTCCTGCTTGGTTGTTTGCTTTAGGCTTTATTGGGTTTTCTGCGTACGCCATGAACAAAAGAGATCAAAGTCGGATGGGCGGTATTGCACACGAAGCGCATCTTGGGGGAGCCATAGGTGGTCTGTTGTTAACGCTGGTGATGGTTCCATCGGCATTGGGTCGATTCATCAGCCAGATGGGTTTTTAGCCGTTATTGCATACGTATTAATTCGGCTTATTCGTTCGTTATTAGGGTTATGAGAAACTGATTGAAGGTTCTTGAGCCGTTATTGCTTAGTTGTATCCAGTCCGAGTACTTCCTATATTTATGGTATTCATGCCGCCTGGAATTGTGTCCTCGTGCGAGGGCGCTCAGTCGCGCAGTGACTTATGGGCACCAAAAAGCTCGGTCGATTCGGCCGGGCTTTTTGCACGTTAATGACGTTCGTTCCAGAGATGGTTATGCACACCCCGCTCTTCTCATGTGTGAATTTCTTGTGGATGAAAACTGCGTCTAGTTGATTGACTCCGCTACTCTACCTTGATATAATGGTGTCAGTGCTTCACGGCACTTGTTCCTTGACGCGACTGAGTCTCTAGGCTGCATGAGGTAAGCCCACCTTCCCGAAAGGGGAGGAAACGGTCTCCTCCTCGCTGGCGGTGAAGGCTGTATACTTCTCGAGAGTATGCTGCTGGAGTTAGTGTAGAACACGGAATCAGATCAGGAGTATGTTCGAAGAAAGAACCACGCGTTTACGTGCGGAGAAGTCGGACGGCAGATGATCCCAGATTTGAAAAAGTGACCCAAGCATGAAAGAAAAGGACTTCGGTCCTCGGATTGAGCGCTAGGGTGAGGATAGTAGAAAACGAAAAGATGGACACGTCCCGGCGTATCATCTTGGAATTGACTACATGTTGAATGACGAGAGAGGTAGTAATGGTTTTGGCTATTCGCTATCACTCAAGAAATTGGACATTCTGTGCGAGGTCTTGAATGATGTTCTTCGGAACAGAACTCAAAGACAGCAAACAGCCAGTACACTGGAAATAGATCCCGAAAGGGAAATAATAGAACGTGCACTGAGGACCAAGGCATACTGTTTCTGTCGTGTGCCCATACGATGGAAACGATACGACTGCTTGGCAACAAGAAGTTGTGTTACCAGAATCCTAGTTCGCTAGGTTTTTGGAAACCACTGACGAGACTCGAACCTCCCGCTAACTGATGCGGGGCCCGCTTCGGCGAGCACTACCATTGGGGGAGGTTCACGTGTCTAGGAAAAGAAAGAAGCTATCCTAAAGGGTGGCTTTTTTTTTGGCCCCAGCTTTTTTGCTTCGGCTTGTGTGTTGCCCATTGATTAGCGATCAAAGCCGGGTAGGAGTCTGTGCGTAGTGTCCTGGGCTTAGACCGGACGAATAAAGGCTTATTAGGAAAGCTTATCTACGAATGTGCTCCAATCAGTGAAGCTCCAAACATCGTCGTGGTCATAGTTTTCTTTGGAGTACCAGGCCACCTTCCAACCCGCTCCCAAACCGCCTTTTACGTCCGAACTTAAAGAGTCCCCGACGTAGAGAATAGACTCTCCAGGGACCTTTGCAGCTGCTTCCGCATGTTTGAACAAACGTACATCAGGCTTTAAGAAGCCTACTTCTTCACTCACGATTACGTCTTTAGACAGTTCGTCGAATATCGGAAATTGGCTGAGTTTGGCGCGTTGGATTTCCGAAAAGCCATTGGTCATAATTCCTACGGGCACTTGCGCAGCGGTGTTCTTGAATGCATCGATCGCCCCTTCCACTTCCTGCCAATGATATGAGTATCGGTTCAAGTAGGCGTCTGCGAGCCAAAGGGATGCTTCATTATCAGGCCGCCCCATTGCTGCTAGTAATTGCTCAAATCTACCCACTTTGGCTTGGATTTTTGTGAACTCACCAGCGGAGTATTTTTGCCAAACCACCGGATTTATTTTTCGGTAAGCCGCGTAAACATCTGGAAAATCATTCGATACGAACAGATCAGTTTGTTCTTGAAAAAGGGTCTGAAGTGCGCATTTTTCGGCATGAGTGTGATCTAGTAAGGTATCGTCTAAATCGAAATAGACGAACTGATATTTGTTCATATGGCGCACTCCAAAAGGGCGTATTCTTTGTCTTTAATGGCTCCCATAGTTTCCAGGGCATTGATTAGACGGGCGTTGTTATCGAGCACCCAACTCATTTCACAACCATTTAATCCCAGTTCTAGAGCAATATCTGAGGTTTTTGCCACTAGAATGGCATCGAGACTTTTTCCTTGATGGGATTTCTTAACTCCCATAAGTGGCATTCGGATTTCTCGGATGATTCCGGAAGAGGCTAAGAAGAACAGTTTCAACAATCCTGTTGGGAGCAGCCGGCCGGATGGGATGGTCTTGAATGCATAATTCAAGTCTGGCAGGGATACCGCGAAGGCAACCGCCTCGCCTTTGTCTTCTACAATGATGACGAGACGAGGGTCAATGATCTGCTTCATTTCTTTCGCGAGTTGACTAAACTCAGCCTCCGTCATTGGAACGTGACCCCAGTTTTCGGACCAAGCGTCATTGTAGATATCCATCAGCAACCGTGCTTCATCTTCGAATCGGGACATATCCAGATTGCGAAAGGAAAGGGTTGGCCACCTTTTCATTAGCAGATCCGTTCCTCGTCGAAGGCGGTCTACGTTATTCATGCGTGCGTGACCGTAGTAGGCCCACATCGTCATCACCTTTGAGAAGCCATAGTTTTCGAGATGATGTTGATAGTACTCGAAATTGTAAGGCATAAGAATGGAGGGTTGGCGATCAAATCCACCTACCAATAGGCCAGCCGTATCATTCAAAGAAGGATTAGCCGGTCCACGCATTCCGCTCAGGCCTTGGGCTTTCAACCATTGTGCTGCCGCATCTAGCAATGCGCGGGAGGTTGCTTCATCATCAATCGTTTCAAAATACCCGAAAAAACCCACGCCATCGTCATACTTGGAAAGGTGCATGCCATTTTTAATAGCTGCAATACGTCCTACTACCTGGCCCGATGTGTCTCTTGCTAGAAACAACTGCATATCGCCATGGGCAAAAAAGGCGTTTTTTTTGGGATTTGTTTGAGTAGCCGTATCCATTCGCAAAGGAGGCACCCAAAAAGGTGCATCTTTGTAGAGCTTGTACGGAAACTGAATGAATGCCCGCTTATCACGCCAGCCATTGACGGGCGTTACCTCGGGGCTTGGAGCGGACTGTGACATGTCGGGAATGATGGGTCTTCTATATGGAGAAGATAATCAGCTCGCAGTACCATTTGTACCTAATACGCCATGCTTTTTGCCGACTTTTGCGAAAGCCGCCAGGATGAAGTCTAGATCTTCATTGGTATGGGTTGCCATATATGATGTCCTGAGCAACGACTGTCCTTTGGGCACAGCAGGAGGAACGACGGCATTCACAAAGACACCCTCATCCAGGAGGTCGTGCCACATTTCCAGGCACGTTCTCATATTGTTGGCAACTACTGGAATGACTGGCGTCTGACTTGACCAAACATTGAATCCCAGCGATTTAAAACCTTCCCGCATATAGTCCGAGATTTCCCAAAGTCGATCGAGACGTTCAGGCTCTGCTTCAAGGATCTCCAGACATTTCAGTGTCGTGGCGACCGCAGATGGAGGCATAGATGCACTGAAAATATGGGCTGAGGCCGTGTGCCGAATGTACTCAATGACATTTTTGGGACCGACCACAAATCCACCGAGCGATGCAAAGCTTTTCGAAAAGGTGCCTGTTGTTAGGTGAACACGATCGGCCAAATCGAAGTGTGCTGCGCTTCCGCGACCACCGGGGCCGATGACGCCAACAGCATGTGCATCATCGAGCATGAGCGCCGCTCCAAACTCTTCTGCCAATTCAACCAGTTCTGGTACCTGAGCGACTGCCCCACTCATGGAAAAAACACCGTCCGTCACGATGAATTTACCGGCGTCAGGAGATTCTGATGCCGCTCGTTCTAAGAGCTTTCGAAGGTGAGCCATATCATCATGACGGAACCGAACTGTTTCAGCCAGTGCTACTTTCGTTCCTGCAACAATGCATGCGTGATTGTCCTTGTCTGAGAAGATGATATCGCCTTTGCTTGCCAGCGACTCAATGACCCCCTGATTGGTCATATAGCCAGTAGAGAACAGAACACAGGCGTCGGTGCCCATGAATCGAGCCAGACGTTCCTCTAGTTCAATATGTAAATCTAGCGTTCCATTCAGAAAGCGAGATCCAGTACAACCCGTACCGTAGTGCTCAATTGCGTCTTCGGCGGCCTTCTTTACCCGGGGATCAGAAAGTAATCCGAGATAATTGTTAGATCCGGCCATGATGATTTCGCGTCCTTGCATGATGGCTCTTGTGCCGTCATTCTTCTGGACTGGGCGAAAATAGGGATATAGGTCTGCTTCTTTGACCTGAGCAAAAATCCCATCTGGATCGAAATAACGATCGCATTTGTTGAAAAGACTGGGCTTTCTTGGAGGGGGAGGTGCAATCGCAGCGGCAGCGAAAGTATCTCCGGATTTGGTGTACCTGTCAGACATGTTGGACGCCCTATAAGCTGAGCTATTTCCCTGGTAACCGTACTCAAAAAGCGTGTGTGACTAGAGTCACACATTCATCTCACGCACGGGCGGTTGTGGTCCGATACGAAGATACTGCGTCAAATAAGTGAGACGCGCGTGCCCTTGTACCGTCGTCTGGACATACAAAAAACGCCCGTAAATGCAGGGTTTTCCAACGGGTTCCATCGTCTATCGCTTGGATAAACGACGATGTGCCCTGCGTTCCAGAGGAACGAGGGCTTGGAGGCGAAACCCGCCTGGTTGAGGGATAATCTGCATATTCAGATCCTCCCCAACATCAAAATCCAATAAGTGCGCACTTACAAAAGCGTCCAGCATAGCCAGACTATATACTAAGCCGATACCAACGAAAGAAAAGTCACGCGACCGACGAAAATTATTTCGCTGGGTCTCAAGAGGTCGCGAAGAAATGGTCCCAAACTCTGCTTCAATCTTGTCATAGGAAGGCTTGAATGACAATCTCGGGTTCTCTGTAATGAGTTCGGATTCTACCTGCTCTTGAAATGCTTTGTACTGGAAGGCTTCTTTATAGAGCTTGTAATCGCTGTGGTTTGCCATCGCGGAATACACTAGCCCCCCCAGCGCTCCGTAAACGAAGGGAAGCTTGACATATTGCTTGTTATAGACCTGACCCCAGCCAGGAATGGCTGCGGCGCGCCATAGCGCGCCGCGTGGAGAATGTTCGAGTTCCTTAGCGTCGGGAAGTAGGTCTCCCGAAAGCTGTTGTGCTTGAGCAATGGATGCCACCGATACGATGAGAGCGGCTACCACAAGGGAAGTGCGTAGAAGAAGACCTGTCCTCATGACGGGTACCGGCTAGCGATCAAAAAACTCGGTGATACGCTCAAGGTCATCGTCTGAATAATACTCGAGTTCAATCTTTCCGCCCTTTCCATTTGAGGAGGGTTTGATAGCTACTTTTGTACCCAGCACATTACGAATTCGGTCCGAAAATCGTCCCAGTTCAATAGTCTCAGCACTCGCTTTTTTAACCGGGGTTGCTGCGACTGCCGCGGCCTTGACGGGTTTAAGTAATTCACGTACCCGTTTTTCTACCTCTCGGACAGAAAGGTCACCAGCAACGATCTCCTCCAGAACCTGCCTCTGAATAGTTTCGTCTTCAATGGCTAGCAATGCTCGCGCATGTCCCGAAGTAAGCACCCCATCTCGCAATCCCGCCTGAATCATCGGGGGCAGCTTCAGCAATCGCAAAAAGTTGGCAACCGTTGAGCGATTTTTCCCCACTTTAGTGGCTACTTGATCTTGTGTCAAGGTACATTCGTCAATCAGTCGCTTGTAACCGAGCGCTACTTCAATAGGATTAAGTTGCTCTCGCTGTACGTTTTCTACCAGTGCCATTTCGAGCATGGCTTCGGTGTCTGCCTCTCGAATAAAAGCAGGAATTCGCGCTAAACCGACCATTTTGGCGGCTTTCAGCCGCCGTTCTCCAGAAATGAGCTCATATCGCCCTTTAAAGGACGACCGCACCGTGATCGGTTGAATGATGCCTAACTCACGAATTGATTCACTTAGTTCTCGAAGTGCTGCTTCGTCAAAATGTTCACGCGGCTGATACGGGTTGGGTGAGACTGCATTAATGTCTACTTCTGCGATGGAACCCGCTGTTCGGATCCGTTCATCGAAGTTATAGAGCTTAGTGGACTCAATTCCAGTAGCCGTGGAAGCTCCCGATTCGTCAACGTCGGGAAGCAGCGCCCCTAGACCGCGGCCAAGTGCTGATTTTTGTTTGGACATGATCGTTTGGGTTAATGCGACTCTTCGCTGGTAGAGTCAGCGGCGGCTTTGGCCAAATACGCGGAATTGGCATGTAGCACTTCTCGTGCAAGCCCAATATAGTTTCTTGAACCAGTACTCGTTGCATCGTACATCAAAACCGGTCGGCCAAAGCTTGGAGCTTCTGATAGCCTGACATTTCGTTGTACGATAGTTTGAAAAACTTTTTCTCCGAAATAACGGCGAACCTCTGAGGCTACTTGATTAGCGAGCCTTAGACGAGAATCAAACATGGTAAGTACGACGCCCTCAATCTCCAGTGCCGGATTGAGATGTTGGCGGACCAGTTTAATGGTATTGAGCAGTTGGCCTAACCCTTCCAGTGCAAAATACTCGGCCTGAACGGGAATGAGTACTGAATCTGCTGCTGTGAGCGAATTCAGCGTTAGGAGTCCTAAAGATGGAGGGCAATCGATGATAATGAAGTCGTATCGATCTCGAATAGACTGAAGGGCACGTCTGAGCATATGCTCACGATCGATGACGTCCACCATTTCAATCTCTGCGCCAACCAGGTTGATGTGGCTTGGAATGAGGGACAGAAACGGTGTTTCTGTTTCGAGCACTGCATCTTCAGTTGCGATCGTACCTATCAGAATCTCATAGGTGGAAGCCGTCACCGTTTTAGGGTCAATGCCCACTCCAGACGTTCCGTTGGCTTGTGGATCGAAATCGATCAAAAGCGTGGGATGCTCCATGGCTGCTAGCGAGGCGGCCAAGTTCACTGCCGTCGTTGTTTTACCAACGCCACCTTTCTGGTTGGCTACAGCTATGATTTTACCCATGCGTGGATTGCAGGTGAGGTTACTCGGAATGAATCGATGCAGGCGATCGCTTGTCGCCCGAAGTCGGGGTCCTAGGAATCTATGAAGACCACTCGTTTCATACTACCGAAGGGGGCTACAGGTTTTCCACAAAAAAAGGAAAGGTTGAATGGGGGATGAACCATTTGGGAGGAATAAGACGTTGATCTAGGGAGTTCAATCGAGTGTACTATGGCCCGTCAATTCATCCTGCAAACCGATGATGATCCGACTCTGGATCAGATGCAGATTCCTTATGCTGAGGAGTTGAATGCACAACAATTGGATGTGGTTACTTTCGGGACGGGGGCCTCTTTAGTCGTTGCGGGTGCGGGGACGGGTAAAACGCGGACGTTGATATATCGCGTCGCCTACCTCGTGGAGTCCGGTGTGGCACCTGAGCAGATTGTACTTCTGACGTTTACGCGAAGGGCTGCGAATGAAATGTTGAACCGCGCATCGGGTTTACTAGACGGAAGGTGCCGGCGAGTCCGTGGCGGAACGTTTCATGCATTTTGTCTCCGTATTCTGAAGCAGTACGCTTCCAAGTTGGGATTCCCCAATAACTTTACCATGCTCGATGCATCGGATTCTGCCGATGTGATCGATGTAGTCAAGACATCGTCGGGCGCTGAGTCCAAGGAAAAGCGATTCCCCAGAAAACGGACGATTCAATCTATCATTTCCTCGGCACGTAATAAGGGACGGTCCATTCAGGATGTGGTAGAAGTCAGTTATCCGCAGTTTGTTGATTTCACTCCACAGATAGAAACTATCTTTGAAGCCTATGAGACTTATAAAAAGGTGCATGGCCTCATGGATTACGATGACTTGCTACTCTACACCTTGAAACTCTTTTCTCAAGAGCCAGGTGTTCTTCGCGAAGTCGCCTCGCAGAACAGGCATGTCCTCGTGGATGAATTTCAGGACACGAATCGAGCGCAAGCGAAGCTGGTCAAGGCGTTTAGCAGTGTTTTTGGCAACGTCATGGCTGTGGGAGACGATGCGCAAAGCATCTACCGATTTCGAGGTGCCGATTTTCAAAACATTCTTTCCTTTCCGGATGAGTATGTCGGCACTCAGATTCTGCGGCTTGAACATAACTACCGCTCGACTCAACACATTCTCGATTTAGCGAATCACTTATTGGATTCGGCAAAACGTAAATACGAAAAAAGGCTCTTTACAGATCGTGCAGAGGGCGATTTACCGGCGCTGGTACCAGCGCCGGATGACCGATTTGAAAGCCGATTCGTATCCCAGATGATTTTGCAGTTCAGAGATCAGGGCATTCCGTTGACTGAGATGGCAGTCCTCTTCAGAAATGGGCACAATTCGTATGATCTTGAGGTCGAATTGAATAAGAAGAACATTCCCTTCGTCAAATTCGGAGGCTTAAAACTAGCGGAAGCTGCGCATGTTAAAGACATTCTTGCGCACTTAAAAGTGGTGGAGAACCCCCAAGACGCGATTGCGTGGAATCGTATTCTTCAATTACTAGAAGGAGTCGGTCCTAAGACAGCCGGACGCATCATTGATTGGGTAGAATCCAACGGTGGAGATCAATTTATACTTGAAGAACGTCCGTTTTCTGCCTCCTATATCGGTTCGCTGCGCGCTCTTTTTTCAACGTTGAGGGCAGTGAAGAAGGGAGAGGCTTCTTGCGCAGAGCAGTTAGAGATTATTTTGGAGTACTACGCTCCCATTCTTCGACGCGTGTATTACGAGGACTATCCCAAACGGGAGCAAGATTTGGAGCACTTTGTGGGACTTTCCCATACGTTTACCGATAGAGGGAATATGTTGTCCTCTCTAGCATTGGATCCCATTGAGTTAACTGCGATTGATCAGCAGCCCGAGGCTGATGATGAGCCTCCATTGGTCCTTTCTACTATCCACTCAGCAAAAGGGCTGGAGTTCAAGGTAGTGTTTCTTATCCACGCGCTGGACGGCGTAATTCCTTCAGGATACTCAGTAGGTGATGCGGAAGCGGTGGAAGAGGAATTGAGATTGTTATATGTGGCTGTAACCCGCGCAGCTGATCAGCTTTTCATATCTTATCCCATGGTTCAATTTCGGCAGTTTGATGGTCAGTATTTTGCCAATCCGAGTCGATTTTTGGCCAATATATCCTCAGATTTATTGGAGCCCTGTACGTTAGTGGAGCAGACTGAAAACGTGCTTCCAGCGTCAGATACCATTCAACAAATAGCCGATGGAAGCCCAAATGACGCGGGTACGGCCAATCTACCTTTCTAGAAAGTGACGGATTTAGGATACATAGCACCATTATCTCTTGGCGATGCTGAAGTCCCTGGACTGAGCATTCAGGAAATTGGTTTAAGGGAATTGGATTCTATTCGTGGAATGAATCGTCTCATTTTCAAAGAAGAGCGCGTCATCAATTCTTTTGATCGGGAAGATCTCCTCATATTAGAGGCTCGACTACATGGTATTCCCGTCGGGTTTAAAATTGGTTATCGGGAGAACAGGTACACTTTTTATAGTGCGAAGGGTGGCGTTTTGCCGGAATACCGTAGAAAAGGGATCGCTCTGGCTTTGATGAATGAAATGGTCGAAGCCGTTGAAGAAAAGGGGTATCCTGTTTTTGCCTTCGATACGTTTCCCAATATGCATCCGGGAATGACTATTCTAGCGTTGGCCCAAGGATTCCGACTTGTGAAGGCTGATTTTAATACGCTTTACAAGGAGTATCGACTTCGGTTCGAAAGACGATTGATGGAACACGACGACCTTAAAAAAGCGCGTAGATAAAGGGGGCAAGAGCAGACCCTTGCGTCAAGACAATCACTAAGCTGAGCAGTACGAGTACAATTACAATAGGCGCTAACCACAGTTTTTTGCGAATGCGCAGAAACTGCCAGAACTCAGATATGAAACGAGATTTTCCCATAATTAGCGTGCGGATTGCACGCTTAAGATAGGGATTGAATTGGATTTATTGGAGACTCTTTGAAGAGCGTGTTTTCACGCAACTACTCCCATCTCATGTCGTAAGCCCTTTTCTCCATCTGAACAGGACTAAATCCAGGTCTATTTGTGCGAACTATTTTCACTCAATTCTGGGAATCTACTCGATTCGCCCTCCTCTCCGTTTGGTCAAATAAGATGCGTGCCGTCTTGACCACACTAGGGATCATTATTGGTATCGTTTCCGTGACCGGGATGGCGACGGTGGTCAATGGAATTGAACAGGGATTTGAAAACGATATCTCGTCTCTCGGTACGGATGTGATGTACATCGAAAAGTGGCCTTGGGCGCGGGGGCCGAACACGAAGTGGTGGGAATATATCAACCGGCCCAATCTTACAGAGGACCTTGCAGATGCTTTAAATGAGCGTTCTCAATCGACCCAGCAAGCAACGGCCGTTGTAAGCACAGGTAGGAGCTTAAAATCACAGACGCAGTCCATATCCTCTGCTCGCATCAAAGGCGTCCAACCAAATTATCCGTTGGTCCATCAAGTAGATATTGAAGAGGGTTATTTTTTCAGCGATTTTGATAATGATGGTGCCCGGAACATGACCGTCATTGGGGCTTCAATCGCGGAAGAGCTTTTTCCATTTGGATCCGCGCTCGGAAAAGACTTAAGAGTTGACGGGGCAAAATATCTCGTCGTCGGAATACTGGCCAAGGAAGGTCAAGGCTCTGAAGCCAACGATTCTGGAGATTTAGAAGTCCACATTCCATTCAACACGTTCAAAAAGCAATTTGGTACTCGTTTACGCGACGTGTCTATTCAGGCTAAAGTGCTTCCAGGGTTTCTGTTGGCTGATGCCAAGGATGAGATGCGTGGTGTATTGCGAATTGCACGTAGTTTGGATGCTCAAGAAGAGGATGATTTTGAAATCAATGAACAGGAAACTCTTCGTGCCTCCATCGAGCCAATTAAGAACGCCATATTCGGAATTGGTATTGGTCTTACTTCACTCGCTCTCTTGGTGGGTGGAATAGGAGTGATGAATATCATGTTCGTGACGGTAAAAGAACGCACGCGAGAAATAGGTATACGTAAAGCCGTCGGAGCAAAAAAATACAGCATCCTCCTGCAGTTTCTGGTGGAGGCCATCGTGATTTGCATGGTTGGGGGTATCATCGGAGTTGGACTGGCCTTTCCGCTTTCCATGCTCATTGGAGCGGTTTTGCCGGCAACCCTAGACCTGGGAACGGTCGCAATGGCTTTTTTCATTTGTGTAGCGATTGGAACGGTGTTTGGTCTCGCCCCAGCGTGGTCGGCAGCAAAATCAGCGCCCATTGAGGCATTGAGGTACGAATAGTATGGGCATTGTAGAAGCGGTAAGAATGGCCTTAGAAGCACTTCGCGGACACAAGATGAGGTCGGCTTTGACGCTGCTGGGCATGGTGATTGGCGTATTTGCCATCATCGTATCGGTTACCGCGGTGAGCGTGATCGATGTGTATTTTAAAGAAAAGCTTCAGTTTTTTGGGTCCTCAACCGTTTCCATATCAAAAACGAACCTGATTCCGACTGGGAATAGAGATCGCTCTTTGAGGAACCGGCCCAACATCACGTTTGAGCAGGTTGAACGACTGGACCGGATGATGCAAATTCCAGTGACGATTAGTCCATTGAACGGATTCGACATAGGTAAAGTCGTCTTTCAGGATCGCGAAACAGAGGGAAACATCCAGGTACTCGGTTCTGATGAAGATATGCTTGCTAATTTTTCGTACGAGGTTGACGCAGGGCGTTTCTTTACCAGTGATGATGTGCAGTATGCGCGCCCAGTGTGCGTGCTGGGTTCAAACTTGGTGAAAGTTCTTTTTCCGAACGAGAATCCGATCAAAAAAATTGTCAAGGCAAGTGGTCGTCGCTGTGAAGTCATCGGTACGTTGAAAGAGAAAGGGAATCTTTTTGGATTTTCGCAGGATGATAGAATTGTCATCCCTATTACTCGTGGATTTGTGGTTTACGGGGGGACGAATCGGAACATTGATAACGTAAGTGTACGCGTTAATAATCCCGTAATGATAAATGCTGCGATCGATGAACTGACGGGTCGTTTAAGGGTTATTCGGCGGGTTGAACCGGGTGATGAAAACAACTTTGAGATTTCAACAAACGACTCCCTGCAGTCTATTTTTGATTCATTTACGGCAACGTTGACAGCCGGTGGTGCCGGTATCGGCCTGATTTCCTTATTGGCTGCAGGAATTGGAATCATGAACATTATGCTCGTCTCCGTAACAGAGCGTACGCGTGAAATTGGGATTCGAAAGTCAATAGGTGCTCGGCGCAAAGATATTTTGCGACAATTCCTACTGGAGGCTTTTTTTCTGTGCCAGGTGGGAGGGTTCATCGGAATCGTTTTGGGAGCTCTCGTTGGGAACGGAGTAGCCATTTATTTTGACATTTCTACAACCTTCCCTGTGGGCTGGGCAGTCACGGCTGTGGGAATGGTTACGGTCATAGCGCTTGTGTTCGGTGGGTATCCGGCATTTAAAGCGGCCCGGTTAAGGCCAATTGATGCCCTTCGTTGGGAGTAAACAGTTCTCCGCATTCTGTGGTAGATTGATGGTTCATCGAGGAACTCACATCGCCCCATATCTATGTCTGATCTACAGAAAGCAGCCAAACGAGCAGTAGGTAAACAAGTCGCGTCTATGATTAAATCTGGTATGAAACTAGGTTTGGGTACGGGCTCCACGGCGGCATTGGCTATTGAAGAACTGGGCATTCGTGTTAGGGAAGAAGGGCTAGATGTAACCGGAGTACCGACTTCATTCGCTTCCGAACGACTTGCTCGTCAGCATGGGATCCCGGTGTCCACGTTGGATGAAACACCCGAGTTGGATCTTGCATTCGACGGCGCGGATGAGGTAGATGCGGACATGACCTTGATTAAGGGGCGGGGTGCGGCACAGACTCGCGAAAAGATTGTAGCTGCTCAGGCCGCCAGATTTGTTGTCCTTGTGGACGAGTCCAAAATGGTTACCCGACTAGGGACCAAGTTTCCGCTTCCAGTTGAAATCGTACCGATGGCGGCGGCTCCAGTGATGAACGTCTTGCGGAGTTTGGGGGCACAGCCCGAGCTACGGATGGGTGCGAAAAAAGATGGGCCAGTGGTCAGCGATCAGGGATTGTGGATACTCGACGGCATGTTCGACGAAATAGCAGATGCTAGGCACGTGAACCAGGTATTACTGAATACACCTGGAGTAGTGGATCACGGTCTTTTCATCGATATGGCTACCGACGTGTTGATTGGGAAATCAGATGGTTCTGTTGAGCACCTTTTAAAATAGATGTTCTAGAATAGACGATCCATCATGTCCGTTAGAGACGTGAGTCCAATACACGTCAAGGACTCAAACAACTTTTTGTCGTAGCCTCGTTTTGGAATGTAGGCATGTTCAAAACCTAGACGGTACGATTCACTAAGTCGAGATTCCAATTGGGGCACGGCTCTGATTTCTCCACCTAGTCCGATTTCTCCACAGATCATCGCCTGACTATGGACCGGGACATCCCGGTAGGAAGACGCAACGGCTGCAGCGATAGCGAGGTCAGCGGCTGGTTCGGATAGTCTGAGGCCACCCGTGACGTTTACAAAGACGTCACAGCTCGAAAGCTCGAGTCCCGCTCTTTTTTCTAGTACAGCTAACAACATTTGTAAGCGTTTGGCATCAAATCCGGTGGCTGTTCGCTGCGGGTTCGAATAGGATGTTTGCGTAACTAAGGCCTGGATTTCGGCCAACATGGGCCGCGTTCCTTCCATGGAGCAGACGACTACGGATCCAGAAGAAAGCATATTACGATCCGAAAGGAACAGCTCACTGGGATTGGCGACGGGGGATAGCCCATTCGTCTGCATTTCAAAGACACCGATTTCGTTTGTAGAACCAAAGCGGTTTTTGACAGCTCTCAGAATGCGATATACGTGGTGACGATCGCCCTCTAGATACAGTACGGTGTCTACCATGTGTTCCAGGACTCTAGGACCGGCTAGCGTTCCTGATTTCGTTACATGTCCCACAATAAACGTAGAGGTACCGGTGGATTTCGCCATCTGAATGAGGGCTGCTGCACTTTCGCGCACCTGAGTCACAGAGCCAGGAGCACTTTGTAGGTCAGATCGGAAGATCGTCTGAATCGAGTCCACGATCATCAAGGCGGGCTCTTCCTCTTGAACGCATCGGATAATGGATTCAACATCCGTTTCTGCTAGCAATAGGAAGTCCTTTGACCGAATGCCCATTCGCTCAGCACGCATTTTAACTTGAGACGGGGACTCCTCTCCCGTGACGTACAAGATTTTTTTGCCTAAGACCAAGGCCCCGAGCTCCGTCATCAACGTACTTTTTCCGATACCTGGATCTCCAGCCACCAAGACGACTGATCCCTTGACGATGCCTCCCCCTAGTACTCGATCCAATTCGGAATTACCTGTAGCTAGACGTGACTCTCCACCGTCTTCCACTTCGTCGAGGGGCAGCGCTCTGGGTGCGAGGCCGCCTTTGGGCGGCCTCGCACCCATCTGATGCTTATTGGAAGAGGTACGCTCTTCCGCAAAGGAATTCCAGGCCTGACAGGCAGGACACTGACCCATCCATCGATGAGCCTCGTTTCCACAGTCTTGACAGACGAATATTGATTTTACTTTTGCCATATCTGAAATATAGAGGAGCGGAGTGACAACATCGTGACACCCCTAGGCTAAAGGTTGCGCATAGCGGATCGTATGGATCTTGGATGAACACCGTAGCGTCTGTCTTAGGAGTGACACCTATTAATGGAATCGTCGTACCTTGACTGAATATCCCAGAAACAGTTTTACGTCCCCTTTTTTGCTGAAATCGACCTCAAATATGATTTTGAACCCGATTCGGGCTCTTGGCAAGTACAGTCAGCTACTGTACCATGCTTTTGGCGCCTTACCCGAATTCGGTACCTATCGGGTCAATTTGTGGCAACAAATGATGCGAATTGGGATCGACTCCCTTCCTATTGTGATGCTCGCCGCAGCATTTTCGGGCGCAGTGACAACGGTTCAAACGGCTTATCAGTTGGTATCACCCCTGATTCCCCGAAGTATTATTGGATCCATTGTCGTGCCCTCTATGATTTTAGAGCTAGGCGCGGTCGTGACAGGTTTTATTTTGGCCGGTCGAGTCGGAGCGCGCATCGCAGCTGAACTCGGCACTATGCGTGTAACCGAACAGATTGACGCGCTCGAAGCCATGGGACTCAATTCTATCGGGTATTTGATCGTTCCTCGGGTACTGGCCGGAATCGTCATGTTTCCGGTTTTGTATGTTGCCGCTAGCTTTGTCGGAATTGGGGGTGGCATGTTGGTTGGACATTTTGGCGGGTTCGTTCCTATTGGCGAATTTTTGGAAGGAGCACGCGAGTTTTTTCAACCGTTTGATCCTGTCTTTGGATTGATCAAATCATTAGTGTTCGGATTCACGATCACCTCGATCTCCTGTTTCAAAGGATACAATACGAGCGGAGGTGCTGAAGGGGTGGGACGATCTACCACGCAAGCAGCGGTAGCCTCCTGTGTCTTCTTGCTTCTTGCGGATCTTGTTCTCGCAGCAACCCTACTCTAGAATGATCAGCGTTCGAAACATAAATAAGAGCTTTGATGGACGTCAGGTCCTCTTTGATGTTAACCTAGACATTCAAGAAGGGCACACTCAAGCTATCATTGGCCGCTCGGGTTCAGGTAAGAGTGTGTTGATGAAGCACATCATTGGATTGATGCAGCCGGATTCAGGTCATATTACTGTGGATGGAATAGACATTAATGTCATTCCGTACGCTGAATTACGTAAAGTCCGACGGAATTTCGGCGTGCTGTTTCAAGGTGGCGCCCTCTTCGATTCCATGGATGCTTTTGAGAATGTGGCCTTTCCATTGCGAACGTTTACCTCGAAATCTGAGTCAGAGGTTCGTGCCGAGGTTATGGAATGTTTAGGGATGGTGGAATTGCCCGATGTGGGGAAAAAGATGCCTTCCGAATTGTCCGGGGGCATGCAGAAAAGGGTCGCGTTGGCCCGAGCCGTTGCGCTCAAGCCCCGCTATATTTTATATGATGAACCCACAAGTGGCTTGGATCCTGAAACGTCCAATACGATTGATGAACTAATTAAAAGTCTGGCAGACCAACTGAACGTGACGAGTATCGTTGTCACGCATGACATGCACTCTGTGTTGAATATTGCTGATAGAGCAGCGTTCATTCACGAGGGCAGAATGCACTGGACTGGCACGATAGAAGATCTACATGCTAGTGATGACAAAGTGCTGCGTAGGTTTGTCAAAGCAAACGAATACCAGATCGGTGTATAATCTCCGAATCGAAACACAACAAGAATAGGCGTGAAAATTTCAAACGAACTAAAAGTCGGACTCACGATCATTGGAGCAACAGTGATCTTCATTCTGGGTGTTCGATACTTCGAGGATTTACCTCTTTTCGCGACGACCTACGAACTAAAAGCTGAGTTTGAGGATGCTGGAGGACTCATTCCAGGTAATCTGGTTCGAGTAAGTGGGGTCAGCGTGGGATCGGTCAATTCGGTAGTGATCTCCCAGGAAACGGGAAAAGTTGAAATCGGCTTCCATGTGGATCGAAATATTATCGTTACCGAAGGCTCTTACGCTATTGTTACCGGAATCGATGCGCTAGGAGCTGTTCGTTTGGACCTCTTTTTGGGTAGCCCGAGCGCACCGCAGATCCCTGAGGGGGGACTCGTAGATCCGGGTAAGGGTTCAGATTTACTCGGAGACTTGAGCGCCAGTGCACCTGAAATGTTTGATAAAGTATCGGGCGTATTGGACGGACTGGATTCTGTTCTGGCAGAAGCGGGGACTATGCTATCTCAACCCGAGTCGGATTTAAGACGCACGATGTCCTCGATGGAAAGTGCCGTTGCTGAGCTAGATGCATTGTTAGCCAGTGAACGAGGCCGTGTTGACTCCATTATGTCCAACGTGGAGTCAGTTACGGGTTCTTTGGATTCCGCCATGGGCAAGGATGGCGAAAAGGTGAGTCAGGTAATGAACCATCTTGGGACCACGTTAACAACATTGGATGCCGAATTGGCCAGACTTAGTTCGGTTAGCGATAACCTCAATGTCCTGTTACAGAAGCTGAACGAAGGGCAGGGGACGCTGGGCCTTCTCATTAACGATCCAACGATGTATCACAAAATGGATTCTACGCTGGATTCCATCAATAGCCTTCTCGCTGACTTTGAGTCAGATCCTGCCAAGTATTTGGGCGAAATGAAGCTAGTAGACTTGTTTTAAGGCGATAATACCCGGGTGTGATCCATGACGAACTACCAAGATGCGCTTGATCTATTCCATGAATGGACGCTAACCGATAGCCTAAGACGCCATGGGTATGCTGTTGAAGCGGCCATGGGGTATTACGCTAAGAAACTGGGCGAAGACGAAGAAAAGTGGCGCATTACAGGACTTCTGCATGACATGGATTACGAACGTCATCAAACGATGGAAGAGCATCCGTATGTGGGAGTGAAGTATCTGAAAGAGAAGGGGTACCCGGAGGACGTACTAGATGCCATACTTGGGCATGCCAATCATACGGGGCACGCTAGAGAAACGCTTATGGCAAAGGTCCTATTTGCAGTGGATGAATTGGCTGGTTTCATCACAGCTGTTGGATACGTTCGGCCGACCGGTTTGGAAGGCATGAAGCCTCGGTCAGTAGTTAAAAAACTGAAGAACAAGCAATTTGCTGCTGCAGTGAGTCGCGAAGATGTCAGAGCTGGAGCTGAAGATCTTGGCATCGAGTTTAACGAACACATTGCTCATGTTATTGCTGGTATGCAAGCAGACGCAACAAGACTCGGGTTTGGTTCGTCCGACTAGCCATTCAACAAACCGTGTTTTGCCTTGGAAGACCACCTATCAGATCAGCCTGATTCCGAAGAGATCCCATCAACAGGTGTGTCGGTTCGTGAGGCCCGCGAAGTTACCCGCGAACGGGCGGCTGATTTTCGTGCCCTCCTATCCAAGTATGTAAAGCGCCACTTACCGTCTAAGAAAGACGCCAAGTCAACGGATGCTGGTGTACCCAAGGTAGAGGGTAATCATGCCTCGATGCTTCCACTGCTTCGTCTGATTCCATGGATACTGCTCATCTTCTTTACAGTCTCTTTTGCGTGGGATTTTCCTGAGATGAGTTTTACGCTGATGGGTCGTGTGTTTGTGTTGGACGGCTTGATGCGCATTGTAGCTGTGAGTGGTTTGATTGGTTTTTTAACCAATTGGGTGGCCATTACGATGCTTTTCAATCCTCGACAAGAGCGACCCTTATTCGGACAGGGTTTGATACCGGCACAACGGGAACGGGTGATATACCGTCTGGCTACCGCCGTGAGTGAGGAATTGATCAATGAAGAGATCATCAAGCAGAAAATTGAAGAGAATGAGGTCATTCCGAAGTATCGCGAGATCGCGATGACCGTTACCCGAGGTGTGCTTGAGGATGACGGGTTTCGATCTGAACTCAAGTCACTGACTGCGGACTACGTTGAAACCGTGCTTACATCGGATGAAGTCAGAAATCGGATTGTAGGATTCGTGATTGAGAAAATCGAGGCCTATGCAGGAGAAGGGGTCGGCGGAATGGCGCTCAAAGCGTATCGCTTTGTAAACGAAGACGATTTTAAAGCAAGGGTAGATAAAGCCGTTCACGGCATTCCGATGCAGCTAGACGTCGTTTTAGATGAAATGGATGCTTTGTTGGATCGTATTCCAGCTAAAATCGAAGCTCGAGCAGAGGATATCGAGGATCTGGCTACGCGCGTGGTGTTAGGCTTTGTTGAAAACCTAGACGTCTATAACATGGTCATGAGTAACATGATGAGCTATGATGAAGGGAAATTGGAGGCACTGATTAAAAAATCCAGCAACGAACAGCTCAATTACATCAAGTACCTGGGAGGTGCACTGGGTGTGCTAGGTGGACTTGTTATTTGGCAGCCTATCCCGGCCGTTCTGCTATTTTCTGGAGTGGGCGGGATTCTGTTCGTTGTTGATGAAACCTTGTTTAGGCTCCGCAAGAAAAGTCAGGATGTCGACTGAGCGGTTGAGTCAGTGTCATCCGAGGTGTCGAGTCCTGCAGACAGATTGACATCAAAACAATCCCGGCAGCGCGGCTCATAACTATCCGTGGCTCCCAGCAATACTTGCTCGCTTCCAGCCACGAGACGCTGCGAATGATTGGCTGGTGCCCCGCACACTACGCAGATGGCGTGCAATTTGGTTACGAATTCCGCGATGGCCATAACCTGTGGCAACGGTTCAAACGGATTGCCAAGGTAGTCCTGATCTAGTCCCGCAACGATAACTCGTTTTCCAACCAAGGCGAGTTCTTTACACACGTCGACTAGATCATTCTCAAAAAATTGAGCTTCGTCAATACCGACTACTTCAGCATCCATGGCTAAGAGCAGAATTTGAGATGCCGATGCGACGGGCGTTGAGCGCACACTGCGTTCATCATGTGAAACCACTTCATCGTCACTAAATCTAGTGTCGAGTGCCGGTTTGAAGATCTCAACCCGCTGACGGGCTATCCGAGCCCGTTTCATGCGCCGAATCAGTTCTTCGGTCTTTCCACTAAACATGGATCCGCAAACGACTTCTATCCAGCCGGCTGTTCGGGGACGTCTGAGTATATGCGGTTCCAAAGAGGGGGGCCTCAGGATTCAGGGAAAAGAGGGTCACGAAGATACATCACCAAGACCGATATTCATCGGAGTGACGGAAAGCCGGGTGCTAAATCTCACCCAAAACAGACTGAGGTACCCATCCCCGGATGCCATTGGGTATCTGAATGAAGGTCCACTCCGAAGTGCGGGACTTGATATGTACTACGAGTCCTTCATGCACATTTTGGACGGATGCTGCTCCTGGGTCGGCTTGTTCTACTAGATCAACTTCCGAGGCTAAGATAACCGCCATGGGATCGGTAGGTGGCCAGGCCGAAGTAGCGAGTGCGTGAATCAACAAGAGTGCGCCAAGGGCACCTGATATGACCCTCATTCGTCGCCACCAATCACCCCTTACTGCAAATAAAAGGCGGACTATGACGAGGGCTCCGAACCCAAACCAAATAGAGATCCCCAACCAGAAGGCGGTTCTCATGGGCATGACTCGAGCAGTCCAAGCATGGAGTTTCTTCCAGAACGGATCCGGAAGCTGAGAAAATTGATCCTGCGTTCGTAGGCGGGCTACGTTTAGCGAATGCACCACTTTCTCGTTTTCACTATCCAACAGCAGTGCGCGCTCCAAGTACTGGATGGCTTGTCCTAGGTGGTCCATCCGGTAATGGGCCAAGCCTACATTGTAGTACAATTCCGTTGAGGCCCAACCCGCTCTTTCTGCCGTCGCAAAAGCGCTGATCGCGTTCGGGAAGTCGCCGTCCATCAGAAATTGTGTGCCCTCATCAAACGCTTGAACCGCCTCATTCTGAGCGGTGACGGGAAGGGCCGTCAGGAGTGCGAATAGGAAATAGGCGACATAGATGACCTTGGTGAAATTAAAACGCATCATGCGGATACCCTCTCGTCAATTTCAGGTATCAGAAAGGAGGCGTCATCTAGGGCTTCTTCTTTATTTTCCGGCGAAGCCGTCGAGGGGGCAAATCTTCCCTGGTCACAAGCATCTAAAAAACGACGCAATCGTTCTCTCAATTTGGATTCAATGCCTCGTTTAACCAGAAGGTCATCGAGTCCCTCACGGGTTAGACCACGTTCTGCAACATTTAATCGGTTGCCGACAAAGCCCAAAACCGCTCGTTCTAATTCTTCGTAATACCCGACGGTATCCCCGGAAGCCAACAATAGGGTCGCCTGTTTGAGGTGCTTCTTGCTCAGGGGATGCGCTCTGCGACCACGCGCCCAAGAATGATCCTTCTGAAAGCGATCACGCTGCTTGCTGACGACGTATGCTCCAATACTTGCCGTTATAGGTACGAGGATGAGGAGATAAGCCCAGAGCCACGTGTGAAGGGTAGGTCGGTTGGTCGTTGACCATTCAGAGGTAGACACGAACAGAGGGGCAAAGTCGTCTACAGGCATACCGTTCGTAGTGGCGGAAACAACAGCCGGTGTAGAAGCCATTCCTGTTACGGTGATAGGAATCGGACTGGATGTTGAAGTCCGGTAACGTTCTGCCACTGGATCGAAAAATGAGAACTCAATGGATGGAATCTCAAAGGTGCCATTTGAACGAGGAATCAGGACGTAACGATAGGTTTTGCTACCAGAGAGTTGTCTTCCAGCTCGATCCAGTAGAGAAGATACATCCGGATCGTATTGATCAAAGACGGCTGGAACTTCGAGGTTGGGGGAATCGAGCGTTGCGAGATTCCCCCGTCCAGCGAGATTTATGGTGAGAGTAACCGATTCTCCCACTTGCAATTCTGTCCGGTCGGGCACCACCGTCATGGCATAAGACCCTACCGCTCCATTAAAGGATGCTGGCGCGCCCGCTGGAAGCGGGCGCGCGTCTATTTTGACGCGCGGAGAAGCGAGTTGAACGGGCGTGAACCGAGTTCGCATGGCAAACAGGGATTGAAATGGGTCTCTGGATCCAAAGGGCAACAGCGCTTCACTCTCAATTTTGAGAGGATCTACACTCATTTCTCCCGCTCGAGTCGGAAATACGGCTGCTCTCTTGAGCACAATCGTATTGTACCTCAGCCCATTTTCGACCACGATCCTAGGTATCGGCCGAGTTTCCACATCTAGCTCCTCTCTCCAGAAGCCTTCGGCATCCCAACTATCCGTGAGGCGACTCTGACGTAGTTGAATACCTTCTCTAAAGTAGAGTCGGTATTCAACCGTGACCTGTTCTCCCTGAAACGCCTCCCGTGAAGAGGGGAGTGCCCGAATGAATATATCCTCTTTAGTGGGCTCAGCGACGGGCTCTGGTGATTGGTCGAAAGGAGATCTAAGGATATTAGAGAAAGGATCTCTTTGTTGCTGACGGGTAGGTCGTTGCGTTTGGGCAACTACGTTTATAGTGACGGGCTGGGTATGAAATGATTGGTCTCCAACCTGTATGGTTGTAGCCCCAATGGTTGCGCGTCCTTCTGCAGTCGGTCGAAAGGTCCAGGTAAAGCCAAAGCTTTGTGCCATGACACCATTCACAATGGAAACGCTGCGCTGGGTGCCCGGAATCAATTGGAGCAATGTTAGCCCCTCGGCTTCAGGCGCAGGGGGGACCGAAATATTTGTCCCGTCGGATCCTTCAACTTGGATCGTGTACGTTACGGCTTCTTCCGTTCCAATGGTCTTGTTGGAAACAGAAGCTTGCACCTTGATATCCTGTGCTCGTACCGTTGATGGAAGCCATCCAACAGTGACACAAAGGATAACAAACGGTAAGAATCGAATGCTGATTTCCCTCATTACCAGTCTTTCTCTACGCGTCGGGGACGGGATTTCATCTTTTGAACCTGTCGAAGAAGCTGTTCTTCCTCGTTTTCAAGAGCCTGCAATATGCGCTCTGCTTCCTCTTCACTTAGTTTAGTAGGATCTTCTCGTTCTTGCTGATTCTGTTCTTGTTGTTCTTGATTTTGATCTTGAGACTCAGACTCGTTTTCTTGATTCTGATTTTCCTGCTGCTCGTCCTGATTTTCTTGATTCTGGTCTTGCTGCTCGTCCTGGTTTTCTTCGTTTTGGTCCTGATCCTGATCCTGATCCTGATCCTGATTCTCTTGATCCTGCTCTTGCTCTTCCATCTGCCGTTTAACAAACTCGTAGTTAAACTTGGCGTCTGAATTGGAAGGATCATTTAAAAGCGCACGACGATAGTGTTCAAGTGCGGCTTCCAGCTCTTGGTTCGTCGCAGCAGCATTTCCGGCATTATAACTTGCTCGCACCATGTCTTCTGGACGCATGGCCATCCGAGCGGCGCTGGAAAACGCAATTCCCGCCTGTTCAGCATCGCCACTTCGATAGAGTGCAGCGCCTAGGTTATTGAGTAGTCCAGAGTAGACTTGCCCTGGCCCGCTTTCCTGGACAGAAGAAATGCCGTTGCGATAAGCCGTGACGGCTTCTTCGTACTGTTCTTGAGTATAATGGACATTCCCTTTTCGTCCTTTCTTTTTCCCATCTCCGGGTCCGAGAAGGAGGGAGTAGGCCAACAATATGATGATGCTTTTGATCATAATTAGCGCTTAAACCTGTGACATAGGTGAAGGCTCCCCTTTACGGATCACCCGTTCTGGGATGAACCATTCCAACAGCAAGAACACCAGTCCAATGAACAACGGCCATTGGTATCGTTCTTCGTACTCTTCGAATTCATCTTGTCCAAAGGACGTACGGTCTAGTTGTTCAAGAGAGGCGGTGATGCGGGGCAATGAGCTAGAGGTTCGAGCAATGCGATAATAGCTTCCATCTCTTGCGAGTTCTTGCAAAACCGCTTCTTCAAGTTTGGTCATAACAACTGCGCCCGTGCGGTCTTTTCGATAATCCACACGACGGCCATTTCGGTACACCGGTATCGGTGCGCCTTCCGTTTCTCCCACGCCAGCAGAGTAGAGTACGACTCCTGCTTCTCGGGCCTGTTCTAGAATTTGTTCGAGCTCTGCAATGTGATTTTCTCCATCGGAAACGAAGAGAACGGCCTTGGTTCGGCTTTCTACATCGGGGTCCCCGGTGGGTGCCTCAAACGCTTGCATAGCCATTTTGAGTGCCGCTCCGAAATCGGTGCCGGGAGTTGGAATCAATGATGGATCAGCCACGTCCAGAAACAGGCGCAAAGCACTGTAATCGGTCGTTAATGGACACTGAATGAATGCATCTCCAGCAAACGTGACGAGACTGACTCGATCTCCTTTCAGTTCGCTCATGAGATTCTTGATCTCATTTTTGGCCCGTTCTAAGCGACTGGGAGCAACGTCTTCGGCCAACATAGAGGCAGAGACGTCTAGTGCAATGACGAGGTCGATGCCTTCCCGTTTGACTTCTCGAAGTTGTGTGCCAAAACGTGGTCCAGCCAAGGCTACCGCCAGTAGTAAGATTCCTCCAACACGGAGTGCAGCCTTCCATCTGCGCCGGCGAATACTGAGGGAAGAGGCGATCCGATTGATCAGTTCGCGGTCCCCAAAGCGCTCGGCCAGAGCACGGCGTCGAAGGGCAGCAAAGACGAAAAGTCCCGCGACAAGCGGTGCGACAATTAGCGTCCACAAATAGTCAGGATGTAACCAATCCATTATGGAAACCTCCTGAAGAGTGTCGTTGAAAGCAAAATTTCCAAAAACAGCAATGCCAGTCCCGGAAATAGGAGAGACGCATATCGTTCTTCGTAATCAGTGTAGATACGTTCTTCGATCTTTGTTTTCTCCAACTCCCCAATTTGGTCGTATATATCTCGGAGGGCTCGGTTATTGGTGGCTCTGAAATATTGCCCGCCGGTCATGTCAGCAACGGCTTGTAACATCTCCTCATCAATTTCGACGGGGACCATGCGGCGCTGCCGACCGGCAAAAGGATGATCTACGACAAAAGGAGCTTCACCATGTTGACCGACCCCAATGGCATATACTCGAACACCGATCGTCTTCGCAACTTCAGCGGCCGTTTCCGGACTGAGTTCGCCTCGGTTATTTTGCCCATCTGTAAGCAAGATGACCACTTTGCTTTTGGCCTCAGTGTCTTTTAGTCGATTAACAGCCATTGCGAGAGCGGTGCCAATCGCAGTACCGTCTTCAATAACCCCGACTTCAACTTCGGCGAGCATTTTTTCCAGAAACGAATAGTCGAGCGTTAAGGGTGCCTGGGTGTAGGCATTGGCTGCAAAAACAATCAATCCGACACGATCTGATGTACGACCCTGTATAAATTCGGTACCCACCGCTTTCGCCGCTTCAAATCGGTTGGGCCGGAAGTCTTCGGCCCGCATTGAAGTGGACGTATCGAGGACCATCATGATGTCTACGCCTTCTGCAAAGCGCTCTTGAACAACATTACGATCCTGCGGTCGGGCCAATGCAAGAATGGCCAGTGTTAATCCGCAGACTCTGAAAACGGTAGGCAAGACACGAAGTCGGGTTCGAAGAGACGGGCCAGCCATGATGGCCGCCGAAGTGGCTGAAAACTTCATTCCCGAACGCTTTCGGGTAGCATTCCAAGACCACCACCCGGCAATTGGAACGAATACCAGTAGAACAAGCCAATATGGTTGTGCGAACGCCATGCTCAGTTCTCCTCGCCCATTTCTTCGGGAGGAGCATACATTTCTTCTTCGAGTCGGGCGCGCTCCTCAGCCTGCCGTTGCTCTTCGTCAGCCCGAAGGGCCGATTCAGCCCCTTCAATTGCACTTCTGGTTTCAGTCACCATATCTCGCGTTTTTTCAAGCAAGGGTTGGAGATCTGCAAATTTGACGAGATCGGCATGCGAGAGTACATCGTCAATCTCACTCAGAACCTCTCCGGGTACGACCGTTCCTGCTTGAGATCGCTGTAGTTTGTCCAGCAGTTCGCGGGTTGTGGATTCCAAGGCTGGTACGCGTGCTCGGCGGCCAACATAGGTGCGCAAAATATCGGTGAGTTCAACATAGAATGGCTTCACAATTTCAGGATCGGATAGGTCCATAGCCGCCAGTTCTGTTAAACGCTCTACCGCTTCATCGTAGGGAGGGGTCTCGGGTTCAAGAGTTGCCCCTGTCGATTCATCTTCGCCATCCCTACGCCTTTTCCACCACAGGGCAAAAACAATCGCGCTCAAGGCTAGCATGCCCAGAATCCATGGCCACCAGGATCGATCGAAGTCAGCGAGTGGCGTTATATCCTTCAATTCTGCTGCATCTTCAGGTACGAGCGATCCAATTCTCAGAAAAACGGGCGGGGTCATGGCGACCAGTGTATCCATATCAGAAGCTAGGCCAACGGGAATGCCAGCCACACGTGCTGTGTCTAGAGCAAACGTAGTTGCTTCGTAGACGACCGAATCAATACGTCCACCCAGATCGTAGGGGCGGCCTCCTTCCTTTAACACGTCTAGGATTTCGAAATCTCCTAGGCCAAATGCGGCCCCAACTTGTTGTATCGAGTCAGGAAGCATGGAATGAGGAAACAGCGCAGATCGAGTGCCATCATGGCCGAGCACTACGGTCAGTTCGAACCGATCTCCAATAGTGACCGAATCTGCGGAGACGTACGCGTCCCCTTGCTGCGCGAAAGCGGGCAGGGAAAGTCCGAGAAACACGATATAGAAAAGGAGACGCTTCAATTCAATTTGTTACGTTTGCGGAAGAACCGAATGAGGGGGTCCAAGTAGCCGATATCGGTGTGAATGGGTACTCGGTCCACGCGGAGTTTTCTGAATATGGTTTGCACATTCCGGGTTCTGATTTCGGCCTGCTCGGCGTACAGATCCCGAACGTGCATACTGCTGGTGTCCACCAATATCTGCTGTCCGGTTTCGGCATCCGTTATTTCGAGAAGTCCCACATCAGGAAGATCCAACTCGACCGGGTCGATCATGTGGACGGCAATGGTATCGTGACGCCGGGAGACCGCGCGGAGACTGTTTTCAAATCCATCATCCATGAAATCACTGAGCACCATTACGATGGAACGTCGATGCAGCACGTGAACCATGTGATCGAGCGCAATCTTGATGTTGGTACCAGATGATTTGGTTTGATGCGCAAAAAGATCTCTTATTAGGCGTAAAACGTGTTTTTTGCCCTTTTTTGGAGGTACAAAAAGCTCAACTTGGTCCGAAAAAAGGAGAAGACCGACTTTGTCGTTGTTCTGTATGGCACTAAAAGCCACCACAGCACAGATTTCCGCCGCCATCTCTCTTTTGAATTGCCCAGATGAAGCAAAATCTTCTGATCCAGATACATCAACCGCGAGAAGTAGGGTTTGCTCACGCTCCTCTTCGAAAACCTTGATGAACGTTTCTGGGTATCGAGCAGACACATTCCAGTCAATATTGCGAACATCATCCCCGAATTGGTAGGGTCGGACTTCAGCGAAATCCATGCCCGTGCCCTTAAAGGCGGAATGGTATTCGCCTCCAAATATATTGCTCACGAGGCCCTTGGTTCGGATCTCGATCTGCCGGATTTTCTTGAATAACTCCTTGGGGATCATAGTCTATTGTCGCTTCTGGCGGCTACAGAATCGATATAACGTATCACATCGTCGGATGTTGTACGAAATCAAGCGTACATATCATCAATATTAGCTGTTGAAAGGTCCACTAGGAAATGAGCCAGTTCTGTAGTCACCGCATCGAAAAATGAACTCCCTTTTTCGACACTAGATAGGTAAGGGTTCCCGACCCCAGTGCTTTCTGTTACGGACGTCCACTGTCTGGGAGCCCAGACTTTCTTTTCTTTCATAGCCTTGATGCGGAATTGCTTGGCAAAGCCGTCGGCTGCTTCCTCTAGAGGCCTGACGAGATCAGGAAATAAATACATCATCATGCTGGTCTCTAATTCCCCAGCATGGTCACCAGAATGGTCAAACACATCGGCCGGGTCGCTCATGGTATACCAATTGGCTGCGCATAGAAAAACAGGAGATGAGGCTTGAATTTCCCGAATCATCTGCTTGAAATCGTTGCCTCCGTGTCCATTTAGAATCAGCATTTTCGAGATTCCACTATTCTCTACTGAAGTGACGAGGTCCTCAAGTAGCAGAGCCTGAGTGGAGGGGTTTAGGTTCATGGTTAACGGGATGTCCTGTTGCTGACAGTTTACGCCGAAAGGCACCGTCGGCAGAACGAGAGCTTGGGCTCCTTTTTCGCCAGCTAAGCTGGCTGCTCTTGCTGCAATTCGTTCAACCTGATAGTTGTCCGTTCCGTAAGGCAAGTGGTAGTTATGTGCTTCAGTTGCTCCCCAGGGAAGGATGGCAATTTCAAACTCAGTTTCTTGAACGTTTTTCCAGTTCAGCTCGGTCAGAATGGGAGTAGACATGTGGGGCCGGTCTTGATGGGTGGACATGTACCCGCAATTTCGCACATCTACCGTTAAGGCGCATCGATCTCCCGAAAAATGGGAATATGTGGTCGCTTTAACAAAAGGTTAGTCGAGGGCTGTAATCGCGTGCCCTATATTAAAGCTTCTGATTTCGCTGCAACCCTGAACCGCACGTCCATGTCTCTTCGCTTCGGAGTTATTGTTTTTCCCGGGTCCAATTGTGACCATGATGCTTACCATGTTGCCAAACACGTCTTTGGGCAGGAGGCGAGATTCATCTGGCATAAGGAAGCTGAACTAGGTGACGTAGATCTGGTGATCGTCCCGGGAGGGTTCTCTTACGGGGATTATCTCAGAAGTGGAGCTATTGCTCGTTTTTCTCCGATCATGAAAGACGTCGTGCGCTTTGCAAATAATGGCGGACTGGTAATGGGTATTTGCAACGGATTTCAGATCCTGTGTGAGTCCGGGTTGTTACCTGGTGCGCTCATGCGGAATGAGTCCCTCCGGTTTGCGTGCAAGAACGTGTTTTTGAAACCCGAGAACAATGTGAGCGCTTTTACTCAAGGGATGTCGGTCAACGATGTTCTGGAGATCCCTATTGCTCACGGGGAAGGCAACTACTTCGCATCTGACGACGTCCTAACTCGCTTACAGCAGGAAGGTCGCGTTGCATTTCGCTATTGTGACGCTTCAGGTGAAATGACACAAGCTGCGAATCCAAATGGTTCATCCCGCAATATTGCTGGTATTCTAAACGAAGCAGGAAACGTCTTAGGCATGATGCCCCATCCCGAACGCGCAGCAGAGTCCATTCTGGGTATGTCTGATGGCCGTCGAGTATTCGAGTCCATTCTAAACGCCGCCGGCGTAGCCATTTAGGCAGAAACGTTTAATCGGCATTATTGAAAAGGGTAGGCTCCTCTTTTGGGAACAGTAAACGTAGTCCCGATCATCGAAGTCAATCCGTTGTACCTATGAAGCGACTTCTGCGATTTTCCGCTTTTGGGCTTGGATCGATAGCCCTGCTAATTATAGCTTTTGTGGCACACATCTGGACTTCATTGGGATCGGCACCATCAGGTGACAGGCTGATTCGAATTTCTGAATCACCTCAGTTCGAAAACGGGCAATTTTATAACCGTCTTCCACCCATATCTCACGGGCTTTCTCTGGCCATGTTTAAAAAGTTTATTTCTGGTGGGAGTGACTTTACGCACCCAGAAAACGAGCTTCCCGTACTTCATCGATCCAAGGCAGATTTTGATGATGTAAGTGAAGATGTGAGAGTGACTTGGCTGGGACACTCAACCATATTAGTAGAGTTGGAGGGTATCCGTCTGCTGATTGACCCGGTATTTGGAGACTATGCCTCCCCAAATAAGATCAAGGGAATTAAACGTTATGCACCAGCGCCGCTACCCATTGGAGATCTTCCGGCAGTTGATGCTATTGTGATTTCACACGACCATTATGACCATTTAGATTCGGAAACCATCCGGACGTTGGCTTCAGAAGTACCTCGGTTTATTGTCCCACTCGGTATAGGATCGCACCTCGAGTATTGGGGTGTCGATTCAGATCGAATTCAGGAATTGGATTGGTGGGAGGAAGTTCAGATAGGGGGTATACGCGTCGTTAGCACGCCAGCAAGACATTTCTCGGGACGTTCTGTGAATGATAGAAATGCGACATTGTGGGCCGGCTGGGCCTTTAAAAGTCAGCATCGGTCCATTTTCTATAGTGGAGATAGCGCTATGTCACCCCATTTCAAGGAAATTGGGGAACGATTGGGACCTTTTGATCTGACGTTGATGGAAACAGGGGCGTATGATCCAATGTGGATGGATGTGCATATGGGGCCAGAACAAGCTGTTCTAGCCCATCAAGACCTTCGCGGCCATGTTTTTCTACCCGTACACTGGGGTATGTTTAATCTCGCTTTTCACGGATGGACGGAGCCTGTTGAACGCACCTTGGCGGCCGCGGCTGAGGTTGGAATACCCGTCGCTCTTCCTCGTTTAGGAGAAAGCATCACGCTTGATTCATACCCGAACCAGAAATGGTGGCCGGATACTCCGTGGCAGACCAAGAACGAAGTACCCATCACGTCTTCAGGACTGAAATAGCACGCCGAATTAGCTTTGTGATGGGGAATCAGTCTCGCCGCCGATTCGCCAATCCCGGTCTACGATGAGACGGGCCCCTTTGCGGAAGGTTAGGAAAGACCAGCCCCAACTGAACACGACGAATAGCCGGTTTTTGAACCCAACTAAAAAGTAGATATGGACTACCAACCAGGTGATCCATGCGAAAAGACCAGCAAATTTCAGTTTTCCGACTTCTACAATCGCGCTGCTTCTGCCAATAGTCGCCATTTGCCCGCGATCAGTGAACTTGAACGGCGACCGGGTCTTTTGGGCCAAATCATTAAGAATGGTATTGGCCGCAAAGCGACCTTGTTGCATGGCTACAGGAGCTGTTCCTGGAAGGTCTTTCGAGCCATCATCTATGTTGGATTGATCGCCCACTACAAATACATTTTGAAACCCTGGGATAGAAAGATCTGATTCTACCATAATGCGGTTGCCTCGATCTCGCCCAACGTCTCCACCGAATTGCATGGTTTCGCCTTGGACTCCTGCCGCCCATACAACGGTTGAGGAGGAGATGCGCTCCGAGCCTACCGTGACACCATCTTCGTCGATATCTGAAACTAGGCTATTGGTCCAAATCTGGACACCTAATTTCTCAAGGTCTCGTGCAGCACGCTTTGCGTGCTGCAAACTGAACATGGGTAAAATTTGGGCTCCACCCTCAATAAGGAAAATACGGGCAACGCTCGCGTCAATATTGCGGAAATCCCGGGCCAGTGTGTAGCGGGACATTTCTCCAATTGCACCGGCTAGTTCGACGCCGGTAGGACCACCGCCAATGACAACGAATGTGAGTAATTTTTTCTGCTCCTTCGTGTCATCTGTCCGTTCCGCTTTTTCAAAGGCATTCAGCAAACGGCGTCGGATCTCAGTGGCTTGGGAGATGGTTTTTATACTAGGGGCGTACTCCTCCCATTCAGGATGATTGAAATAAGAAGGCTTTGCGCCGGCTGCCATGATCAGGTAATCGAATGAAAAGGAGCCAATATCCGTATCTATCGAGTTGTCGCTTGTGTTCACACGCGTAACTACCCCTCTTAGCACACGCACATTTTCATGTTTCGATAACAGACTTCGAATGGGTGCCGCTATATCAGCTGGAGACAATCCAGCCATAGCCACCTGATAGAGAAGCGGTTGAAAAAGATGAAAGTTTTGCTTGTCGATTAGCGTAACTCTGATGTCCTTTTTCGACCCAAGGGTTTTTGCTGCGGTAAGCCCTGCAAAACCACCGCCTACAATAACAACGTGTTTCATTTTTAAATCCATACACTTTATTCGGCTTCTTAGGGACTATTGAGTCCCAAATGTTACCAGATTCAGGTTATTCTTTCAGTGTCTCTTTCAGTGCGCCACTGCAGCAGAGATGGTCCAGATTCGTCCGTTGGCTTTGGACAACACATAAATTTCTCCTTGGGCATCCTGACCAAATCGAAGATCAGCTCGCGACCGTTGTGCGAAGTGATCGAATGATCTTATCACGCCGCTAGCATCCTGAATCGCAACCCGTGCTATTACAGCATCCATTTCTCCATCATCCAGATCCCCAGCATCTACGACAAATAACTGACCTAAAACGATGTCCCCAAACACATATTTACCGTAGAGATCAGGCAATCGGTCTCCACGATACACAAAGCCGCCAACCACCGCCCGTATGTCGTCATGATCAATGCGCGCGACTGGATACGTAAATCTGCTCGAGGCATCCGAATCTCGGTTTGGATAGACAAAATACGGATCCTTTTTTTCGAATCGGTATCCGCCCTCACGAAGATTCCACCCATAGTTTGCTCCTTGAATGCCTTGGAACACTGCATCTACCTGCGCCTCTCCAATATGTCCGAAATACATATTTCTAGTTAGAGGATCCCAACTGAATCGATGAGGATTGCGCAATCCCAAAGCCCATATTTCACCCAACGCGTCCGACTGTTGAGCGAACGGGTTAAACGCAGGGATGCCGTATTGGCCATTGGGACTATCGTCTCCCAACGGATCTATGCGCCATATTTTCCCGTTGTGAGCACGTATTGATTGCGCGTTTTCGGTCTGGTTACCGGGTATTTCACCGTCTCCCACTGCTATATAGAGGAGCCCAAAGTCTTCATCGCCTTGTTTTGCATTTGGATCAAATGCCATTTGTTGCATGCCGTGTAAGGGCGACGGGAATCCTAATCGGAGGAGTTCTCGCTTGGACCCCGAAAAGGGCGAAACCGTGGGCTGGGTGGTCGTCCATTCTAGCAAAACACCGTGAACGACATCTCCGGGACCGTTTGAATAATCTGGTGTCTTGCTGGTGAGCGCTTCGCCGCCCTCAGTATGTATCGTGTATAATTTGCCGTTTTCTGCAAAGTCAGGGTGGAATGCGAAAAAGCCGAATCCACTACCGAGCCCTGGTGAATCCATAAAGTCAGCGGTCTGGGCACGAATATTTAGGTATTCCGTGACCTCTCGAGCCTCAATGACATACATTTTGCCCTGAAGGTCGTTCACAAAAAGTCGCTCCGATTCATCGTTCGCGTGTCCCAAGTAATTAATTCGAGCAAGCGGACCGCCCGTCGTACCACTTGCTGGAATCGTAGCGAAGTATTCTAATTGAAAGGTGAGACTTCCATCCACGATAGGGGCCGACACAGGATCGATGATGGGGCCTGATCCTGCAACTAGACGAATATCACGAATGGCCCCTGTATCATCGAATGATCCGAATCCTGCGGAGCCAGAGAGAAACGTGGTATCCGTTGCCGTCATGAGCGGGGTGCGCATGTCATCTAGATATACCTGAATGCTCCCGGTTGCCGAACTCCTGTCTATTCTGATCTGATGCCATTCGGTGTCTATTAGCCTCCCTTCAGGCGGATCGTCCATTCCCTGGTCGTCAATCCTACGACGATCGCTTTGATTAACAATGAAAATGCCATTATGAGGCATTACCGTATTGTCATTAGACAAATGAGCATAGTAAAACTCTTGGGTTGAGCGATAGCCAAACACTACGATTATATCCCTACCGACAACGGATGTATCCTGAGTGGACTTGACGAATGCCGAGAGATAGAAGTCGCTCAAGTCGTGCGTATTCTCGACTAGGGCTACCGCACCAGGGCGGCGAATAGGTCCTGTGTATTTCCCGGATTGGGTCAGGTGGAGCACGCCATTTTCGTGTTTCCACAAGGTCGAGTCTTCGAAGGCCCACTTTTTCGGCTGGATAATCTCGAAGGGATCTATGGGATCTGCGGGATCTGCGCCGTCTGTACTCGATGAACAACCTCCCATACAGACCAAGAGGCCGAGTACTAGGATTATCTGCGAGACGATTGCCTGAGAGAAGAACGTCCTTGAGTCGATTGCTTTAACAGAAAAAGGCATAGGTTTAGCACGGCTATCGGGATTGAATGACTCCTACAACCTGCGTATCAAAATCGGTATACGAGGAATAAGTACCTCTCAGCCAGAGCACCACGCGCTGAGGCGCATCCCAGGAGGGAATAATAGGGCGAATGTTGTCTTCGAGTGAGTTTGATGTTAACGGAGTCCACGTAAAGGTCCCACCATCATCCGTGGATACACCTTCGAACAATTCATAGTGCCGTTTTTGGTCTGCACTACTCATGAGTGGATCACCCGTTAGGGGGTGAGCATTGGTGGAAATCACCACGTGGTTCACATCCTGCGGATCAATGGCAACGAGTCCTGTATAATCATCTTCGAACGAATAGAGGCGTTCACCGGCATAAGCGATTTCAGCCTGCTTCCAGCCTGCATCGGTTAGTCGAGCCAGATGATAGCGATGATCCAATCCACCTTGCTTCGGGGGTAAGTCGCGACCGTCCTTCTGTACTGAAAAGGCGATAACGGGTTGGTCGTTTTCATCCACGGCCACGTCAGCCATCCATGCCACATTGTCCGCATCTCCTTTAAAGACTTCGGTCAGCGCCTTTGGTTGAACAGCATCTTGATCACTCAAATCGCGATCGAGCACATTCCCGTAGGAATCGTACAATGCCTGTCCGTCCATTATCCCGTGATAGATGGAATTATCAAAGTCGCGTGGATGCTGGTCGGTTGCAACTACATGGATCTTGGACCCGTCGGCGTTACCATGGTATTTCATGTAAGGCCGTCCTTCGCTCTTTAGCAAGCGTCCGCCGTAGAGCCATACATTAGAGTCCGCGTTGTAGACCGTAAAATTTGGATTCCAACCGCGCGTTCGAGCAAAGTTAAACAGTCGTTTGCTCACGCCTTCTCCAGCCGTGAGTAGGTTACTGTACGTTACACCGGCCTCTTCTTCGTAGACCACTTCAGGTCCCCATTGACTCGCGTCGTTGGGCTCAGAAAGTCGCATGTAGGCAAGGTTGTCTGAACCGTGACGAGCAAAGAGGGCCATGACTTGATCGTTTTCCATCTGGAATAAGGCCGCCACATTGTGATCATCCTGCCCCAAGCGATCATACAGTTCAACCATCCCCACTCGGCCGTCGTTTAGCCCATACCAATGCAAATCCAAGTCTCCTTGTTCGGTAGAATCTGAAATCGATGCAGAAATCGATGTAAATAACAAGACAGGATGTTCAGAATGACTCGCGTCAACAATCACACGTTCATCCTGAAACCAACACCAGGCACCATTTGGACTCGTTTCAGTGCCCGTAAAGGTGATCAAATCACCACGCACATAATTGGCTTCGTTGGCAACCTCACCACCTGTCGTGCAGCCAGCAACGACGAATAGGGCAAGCAGTACAATCAATTTTGATCTTGTCATTCGTGTTCGGTGACGATGCCGTCAATGCCTCATGGATAGTAATTGGATGGAGACCATGACTAATATCTCGGCACACCAAGCGAATTCCAAGTTGCTAGGCCATAATCGATGAACGTTTGCCGCTTTGGTACGATTTAGGCATGTCAAAGGGCTAGAAGTCGACTCTGACTCCAAATTGAAGGGTTCGACCAGGTGACGGCTCAAAATAACGACCGCCAAAAGCATTAATAATCAATGAGCCGATATACTGCGCATCGAGTAGGTTGGAGACATGTAAAAAAGGCCATACATGAACACCTTGGACGTACAAGGATGTATACCCCATATTTAAATCCAGTACAACATAACCGTCATTTGATGTTTCGTTTTCGTTATCTGAATACATGTCTGACACCCATTCAACTGAAAGCTCTCCGGTGAAGCCCGAGTACATTGAGCTGAGTGCAGCCTGGAGGTGGTGTACTGGAATTCCCGGAATACGGTTGCCACCAAGCGCTGTAGTACTGAGTTGGGTATCACTAAATACAAAATCACTTCCCGTGTAAGCCATTTGGAAGGCTGATGCGGATCCGAGCGCATGGTTCAATCCGATTTCTATGCCCCGATGAGTGTTACGACCGGCATTTCGATAATAGGTTCGACCATCTTCATCTTGAAAGGGTAACAGTCGATCGGTGATTTGCATTGAAAAGGCAGCAACATCGAACGATGCGGCTCCCTTTTTGCCACGCGCTCCGAGTTCAATTCCACGCGTTTTTTGAGCCCCAACGTCGTCATTTAGCCCGGCACCTCCGGTCGGCTGATTCACTAGCTCTGTCGTGGTGGGTGTTTCAAAAGCAGTCGAAGCATTGGTGTAAAGTTGGACCGATTCCCATTCATACGTTAGCCCAAGGGAGGGACTAAAGGCCGAAAAGGATCGATCACCCGAAAGGGTTTCATTTCCCGGAATATGATCGTCCAAGGAAAAGCGAATACCATCGATTCTGCCGGATCCTGAGACACGTATCCTCGGCGAAAGTTGAACTTGAGCGGTGGCAAAAGCAGAGACGTTTCGCACGTTCTCCTGTTGATCCACTTCTATGTCTGAACCTGGAAATCCTTGTTCATTAGATACGTTGCGCCGCTTATCAGACTGAAGGGCAGCATCTATTCCAACCCCCCATCTCCACGTTTCTTCTTCGCGTTCCAACTGGATTCGAGTACCAGCGACCTGCCGATCAAGGTCGATGAAGGTAAACGACAATGGATTATCCAGCATTCTGGAAATCCCGTAGGCAGTAACAGATAATAATCCGGATCGAGTCTGTTTAAAAAGTGTCGCACCCACTTGGATCTGCTGGCTCTCTTTTCCGGCACGCGTACTGACATTTCGCGCATTTGCCCCGCGCCGATTCGTTCCAATTTGGGCAGTTGTGAGAGAGCCAGGAGACTCGGTGTCCTGCACAGCTAAAGCGGCCATAAGGCGGAGTTGAGAAGTGGGGCCTAGATCCACAAACGCATTGATCCCGGAACGAATAAATGACCCTTCTGAGTAGTCCCGGTAGCCTTCTTGCTGAACGCGTGATAGATATCCCTGAAGCCGATGGCGGCCAAGGGGAACAGCGATTTCAGCCGAGCCTTGACGTGTTCCATAACTTCCCGTCATGGCTCGTATCCCAAATGAACTTGAATCTTGAAAAGCATGCGTGGATAGCATCAGAACGCCCCCGCTACCGTTACCCCAAAAAGTGGACGACGGGCCTCGAACGACTTCGGCCTGTCTGATGAAGGCCGGATCGATAATATCCAGCATCCCTTGTCCGTCGGGCAGTGTAAGCGGGATACCATCTAGTAGTACCTGAACGCCTCGAACACCAAAGGCGGATCGCCACCCCATGCCTCGAATAATGAGACGTTCTCCTAGGGCGAAATGTCCTCTGTTATTGATCCAAACGCCGGGAAGTGTCTTCAAAACGCTCTGAAGCGACAAGCCGGGTTGGAAGGCTACCACTTGCAACGGTCTAAACAAGAGCGAAGACGCATACGGAGCATTGATAGATTGCCCACTCGCGCGGAGTGCACCGATCTGAATTTCGGAAAGAGCAATCGTCGTATCCGCTTGCTGGATTTGGCCCTGAGCAGGTAGTACCCCAATGCAAAACAGCACGAGTGAAATACGCGAAATCCATTTCGAATTAGAGCGTTTTGAAGAGGCCGTTTGGGCAGATTGATGCGTCAAAGGAGGTCAAGGTTGATGACTAGAAAGCAAAATGAAAGATAAGCATCCTTTCCTTTTCGGGATCGAATTCAGTGCGAACCATCTCGCTTGGCGTGTTACGGTGAGGGCGTAGTTTTAGTCCTCGTCGGCGAAGAACGATTTCGTAAGTTTTGAGAACGTTTACGAGGTATTTTTTCCCGACATCAGGGTGCGCAGATCAAATCCGTCGGAGTATCCGTTTTGCCTATCAACAATATTACGCTTTATGGCCTCTTTACGTTGGTTTAATGTGATCACCGCATTCGTTTTTATCCTGATTATGCCCATGCGGGTCGAAGCCCAAGAAACACGGCATGTGTTTCGGGCGCTCGTGCAGGATGCCCATGAAGGGTACGCCATAAGTGGAGTTAATGTGAGTCTGGAGGGGTCGTCGATAGGAGCCGCAACGGATTCAGAGGGAAAGGTGTCTATTTCAGGGATTCCGTCAGGTGAACAGACATTTCAGTTTTCATTTATCGGATTTGAGCAAGTACGGCTCACGCTTACGTTTCCTTTAGCGGATAGGGACGAAGTGTTTCTTGTTCTACTAGAAGAGGCACATGATGAGTTGGAAGAAATAGCGGTGACCGCAACCCGAACAAGTCGAACCATTGCTGATCAAGCGACTCGAATTGAAACGATTGCGGGTGAGGAGATCGAAGAAAAAATTTCCATGGAGCCGTCAAATATCTCCATGCTGCTTAATGAGTCTCCGGGCATTACCGTGCAGCAGACATCCGCTGTTTCTGGCGGGGCTTCCATTCGGATACAAGGACTGGATGGAAGGTATACTCAGATCTTGAAAGACGGTTTTCCATTGTATGGAGGATTTTCAGGTGGTTTGTCTCTGCTTCAGGTACCGCCGCTGGACTTACGGCAGGTTGAGATCATTAAGGGACCATCCTCTACATTTTATGGGGGAGATGCTATTGCCGGCCTAGTCAATTTGGTATCAAAGGGACCTTCAGCTGAACCTGAATTATCACTCCTCTCTAATTTGACCACTGCGGGGGGTATGGACCTGGGTGGGTTTTATCGAGCCCGAAATGAACGGATAGGTACAACCGTTCTAGTATCGGCCAATACGCAAAAAGCGTACGATCCCGATGATGATGCGTTTTCGAATTTACCAGAGACGCGTCGACTTACGCTCAATCCGAAGGTCTTCTTTTATCCCTCGAGCAAGACGATCTATTCATTTGGGGTGTCCGCTACGATTGAAGAGCGGGAAGGAGGAGATATTCAGGTCTTGAACAATGGGGTTAGTGCAAATCGTACGTTTTTTGAAACGAATACTTCTAAGCGACTTTCCTCTCAAGCTAGGATGGATCACCAGCTGACGCAGGATTTGGGTATCACTATCAAAAATAGTGTTAGCCTGTTCGACCGCTCTATTGAAGTGCCAGACTATAGATTTGAAGGGCAACAGATAGCCTCGTACTCGGAAGCATCTGCCTTAATGACTCGAGGACCGCATCAGATTAGCATTGGTCTCGATTTGCGTAGTGATGCCTTCCGGGAGGACGTAGGGCCAGCTGGCTCGAAACGGGATTACACCTACACCAGTGCCGGTTTGTTTGCCCAAGATACGTGGGATTATTCAGAGAGGGCGGTTGTGGAGGCGGGTGTTCGAGTAGATCGTCACAATACGTTTGGGTCCTTCGTTCTTCCCAAAGCCTCTATTCTGTATCGAGTTTCTGACAAACTGAGTGCACGAATAGGGGCGGGGCTTGGGTACAAGGCACCAACTGTATTTCTTGAACCGTCCGAGGAGCGTGCTTTTCGCAACGTGATTCCACTTTCATCGACTGCGCAAGCCGAGACATCCCGCGGCGGGAGCATTGACGTTAACTACAGAACGTTGTTGTTCGACCGACTGGCTGTATCATTTAACCAAGCGTTTTATTTCACCGACTTGCAGCGTCCGCTCATCCCCGTTTTTGAGACGATTGCCGGCCAACCCGATGGGTCACTTTCGTACGAGAATGCAGATGGGGAAATTCAAACGCGGGCATTCGAAACGAACGCCAAGTTTGCCCTTAGTGACTTCAAGCTTTTCCTGGGATACGTCAACTTGAGCGCACGAACTGGATTTGAAACAGGGTCAGTTTCATTACCATTAACACCTCAGCATAAGACCTATACCGTTTTGGTATACGAAAAGCATGGAAAAGGCCGCATCGGTCTCGAAGCGTACTACACCGGACAGCAGCGACTCATGGATGGCTCCGATTCCGATGGCTTTTGGATTCTAGGCGTGATGGCAGAAAGGCGACTCGGCAAATCCAGCCTCTTTCTGAATTTTGAAAACTTCCTGGACACGATGCAAAGCAACTATGCTCCTGTCGTCCTGGGAACGCGCCAAAACCCTCGTTTTGATGATATTTGGGCCCCCATGGACGGATTTATTATCAATGGGGGTATTAAATACACGCTGTAGAGTAGGAATAGTCTAGAAAGCGTCTTTCTTTTTACGGAGTAGAAAAGCGCCCTCTTGCAGGCTAGTTACCAGAACTGTTCCACTTTCGAAGAAAGGATAGGTGCTCCAGGCTCCACTGAACCCAGGTCCTTCTAGATAGGGTGAGGTGTCAAAAAATCCAGCTTCTACAGGATTTTCTGGATCTGTGATGTCCAAAACGTGCATGCCGTACCGGTAGTTTGCTTGGTAAGCAAAGCCGTCCTTCAGGTATAGGTTGTGCGCGCTCGCGGGCATGGTGCCCATAAACTCATTGATTAGGATGGGGTCTTCAAGGTCCGTCAAATCCCAGACTAAGGTCCGAGTCGTTTCCACGCTGCCTCGCACGAGGTCTGCCTCATCGTCTTGGTAGAAGTACTTATGGTCATCGGTCAACCAACCTTGGTGGATATACCCTGCATTGGGAGACGATGCGGTTGAAATCGTCTGGGGATTCGCTTTGTCCGTCACGTCCATGATCTCGAAATAAGCACCGTTTGAATTCAGGCACAACTCATTTCCAGTATAGCGCTGGTCCGGTCCGTTGTAGGTGACGCACTGAGCATCATGTGTACCGTTCTCTCCACCTTTTGAGCATCCCTTAAATATTGGATTCAGCGGGTCAGCAATATCCATCATATATAAACCTCCGCCACAAGTCGGGCCATCGACGGTGTAGGCATACCCGGTTACTTCATTGATAATGATATTGTGGGAGCTGGCGATGTCCGTATAGTGGAGGTCGGGTTCAAACAAGGCCGGAATGTCCGTGACTTCCCTTAAGCGTGAGAGGTCGAAGACCTGCATGCCATGATCACCTGCTCCATCGGCAACGATGAATGCGTGATCCTTGTATGTTTTGATGTCGCGCCAAAGCTGCGACGGAGGCGTTCCCCAAGGTTTGGGTAGGTCACCAATCAAGACGGGCATGGATGGATTGGTTATATCTATGAAGGACGTTCCATCGTTTCTGCCAACAAGAGCATATTCGCGCTTGGTTTCAGGGTCGGTCCAGCCCCAATTGTCATTTGTTCGAACGCCCCTTGCATTCTCGGGTGCGCGTAGAATCGAATTGGGGAGGTAGGCTAAGAGTTCAACCTCATCGCAGGAGAAAGGCCCAATTTTCCCATCAATACATTCCTTTTTTTCACCCAAAATCGCTCCTAAAGCATCTGGAGGGCCGACGAGCAGTTGACCTTCGGGTGTCTGCTCGGAGTACATGAACACGGCACCTGATTGGTGATGCATACCCGGCGACATCACAGCTACAACTCCATCGCGCGCAACGATAGACTGTCCAAATGCGTCCCGCTCAACCGTGTTCTTTAATTCAATTTTTCTAGGACTATCAGTAAGCGAACCGTCTGGATGGGTACTGAACACCCAAGTTGAACCGGTCAGGTTTTCGCGTAGAGTTGGCGCGCCGATCCATACTTCAGAGCCAGAGAAGTCAAGTCCACTGCCAAAGCGGTCACCTTCCTGACCCTGGTCTAAGGCGATGCTGTCTGTGAGCGTCCAGTTATCCCCGATAGCAGGACGCGTGTAGTGAAAAACAGCTCCTTGGCTTTCATTCATACCAGGAGCCCCAATCAATAGTTGATTGTCCCCCATGGCAATCTCACTTCCAAAATGAGCAGCAGGGTGAGGCTTAGCATGAAGATGAGTGTCTTCGATCCACGTATCGTCTTGGAGTTTGAACCGCGTTACTTGCCCTACATCTTCCAATCCAGATGCTTCATCGTCCCATCGCGGTGCACCTATGAGGGCTTGCCCGTTTTCAATATGAATCGTAGCACCAAAGCGGTCCCCATCATTTCCATTGGATAGCGCGAGACTCGAGTGCTCTGTCCACTGCCCATCGGCTCCCTTGAAGTATGCAAATACAACGCCCTTTGGCAAGATGACTTCTTCTTCAGTGCGTCGGCTTCGGGCGGGAAGTGCACCCGGTGATCCCACAAACAACCAATCACCAGCAGCAGCTAAGGCAATCCCAAAGTCAGTTCCGCAGTATCCGTACTGGTTGCAACCGGGATCAATCCCTAATGTGCCTTTTCCCTCAATACTACCTTCGGAGTGCCATCCATTTTCTCCTTTATTGAAAACGTGTACGGGTCCGTTTCGTTGACCAACGAAGACCGTGTTTCCAGTTCGAGCGAGGACGGTTCCAAATCCGTCTGCGCGCTCAGCATTCGGAGCAGTCAGGCGTTGAACGAGTTCCCAAACTCCACTTTCTTGTTTATAGACATAGACAGATCCCTCCCTAAACATCGTGTTGGGTTCTCCCACAAGGAGTTCATTCTGATCTAGAACGACTGCATTTCCGAAAGAACCGGATTGCGCTTCAACTTGGTGAGGAACGAGGAGAAATAGGATCAGAATCGCAGGCAAAAAGACGCATCTAGACATGAGGATCGGGGGTTGATTCAGCTCCCAATCTCGATCATATGATTGGATTTAGTCAAATGGAAATCGAAAAAACACACCTATCACCCTATTACTGGTGGGTTAGTTGTACCTCAAAAACCGATTTTTCAGATGGTAGAGGCCTTGAATACTCTCGGGATCAAGGAGCTACAGCATATCGATGCGTCTCATCAAGGCTTCTTTGAACGATGCACCAATGGGAATAACCTTCTTGCCGATGGCAATGGACGAATCTTGAATGTCAGTGATTTTATCAAACCGAACGATAAAGGACCTAATAGGAGGCAATTAACAATTTCAGAATGGTCCAGGTTTGTTCTGAAAGCAGAACATCGTTCCATCCGTAGGCAGACTGAATAACGCTCACGTTAGCGATGGTCGCTACGCTGATCCAGCCAAAATAAATACTAAATGGCAACGCGATGAGAACATAATCGGTGCCTCCTCGAAGTGAAGCATCGCGGCTAATGAGAGTGTTGATCTGAATTAACGTCCAGAGTATAACCAACATGATCCCCATAGACAGGAATAATTGATCGTAATGCCAGGCTACAATCCAGCCGGCATTGGCTAAGCAATTCACAAGGAAAGGCGTCTTAATCTTCGATAAGGCATATGGGTCCGAAGCACGCACAAACCATTGTCGGACAATGAATGCCGTCAGTCCGAGATAGATGATTCCCCAAATGGCAAACGTAAAGCCTGCCGGTGTAAACAAGGACTCATATCTATCTGATATTTCACCGGTTGTTTGGCCTCCTAACGGAAGGGCATTCGCCAAGAAATTGAAGAGGATAGCCACGAAGAATGCGACAGTGCTCCCCAGACGGTCTTGAAGACTTCTAGCCATAACGGTGGACGATGTTCAATGCCGTTGCTACATGCACCAGGGTTATCGTTCAGGACGATTTATCCCAGCATAGCTTTCATGTACTCGCGTCGCATCATCGCGATAGACGAAATAGAGATACCTTTTGGGCAAACGGCTTCACATTCAGCATGATTGGAACAGTCCCCAAATCCTTCGGCCTCCATCTGATCTACCATAGTCATGACGCGTGTTTTTCTCTCGGGTGCCCCCTGAGGGAGTAAGGCAAACTGCGAGATTTTGGCAGCGGTAAATAAGGATGCTGAAGCATTTGGACAGGCGGCTACGCAGGCGCCGCAACCGATGCACGATGCATAATCCATAGCCAAGTCAGCATTCTGCTTTGGTATCGGCAGTGAGTTGGCATCTTGGGCTGCCCCTGCGTTAACAGAAACGTATCCGCCAGCGCCTACAATGCGATCAAAAGCGGAACGATCGACAACAAGATCTTTGACGATTGGAAAGGCCTCTGCACGCCACGGCTCGATCACAATCGTGTCACCGTCGCGGTAATGACGCATATGGAGCTGACAGCAGGCTGTGCGTTTCTGCGGACCGTGCGCAACGCCGTCCACGACGACGCCACACATACCACAGATTCCCTCGCGGCAGTCGTTGTCAAACTCGATAGGTGCTATACCGTCTTTGATCAACTGTTCGTTGAGTACGTCTAGTAACTCAAGGAAGGACATGTGAGGGTTGGCTTCAGGGACGGTGTAGGTCTCAAATTGACCTTTAGATTTTGGTCCCGCCTGGCGCCAGACTTTCAATTTGATATTCATGCTTTGTGACATAATCAGAATGGTTTGGCGCTCGCCTATTTGTAACTACGAGTAGTGAGTTCAACGTTTTCGTAGACCAGATCTTCCTTGTGAAGCTCATGGCCACTCTCAGTGAATTGCCAGGCAGATACAAAAGTGAAGTCGTCATCGTTACGTTTGGCTTCGCCTTCTTCGCTTTGATGTTCTTCACGGAAATGTCCGCCACAGGATTCCTCACGGGTGAGTGCATCCCGAGCCATGAGTTCGCCTAGCTCAAGGAAATCAGCTACACGACCTGCGAATTCCAGGTCCTTGTTCAGATGAGAGTTCTCGCCCGAAACTTTAACATTCTGCCAGAAGTCTTCCCGCAGTGCTGCTATTTCGGAAATCGCCTTTTGCAAACCCTCCGCCGTACGCGACATGCCCACGTAGTTCCACATAATCTTACCCAGTTCACGATGGAACTCGGAGACTGTTTTGGTACCCTTGATGGAGAGTAATTTATTGAGGCGATCGGTTGCTTCTGCTTCGGCCTCAACGAATGCAATGTGATCTGTATCGGCAGCGTCTAATTTGTTGCTGGCGATATAATTTCCTAGCGTGTAGGGAGCAACGAAATACCCGTCTGCCAATCCTTGCATTAGAGCCGAGGCACCGAGTCGGTTAGCTCCGTGATCCGAGAAGTTTGCCTCTCCTAACACGAATAATCCTGGAACCGTGCTTTGAAGTTCGTAATCAACCCATAATCCGCCCATTGTGTAGTGGACAGCCGGGTAGATGCGCATCGGCATTTCGTACGGATTTTCTCCCGTAATACGTTCGTACATCTCGAAAAGGTTGCCATATCGGGCTTCTATGACGTCACGACCTAGGCGTTGAATAGACTCTTCGAAGTCTAGATAGACGGCAAGCTTTGTTTCGCCGACGCCCCTTCCGTCGTCGCATGCCAGTTTGGCATTTCTGGAGGCCACATCACGAGGAACGAGATTTCCAAAGCTTGGATATCGGCGTTCTAGATAGTAGTCCCGTTCGTCTTCTGGAATATCCTTTGGATTACGATCGTCGCCCACTTTTTTCGGTACCCAAACGCGGCCGTCGTTTCTGAGACTTTCAGACATCAGGGTTAGTTTGGACTGGTAGTCCCCTGACATCGGTATGCACGTGGGATGAATCTGTGTAAAGCAAGGATTTGCGAAATACGCCCCTTTCTTATGACAGCGCCACGCCGCCGTTGCGTTCGAGTTAATAGCATTGGTTGAGAGGTAGTACACATTGCCGTAGCCTCCTGTACACAGGAGAACCGCGTCTGCGATGTGGCGCTCGATTTCTCCCGTTACCAGATTGCGGGTAATAATTCCTCTCGCTCGGCCATCAATTTTGACGAGTTCGAGCATCTCCTGCCGAGGAAACATGTCGACGTTTCCTTTGGCAATCTGTCGACTCAGGGAGGAATAGGCGCCCAACAGAAGCTGCTGTCCCGTCTGGCCTCGAGCGTAAAAGGTCCGAGAGACCTGAGCTCCTCCAAAAGAGCGATTATCCAGGAGCCCGCCATATTCACGTGCAAAAGGAACCCCCTGAGCAACGCATTGATCGATAATATTATTGGCTATTTGCGCCAAGCGATGCACATTTGCCTCGCGAGACCGATAGTCCCCGCCTTTTACCGTGTCGTAGAACAGTCTCCAAACGGTGTCCCCATCATTCGGATAATTTTTTGCTGCATTAATACCGCCCTGCGCTGCAATCGAGTGAGCGCGTCTGGGAGAATCCGAAATACAGAAGCTTTTGACGTGGTAACCCAACTCAGCTAATGTAGACGCTGCTGAGCCTCCGGCCAGACCCGTACCAACAACGATAACAGAGTGCTTCCGCTTATTGGCTGGATTAACCAGTTTAATTTTATTTTTATAGTTGTCCCACTTTTCTTGTAGCGGGCCTTCGGGAATTTTTGAGTCGAGAACCGTTGACATAATTCGAAGGGTTAAAACTACCCGGGTGGGCTAAAGAAGGTTGAAATAGATGGCCATGGGCAGTGCGATGAAGCCAAGTCCGATTAAAACGCCAATCAAAGATCCAATCGTGTACACAGCAGGGGTCAGCGAAGGACGCATAGCGCCCAAAGACTGTAGCGCGCTCCAGATACCGTGCCTGAGGTGAATGACCAGCAAAAGCATTACAGCCGTGTAACCAAAGGCGTACAGAGGAGTGGAGAACTTTTCCTCCACCAGCTTGGCTAAATCTCGCATTTCGACCCCGTCTATGGAGGTCATGTAGGCTGCGTCAGCATTTCCTGGGCCGCCGGGGCCAAATTTGAACGAAGCAATGTGAAGCACAAGGAAGACGGCCATGACAACGCCGGTAATAATCATACTCCGAGAGCTAGATGTCTGCCGACTCATCCCTCCCGCTGACTTGTACGTGTCGTACGCTACCGGGCGAGCTCTCCGTTTGCCGATCGCGATTTGGATGCCGTTGACGATATGGAATACAAAAAACGCAACGAGTCCAAACTCGAATAGGTAGAGGACTGGGCCGAGGCTCATAAGAAAGTGAGCATATTCATTATATGCTTCGCTTCCTGAAAACATAGCCAAATTGCCGACCATGTGAACAATCACAAATCCGGTCAAGAGAAGACCCGTAATTCCTGTGATTAGCTTCTTGCCGACGGGCGAGCGGAGTGGATTTCTAGAAGTCATAAAAGCGTCTCACACCGGAGAGTTTTCTAAAAGAAAGAGGGAAAAACCCTTTTGCGACCATAAGGTACTAATGAAGTGGCTTGAAGACTTGAATCAAATGCACATTCCGTAATATTTGATACAAGCGGAGCACTCAGTAGACAAACGGCTTGATAACGATGAGTACGCGTGTCAGCTGCTTGTAGACCGATCGGCAGGACCAGCGTATGCGGCGCGGGGCCGAATCAAACGATTTTCCTTCCATTGTTCGAGAAGGTGCGCTGTCCAGCCTGTGATCCTTGCCATTGCAAAAATCGGCGTGAAGAGGTCCATGGGGATTCCCAACGTGCCGTATACGGAAGCTGAAAAGAAGTCCACATTGGGATAAAGTCCTTTTTCCTTTTCGACCACTTCTTTGATTTGAAGGCTCATGTCGTACCACTTTCTAGATCCGTCAGAGGCTGACATTTGGTCCATCATCTCCTTTAAAATCGTGGCACGCGGATCAATCGTTTTATAGACACGATGGCCAAAACCCATAATGCGTTCCTTACGGGCTAACTTTTCCTTCACCCATTGCCGGGGGTCGGCACCACTTCGATCTATTTTAAAAAGCATCTCCATCACGGCAATATTGGCCCCACCATGCAAAGGGCCTTTTAGCGCTCCGATGGCTCCCGAAATGGCAGAATACATGTCCGTCAACGTTGCACCGATCACTCTCCCAGCAAATGTTGATGCATTTAAGCCATGTTCAGCATGTAGAACGAGACAAGCGTCGAATGCCTTTTCTGCTGCCTCAGAGGGTTCTTTTCCGTGTAGCATGTACAAGAAATTGGCAGCGGTAGATCGGTCTCGAAGAGGGTGCTGCGGGTCCAGTCCATTTCGCACGCGATCAAAATGGGCGAGTATCGTGGGAATTCGCGCAGTAAGGCGAACGGATTTTCTGTAATTCGCGGCCGGAGCGGCATCATCGGCTTCACCGTCGAATAGCGCGAGAGCGGATACAGCCGTTCGAAGAACCGCCATTGGATTGGCATCCTCAGGCGTCATTGCTAGAACATCTTTCACCATCGGAGGCAAAGTGCGCTCCGTATCTAACGACCTTTTCAGGTGTTCTAATTGATGGGACTCGGGTAAAGCACCATTCCAGAGGAGGTAGGCTACCTCCTCAAAACTCGTGTTTCGGGCTAGGTCTCTGATGTCGTAGCCGCTGTACACCAAGCGTCCTATCGTTCCGTCAATATCGCATATGGCAGTGTCTAGGGCGATGACTCCTTCAAGGCCACGAGAAGGGGTAGCTGACTTGTTCTGTGATTTACTCATGGACCCAACATAAAAAACAGATTAGAATGAAGACACCTAGTTGGGAGACAATAGGAACCATCCGGTCACCTTATACCTCACCGGGGATCATTTTCCCCTCTCGAGAGAATAACGGCAGTGACTATAGAATTTAAATCAAGGATCAACCTTGATTTAAACCGCATGCCCGTTCGCTCTGTCGTTTCAGCGACGTCAAGTCTAAGCTTTGATGTTATCACCCTTGTCAATTTTTGTATCCAAACTCACGGCCATGATCGTGACGTGGATGATTGACATGCAAGGAATCGCCAGATTTACAAGCCGAATGGAACCCCAGATGCAAATTGAATCGTCCGGATTCGGAATTCAAAATGCATCGACCTTCCTATCACAGTTTATCCAGTATTGCAGAACGACCTTCATCAAAGGCGTGCCACTGGAAGGAAATCAAGAAATTCCGTTACGGATTGGTCAGACTATTTTCGGCCAACAAGTCCATCTAACTGGGACATTTCACGCTCTAAGAATTCATTCCTTCCGCCATCGGTACATGATGGAAAAACCGTTTCTGCCCGACAATCGTTTATGTCGAAAGAAATTGTTGTTAACAAAGGAGAGCAGACCCGGATCGCCATCGTTGAGAACGGTGATCTTGCGGAGCTTTTTATCGAAAATCAGGAGCACGAACGCACCATTGGGAATATTTTTCTTGGCAGGGTCCGACGGATCATGCCGAGTATCCAAGCGGCGTTTGTAGATATTGGGCAGAAGCAGGATGCATTCCTGCATTTTTCCGATCTGATTGAAAATGTAGAAGACTGGATGCGGTACGCAGGTACTGATCGTCCTGTCATCGGCAAGTTCGAGGGGAACTATACCACCAAACCGGCCAAAAAGAAGCGGCGACACCCTAGCGGTTCTCAAGACCGACGAGGCCGAGGAAACGGCAGCTCTTCCGGCGACCATCATCACGTAGCTGACGAGAAAAGCAGAGACAAGCGAAAGTCTGCTCAGCAGCGCCAACACGGCCGACGCGACTCCTCGCATGATTCTCGCGGCGGTTCGGATGACGTGCCTATGGTAGACCCCACGACTTTTCTCAAGAAGGATCAGCCGATTTTGGTCAAAATCAGTAAGGAGCCGATTGCCAATAAGGGCAGTCGGATCACGACGGATATCTCTCTTGCTGGAAGATTCTTGGTCTTGGTGCCGATGGCCAATTATGTGGCTGTTTCCAAGAAGATCATGTCTTTTAAAGAACGCCGTCGTTTGCGGGCTCTGGCAAAAAGTCTTTTGCCTGAAGGGTTTGGCGTTATCGTTCGAACCGTTGCAGACGGGCGAAGTGCAAAGGCATTGGACACAGATCTGAATCTTCTGATCGATAAGTGGAAAAAGCTTGAGCAGAAAATGCACACGGGGCCCAAGCCTCCTTCGGTAGTCCACGAAGATGTGAATATGGTTTCCTCAATTATGAGAGACCTGTTTACCGAAGATTATGATCGCATTTTAATTGACGATCAGCGTCTGTACAGAAACTTAAAAGGATATGTTCAGGCGATTGCACCTCAACTGGCAGATAATGTGATACATCATCAAGATGAAAAGCCCGTTTTTGAAAAGGTTGGAATTGCCAACGCGGTTCAAGAAGCGTTTGAGGATCGCGTAAATCTACCATCGGGTGGATATCTGTTCATTGAGCAGACCGAAGCGATGCATGTGATTGACGTAAACTCAGGGCGTGCCGGTCGCGGACTTTCTCAGGAAGAAAATTCGCTGCGGGTAAATATTGAATCTGCCCGTGTGTTGTGTAAGCAGGTTAGGTTGAGAGATTTAGGCGGAATTATAGTGGTTGACTTCATTGACATGCGCAATGACAGGAATCGCCGTAAGGTTTATGACGCGCTCAAGACCGAGTTTAGGAAAGATCGCGCAGTTACCAAGGTTCTTCCCATGAGTGATTTTGGGCTCATCCAGATCACTAGGCAGCGATTACGACCTAGTATTACAAAAACATTTTCGCTTCCAGAGGGTGGAGAGAAGCTCCCACTCACCCATCGCGATAAAGGAACTGTACAGTATGTTGATGCAGGGCACGCCAGGATTGAACCGGTAGATCTGCGTTCGAAAGTTGAGGAGTGGATTGCTGATTTCAAGAATTCTGGACTTGGCGGTAAAGTGCGCTTAGTGGTTCACCCGTTCACAGCATTGTATTTCAAAGAAGGATTATTTTCAACCACCTTCAAATGGTATCTGAAATACGGTGTTCGTGTCAAGGTCGAAGAGGATTCTAAAGTTGATCCCCTTTCATTTCAGTTTTTTGAGGTGAAGTCCGGGAAAAACATCTCGAAGTTGCCTCGCAAACCGCAAGCAAAAAAGGAAGGGCGGAAGCCTCAAACCGACAATCGACGTGGTTCAAAAGGAGCTAAACGCTCTCATGACTCCAGGGATGGTGGAGAGCGTAAAGGGCGATCCTCTTCACAGAGTAGTAATTCAGGCCGAGGAAGGCGGCGACCAGAGGGAGCCGCTGGAGGTGGCTCTTCGGATTCTAATAGAAGGGGACGAGGCGCTGATTCAACGTCCCGCGATGGGGGTAGAGGCGATTCACGTCGAGATGATTCACGCCGCTCCGACTCGCGTCGTAGTGATTCCTCGTCCCGCGATGGGGGTAGAGAGGATTCACGCCGAGATGATTCACGTCGAGATGATTCACGTCGCTCCGATTCACGTAGAGATGATTCACGCCGCTCCGACTCGCGTCGTAGTGATTCCTCGTCCCGCGATGGGGGTAGAGATGATTCACGTCGAGATGATTCACGTCGAGATGATTCACGCCGAGATGATTCACGCCGAGATGATTCACGCCGCTCCGACTCGCGTCGTAGTGATTCCTCGTCCCGCGATGGGGCTAGAGATGATTCACGCCGAGATGATTCACGCCGCTCCGACTCGCGTCGTAGTGATTCCTCGTCCCGCGATGGGGATAGAGATGATTCACGCCGCTCCGACTCACGTCGTACTGATTCCTCATCCCGTGATGACTCACGTCAACAATCTTCCCGCGAAGCAACATTGCCCGCAGCGTCACCCGCAAAGGCAATTACTGAAAGCCCAGTTGAGAAGAAGATTGAGCCTCGGCCAGATTTGACTACTGGAATTACGCGTGCCGCGAAACCAGAGGCTGCGAAACCAAAGATGATCGCCTCAAAGCCAGAAGTGAAAAAGCTTGCGGCTGAAACGGCTACTCTTCCTGAACAGGTTAAAGAGGTCGTTGCTTCTGCGCCCAAGGCCGAAGTGAAAACTGAATCAGCTAGTGTTGAGAAGCCAAAGACCGTAAAGGCTAAGGCACCAACCAAGGTCAAAGCAAAAGCCAAAGCGCCGGCCGAGGCTAAAGAGTCAGCGAAAGAGAAGGCACCTGCTAAGGCGAAGGCACCTGCTAAGGCTAAGGCATCAGCGAAAGAGAAGGCACCAGCCAAGGCTAAGGCACCAGCGAAAGCGAAAGCACCAGCCAGGGCTAAGGCACCAGCGAAAGCGAAAGCACCAGCCAAGGCTAAAGCGCCTGAGAAAGCCAAGGCACCAGCCAAGGCTAAAGCGCCTGAGAAAGCCAAGGCACCAGCCAAGGCTAAAGCGCCTGAGAAAGCCAAGGCACCAGCTAAAACGAAACCAGCATCTAAAAAAGCTGCATCACCTGAGACAAAAAAGGCTTCAACCAGTCCTTCTCGAGTGTACACCATAGATCTGACTTCTAAAGCTCAAAATGCGGCCTCAAAAGGTGACGACTCAGACGGAGAGTAAGCGAACTGACGGGTGATTGGGTTTGACCTTGTTAGCCGATCTGCCGTGGTGTAGTGTTACATCATTCCCTGAATCTATGAGATTGCGTCTATTCACTGTTATGTGTTTTGTCTTGGTCGCCGATGCGCGCGCCCAGGTACCCTATGGACAGCAGGATATACCTTCCCAGAGAGCAGGTCTAATGATGTCTACATTGGACTTCAAGTTTGTTGGAAACGCACCCTCTGAGCTTGTGTTTGCCTTCACGAATCCAACCTACGGAGTCTTCTATAGCAGACAGGAGATCTTTTTCTCTTATACCCGTGGGGCGCAGGACCTTAGCGGTGGCGATCGTCTTGTACTTTCGGATGCCACTATGTCTGGTTGGGCGCCCGTTCGACCATTTAAAGGAGATACACCTAGGAAGCTAGATGTGTTTTTCCCTCTCGGATTAAACAGTGACTTCAGGAAAATCGTTCGGACCAAGGGATCGACTGAAATTGATGCCTTTGAATACACTGTTGTCGCAGTGGGAGCAGGCGTAGGTTTCGGAATAGAAACAGGTGCAGGATACCTTTCAGGGTATGCCCTTCCGTTCTTTGGTATCGCTTCTCGATCATTTGGAAATGATACAGATACGTCAGCCATCGTGACTGCAAACGCCGAATGGCTGTCTCGTCCATTTTTAGGCCGTTTTGGGGTCTCCGTTGGATATGGGTATAGATGGCAGAAGTGGTATTCAGATGTGGGCGATATTACGGGTGATTCTTTTGATTATGTTGGGTCAAAGCACACCGTGCGGATTGGTTTGTCATATTAGCAAGACCTTTTCTATGCTGATTGTCGTATTCTGACAATGTTGATTTCAGACGTACCATGCGAGGATGAAGACAGTACAGATCGTCAAGGAACTGGAGGCAGCTGTTGAGCAGCTCGGCCTCCGCGTGAGAAGGGAAAAGGGCAATTTTCGCGGTGGCTACTGTGTGCGCAATGAGGAAGAGTTTCTGATGTTGAACCGTGTTCATCCTCCGGAAGTCCATCTCGCCGTACTAGCGGATGCATTGAAAACGATGGACGTAGATTCAGTGTACTTAAGACCTTTGGTGAGGCAGGCGCTAGAAGATGCCTGGGCTCGAAATGACGTTATTGATATCAAAGCAGAGGATGGTGACTAAGTTGAGCTACGCCAAAGTGCGACTTCTTGGAACGGGGACCTCAACGGGAGTACCTGTTATCGATTGTTCTTGTCCAACGTGCACCTCTACCAACCCAAAAGACAACAGGTTGCGCTGTGCCGCGTATCTAGAAGTGGACGGAACACACATTTTAATTGATGTGGGCCCTGATTTTCGGCAGCAAGCCTTACGCTATGCGATTCCGGATATTGATGCTGTTCTCATCACACATCACCATTTTGATCATGTCTCTGGAATGGATGATTTACGACCGTATCTGTTCAAAAACAGGACGTCTATTCCTTGTCATGCCGTGAAGGGTTCGGCTGATGAAGTTCGCAGTATGTTTAGCTACATATTTAGGGATGGGACGTATCCAGGTGTTCCAAGACTGCATATGCATGACGTGACTGGTCCTTTCGATGTGCAAAGTAGATCGAAGGAAGAGGCACCTGTCCGGGTTATTCCTATTCCTGCTGTGCATGGATCATTGGACGTGCTTGGATATCGAGTGGGGAATTTCGCTTACATGACAGACGTCAGTGAAATTCCATTTGCATCCCGTTCATTGCTGGAAGGCCTCGAGGTCCTCGTTCTAGATGGTCTTCGTGATAAACCCCATCCTATGCACTTGACCATTGATCAATCGATTCAATTGGCAACAGAGATAGGGGCAAAGCAAACGTGGTTTACCCACATCGCTCATGACCTCACTCATAGTGAAATCGAGTTGAGAATGCCCGAGGGTATGGCTCCGGCGTACGACGGGTTGGAATGCACTGTTAGTTTATGAGAAAGGGGGCGGGCGCTTTCGCGCCCGCCCCCTTGATATATCTTCAATGTGAAGCCTATTTTCTACTCTCAGCACATGCGTGAGGGGTTATTTACCGACTAACTCCAGCCCCATTGTTTTGCCTTTGTCTACTGCCGGCACACCTCGTTCCATCCAAACAGGCGCCGGGGCATCCATCAAGTAATGATCAAAAAACTGCTGCATCCGAATTTGCCAATCACGACGGTCATCTAGGTCTGAAAGACCATGTCCTGCTCCATTGTAATTAAGCATCCAGACAGGTTGTCCTAACCGACGAAGGGCTACGAAATACTCTATACCTTGATACCAAGGGACGGCACCATCTTCGTCGTTGTGCATCATGAGCAGAGGTGTTTTAACCTTGTCGGCTTGAAAGAGAGGGGAGTTGTGGATATATCGTTGCTGAGCGTCCCACAACGTTCCACCTATGCGGCTTTGCGTGCGTTCATATTGGAACATGCGGCTCATTCCTGAGGCCCAGCGGATTCCACCGTATGCGGATGTCATGTTAGATACAGGCGCACCTGCTTCAGCGGCTGCAAAAAGATCTGTCTGAGTGACCATGTACGCAATTTGATAGCCTCCCCAGCTATGTCCTTGTGTCCCGATTCGATCTCGATCAACAAATCCTTGATCTATCAACGATGTGATGCCCGGCATAATGGCATTCATCGCACTTTCGCCAGGATATCCTGTTTTGTACGGAATATCCGGAACGAACAATAGGTAGCCACGGCTTACGTAAAAAGGGAAGTTGATACTTGAACCACCTGCAGAAGGAGTCCGGTGACTATGCAGGTTTTCTGAATACTTTTCGTAAAAGTATACCATCATCGGGTATTCGTTAGAGGCATCGAATCCTTCCGGCTTATAGAGAATTCCCTTAAGAGACTCTCCATCCAGAGAGGTCCATTCGTGCAACTCTGCCGTTCCCCAATTGAATTCCGACTGTTGCGGATTGACCTGAGATAGTTGTACTGGTTTCTCGAAGTCTCCATTGGTTACGTGCAAGTTGGGAAACTCCTGATAACTCTCTTTTGAAAAGAGATGAGTGTCGAGGTCTTCGGATGTTCTCCAAATACGATAGCGATGGGGACTCATGAAAACTTTCTTCGGCACATCCTCATCCAGATCCTGCTCCCAGTACCCTGATTCCATCGTATTTAGATTCAATGCGGTCAGGAGCCACTTATCCAGCGCCATACTGTTACGTTCTCGATCTATTTCCCTGTGGCCAAAACGGATTTGGTTTTCTCGGCCGTGGCCTCCGGTAATATTGCGATATACACCGTCGGGAGAAACTCCCCATAGATCATACTTGTCGTTGACTACAAATTCGACTTCTCCTTCCGTCCAGCCTTCGTTTCCGTATGCACTGGGTGCATAGGCGCGATCATCGAGGTCGTTAACCAGAGAGACGGGGAAGTTAGCAGTAAGGTCAAACACACGACCTGAGTCTGTCTCCACACCGACCCATACCGCGCGATCTCGATCCCAGTAGGTGAGATACGTTCCTTCCGGAGAAATGCTGGGAGAATATTGAATCGCCGTGAGGACTTGCCTACGATCACCCGTCGTCGCATCAATGATCCAGACATCATTATAGCCGGGCGAATCCCAGGATATTTCCTGACGATAGTTCATATTGGTGACGCCCATAAAGAAGGCGCCATCTCCGTCCTCGAAGCTACGAACAGTCGGAATATCAATATCGGCTAATTGCACAACGGCTTTTTCCGATACGTCCCACAAGGCCTGATAGGATCGATTTTGTTCACGACTGGCCTGAACCAGCTGCATAGGCTGCAAGAGTGGGTCTTTCCAATTCCATATGTCGAGACGGACTTTTTCTTCGTCTAGGATATCCTCATCCTCAACTTCTGGTTCAGGACGTGGAGCCGTTCCAAAAAACAATCGGTCACCAGAATCCGAAAACGAAAGCGAGCCATATTCGCTGATCCACCAACCCTTGGGAATACCTTCAGAGGATGTGGTTAGAATGCGAGAAGCCTGTCCGCCGTTCGCATAATAGGCCTCAAAAGCAGGTTGCTCAGCTTCAAAATCATGTTGGTTTGAGAGGAATGCTATTTGCTCTCCGTCTTGGGACACGGTTAATTGGACATAGTTGCCCTCGGCAATCAACAGATCGGACTCCTCCGTTCCGTCGGCACTGAACGCATACGCACCGTCCGTACTGCCTTCTTTTGTTTCTCGTAAGAACGCTCCGCCGTTTCCTTCTTCGGCAATTTCGTAGGAGGAGACGTGCTGGTAGGTCGTACTGGTCCCCGCGTTTAATTCTATGACTACCAGACTGGTGCCCTTCTTCTTGTCGGGTTTATCTTTTTCCTCTTCCTCTTCCTCTTCCTCTTCGGGTTCAACTTCCGTTTCAGCAGTAGTGGAATCAGCAGGCGTATCTTCTTTGCTGGCCTCTTCGGTTAGTTTGAAAGCCGCCAGTGCTCCACCTTCCAATGAAACCTTAAACGAAGTCACATCGGCAAACTTCTGAACTGAACCGCTGGATAGGTTCATGATGCCCAGAGAATCGGTCGGCATGTCTTTTTTTGCTACGTCATCTAGCTTTTTCTGGCGAACAGAATCAGCCTCAGCCACAATTTTGAACAAGACGAAATGGCTGTCTCCTGAAAAGAGTGCGCCGCTGGCGCGCGGGATACTGTACCGAGTTTTACCATCAGTGGAGGTGATCTGCAGAACTCCATCTCCCCGTGCTGGTGCCTCCACCCAAGATGCCCAATTGCCGTCTGCAGATAATCGGCTTGAAAACGTGATTGACTGGGTCCATTCGTTAATATCCTCGTGCTGAAGGGTCTTTTTTTCTTGAGCAAAAGTCGGAGCAACAATAAAAAAGATGGCAAAAAGGCACAGGATAGGAGTTTTTTTAATCATGACGAAGATTGGTCTCAAAGACAATAAGATGACAATTCGCACAGATAGTCGGGTTTAATTACATTCTTGTCAACCCCAGAAACACCACAATCATCATGGTTGTCGAGATTTCTATCCTCGATAACCTTGAGGTCAGGTCATGAAAGTATTGAAGTTGATTCTTGGAGTGCTGCTAAGCGCTCTTGTTCTCGCGGGCATCTTTGCCTTTGCGATGATCGGAAAAGGTGGTTCTGCTTTTGAGCAAACGTATTCCATGGAATACGATGACGCCATGGTTCCTTCTGATTCCAGGTCTCTTCAGCTCGGCAAATTCATTGCTGAATCTCACGGTTGTCAGGGTTGTCACGGGAAGGACTTTGAAGGATTGATTTTTGCAGATGCTCCGCCTTTTCTAGCGGTTGGTACCAACTTGACATCAGGAGCAGGGGGTATCGGGTCAACTTACTCAGATGCTGATTGGCTCAGATCTATCCGACATGGTGTGGCTCCCGATGGAAGGGGTCTTATGATTATGCCTTCGGAGGTCTACTATTATTTGAACGATCAAGAAGCAGGTGCCCTTGTAGCGTATTTGAAATCTCTAGATCCTGTGGACAACGAGTTACCCTCATTTGAGTTGAGGCCGCTCGGAAAACTAATCATGGGTGTGTCGGACGACATGTCCACCGCTCCCAATCATATGAGGGATGCGACGCGGATTGAAGCGGAAAGGGGAGTCACCGCCGAGTGGGGTGAGTATCGTTCGACCGTCATGTGTCAGGTTTGTCATGGTGGAGACATGCAAGGTGGTCAACCACCGGATCCTGAGTCAATGATGGCACCAGACATGCGTGTCGTAAAAAGCTGGGGCCTCGACGCCTTTCTGGAATTCTTTGAGGACGGTACGAATCCGTCTGGGGTGGTATCCAGCGCTCAGTTTATGCCTTGGGACAAGTTCAGTTATCTAGGCGAAGACGAATTGACCGCCATCTATATGTACCTCGAAACCCTTTAAGGGAAGATTTCAGGGGCGTTTCAGGACGGATACCCGGGAAATCCAGGAGTCTATTCCATCGAATGACACGTCAAAGGCGATGGAATCGCCAACGGCTATCGCCTTTCGAATGGAATCTTCCCGGAGTCCGAAAGGCATCGTCATGGCCATCATGAATCCGGGAATTTCATCATGTTGGACAACGGCCATTTGGCCGTCAGCGACGAGATCTATAATGATGCCAACGCCTCCATCATAGACCCGTACGTCCGTGATGGGCTCAGCCTCTTCAAATTTGGGGCCGCATCCAGCGATTCCAAAAATCAATAAAATGGGCAGTAAGGATCGTCTAATCATAGCTCTAGAATATCTCCGCGACGTGCAATGTTAAATCCAGCAGCAAGCACTTGGGCTGTTTCTGGGCTGTCTTCAAGTAATACCGGGTTGGTATGATTAAAGTGAATGAACATGACTTTTGCCCGGGTCTCTGCATCAGCATCGGCCAACAGGTTCATTGTATGCGTGGTCCATGGATGGGGAATTTTACTCATGTCTCGTCCTGGCAATTCACCGTCTGCGAAAAATGAACCATCAACTAAGGCAACATCCACATCAGCTAGGAACGCTTTCAACCCGGTATCCCATAGTTCCCAAGCGTCAATGTCAGGAATGAAACCGATTCTTCTGGTGGGCCCTTCTATGATATAGCCTACGACTTCTGTGTACTCTTGCCGATGAGGTACCAGAAAAGGGGTGACTGTTACCTGATCGGTTAGGACAACGGGTTCTAAGTGGGAAAGAGGCTCAAGAAGTATGTTTTCGTAATCAACGAGCTGTGACCAAGGACCGCTGGTAGACAGGTAGTCTCTCATTTTGGGCATGGCATATACTTTTACGTCCTGTGCTCCAATCGATTCATTACCGAGAAACATTAATCCTGTATAGTGTCCAATATGACCATGGGTCAGGAAAATACCGTCCGGAACCGTCGTTTTCCGAGGGCCGGCCAGTTGATCTAAATCATATAGCTGCTGTCGGAAATCTGGAGTGGCCTCGAACATCCACCGTTTATCTGAGGAAGGCTCAACCAAGCCGAGACTCACGGCAAGTCGTCTCAAAGAAGGGTCTTTCCATGCGGGATCGCTATGCGATCCCGCTTGAGGTTTGCCCCCGTCCTGTCCGATCCCAAGAATGGTAACGAAGGGGGTATCAGGAAGTGTATTCTCCTGAATAGGAGCCGGTCTTTCGTTCTGACATCCCGCCAGAATTAGTGTAATGAAGAGAAGGAATCGCATCATAATATGCTCTTTACGGCGCCACCGTCCACAACAACTGCTTGACCAGTAATGAAACTTGCACGCGCACTGAGAAGAAAGGTGGCCGCTGCTGCGAATTCGTCTTCCGTACCAATCCGCTTCAAAGCACTACTTGCAGCCCATCCGGCTTCGATCTCATCGATGGGAGTTCCAGTTTGGGCGTTCAATGACTCAGAAAGGTGGCTCAAGCGATCGGTTTTCGTGTATCCTGGTAGGATGGTATTTACGGTGATACCCTCAGGACCTATTTCTTCGGATAACCCTTTGGCAAACCCTTGAACACCTGCTCGCGACACGTTGGAGAGGTATAAAGATGTAATGGGTTGCTTAGCGGACAGCGACGAAACCATGAGGATGCTTGCATGATTGGCCGCAGAAACACGAAGGGCGGGCAGGGCGATTCGACACATATTAATTGTGCTAATCAGGTTGAGTTCTAGCGCACTTCGCCATGTTTTAGCATCTAGGTCATCAATGAGACCAGTAGGTGGACCACCAGCATTGGTTACGAGCAGGTTCAAACCACCAAATGCTTTTATCGTTTTGTCGATGGCGTGTCGAATGTCCTGTTCTTTCGTGACATCACAGACCAGCGGCAAAATATGATCTACGGCACAGCCCGTGACCTCTCGTAGCCATAGGGCAGCGTCGTGGATTCTATCCTGTCTTCGAGAGCAAATCGCAACTCGGCAACCTTCTTGTAGCAGTTCCTTAGCAATGGCCCTTCCAAGGCCGCTACTTGCACCTGCAACGAATGCTGTTTTTCCGTTTAGTCCAAGATCCATGTTTGTTTTATTCTAAGTATCTTAAACGATTATTCGTTTGTCTAAACCGCGAATTGAGCGGATGTTGCGAGTCAGTCGGACCTATTTACGTAATCGAACAGCAGAATGCGCAGAAAAGAACTCATCGTCGAGCGTAACATCATTAAAACGCAGCTGGCGCCCGCCGCCATTGGCCCTTATAGTCAGGCAGTGATGGTAGGCGATACCTTGTATTGCTCAGGACAGATTCCGATTGAGCCTAAAACCGGGCACATGGTGACCGAGGGAATTGAAGCTGAAACAGAGCAGGTCTTAGAAAATCTGGATGGCTTGCTGACTGCAGCTGGAATGTGCATGGACCATGTCGTCTCGTGTCGGGTGTACATGGTCGATATCAACGACTATGCCCAGATTAACGAGATATATGCCAGGTATTTTGGCGTGAACGCTCCAGCTCGAGAAGCTGTGCAGGTATGTGCCTTGCCAAGAGGCTCCCGGGTTGAAATTTCCTGCGTAGCTGTCCGCTAGATCGAGTCTTGGAGTTCGAGCCGGACTTTCAAAATGATGCTGAGATCATAGGATTTGCTGGCATCGAGGGTTGCAGGGTTTACCTGAAGAATAGCACCAAATTGTGGTTGCTCTAAAAATGAGCCAATATCTCTATTCGGCAATACACTCATATTGACCTCTCGAGTGGCAGAGAAAGACGAGATGTTGGCCACTTCAGTTGCGGATACTCCATTAGCAGTGAACTTGAGAATGGCCTGGTCCAGAAAGTCCATTTTTTCACTGATCGGGAAAAGCATGATGATTTCAGCAGAAATCAGTGTCGCTGATACTAGATCCGAAGGCTGAAATCCCTGACCCGTAATGAAGTCAGCAATGTTCAGTGAGCAATCACAATTCACGTCCTGAAGTCGGCCTGTTGAAAGATCATTACCGGAAAAGGTGAAATGAATAGATTCTCCCTGAACGGTGTCTGAAAACTCGTGTGTGAGAAAGATGGTATCACTCGTCAAGGCATCCACGTCACAGCCAGCTATGAAGACAAAGCAAGCGACAAGCAGTGAAAGGGGTAATCTGCGGGCTGTTCGGGACATGACGGGTACTCGTTTCCTTCAATGTGACGCAAAATGAATGTTCTTTCGTAACGAATCGAGTGTGGGTTCGTTTCTCAGTAATCCAAGAGTGATTGCATTGGGATAGATGGATCTAAGAGATTCCGGCCCTTCAGGAAGGACAGTTCGATGAGAAAACAGTATCCCACGAGTTGGGCGCCTGCAGATTCTACTAGGCGGTGGCTCGCCGCCGCCGTTCCCCCGGTTGCGATAACATCATCGTGAATTAATACACGATCCCCATCCGAGAGCGCATCGATATGCATTTCAATCGTATCGGTCCCGTATTCCAAGTCGTAGGTCTCTTGAAGAGTCGTATAGGGCAGCTTGCCCATTTTTCGGACTGGGACGAATCCTACATCCATTCGTTCTGCCAGCATGGCCCCCAGCAAAAAGCCTCGGGACTCAATGCCAATTACTTTCGTTATTCCTGCATCAGCCCAGCGCGCTGCCATAGTGTCCACGGCAAATCGCATAAGTTCATGGTCGGCAAGAATGGGGGTAATATCCTTGAATTGTATTCCCGGCTCTGGGAAATCAGGTACGTTTCGGACAGCAGATTTTAGTTTATCGAGCATAATCGGCTCTGGGCCTGTCAACGACCGTTTATGGTTGAGGAGATGCCTTTTTCAGATTCAGTCTTGTAGTCGCGTATGGCCCTGAAGATAGCACTTGCCAAATATGCTTGTCCGTCTTCAGAGGACATGAAAGCTGCTTCTCGAACGTTCGAGATGAATCCTAACTCGACGAGAATAGAAGGCATCGAAGCTCCATAAAGCACATAAAATCCGGCCTGTTTTACGCCTCTGCTCCGGCGGCCGACGCGATCTCGAAATTGGGTTTCTACCATCTCAGCAAGCATCTGACTTTGGCGCATAAACGCACTTTGGGCCAATGATTGCATGATGGCCAGACGTGTAGATATGGTTTCGTATTCCGACGTATCCTTCTCAAAACGAATCACTTCGTTCTCTCTATCCATCACCTTCTTGGCGGCATCAGATTTATGCATTCCAAGGAAATAGGTCTCTGTTCCACGGGCTCGCCGGTCTCCGGCTGAATTAGCATGAATGGATACAAACAGCTTACCCTCGGCCTGATTCGCCAAATGACCTCTCCCCTGAAGAGAAATGAATTGATCCGTATCCCGTGTGTAAACAACGTTCACACCCAACTGGTTTTCAAGGTAGGAGCCTAGTTTGCGCGCCACCGAAAGCACGACGTCTTTTTCACGGACGTTACCCGGACCAATAGCACCTGAGTCCTTCCCACCGTGCCCGGCATCAATAACTATAGTATCTAGAGTCCATCGGTCTGCCGAGCCGGACGAAAGGTCGGGGGCATAGGCAATACTGATTAATACATCTTCAGATGCGTGATCCCGATAGGCTGTCACGTTTACGTCCGTCCGCTTCAAATCGAATCGAAGTAGAATATCACGTCCTACCTGATCTACAGTATAGGTGGAAACCGGACCCGCTGGATCATCCAGCACGCTGGAACGAGAGAGCTCCGTGCGGATGAGCGTTACCTCAAACGTATTATCGTCCAGGAATTGGGGTAAACCATGTGCTGAAACATGGTCGGATGCGTGTATGCGAACGACATAACCATTTTTATCGGATCGTTCAGTAAACGATACCCGATCTATCCCGAAAATCGATCCGGATACGGAAATTGGCCCCAAAAACACTAATAGAGCACCCGTTAATAGAAATTGACGAGGTGATGTATTTAGCCGGCTCAAAAAATGAGATAATCGCATATCTGCCATGGTACAACTTTAATGCCAAAGCTTTTGATATAGAGAATGTTTCAATACGGCAGTAGCCAAACCAAAACAGGGCGGGGGCCTGCGGCCCCCGCCCTGTAAACACCTGGCAACAGAGCCAGTGCGAAATCCACGGTCGGAGGAGAACTCCAAAAGTGAATTCAAACCGGATCTGACAGCGACCCTCCCAAGCCGATTCTACCAGTCGTGCTTATTTGATTTCCCGAGTAGTCTATTTCTACGAGCTTCAATTATATCGTCTTTTGCTGATGACGGTTCGATAGCTCTAGCTTCTCAAGCTGGTTCTCTATTTAAGCTGTGCCGCCATCTGAATTTTGAATGTTCATAGCCCGTTTCTGTGAGTCCATCGGACCATTTCAGACTAAGGATTCCAGCGGTATTGCTCTAGGAGTTCACGAATACGGTTTTCAACGATTTCGTCTCTAAGCGATTCTCGCTCCTTCAGTCGCTCCTTGAGCTCAGTGAGGCGCAGGGACAACTGCTCAATTTCGACTCGTCGATTTTCCTGCTTCAGTTGGAAAATCTTTTCAAGTGCACTTCTGAGTTCAGCAGTCAATTTTTCTTGATCACTCCGTGTTTCTGCATCCCGAACAAGCATGGCTAGGTGATGGGTTTGCATTTCCATCTCATTTTCCCTGACCAGTTCGTCGTACAGGAATCGATTGTCATCCTGAATGTCATCGAGATATGATTCAAATTGTAGAACGGGGAACGACCTTGCTAATCGTACGGCATTTTCAGCCTCAACCGAAAGCTGACGTGCTAGCAGAGCCTGCTCAGGAACGGCCCCTGATTCAATTTTCAAGCGGATGTTCTCAACTTCAGCTGCCCGTTCGTTAAGGGCCTCGAAATATCCGCTGACTACAACATTGGTTGGTGCCGATCTTCGCTCTATCAAACGAAAAGGGATACTCTCTCTTGAGGAAAAGAAGACATTGAGAGTACCTTCTTCTAATACGGACTCCGGTGCCTCGATGAGTTTCCCCCCTGATATCATGTAGGCAACTCCGTTGAGCTCCATGATGGCACTTTCATCGCCCCAGAATTGGACCATGGTTTTGTCGTTCAAGTCCATCAAGGACTTAGGGAGATCTTCAGTGGCCACTTTCTTGCCGTCAATAAAGACGGTCCCTTTTTCGATAGAGATTTTGTACTGTTTTTGAGCAAAATCAGGGGTTTGTGCGATGGCGGTGGTCTGCACGATGGCAAATAGCGCGAAACCGGTAAGTATAGTCTGTATAGTTCTTTTCATAGTCATTCCTCCAACCGTGTAATGGTCGAGAGCTCCCTTTCGTATGTGCTAGTTATTGGATCCGGCTGTTTGGAAGCCTCGATTCTGAGACGTTGGAAGTACTTCGAGTGGAAGTGCTCCAGATCCCCAATCGGTTCCATTAGACGGGTTCAAAGTGATTATGCGACGATGTAGATTTGGGAGGGAAGAATCGTCATCCCAAGCCAAGCGGGACTGTCGCTCGCTGGCTTGACGCAATGCGTTTTGTCTTGGTGGAACGTAGCGGTATAAAGATTCCGGAGGTACCACTGAATCATCAGCGAGTGCACTTGGCGCGGAGGCCGGCACTTGATTTGATGAACCCCCAATCCAGCCCATGCCGACTCCAAATAAAATGGCGGCTGCAAGGGATAGAGCTGGGATAAGAATTTTTTTAAGTGAATGAGTTCGGGCAATCGGCTTACGGTCGCGTCTTTTGAGCGTTAGATTTTCATCTGTACCCGCTGCAGCCGCAGCAATAATGTGATCTAGCACATCTTGGCTAGGACGCTCTTTCGCTCGATGATCAAGCCTGAACTTGGCTTCACTCAGAGCGGCATGCTCATCGCGAAGTTCCTCATCCTTGAGCAGCGATCGTAGATCGGTGCTCTGAGGTAATTCACCGTAGAGGTGGAGTAATATGTCTCGTTTGTCGTTTTTCATTTTATTCACCGACTTCCGTGAGATCCTTGATTTCTTCAGTAGACATCATGCGTCGCAGGTTTATCAGCGCGTAGCGCATGCGTCCGAGGGCTGTGTTAATGGAACACCCCGTGAGATCCGCAATCTCTCGAAATGTTAGATCTGCTTCGTGTCTGAGAAGGAGGACTTCCTTTTGCTCATTAGACAGTGCGTCGATACAGACTTTCAATACATCCGCCTGCTGGCTTAGGTGCATTTTAAAATCGGCAGCGGGCTCATGGTCTGGCAACCGTTCCCAATAAGAGGTTGCGTCGTCTTCGTTGGATCCGGGTACGTCCTGCCATTTCTTTCTGGCACGAAGATGGTCCAACGCGGCATTTCTGGCGATGCGCATGACCCAGGCCAGAAATTTTCCTTGAGTGGTATACGATCCCCGTTGTTTTGACAGGGCCGATATGACTCTCAAATACGTATCCTGAAACAGGTCATTGGCCACTTCGCGATTGCGCACCATTCCCAGCAGGTATCCGAATACCCGTTCTTGATGTCGGTTTACCAGCGTGTGAAAGGCGGCTTGGTCGCCGGATTCCACATACCTGGATACCAGAACTTCATCAGCTGGATGCATGGTAGGCAGTGAAGGTTAAAAGCAGTTCAATCCGGATCTCCAGAGCAGCGCACAGCTCAGATTTCCGCATTCTGCAGGTATAACGGGATGTCCTGCGAGATATTGTACGGATGACATCGAAAAAGAAACAACTAGACCCGAACGGAATGCCTATCGGTGGATTTTGAGCTGCTGACCTATCCGAATGGTGTTGGATGTCAGATTATTCCAACTCTTGATATTGGCTATGGACACGCCATATTGTTGCGAAATCTCAATCAGTGTATCTCCTCGCCGGATCGTGTGCGAAATGATCTTGGCTTGAGAGGAATAAATGGAAAGACGTTGATCCACCTTGATGTTGGACCCACGGATGTTATTCCATTGCCGGAGCTGAGAAACGGTTACGTCATGCTTTTGTGCTATACCGCTCAACGTATCTCCACGGCGGACCCGGTATGTTGCGGGACCACTGGGTGCTGCAGGGGCTGAGCGACCATCTGTATAAATGTTGATGGCCTGTCCCACTTTGATTTTGGATCCACTTAACCCATTCCAACCTCTGACTTTGGCCATGGAAACGTTGTGGCCATCCGCGATTTCGCTTAGCGTATCCCCACGTTTCACTTTGTACGTGATGCGCGTCTCTTTTGGTGGGGCAGGTGTTTCGGTCTTTGTAGCTTCGGTATCTGCAGAGGTAGTCCGGATACTAGCTTTCTGTATCGGGGTCGTCTCACTAGTAGACGGCGTCCGGTTTTCAGCTATAGCTTGCTGCACCAGAATCGGTGAAGTGGCTCTACGTCCGTATTGAACAGTGGACTCAGAAGCATCTGCAAACTGTGTCTCGGTCAAGTTGCTCTGGTAATCAGCAAACGGTACTACTAGTCGTTGACCGATTCGAATATTTGTTCTGGTCAATCCGTTTTTTTGCATGAGGCGAGATACTGACACGCCAAACTGAGATCCGATTCCACTCAACGTGTCTCCACGCTTTACGATGTATTCCCCTGACGGTCGTTTTGCAGACTCGGGGAGCGCATCGTAGGCAGCGATGAATCCGTCGTGAGATCCCAAGGGAATCCGGAGATAGAACGACCCCATGGTCGGAGGAAGTGATTCCTGCCTTAAATTTGGATTGAGTGCTTTTATCGTGGCCACATCGGTACTGGCCATACCCGCTATGTCAGACAAGGACAACATGCCCGTTACAGGGATCACGTGGTAAGCGTATTGAGGGCCCTCAGGCGGACGCTCCAATCCGTATGCCTCAGGGTTCGATGTAATCAGGGCTGTCGCAATAAAGAGGGGGACGTAGTTTCGGGTTTCTTTGGGGATATATGGATAGATATCCCAGTAAGTAGGTTTGGCTTTACCCGTTTTCTTCATGGCTCGCTTAATGCAGCGGTAGCTACAGTTATATCCAGCAAGCACCATGTGCCAGTCTTCATCATACTGGCGATACAGGTCTTTCATGTGGCGGGCAGCCGCTCGTGTGGCTAATTCAGGATCCATACGATCATCGACCCAGGCGTTAACATTCAAGTCGTAGGCTTTTCCAGTAGCGGCCATAAACTGCCACATGCCAGTAGCTCTTGCCCAGCTTCGGGCGCGGGGGTTCAGACCGGACTCGATCATGGCCAGATATTTTAGCTCATCCGGGATACCTTCCTCCGCAAAAATCTTCTCGACCATCGGGAAATACGTATCCGCCCGACCGAGCCAGACTTGCATCGACTCACGCCTGTCTCGCAGTAAAAATTGCATACTGCTTTCTACCAGCCTGTTCATCGTCATGGGGACTTCCGTACCCACGGGTTGTAGACCACTAGGAACAACATCCTCTAGAAGGGGATCTTCGACGACATCCATTGCAGCAAACGTAGCCTTCCTTAGCTCATAGATGTCTCCAAAAGCGGCAAATAGCGTGTCAGAGGGACCATAAACCCGTTCATGTTCTTCAACAAGTGATTTGTACACATGTAAAAAACGAGTGTCATCAACGACGTCATCGATCAATAATAAAGAGCCGAGCTCTTGGATGGCTAAGTCCAGAATGAATACGATGGCATCTTGGTCGCTCCGCGACTCCGCGGCCATGATGTCGCTCTGGAATCCATAGAGTGCAGACAATCTTTCCAAGTAGCCGGTATTACCAACTTCCGCTTCCATCGCGGAGCGAATGGGAATGGCTCCGGATGAGCGAATGTTGATTGGCTCAGGAGGGAGGACCTCAACTTTTCTGCTCTGTCCCGAGGCGGATGACGTCAGAAAAAGTAGAAAAAGGGTCAGGACAGTTATCGAACGCACGATTTGAGATCGGAAGATGGCCATTTCGATTACGGGCTACCAATAACGGATATAGATGATCGGCACTTAAAGTAACCTCTCACCATGTGAACCGGATCGTTTGAAGGATAGACGTTTAGCTGGAATGGAAAAAGATACGACACGGTTCCCTTGGTGTTGCAATAACACACTTCTCAAACGGGTAAAAATGATTTTCCGCTGGGACCGCTTAAAGAGGAATGTTGCCGTGCTTTTTGCGGGGGTTTGTCGCGACTTTGTTTTTTAGCATCTCTAGACCGCGAATAAGGCGTAATCGGGTAGTTGATGGCTCAATCACGTCATCCACAAAACCGTGTTCTGCAGCGACATACGGATTGGCAAAGCGATCTTTGTACTCTTCGGTGATTTGTTGTTCAGTGGCTGCAGGATCATCCGACTCGGCCAACTGCCTACGATAGATGATTTCAACGGCTCCTTTGGGGCCCATCACGGCAATTTCAGCTGTAGGCCATGCGAAATTCAGATCTCCACGTATATGTTTGGAGTTCATTACGTCATAGGCACCACCGTATGCCTTCCGCGTGATGACGGTGATCTTGGGGACCGTTGCCTCGCAGAAAGCATAGAGCAATTTGGCCCCGTTGCGGATAATGCCGCGCCACTCTTGATCCGTTCCAGGCATAAATCCAGGTACGTCTTCAAACACGAGTAGAGGAATATTGAAGGCATCGCAAAACCGAACAAATCGAGCCCCCTTTATAGAGGAGTCAATATCCAAAACGCCAGCTAACACCGCTGGGTTATTGGCTACAATACCGACAGGCTGCCCATTCATTCGGGCAAAACCAACAATAATATTGGGTGCGAAATCGGCATGGACCTCAAAGAAATGGCTTTCATCAACGATCATCCCAATGACCGAGCGCATTTCATAGGGTTTGTTCGGGTTGGAAGGGATGATTTCGTTGAGCGCAGCATCGGCACGGTCCACCTTATCTGCGGTGGGTTTGATAGGAGGAGCTTCCTCGCAATTAGATGGCAGATAGGAATGAAGCTCACGCAAGGCCATCAGGCATTCCGCTTCACTATTGCAGGCCATGTGGGCCACGCCACTTTTAGATGCATGCGTATCTGCTCCACCCAGTTCCTCACTCGTTACCTCTTCCTGCGTAACCGTCTTAACGACGTTCGGTCCCGTTACAAACATATAGCTGGATGAGCGGACCATAAAGATGAAATCAGTGATGGCCGGAGAATATACCGCTCCGCCCGCGCAGGGCCCCATAACGGCTGATAATTGTGGCACCACGCCTGAAGCCTGCGTGTTTAGCAGGAATATATCTGCGTATCCACCCAACGAAACGACTCCCTCCTGAATACGAGCACCACCCGAATCGTTCAAACCAATGATAGGGGCTCCGTTTTCAAGAGCCAGTTTCATGATTTTGATAATCTTCTGGGCATGGGCTTGTCCCAGAGAACCTCCGAAAACGGTAAAATCCTGACTGTATACGTATACGAGTCGACCCTCAATCGTGCCATATCCGGTCACCACTCCATCCCCGTACGGCCGGTTGTTTTCCAAACCGAAGTCGTGGGTTTGATGCCGTACAAACATGCCGAGTTCTTCGAATGAATCGTCATCCAGCAGGATTTCAATCCGTTCGCGAGCCGTGAGTTTGCCTTTTGCGTGTTGTCGGTCTATCCGGTCTTGACCACCTCCAAGCTTTGCTTCATCGCGCCGGTTGGCCAAGTCCTGGAGTAGATCTTTTTTGGAGTGCATGGGATAGGGCCAATTCAGTGATTCGGAAGGGGACGCCTCAGGCGCGGTCGCCTGAATATCGAGATTCAACAGCGTTGGTGAAATCTACAGCGGATTCTGAGTATATATCCACTTGATACATTCGGAAAACATGATCGGCTATGATTTCCGAAGCCGTTGTCCAATCCGGAGCCGATCCTAATTCGTTCATCGTAGCGTTGAATTTATTCTCATCACCATTAAATAAATCGTTAATGAATCGATTCTTGTGATTGATGCCTACACCAAGGACCACGATGGCCGGATCATGATACACTGAAGGCTGACCGGCTGTATTTGCTTCGTTTGGTTGAAACTGTTTCCAAAGGGGAACGGCAGCGTCCGGCGTTTCTGACTGTTGGATCGTGGTTGACTCCTCGGCGTCGTCTGAGACTTGATCTTTCTGACGAAATTTCTGCCAGAGAGGTACGTCTGAGCCTTCATCTTGTAAACCAACTGTCTGCTTTTCTGCGAGAGGCGCAGTTTTGACTTCTACATCTCCCGAATGAAGTACCTGTCGCAAAATGACATCCAGCGTTCCAACTGTGATTAACTGAGCAGATCGGGATTGAGCTGCGCTGGTGACGGCTGATGCGATGTCGCTGCGGCCTTTAGACGTATAAAACTGATAAACAAAGGCGACTGGCAAGCCGGGAGAGGACAACGCTACCATTTTGATGAGAGGCTGAAGCAGTTTGAGCCAATCTTCCGTGAGGTGATCTCGAGTGAATCGTTGATCTAGGTGGGAAACGGTTTTTTCGAAATCCGGCTTGAAAATTCTGAGTTCACCTTTTCGTTCCAGGTAGGCATCAACACCCATCCGCAGGTAAGGATAATCAGAAAAATAGCCTGTTTTTCGACGTACATCGTTGGCAGTGACCGAGTCTGCATCGTTAGGGAAAATGAAGCTCACCAATGTCTCAACAGGAGAGATCAAATAGTTCAGCACATTCTCTACGGCTTGTCGCACGATTTTTGAAAACTCTTCTGAAGGAAATCGAGCGGAAAGGGACATGGCCAGAATAGTCTGCCGAAGGGCGACATGAACCCGTTCGTCCTCTACATCAAACCATGCGGACTGGGTGGGCATGGACTGAATGGCTTCCAATTCTAGTTTTCTGTCTAGTGTACTGAGCAAGAAATGTCGGATGCTTTCCGGGATTTCTGCACTTGAAATAGCCGACCTAGACCGCGTTTCGCCTTCCGGAAACGCGGTCAGTATATGATTGATCTGATTTTGAATGGTTTGCTCGCGCATTCCTTTATCACTCTTTGTTGTTCGTGTACTCCTACGCCAAATCGGTACACAGGTTTGTGCAATTCCGAATCCCGTGCCTAATTGAATAGGATCTAATATGTAAAAACGGTGAAAGAGCCTAAGGATGGAATACAAACCAACTTCTGATCGTCTACACAGAGGCTGGCTCTGTTTGACAGTCCGAAAAACATTTTGACCCAACCCTTAAGGTATTTCTTAGGGGGCCGATAACTTTTTCGAGACGGACTCTGATTCATCCAGGATTTGTCTCAAGGCGGTTTGTCCTCAGGAAAAGCTCGGTCCCGTAAGGCCGGGCTTTTTCCATTTTTAGGAAGCCTACTTACCAACCGCCAATTTACAGGAATTTGTACGTGAAACGTCTTTTAGGATCTGCTTTCCTGCTGTTTCTCTTTGCAACACCCTCATTTGCACAGGACAGTAAGCCAGAAACACTCAATGTCTTTATAGACTGTGATCGCCGCTCATGTGACTTCGATTACATTCGCCGAGAAATTCCGTACGTCAACTACGTGAGAGACCGAGTCGGTTCTGATGTGCACGTACTCATTACCCAGCGTGGAACGGGATCTGGTGGAAGAGAATATGAAATGCAGTTTATGGGTCAGGAAGACCTATCTGTAATGGTTGATACGCTCACCTATTCAGCTGGCGTGACGGAGACGAACACGGAACGTCGAGAAGGAATGACTGAAACCCTAGCTCGTGGATTGGTCCGTTTCCTGATGACCACCACTATTGGAGATCGAATTATTGTTTCTGTACCCGTCTACGAAGAATCGGAGGCCCCAGAAATGGTACAGGTGATTAATGATCCTTGGAATTTTTGGGTATTCAACGTGAGCTTGAGCGGAGAGATGGACGGGGAGTCGAACCAAAAAGGCTACGAAGTTCAAGGGCGGATGTCTGCCGATCGCGTTACGGAAGATTGGAAAATCGGGCTTAGCGGTAGATTTCGGTACAATGAAAACGAGTACGACCTCTCTTCTGGAAAATTTACGACGACCAACGAAAGCGCTTGGGTCTATGGGCAGGTTGTGAAAAGTCTCAATGCCCACTGGTCGGCTGGACTTACTACGTATTCCAACACGTCATCGCGCAACAATACCAAGTTTGCCACCTCGCTTTCGCCAACCGTTGAGTACGCCGTATTTCCGTACTCACAGTCCTCGACAAGGGACTTTCGGTTTCGGTATGAGCTGAACTTTCGTCGCTACGAATACGACGAGATAACCGTCTACAATGAAACGACGCAGGTTTTAGTCCAAAATCAGCTTTCAGTCACCGCTAATTTCAGACAGCCTTGGGGTAATGCCCGCACGCGGATCTCTATCGAGTCGTTTGTGACAGACTTTGAGCAATCTATGTTTGACCTGTACAATATCAGTATGGGAAGTGAATTGAGTGTGCGAGTTGCCAAAGGGCTTTCGTTCAACGTTGGTGGGGAAGTAAAATGGGTCAAAGACCAGATTTGGTTGCCCCTGGAGACATCTGAAGACGAAGAAGTGCTCGTTGGGTCGAAAGCGTTGCCCACGGATATTGAGTTTGAGCTGCAATTCGGCTTCAGCTATCGCTTTGGATCGATCTACAATAATGTGGTGAATCCTCGATTTAACATGTTTGATTACTAGGCAGTAGGGAACCGTCCTACGCACCGAACCAAAGCTACTGACAGACTTGAAGCGAGTGCTATCCGATACTGGACTTAGCGGAACTAAGAAACCGTAGACCCGACTCGCCGGTGGGCAAGATGGCAGCCCCAGGGCCGGTTGAAGAAGTTAAGAGGTCTACATGGTGCTGATGGGGTCGACGCTGGGTGAGCGCCGACCCCTCGGGGTTTTTGGGATTTTGATTCAGCATTGGCAAGGCTTCATGCCTATATTTCTCGCCAATGTCTCGATATCGAATAATTCAGACTTGGACACGGATTCCAGGATACCTCCCTCATGAGTAACAAGAAGCGCTTAGGTGTTGGTTTTGTTGGTAGTGGATTCATCGCCCGATTCCACATTCTTTCTTTTCAGGCTGTCCGGGATGCGGACATCTTAGGAGTTTGGAGCCCTAATACTGAAAACGCGGAGTCTGCCGCCGCCTACGCCCGTGAAATGCGTGTGGGTGAGGCCAAAGCGTATGGGTCCATTACGGATATGATTGCCGATCCGGAGATTGATTGTCTCTGGATTTGTGGCCCCAACCACCGCCGTGTCGAGAATATGACCGAGATCGTGGATGCCTTGAAGCGCGGTTGCGGTGAGCTAGTAGGTATCGCCTGCGAAAAACCGCTTGCCAGAAATGTCGCTGAAGCCAATGAGGTCATTGCGCTAATTGAGCAGACCGATTTGCTGCATGGATATCTAGAAGACCAACTTTTCTCTCCTACGTTAACGCGTGGCAGGGAGATTGCTTGGAAAAGAGGGGCCGCTCTTAGCGGACGTCCTTATCTGGCTCGTGCTGCAGAAGAGCATTCCGGCCCTCACGCACCGTGGTTTTGGAGCGGTGAACATCAAGGAGGGGGAGTGCTCAATGACATGATGTGTCATTCAGTCGAAGTTGCTCGTTTTCTGTTGACCAGACCCGGAGCACCGCGCAGTTCGATTACACCCGTTTCCGTCAATTGTCAAATTGCTTCTCTGAAATGGAGCCGTCCTGAATACGCAGAGTTACTCAGAGAGAGGTACGGCCACGCGATTGATTATGGTAAACATCCTTCCGAGGATTTTGCCAGGGCTACGATTGAATATCGGGATGAGCAGGGACACCCTTTGATTGCAGAGATGACGACTTCCTGGAGCTTCGTCGGACCGGGACTCAGACTTTCGTCCGAGCTATTGGGCCCTGAGTATTCCTTAAGGGTCAACTCATTGGATTCGGGCGGTACCGTCTTTTTAAGTCGTGAAGTAACAGGTGGTGCTGGGGAGGATTTGGTTGAAAAGCAGAACGCCGAACAAGGTGATATGCCGTACGTGGGAAATGAAGCCGCTGAGTACGGGTACGAGGACGAGAATAGGTATATGATCCGTTGCTTCTTGGATGGTAAGCAGCCTTGGGAAAACTTCTATGATGGGCTCGAAGTCACCGAATTGTTGATGACGGCGTACATGAGTGCAGAAAAAGGATGCAAAATTGACTGGAAACCAGACAATCTGGATACCTACATACCTCCAGTAGCTAGAGGCGATTGGAATCCGGGAGCTGAGTAAGCGAGGAGTCGTTTTTTAGTTGTCCTGTCGTATGTTGAAAGCTGATTTTTCAATATTCGATGTGCACTATGCGACGCTTTCTAATTCTCTTTTCTGCGCTTCTTTTCGTGGCGGTTTCTGGTTCTGCCCAGCAAATTGATATGGATCTGTTCGAGGTGATGAAACCTCGAAATATTGGCCCTGCAGGTATGAGTGGTCGCGTGACGGCCATTGATGCTATCGTCAGTAATCCGGATGTAATCTACGCTGGAACAGCTTCTGGAGGTCTCTGGAAGTCGACTTCGGGTGGTACAAAATGGGACCCCATTTTTGACGAAGAACCGACTCACTCTATTGGTGCGGTAGCTATTTATCAGGCTAATCCGGATGTCGTATGGGTTGGAGCAGGTGAAGGGAATCCTCGCAATAGTCAGTCTGCCGGGAATGGGTTGTACCGCACAATTGACGGGGGCCAGTCCTGGACGTACCTGGGATTGGAAGACTCTAGAAACATCCACAGGATCGTACTAGACCCAACAAATTCGGATGTGGCGCTTATCGGCGTTCAGGGGCCAGCTTGGGGAGAAACCGAGGATCGAGGAGTATTTCGCACCACAGACGGTGGAAAAACCCTCGAAAAGGTCTTGTATGTGAACGAAAAGACCGGAATTGGGGACATGGTCATGGACCCGTCCAATCCAGATCATATCCTTGCGGCCATGTGGGAATTCCGTCGCTGGCCCTGGTTTTTTCACTCCGGCGGTGAAGGTTCTGGACTGTACGAAACATGGGATGGTGGAGAAACTTGGGAAGAAATCACCTCTGATGATGGGCTTCCAACAGGCGAACTCGGACGGATAGGCTTAGCGTTCGGTACGAACAATCCCGACGTGGTGTACGCATTGGTGGAAGCCAAAAAAAATGCGCTCTACCGTTCAGACGATGGGGGATCTTCCTGGCGCAAAATCAACGATGACAATAATGTGAATGGCCGCCCATTCTATTACGCTGACATATATGTCGACCCAGAAAATGAAAACCGGCTCTACAAAATTGAGACCTATATATACGTGAGCGAAGATGGCGGGAAGTCATTTCGTCAGTGGCAGCCTGGATATCAGTCAAATGGAGTTCACCCAGATCATCATGCGTTCTGGGTTTCTGCCACAGATCCAAGTTTTATCATTGAAGGAAATGATGGTGGAATGTCGATAACGCGGGACAAGGGGCAGACATGGCGCTTTGTGGAAAACCTGCCGGTAGCGCAGTTCTATCATATTAACGTGGACAACGAATTTCCGTATAACGTGATGGGCGGAATGCAGGATAATGGCTCCTGGGTTGGCCCAGGGTATGTCCTGAGATCGGGCGGAATCAGGAATTCATATTGGCAGGAAGTGGCATTTGGAGATGGTTTTGATGTTTCGCCAGATCCTGATAATTCTCGGTATGGATACGCCATGAGCCAGGGAGGCTCCATAAGCACCTTTGATAAGGAAACGGGCAACAGTTCAAGTATAAAGCCACGGCATCCGGATCCAGACGTGTTCCTTCGTTATAACTGGGATGCAGCCTTTGCGCAAAGCCCTCATGACGCATCTACCATCTATTACGGAAGTCAGTATCTACACAAATCCACCAACAAGGGGATGAGTTGGGAGGTTATTTCTCCAGATCTGACAACCAATGACCCTGAAAAACAGAAGCAGATGGTTTCAGGTGGGTTGACATATGATGCAACTCAAGCTGAAAATCATACCACGATAGTTTCCATCGGTGTCTCACCCGTGGAAGAGGGAATCCTGTGGGTCGGTACCGATGATGGTAACATTCAACTGAGTCGAGATGGCGGTGTATCTTGGACAGAGGTTGGGTCCCGAGTTAATGATGTAGCCGAGAAGTCTTGGGTACACCAGTTAAAGCCATCTCCGTTTAATGCGGCCGAAGTTGTGGCTGTATATGACGATCATCGCCAGAATAATTGGGAGCCTTACGTTTATCGGTCTCGAGATTGGGGTCGGTCGTGGCAGCGTCTCGTAGATGAGAACGATGTATACGGATTCGCCCTTTCCTATATCCAGGATCCAACCGAAGAAAACCTGGAGTTTATCGGGACTGAATTTGGGCTGTACGTTTCCATCGATGATGGAGCAAGCTGGACCAAGTGGACTCAAGGATATCCGACTGCTTCAACAATGGATTTGGCGATTCAAGAGCGCGAGGCGGATCTCGTGATAGGAACGTTTGGTCGAAGTGCCTGGGTATTGGATGATATTCGTCCCCTCCGCACACTGGCCTCCGAAGGGGCTTCCGTTCTGGATGAAGCAGTACGTGTGTTTCCAACTCCAACAGCCTATCAGGCATCGAATATTCAGGCTGAAGGGACCCGTTTCAAGGCAGATGCCATTTATGCAGGCCAGAATCGTGGAGCTGGAGCGCGGATTACCTATGCGGTGAATCCAGATGCCTATTCGCTGGAATCGACTGAGGAGAATGACACGGACGAAGAGAAGGCCGAAGCACCGGACGAAGTAAAGATTGAAATCCTCGAAAATGGTGAGGTAATTCGCACGTTCGATGGTCCCGCCAAAAAAGGCCTCAATCGAACCGGGTGGTCCATGGATCGAAAAGGTGTAAGGGGTCCAAGCCGGACGGCACCTCGTAAAAATGCTCCTGAACCGCGCGGAGCCGCCGTTCTTCCGGGCACCTATTTGGTTCGCGTCACCTATGGAGATACTTCTTCGGAAACACCCATCACCATTGAGTCTGATCCTAGATATGAAGTAGATCTTTTGGCGCTCAAGGAACGACAAGCGATGTACGCTGAGTACGAAAAAATGATAGTGGCCGCAGAGAAAATGATGTCGCGGGTTCGAGAAGCAAAAGAAATCGTTAGCACGGTAAATGCGAGTCTTGGCGACCGGGATGACGAGACCTCGAAAGAGCTCAAAAAGCACGGGAAAACAATAACTGATTCGCTATCTACTTTTCAGGACCTGTATTTCGGAGAGCAGGGCAAACAGGGGATCTACAGGGACCCGAATACGATTGGCTCTAAAGTAGGTGGGGCACGAGGTGCGATATTTTCAAGTAAGCGTCCTCCCAATACGCCCGAACAGTGGGCCATGTCTCACGCGCGTTTGGCGCTGGAAAACATGCTAGCGGATGTGAATGGGTTTCTTTCTGGAGATTGGACCGAATACGTTAGCGAGGTCACTGCTTCCGATGCGTTTCGTATTGATGCACTGGATGGGGTGGAAATAGAAAACGAATAATCGACCCGATGAGGCTACATCATGTTTCAATCAGCTACGTTTCAGAAATATCTACTACCAGGCTTTGTCTTTCAATCCATCATTATTGGTGGTGGATATGGTACGGGACGTGAATTGATTGAATGGTTTATGAGTCAGGGGCCTATTGGCGGGCTTTTAGGTATGTTGGTTTCCACTATCATTATGGGTGTGGTACTGGCATTCACCTTTGAATTGGGACGCCATTTCCATGCCTTTGATTATCGGGTCTTCATGCAGAAGCTACTTGGGAAAGCCTGGTTTGCTTTCGAGATAACCTACCTGGCCATGCTCGTACTGATCGTTTCAGTCATGGGGTCAGCCGCTGGAGAGCTTCTGAATCGCATGCTAGGCTGGCCTGAACTCGCCGGTATTATCGTGCTGATTACAGCTGTGGGTTGGATGTCCTTTTACGGAAACGAGCTCATTGAAAAAGTATTTTCTCTCTGGTCCGTCGTTTTATATCTGACTTTCTTTGGTGTCATCGCCGCCGCACTGTTCATGTTTAGCGATCGCATAGGGGAGGTTATCGTCCAATTCGATCCCGAGTCAAACTGGGTCATGAGCGGCATCAAGTACGCCGGGTACAATGTGGGCCTCGCTCCTGCTGCGTTCTTTGTATTGCGTCATCTTGAAACACGAAAAGAAGCCATGACGTCCGGACTCATTGCAGGGATGTTAGGTATGATTCCTGCTTTGTTTGTGTTTGTAGGAATGCTGGCGGTATATCCTGAGGTCCTTGGAGAGTCCATACCAGTAGACTTCCTGTTGACCACACTCGGGTGGCCATGGCTTCGAGTGTTGTTTCAGATCGTACTTTTTGGCACCCTGATTGAGACAGGGGTAGGTGTTATTCACGGATTCAACGAGCGCATTGCCGGGGTATATCACCAGAAAGGCAAAGAAATGCCTCGCGGATTGAGAATAGGTATTGCAGCTATTCTGTTACTCATCGCCATCTTTTTGGCTGATGCGATAGGAATCGTAGATCTAATCGCAAAAGGCTATGGCACGCTAACTTGGCTCTACTGGGTGGTCTTCTTGTTACCCGTTTTGATACTCGGAGTTAGGCACGTGTTTTTCTCGCAACGTTAGTTGAACAGGTCCGGGGATTTTCTTCGTTGGGTGGCCTGTTCGTACGAGTAGGCAAACCTGATCAAATCTGGTTCTGCGAAGAGTCTTCCGATAAAGGTCATCCCAACGGGAAGTCCTCCTTCGGTAAATCCGATGGGGACCTGAATGGCAGGGAGGCCGGACTGCGGAGATAAGTACTGGCTGTTATCTCCGGCTGGAGAGTCCCAATCACCAATTTCTCGCGCCGGATAGCTCCAGGTTGGGTAAACGAAGGCATCCAACTCATGTACGTCCATTGCGCTGAGCACCGTCTCCCGAAATGTAATATTTGGCTGATGAGTATAGAGGTCAGGGCATGGTGGCTCAGTCCATGCGGCCGTGAACTCGAGCGTGCCTTTGATGTAATCGGCGTACAGACCTGTCTCGATGATGTCGTTCAATGTACCGTATGGAAATGATGCCCCACGGGAAGCAAAGTATTGCTCGACATCGTTCTTGAAGACCTCGCACCAGATGTCCTCGCTCATCTCCAGATTTGGGATATCAAACGGATCGATAAGTATTGCACCGGCTGCCTCAAGATCCGAAACGGCCTCTTCCATACGCGCCAGAACATCCGCATTAGTTGAGTCCGGGCGCATATACCACCTGAATACTCCGATTCTGGCATCTTTAAGGCCATCTAGGTCTAGATAGTCCAAGTAGCTTTCAGGCATCTGACCTTCACTGCGAGCCGTTATGGGATCAGCCGGGTCGTGTCCAGCTATGACGTCCAACACTCTCGCTGCGTCCTCAACGGTGCGGGCCATCGGGCCACCAATGTCGTTGCGCAAATAGAGCGGTACAATGCCATCTCGGCTCGTGAGTCCCATGGTTGAACGGATTCCAACGAGCGCATTGTGGCTCGATGGCCCGCGAATCGAATTCCCGGTATCAGTGCCCAGTCCGATCAATCCTAGGTTAGCGGCAACGGCTGCTGCGGTTCCTCCACTTGAACCAGCGGGCACGCGGGATAAATCATAGGGGTTGCGGGTGGTGCCATCGATAGAGCTAACCGTTACGAAAGGAGAAAAGGCCCATTCAGCCATATTCGTTTTTCCGAGAATCACGGCTCCTGCCTCTCGAAGTCGTGCGACTTGCCAAGCATCGTCAGGCGGAAGGAGCCCTTCGAGGGCCTTCGAACCGGCAGTAGTTTGCAGGTCGAAAGTATCATAATTGTCCTTGATGACGACTGGAATTCCGTGCAGGGGCCTAAGAACACCGGTACGCCTAAATTCTTCGTCTAATTTGGCAGACGAAGCGATAGCACGCTCGTTTAAAATGATGAATGCATTAAGCGTATCATCATATTCGGCGATGCGTTCTAGGTATAACTCTGTTAACTGCTGCGCTGTAAGGGTACCGGCTTCGAAAGCTGTATGGACGTCAGAGACGGTCGTTTCTCTGACGTCAAAGGCTGGCGACGAACAGGCTGAAAGCACCAACAGGGAGAGACCTATAAAACTAATATGATTTTTCATCTTGGTGGGGCGATAGATTTTAAAAACTGGTCTGCTCCGGTGATCACACTAAAATTGTGATACATGTCAGGGTCTTCTTCCGATTCGAAAATGAGTATTTCTCCGGAATCAAGCATGTGACCACTATAGAAATATTCTGATTCATAGAGAAGAGTAGGCTCTCCAAAAACACTAACCCGCCCTGAAGCAGACAGACTTTGCTGCAGTAACCTGTTTTCGTTGTAGTCATTGAGCAACAGAGCCTTTGAATCTGTCGTCCAGGATTCTAGGATAAAAAAGTCTCCATCAAGGGACAGTCGTCCTATTCCATTCCGGGGCGAAACGGAAACCTGAGCATTCCCGTTCACAATGTGGGTGTAGGCTACCCGTTGACCATCGGGGCTAAACTGCCCATTTAACGCCTCCAGGCGCTGATCCAGAAACGGGGTAAATTCAGACGTATTGAGGTCCAGTAGCCCGAAGCGCTGCGCATCACTTTCAAAAGACGATGATGAGATCAGCAAAAAGTTAGCGTCAGGTGTCCAGTCGTTAATGGCGATGCTTTCCCTGTTCCCCATTGGAAACGAACGCCGTTGAGTTGGATCAGAAACCGAAATGATCTCAATATATTCTTCCCCATTCCTATCTGTGACGTAGGCGATTTGGTCCTCAGACGCAGAAAACGTCGGTTCTTCAATTAGAGGTTCCTGTATCAGGACCTCTTCATACGATGTGTAGGGATCCGAAATCAGCATCTCCATCGAGTTCTCGCCGACATCTCTAACGGTAACTACTGTGCCCTTTCCGGAGACGCCGAGAATTGTGCTGCTTGTAGACGTGAGGGTAACGGGAGCGTTATCCGGATCATTGAGCTTCCAGGCTCTAAAACTCTCTTCTTGCGGTTCGGGTTGATAGATGATCCAATGATTTGGGTGATATAAGACCGAATGCATATTTGCATTAAACAAGTTGACTTTAGGTCCCGTCATGGAAAGGGTGGCCAAATCAAAGGGTTGGGCTACAATCTGATCGCTATCCCACAAGGAATAAATGAGGTGACCGCTTGGTGCATATTTGGCATGAAGACCTCCGCTAATTACCAAGGTTGATTCACCCGTATCTCGATCTACTACACGAATCTCACTCTCTTGGTCGGCGGCGTCCATAATGGCCGTGTACAAAACGTATCTGGAATCAGGAAGGAGCTTGGGCCACCAATAAAAACGCTCGCCCTTCAACGTATCCGGTGATGCTACAACAGAAGACGGATCTCCATTTAGGTACAGTTCACGAATGACACCGTTTTGGGGGTCGATTAAAATGGAGTTATTGGAAGACCACTCGATATCTGAGTTAGCAGCCCCATCCAGCGTGGACAGTAGTTGCCCAGACGGGGAGTACAGATATAGGGATGTTGTACTCGCAACAGCAAGAGTCTCTCCGTCAGGCGAATATTCGACTGCCGACATTTCGTCTAAATCTGCTATTTTGAGAGTTTCTCCTGCCCTCAAATCTCTACGGAAGAGTCCGATCATTCCGGATGACGTATCCACTCCGTTGAAGACCACATACTGACCATCAGGCGAAAAATCAGGGTACCCTGCCTCTCTGACTTCTGGAAAAGTCAGCGTGAACCGAAAGGAATCCTGTGATTCAGGAGCGGGTGGGGATCCCGTCAATGATCCTGCAATGAACCCGCCTGTAAGCAGTAAGGCGCCCAAGGCGTAGGCCATCCAGGAAGGGAAGGTGGTCTTTTTCTCTGGCTCTTGAGCGAGTGTGTGGTGGGCCGAAGCTGAAATACTAGACACTCTTGAGGGACGATGAACTACGTTCTTTAAGTCCACAATGAGATCTGCTGCAGAGTTATATCGAGAGGACGCTTCTTTAGCAAAAAGCTTATTCGTGATCCATTCCAAGTCCATTGGTACGCCCGTACGCAATGCCGTCAATGGCTTGGGCTCCTCATTCATGATCGAATACACGATCGCTTGTTCGTAATCTCCTCCAAACGGCAGTGTGCCGGTAATCATTTCGTAGATCACGACGCCAAGCGCCCACAGATCCGTGCGGTGATCCACTTCGTTACCCCGTGCCTGCTCGGGACTCATGTAGGCTATCGTTCCCATGGTTGAGCCCATTCGGGTTAGCATGGTCGACTGAGCCGTTTTGGCTAATCCGAAGTCTAGCACTTTGGCTCGGGCATTTTTGTCGAGCATGACATTGGCTGACTTGATGTCCCGGTGCACAATGCCTTTTTCATGGGCTTCTTTGAGGGCTTCCGCAATTTCGGTGGCAATACGAATGGCTTCCTCAATGACCATGGGGCCTTCCTTGATCCGCGTTTCAAGGGGTTGTCCATCAATGAACTCCATGGCGATAAATGGCCTTAAATCATCACTGCTGGATCCTTCTGGAATCGCCTCATCGATTTCAAAAATGCTGGCAATGTGAGGATGATGGAGTTGTGCAGCAGCTTTTGCCTCTCGATAAAAACGAGTCCGGTCGTCCTGATTGGTCAAGGCGGTCGATGGGAGCAGCTTGAGCGCAACCGTTCGGTCTAGCTTCGTATCGGTTGCTTTATACACAATGCCCATGCCACCGCGGCCTATTTCGGCGTCGATGGTATAGTGGGAGAGTTTCGTACCGACCATAATCCTGAAGTGTGTGAGGGATGCCCAAATAACGGATAATATGCGTTAAACTCAATGAGTCTATGCTGCATTCGACCTTGAAACACATCCTGAATTGATAGCGGCGCTTGCCAATGCTGGATTCATCCTATATATAGAAGTAGACTTTCTTGCCGCTACTATTTTGATTATACCGAACGACCGCACTCCATGGGATTATCCAGATTCATCTCTTTTAGACTGACACTCGTACTTTTTGCACTGTTATTACCCCTATCTGCGCTAGCTCAGGAGTGGCATCCAGAACTGACAGAACAATGGGAGCCGGTTCCGGCCATCGTTGAGCCGGGCACGGGCACTTCCGCCCCTTCAGACGCCATTGTACTATTTGATGGGTCTAATTTGGATGCGTGGGAGTCCGTGCGTGGTGGTAATGCGGGATGGGTGGTTGCTGAAGGCGCCATGACGGTTTCTGCTGGAGTGGGTGATATCCGCACTCGGCAGCAGTTTCGCGATGTACAACTTCATATAGAGTGGAGGACGCCTGCTAAGGTCGAGGGAGACGGACAGGGGAGGGGAAACAGTGGTGTTTTCTTCCACGAGGTATACGAAGTTCAAGTATTGGATTCCTACGATAACACGACGTATCCAAACGGACAGGCTGCTTCAGTCTATAAGCAGCACATCCCACTTGTTAATGCTTCCCGAGGCCCAGGTGTCTGGCAGGTATATGACATCGTGTTTTCGTCCCCTGTCTTTGCCGGAGATGGCGACCTAGTCCGGCCTGCTTTTGTGACGGTATTCCACAATGGGGTGTTGGTTCAGAATCATGTCGAAGTAAAAGGTGATACGGCCTACATCGGCCTTCCTGAATACATTCCACATGGAGCGGGATCGATCAAGCTTCAAGACCATGGAAATCCGACTAGCTATCGCAATGTGTGGGTGCGCGAACTTTGATGAGAGGCTTTTACCTGATGTGAGTTACGTATTAAGACGTGAACAAGGAAGGTGGAAAGCCGTACATGAGCGCTTTGAAACTAATTAAAGACGCTCATGAAACTGAAAAGGACGCCGATACTGGCCCTGATGGTGATTTTCCTCACCGCTTGCGGTGCCAATGTTGCCGAACCCGAAGTTCAGATTACTGAAATCGCTGTCGGCGAAGGCATAGAAGCCGGATTTGGGTCGCAGGTATCCGTGCATTACACAGGATGGCTGTATGCGCCTGATTCAACCGGAAACAGAGGTTCGAAATTCGATAGTTCGGTGGATCGCGGTCAGCAATTCCAGTTTGCTATCGGTCTGGGACAGGTTATTCCTGGTTGGGACCAAGGTGTTTCAGGAATGAAAGTCGGCGGAAAACGTGAACTGGTTATTCCTCCAGAGCTTGCCTACGGCGATCGCGAAGGTGGCCCTATTCCGCCAAATTCAACACTGCTTTTTGAGATCGAATTGTTTGAGGTTGTCGATCTAGGTGGAGACTTGGAAATTGAAGACTTGGCTATTGGAGACGGTGCTGAAGCCACGCCAGGCATGCTACTTGACGTGCACTATACAGGTTGGCTGTACAACGCCGATTCTACGGATTTCAAAGGGACCAAATTTGATAGCTCGGTAGATCGTGGCGAAATGCTGGCTGGTTTGCCGATTGCAAGAAGCCGTGTCATTCCCGGTTGGGATTTAGGAATTCCAGGGATGAAAGTTGGGGGCAAACGTCGACTGACGATTCCGCCAAATCTTGCTTATGGAGATCGGGATCTAGGGGTTATTCCACCTAACTCAACACTGATTTTTGATGTTGAGTTATTTAACGTAATCGATCCAGAAGTCGCCGCTGCAGCCGCAGCAGAAAATGAAACCGCCGAGGAGGCAGAAAGCAATGAGTAACGAATTAATAATCGATGATCTAGTTGTAGGAGAAGGCGCAGAAGCTGTCTCTGGGAAGAACATCGAAGTACATTATACTGGTTGGTTGTTCGACGTTAACGCCGAAGATAACAAGGGTACCAAGTTCGATAGTTCAGTCGATCGTGGTCAGACCTTTTCCTTTCCTCTTGGTGGCGGTAGAGTCATTCAGGGATGGGATCAAGGCTTTGCTGGAATGAAGATCGGTGGCATGAGAAGATTGACCATTCCCCCGGAAATGGGATATGGTGCATATGGTGCCGGCGGGGTAATTGGCCCAAATGCTACGCTTATTTTTGACGTAGAGCTGATTGGCGTTGGATAAGCCATACGGTAGTAAGAAAAAAGGGGCGGGTGGCTATTGCCACCCGCCCCTTTTCTTTTGAAGGTCCTTTTAGGCTATATTTTCGGAAGCCAATTGTCCGGAAGGATATCCGCCAGTCGGAAAAAGGTCCAATAGCCCATCGTTTGAATCGCAGGGGATGCAGAAGGCAAGTCTACACCTGTTGAAGGATCGAAAAACGCCTGATAGTCGGGCAAAGTAATCCAGCTATTGTTTATGGTCATTTTCATGACCTCTGAAAGCTCAGAAATGGGCCAGTATCGGTCTATATATCGCTCCCATCGGGGGTCTCCACCATTGCCGAAATAAATCACGCGAACCCACCCGCCGAAATCCATTCGTTTTGCATCTCCAGGTTTACCGTCTAGTATGAGGGGCTGCGGAGTATTGTAAATTCCTTTCAATCCAGCTTCCAGAATGGGTGAATGATCTGAGGTCCCACCTGGGCCTTCCACGAAAAATGCGGCATATTCCTCTTTCTTGACGCGGTCATCAGCTAGTGATTTGTAGAAGTGTCTAGGTGATCCTTCAAAAGCCTTTTTCCTGTTCTTTCCCCAAGTTTTCGTGTCTTTAGATTTCTTCGGAGTGAGTTCGGTAAAGAGAGCATATCCCGACCATCCGTACCCAACTTGATTGCCGCCAAGAGAGAAGTCGTAAATCTTTATGGCATATCCCAACGATGGATTAATAAACTCAAAGGGCGCATTTGAGGTTACCGAAATAATATTGTTGGTGTCACTGTGAAAAATATTTAACACCTCTGGATTCACCACTTCGATGTCCCCTGAATTCTTAGTCCATGAGAAGGCTGTCGAGGTAAAGAAATCCATCAAGTCCTCTTCGCTGAGGGTAGAAGTACCCTGGGCAAGTTCGGGAGCGCTGTCCATTTGAATTCGGAGACCGTCTGTTTCTCCAACAGTAAAAACGCCAACGCCTAACAATCCGTTTTCCGTTGCGGCTACGACTTCAAACGTCGTGTGGGGTGGGGTATCAATGGAAAACCCCCCTTCGGCATCCGTAAATCCAGTAATCGTCGTATTCGATACAAACACGGTGGCATTTGCAACCGCTGTTCCGTCTGCGTCATATACTGTTCCAGTAACTTGTTGGGAAAGGACTGGAGTTGCTAGAAGCAGAAAAAGGGAAAGACAGGAAAGTAGCCGAGAAAAGGTAGACATCGGATCGAGAGTTTGAATTGCAGGTCAGTCTCATGCTATAAATAAAGTCATGAGCCGCCAAGATAGACACAGGCAATTACCGATGCCCTTCTCCCACATTCCCCACGCTCAGCGTAGTGGATTAAGCCACGTATCTAGGATAATTCCGGATTTAAACTGGTTTGCCCCATGTACAACAGAAGAGCTCGGGTAAAGAGGATGATACCGAACATTTCCATTCCTTCTTCTACCATGGTCATCATGTTGTACAGAAGCGAATCGCCATCCATGGGATCTCCTACAATCTCCATCCCAACGGCTCCTCCAACAAAGAGGCCGCCAGCAACGATGAATTGAATTAACGTTTTGCGGGGTAGCGATTTGAGAAATGACAAGAAGTAGATAGCAAAACCGAGCGCGATAACCGCTCCCCCGTAGGCCCATGTCGGGTCAGTTACGGAGTTGATCGACTCGTGCATGCCAGCGATTTCATCGATAGACAAAAAGCAAAAAACACCAAATAACATCATCCATCGGCCTGCCATGGAATCTCCATCTTCTCGCTTCTGACGCGTGATAATCCACAGGAAAAAGGTGGACACAACTAAGTTGAAGCCTGAAAACCAGGTTGGAAGATTATGCTCCTCGTTCACGTCGAATAGCTGAATCAGGTACCATGGGGCTTCTTCCACCCAGTAGTTGTACACATAGAACAGCGTATGAGCACATAGCAGGAAAGTAGCTGTAAATGCGAGAAGGCTGATCAGCTTTTGCTGATTAATCGGAAATCTGTATGAGGTATTGAGAGGCATGCCGGAAGTATCGGCAAATAACTGCTCAAATAAAAGATTCACTCTCTAGCTCGGGACATTTTTTAACGTAATGAATACAAGTTTTAAGGGCTTACATGACGTGGATTAGTTGATCAGATAAACAGTCGGTAGAACCGCTAATCAAGAGAGGGTTTCATTTTTGAAAAGGCAATCTTCTTGTTGGTGGCGTGACTCAGGTTTTGCTATTAGATTGTGAGCTTATGTTTCACTTTCTGGCCCACCAATTCGATGACGCGCATATTTACCGTCCTCGCCGTTCTGGCGCTTTTTGTTTTTGATTCCCAAGCTCAGTCTATCAATCCTTCTCTATATGAGGGATTGGACTATCGCCTGGTAGGCCCTTATCGCGGTGGTCGATCTGCCGCGGTCACTGGAGTTCCGGGAAAGCCATTACTCTACTATATGGGCACGACGGGCGGAGGAGTATGGAGAACCAAGGATGGAGGACAGTCCTGGTCTAACCTTTCGGACGGCTATTTCGGTGGTTCGATAGGAGCCGTTGCTGTTTCCGAGTGGGATAACAACGTCATTTATGTTGGTGGTGGCGAAAAGACAATCCGTGGCAACGTATCTCACGGATATGGTATGTGGAAGTCTACAGATGCCGGAAAAACATGGAAATCCATTGGCTTAGATGATTCTAGGCATATCTCCCGCATTCGGATTCACCCAAGGAATCCAGATCTTGTTTATGCATCCGTGATGGGACATCTAGCCGGTCCAAATGAAGAACGCGGTGTGTATCGCTCAAAAGACGGAGGAGATACATGGGAGAATATCCTTTATGTAAGTGATGAAGCAGGAGCCATGGATCTTGTAATGGATCCATCCAATCCCCGCGTTTTATATGCGTCTATGTGGGAGTTTTATCGTTCGCCCTACGAAATGTCCTCGGGAGGAGAGAACTCAGGCTTGCACCGATCCACGGATGGTGGTGACACGTGGGAGGAGTTAACCAATCAGGACAATGGTTTGCCGGGTGGCACTATTGGTATTATCGGAGTCGCTATTTCACCGGTCAATGCTGACCGCGTTTGGGCCATCATCGAACACGAAGATGGTGGTGTGTATCGAAGCGATAATGGAGGGGAATCCTGGAGACGGATTAACACCGACCGAAATCTGCGACAACGCGCCTGGTACTACACACGGATCTACGCCGGCACGCAGGATGAGGATGATGTGTGGGTACTCAATGTTGGGCTATGGCATTCCAAGGACGGTGGTTCAGAGTATGAGCGCGTCCGTACTCCGCATGGCGATCATCATGATTTTTGGATTGCCCCAGAAGACGCAGATCGACTTATTGTGGCTGATGATGGGGGTGGACAAGTCTCGTTTGATGGCGGGGAAAACTGGTCTACCTACATGAACCAACCAACTGCTCAATTCTACCGTGTTCATACAGACAATAATTTCCCGTATCGCATTTATGGCGGGCAACAGGACAATTCGACTGTTCGAATTCTACATACATCCACTGGACGTAGCGAGAGAGATTGGGAGTCTACAGCGGGAGGCGAAAGTGCTTGGTTGGCCTCTCACCCAAACGATCCTGACATCGTATATGGTGGATCCTACGGAGGATCATTTAGCGTAGTTAATCACCGAACAGGTCAGAGCCGATCTATCAATGTTTGGCCGGACAATCCGATGGGACACGGTGCTGAAGATTTCAAATATCGATTCCAGTGGAATTTCCCCATCATCATTTCTCGTCACAACTCCGATGCCGTGTTGGCCACCAGTCAGCACGTACATCGCTCAACAGATATGGGCCAGAGTTGGGATTTGATATCTCCCGATCTTACCCGAAATGACCCAACAACGCTTGGACCTTCCGGCGGACCCATCACGAAGGATAATACGGCCGTCGAATATTACGCCACCATTTTCACCCTAGCTGAAGGGGAAGAAGAAGGCGTCATTTGGACGGGTTCTGATGACGGTTTAGTGCACGTAACTAGAGACGGAGGTGCGACGTGGACGAATGTGACGCCTCCTGAAAAGATTTTCCCCGAGTGGATGATGGTAAACGATATGGTCGTGGACCCATTCAATCCTGGAGGACTCTACATGGCGGGTACCAAGTACAAATCGGATGATTTTACACCTTACCTGTACAAAACAGACGATTATGGGGCATCGTGGACTAAGATTACCGACGGGATTCCAGCGGATCATTTCACTCGGACGATCCAAGCAGATCCGGAGCGGCAGGGCCTTTTGTACGCCGGTACCGAGACGGGTATGTATATCTCTTTTGATGACGGAGCGTCATGGCAGTCCTTCCAGCAGAATCTTCCCATTGTCCCGATAACAGACCTGGAATGGCGGGATAATGACCTTGTCGTTGCTACGCAGGGTAGAGCATTCTGGATAATGGAAGATGTGATGCATTTGCATCACGTTTCAGCCGAAGACACTGAAAAGCCCTACACCTTCCATAGTCCGTATGTCGCGACGCTGGGTGCAGAAAATTCGGTGCGTCTGAGATATTGGTTTGCTGAGGATCAGGAGAAAGGTGATGTCACGATGCGCATTCTAGAGGAAGATGGGTCTATTATTAGAACCTATGATGATGTGGATGCCGAAGCAGGAGTGAACCAGTTCAATTGGAATATGGGTTACGAAGACGCAGAATCCTTCGACGGACTCGTTATGTGGGCTGGATCTGTGCGAGGACCACAGGCAGTTCCGGGTCGTTATCAGGCTCGCCTGATTGTAGGCGAAGATTCAACAACGGTTGGATTCGAAATTGCTCCTGATCCCAGATCTGACACTTCACTTGCCGACCTAGAGGAGAAGTTCGACTTCCTGATTGCGGTCCGAGACAAGCTATCCGAAACGCACAAAGCAATCAATCAGATTCGCTCTCTTCGTAATCAAGTAAATGATGTACTGGATCGTATTCCGGAAGACCATGTCGAGGCTGACACGATCAATGGCTTCGCCCAACACATGTTAGACGGCATGAAAGAGGTGGAGGAGGCGTTGTATCAGACGAAGAATCGCTCTGGTCAGGATCCACTGAATTTCCCGATTCGACTGAATAACAAATTGGCCGCAGTTGGGGGCGTTTCTTCTCGTGGTCACTTCCGCCCGACGGATCAGGCATATGCTGTCCGGGATGAACTGGTTGCGCAAATTGATGAATGGCTCACGAAGCTAGCAGATATCACTAGTTTCCAGATGAGCGATTTCGAGGAAATGGTTCAAAATGTGAGGCTTCCAGTGATCAAGTTGGATAGCTAACTATTTTCCAGCATTGACTTCTACATTCGGAAGTGCGTTCTGAAGCGCTTCTAAACCTTCAGGGGTTGCGGCTGTCTGCCATAGGTAGACAGCCGCAATGCTTTTCATGGGCTTGATATGCTCAAGAGCCTCATCATTCGTCTGCGTGTCATACACGTTGAGGTATTCTAAGAATTCGAGATTGATAAGACCCGATAATCCGGATCCATTTATGCTGGTTCTCGACAGGTCCAAGCGGGTCAGATGTTGAAAGCGGCCCATTTGGCTCACCTCTTGGTCGGTGACGTTGCTTCCACTGATATCAATCGAAATGATTTGCTGGGTCAACGAATCGATAGCAGAACTCCCCAAACAGGCGATATCATCACATTTAATTTCAAGAAAAGGTTCGGACTCAGCTACGTTTTTGACCCATGCGCCGTCAGCTTCTAACTGAGCTACGAGAAGTGAATCCGGCATGGGTACATCGAGCGCAAAGACGCCCGAGCGAATAGCTCCCAATCCATAAGCCGAAAGGATGGTGCGAACATTCAAGGACATGTCCATTTCCGCGATCGCTTGGTCGAATGATGCCCCGTTGGCGATCCACCATTTTAGTAGTTCAACATCCGCATGCGAGATGGGCTTTGCGTTAAAAGGAGGAGGCATTTGATCCTCATGCCCGTCCGGCAATGTAATTCTCTGTATGAGGAGACTTTCATTGGGTTTGCCAGCGACAAGCAGCGGTTCATCCCCATCATGAGCAGAAATCGCCTCTTCCGAGTGCAGTCGAAGCCTACCCTTGCCGCGATCGGCCCCATGACACGAAGCACACTTTTCATTCAGAATAGGCAGGACGATGCTCTCAAAAACAGAGACCATGGCGGCATCTGAAAGGTCAAACCGCTCGGACATCGGATCGGGAAAATCGCCGATCACGGCCTGAACAAATCCCGGAGCATACTCTGAAGAGAACCCATCTCCATGGGTCATTTTTCCTCCAATCTCACCGGCCGCCGTCATGCCAACTAGGATGCAGAACCAGGAGGCAAAAACTAAGGAGCGCTTTGGCATCTCGACACGGACGTAGAGCAAGATTGCAGCTAGGAGAGTGATAGCCATTCCGATCATTTTATGCAGAAATAAAACTTCGGTAGGATACCCACCCATCTGACCGAGCCAGAGTCCTGCAGCAACAGATTTGAGCGCGCCCCAAGATGCCAGTATCAGAGCGATATTAATGATGTTGTCTCCTTCTTTCAGCCAACCCACTCCCTTTAGAAACTCCAGAACCAGTCCAAAAATGAGGATGCCAATGGGTGCATGCACGAGTGCAGGATGTGCTCGTGCGAAAAACCGGGCCCAGCCTGGAGTTCGTCCGGTTGGGTCAATCCAGAAAAAGAAAAGGAGTAACAGAACCGATATAGCAATCAGATTCCATCGTGCAATGCGGGAGGTAATCATGTAGCGTTATGGTTAGCTCAAAATTTCGTGTATGACCCGACCACCCACATCAGTCAGACGGAAATCACGCCCCTGAAATGGAAATGTGAGCTTCTTATGGTCAAATCCGAGTTGATTCAAAATAGTAGCCTGAAGATCATGAACATGGGTCTGTCCACTAACGGCTTGGTATCCAATTTCGTCTGTCTCACCGAAGGTAAAGCCTTTCTTAATACCACCACCGGCCATCCACATGGTGTAAGCATCGCTGTGGTGATCTCGTCCGACAAAGGGATTATCCTGTCCAGATCGATTCTCAAGCATAGGGGTACGACCAAACTCTCCACCCCAAACAATGAGCGTCTCATCCAAAAGACCGCGGCGTTTAAGATCTAGGATGAGGGCGGTCATGGCTTGATCTGTTTCTTTGCAGCGATCTACAAATCCATGATTTAAGGCCTCTGACTCACCAGCACCATGCGAGTCCCATCCCCAATGGAACAGCTGTACAAAACGCACTCCTCGTTCTACGAGGCGTCGGGCTAGTAAACAATTGTTGGCAAATGAGAGCTCTCCTGGAGCCGTACCGTATTCCTGATGGATATAATCGGGTTCAGTAGTGATATCCATAGCCTCGGGCACGGACATCTGCATACGGAAGGCTAGTTCATATTGGGCGATACGCGTCAGGATTTCGGGATCCTGGGTTTCCTCGTATTGCTGTCGATTGATTTCGTTGATGGCATCAATGCTGGCTCTTCGTAGGTCTCTCGGAACGCCGTCTGGATCGGACAGGAATAAAACGGGATCGCCTTGTGATCTACACTGGATTCCTTGATAAACGGAAGGGAGGAATCCGCTGCCATACACTGAGGCCCCAGCACTTGGGGCGGCCGCCCCTGATATGAGAACGACAAATCCAGGCAGATTCTGGTTCTCCGACCCGAGACCATACACAGCCCACGAACCCAGGGACGGCCGCCCAAGACGTGGGCTCCCGGTATACATGAGCAATTGAGCCGGCGCATGATTGAACTCGTCCGTATGCATGGCCTTCAGAAAGGTGACTTCGTCTGCGACGCTTGAAAAATGCGGCAGATGGTTAGATATCCAGGCCCCTGAATCTCCATGTTGCTTAAAGCTTGCCTGAGGTCCCAACATTTTGGGGACTCCACGTATGAAAGCGAATCGTTTACCCTCAAGGAGTGATTCGGGAGTCTGTTGGCCGTCGAGCCGTTCGAGTAATGGTTTGTAATCGAATAACTCCAATTGAGAAGGAGCTCCTGCCATATGCAGGAATATTACGTTTTTCGCCTTTGGTGCAAAATGGGGAGGCTTCGGGGCGAGAGGATCATCAATCAAGAAGGGGTGCTGAGGCTGCGCTGCATAGGCGGCTGGACCAAGCATGGACGATAGGGCCGCTCCTCCAAGTCCTGCTGAGAACGACTTGAGGAAATGCCTGCGAGTTTGCAAATGGGCATATTTGAGTCTGGCTTCGTCTAGAATATTCATTCTTTTGTCAGGAATTCGTCCAGATTCATAATGGAGTTAGCTACTAGCGTGAGATCGGACTTAGCCTCTAGGTTTACGAGTACGTCGAGTGTTTCGTCCGTTGGTTCGTGAGTGAGTGCTATTGAATATCCGTATCGGATTTTGTCCCGCGTGGACCCGTCAAAAGTCTCCATTCGATCAGCCAGTCCTTGGGCTGCTTCCCAAAAGGCAGGGTCATTCAGCGTCACAAGTGCTTGTAAGGGCGTATTGGTTCGGATACGTCTAGAGACACACAATTCACGAGTTGGGACATCGAAAGTGGCCATAGACGGGTAGGGTCCCGTCCGACGCCAGTAGGTATACACGGCTCGTCGATATCGGTCTTCTCCCTCAGCAGTTTTCCAGAACAGCCCGTTGTACGGATTCTTCCAGATCCCATCTGGCTGCGGGGGCATGACGGAAGGACCAAACTGTTTGTCCGAAAGAAGGCCACTCACGGCCAAAGCCTGATCCCGAATTTGTTCAGCGCTGAGGCGAAACCGAGGACCACGAGATAATGTCTTATTGCGAGGATCTAACTCGAGTTTTTCTGCGGTGACGTCGGAGGCTTGTCGGTAGGTGGCAGAAAGCACCATTTCTTTTAATAGCCCTTTGACACTCCACGCAAGATCGTCCTGAAAATGAACGGCTAGCCAATCTAGGAGCTCTGGGTGCGAAGGAGGAATACCGACAGTGCCGAAATCATCGGACGACTCGACAATTCCGAGGCCAAACAACTGCTCCCAGAGTCTGTTAACCATAACCCGAGAGGTGAGCGGATTGTCTGCGGACATGATCCACTGTGCGAAGCCCATTCTGTTGGCCGGACCATTGAGCTTGGGTAGGGCAAGGGGAACGCCCGGTTCAACGACGTCCGTCTGGATGAGAAAATTACCTCTTTCCATAATCCGTGTAGCCCGCCGTTCGTCTTCAGGCAATTCCCTCATAACGGGCGTGATGGTTGGAGCCAGATCGTGCAGCTTTTTGGTAAGCTCACTTCTCGTTTTTCTGAGATCCTCAGTAGAAGGATCTACATCTGCAAAACGATCTCTCAAAAAAGCCCGTTGATGTGGAGTGCGGAGTGAATCAGCAATAGCTGCAATGCGCCGAACTTCGTTTTGAGCGGTGGTGGACAGTTTTCCCGATACCGTTGGATCGTCGAGAGATTGCTCCCAAACGAGGCGCTGCTGCCGAATTTCTGGCGTTGAAACCGTAGCTACGATCTGCTCGCCAACGGATGATAGGTCGGCCTGCAACTGGCTAGCTTCTGTGCGGTGCGCCGACTCAAATTCTCTTAGTAAAGGTTCTTCGTTTGGCTGGTCCCAATCCGCCGTGTTATTGAACAGGGCAAACGAGGCATAAAAGTCCTCCTGAACAAACGGATCGTACGGGTGGCCGTGGCATTGGACGCATGCCATGGTGGTTCCTTGAAAGACTTCCCATGTGGTGTTTACTCTATCCACGACGGCTGCAATACGATGCTCCTCATCGTCTGTACCGCCCTCTTCGTTGGTCATCGCATTTCGATTGAAGGCCGTC